>BNJS01003783.1_pt1 | contig 134230 bp, 152 predicted proteins | sample 8540461 | NCBI WGS metagenome assembly BNJS01 (sample SAMD00202454, study PRJDB9452) | human saliva metagenome | isolation source: human saliva | place: Japan
GTCACGCACAAGAACGTTGCGGCCCAGGACAAGATCGACCCGAGGCACGGCCCGTGCCGCCAGGTGCGCCCAGCACTGCGGTAGTCAGCTGCTGCTCGACCACGTCGGCACTCGCGACGTCGCCCGCGACTCTGGACATCCTGCGCGCCACGAACGGCAACAACACGAGCCTGAACTACCTGCTGCGGGCGTCTCCTGCACGGGACCTTACCGTCGGTACCATCTACGCCGATCTCTTCCCAGGCCACGTCGGCCGCGTCGTCCTGGACAGCGCCATGGATCCCCTCGAAACGATCGGGTGGCGAAATCAGAGCCGAGCAAATCACGTTCTCGGAGGCGCTGCGCCAGTACGTGTCGAGCACCGCCAGGCCCACGGCGAAGCTGCCGAGCCGGCTCCACAGCGGACGGTGCGGTCATGCCCAACTGGCCGCCTTCGTCGATGGCCTGGACAAGAACCCACTGACCGCCTGCGACTCCGACGCCTGCGTCAACAGCGCGGTGACGCCACCGGTCATCATCCAGCGGCTCGCCGTCGCACAGCCGCTGGGAGGCGCTGCTCGCCATGCTCACCCCGGCGATGACCAACCGACGACGGCCCTCTCGCTGGTGAAAGCGAAGCAGCTCTCGAACAAGTCACCGATTTCGATGCCCGTCGAGGGCGGCGGCCTACATCGCCAACAGCAGCGAGATCACGTTCCGCCGCGGTCATCTGCACGACGACCCGGACGCGGGCGGCACTGCCTCCGACTGGGACGCGCAGGCGGCCGCCGAGAAGAAGGCCTCACCGCTATCGGCGGCACCTCAGGAAGCGCGCGCGGACGCTCATCGCTGCCAGGCTGCGGCACTCGGGAAGACGCCCAGGAGACCCACGCCAAGGAGCTCACGACCCGATCCGTCGTCGGGATTAAGGAGGTCGAGACTGCTCTAGGCACTTGCGCCCAGGACTGCCCGCCGGACCAGCTGGACAACGGCCACCTGCTTGCCGTCCGAGGGCTGCGGTCATGGCGCCCTCGGCACGGTGCAGCTTCGCTGCGCCACCGCGGCCATCACCGGCTTCCTCCCGTCAACGGAACCACGCCGGCTGACGGCACCCACCTGCGCCGCCGAACTCACCAGCCGCCGCCGATCCCCAACCACGCCGCCGACGGCAGGAGCCGAGGGGCTGACAAGCCGCACCACACCACCCGCAAATCTCCGGAGCCTCGCTCACTCCCGGTGAGTGGCCCGAGGCCCGGGTGCCTGCGCGGGCATGGATAGCTCGTCGAATGGCGACGACGCAGATTCATGCGAGCGTCGTCGTCGACGGCGCATCTCGGCCACGGCGCGGCGAGGCTGGACGCGGTTGGTGACGCCGAACTTGTCCAGCAGAGCGGAGACGTGCGGTCTTGACGGTGCTGGCGCCGACGGCTGAGCTCCGCCGGCGATCCCGCCGTTGCCCAGGCCCTGCGCCACGAGCAGGGGCGACGGCATGTTCCCGCTGGGGTGACGGTGTCGGAAGGCACGGCGTGCGTGGGCGTGCCTCGACGCAGCGTCTCACCGAGCCGGTCCAGGACGGAGCGAGAGGCGTCGCCTGACCGTCGGCGGCGGCGCGCATGGAGCTGAAGATGATCTCGGGAGCGCTGTCGGCTGAGGGAGGCAGCGGTGGCGCCGGCGCGCAGGGCGGCGGCGACCATCGCGTCGGTGTTTGACGGCGGTCAGCACGAGGACGCGGTGCCGGGGCAGTCGGCGGTGATCTGCGCGGTGGCCCAGACGCCATCGCAGGCCGGGCATGTGCTGCAGGTCCATCGAGACGACGACGATCGCGCAGGCTGCGCGCGCGTCAGCCGCTGCGCCCGTCGCTCGCCGAGGACCGTGACGCCGGAGTCGCTCTCGAGGATGAGACTTGCAAGGCAGCGCGCACGAGGGCGTCGTCAGTCGGCGATGACAACACGCACTACGGCGCTGCGGTGAGTCCATGCCGACTCCTTGCTTATTCAACTACCTGGGGGCTACTGCACGTCGGGCGGGCAGGTGCGGCGGCCATGACGATGAAGAACTGCTCTGTGCGCTGCAGAGACGTGCAGCTCGCCACCGAGAAGCCGGCAGCCGCTCGCGCAGACCACTCAGGCCCAGGCCACCTCCGGGCGCACGCTCGGCTTGAGGCGCGACGGGCAGTCGTTGACGCACCGCAACCATGAGAGCGGCGGCGCCGTCGCCGCCGTCGTCGTCGGGACCGTCGGAGCCCTCGACCTCACAGTCGAGCCGCACCACGCCGCCGGCGTGGCGGCGAGCGTTGACATGACAGCGCCTCCAACGGTGCGCAGAACCGCGTGCCGACTGCGGGCGTCGCGGCGGAAGGAATCCGCCCAGGACTGGGCCAGGTGCCGAATCGACCTCCTGGCCGGCCTCCCGCCCGCGCGGACCTCCTCGACGTCCGGACCGGGTGGCGCGAGCGTCGTCAGCGGAACCGTCGCGTCGCGGGACGGCACGAGGGATCTGTGCGCAGCTCGCGTCCGAGTCGGCGCGAGGAGGGTGTGGATGCCGCCCGCGATCTTGCGGACACTCCCTATATCCAGGTAGGTGCGGGTCACTGGAGGTGCCGGCGGGAGGGAGATCAGAGAGACGGTGAGCAGGAGTCGTGCATCTCGCGGAGATGCGGGAGCGCTCCTCGGCGCGGCTTTCCTGGGCGACACGCGCCTCCTGCGTGTGGTGCCGGATGAGGCGGAGCCTCGCGAGAGGCCGAGCGCGGCAACTCCTCGCGGGCCCGAGGTTAACGCCCAGCACGACGCGAGACGATGCAGATCGGGAGAGTAACCGTGCGTATGTGGCGACGGCCGATAGCGGTGGCCTCTTCTGCGCGAATCCGGATTGAGCGAGCGACATGGTCACGCCCATGATCGTGGCAGCCACCACGATCGGTATGGCTTTCGCGCTTTACGCGTGCCGATGACGGTACGCGAGACTACATAAGCCGCCAGCGGCCAGGTGAGGATGAACCCCAGGACAACGATAAGGATCGACAACGACGGGCGTCCCTCTGAGAACCGGATGAGGAGAAGAAGACAGGTCAGGAGATGAGTACGTGTCCGGCATACATCACCTGCCAGCGGTCCAAGCCCGGCACGACCGTGGAGTCACCTTCCAGCTTGAGGTACGCAATCCCAGGAGCTGAGCAGCGTCTGCGCCACACGCGATCGAGGCGGGTGCCGCCCAGACGAGGATCTGCACCCGCTGCGGGTGTGCGCGCTGGAGACGTGGGCGTCGCATGGGCCGACCCTACTGAGGGCGCCTGTCAGCGCCTCCCCACCTGAGGCCGTTTCCTCATCGTCAACCGTCAGCGTTCGTGAACCGTCTCGCCGGTCGTACCTCTGCACCCCTCGAACGCGCGCGACCTAAGGTACTGAAACAGCGGCGATCCGGGGCGGGCGGCGCGGGATGCGGACGACCGCGACGAGGGTACTCGACTGGATGCCGGCGGAGGCGAGTCGGACGCCGGCACCTCACTGGTGGTGCACACCGTTGTGCCCCATGGCGAGACAGACCAGACGCGACCTCACCGGGCTCCTAGAGGTCCATCGGCGGACGCGACGGCCGGCTCGTCCATCTCCAGCGCACCCGTTCCGCCCCGGCCGTCACGCCGACTGGGCGAGTGGGCGGACCCCGACCTCGTGACTCGCCTCACCGCCGTCTCGGCGTCCGAGCGCTGGACGTGCACCAGGTCGCCGCCGCGCGGTCCGCCCACGCCGGTCCACCACACAGTTCTGGCCACCGGCACCGGTTCGGGCAAGCCGCTGGCCGCCTGGCTTTCCGGCGCTCTCCGATGTCCTGGCTGCCCAGGCCCCCGGCGTCGACTCCGCGCATCTCCGCCCACGCCAGCGCCCCACCACCGTCTACCTCTCCCCACCAAGGCGCTCGCCTCGCCAATCGAGGCCGCCGCCCCGGGCCGGCTCATCGCGGCGAGCTCGCTGGAGACCGTCCAGCGCGATGCGCCGGCACGCCCGCGGGCTTCACCTGCGCGCTGTGCGCGCCGGCACCCGCGATGGGGACGCGCCTCGCCCGAGCGCGACTGGGTGCGCGCGCCCGGCGCGATTTCGTCGTCCCGACCAACCCCGACTTCCTCGCTTCTCCCCTGCTGCCCAGGCCACGAGCGCTGGAGTCGCCTCACGCGGGGCCTGCGCTCACATCGTCATCGACGAGTGCTATGCCCACCGCGGGATCCTGGGGCGCACGTCGCTCTCGTGCTGCGCCGCCTCCTGCGGCTCGTGGCGCGCCTGCGCCGCGCGCGGCCCCGCAGCCGGTGGTCCTGTGCGCCTCGGCCACCGCGGCCGAGCCGGCCTCACTGCGGCCCGCCTCATCCGGGTGCCGGAGCCCGACGACGTCGTGGCCGTCACCGACGACTGCCGCCGCCGAGCGCACCCTTGCGCCCTGGTGGCAGCCGGCCCGCGCGACGGGCGCTGCCTGCACCCGGTGAGGGCGGGGCCGGCGGGCTAGACCGCCGCCGCAACGGCCCCGGCGAGAGGACGCCAGCTCCTCCCCCGGCACGGCGCAGACCGACCGAGTGCGCCATGACCGCCGAACCGGACTCAGGCGGTCCAGGCGAGGACCTCGGCGCGGCGCAGCGCCGTCGTCGAGGCCGCCGAGCTGCTCGTCGGATCTCCTGAGCGTGGGCGCTCGGGCGCTGGTGTTCGTGCGCTCACGGCGCTCGGCGGAGATCGTGGCCGGGCGGGCCCGGCACGTGGGGCTCTCGCGCGGAGAGGCTCATCGCGCGGTGCTCGGGCTCACCGCGGCGGCACCGCCCGGAGGAGCGTCGGGCCCTGGAGGCCCGACCTGCGCTCGGGCCGGCTGCGGGCGCTGGCCACCACCAGCGCCCTGGAGCTGCATCGACGTCACCGGCCTGGACGCGGTCCTCATCGCCGGCTGGGCGAGGCACGCGAGTCTCGCCCGGGCGGCAGGCGGGCCGTGAGCCAAGGGCCGAAAAGCAGCATCGCGGAGCTCGCAGTCCTCATTGCCTCCGACAACCCGCTGGACGCCTACCGGTGCGCACCACCCGAGGCGGTGTTCGCCGCCCTCGAGGCCACGCTTCGAACCCGACCAACCCTACGTGCTCGCACCCACCCGTGCGCCGCCGCCTCCGAGGCGCACTGAGTTCTCGGACCTGGCCCTGTTCGGCCTGCCCGATGACGCCCTGCTGCGAGAGCGAGGGCCGAGCTGCCGCGACGTCGGCCCACAGGCTGGTTCTGGAAACGTCAGCTGCGGGCGGCCTCAGGACCTGGTCTCGCTGCGCGGTGAGGAACGGCCCGAAGTACCGGTGGTGGCGGCCGGGCACCGCCATCATCGGCACGGTCAACGGTGCGACCGCCGACTCCACCGTCCACGAGCGCCGCTCACGTCCACCAGGGCGTGTCTACGTGGTCGAGGGAGCTGGCCGATGACGTCGCAGCTCAGCAGCTTTGGGCGGCGATCGGGTGTTACCCGCATCGCGAGGCCCGTGTGCACTCGGAGCGCACGCATCATCGCCGGAGCGCGAGCGGCGAGAGTGCTGGAGGGCGCCGGACGCGGAGAGCCGACGATCGCTGGGTCGCTTTCGGGTCGGTGGAGGCCACCAGCCGGGTGACGGGATTCCGAAGACGGCGCTGCCCGGCGGGGAGGTCGTCTCGCTGCTCGCTCCTGGAGACGGACGAGGCACGTGCCGCACCGCCGCCGTGTGGTGGACCGTCCCGCCGAGGGCCTGCGAGCCGAGGCCTGGAGGCCCGCCACGCTGCCCGGTGCCCTGCACGCGGCGAGAGCACGCAAAGCATCGGAATGCCGCCACTGCTGGCGACCCGTGACCGCTGGGACATCGGCGGATCTCCTCAACGGCGCTGCATCGCAGACCGGCGCTGCCCACCGTGTTCGTCCACGGCGGGCACGCCGGCGGCGCGGGCTTCGCCGAGCGCGGCTACCGGGCCGGGCACAGGTGGCTGGAGGCGACGCTCGCCGTCATCGAGGGCTGCGGGTGCGCGAGCGGCTGCCCTCGTGCGGTCGCAAGATGCGGCAATAACAACGAGGCCCCTGGACAAGGCCGGGGCAGCCGTCCTACTGCGACTCCTGCTCGAGGGTGGCACCCAGGGTGACGGACGATCCACTCGAAAACTGTCCGAATGGACGACTTTCGACGCGCCAGGCCCAGTACTGAAGTCACGCACGCGCCTGCGCTCGCATCAGCTTTGGGAGCGGCGGCAGTCGTCGAAACGGTCAATCCGGCCGCCGAACCTGACGCGACGTGGGCCGCTCAGTACTCGGGCATGAACGTAAATCATAAGACGCTCTCCCTCTTATGAGATGCTCGCCCTCACGCAACGTGAGGCTGATACGTTCACAGCATGCTGTTCGACTATCGCAGACACCTGCAACCGTATACAGGGCCTGCTTTCTGTGCGTTCTGGTGCTTCAGTTCGCCCAGGTGATGGCTTCCTTGTACCTTCCCACCCTCAACGCCGACATCATCGATAAGGGCGTGGCCACCGGGGACACCGGTTACATCTGCACGGGCGCCTTCATGCTGGCGGTGAGCGTCGGCCAGGGCCTGTGCACGGTGGCGGCGACGTATCTCGCGGCGCGGGCGGCGATGAGCATGGCCGCGACCTTCGCGGGCGGTCTCGAGCGGGTCAGCGGTTTCTCTCCGAGCGGGAGATCTCGCCTCGGGGCGGGCTCGCTCATCACCCGCAACACCAACGACGTCCAGCAGGTCAGATGCTGGTGATGATGAGCTGCACGATGCTGGTGACGGCGCCGGTCTGGCGGTGGGCGGCATCATCATGGCGATGACGCGCGCCCCGGCCTGTCGTGGCTGATCGCGGTGTCGGTGCCGATCCTGCTGGTGGCGGTGGGCCCCATCGTGAGCCGGATGCTGCCCCTGTTCCGCTCCTACCAGGACAAGCTCGACACCATCAACCGGGTGATGCGTGAGCAGCTCACCGGCATCCGGGTCATCCGCGCCTTCGTGCGCGAGGAGGCCGAGACCGAGCGCTTCGAGGACGCCAACACCGACATCGCCTGGTCGGCGAGCGCGTGGGCCAGCTCTTCGTCCCTGCTGTTCCACTGGTGATGCTCGTGCTGGACGTACGATCGTCGGCGTCATCTGGTTCGGCGGGCACCGGGTCGGCGACGGCGACGTGGAGGTGGGCACCCCCATCGCCTTCATGTCCTACCTCATGCAGATCCGCGGGCATCGTCATGGCGAGCTTCATGACGATCATGATCCCGCGCGCCGCCGTCTGCGCCGAGCGCATCAGCGAGGTGCTGGCGACGCCGCCGACCATCACCTCCTCCCCCGATGCCGTCGACACCTTCCCCGACCCTGGAACGGTCGAGATGCGTCACGTCACCTTCGTCTATCCCGATGCCGACGCCCGTGTCCTGGCCGAGGTCAGTTTCACCGTGGAACCGGGCACGACGACGGCGATCGTGGGCTCGACGGCGTCGGGCAAGTCCACGGTGGTGCGGTTGTGGCCCGGTTGCTGGAGGCGAGCTCGGGTCAGGTGCTCATCGGCGGCACCGACGTGCGCAAGGCCGACCCCGAGGCGCTCAGGGCGCAGTTGGGGCTGTGCCCCAGCAGCCCTTCCTGTTCTGCCGGGACCGTGGCGCCAACCTGCGTCTGGGGCGAGAGGAGGCCACCGACGACGAGCTGTGGGAGGCCCTGGAGGTCGCCCAGGCCAAGGACTTCGTGAGCCAGATGGACGGGGGCCTTCAGGCAACCATCGCCCAGGGCGGCACGAACGTCTCCGGCGGTCAGCGTGCGCTGGCCATCGCCCGGGCCCTGGTGCGACGCCCCGACATCCTCATCTTCGACGACTCCTTCTCGGCCCTGGACGTGTCCACCGACGCACGGCTGCGCGAGGCCATGGGGCCGGCCACCGCCGGCATCACGAAGGTGATCGTGGCCCAGCGCGTCTCCACGATCACCGGGGCCGACCAAATCCTCGTCCTGGACGGCGGCCACCTGGTGGGCAGCGGCACGCACACCGAGCTGCTGGCTACCTGCCCCGTCTACCGCGAAATCGTCACCTCCCAGCTCGGAGCGGAGGCCGCAGCATGAGCAGCAGCGCGAACAGCAACACAAGCACCGGCACGAGCACCGCCGTCGGCCCTGATGAGCTCAGCGAGGAGGACCTCAAGCTGGCCGCCGAGGCGCAGGCCTCCTCGGGCGACTGGCACGCCGGCCCGCCCCCTGGCAAGGCCGAGGCCTTCTGGCCCTCCTTCACGCGGATGGTCGGGCTGCTGGGCGCCCACCGGAAAACCCCGGGTGGTCGTGGCCCTGGCCGCAGTGGGAACGGTCGTGCTGGCCGTGGCGGCACCCAAGGTGCTGGGCCAGGCGACCAACGTCATCTTCGAGGGCGTGATCTCCACGATGCTGCCGGCCGGCACCACCAAGGCCCAAGCCGTCGAGGCCCTACGGGCCCGAGGGATGGACGACTTCGCCACGATGCTCTCCGCGATGGACGTCGTCCCGGGCGCGGGCATCGACTACACCCGTCTGGGACGGATCCTGACGGTGGTGCTGGCTCTCTATATCGGCTCAGCAGTCCTCAACTGGCTCCAGGGCTGGCTCCTCAACCGCGTCACGGTCAAAGTCCTCTACCGGCTGCGCGCCCAGGTGGAGGACAAGGTCCACCGTCTGCCGCTGAGCTACTTCGACGCCGTCCAGCGTGGCGAGCTTCTCAGCCGCCTGACCAACGACGTCGACAACGTCACCAACACTCTTCAGCGTCCCTGTCCAGCGCGCTGACCTCTGATCCTCACGGTCGTGGGAGTGCTGGGATGATGTTCTCCATCTCCTGGAAGCTGGCGCTGGTGGCGCTCATCATCTTCCCGCCCATGGGCGTGTCTTCGGGTCATCGGGCCGCGCTCAGCGAAGGCCTCTGCACCCATCAGTGGGCGCGCGCACCGGCAAGATCAATACCCGGGTGGAGTGAGTCCTTTCCGGACACGCCCTGGTACAGGTCTACGGGCGCACGGACTCGGTGCGCGAGGCCTTTCGCCGCCGAGAACGAGGAGCCTTCTCCGGCCTCCCCTGCGCGCGCAGTTCCTCTCGACTGGGCAGATGCCGATCATGCTGGTCATCGGGAACCGAAACTACGTGGCCATCGTGGTGGTCGGCGGCTGGGCATGGTCGCCCTCCGGCTCCCCTGCGCCTGGGCGATGTGCAGGCCTTCATCCAGTACTCCCAGCAGTTCTCCCCAGCCCTGGCCAGCCTCGGCGGCACACGCCGCTGTGCAGTCTGGGACCGCGAGCGCCGAGCGGATCTTCGAGCTGCTCGACGCCGAGGAGCAGCGCCCGACGACTGCCGCGGGAGATGCGCCGCCACGGCCGCCGTCGACGCTGCGTACGCCGACAGAGGCAGGCCCGGGGCCCGGGTGAGTCATTGAGATGGAGCACGTGCGCTTCTCCCACAGCCCGGAGGTCGAGCTCATCGCGACCTGTCGCTGCGGGTGGACCCCGGGCACACGGTCGCGATCGTGGGGCCCACGGGAGCGGGCAAGACCACCCTGGTCAACCTGCTCATGCGCTTCTACGAGCTCGACGGCGGCCGCATCCTGCTCGACGGGCGCGACATCGCCACCATGACGCGCCACAACGTGCGCCGTCGGACCGGCATGGTCTTGCAGGGATCCCGCTGTTCGCCGGCACGATCCGCGAGAACATCCGCTACGGGCGCCCTGGGCCACTGATGAAGAGGTCGAGGCCGCCGCGGGGGCGTGCTTCGTCGACCACATCATCAAGGCCCGCCACAGGGATACGACACGGTCCTGGAGGAGGACGCCGCCAATATCTCCTCCGGCGAGCGACAGCTGCTCACGATCGCGCGGGCCTTCGTGGCCAACCCGGCCGTGCTCATCCTCGATGAGGCCACCAGCTCGGTGGACACCCGCACCGAGCTGCTGGTCCAGCAGGCCATGAACGCGCTGCGCCAGGGCCGCACGAGCTTCATCATCGCCCACCGGCTGTCCACGATCCGCGACGCCGACACCATCCTGGTCATGGAGCACGGCGACATCGTCGGCAGGGCAGCCACGATGAGCTCATCGCGGCCGATGGCGCCTACGCAGCGCCCACGCGGCTCAGTTCGCCAACGGCGCCACCGTCGCCGTCGAGGACTGAACTTCGGGCCGGGTCGAGCCGAACGGAACTCGACCGGACCGCACTGGCCCCGGTTCGACTAGGCAGGGACCGGGGACGCCGCCTCATCGGGGGTGGCAGGGTTTCCCGCCCGCCCCGACGCATTGCGTCAGGCGGCGGCTCGGGTGACCTGGTCATGGTCCGGCGGGGCGTCGACGGGCCGGCGCGGGCCTCGGCGGTGGCCCGGCGGGGCAGGCTGAGGATCGTCGTCGAACAGTGACGCTGACGGTGACGTCCTCCCCGGCCACGGAGCAGGCGCTCATCGAGGCACCGTTGGCGGCGGCGACGCGCGCGCCATGGCGCAGGGTCGCCGGGGCGACCACCGAGGACAGGACCGTGGCACCGGAGATGGCCGCGAGATCAGCGGCGCCCGCCCGACCGGTGGCGCTCTGGGCCTGATGAGACCCACGATGCCGACCGCCGCCGCCAGGAGCACCGCGATGACGCCCAGGCGTGAAACGGATCCCCGAACCGCGCTTCGTCCCATCGGGCCGGCTCATGGGTTACTCGGCTCGCAGGTGTAGCGCGGGCGCGCGCGTCAGGCCCAGCCCACCCAGGGACCGGGGCACAGGCCGGCAGCGGTGACGCAGGTGAGCTCTCCCGCTCGACGCCGAGGCTCACCCTGCGGCCACGCGCTGGCGGCTGCGGCATAGTCTCGTCCCGACCGATGGCGGCTCGACGTGCGGCTGTGCGGGCGGCGTCGGCCACCCGGTGCGTGACGCGCGCGCTGACGGCCGCCAGGACGACGAGGAGCACGAGGACGACGGCGGCAGCGACAGCGCCGTCTCGGCCGTCACCATGCCCTGATCGCCCGTTCATCGGACTCGATCCGCGGCCACGCTGGGCGGGACCGCCGGACTCGCTGCCTGCTGGCCCGGTGGCCCGGGTGGCGGGCGCTGACTCGCCCGGCCGGGGCCCGCGAGACGGGGACCCGAGACGACGTCGGCCACCGCCGGTGGCCGGACCACTCGGGGGCGAGCGCGCCCCACCCGCTGCGATGACGCCGCACATCACACCGGAGCGCCGACCGATGATGGACTGCAGGCGCCGCTCAGCTGCCTGAGCGCATGAGCGCCAGCAGCAGCACCAGCGTACGCGGCCGCCAGGGTCCCAATGGCGTACTCGGCGGTGGCCATGCCCTCCCCCGACGTCAGACGCCGCAGGAGGCAGGCTGCGCCGACGGTGCCCGGGACGGGCCAGCATCACGCTGGTGCGCAAGCGCGCAGAGTGGTGCTCGTGGATCTCGCTGGTGGTTCTCCTCTGTTGGTGGGGATCAGCGCGCCGCTGCTCCCCACAACGGGCGCCGTGCCCGCCCAACCAGAATCAGTCCCTCTGGGGTCCCGCGGCTCACGGGCTCCTCGGCCCTGTGGAGGCCACCCGGCAGTCGCCTGTGGGCATCGAGGAGCCGCCCACGCTTCAGCCGGCTCACCCGGCGCTGGGTCGTTCTCACGGGCGGAGGCATTCCGTGCATGCAGGGTGCGCGCGATTATCCGTGGAGACATGTCACGCGGCCGCGCAGGATTCCCGTCCCGTACGCCGAGACGCGCCTGAGCTGAGTCCTCGATGAGCTCGCGGATCCCGGCGGCGGTCAGGCCGCGGGCTGAGGCCGCCCGCGCCCGCCCGCAGCAACCGGCCCTCCGCGCCTCGGCGCCGGCCTCGACGTCGTCGAGTCCCTCGACGACCCGAGGAAGAGCTCGGCCTTCTTCTCCTGAGGCCGCGACCTTCTCCTCGATGGTGTCGGCCGAGACGAGGCGGTAGACCATGACGGGCTTGTCCTGGCCGATCCGGTGGGTGCGGTCGACGGCCTGCTCCTCGGTCTGCGGGTTCCACCACGGGTCCAGCAGGAAGACGTAGTCGGCCTCGGTGAGCGTGAGCCCAGCCGCCGGCCTTGAGGGAGATGAGGAAGACGTCGGCCCCGCCGGCCCGGAAGGCGTCGATGACCTTCTCGCCGGTCGAGGTGACGCCGTCCATGTAGGCGGTCCGCACCGGCGTCCTCAGGTGCTCGCGCACGCCGGAGAGGTAGCGCGTGAACTGGGAGAAGATGAGCGCGCGGTGCCCCTCGGAGACGATGGGGCCCAGGTGCTCCAGCAGCACCTCGACCTTGGCCGACGGGCTCGGCCGCCGACCGGGCCCCTCGCTGCCCTCGGGCGCGGCGTGCGCCTTGTCCTGTCACCTTCGCGCCGCGGACCGCTTCGTCCTGGACCCGTCCGGTTCCCGCCGTCCCCGCGCGTCGACGAGCGCCGGGTCGAGCGCCATCTGCCGCAGGGTGGTCAGCGCCTGCAGGGCGATGAAGCGCGACTGCGCCGTGTCCTCCTCCAGCAGCCCGGAGGATTTCTCGCCGCTCGCGCGCCAGGCGCTGGTCGTAGGCCTGCGGTGCTGGCGCCCAGCTCGACGGCCAGGACCCTGCTCGGTCTTGGCGGGCAGGTCCGCGGCCACCTGCTCCTGGTGCGCCGCAGCAGGAAGGGCCGCATCCGGCGCCGCAGCGCCTCCAGTGCCTTCGTGTCCCCGCGGTCGATCGGCTTTGCGGTAGACCCTGCCGAAGCGCTCGCGCTCGGGCAGGAGCCCCGGCGCCGCAGATGCTCAGCGAGCGCCCACAGGTCCATGAGCGAGTTTCTCCAGCGGCGTGCCCGGTGATCGCGATGGTCGACGGCGCCCGCAGCCGCCGCACGGCCTGTAGGTGGCCGGAGGCGTGGTTCTTGACGAACTGGGCTCGTCGCACACCACCCAGGACCAGTCCTGGCGATGAACTCCTCCTCGCACAGGCGCGCGATCGTGTAGAGGTGACAGACGACGTCGGAGCCTCCGCGATCCGCTCCAGGGTCTCCTCGCGGCTTGGCGGCCGTCCGCGTCACCGCCCGCACCCGCAGCTCGGGCAGAAGCGCTCGGCTTGCTCCGCAGGAGCCGACGAGCGGATGTCGGCGCGATGACGAGCACCGGCCCGGTCCCGTCAGGACTCGTTCAGCGCATCGAGCCAGTCGACTCGCTGTCCTCGCCGGTACCGACGTCGGTCGGCACCCTGCGCCCCTCGACCTCTCGCGCTCCTCGACGAGCGCTGACGACGGCGAGCACCTCGGACGGTCTTGCCGGTCCCATGTCGTCGGCCAGGACCCCGCCGAGGCCGGCCTGACGCAGGGAGTCCAGCCAGCGGTAGCCCTCGAGCTGGTAGGGGCGCAGCGTCGCCCGCAGCCCCTCGGGCACGGGCGTCCCGCCGGCGCTGCCCTCGGCATCGGCAACGGCGTCGTGCTCAGCAGCGGCCTCGGCGGCGCGCGCCCGCTCCAGCAGCCGCCCGACCCGCTCCTTCCAGCGCGCGGTCGCCCGCTCGATGATGCCGAGGGACTCCAGTACCTCGTAGTAGCCGGCGTGCAGGGCACTGACCCGCAGGGTGCCGTGCGCCTGCGGATCGGCGAGCCTCGCGGCCCTCCTCCATGAGAGCGGGCCAGGGCCTCGATCTCCGGGCGGTCGATGCCCACCCGCGCCCGACCCAGGAGCACCTCAGGCTCTGCGGCCACGGCCGCCATGAGCGGCGCCAGTGGGATCTCCTCCTCACCCACGTGGACGCGCACGGACAGGGAGAACCAGTCGGGGCGGTCCTCGTCGTCACTGACGCTGGTGGTGATGACCGGGGCGTCGGCGGCCTCGCGGGAGTCGGGGACGTCGTCGTCGACCTCGACGTCGAAGGCCTCCAGCTCGCGCAGGACCGGCAGCGTCTCGGTCGCCGAAGTCGGGCCGTGGGCCCATGCCGCGCAGGTCCAGGGGGTGCCAGACGGCCGGGTGCTGGACGGCCAGGGGCAGCAGGCGGTTGAGGACCTCGCGGGCCAGGGGTCTCCCTCGTGTCTCGGCCCGGCGGCCCCGTCTCGATGCGGGCCCTCAGCGGCCGCGGAGGTCGCGCGACGCCGTGACCGTGCCGGGCCTCGCCGTCCTCGCGAGATGTAGCGGATGTGACCACTCGGTGGTCAGGTGGTGCTCGTCGGCGTCGACGTGGACCGCGAGCGCAGGGCGCAGCGTCGTGGGCCGAGGCAGGCGGATGGAGGCGTCGGCGGACAGGATCGGCAGCGCCCGGGTGAGGGCCTCGAGGTGCTCGGTCTCGAAGCGCTCGACGTCTCCGGCCGGGATGGTGATCGTCTCCCTCTCACCCAGGAGCAGCCGCGAGAGTGCCTCGGTGGGGCGCGGCTCGATCGGCATGAGCAGCAGCTCGCGTCCGGGCATCCAGGTGTAGAAGCCGTGAACCGGGTCGCCGATCGGCATGAGCGTCAGATCGAGCTCGATCCCGGGTACCTGCTGGCGATTGATCTCCTCGACGTCGTCGATCTCCAGCGCGGGGGCGACGACGACGCCTCCGTCGCCCTCCCGGATGAGGTGGACGCCGCCGCGCAGGCCCTCGGCGAGGTGGACGGGCCTGCCGTGGCGCTGCGCGGTGGTGAGGGTCAGGCCGGCCGCCACCCCGCGGCGCAGCACCTCCCAGACGCGGGCGGGCGCGGTCATCAGGAGAGACGGTCGTCGGCGTGGTAGAAGCCGTAGCCGCCGGCGGCATGCCGGCCAGCTCGCGCAGGACGCCGATGACCTCGGGGTCCGCCTCGTCGTCGAGCCCACCGGAGGCGATCTGGCTCCAGGAGGCGCCCTGTCGGTTCCAGCCGCGCTTGCCCTCGATGAGCGGGAGCATGGATGGGCCGGCGAGATGCCCCACACTGCTGCCAGGGATGTCGTCGATGATCTCAGGGCCATCCGACGGTGCGGCATGCGCTCCAGCTGCAGCAGGCCGGCCAGACGGCTCTCCCAGGAGCGACCTGACCGGCCGGGGCTGCGACGTCGGGGCTCCTCCTGCGCCAGGGGACGCGCCGTGATGAGCAGGGGCGGCCACGTGCTTGCAGTTGGCGCCCACCGGGCACGAGCGGTTGCCGACCCAGGCCTCCGGGCCTCTCTGGTCGTGCTGCTTGCGGAAGACCATGGTCTGATAGATGTGGGCGCCCGAGGCCCTTGGACTGGCGCGCGATGATGTCCCCGTTCCCCGGCGACGCCGATGCCCCACACCCGGCCCTTGCGCGCGTGGTCCAGGCCGCGCTGGAAGGCCTCAGCCGACCCGACTGATGATCTGGTCATCAGTGAGTCCCTCACCGGCCAGTCGTCGCGCCGAACCGCGCGCCATGAGCCACCAGGTTACGGACGCGGGCACGACGCGATCGAACCGCATGCAGCCCGATCGAACGCCCAGCGCGAACGGGCCCGGCTACGCACCGCAGACGCGCTGGACGAGGGGCTCGTCGAGGCCCTAGCGTCTCGCACGCCGCGAGGACAGGGACCCGCCCGGATCCGGATCTCTGCACCTACGAGGATCACAGACTGGTCACGGCGCGTTGTACTGGACGCATGAACGCGATGCTGATCTGTGAAGAATTGTTCCTCCTGCTGACCAAGGACTCCGGAAAGCCTGAGAGTCGCATGACCTACCCGGCCTACGGCCTCACCGGCGCACTGCTCACCGACCTGCTGCTGGCCGGCCGTATCTCCTGACCGAGGACCGCAGCCCCCTGCGTCTCACATCGTCAACTCTGGGCCCACCGCACCCTCGTACTGGACTGGGCGCGACGGTCCTGCCAGCCAAGGACGGCAAGCGCTTCTCCTCCGTGGTCCCGTGGGGCAAGCACTCAGCACTCGCCATATGCCGCAGTCCCTGGAGGCGGCCGGCACTCATCCGCATCCACCGGAGGCGGACTCGTTCGGCTCCTTCAGCGACCTACCCCACACTCGACCCCGTCCCCGAGCGGCAGCTGCGCGAGCGCATCGACGGCGCCCTGCGCGGGGTGCAGCCGCCCACCGGACCGGACGTCGCCCTGCTGGCGATCCTGCAGGCACTCAATATCGCGCCGGTCGTCCTGCCGCAGCAGGAGACCGGCTCAGCCTGCGTGAGCTCAAGCGCCGGATCAAGGAGGTCTCACGGGAGAGCCCCGTGGGCCGCGCGGTGCAGCGGGCCGTGGACGCCACGACGATGGCTATCATCGCGGCCACGAGCGCAGCGGTGGTGTCGACCAACTAATCGGAGGCCACGCCGCCAGAGACTCGCCTTCGTGCCGACCGGTCATCGACGGCCGGCGCCCTCTGGCAGCACGCCAAACCACATCACCCGCAACCGAGGCCCGCAGCAGCGTCCTGCTCGACGTCGGACAAGGGCTCGGCCCCGTCGTCTCCGGTTGCAAAGGCGATCCCGACGAGGACCGTCCCCAGGACCAGTCGGGCTCCGGCATGAGGATCCAGATCGGGAGCGCCCTCACTGCGCGCACGGGCCTGGTCCCGGATCTGCTCCAGGTGAGCCAGTGGCGGCGAGGAGCTCCCCGAGGAGCAGTTCCTTGAGCTCCGGGTCTTGCGGCAACTCGCCCAGAAGAGACAGCACCGCCTGGCCTGTGGCCCCCGACAGCGCCCGGTTCTTGTGGGCGATGAAGGCCTGCAGGTCCCCTCGCAACGAACCGGTATCGAAGTCCTCGGCGCGGCGAGCAGCCGAATCCACAGCCTCGTCGGCCACGCCGAGTCTCGATCATGCGCCTGGTCGAGGCCAGAACGAGCTCGCGCTGGGCCACCGGCGGTAGAGGGTGGTCGGTGAGACGCCCTGCACGCTGGGCCACGGCTGCCGTCGTCAGCGCGGCGTAGCCGCTCTCGGCCAGGAGGTCGCGCACGGCCAGCATGATCGCCGGCCCCCGAGGCAGCGTCAACCGCGCCGCCCCTGGGAGCGCGCTTGCTCCTCGGCGCTTGAGCTCCACAGCGTTCATGCGCGATCGTACCGACCACTAATGCACCGATTGACATCGTTTCCTAGAGCTGTCAGGCTGCGTCCATGCGATCTTCGGCAGCACACTCCACTGACAACTTCGACTCCACCATCGATCTGAGCGGCATCCCGATCGACACCAGCAGCCCCGTCATGGTCACCGGCGCCACCGGCTACCTGGGCAGCTGGGTCACCAAGGGCCTGCTCGACGCCGGCGCTCACCGTCCATGCCGCCGTGCGCGACCCCCAGAACACGAACAAGGTGGCCCACCTGAATCGCATCGCCGAGCAGGCGCCGGGCACCCTGCGCCTCTTCGCCGGCGATCTGCTCCAGCCCGGCTCCTACGACGAGGCGATGGAGGGCTGCGCGGTCGTCATCCACACGGCCTCCCCGTTCATTCGCGCAGTCGATGATCCCCAACGAGATCTTGTCGCCCCAGCACTGCAAGGAACTCGCAACGTGCTGGCCGGAGTCGGACGCACACCATCGGTCACGCGAGTGGTCCTCACCAGCTCAATCGCCGCCATGTACGGCGACGCTGCGGATATCGAGGGCTACCCGGGGCGAATCCTGACCGAGACCCGCTGGAACACCACCTCCTCCCCTGTCCCATGAGCCCCACCCCTACCCAAGACGCTTGCGGGAGTAGGAGGCGTGGCGACTGGCCGCAGGAGCAGGATCGGTGGAGGCTGGTGACCATCAACCCGTCCATGATCCTCGGCCCTCCTGGGCAGCGCCCCGACCAGCGAGAGCTTTCTCCACGATCCGATGATGATCGACGGCACCGCTCTGCCTCGGGGCGCCACGCGTGTGGAATCAGCGTCGTCGATGTCCGCGAGGTGGCCCAGGCGCATATCGCCGCCGCCTTCCCTGCCCGAGGCCCACGGCCGCTACATCGCTTCCGCGGAGGATACCGACATCTTCGCGCTCACAAGCACTCTGCTGCCGCGCTTCGGCCGTCGCCCCGATTGCCGCGGCGCGCCCTGCCTCGGCCAGTAGTAGTGGCCATGGCGCCCAGGCTTGGACAGACTCGAACCTATATCTCGACGCAACGTGGTTACACGGTCCGCTCCGATGCCTCGCGGAGCCGCCTCGAGCTGGGCACCCGCCACCGGCCCAGCGCAGGCGTCGATGGAGGAGATGGTCGAGCAGATGCTCCCCTAGCTCGGCGGAAGAGGCGTCACCCGCCCGGGGCCGACGGCGCCGGGCGGCTCGGCCGTGCCGCCGCGCCGACGCGCAGTGGTGCTCAGCGCTCGCGCCACAGTGGGCGTGGTCCCTGCTCGATCTCGGCCAGGCGAGCAGCCAGGCGATGCGACTCCTCCAGCGACAGCCCGTGGCGTGCACCCCCAGCTCGGCGCAGACGCTGAGATCGCCGGCGTCGCCTGCTCGCGCAGGTCGGCCAGCCCACCAGGTCGGCTGGCCGCTGACCACCCCTCCGGCCGGGGCGAGAGGTCCGCCGGCAGCCTGATACCGCTGGGCGGCGACGCCGGACGGCGCGGCTCGGAGACGTGCTCGCCGGCCGGGACGGTGGCCTCCTCGGGGTGCGCCCGTCGGGAGCGGCGGGTCCCCTGACCACGCGCATCACCTCGTTGGCCGGAACGTGGTCGCTCTTGCGCCCCAGAGCCAGCCCCGCAGCCGGCATAACGAGCACCGAGAGCACCCCGGCCAGCACGAGCGTAGAGGCGAAGGAGGTCGACATGGCCTCGGCGCTGACCGCCACCTGGGTGACGGCCACGATGATGGGCAGCGCCGTCGTCGAGTAGACGGCGATCTGGAGGCTCTGGCGCATCGAGTAGGCGCGTGAGCCGTCTCGGCGCCGCTCCATGCGAGAAGCCAGCCATACCGGCACCCCCCGTACGAGTACCAGCAGCACGAGGAAGGCCAGCAGGTTGACCACGTCCCCGACATGGAGGCCGAGATCGATGCCCATGCCGGAGGTCACGAAGAAGATCGGCACGAAGAACCCGTAGGCCAGGCCGTCGAGCTTCTCCTCGAACTGGGCGTCGCCCTCGGGCAGGACGTGGCGCAGGACGAAACCGGCGGCGAAGGCCCCCAGGATGACGTCGAGGTCGAAGACGGCGGCGATCGCGCACAGCCCCACCAGCAGCAGGACGGTGGCGCGGATGGTGGTCTGCGCCGTCGTCGAGGCTCCTAAGTGGATGGCCTTCACCAGGCGGCGCCCCACGCGTTTGACGCGGCTGGTGAAGCGGACGATGAGCAGGGTGATGACGAGGAAGACGCCCAGGATCACCAGGCTCGCCCAGGTGGAGCGCGAGCCCAGCAGCAGCGCCATGAGGAGGATCGGGCCGACCTCGCCGACGGCTCCGTGGTTGAGGATCGAGGCGCCCACCGCCGTGGGCAGCAGACCGCGGTCGCGCAGGATCGGCAGAATCGTACCGATCGCCGTCGAGGTCATCGCGATGGCGATGGCGATGCCGTTGGCTGACAGCGCGCCGCCGGTCACCCTGATGACCGTCACCGCCCCGAAGGCCAGACCCAGCAGAGCATCCAGGCGACGGCTGCGTGACGCCCGCCCGCCCCGCGCAGCTCGTTGACGTCGATCTCGTAGCCGGCCATGAGGAAGAGGAAGGCGACACCGAGCTCGCGCAGCAACTCGATGGAGGAGCCCTCACCGGTCAGCCCCAGGCCATGGGAGCCGATGACCATGCCGCCCAGGATGAGGAGGACCACCTCGGGCACGAGCCGCTGGGGACGGTCCAGGAGACCAGCAGCGCCACGAGGGCCACCGCCACGATGAGCAGCAGGAGGTGAGGACCTGAGCCAGGTCGGTCATGGATGCATCGCCTCCTTGTGTCTGGTCAGTCGGGTGCGAAGTCGATGCGCAGCAGGCCGGAACCGGCGCACGAGTCCACACGAGTCAGAGAGACTACCGCCCTCGACGGCCCGGAGGCATCCAAGGGGACGCAGAGCGCGCGGGTGCGTCACAGTGCTCGCCAATAGGGGCATGCTCATGCCGTACGCACCCTCCGCCGAACCACCTACGCGCCTGGCCGACGGGACGGTCAAGCAGATCAGCCCTTCACCGGCACCGAGGTGTGGACGGTGCCGGGCCGCGCCAACCGCCCCGATCTCCCACCCGGTCGCCGAGAGTCCGCCCGCTCGACCCGACGGCCGACCGCACCCACAGCCTGCGCCTTCTGCTCGGCCCGCTACCCGGACACGCCCCGGAGAAGAGCCGCGTCGTCGCCGGGCCCGACGGCGGCTTCGAGCGTCTCGACGCCGTGACCCGCGTCCGCCCTGTTCGACACGGTGGCCGAGTTCCGGCGCGTGCCCAACCTCTTCGAGATCCTCTCCTTCGACCACTGGCACGTCAACCACGGCTACGAGATCCCCTGACGCCGCCCGCGAGCGCATGGAGGCCTCACCTGGCCGAGCCGGCCGGCGTCGAGCACGTCGAGCGGGTGGCGCGCACCAAGCTGGCGTCGCGGGCGGACCCGGCCTCGGGACTCGATGGACGAGCGGACGCCCGCCACACCTTCCTGGCCGCCTTCGCCGGCGGGCCACGACGTCATCGTGGCCGGCGCCACTCACCGACGACGCCGTCGACACCTCCGGCCCCTGGCCGGCTCGGGAACGCTGAGCGCGCCGAGCACCGCGCCTACACGCGCCTGGCGATCGCGCGCGACTGCAGAGCCCTGTACGAGGCCAACCGGTGGGTGCGCTACGTGGCCGTCTTCCAGAACTGGCTGCGGCCGGCCGGGGCGAGCTTCGACCACCTGCACAAGCAGCTGGTCGGGCATCGACGAGCGCGGCGTGACCAGTCAGCTGGAGCTGCAGACGGTGCGGGCCAACCCCGAACCTGTACAACGAGATGGCGCGTGGACTACGCCGCTCACCAGGGGCTGCTCGTGGCGAGCAACGAGCACGCGGTGGCCTTCGCCGGGCTTCGGGCACCGCTACCCCGACGCTGGAGGTGTACTCGACGTCGGCCATGCCGAGCCCGTGGCTCATGAGCCGCGCGGAGGTCGACGCCGTCGCCGACCTGGTCCACGCCCCTGCACGCGGCCACGGGGCGGACGTGCCCAGCAACGAGGAGTGGCACCACGCTGCCGCTCGACGTGGACCAGCCCGATGCCCGTGGCACATCACGCTCAAGTGGCGGGTCTCGACCCTGGCCGGTTTCGAGGGCGGCACGAAGATCTACCTCAACACGATCGACCCGTGGACGCTGCGCAACCGCGTGGTGGCGCGGCTGGAGGACCTGCGGGCGGACCGGCTCATCGCACCGATGGCCGTGGGTGAGGAGTGCCCGACGACCCCCAACCGGCTCCTGTACAACCCGATCCTGACCGCCCGGCCGTAGGGGCCGGTGGGCGCGGGCCGACGTCGACGGCGCCGGACTGAGCCGGCCGTACTGCACGAGGGGCGGGACAAGATGGCCGGAAGATGCCCGCACCGCGGGAGTCACAGGCCTTGCATACTCCCACCTCTGTACGTACATTATCCGCACCATGAAGGAGGTCGGAACATGTCAACCGCAACAGCCCGCAGAACCCGAAGAATTGACCTGCGCGCCACACCGCGTCAGGAGACTCTGATTCAGCAAGCCGCCTCCCAGACGGACCGCTCCGTCAGCGAGTTCATCCTGTCCTCAGCGACACTTGAGGCTGAGCGCGTTCTCGCCGATCGCCGCTGGTTCTCCGTGACATCGGAGCAGTTCGACGCCATTGAGGCCGTGCTGGACGCTCCGCTGGAGGAAACGTCCCGTTTCGCCCACCTATGGAACCGCCCCTCGCCCTTCGGGACCCGCATCGACCTCAACAACGAATCGTGAGCAGCGGAGGCCTCCAGACCCCTCGGCGCCTCATCCGACAGGATGTCACGACAGGATTTCACAGCGGAGCAGCAGAACTGGACGACTGGTTCCAGCGATACGCGTGGCAGAACCAGAAGGCCAACAATGCTGTCACATATGTCACTACCCAGGATGACGTCATTCTCGGTTACTACGCCATCACGACGGCCGCCTACTCCCGCAATGACGCACCGGAGGGACTCAATCACCGTAGCCGACCTGAGGAGATTCCGTGCATCCTCCTGGCCCGGCTCGCGGTTGATGAGGCGGGCCCAGGGGCACGGAATCGCGCGCAGCACTACTCGAGACGCGATCGAGCGTTGCTACATGCTCAGCCGAGAAGTGGGTGCTGCTGCCCTTGTCGTGCACTGCCGGACGAGCGGCGCGCTCCTTCTATCTCGCCAACGGCGACTTTCTTCCATCACCCGCCAACAACCTGCACCTGCTGCTCTCGCGCCAAGCGGCTGAGCCGGATGCTCAGGTCCTCCTGAGCCGAACCGGCCGCGAGAGCCGGGTGGGCGCGATCCGACGTCGACGGCGCGGACTGGGCCGGCCGTACTGAGCCCGTTGTACTGACCAGGGTTGTCCGTACTGCGCGGGTTCGGGACTCGCGTGAGCATGCCCCGGCCTCCCCAGTAGTCCCGAGGCTCGTGGGTACGGCGAAGCAGCCAGCGAGAGCCCGAGCCTCGGCGGCCGCGGCAGCCTCAGCAGCCCAGGGCGCTGCGCTCCTCGGGACCCACCCAGCCCGAGCGGCTCTCAGGGCGCGGAACCAGCGGGCCGCGCCGGCCAGAAGGAATCGACGGCGCCTCCCCGCCGCAGTGCTGACGCCCGCCGTACTCGTAGGACTGGACGGTGGCATCAGGCGGATGTCGCTGCCGGTGGGCTTGTCGCCGCACAGGTACTGGCCGATCGCGACGACGGCGGACAGCGCCGGCCCGTCGAGCATCGTCAGGCCGTCCTCGCGGAGGCCTCCGTCCGCGTGGCCCGGGCCAGAGGGTGTCGATGACGTCGAAGCCCACGAGGCACGCCGTTGGCAGCCGCCGCGGCCTTCTCCGGGTCCTTGGGTGGGTGGCCACCGCATGCGCGACGTTGATCTGAGAGCCGATCCACTCGTCCCAGGCGTCGGTGGAGTTGCGGCGGTTGGAGTGGAGAGAGGTCCGGGCGCCTCGCCGGAGGTCCCACCGAGGCGGTGGACAGATCGAAAAGCATGTCGCCGGAGTCGTCGCTGACGACCTCGCCGGTGGTCGCGTCCACCAGGGCAGGGACGGTGGGGGCGGCTCGTAGCCGGGGTCTTCTCGTAGACCTCGGCCAGGGAGCGGGCGCCGAGCGCCGGGTCGACGCTGGGCTCTGCCGTCGGGACCGGTCGGCTCCCAGTAGCCGTCCACTTGCCGTAGGACCAGGACACGGGAAGCGCCTCGGTCAGGCCGAGCAGGCGCCGGGCGATGAGGACGCGGCGGCACCACGGGCACTGAGCCCGCCGCCACGAGTCGGTAGCGCCCCCGCACACGGGTAGGTCGCCACTGGGCGAGAATCGGTGTGAGACTGCGATGTGGCGTCGGGTGCTCCCGGGAGGGTCGCTCAAGGGGTCGTGGTGCCCAAGGCTTATCATTCCTCGCCCGACCGCGGCCGTCAGCCGATTCACACGGGCGAAACCTCCCGACGTCACATTGCGATACACCACCCACGCATGCCCCAGGAGACCTTTTGACCCGTACGGGGACGCTCTCGACTCAACGGGCGAGGCGCAGCACCGCGAGGTCAGCGCAGCGTCTCGTCGATGGAGACCACGAACTCCAGGGCGTCGTGGCTGTCCCACTGCGGCTCGCCCAGCAGGTCGCGCACGCGAGCGCAGGCGGCCAGGGCGTCGTCGCGCTCGCCGCGCTCGGCGTGCAGGCGGGCCAGCAGCACAGGGCGCGCGAGGCCGAGTCCCGGTCCTCCGGTGTCCATGTATCCGTCGTAGGCGGCCTCGCAGTGCTGGACGGCTCGCCAGTTCTGGCCGGTGCGCCACAGGATCAGGCCATGTCGTCGTGCCAGTCGCCGATCTCCCAGGCCGAGGAGTAGCCCTCGGTGTCGGCCACGCCGGCGAAGGCCTGGCGGGCCTCCTCCATGACCTCCGGGCCTCGTCGGGCCGGGCGCGGGCCATGGGCAGGGTGAGGTCGTCCACCAGCGCCCGGGCCGAGCGGCGCAGCGCCCGCCCCCGGTCCAGGCAGCCCTGGTCGGTGCGGGTGTCCTCCAGGTCGGCGGCCTGGCGGAACAGGGTGGCGGCGCACATTGTCCTTGAGGTTGAGGCGGCCATCGCCGCGTGCGGTACTCCCCGCCAGCGCCCGGCGTCCCTGGTCCTGCAGGATCCGGGCGGCGGCCAGCGAGTGCCTCGGCGACGCGTCCTCCTCCCCATGGCCCTGCCGGTCTGGGCCAGGAGCCGGTGCAGGCGTACGGGCGATGCTCCCGGCCCCGGCGCGCTGAGCCAGGGACAGTGCGGACTCCAGGACCTCGGCGCTCCAGGTAGCGTTCGCCTCCAGCGCCGAGCCCAGAGACAGCAGCGAGGCCACGGCGTACAGCAGTGATGCCGGCGGCCAGCATGATGTTGGCGCTCTGCGGAACTGGGTGATGGCCTCGTCGAACTGCCCTACCTCCATCGAGGAGATGCTCAGCAGCCTCTCGCCCGCGGGCGGCCAGGGACCGGGGAGACCTTCTCATGGCGGCGCATGACCTCCTCGGCCGGGAGGCAGCCGTTGTGAACGTCGCTGCACTCGGCCAGGGACCTCGGCGCACGCCATGTCGAGATGTCGTCCATCCGCTCGGCGTGGCGGTCTCAGGGACGACCGCGGCGGCGCGGGCGACGACCTGGATCGCCCGAGGGGCCTCATCGCGGGCGTGCAGGTCGGTGAGGACCGAGGCGCCCACGAGCAGCGCGTCGGTGGCCAGGACGAGGGGCATCGGTGCCACCGGGATCGAGCAGCTCGGTGGACACCGGGTCCTCGATCTGGGCCTCGACCTGCCCGATGAAAGCGGTGGCGCGCGCAGGCGACTGGTCGCGCTCGGCCTCCAGGGGGCGTTCGGCGATGGGTCGGCGGTGATCTCGTTGTCGAGGTTGGGCAGGTCGACGTGGTAGGCGCCCAGCGGCCCGAGGCCAGCTCGATGAGGGGAGCGGATCGCAGGCGCTCGGCGATGGCCTCGTCCATCTCGTTACGACACGTCAGGGCGGCGGCCCGCAGCAGGCCGGTGTGGTACTCCAGGCCCGGGATCTCCTCACCGGGCGGCGGCAGCAGGTCGCGCGTGGCCACCTGGTCGACGACGTGCCAGTGGTCCATCGTCGAGGAGCCGATGGAGCGGCGGTGCTCGACGTAGCGGGCGCACCGCGTCCTCTCCACTGCGCACCGGCCGAGGGACGCCGAGGTCCACCAGCGGGAAGGGTTCGTCACCGCCCCTGGTGGCTGGTGACGGCGTGTCCGGCACGGGTGCGTCGGGCACCGCCTCCGGCTCGACGCGACGTCGTCCGGGGGCGCGTGCTCTGGATCAGGCCCCTCGTCGTCGGGCCACGAGGCCCAGGAGGAGGCGACGTCGGGCTCGGCGCCGTCCTCGTTGCGATCAGGCTCGTCTGGGCCGGCTCGGGCAGCTCTCGGAGGCTCGAGGTCGACCTCCACGCCGAGGCCGTAGAACCGCGCCGGAGCGGCGTCGAAGCACGGCCCGTACCAGGGAGCGCTCCAGGTGGTCGGAGATCGTGGAGTTGCCGTTGCGCGCGTCGAACTTCTTTGGGCCAGGCGCCGGGCCTTCAGCCGGTCATCTCGGCGTATGGCGCGCAGATGGTGGTGGAGAGCCTCCAGCCCCGGCATGCGGTACCACAGGTCGGCGGTCAGGGAGCTCGACGCAGGGCTCCTCGCCCCGGACCGGGCCCGCTCGGCCTCGCGCAGCACCAGGCTCATGCCTCGCAGGGCCGACAGCAGCACGTAGGCGGACTCGGCCTGAGCCAGCCAGGGCAGGTGACGGCGCAGGATCTCCAGGCCCCGGTCCACCCGCCCCACGAGGGCCAGGTACTCCAGGTGGTAGGACAGGGAGATGAGGCCTTGGGCGTGCGGCGGATCTCGGTAGGAGCGCAGGTGGGCCTCCAGGCGGCAGGGCCGTCCGGAGACGCAGGGGCAGCAGCACGAGGGACTGCGTGGTCTGGGGCTGCTCGGCGCAGCCGACGGCGCCAGTCGCACAGGCACGGCCGTGGCCACGGCCAGCTCCACGCCCTCGGTGCGGTAGGCGAAGGCCACCTGTCGCATGGGGTCGCAGCCCCTCGCAGTCGGCGTTCTCGTCGCGGTGGGTGGCCCGCCAGGCGGCCAGCTCCTCGGCGGCCTCCTCCTCGAGCCCCAGCAGGCCGGCGACCGAGGCGCGCTCGCCGTGGACGACGTGCATGGAGGCGCCCTCGGCGCGGTAGAACTCCCTCGAGGGCACCTCGAGCTGGCGCACCTGTCCTTGGAGACCTTGGGATTGGCGGGCCGCCACGGCCACCGCCCGCTTGAAGTGCCAGTGCAGGGGTGCGCACCTGGGCGTCGTCGAACAGCTCGGGACGTCTCTGGTGAGAGCGAGGTTCCACACGAAGGGCTCCAGCGCCTTCCACTCCTCATTGCCCTGCTGGTAGGCCTCGGTCAGGGGCCAGCCGGGTGGCGACCCGCAGGTCCTCCTCACCCAGGGCGTCCGCCCAGCTGACCGCCTCCGCGACAGGGCCGAGGTCCTGCGCGTGGCCGAGGCATCGGCGTAGGCAAGGCGCTCGAGGATGTCTTCGCGTGTTGTCATGGGTCTGTCCCTTCCGGGCGGAGCCTGACGTTGCGCCGTCATGAGGCGGAGGCTTCCACCGTGCCCTGGGAGCGCTGCGGAGACAGGCCATCATCCCGCGCCGTTCAACGATGAACGACGGCATGTGCATATCGGCCTCCTTTCATCCAGCGGGTGGTCGTCCGACGTCCAGTGTTACCGAACAGTTATAGAATCCGCTACCGCTGCGCCGAGGGGCAACTCGACCGCAGGGCATGTCGGAGACCCACACCGTACCCCGACCGACCGGTTCGAGATCCGTCTGCTTTCGACGACGTCTCTACTACTCCAGTGTTTCAACGGGTTTCGTACAGCCGAGACCACCGGACCCGATGGTCTAGGACACGAGCACGGGCTCGAGGGTGTCGGTTGTCTCAACCCCAGTTCCGCCTTCAGCATCACCCAGGGCAATCATGTCCTCATCACTCTTGACGCCGGCGTCCGGACTCCGCATCGACTTCTGCAGCGGCCTCTGAACCGGCCTCTGAACCGGCCCGCGCAGCGCGCGAATCGGCCTCTGTCGGGACTGCGCGTACGCGCTCGGTTTCCGGGGCCGTGGACGACGGCGGCCATCTCCGGCGTCTGCGTCGTATCGCGGCAGCAGAGTGACGGCAACGCCTCCTGCGCCGTCGTCTCGCCGGCGGTCTCGGTGCCAGTCGAGCACGGCAGCGTCGTCGAGGATGCCGAGGACCTCGCAGAGCCTCGTCGACGCCGTCGTGGAGAGTCCATGGTGCCGGCGAGCTGGGCGTCGTCGAGCCCGGCCCCGATATTGGTGAGCACCTCGGCGCACAGGCTCAGCCCAGCGTCATCAACCTCGGTGTGAGGCGGAATGAGCCGGCCGCTGGAGACCTCCTGGGCCACGGCGCGCACCCGCGAGAGCATCGCGGCGCTCGGGGCGGGGCCGCCGAGATCGTGGTGGGCGCGCACGGCGAGAATCCGACGGTCGACCACCGTGAGCACGTAGTCGAAGCCGGCCGCGAGGGCGCAGCCCCTCGGACAGGTCGATGTCGTAGCCGTAGCCGCACTGGGCGAGCCAGGCGGCCAGGCGCCTGAGGTCACGGTCGGGGTCACGGGCCTCCGGCTGGTTCCACCAGGCCATCAGTCCTCCTCCCAGGTGACGAGCTCGAGGAAGCGCTCCTCCACGGTGGCGAAGAAGGCCGGGTCATTCCCAGGCCCATGTCCAGGAAGGCGTCGAGCTGGGCATCGCTCATTCCCTCACCGACGTAGGCCACCATCTGGGTGCTCAGCAGCAGCGAGCTCGGGTCGTGGGCGGGGGTGACGGCCAGGTCCGGACCGTAGGTGGCGCGGTGCTGGGTGTCGATGAAGACCCGCATCTCGTCGAGACGGCAGGCCGCAGGGCGCCCGCGCCACATGCCGGCCACGACGAGGCGGCCTTCTCGTCATGCAGGTAGATGCCGATGTCGCAGCCGGGTAGCCATGAAGACGGCACCGTCCCTCCTCCGGGCCGGCGGCGCGATGCCGCGCTGGGACAGCACAGGTCTCGACCCTGGCCAGGGTCAGTGCCGGTTGTGCGCTCATGGGCGGGTTCGCCTCCTTCCCGGTGCTGGGTTGTTGCAGGTCTGATGGGAATTGACACGGCTGTGACACCGGCCGGCGGCCCGCCGACACCGACGCGCGAGCCGGACTCAGAACTCGATATCGGCTGCGATGTCGGCGACCGTGTCGACCTGGCCGGTTCCGGTCTGTGCGCTGCGCACGCTATGCCCGGAGTAGCCCCGTTTTCTAGTCGGGCGGTGCACCGACGGCGTCGAGGCCCGGCTCGCCGTAGCAGAACCCGCCGGGCCGCCTGCGGCTGCGGGGCGTCGAGGACCGTCGGGGAGGCGGCCCAGCGCCTGGTCAGAGGGCAGCACCCGCGGAGGCCGACTCGGCCAGAGTCAGGCAGCGCGAGGTCCACATCTGCTCGGAGGTCTTGTAGCTCCGGCGGCCGGCAGCCGACGTGCCTCCCTTCGGCGCGAGCGGCAGGCTCGGTGCGCGAGACGCGGAGCGCTGCGGTGCGCGAGGCGCCGGCGCCTCCTCGTCCAGCCGATCGGGCGAGGTTGCTGTCCTGGGACTTCTTGCGGAAGCCGACCATGGTGGTCCTTTTCGGGGTCGAGCGGCCTTGGGCCGCGCAGGAGTGAAGAGATGGTGAGCCGACGGGATCCCGCGAAGGAAGACGCGGGACGCGCCGTCGCTCAGGCCGCGTCCGCAGTACGGCAGGCCAGGCCGAGCGGGCGGCGAGATGGGACGCTAGCAGGGCACCTCGCAGGAAAGCTGGTCGGCGGCGCGGGCCTGCTGGCTCAGCTCCTCGGTGAAGGTGCCGTCCAGGATGGAGCGCGCGGCAGCGGCTCGTCAGGGCGCATGATGTCGCGCACCGTCTGGAGGGATGAGCTGGCGGCGGTCGGTCAGGCCCCTCCTGGCCGAGATCTGGGCCGAGCTGACCCAGGCCGCCCATGTAGTTGACGGCTCCATGGCGTGGTACTGAGGGAGACCTCGTCAGGGCGCAGCTGATGGTACGCGTCTCAGCGCGTTGCGCACGTCGCGGCGCAGGGCCTCCTGGCCGCCCCTCGGAACGTACGCAGAAGGGCAGCAGGCGGTTCATCGCGAGGTGATGGGCGATGGCGTAGTCGACGCAGTAGAAGGCCAGGCGCCACGCCCTCCTCACGGCGGACTGCTCTCCGACTCCGACTTCTTCTGCCGCCGGCGTAGCGGGTGGTCTTGGCGACTCTCTTGGCCCCAGGTGGGCGCGGCCACCATGGCCTCGGTGGGTTGGAAGGCCACGCGCGACGTGCAGCGCGGACGGGTGATGAACACCGGCATGTGGTAGAGCTTCGGGCAGCGTCAGGGTCGCCGCACTTGTCGCAGGTGAAGGAGAACTGCGGGCCTGACGCCAGTCGTCGCGGCTCAGTTCCACTCCCTCGCGGGCTCCGCTCGGCTACGGCCGGGCGCGAAGACCTCCTCGATGATGTTGCGCAGGCGCACCTCGAAGCCGGCCACGAGGCTGGCCCGCGTCCTGAAGGCGGAGCGGAGAGCTGGCGATCCTCACTCGATGGACAGGTCGGCGTCGATGTGCCGGGAAGGGCGAGTGTGTGGCGAAGACCCGCTGGAGGGCCAATCCTGTGTGCAGGAACATGATCTGGGCCTCGAAACCTCCGAGCGGAAGGCGGAGACGGAGGCTGGATCGGTGATCTGCATTTCATCGCGGTGCGGGCTGAGCTGACGCCGAACTCCCGCACGGCCCAACCGGTCCAGGTAAGGGTGCTCAGGCGCGCTGAGTGAGTGCCTCGAAGCCTGCGCCGCAGTAGCGGACGTGAGCCGGACATATCGCGATGCTCCTGCGGTGGAGGATCCAGAGGAGTATTACGGAGGAGAGGCACTGGCGGTTGCAGGCCGTCCGGGCGCGGCTCGGCGTCGGCTGACGACGCCGATTCACAGAGCCCGGCGCATCAGGCAAACTCTACGGCTGTCAGCACTGTGGATGCGCTACCCAACTGAGAGACTTCAGCTGCGACCTGATCGTCGATCTTTTTGAAATCGCGAGGCTCAAAATCTGGGCAGGACCTCCCCCTGCCATTCCTCCGACGACATGGCTTCTCGGCTGTCTACAACGGCCGCGGCAAGCCGGAGAAAAGTCAGCCCGCTCAGGTCGGGAGCAACTCAGGAAGCTACCACGAAGTGACAAGGATCATAGTGTTGGTGCTGGCGTGACAGCACCGGTCATGACGCCATTCGTAATCTCTCCGTTATCCAAGAGATCGGGCGGGGCGGCTGGTGGCTGAGAGCGGTTGTTCCTTCCCACCCAGGCCGATAGGTTGATATCGTTCGCCCGCAGGTGCCAGTCGACGTCAGACACCTGTCCTCCTATCGGCCTTCTTCCGACACTGTCGTCAAGCACCCAAGGCGCAGTTGCCATGTCTCATGTCAAGACGGCGCTGATCATCTGGTCAGTCCCGGCCATCGGCCTCAACATCTACTACGTCTGGCTGCGCCAGCACGTACTTCGCATCCAGGACCCACGGGGCGAGGTCTACGGGGCCGTCGCACTCACGGTGGTGACGTTCGGGGGCCTCCTCTCGGCCCTAGTCATCCGCGTCGTCACTGGTGTTTCGGCACCGCCCAGCCGCAAGGCCGCCATCTCACCGCAGATCTCACTGCTGACCGGTGCCCCCTCTCATCTCCATGGTGGTGCTGTCGCAAGTCACTGCTTTCACGCCCGCCGTCGAGGGGTCCGACTCGATCTCGGAGCTGCGCCCCGTCACCGTCAACGGCCGCACGGAGTGGCTGTCCCCGCGCGGCCGGACCGAAGCAGCCTGGTCCTGCTGTTCCTCTCCGGTGGGCCCGAGGCTCACAGCTGGTGAATCGCCCGCCATTGTTTCGCCGACCTGGAGCGCGACCAGTCGTCGTCACCTGAGCAGCCGGGGCGGCGAAGTCCTGCCAGCGCGATCAACCCAGCGGACATCACTCGAGACCTACCTGCCGACGCGCTGCAGTCGAGAGATCCAGGCGCGAGTTCGGTCAGGACCGCATCTACCTCATGGGCGAGTCGTGGGCTCGGCACTGGGATTCCGCGATGCGCGACACCCGAGCACTACCGCCTTCATCACACGGGTCAGAGTGGTCGACTCTCGAGAATCGAGAGGATCGATCAGATGGTTTCGAGGACGCCCGCAGGACCGGGAACAAGAAGTTGGTCGACAAGTCGGAAGAGCAGGGACCGCTGCCCTACGAGTCGCGCATCGCTCCTCAAGACGAACGCTCACCTCTCCCTGCTGAAGGGACGTCGGCGCGTACCGACAGCTCCGTGGCGCCACCTTCTCCACCACATGAGGGACTTACGGGGTCGAGTACGGCCTGCCTTCGACAAGATGGCCTTCTTCTGGGCCTGTACCGACCTTTTCGACTCCGTCTACGGCAGGCTCTACCCGATCGACTCGCCAGTCCGGCGGCCGAGCAGCAGATCCCGGTCCACATCTTCCACGGCCGCTACGACTACAACGCGCCCACCAGTCTGGTGGAGACTACGCACGCCTGCGGGCGCGGCGGCGTAAGTCTCTGGTCTACTGCCACCGTCACAACCCTGGCAGACCGAGAACGAGTTTCATCGACCACGTGCGGCGGGCCTTGCCGAGTCGGTCAAGGCGGTTCCATTAATGTTCGAGGGGTAGGTGGTCGCCGCGGTCGTACCTTTACCCCTCGAACGCGCCTCAGGTACAACCGTTATGCTCCGGCATGCCAGCGGGGCGATGACTGCTCTGCTCAGCCTCGAGGGCCCGGGTGAGGCCTCGACACCCGCGCGCACCGAGGCTGGGTGGTTCTGGCACCAGACGCTGAGCGCCCATGTGAACAGGTCCTCCCGAGAAGCCCACCAAGTTCGCACGAGCCTGACCATGAGCCCCACCAGCTCGCGGGTGGATCTCTGGATGGAATCCACATGGTCCATAGGGCGTTGCATCGGTAGGTCGGAGCCGCGAGCGCGGCCTCCCCGGCTGGTCCACACGAAGCCGTCTCGCCCAGCAGGCGAAGGCTCCCCCAGGGCCGCCCTGATCGATTCCTCGCGCGACTTGACAGTCGGGCGACAGTCCAAAGGCACGGGAGATCTTGACGCAGAGCCGGCGCCTGCTATCGGGGCTCGCTGACATGGTGATGGTGGTGGCGACCCTGACGAGCACCTTCTTGGCTCTCCGGGTCGGTCCCGGCCCGGTCATGATCTCAGGGGCGGTCAATTCGCTGGGCCCAGGGCGTACCTCGCCCGGGGTACGCGGGCCGGAGGTATGCCAGCGCCCGCCGCCCGCATCGGTGCCGTCCGGGGCCGCCCGTGCCGTCGTCGGTCAGCGGCGCGGCGTCTCGGCACGGCCAGTCCACCCCGACCGGAGCACGGTGGTTAGTCGACGGCGTCTGTTGCGCCCAGTGACCGCCGGCCGCCTTGACGAGTCGGGCGACGACGGCCTTCGGGTCCGCCACACCATTCGGGCATCCAGACCCGCTCAACCCGCTGCCGCCAGCCCATGGTGCGCAGGACATCGACCGGCAGCAGGTCGCGGTCGACAACACCCTCCCGCTTGTTCCACTCGCAGGTCCGTCGAGCAGGACGGCCACGGCGGGGCGGCCCGGCTGGTCGGCGTGCGCCAGGACGAGGTCGATCTCGAAGGTGGAGTGGCCGACGCCGGTACGGACCGTGAGCCCGGCCGCCTCCAGCGCCTCGGCGATCTCGCGGCGGTGCCAGCTGAGCGGGCTCCGCGAGGCCGGCAGGGCTCGCGGGGCCCGGCCCCTCGGCGGCCCGGTGAAGGTAGGCGCGCAGAGTCCTTGACCCTCGGTGAGCGGTGCGCTCGGCGTGCAGGTCCTGGGGGTCGAAACTGGGTGAGAGACGATGATCTGCCTGCGGGCCGGGTGATGGCCACGTTGAGGCGGCGTTCGCCGCCGGCGTGGTTGAGCACCCCGAAGTTCAGCGGCAGGTCTCCTGCGAGTTGGCGGCGAGGTCGCCGAGAACAGGATCGTGTCGCGCTCCTCGCCCTGGACGTTCTCCAGGTTCCTGACGAACAGGCCGTCGCGGGCGTCGGGGGCCTCGATGACCCAGGGCGAGGACGCTCTCGCGCGAGGCTGTTCTCGATGAGGTCTGCGCTGGCGATCGTTGAAGGTGATGACGCCCAGGAGCGGCAGAGTGGTCGAGGCCTCGACGTGCCGGGCACCTCGTCCACCAGCGTTTTGGCCTCGAGGGGTTGGTGTTCGGCTGGACGTGGGGTGGCGGGCGATCCTCGAGGACGTAGTGGCCGCGGACCCGCCGCAGCGAGATGCCGTGACCGCCGCGGCGTCGGATCCGGGGACAATCGTCAGCGGGCTCAGGAAAGGTGAGCAGCCGGCCGTCGTAGTAGTGGCGGTTGGAAAGGCGACAAGGGACTCGTCGCGGCTGCAGTAGTGCCAGGTGAGCGGTGCTGGAGCAGTCCGCTGTCAGGCAGCGCGTGAGGATGGAGTCGGCCTCAGGCGCCTGTTCCCTCGTCTCGCCGGCGCCGGGGTGGGCGGCATCTGCTTGGGGTCGCCGACCACGACCACGCTGCGGCCGCGCCCCATGGCGCCCACGGCGTCGGCCACCCGGATCTGGGAGGCCTCGTCGAGAGACGACGATGTCCACGTAGCGCCGGTCGGCCGGGAAGAACCGGGCCACCGAGTCGGGTGAGACGAGCAGGCAGGGCGTCAGGGCGGTGATGGGGTCCCCGTAGGTGCTCATCAGCTCGCGCACGCTCATGCGGCGCTGCGACGGCGGTTGAGCTCGCTGCGCAGCGCCTCGGCGCGGACGCGGCATCCTGAAGGACCTGGTCGCGGTGGGCCAGGACGACGTCGAGCAGCTCGGGCGTCAGGGCCGTCCGCAGCTCGTCCAGGGCGGCGCGGTAGCGCTCGGTGAGGCCGGTTGTGGAGGCGGCGTCCGAGGCGTCCAGGCCGGTGGCGCAGGGCCCGTTCCGCCAGGGCGGCCTGGGCGGCAGCCGCAGAATCGGCGGAGTCCCCGGGTTCTCCGGGTCCAGGTCGGGCAGAGTACCTCCAGGCCCCGCTGTAGGACGGGCCATCCGGTGCCGGCTCGCAGCTGCGAGGCCGCGGCGGTAGGCCTCGGAGCTCAGCGCGGATCCTGCCAGCTCGGTGCGCAGTACAGCCGGGGTGGAGCGACCGGCCGCCTCGCCGGCGCCGACGTCGGAACCGGCACCGTCTCCGGGCTCTCCTCGCCGCAGGGCCAGGGCGCGGCGCAGGGCCCGGCGGACCTCAGTCGGCTTCATGCCGTTGTCGTGCAGGTTGAGCAGCAGGGCCCCGATGCCGGTCTCCTCGCGCAGGCGGCGGGCGACGACGTCGAGGGCGGACTTCTTCTCGGCGACGAACATGATGGTCCGCCCGTGGCCAGCGCCCGGAAGATGAGGTTGGAGACGGTCTGGGACTTGCCGTTCCGGGCGGCCCCTCGACGACGAGGCTGCGCCCGCGACGGCGTCGGCCACGATCAGGCCTGTGGAGTCCGCAGCCGGGGCGGGTTCTGCGTCGTCTCGTCGATGTCGAGGCCCTCATCGGCCGGGCCGGCCAGCGTCCACGAGTCCTGGGGCCCTCCCGCCATGAGGTGGGCGACAGGCGGGTTAGCGGCGATCGTCGGCCAGTGGTCCTCGAGGTCCTTCCACATGCGGTAGGTGGAGAAGCGGAACAGTCCCAGGTGGACCGTGGGGGTGACGACGTCGTCCCAGCCGGCGCGCCGAAGGCGGTCGCGCACGCCGTCGAGAGTGGCCCGCAGGTCGATGCCGTGCTCGTCGAGCCGCGGAGTCCTCAGCTCGGTCAGCTCGATGCCGGTGTCCCGCGCGAAGCGGTCGAGGAAGGAGTAGTTAGGTGTGGAGGCGCCCGTCTCGTCAGGATGAGCCTGAAGTCGTCGCCGGTGCGCTCGAGGTTGACCGGGATGAGGATGAGCGGGGAGTGCAGGCGGCTACCGTCGCTGTCCCAGTGCCAGGGTCCGATAGCCAGGTAGAGGTTGTTGGCGCCGGTCTCCTCGACAGCGGTGCGGGCGCTGGTGGCCAGGGCCTGGAGGCGCTGCACGCGCTCGGTGGGCGCCAGCTCGACCTCGACGGTTCGTTCCTTCAGGAGCGAGACCGCGCGGGCCTGCTCCTGCTGAAGGTCCTCGTCGGACAGCTCCGCGGGCCGGTGTCGCTCCGCGGCGAGGGCGATGTATTCCTTGTCATTAACAAGGTCCTCAAACTCGCCGATGAGCGCCGGTGGGACGCGCAGCTCCACCGCGTGGCGGGAGGTGCGATTGATGAGGGGATTGCGCAGGGAGAGGTCGAGCAGGCTCTTCTGCCAGTCCCGGACCTGTTTGGGGGCCCTGGAAACGGTGAGGTTGTGAGGTTCATAGGGATCATGGGCGATTCGCTGTGGTGTAAGGGATGTGCGTCGACCCGCTCACCCCGAATCAGTTGCCAGACCAGGCGCCCTGCGCACCGCAGGCCTGTCGATGGGGACGCCGATGACCGCAGGTGGACGGCCGATGCGGGCAGGGGATGCGGATTGCTCCGGCACGACGAGCGCAGTTACAACGGCACTGCGACACGATCGGACACCACTCGTCCAGGAACCGCCGTCCCCGCGCGTTCGTAGGGTGAGTCGCGCGTTCTGCCCTCGAACGCGCCGCATAAATACGAACGCGACGCGATACGGGAGCCGCGGCACAGGGCCGGGCTATTTCACAGGCAGGCGGTGCAGAGCGAGGGTCGAGGCGCGAGTGACACGTTCGCCCGCGACGTGCGGGGCGCTGGAGCCATAGCGGTCACGCAGACCGGTTCACGATCAGCAGTGGCATCAGCTCAACGCAGCGCTTCCCTCGGCCAGTTCGGCGAGTTGCTCGAGGGGCGAGCTCGACCTCGGCCTCCCACTGGCCGCAGCGCAGACGCGAGGCCAGTACGGTGGCCGACAACCGCGTCTCCGCGGGCCCGCCCCGCTCCTCCGACTGCCCCACGGCGTCTCCCACGACGCGCAGCGCGCCGGGGGCGAGGGCGAGGGCACCGACGACGTCGAAACCCAGGAACCGCGCCACCTTGCTGCTTCCGGGGTCGGCCCCACAGGCGCTGGGGTGTCAGGCGCAGGAGCCGGCCGGACTCCATGATACCGACCCGGTCGGCGACGGTCATGGCCTCGTCCTGGTCGTGGGTGACGTGAGCGCCGTGGTGCCCGCCCTCGCGCAGGATGGCGCGCACGTCGGTGGCCAGCTGCTCGCGCAGGGCCCGGTCCAGGGCGGACAGGGGCTCGTCGAGCAGCAGGAGCCTCGGCGCCGGGGCCAGTGCCCGGGCCGGGCCACCCGCTGGGCCTGCCCGCCGGACAGGGTCGTCACCCGCCGCCGCTCGAAGCCGGGCAGGGCCGACGAGCTCAGGCATCTCGCGCGCTCACCCCGCCGGGCGCCGCGGCGGGCCGGTGAGCCCGTGGGCGATGTTGCCGCCGACGTCGCGGTGCTCGAAGAGCTGGCCGTCCTGGAACATGAGGCCGAAGCCGCGCTTGTGGGACGGGTACGCGCACCATGCTCCGCCCGTCCCAGGCGACCTCGCCGTCGGCCACGTCCTCCAGGCCGGCCACCGCTCATGGCAGGGAGGACTTCCCTGAGCCGGAGGCCCCCAGGAGGGCGACGATCTCACCGGCGGCCATGTCAGGTCGACGCCGTCGACGGCGCGCAGGTTCCCGTAGGCCACCGCGAGCCCCCGTACCGACAGGCCCTCAAGTGCTGGTATCACTGGTGCTCGGGCTCAGCCGCCTGCCTCCGTCCGTCCTGGGCCCGAGAGCCGGGCCATTCCGCCATCATCGTGCCCTGCTTGCCCGCCGGTTTCCGCAGGCCCGCCTCGCCGGGACCGAGGCCGGGTCGAAGCCACTCGCAGCCGGAGCATGACGGCGGCGGCGCTGCCCACCGCCAGGACCACGCCGCCGGCCAGCGCCATCCCCTGGTTCTGGGAACCGGGGCTGCCGATGAGCCGGTAGACGACCACCGCAGCGTCGGCTCCTGGGGGCCTGGCCAGGGAACGACGTCGCGAGCTCCCCAGCGACGTCGCCAGGGCGAAGCCGGCCGCCAGCCCACCGGCGCGCAGCAGCTGGGGTCCGTCCACGCTCAGCACCCGGCCGGGCCCGGCCCCCAAGGCGGCCGCCGCCTCGCTGAGCAGGGTCGATCGCGCGCAGCGCCGAGCAGGGTGCGCACCACGAGCGCACGGCCACCACCGCCTGCGCCAGCGGCAGGATCCACCAGGAGCGGGTCAGGGCCAGCGGCAGGGCGTGCCAGGGTGATGAGGGAAACCGAAGCCGACCGTCACGGCGGAGACGCAGCAGCAGCATGAAGGCGGCGTCGAGGCCGGTGATGACCCGGGCGAGCGCGCCCGGCTGCAGGGGATCGGCGCGGACGACCAAACACACCGCCACCCCAGCGTCAGGGGCGATGGCCGCGGCCGCCACGGCCACGCTCACCGAGTTCGCGGCCGCCTCCCACACGGTCACGAGCAGGGCGCTGCGCCCGCCGGTCGTGCCCAAGTCGGTGTAGTTCGCCAGCGTCCAGGCGCCGTCGCGCTGCAGGGAGCGCATCACCAGCACCGCCATCGGCGCCACGCAGCAGCCCCACGACCGTGACGGCGGTGACCGCCAGCGCGGGGGCATCGGCGGCCCGCAGCCGCGAGGTAGAGCGCCTCGGTGCGCAGCCGCAGACGCGTCTGAGTGGCGGCGCGCGCCCGCTCGGCCACCCACAGGGCCAGCGCAATGACGCCGAGCTGGACCACGGACAGGGACGGCGGCGCCCGCAGGTCGAGGTACTGGGTGGTCAGCCGGTAGATCTCGGTCTCGATGGTGCCGATCCCACCCCGCCGAGCACGAGGCACCACCCGTAGGCGGTGGCGCAGAACAGAAAGGTCAGGGAGGCAGCCGAGGCGATGGCGGGCGCCAGCGCGGGCAGATGACGGTGGCGAAGGCCCGTATCAGCGAGGGGCCCCCAGCGCCCGGGCGGCCTCCACGGCGCGCGGGTCGAGCCGCGACCACCATGGTGCCCACGGTGCGACGACGAGCCCGTAGTTGAAGAGGCCAGCGCGGCCACGACCGCGCTCAGCGTCCCGTCAGGCCCAGGTCCTCCAGGGGCCCGCCGCGGGTGACCAGGGCGTGGAAGGCGACGCCGACGACGACGCTCGGCAGCACGAAGGGCACCGTCGCCACTCCGCGCAGCAGGTCGCGGCCGGGGAAGGTACGCCGGTAGAGCACGAGGGGCCCGGGGATGCCGGGGGCCACGCACACGGCGGTGGCGAGGCGTGGCCTGGGCGAGCGTCTGCGTGAGGATCCGCCAGGTGCGCTCGCGGGTGAGGACCTCGCCGAAGCCGCTCAGGTCGAGGCGCCGTCCGGCGCGAGGCCCGCGGCTCATGAGGGGTGGCCACGGGCCAGGCGAAGAAGACCGCCAGGAAGGCCAGAGGCCCGACGACGGCCAGGGTCCAGCCGACCCGCTCGCCCCAGCCCGGCCGGGGGCCGCCGGTTCGCCGACCGATGCGTCCCCCGGCCGGCAGTCAGCCGCCCCAGCCGGACCAGCCGGCTCCGCGGACCGGGGGCTCCGGCGCCGGCTGGCGCGACGACGTCGGCCCCGGGGTCTCCTCGCGCGGCGCGGTCACTTGCCGACGGCCCCGGTCCAGGTGATTGAGCCACTCCTCGCGGTGGGCGGTGATCTCCTTGGGCTCCACGCTCACCCGGCGCACTCGACAGCGGCCCGAACTTCGTGGGGGCCTCGGGCAGGCGGCGTCGGGCAGGACCGGGCACATGTACATCTGGCCGGGGATGTCCTCCTGGACGGCCTTGAGAGCATCCACTCCCACGAAGGCCTTACCGCCCTCGGGGTTGGCGGCGCCCTTGAGGGACCCCGGCGTACTCGACCTGGCGGAAGGCCGTGTCCAGCAGGGCGGAGGTGGAGCTGGAGGTGCCGTCGTCGGAGACCGTGAAGGACGGCGAGGAGGCGTAGGACACGACGATGGGAGTAGGTGCCCTTGCCTCCGCCGGAGAGTCGGTCTCGTAGGCGGATGTCCAGTCCTCGGCGATCCTGACGTCGTTAGCGACGAGCTGCTTCCCAGTAGTCGGCGGAGGAGCCCGCGCCGAAGTGGCCGATGGTGGCCAGCAGCCAGGCCATGCCGGGCGAGGAGTTCGTGGGGTTGATGGCCACGAGCAGGCCCTTTTGTACTCGGGCTTGGGTGAGGTCCTCGAAGGTGGCCGGGGCGTGAGGCCCTTGCCGGTGAAGTAGCCGGTGTCGATGTTGAGGGCAGACGTCGCCGACGTCGATGAGGCGCGAGGGCCGGGGTGTCGGCGACGACGTAGCCCTCGGCGCCCTGGGGCAGGGGTGACGGTGGCAGAGGTGTCGATGACGCGCCCTGGTCGAGGGCGCGGGAGGCGTAGGTGTTGTCGATGCCGAAGACGGCGTCGCCCAGGGGCGCGTCCTTGGTCAGGACGAGCTTGTTGACCAGCGCGCCGGCGTCCCCGGAGGTGGCGACCTTGAGGGTGTAGCCGGTCTCGGAGGTGAAGGCCTTCATGAGGTCATCCGAGACGTGGAAGGAGTCGTGGGTGACGACGGTGACGATCTTGGAGTCCGTCTTCTGCTCTTGCCGCAGGCGGCCAGGCTCGAGGCCGACGGCGCCGGCGGCGGTTCCGGCGAGCAGGGCGCGGCGGCTCAGAGCCGGGCGGGGCGGTCAGGCGCGGCGCCAGGTGGACGAGGCCGGTGGGGCTGGGCGGCGGGTGGACTGGATGCTCATGTGTGCCTCCTGGATGGTTCTCCGGAGGGCCCGGCGGCTACCTGCGGCGCACCGGGAGATGGTCTCGACTTCCTTCGCCGGTGCTAACCGGAGCAGGTTCGAGGGTCTGCGCGGGCTCCGCACTCTCAGCGCCGTCGTCGTCGGCCCACCGGCCAGTCGCGGCCGGGCCGACGACAGGGCGCCTCCCTGTCGTTGCAGGTCAACTGTGGTTCGACACCGCCCGCCGACACCAACTTCCGCACTCCTGCACCGGCTTTCACGCCTCACGGGCGGCCATGACCTCGGCCGCGACGGCGAGCGGGATCCGTGGGCTCCCGGCCCAGCAGGTACGGGAGGTCATCACCCGTCCTGGCCAGGAACCCGTGCCGGATGACGCTGGAGATCGAGAGCATCAGGGACTGGCGGAAGGCCGGCATCCCACCCCGGCGAGCAGCTGCCGGTACTCACCCAGGCTGATGTCCCTCACCTCGCAGCCCAGGCGGCCTGCGACGTCGGCAGCTGGACACCGCACGACTTCCCACCAGCTCATAGACCCTCTCCTTATGCCCGCCCGGGGCGCTGAGGACCGAGGCGGCCGCGCGGGCCAGGTCTTGCCGTGCCACCACGGCGACGGCCCCGTCACCCAGCGGCGACATGATCCTCGCCGGCTCCTCCTTGCTTCTCTCCCACGAGAGCGGGGCGCCGAGAATCTCGGCGTAGACACCGTTGCGCAGAATGGTCCATGTCATGCCGCTGGCCATGATGATTCGCTCCGTGACCCGGTGCGGCAGCGCCATTGACAGGTGGTCGCCCGCGCCGGTGAGGGCTCGTGTAGACGAGATGGGAGACACCGTCGCGCGCCGCGACCTCAACGGCGGCGCAGTTGAAGGCGATCTGCCGGTCGTCCTCCTGCGCCCCGGCGGGCACCAGCAGCAGGGTGTCGACGCCGTTGAAGTCCAGGCTGTCCGGGACGCTGAAGTCAACATGCCGTTGCCCACCGACGGCGTGCGGCTGCCGCCCACCGCCGGAATGCCGCGAGCGCGCAGCTCCGCCAGGACGGCTGAGGAGAACCGTCCACTCGCACCGGTCACCATGATCATGAGTAGGCTCCTTCAGACTCAACCGCGCTCGGGAAGCCGGCTCCCGCGGCCACCGAATCTTCTGCGCATGAGCCTGAGGCATCGTGCACGCACCTACAAGGAGGCAGTTTCTTGTCACCGACGCACAGCGATGTGACCACCGGCGATCCCAATCCAGCGCCTCTGGAGCGCTGCACCCGGGCGCACTCGCGAGGATCCCGGCATCCGGGCGGTCCACGACCGACTGGGAGACAAGTGGTCTCCCTGCTGGTCATCGTGGAGCTGACGCGCGGTCCGCTGCGTTTCCGTGAGCTTCAGCGCGCCGTCGGCGGGAGTCTCGCAGCGCATGCTCACCCTGACAGTGCGCGCTGGAGCGCGACGGGCTGGTGCACGCACGGTCTACCCCACGGTTCCGCCCGGGTCGACTACCGGCTCACCGAGATGGGGGCAAGTCTGACGCATCTGCTGGGCGCCCTGGCCGACTGGTCTCTGGCCCACCGGGAGGACATCGCCCAGGCCCAGGCCGACTACGACCGCGCCCACCGGGCAGACCGTGCGTTAGATCGTGGCGTGAGCTTCCCGCGCGGGCGGGCTACTGGCGACCTTCGCCTAGGGAGGAAACCGGACTCGGCGCCGTCATCCGAAGGGATGGAGGAGCACGACTCCCACGGAAATCGTCCCGACGGCGCTCACAGCACCCACCGCCGCCTCCTAGCCTCATCGCATGGGCGCAGGGCGGCACCCGCCGGCTCCGGATCTATGATGAGCGCCGGCTCGTCGGCCCACCGTCTCCCCTGCCGGAGGAGCCCGCCTCCTCGCGTCCAAGAAGAACCCACCACCCCTGCACCACGAGAGGGACCCACCCCACGAGCACCCCCTCGGTTCCTCTCCGCTCCCGCTAATCGATATCGCCGCCCTGGCGCTGTGGTGGGTGCTCCTGGCGATCTCGCGATGCACGCGACAACCGCCGGCTGCGCAACGGAATCTGTTCCTGCTCCTGGCCGGCTCCGCGGTGAGAGCACTGCTCCACCTGGCCTTCCCTCATCCCCGCCCTCAGCATCCCGGTGGGGCTGGGCACCGTCGCCTTCTTCCTCCTCATCGCCCCTCATGCCGTTCCTGCTCATGTTCAACGGGCGTCGTCCTCATCCGCCGCGAGGGCCGACGCCTGAGCAACCTGCTGTGCCTGGCGGCCGGTCTGGGACTCATCGCCACGCCGGTGGCCGCCGCCGCCCTGGTGGCCACTGTCAACCCCGTGGGCCCTCCTGCTCGCCGCCCCTCATGTTCTGCGCCTGCGCCTACCTGGGCGTCTTCTCCTCATCTTCCTGGCGCAGACGGTGGTGCAGCGGATCTGGGGCGGACGCCGGACCGTGCCGCACCCCGACGTCGTCGCGGTCCACGGCGCCGGGCTCATCAACGGCGGGTCGGGCCGCTGCTGGGCTCGCGGATCACGGGCGGCATCATCGCCTGGCGCGACGAGGACGCCCTGCGCCCAGGCGTGCCGCTGCTGGTCATGAGCGGCGGTCAGGGCCCCGACGAGCCGATCAGCGAGGCGCGGGCCATGGCCGACTACGCGATCGCCCGCGGCGTCCCGTCCGGGCGGATCCTCCTGGAGGACCGTTCGACGACGACCCGCACGAATATCACCTGCACCCGTGACCTCCTGGCCGAGCACGGCATGGTCGACCCGCAGGTGCTGCTGGTGACGAGCTCCTTCACGCGGTGCGCACCGCGATCCTGGCCTCCGACATGGGGGTGCCGTGGGCGGTGGCACCGTCGCGCACGGCCTGGTTCTACATCGTCAACGCCTGGCTGCGCGAGTACATCGCCGTCCTGACCTACCGGCGCCGCCCCGCCCTGGTCTGCGCCGCCGTCGCCGGGGTCTTCGTCGTGCCGTACGCCCTGCTGATCCTTAGCCCTCAGGCCGAGCCTCATCGGCTGAGTGAAGCCGCATCCCGTAGCATCCCTTGGCCACGCATTTCAGAACAAACGTTCTTGACTGACTGTTCCAGAACGTGTATTCTGGATTCATGGGACGACGACGCACCTTCATCGAGAGTGAGGGCCATCGGCTCCGCCACGGCGGTCTTCGCCGAGCGCGGCTTCGGGGACCTCTGTGAGACGACCTGGTGCGAGCCACTGGCGTCAACCGTGCCAGCCTCTACGGGGTCTTCGGTTCCCAAGGACGGGCTCTTCCAGCGATGCCTCACTGAGGCGCTAGCCGCCCTGAGCCACGAGGCCACCCGGGCAGCTCGGCCGGTGCCGCGAAGCGGGCACATGAGCTCGACCTGATCCTCGTGGCGCTCATGGAGATCGCCCCGGGGACCCGAGCCGTGTGCGACGACCTCAGCGCCACCCCTGAACCAGGCGGCCGTCACCGCCGAGACGCTCGGCCAGCGCCTGCTGGAGCGAGCCGGCGCTACGGCATCGAGCTCAATGCATCGACCCCAGCGGCATCGACCTCACCGTCGGCGTAGCCCTGTTCCGGTCCCGCGATCACTAGCGACCAGCCCCGCCACCATTAACCAGCCGACCCGCCCACGAGAGGAGCAGACATCGTGAGCCGCAACACCGTCACCATCACCGACACCACCCTGAGTCGTCGAGCCGCACGGGCTGGACAAGATCTGGTCCTACACCTCCCGGCTGGAGTTCCCGCTCGCGCACGTGCGCGGCGCCACGCACGACCCCGGCCTGCGCCACGAGCCCAAAAGGGGCTGGCGCGGGCCCGGCGCTGCAGACAGGCGGCAAGCTCGCTCGGGACCTTCCACGCCGAGCGCACGGCGCAGTTCTGGAACATCTCCGGCTACGAGAACACGCTGGTTGTCACCCTGGAGGAGGGAGCGCTCACGCACCTCTACCTCACGGTCGACGACCCTGCGGCCTGGGCCTGCGAGATCAACGCCTGCCATCCGTCCCACAGGCGTGAGCCCGCTGCCATCAGGCAGGTGCCCCGCGCCACAACCCATCGCTCTCCCACACGTTCGCGGGCAGGGTCGCCGGCTCGTGCAACGCTCGAAAGGTGCCGCACAGGTACGACCGCGCGGGCCCGACCGTCGGCGCCACACGGGCCGTGCTGCGCCATCGGCCAGGTACGGCATGATCGGGGACAGAACGGGCCGACGCCATCGGCCCGCCGCCAGCACGCAGACACCTACGACGCCGCCCGACCGGGGCGCAAGGAGGACTCATGAGCGCACTAGGACCCCGCTGAGATCGACCAGACCACCGACTCTCATGTGGAAGGCGACCGCGGCCGTGGCCACGCTCGCTCCGGGTTCGTGGCCGAAGGTCGTGCGCTGGGCTGGCGGGCGATCTCCGGGCAAGCCCGCCCCGCGCGGAGGACCAGCCCTCAACTACAAGCTGGCCGAGGTCGTCGCGCTCGCCGTCATCTCCGGGGCCACCATCACGCTGGTGCGCGAGCTCGGGCTGCGTCAGGCCGCCAAGTGGTACAGCGCCCGCCGCCCCGACTTCCACTACGCGCGCGCCATCGGCAGCTGAGAACATCTTCCAGGGCGTGCCGATCCCCATCCTGAGTCGGCACGCCCTTTCTGTCTGCGGCTCGCTCGTGAGCTTTTCCCGCCCAGACCGTACGGGCCGCCTGCGCGCCCGGCCCGACCCGCCCCGCGATCACAGCTCCCCGCCGAGCCCGCGGGTAGGCTGGCGGGAGCGCCAACGGTGTGCCGCGCAGGCGACCCTCCGAGCGCCGTCGGCCACCCACCGCGTCTCCGTCTTTGCCTTCGGAAACCTGGAGGAAGCGATGAGTGCCGTGCAGATTGTCTGTGTCGTCACGTCGTCATCGCCACGACGATCGGTATCGCAGTTTTCGCACGCGCCTGTTTCACCATTGGCGCCCGCATGGCCGTGGGCCGCGCGGCCGCGCCGGAGCGCCTGCGCCCGGTCGGCAGCGCCTGGCGCTCACGCTGGAGGCGCTCGTGGGCCACACCGCGTTCAAGGGCCGTCCCTTCATCAAGGCCGCCCACTGGCTGGTCATGGTCTCCTTCCCGCTGCTGTTCCTCACGCTCGTGGCCGGCTACGGGCAGGTCCTGGGCGGGGCCGGCTTCGCGCTGCCACTCATCGGGCACGCCGCCTGGTGAGCCTGGATCGTCGAGCTCATCGCCTGGCTGTCCACGGCCGGGATCGTGGGCCTGACGATCCTGCGCTGGCGCTGACCTGGCCGGCCGGAGCGGCCCCGCCCTACGCCCCCGACCCGACGGCGGCAAGCGTCGCGCACCTCGCGCTTCGCCGGGTCGACGTCGGCCCAGGCGAGAGTTCGTGGAGGCCACGATCATCGGCGTGGTCGCCTGCGTGCTGGCCCTGCGGATGCTCGAGTACGCCCACCTGGCCGCCTCCCTCGACCCGGCCGAGCGCGCCCTGGCCTCCTGGACGCACTTCCCGCTGACGGCCTGGACCGGCCCGCTCCTCAGCCCCCTGAGCACCGGCGCCCTGGGCAGCGCGATCCTCATCTGTCGCCACCATCAAGGTGGTGCTGTCCGATGAGCTGGTTCGTCGTCGTGGGCCTCCAGCCCTCGATGGGCGTGGCCTGGCACCGGTTCCTGGCGATCCTCAACGTCTACGCGCGCGCGCGAGGTGGACGGCCCAAGGCGCTGGGCCCGCTCCAGCCGCTCGTGATCGGCGACGAGCCACTGACCGAGGCCACCATGGACACGCTGGAGGAGGCCATGGAGGCCGCCGACTCCGGCGAGGGGCCCGAGGTGCGCGCTGGGCGTAGGGCCGCATCGAGGACTTCACCTGGAAGGGCCTGCTGGACTTCTCCACCTGCACGAGTGCGGCTCGCTGCCAGGACCTGTGCCCGGCGTGGAACACCGGCAAGCCTCTGTCACCCAAGCTGTTCGTCATGGCGCTGCGCGACCATGCCGCGGCAGCCCCTTACCTGCGGGCTGCCGGCGCCCTGGGCGTCGAGCCCGACGACGTCACCGAGGAGATGGTGGCCTCTCGTCCCACCTCCGGCGGGACTAGTCGGCAAGGCGCTGGGCACACGACGGCCTGGCGCGCGAGACAAACCTGGGCCTGGGCCGACCGCCCACACCGGCGACGTGCTCGGCGCGCTGCTGGCAGCCAGGCGGCCCCCACCGAGACAGGCGTGGCCACGCGGCCCGCCCCCTGGCCGGGGAGGTCATCCCCGCCGACGTCCTGTGGGCCTGCACCACCTGCGGGGCCTGCTGGACCAGTGCCCGGTGGACATCGAGCACCTCGACCACGTCGTCGACGTGCGCCGCCAGCAGGATGCTCATGGAGTCGGCCTTCCCCAAGGAGCTCGGCGGCATGTTCCGCAAGCTGGAGTCAAGGGAACCCGTGGGGGCTGCCGGCGCGCAAGCGCATGGACTGGGCCAGAACCTGGACTTCGAGGTGCCGGTCATCGGCGACGACGTCGAGCGCCGCGGACGTCGATTACCTGTTCTGGGTGGGCTGCGCGGGCGCCTACGAGGACCGCGCCAAGAAGACGACGCGGGCGGTGGCCCGAGCTGCTGCACACCGCGGGGTGAGCTTCGCGGTGCTCGGCGACGCCGAGACCTGCACGGCGACCCGGCCCGGCGCGCCGGCAACGGATCCTCTGCAGATGCTCGCCGCGCAGAACGTCGGAGACGCTGAACGAGGTCGGGGCGCAGAGGATCGTGGTGACCTGCGCACTGCTTCAACACGATCTGCGGGAGTACCCGCAGATCGGGGGCGCTACGGTCCCACTACCAGCTGCTCAACCGGCTCGTGCGTGCGCTCGCCTGCGCGCCGCAGGCGGCGGGCGGGACGACGGCGCCCGACGCTCATCCGTCCGCAGGCCAGGCAGGTCGACACCCGCCTCGAGCGGGCGGCGCCCCCGCCGAAGACGCCCCCTGACGACAGTCGCCGAGCCGCAGCGTCATCCCGGCTGCGGCATCGTCGGACCGGGAGGCGGCCAGCGTAAGGCGGCAAGCGGGCCGACCATCCCGACGGTCACCTACCACGACGCCTGCTACCTGGGCCGCCACAGCCCAGATCTACTCCCCACCGCGCGAGCTGCTGGAGGCGACCGGCGCGACCACGGTGGAGATGCCGCGCAGCCTCGATCGGGGCTTCTGCTGCGGCGGCGGCGGGGCGCGCGCCTTCATGGAGGAGACGATCGAGGACGCGGATCGCCGTCGAGCGCTCGCGCGAGGCCATCGGCACCGGCGCGCAGGTCATCGCCACGGCCTCGCCCCTTCTGCACCACGATGCTCTCCGACGGCGTCGCCTCCGAGGGCGCGGACGTGCGGGTCACCGACGTCGCCACCCTCATGCTGGAGGCCGTGCGCCGCGGCGGGGAATAGCTGGTCTCCGCCCCGAGATCAGTGCTTGCGCGCCCGCAGGACCTCCCAGTCTCCAGGCGCTCACGGATGCGCCGCTCGTGGCCGTTGGCGGTGGGCTCGTAGAGGGCCGGCGTCGACGCCGTCAGGGCGAGTAGTCCGCGCCGGAGAAGCCGTCGGCCGTGTCCGGGTCGTACTCGTAGCCCTCGCCGTAGCCGAGTTCCTTCATCAGCCGGGTGGGGGCGTTGAGGATATGGGCCGGCGGCATGAGCGAGCCGGTCTCGCGCGCCAGGCGCGCCGCCCGGCCGTAGCCGCGGTAGACGGCGATCGACTTGGGCGCGGTGGCCAGGTAGACGACCGCCTGCGCGATGGCGAGCTCCCCTCGGGCGACCCCAGGCGCTCGTAGGCGTCCCGAGGCCACCAGCGTCATCTGCAGGGCGGCCGGGTCGGCCATGCCGACGTCCTCGCTGGCAGAATCGCACCAGCCGGCGACACGTAGAGCGGGTCCTCGCCCCGCCCAGCATCCGCGCCAGCCAGTACAGGGCAGCGTCCGGGTCGGAGCCGCGCATCGACTTGTGCAGGGCGGAGATGAGGTTGTAGTGCTCCTCGCGGGACTTGTCGTACAGGGGCGCCCGGGAGGCGACAACGGCGCGCAGCCCCTCGACGTCGAGCGGTTCCGGGCCGCCCGGCCTGATCCGGCATCCAGCGCCCGCGTCCTGGGCAGCGAGGACCTGCTCGACCATGCCCAGCAGGTAGCGGCCGTCGCCGTCGGCCATGGATAGCAAGGCGGTGCGGGCATCCTCGGTCAGGGCGACGTCGCGGCCGGTCAGGGACTCGGCGCGCGCCAGCAGCTCGGTCAGGGCTGCCTCGTCCAGGCGGCGCAGGACCATCACCTGGCAGCGCGACAGGAGAGCGCCAGTCAGCTCGAAGCTCGGGTTCTCGGTGGTCGCGCCGACCAGGACGATCGTTCCGTCCTCGACGTAGGGCAGGGAAGGAGTCCTGCTGGGCGCGGTTGAAGCGGTGGATCTCGTCGACGAACAGGAGCGTGCTGCCCGATCTCGCGGCGGCGGGCCGCGGCGGCGAAGACCTGCGCAGGTCGGCCACCCCGGAGAAGGTCGCCGAGACCTGCTCGAAAGACCAGGCCGGTGCGGTCGGCCAGGAGTCGGGCGATCGTCGTCTTGCCGCAGCCCGGTGGGCCCCACAGGATGATGGAGGACAGGCGGCCGGAGGCGACCATGCGGCCCAGCGGTGCGTCGGCGGCGAGCAGCTGGTCCTGGCCGACGACGTCGTCGAGCGCCCGCGGCGCAGTCGGTCGGCCAGCGGGCGGGACGGGTCATCGACGAGGCCGGAGCCATCGGGGCCGGCGGCGTCGAACAGTGAGGGCGAGTCCGGTTCGGGCGCGTAACGAGCCATGCTCGAGCGTGAGACCCCGGCGGTGACATCGGTACCGGCACCTGTCCGACTCCTCCGACCCGCACCACGCCCATCTCGGTCCACCAGCACGATCGCGACGAACAGCGCCGCTTGCACCTCTTCAAAAATAGATATCATTTTTGCTGACTCAAGGAGGTTCTCATGTCCACGTCCCCGTCTCACGCCACCACCTCGCACTCCGTTGACGCCTCGGACCAGCCCGTCAACGCTGAGCAGCGCCTCAGCCGGGTCGACATCACGGAGAAGCCGGCCCGGGCCGCGGGCTCCGGCCCCGCCTTCCTCGCCCTGCTCCTCATCCTGGCGCTCACCGCCGGATCGATCACCCTCCTCATCGTCGGCGGCGTCGCCGCCGCAGACGCAGGCCAGCCGGGGAGCCGTACCGCGCATCGTCGCCGGGGCGTCGGGCTCCCTCATCGCCCTTTCCCGCTGTTCAGCAGCTTCACCGTCGTGGTGCCCGGGGAGACCAGCGTGCGTCAGTTCCTCGGCCGCTACATCGGCACCGTGCGCCACACGGGTCTCGTACTCGTCCGCCGCTGACCGCCGGCAGGAAGGTCTCCATCAAGGTCCACAACTTCGAGACCAACGAGCTCAAGGTCAACGACCTGGACGGCAACCCCGTCAACATCGCCGCCATCGTCGTGTGGCAGGTAGCCGACACCGCCCGCGCCGTCTTCGCCGTCGAGGCCTACGAGGAGTTCATCAGGGCCCAGGCCGAGTCCGCGCTGCGCCACGTCGCCACCACCCACCCCTACGACGAGTCCCGGGCCCGGGCGAGACCTCGCTGCGCGGCGGCACGGATGTCGTCTCCGCCGAGCTGGCGGCCGAGGTTGCGGCCCGGGTGGCGCTGGCGGGCCTGGAGATCGTCGAGGTGCGCATCTCCTCGCTGGCCTACGCCCCCGAGATCGCCCAGGCGATGCTCCAGCGCCAGCAGGCCGGCGCCGTCATCGCGGCCCGCGAGCAGATCGTCGAGGGCGCCGTGACCATGGTCGATCAGGCCCTCAAGCGCCTCGAGGCGGACGACATCGTCACCATGGATGAGGAGCGCCGCGCCCAGATGGTCTCCAACCTCCTGGTGGTCCTGTGCTCCGACCAGCGCACCCAGCCCGTCGTCAACACCGGCTCGCTCTACGCTTGAGCCGTGGCCGGTAAAGAGCGCAAGCAGGTCCTGCTCCGGTTGGACCCCGCCGTCCACGCGGCCATCGCCAAGTGGGCGGCGGACGATCTGCGCTCGGTCAACGCACAGATCGAGGTCCTCCTGCGCCGCGCGCTCGACGACGCCGGACGCGGCGTCAAGGCCGCCCCCATGCGCGGGCGGGGCCGGCCGCGCAAGGACGGCGGGGAGAATGGCAGCAAGAACCGCACCGCCGAGCCGCCCAACGTCGTCGGCCCGGCTGCGGACAGCGAGTAGGCGAGGTGGCCCACTGCTGCCAGGACTCGACAGTCCGGTCCGGCCTGCCCCCACGTTCCGGGTGGACCGGACCAGTCGTATGCGGCCGGAACTGCGCACGACAGACGGTGGGAACGTCGACATCTGCAGCAAAGGAACCTGGACCCCGAGCGGGCCGCCGGCAGAACCGCGGGATCATGCGGTTCGCTCTCGCACATTCCAGTCTGGCTGAGGCCTTTGCTAAAGATGTGGACACGAAGGCGACCCGCGGCGCCTGATGTGGCGACGTAGACGGCTACCCGTCTACGTGCGAGGTGACCGCTCCGGCACGCGCAGGAGCGGCGCCAGTGCAGCCGCCATGACCAGAGTGAAGGCGCGGTTCTTTGGAAGTCCTCCCACCAGCCATCCGCCGGCCAGGAGTAGCCCAGGACCAGGATGAAGGCGAAGAACCCCAGCGCTGCCAGGGCAGCCAGCCGGGGCGCGCGTCCGCGGGCGAGCAGCCCGAGGCCGACCGCCAACTCGAAAGCGGCCGTGAGCAGGCTCAGCCAGCCGATGTTCGCCATGACGAAGCCCCTCCATAGCTCTGCGAGCCAGGGCCCATGGGACCGTCGTCGGCGAAGGGCGCGTAGCTGTGCGGCAGAAGAGCCCGAAGTAGAGGTGGACCAGCGCCCCGCCCTAAGAAGGCGGCGGCGAAGACCACCCGCACCACCGCGCGGTACCGACTCATGGCTCCGTCGCCTCATCCAACATCTCGGCCACCTGATCCGACACCGCCGACCCCGCCGCATCCGGCATCTGAGGGCGATGGGTCGCCCCTGAAGTGGCGCACATGGGCCCGCAACAGGGCTCGCGCGCGTTCCTCGGCATCATCACCGGACTCGGCGAGCTGAAGCAGAGTGAGGATCGGCCCGAAGAAGGCCAGCGCCGTGGCCTGCGGGTCGAGGCCGCTCCGGAACTCGCCGACGCGGATGAGCCCGGCGAAGATCTCGGCCTGGAAGGCGATGGGCTGCTCGATCCAGTAGTGGCGCAATCGGCGTCCAAGCTCGGGGTCGCGGTACTGGCTGACGATGAACAGGCGGCGCAGGGCGGCGAGCTCGGGGTCGTGGAGGACGGCGTCGAAGAACCCTTCGGCGACGGCTACCAGCCGATCCTCGTCAATGCCGAGGTAGGCGGGCAGGGCGGCGTCGGGCGAGTCGACCGAGACCCCCAGGGAAGCGGCGACCTCGGCCATGCGCGCGTCGGCCCGGTCGACGAGGGCGTCGAAAATCGCCTGCTTTGGAGGCGAAGTGCTTGTAGACCGAGCCCTCGCGCACGCCGACGTCGCGGGCCAGGTCGCGGATGGAAGTGCCGCCCCAGCCATCCAGGGAGAACCGCTCCAGGGCTAGCGTCAGAGCAGCCTGTCCCGCGTCGAAGGTGAACGATCGTTAGCCATCACGACCAGGGTACTGCGGGCCGAACGCCCGGCTCACAATCTGTCGCAGTCGTTCCCGGCCTGCTGGCGGCCTGATCCCGCCCGAAGACCCGCTTCGAGGCGTTACCGCTGAGGGGCCTTTCTGCCGTCGACCACCGCACTTGCACTCGAGTGGGAGTCATCGGAGACGATGACTCCGCCCGGACACAGCGCCACCGGACCGGCGGTCACCCAAAAACCCTGGGCAACGAGACGCTGACCCACTCGGGCTCGTGACCACCGGAGTCGGTGGCGCCGCGATCCTGCTCGGCGTCCTGGCGGGCCGCATCGTTCTGCGGCACCACGAGCTGGTCGGAGAAGCTGTGGTGGTTCTCGTCATCCACGCGCGCCGGGAAGACAGGGGTGTCCACTGCGCCGGAGTACGGGGGATATGAGTAGGGGGAATCGGTGTGAGTTCATGGTTCTGTTTGATGATGCGGTAAGTCCCTGCAGGATCGACGGCTGTTACCTTTCCCGAGCGGGTGTCGAAGACGTTGAGCACCAACGGGTGGCCGAACTTCTTGGCCTGTCCCTCGGCCTCGTCCTGGACGGTCCAGGCGGACACGGCCTGGGCACTGGCCTGGATCGCGACCAGAGCCCAGTTGTCGGGCTTGTCCTCCCCCTTGAGGGACACCGTCTCTCCACTGTCGATGTTCTCCACCGTCCCATCTCCGGCGGCGTTGGCAATCCAGCCACCGACATTGACGGGCTGTCCGGCGATCAGCTGAGCCTCGATTCTCCGGGAGGACAGGAAAGAACCACTACTGCTCCCAGCATTAGGTAGAGCCTCGAGGTCTATGACAGGTCGCTGATACTGCGAGTCCTCCTGCTTATCCCGGACGACCACAGCGGAGTGCCCACCGGGTCCCGAAATCGCCGTCTTCTCCTCGTCCAGTGGCCTGAGTTCACGCCCGTCGGCGGTGTCGTAAACCTTGCGGTTGATGACGGTTTTCGAATCGGTCAGCTGCACCGCGGGCGCCGCCCCAGTCACCTGGGTATCAAGAGCGACCCGGCCCGTATTCGTGCTCAGGACCACCACGCGGGTGACATCCACACCCGAGTCAGTGTCACTGAAGCTGCTCTCGGGCGAGACATTAAGGGCGTAGGCGAGCCAGGCACCATTGGGCGAGGTGAAGGCGGACCGCCCACCATAGATACTCGCTCCCTTGAGCGGCTCGGCATTCTCGCGATATGAGCGACCATTCGGCTCGGTCGTGGCAAAGCTCCACGTCACCTTTCCGGTTGAGGAGTCCAGCCCGTAGATGCCGTTTCTGGTGACGACAACAGCGCCGCGCACTCCGGCGAGAATCTCATGAACACTGCTGTCATCAAAGGCAGCGGTCCACATTGGATCAGTGCCGGTCTTCCCCTTGCCGACGGTCGCGGCCGCCATTTCCTCGACTGTCGGAAAACCGTCATGACTGGCCCCGCACTGATCGTGACCCGACTAGAACCGGTCGCAGAACCTGCTGATGAAATTCGGAACAGTCATTACCATCGCGGCGACCACCGCAATGCATATGAGCCCTGCCCCACGTCCCGCATGCACTCTCCAACAGGCTTCCGAGCTGCAGAGTCCGCTTGCCGAGCGTACTGCGGGAGGAGCAAGACTGCCGGTGACGAGCTGACGACCTTCCCGCACCGGGATGACCACCTACGGCAGTCTCCGACGTCGAGGCGACGGTCCACGGAGATCCTTCGCTCCCCTCCGCCTGGGGTGGCGCAGGCGGTTGGCAGACGCGCAGGACCAGGTGGCTCAGGATTGCGAGAACCAGACAGACCCACCCGACTGCCAGCCGGCCGATGTACTCGGGGACGATCGCACCTGACCGTCCCAATCATGTCGACGATCCTCCCACCGAGGAGGAGAAGCAGGAAAGAGACGGCGCCCAATCCACCGACCGCGTACCCGACGATGAGGCCGGCCGTGCCACCGGGAGGAAGGTTGCATCTGGCTCGCGGTCCAGGACAACAACAGACCACTAGAAAAATCTGCCCGATGCTCCACCCCCGCTGGTCAACGGCACCGGCAGAGGCGAACGCAGCGCCTCCGCGATGCCCCAGCCCAGCAGGATGAGAGCCGCACCCCCTGCCACCAGACGCGCCCCGGCCAGAAAGGCTGACGACCGCCCGCTGGCGACGCGAGCTCCGTTGGGCAACTGCGATTGGTGAAAGCGGACTCCATCCGGCGCCACCGTCGTTATCGACCGAGCGGTGGACATCATTGTCTCGAGGAAGCCTCGGCTGAATCACCGCCGGAGTCGCCGACCGTCGGCGTCGCATCATTGCTCAGTGGGATGAGTGTCAGACCTCCACGAGGATTCAACAGTGAGCGCATCCACCTTGCCACCACTACGACATACGACACGTGGAGACGCGGGAGTGCCCCCTCATGCGCTGACAGGCCACGCACGGCGGACCCAGAATGCGCAGGGACTAGCATCATCATGGGGCACAGCCAGCGAGCATTGGCGTCAGCCTCTGAGCGTCACCACTAAATAGCCTTTCTTGCGGATACCGTCGACCGAGAGCTGTCGAGCTGAGATCAGAATCAAGAGAAACAATCATCCACCCGGACACAGCGCTACAGGATCGCGCCCGGTCCTGAAACTCAGGAGTGAAATTTTGACCCATGGGGATTCGGAGCCGCTACCGCGTCCAGGATCCCCAAGAACCTGACGAGTCGCATCATTCTGCCGAATAGCAAAATCGTCATCAGAGCCGACACGGTTTTGGTCTTTCACACGCTCCGAGAAAACAGCAGTATCTACCGATCCAGAATATGGCGTGCCCAGCGCAAGACTGCCACTGCCGGTAGCAGTGCGGTATCGTTCCAGCCGGATCGACAGTCGTCACCTTTCCCGCGCGAGTGTCGAAGACGTTCAGCTCCAATGGGTGGCCCGTATTCTGCGCCGTCACACATAGTCCGAACACCCAGACGGATACAGCCTGAGCACTGGCCCTCAATTCCACGATACGCTCCAACGCTCGACTCTCCATGTTTGTTTGAGGAGGAACCGTGTCCCGCCGGTGTCGAGCGTTCTGAATCGTCCCTATCGATATCATTGACGACCCAACCACCAACATTGATGATCCGTCCATCAATTACTTGAGCATCAATATCGTCATACGGGTCATCGTACAGCCATTGATCAGACTCGACCGCACGTAAATACTGATCGGACAGGGTGTCGACGCTTTGCCCCGAAGATCTCGATAGATCCTCCTCCTTGCGCAGAGCAAGAACTGTGGAATGACCTCCAGGTCCCGGGATCGCGGCCTTCTCAGCATCCAGAGGCGCGAGTTCGCGACCACTGGCGGCGTCGTAGATCCGACGGTTAATGACAGCCGTGGAATCAGTCAGCTGCACGGTCGGCACCGATCCAGTGACTTGAGTGTCGAGGGCGATGCGACCGGTGTCCGTATTGAGGACCACGACCCGCGTGACATCATCTGGAGAGTATCCGCCGCCAGAGCTTCCTTCAGGCGTTACATCGAAGGCGTAGGCGAGCCACGCACCACTGGGAGAGGTGAAGGCGGACTCCTCAGCATAGATTTCCACACCCCTCAGAGATCTGACGTCGCTTTCATGAGAAGACTCTTCAGATCCGCTGTGGAGAAGGACCATGTGGTCTCCCCCTGTCGCGAGTCGAGCCATAAACTCCGCGATCGGTGACTGACGACCGCACCGCGCACTCCGGCAAGGGATCTGCTTCAGATTCTCGTCTCGAAAGAGACGTCCAGATCGGACTCAGAGGCGAGCTGACTCCTGGCCGGCAGCCGCCGCCACCATCTTTCCACACGTCGGATAACCCTCTCAGCGAGATGGGCAAGGCGCTTTCGCCGTACGTGGATAGAATGGATCGACGTTTCGTTGATGATCGTCGGTGCTGCCACAGCGAGCGCCGTAGCAGTCGCCACACCGACTGCCCCAGTCCGCAAACGCTGCAGCAGTACTCGCTCGCGCGCCTGCGCACTGTCACTCGCCCTCCCTCACGTGCTGCGCTTCTCTGGGTACCGGAAGTTTGATGCCGCACTGGCTAGAACGTTACTCACGGTGATATCGCCACATCGTCATCAGTGACATTGGAGTCCGCATCGTCGTCGGACTCCAGAGGCGACAGATATTCCGGCTCTCCGAGAAGGCAGGGAGGCGTGAGCGTATGCGCGCCCTGCAATGTTGGTCAGAAACACGAGATGAAACAACCCCACGCCGTGATCAGCTGACCGACGAAACCAGGAATGCTCATGCCCGACCACGTGATCTTGACGATGCCGGCCTTGACGAGGGGTAGGCGATGACGGTGGTGAAAGCAAGAACAATGGCCGCGCAGAAGCTGCCGCCGCAGTCAGCCGTTTAGATGGACGCGCGCCCAACCGGCGCCCGAGGCGACCATCGCGATCAGCACCGCCCAGATGCACGATGACTCGTCGCTCACGGGCAGCGGCGAGCGCAGTCATGAAGCCCCATTAGCACCAGAACAGGTCGCGACACCCGCCACCAGACTGACGCCGATGAGAAAGCTGAAAATCTAGCCACCGACGCCCTGACGGGCCGCCTGGGAATCAGCTATGAGACGGATCCGACGTTCGTCTGGGTCATCTGACCACCACGTCTCTCGCGTCTCCTCGTCACTCATGGGCCAGTCTCAGTTTCTCGAGACGCGGCAGACAATGGGGAGCCCGAACCACCCGGTCGGATACGGGGGCATTCCCTGCGCAGGGGCGGGCGGCGAGCCGGAGGCTGGGAGAACAAGCCCCACCATCAGGGTGACGGCGGCCCATGGCCCAGGGGAGACTATGAGATGAACGGACCCACCTCGCGGCCCCTCACCCCACGGAGCCGCACGCGACACGCCCCGGCAGGACCGGCGACGCCCCTTCGCGGCGTCTCCGTTCGGGAGGACACCACCATGACCTTCACCTACTCGATCACCCGCACGCCTCGACGCCACCGCGGCCTTCCCACCCGTGGCGGGCAGCGAGGAGCAGCGGCCTACTGGGTCACCCCCACCCTCCTGGCGTGGCCGCTGTCCCTGCTGCCCATGGGGATGGACCGCGCCGGCGTCGTCACCGACGCGGGCGACCCCGTCCCCGGCTCTGGCCTCGCTCTGCGTCTCATCACGGCACCCGACGGCGGCGCGGCTGCCGTCCACGGACGGATCCTGGGCGCGGAGGGCATGCCCGCCCCGACGGTGACGCCCTTGCGCGTCGTCGGGAACCTGCCCGGTGACGTCCTCGCCGCTCGCCCCCACCTGGAGGGCTACATCGCCCTGAGCGCGACCGATGCCACCGGCGCCCCCTTGCTCGACGAAGATGCCGTCGCCGCGGCCCTGACCGGACAGGTCGCGATCGCCCAGTACGTCGGGGCCCCCGACCCCACCGAGGTCGCCGACGTCGGCGGCGCCCGGCTCGACGCCTTCACCGGCGTGCAGACCGCGATCCTCCTGGACCATCTCTACGCCGAAACCGCCACCCGCGCCGAGCTGGGCGTCACTTTCCGCGATGGCCGCCCATCCTTCGCCCTGTGGGCGCCCACCGCCCAGGCCGTCACCCTCCTGACCTGGGAGACCGGCGACCCGCTGGGCTCGGTGCCGAAGTTCCCGGCTCGCCGACCCGCACTGCGGCCGTGCGCACCGACGACGGCCGCTGGGTCGTGGACAACCGGCCCGGCCAACCGGACGACGCCGGAGCGAACGAGTCGGACCTGGGCCGGCCAGGCTCCCCCATCACGGCCGGCTGCCAGCTACCTGTGGGAGGTGCGAGTCTACGTGCCTCCACTCTGCAGGTGAGGGCCAACATCGTCACCGACCCCTACTCGACGGCCCTGACGACGGACTCGACCCGTCCGGTCGCCGTCGACCTGGCAGAGGCGCGCCTGGCCCCCGAGCAGTGGGCCCAGGCCCGGCACCAACAGTGCGCAACGACCGGCCCGCGCATCTACGAGCTCCACCTGCGGGACTTCTCCGCGGCCGACGAGACCGTCCCGCCCGAGCTGCGCGGCTGCCACCGGGCCTTCACTGTTGCCGGCTCCGCGGGCGTGCGCCACCTGGCCGAGCTGGCACAGGCCGGCATGCACCACGATCCATCTGCTGCCCACCTTCGACATCGCCACTATCCCAGAGCACCGCGGCTCCCAGCGTTCCCCGCGGATCCTCCCGAGGCGCACCGGCCTCGGCTGACCAGCAGGCGGCCGTCGAGGAAGTGGCCGACGACGACGCCACAACTGGGGCTATGACCCCTCCACTGGGGCGCACCCTGAGGGCTCCCTACGCGACCGAGGGCCACCAGGACGGCGGGCGCGCATCATCGAGTTCCGCGAGATGGTCAGGGCCCTGCACGCCCTGGGCCTCCAGGTGGTCCCTCGACCAGGTCTCATAACCACACGGCCGCCGCGGGCAGGGACCCGCTCAGCGTCCCTGGACCGGGTGGTACCCGGCTACTACCACCGACTCGACGCCGTCGGGCGGGTGACGAGCTCGACCCTGCTGCGCCAACACGGCCACCGAGAACGCCCTGTGCGAGCGCCCCGATGGTCGACTCCGGTGGTGCGCTGGGCCTCGCTGGTACCGGGTCGACGGCTTCCGCTTCGACCTCATGGGCCACCACCCGCGCGCCGTCATGGAGCGCGTGCGGGCGGCCCTGGATGAGCTGACCATGGCCGACGACGGCGCTGACGGCCGCTCGATCTGATCCTGTACGGGAGGGCTGGAACTGCGGGGAGGTCGCGGGCAACGCCCTGTTCGTGCAGGCCACCTAGGGCCAGCTCGACGGCACCGGGATCGGCGCCTTCAACGACCGCCTGCGCGACGCCGTCCACGGCGGGGCGCTCGACCCCGACCACCGCGTCTTCCAGGGCTGCACCGGTCTGCTCACCCAGCCCAGCGGCTCGACCACCGCAGCTGAACGAGCAGTCGGCGGATCTGGCCCACCGCACCGACCTGGTGCGCTTAGGCCTGGTGGGCAACCTCAAGGACTGCGTCATGACGATCTCGGACGGGACGGTGCCGCGGGATCGACCTCATCCACAACGGGGCGCCGGCGGCCTCGCCTCCAGCCCCAGGAGAACGTCAACCACGTCGACGCCCACGACAACGAGACGCTCTACGACCCGCTGGCTTTGCCAAGCTGCCCCAGGGCATGCCGGTGGCCGAGCGGGTGCGGATGAACACGGTGTGCCTGGCCACGGTGACACTGGCGCAGTCTGCCGTCCTTCTGGAGCGCGGCACCGAGTTGCTCCGTTCCAGTCCCCGGACCGGGACTCCTGCAACTCGGGGGACTGGTTCAACGCCATCGACTTCACGGGGCAGTCCAACGGCTTCGGACGGGGCCTGCCGCCGGCCAGCCGCAACGAGGGCTCCTGGGCCATCCAGGGGCCGCTGCTGCAGGACGCCTGGCTGCGGCCATCGCCCGAGGAGATCGCGGCGGCTCGCTCCCCAGGCCCTGACCCGTGCTGGCTGGCGCGCCTCGACGCCGCTGTTCAGCCTGGGCTCCACGCGCCTCATCCAGGACAAGCTGACCTTCCCGTGGGCGGGCTTCGGCGCGCCGGCCGGTGTGGTCGTCATGCTCATCGACGACACCCGGGGCGGCCAGGACGTAGACCCCGAGCTCGACGCCGTCCTGGTGGTCATCAACGCCTCCGGCAGACGCTCACCCAGCCGCCGCCCGAGCTGACGGGCCGGGACTCCCGCCTCCCATCCAGGCCGAGGGGCGCTGACGAAGTGGTCGCCGCACCGGCTTCGACCGCGCCAGCGGGACGATCTCGGTGCCCGCGCGCACCGTGCCGTCCTGGGTAGCACACAGGCGGCCTGAGCGCCGCTCTCAGGCCCGGCCCAGGACGTCGGCGAGGTCGATGACGCCGCCGCGCAAGGCCAGCAGCACCAGCTGACCCGGTCGCGGCAGCCGGTCTTGGACAGTAGGTGGCTCACATGGGTCTTGACCGTGGGCATGGACAGCCACTCGCGGTCGCAGATCTCCTGGTTGGTCAGACCCAGGGCGATGAGCGCCAGGATCTCGCGCTCACGCTGGGTCAGGGCCGCGACCTGCTGGAGGCCTCCGCCGCTCGGACCTCCTCGACCGAGTCCTCAGAGGCGTGGCGTCCGGTACCGGCCTCGTTTCCCACGCCGACCCCACTGACCTGGCCGGTGCGCACTGCTGTGAGCAACCGGCGCGTGGGCCCCGGGGAGATGACCGAGTCGCCGTCGTGGACGGTGTGGATCGCGGTGATGAGGTCCTGTGGCGGGGTGTTCTTGAGCAGGAAGCCGGCCGCACCGGTCTCGATGGCCCCATGACGTAGCCATCGGTGTCGAAGGTGGTCAGGATGACGACCTGCCCGCTGGTGCCGCGGGCCATGAGCTCGCGGGTGGCGGCAACAGCCCGTCCAGGCCCGGCATCTGCACGTCGAGCAGGAGCACGTCGACGGGGTCTGCGGCGTTGCGCATGAGGGCGTCGTTGCCGTCGACGGCCCGCCAGACGACTTCCATGTCCGGCTGCGCCCCCAGCAGCATGGCCAGCCCCATGGTGAACAGCGGCTCGTCATCGGCCAGACCCAGGCGGATCACAGGCGCCCCCCTTCTTGACGTCTTCTCACGGGAAGTATCCGCCTCCAGGTCTCACTGTGCGATTTCGTGCTGGCGAAGTACTCGATGACCTCCTGCGAAGTTCATCATATGAGCACGATTGGACCTCACTCTGGGACGACGGGGAGCTCCGCCATCACCCGCCAACCGCCCTCGGGCGTAGGGCCGGCGGTGAAGGAGCCGCCGAGTTCGGCGACCCGGTCGCGCATCCCGATCAGGCCGAAGCCGCGGTGCACGGGTCCGTTTTCTCCGTCCCCCTCGCTCCCTTCCGGCGCATCCGCCGCCTGCGCCGATGATGCGGCCCGGGCCTTCGGGGCCGGAGCGTTCTCGACGGCGAGGACGGCGCGGCCGATCCCGGTGCTCAGCGAGACGGTCGTGGTCGCCCCGGGGGCGTGGCGCAGCACGTTGGTCAGCGACTCCTGGGCCACCCGGTGGAAGACCTGCGCCGCCGCCGTGGGGAGCCGCTCGGTCGGGTCGGTCTCCAGGGTGACGGGAAGTCCCGCATGCTGCGCCTGGTGCACCGGTTCGCGCAGAAGATCCCTCTCATGGTCATGACTCGACGCCGCAGGTCCGGTTCCGGCAAAGGTCCCGGTCGCCGCATCAACCGCTTCAGCAGTCTCGTCTGCGGGGCCCGCGCCGGCACCGGTACCGCCCGCACCAACAGCGCTGGCGGCTGCGACGCCGCGGAGGCCTCCGAGCCTGCGGCCTCGGAGCGCAGGATGTCGACCAGGGCGCGCACCTCGTCCACCGAGCGACGGGAAGTCTCCCCGATGACGGCCAGGGCCTCATCTGCGGCGGCCGGGTCCGTAGCCAGGATGGCGCGGGCGCCCTCTCGCCTGCATGGCGATGACGGTGAGGCTGTGTCCGAGCAGGTCATGGACGTCGCGGGCGATGCGCTGCTGGGTCTCAATCACTGCGAGACGCCGCTCAGCGGCCTGCTGCGCCTCGAGCACCGCGGCCCGTTCGAAGGCCTGGTTGTAGCGGTCACGGCTGCGACGGCGCGCGGCACCGACGAAGGCCGCCACCGAGACCAGCAGCCAGGCGTTGGTGAGAAGGATGAGCCGTCCGGCACCCGCGTGACCTGGTCACCGATGAGCCCATGCGCCCGCGTCGTCGCGGCGGCCGCCCCCACCAGCTCGAGTGACCGAGCCCCACCCACCGCCACGGTGCCTCAGGCGGGACTGCGTTGTCTCCACCGCAATCAAGCCCGTCACGACGAAGAAGATGGAGAAATCGGTGAACACCACGAGGTGCACGCTCAGGCAGATGCCGGCCACGATGACGAAGAAGAACAGCGGGAGTGGCGCTCACCACCATGGCCAGCGCACAAGCCACCACCAGAAGGAAATAGAGCGCTGGTGCTATGCCCCGGGTGGGCCCGTCTACCGCCTCCGACCGACCGATGAGAGACAGGAAGAGGAAGGCGAGGGCGATGACGACGTCGGACGCAGTCGTCCACGGGCCCGACCGCGGTATGCGCCAGGCGGCGGAATCGGACCCGCCTGCGGCAGGTGCCCGGCCGACGTCGGCACGGTCTCCACCGATCCCGCCTGCACCGCCTCGCCACCTCGACTGTTTTCTCATGCCCGAACCGTACCAGCCGTGGCGGTGCGCGCCCCGGAGGCCCCGAGCAGGGATTTCATACCCGGGTATGAGCAGGGCAGGAGGACCCGCTCCAGAAGCAGACCACGGACTGATGATCTCCCGGTCCGGCGCGGGCAGGCTTCCTGCCATGACGACTTCACATCACTTCCCCCCAACCTCACCCACACCTCTCCAAACACCGACGACGACTCGGCGCACCGGGGCTACCGGTCGACCAGCAGCCCCTGACCGCTCAGCAGTCCTTCCCCCGGCTGAGTCCTGACCACGGCGCACCGGTGCCTCGACCGGCTCCCTGACCACTGCGGCACCCAGCCTCGTCTCCCCCTGCCGCGGCGCCCGCACAGCCGGCCCCCAATCCACAGACCGGAACGGCGCTCGCCACGGCGGCCGACGACGCCGTCGTCCTCACCCAGGACCTCACCAAAACCTTTCGGCTGGCGCACCGTTGTCGACGGCCTGAACCTCGTGGTGCCGCGAGGGAGCATCTACGGCTTCCTCGGACCCAACGGCTCGGGCAAGTCGACCACGATGAAGATGCTGCTGGGACTCCTGGCACCCACCCGCGGGCAGATCAGCGTGCTCGGGCGGCCCTTCACCCCGGCCACGCGCGCCGAAATCATGTCGCGCACCGGCTCCATGCGATTGAGCACCCGCCCGGCTACGGGCCACCTCACGGGCGCCGAGAACATGCGGATCGCCGCGAAGATCGCAGGGTCTGAGCGACCAGCAGGTCGACCGCGCCCTGGCCCTCGTGCGCCTGACCGAGCACAAGGACCGCCTGGTGCGCACCTATTCCATGGGCATGAAGCAGCGCCTCGGGATCGCCCTGGCGCTGGCCCGAGAGCCCGAGCTGCTCATCCTCGACGAACCCACCAACGGCCTAGACCCGGCCGGCATCGAGGAGGTGCGCCGCCTGCTGGTCGAGCTCTCCGGCGAGGGCATCACCGTCATGGTCTCCAGCCACCTGCTCGACGAGATTGACCGCATGGCCTCCACACTCGGCATCCTGTCGGCCGGTCGCCTCGTCTTCCAGGGCACACGCGCCGCGCTCATGGAGCGCTCGGTGCCGGACATCCTCGTCGTCACCCCGACGCCGCAGGCCCTCCTGGACCCGCAAGATCCTGGCCGGGCTCGTACTGGCTCAGGCCCCCGGCGCAGCTGGCGCCCCCGATCAGCCGAACGGACCGGTACTGGTGCCGCAGGGCGTGCGCATTCCGGGGATGTCGAAGGGCGCCGTCGCCGAGCTCATCAACCGACTGGCCGCCGCCGGCGTCGAGATGCACGAGGTGCGCCGCGAGGCCCAGAGCCTGGAGGACATCTTCATGGACCTCACCGGACGGGGAAGTGTCCTGTGATGACCAGCGCCGCACTCTCATCAGCACCCATGGCCTCCCAGCCCCCACCGCGGCCGGACCGCCGGCTCAGCGGAGACCTGCGCCGTCGGCGCGCGGTTCTGCAGCACCCGGACATCCGCAGCACCCGGCTTCTCACGTCCGTGCCGTCGTCGAAATCCTCAAGATGCGCAGGCTGCGCGTGCTGCTGGTGACCGTTCTGCTCCTGCGGCCTCATAGCGATCAGCACAATGGAGCTGTTCTCCCTGGCCAGGCGAGGGACGCTGGACACCCCCTCCTCTCAGCCCTGGGCGGCTCTCCTGCTGAGCACGGCCCTGTTCAACGCCCTGACGCAGCCGATCTTCGTCGCGATCCTCGCCAGCCGGCAGACCGATATCGAGCACAGCGGGGCCGGGTGGAACCTGGCGGCTACGTCGGGCCTGACGCCTGAGCCCTGTGCCGGGTCAAGCTCGCAGCGCTGTCGCTCCTCATCGTTCCCGCGGCCATCGCCGAGAGCGCGGTCCTCATCGTCGTAGCGCGGCGATAGGGTGTCCCTCCCGCTCGACGTCGGCCCCTGGGTCACTTATACGGTTCTGCTCGCCCTGGTCAACACGGCGATGTGCGCCTACCACCTGTGGCTCGCAGCCGTGGTTGAGAACCAGCTGGTCGTCATGAGCGCGGGGCTTCTGGGCGGTTTCATCGGCGTCTACATGATGCTCGCCCCGCCAATGCTGGCGAGGCTGCTGCCCTGGGGATATTACGCCATCATCACGCCCGTGACGATGTCGATGGTGAAACGGCCACGGCGCCTACGAGTACATCAGCGTGCCCGCGGGCTGGGTCGCGGGCTTCGCCGCCCTGACCGCCGTCATCTCTCACCGCCGCTACCCGCCGGCTCGACCGGATCGGAGGTGATCCCGCGAGCACGCCCGTCCACACTTCCACCATGCCCCGCGGCGCCGGCTCGCCCGACCCGCCCCGGCCAACTCCAGTGCCCGGACCCGCCCCGGCCGAGATCACAGCACCGGCCGCAGCAGCGGTAGGCTGAAGCGGCTTCGCCTCCCTGCTGGCCGCCGAGGCCATCAAGCTCAAGAGGTCCTCGGCGTGGTGGTGGTCATTCTGCTGCCGCCGCTGGCGGTGTTCGCCGGCGTACCTTTCAACTTCTACGCGAACCGGGAGGTTTTTCCCAGACGGGAGTCCCTCACCCCCAGATGACGGTCTCTCACTGATGTTCTTCTGCCCTCTGGGGTGGCACTGCTGACCTCAACCGTATGGCGGGTGGAGCACGGGCACGAGCTGGAACGCGATGCGCACCACTCCCCCACCTCCGATGAGCCGTGGCGCTGGCCAAGACCCTGGTCACTTTTCGTGCCCGTACTGGCGATGCAGGTGGTCTTCATGGTCCTGGCATGGATCTCGGGAACGTTCATCATGGGCCTGGGGCCCGCGATGCCCCTGGTCTTCATCGTGGCGGACCTCCTCGCGATCGTGGGTGCGCTGCCACTGATCGCGGTGCAGTCGCTTCTGAGCATGCTCATGCGATCCTTCGCCGCGCCCGTGGCGGTAGCTTTCGTCGGCTGCGTCATCGCCACCGGCTTGGAGGCGAGTCAGAGCCCTCTGGCCTACGGCGTCCCGCAGGGCATTCTCAGCATGACTCTGCTCCTGGGATCATCAGCCATGTCGACGGCCGGGAAGCTGGACGCGGCGAGCATACCCCTCCTGGCCGCCATTGTGGCCTGCGGGGCCGTCCTGAGGGGCCTGCTGGCCCTCGTCGCCCGCCGCACCGGGGGCGTGCGCTAGCAGATCGGCCCAGCGCACCCACCCAGCGCCGTTGGGAACGTACATCTCCCGCGAAAACTGCGTTTTCCCGCAGATGACTGAGGGCAGATCTCAGTCATCTGCGGGAAAAGTACGTTCCCGATGAAAAACGCAGTCGCCAACCACACCGCCCGGGAGTCACCCAGTTCAGTGCATCTCCAGGCACTATCCAGTGCGTTTGCTCCGCCTGGCAGGCGAATCGTGTCCAAACGGGACGACTTTGAGCTCTTCAGCAGTCACGCTCTTCAGAGCAACATGGCTCTGACCTGCATAGATGCACAACGCCTCGCATAAGCGCCGCGTCAATGTCGTCCCATTTGGACACTTTTACCTCAAGGCGGCCAAGACAAGGGGCTTATCCGGCACCGCCCCCTACGAACCCCTACGAAGGCGGCGGCGAGCCCACCCACGCCCTCGAGCAGGGTGCGTCGGTCGATCCAGCGAGCGGCCTCGCCGGTCGGGCTCGGAGGTTGTTCTGCATGTTGGTCTGCGCGATCTTCGAGTTCTGAGACATGGCATGCCCTTGGGGTTGTCCACGGTGACGGAGAGCTGACGGAGACGGCAACGGGAAGGGCGGGGCGGACATCCCGTCCGCCCCGCAGCCCGGTCGAACGGCAGGTACCGATCAACCCTTGCGACGACGTCTCATGAGGTACCACCATCGGCATCCACGCATAAGACTTGCTTCACACCTTACGTCGACCGCTCGGTTAATCACGTCCCTCGGCCGAGGCCGGCCACCTCGACCCTCAGGCGTCGAGCAGAGAGCGCAGGTTGCGCACGTAGCGCTCGAAGGCCACCCTCCCCTCAGGAGTCAACGCCAGAAAGGTGGCTGGACTGCGTCCGGCATAGGTCTTGTTCTGCTGGACATACCCCGCCCCCTCCAACTTGGACAGATGGGTGGACAAGTTGCCAGCCGTCATGTCCAGCAGCTCGCGCAGCCGCGGGAAGTGCAGCTCGTCACCAACCGGCACGGCGGCCAGGGTCGCCATGATCCGCAGGCGGGCCTGGGCGTGATGACGGATCGATGTCGACCTCGGAGGCGGCGGAGGCGCCCATACTGGCCAGGTCCGCCGGCTTCGCCGCCCAGGTCTCGGAGCCCGCACACCCTTCCTCCTCCCCCGGTCCCTTCCGGGGCTTCTCGCCATCTCACGCACCTCGCTTCGTTCTCATCACGGCACTGATGATGGCGTGCTACCAGCACTGCCGCCTCGCCGGCCACGGACATTGATCCACCGCCCAGGCATACCGACAATCGTGACCACGAGGGTGACCAGGAGGATCCAGCCACCCAGAATCATGACCGTCTCATCCCACAGCGCGGCGCTCATGGAGGAAGATGACGCCGACGACGAGGCGGGGCAGCAGGGCGTTGGATACCAGGCTCGCGATCTCTCGTTGGCCCGAGCCGTGTTGGACGCGCTGGCGGGAAGGCGTTCTGCCCGCGACGATGGCGCGCAGCGGCATCCCGAGAGTTTCAGGCGAGGGCCGTAGTAGAATTGCCCTCGCGGCTGCTTCGGCCGCGGATGCCGCGCGCCTTGATGATGCTGGGCGAGGTGAAGCGGCAGCCGCCGCGAGACAGCCGCAGAAGAACAGGTACTGGGCACTCTCGGCGTATTGTCGCCAGGTCCGGCTCGCGATGCGAGCGCGGCGCAACCGACCAGCCAGGCCCAGCTAGGCGGTCAGGCAGCGGGCCGCCCTGATCTCGTGGCAGCTTGATAGGTGTCTCGCTGGGCAGTCAACGACGGCGAAGAGCTCTTCAGGCGCCGGAACCTCGTGGTGCTTTGAGTCGCAGCACTCACTGACGGTGACCCCCTTGCTCAGAGTGGTTTGCGTTTCAAACCACCTCCAGGTGACTACGTCGCCGCAGCTTTGCACTGCAAACTACCGCACGAAGAATAGGCGACCGTCGTTGTGGGCAAGGATAGACGCCTCGAAGGCGGTCGTTGGCCACTGCAGGTCGACGGGAGCGCCGCAAGGAACGGTGAGGCGAAGGGCCGCCGAGAGCGCCAGCCAGCCGTCCGCCCCCTCCTGCGCCGCGCGGGTCCTCCCTGAGACGTGGGAGCGTACCACAGGGTCGCCTCCCAGAATCGGCTCCGCGGCTCGATGCGGGCACCAGGCTCACTCATCAGGCAGGCGGCTCGCGACACGCGGCGCCGACCGATGCCATGCGAGCCACCCACGCCGACGACCACCGAACCCACCGTCGCCGTCGCCGTATCACCCGCTGCACCGGCGCCGGATCGGCTCCACCTCCTGGGTCGAGCATCCCGGTCATCGGCGTCGCGCCCGGCACCCGTGCGCGCCCTCGCCTCCCGGCGCAGCCCCGTGCTCGACGGCAGCTCCTGGTGGACACCACCGCGCACCGTCTGCGCCGCACCGAAGACCTGCTCGACCTGTCCTGACCCTCCTGGGCATCGGCGCCGTCTCCTGATCACTGGCGATTCACGCCCGCCAGACCACGACGGCGTCACCCAGGACGTCCAGAACGCTGCCCTGGCGGTGGTGCTGCGTCGCATCCCGTCTTCTGCTGCAGGCCGTCGCGGACTGACCACCTTCATCGTGCCGCTGGCCGTGCTGCTATGACCGCCTCCTGCGCCGCTCCTGGCGCTCCTGCGGCGAGGCCGTCATATCGGGATCGCCGGGTACGCGGGTCGCCGTCGCCGCGATGACTGCCTGGTCGCATGCCGAGCCGCCTCTGGTCATGGGTCTGCAGCCGGTGCATCGCCTGGGCACCGGCCCAGCTGGGCGTTCCGCTGTCTTCGCCTCGATGTGCGCTGCTCACGGGCGCCGGCGACCGCAACAGCTCGGCGACGATGCGTTCGGGCTGCGGGCGGCCTGTGGGTGATCCTCGGCCTGGCTGTCCTGCGCGGCGCCCCTGATCTCTGCCCGGAGCTGGTCCCGCTGCATCGCTGCTGGTGGGCCGCACCGTCGGCATTCGCTGGTCCGTTACGCTGCCCGGAGGGAGGACCGCCGCGCCCACGGGGTCACGCTCGTGCGCGCGCTGCACGCCGGGCCAGGATCCGACGCCGTGCGGCGTCGTGCATGGACCGCGCCCCGGGCGCGCGCCTGGGTCGTCACGCCGATGCGCTGGCCACTACGCGAGCGGGTCCGGTGAGCAGGTGCGCGACAACCCGCGTGACGTCGGGCGCCCTGACGGGCGGCAAACTGGCCCGGCCGCGCCATCGACACCATCGGGACACCCGATCATCCCGCCGACGAGATCACTCGTTCGCCGCAGCACCAGCCCGCCGAGGCGGCTACCATTGCCCGCAGCCTGGTGAAGCCGGTCGCCTCCCCGCCCGACCCGAGGCCGCGGGCTCGGCGGGCGCCAACACGATCAGGCCGCCACCGACGTCGACCTTGGCTGCGGTCACTCGCCGAGGCGCCCAGCGCGACGCCCTGTCGCAGAAGCGGGCCTCGGTCCACCGGATGTGCCGCAGTAGGACTCGGCCGGCGAGCGCCGCAGTGTCACCCTCCCTCGACGCCGACCGGCGGGTGGGCTTGATTCCTGTCCAACATCTGGGACCAGATCCGTCAGGCGTGTCTCTCCGCGACCGGCCATCCCTGCAGGCCCGGCCGCCGAGCACGCCGCCTCGCGTCGACGGAGCGCGCGCCGCGCCGCGTGCGCACCGGCCTGCCTGGGCGTAGCCGAGGTCACGCCGAATCGGTGCGTGCTCAGACCGACCACGTCGTCGGCGCCCGCTCCATCCGCGATCTGGGGTCCGAGGTCGACGACGACGTCCTGGACCAGCCAGCCAGGCCAGCTCCAGCGAGCTCCACACCGCGGGGCCCTGGCGCACGGCAGCATCGACGCCTCGAGTTGCCGCCGCTTCGACGAGGCCGGTGGCTGTGGCTCCTGGACTGGGCCTCGAGACGATCTCCTCGAGGCTGTCCCGCCGCGCGTGGACACTGGCTCAGGCCCATGAGCGCTGAGCGGCTTCCGTGAGCGTGCGAGTGCGGGCCATCGACGCCGCCTCGGTCGCCGACCACAGCCGGCTGGCGAGTCGCGTGCTCCAGCGGGTGAACGCTGCCAGTCAGACGCGAGGTCATGGGCGGGCGCGGGGCCAGCCGGCAGGTCCTGGCAGGACCTGCGCGACGCCCTCGTGGCCTCACGCCCAGCTTTTGGCCGCGCTGAGCCCGCCCGCCCAACCGCTTCTCCACGCACCGTCCTCATGGCCGGTGGTTTTGCGGCGGCATGGACGCTGGCCCGGCTGGGACTTCCAGCAGGTCAGCGCCGCCGTCTCGCAGGCGAACATCTGGTGATGCTGCGCACTGGCCTTCTCGGTGGCGACCTACGGGCGCGCCGGGCTCACGCTGGTGGGCCAGCCCCGAGCGGCTGTCGCTGTATGCTCCACTGAGGTGCACCTGGCCAGCGCCGTCGCGTCACAGGCCCGCCGGCGGGCGGCGGCCATCAACCTGCGCTTTCCTCAACCGTAGCGGCGTGCCGACGGCAGTCGGCGTGGCCGCCGGTAACGGGTGCAGGTGGTCCAGTTCATCGTGACGGTGTGCCGTTTCGTGGTGCTGGCGGCGATGACCGGCCAGTCGACGGGGCTGACGCCGCCGTCGGGTTGGGTTCGGCTCGCGGCCGAAGGCGCCATCGTCGCGGTGGCGGTGCCCGTCATCCCTCAGGCGCACCTGGGCGTACCAAGATCGAACCCACTTATCGCCAGGTGTGGCCACGGCTCGTATGGGGTCATGTCCAACCCGGGATGCGGCTGGCCCTGGGGTCGGCGGCGCTCATGCTGAGCCTGTCCCACATCCTGTCCTTCAGCGCGAGCCTGTGGTCCTTCGGCTATCGGTGCCCTCGCGGTCCTGGCCATCACCTACCTGGCTCAACACCGTGGGGCCTGATCGTGCCCTCCCTCGGTAGTCAATGGTCGAGCTGGCTCTGACCGGTGGGGCTCGTCGCCGCCGGCGTCTCTACGGGTGGCATCGTCGACGGCGACCGTTCACCGCCCGGTCACCTTCGATCCTGATCCCCGGCTGGCGCTCAGTCTCCAGCGCCTCCAGAAGGTCGGGGACCTGTAGATCCGGCGATGAGCCGGTTAGCGCCGACGGCGACGGAGCGCCCGGGCCGTCTATGGCGGGCTACCGTTGCCGTGGCAGGTTAGCCCTTCCTTGGGCATGGTGCCGGTGAGCAGGTAGGTGTCACGGCGTCGTTGATGGCAAGCGTCGCCGTAGGCAGTGTGCCCGGTGCCTCCCAGGTCGGGGCAGCTGGCCGGAGTCGAGCTGCCCGGCGAGGACCGAGCCCACGCGTACGGGGCTGGGTCTCCAGTGTTCCCACCACGATGATCGGCGCGGCGCCGTGGGCGTGGATCCGCGGGCCAGGTTCCGCCAGCCCCAGACGCACACCAGGTCCATGCCGGTTGAGGAGTCCTCGAAGATCGGGCCACGCGCTTGGCCTCGCACCATGCGGCCCAGGTCGTGTCGCCTCCACCGGTGTCCAGGCAGGTGGACGGCCTGGAAGGCGCTACCACTGTCATCCTTCGAGGCTGCGGCTCAACCCGGGCCGCGAGCAGTGAGCCGTCGCGGTGGCTGGATGGCCTGATCCAGGCGCTGGTCAGGGGTGCCCAAATCTGGCCGGAGGAGTAGAGGTACTCTCGCCTGCTGCACTGACGATGTCCGGAGCCGCCACTGTGTGTCTGGGTCACTGGTCGCCAAGGGGCTGCTGCTGGCGGAGGTGATGAGGTTGCGGACCTGTTGACCTGGCAGCCGCGCGCGCTCAGCGGGCAGCCGGTGGAGGACCGGTAGTCGACGTAGGTGCGCAGCGCCTGCTCGAAGCCTGCGGCTCGTCCCAGCGCCTGGTCGGCGAGGACAGGAGGGTCGATATGCCGTCGAGCACCATGCGTCCCGTGCTGGCGGGGAACACCGCGCAGACGGCTCCTGTAGTAGGTGCCGGTGAGCAGCCCAGGTAGGTCAGCTTCCTGGCTGGCCAGCGCCCGCAGGCCGTCGGAGGTCCCGCCGCGGAGACGGTGTCGATGTGGGAGCCGAGGCAGCGCTCGGTCTGAGTTGCACTGCTCGGCCAGCTCCTTTGAAGGATTGCCGGTCGACCCGCCCACTCCCTCGAAGAGCCGGTACCCGCGGCGGCGCGGCGGATGCCGTTGGTGGCCCGCGGCACTGGCCGAGTCGTCGCCGTGAAAAAGACGGCTGGAGGAACCTAATTCGCGCGGGCCGAAGCCGATGACGCCGTAGGCGCTGGCAGCTCGGGAGCGCGACGCTGGCCTGCTCGGCGAAGGCGACCGGAGTCGCCGGGGCCACCGTTGATGAACAGGCGCCCTGCGGGTGATCGCTGCGGCCGCGCGCTTCTTCATGGCGATCGAGATGGTCTCGCCCTGCGGCTTCAGCAGTCGAGAGGAACGGTGACGACGGCGCAGCTGAAGGTGGCATCGCCGGTTCTCGGAGGCGCCAGCCGTGCTGGCTCGCACCGTCGGGAGTCTGCGCTAAGCGCCCGCCGACGTCGCAGCGGCGGCGGCCGCTGTGGCGCGGTACCGATTGGGCGGTCTTCTCGAGATTTTCCATGCGCCGCCGGTGGCGCCGCAGGGGTACCAAATGATCATTCGATGGTAGAAGGACTTGCGTTCGACGGAACTGGCCTGACGGTGGCCGAGCCACCTGCCGGGGGGGCCAGTCCGTCCCCACAGGCACTCAGCACCTCCGACGAGGGACCGCCAAGGCACCAACGCTCGCTCGACGAGGGTGTGCCGAATTTGCTGTCGCCGCGATACAGCAGATGCCCACATCAAGACAGCACTTCCTGGGCCGGCTGAGCACCGCTCAATTGTATTTCATGACCGACATCCTACAAAGGCCACTAGTAAGTCGGCTGCGCCGTACGGCGCTCCCCGTTGCCGAGGCGCGCAACTCTGGTGGCGCAGTGCCGCCAGGATGAGGTTCGGGATGTTGCGTCTGACCTGACGGCTTCATGGTTGCGGCCCCAGCCAGACGTCGAGGGGTGGTTGAGAGGACCGTCAACCGGGTGCGTCGGGGGCGCGGCGCTGACTTCTCAAGAGCGGTTCGGCCATCACCCGCCGGACTGCCTGCTGGAGCAGGCCACGGCCCGACGACGGGGCGGGAGTGCACGGTAATCGTGTTGCGGCCGGGTAACGCGGGGGCGAATACCGCCACCAACCGCGTCGAGGTCACCCGCCGCGCTGGATCAGGGCGACCTGGCCCGTTACCTTGTTGGTGATCCCCGGTGGTAGGTGCTGGGCTGCTCGCCGCGCGCAAGTTGCGCTTCGACGACATCGAGGGTTACCGACCCGTGGCCTTGGCCACCAACACCCGCGTCGGTCAGTCGCTGACCTCGGGAACCCACCGCCGGCTGCAAAAACGCTGCTAGGGATCACCAGGGTGCGCGAAAGCGTCTCGCGCGCTTCACTCAGGAGGCAGCCCTGTCGAGCCACCGCCTGGCGTTGCAAGGCTGCGCGGTCAGCCGTGCAGCCTTCTCGCGTCTGGACCCGCAGGCCCGCCGGCCTTCACCAAATGCTCACCTTAGCCGGCACCCCGCCAGGCGCCAGAACCCAAGACGGTGCACGCCTGCCACTGATGAGCGTCCCTCGCCGTGACTGCCTGCCGCACTGTCCTGCGCTACAAGGTTGCCCCCAGCCAGCCTCCAGTTGACCGGCCCAGGCCCCAGAGCCTATCGTCTCATCGATACATTTGCCTTTGCCCACTGTGACCACGCAGGGACCCCTTTGGCCCCGAAAGCCTCACACCGCGAGACGACACGCGGCACACCGCCATACCCAACCAGCATCAATCCCACCCACAGCACCTGCGACACCGCCACCCACCCCCACTCAGCCAGACAACGGAAGATCGAGAACAACGACAACTAACCGCCCTATCAGTTCATAACGTCATCCGATCGATGAGCCAATAGAGGAGCGAGAAGCACGTGCGATAGCCGTACCGACCAACGTGCGTGTCAAGAGGCTGAACGCCCCATCTTCCCATATTTTGCCGATCGGCCGATAGCGCCGTACGCTAAACTGAAGCTCACCCACCACTGGACCTGTTTCATCCAGTGAGTGATGGGAGAAAATGGCTGCAAGAACTGCTCACCCTCCCCTACTCTCTTCGAAGTATTTAACCAACAGAACAACAATCAACACGCCCACGACTAAAATATATGTGGCCCTCGGAATCACATATTGCATCCTGAGCATCTTCACACCTCTATTCATGAGGCTGTTCCGGTTTCGAGGCAGCTTTTGATATTCATCATCTTATGTCTCTGATTTCTATCATAATCCCCTTTTTGGCAAACCATATCGGCAATCGCAACGTCTCGGTATGCGCGCTGTGCTTCCTCCTGCCTGGTTTCCATGCATCCGACATCGCAGGAAGCCTTCACTATTCTACCTATACTTGCGTCGCTTTTTTATGCTAAAACAAGCTTTCCTTGTATTTCTGATCAACGACATAGCCTCCGCTGCGATCATACTAACATCCAATAACCTTCCAACAGCCATATCACCCGTCATCACACCTTCGGCGCGAGCGAGCTTATTATTTGAACAGCCGAATTACACTATCCGGATTTACCATACTTAGGCGCGGCTGCTTTTACGTCGAATGCTTCTGCAGGCGTCAACATGAAGGAAGAGCGTTTGAAGAGAATAAGAAGCGATATCGCACATGCACGACCTCGCATCGTACTTCGGATAAGCCGCAGACTGCAAGCCGCGCGGGTGTCTTCAGAAGATCCCGCTTATTCACTGGAGACGAAGGTGAGTTCGCCATCGCCCGGACCGGGAGCCGACACGCTTCATGCGAACTACGCATCCTTCTTTACGTACCACAGAAGGACTCACTATCTTTCCTTGTTCAACGACTTCCGTCAAGACATGCCGTCGATAATATCATCGTCTCCGCAACCTGCCACACACGATGTCACCGACGCAGGGTTTCATGAGTTGCCATATCGCCGACCATATTCATTTGACTGCGCGCAAACGTTAGTCCTTCCTTCGTATACTTCGAGAGATCGGTGCCAACATTATACGGCGCGAGATCCTGCGACCTGCTACGCCGCAATATCTCAGAATCAAGACTGTATTCGAACCTTCCACCAACGCTGTCAGTGAAAATCAACGGGCATTACAGTCAGGCATGGGAATACTGAAACTGCGTGAACGACTGGAAGCGCTCGGCGGCACTCTCACCACCCTCAATCGAAGATGGGCGCGTGGATCATCAGCGCAGTCGTTCCGCAGACGCCCAAGGCATGCATGAATGATATGCATTGGTGCATAGCGGATGATGACGCTCTTGTTCGCCACGTCCGCAGCACGCCTCGACACCCAGGAGGACATCAGTGTCGCATGGACGGCATGCGACGGGAGCGAAGCGCTCCAGCTCCTCAAATCACCCGACCATCCCGCCGTGCGAGCGATTCTTCTGTGCGGATATTCAAATGCCCTCAAATGGACGGCGTCTCCCTCGCCACCATTGTTCACGAAGAGCCACCAGAAACAGCTTAATTCTGGTTCTGAGCAGCTTTCACTGAGAAAGATTTAGTCGAACGCGCTCTCGCGGCTGGCGTGAATGGTTTCTACGCCGTAGTTAGATCCCGTCAGTCGGCTCGATCGCCGTGCGCGTTCGTCAGGCGGTCGAGGGGAGATCTCGTGCTCTCCCCTCCTCCTAGCCGCCATTTTGGGCGACCGAGAATATCCTTTCTGTCAAGCTCACGAAAAGACCGAGACAGGCTGAAGACTCGTCCCGACACGCCATGTGTCCGGTTCTCCCTGAATTCGACTCATCTATCTCAACGTGAAATCGGCGTACTGGCACTCATGGCGGAGGCGCTTCCCAACCAAAGACAGATTGGCCGTCGGTTGCAGACATCAGTGAAGCGACTGTAAGGGCTCATGTGTGTCCGCCCTCATTGCAAAGCGAGTTCGCGGCAGAGTGGGCGCCGTCGTCAAAGCTTAGTCGAAGGCGGAATCGTATAGTAGCTGAGCTTCTTTCGCCTCGAAAGTCCGCATGGGACGTTCACGAAATAGCGATCGCTCCCTTCACACCCCAGGGTCAGCAGCTACTTGTCCTGGCTGGACGGAACATGCTCACGCCCTATCCGGATTGGGCCTTCATGCCAGCGAAAGTTGTGAGTCGCGGGCACAGCTGTCTCGCGACTCGGACCCGCTCGCGCATTACATCAGCTGACGGGAGCTCTTCGGTGGCAGATATCGCGACTCGTCTGCGTTCACCCAGGAGCGCAGACCGATTCGCTTTCATTTTGTGAGTACACCTCACTATTTCCGACCAGGTGGGTGACGGGCTCGCAAGATATCTTTCAAAGCCTTTATCTCCTTCCATGGGATTTGATTCGCTCATCATCCAGATATGGCCCGATCCGATCGGCCGATATTTTCGAGCGCATCAGACCTGACTCGCGGCGTCTCTCTCGTGGTATGGCGATCGGTGTGAGTTTTCGCTGGTACTGCAGGTGTTGTCTGCTGGGTGGCGGGCGCTAAGAGCCCGTATGAGTGCACCTGACATAAGCCCGTTTCTGCGTAAGCGCTCAGGACCGCTTCCGGAGGCCACGGCGGTGCAGATCGTGTCCAAGGATTCGGCGGTGTGCGCCGGATTTGCTGGAGCACCTGGGATCGGCTCCGCGGCGACGGGCGGGGCTGGAGGCCGGGAGGCGATCGCCTGCCAAGCAGGGCCAGGGTCAGCGGGAGTCGGTTTAGGTGGTTGTTACCAGGTGGTGCTTGAGGCAGTCGGTGTGGATGAGGGCTGCGGATGGTGTAATGAGTGAGATTTCTGGAATCAGGCGATGCCGCGCCGTTAGTGTTCCAGGCGGCTGCTGGCGCCCTCGGTGGGGCCGTTGGAGTGTGCGGGGTGGTCGCGAAAGTCAGCCAGGGTGTCGGCATGCCTTTCGGTCAAGGGTCCTGGACGGTGCTCTGATCCCTCGAGCCCGTCTGGGACGGTCTGCGTCAGGCGAGTCGATGAGCCGCGCATCAGGGTGCTTTCCCAGGCGGAGTCTATCGACCCCGTAGGCCTCGGATCAGGCGCTATGGTAAACGCCCCGAGCCGGCATGGACCGGAGCGTGGCGCTCTGTCGGCGAACAAAGTCTCAAAGGTGCCTGGCCTGGGGATCGGTGAGCGGGTCGGCGCCGTGCAGTGTGCGGCATGCTGCGGCCCGGGTGGAGCCGGTCTCCTGCTCCGGCCCCGCGCCCTGTGGTCTCTACCGGATGCGGCGGCGGCTGGTCGAGGCTTGCCCGGCAAGCCAGGGAGACGACGTGGAATGTCCATGACCGCCCGGAGCCTTGGGAGCTCCTCCGGCGGCGCTTCTTGGAACCCTGGGCGGTCTGTTTCAGGCTCGTCCCGGGCGGTGAGCCAGTTCTCGAGCCTTCACTTGGATCGGCTCAGGACCATATCCAGCCAGGCGAGCGGACTACTGCGGAGTCGTGTATGCCAAGTCGATTGTGCGCGGCGGGCGTACCGGTCGCCCCCGTCTGGTCTTGACGCACAGAGCAGAGTACCTCTCCGCACGGGAGCAGAAGCGCGGGGAGATCATCGCGAGCACCTCCACGCTGAACCGGGCGGACGCCTCGTTGAGGACCTGCTCGGCGGGTCAGAGATCGCGCTGTTGCGCAGCGGCGTGTCGGAGAGCAGCACCTGCGCGACACGTGGAGACGGACATGGACTCAAGGCCCAGGGCCTGCAGCGGTCGACCGCCGGAGCGGGTCAGATCGGCTCGGGCACAGCCGGAGCCGCTTCCGTGTCCTGCCTCCACGCTCGGCGGCAGTGGGTTGCAGGCGAAGCGTCTGCACGCACACCACCAGCTGTCGGCGTATGGGCCGCACCACCGGGCACGTGGGCCCAGGGGCGCGGGCCCCGCCGCATCCTGGACCCTGCACGCCGCGATCCGCAGCCAGCCCCCTCCGCGACCTCAACCGCCACGAAACTACCCGCAGCCGCCCGGACACACCATATAAAGCGGGCACTAAGCCAGAAAAATCCCCGACACACTCAAACGTGGCATTATGAATCGAGGATGAAATTTGCGCGACCCTCATCGCGAGAAATTTGAAGTTTTGAAACTCATGGCCGAAGCCCCTGTCCAGAAACAGATAGCCAGATGCTCAATATCAAGCGAAGCGACGGTGAAGACTCATGTTTCAACACTCATCGCTAAGCTCGGCGTACAAGATCGAGTGGGAGCCGTGGTGAAAGCAATACGCGGCGGACTCAGTATAATCATCGTTGATACCGAAGTCTCCGTCCAGCCCCACGTACTCCGTCAAAAGGTGGTCCACCCAGACGACGGATCGCCCATACGGACCATCCGATCGGCCGATGTGAGAAAAGAACGCACGTGTCTATTATCAATGTGTCATGTTCAAACACACTCCCCGAAGGAAGGCCGATATGTTGTCACTACTACCCTTTTCTTTTCGGTACTCTCAATCCCGGTATCCAGTCCTGATGACATCTGTTGGCCCTGGCCATTTTCTTTTGGCTATCTTAGCAAATGCGCTCCGCATCTTGATCGTCAAACCTTCAGATCGCACACATATGCTCCCTGCATAAATTACGAACAGGAGGCATTCACTGTGGTTTTCTCACCGGGAGTGGATGTGCGGGTGGCCTGAGCTTTGGAACAGCAGGAACAGGTAGATATGTCTGGGGTGGGTCGTGTTGAATTTGGACGCACCCGGAGCCGTGTCTCAGAACTAATTTTCGACCAAAATGTTCTATTCATAAGGAGGGCTCCGACGGATATTCTATTCACACCTTCGACGTCCCTGTCACTATTGCGCGTAGCGTCAGCTGACTGTTGACCGCTCACCGCCGCATCCCGACGAACACCTACCACCACAGGAATACAACTGCCCATTCACTACCCTAGTCCGACAAGCCGAGACAAGCCGATTTACTACCATCATCAAATATACGACATAGATTTACCAAGCAATTTTTGACACCTGTTGAAATCGCATAATGGGGCTCACATTAGTCAGATCGATGTCGTTCTACGGGAGATATAGTTCCACAAAAGGAGAATGGACCATGAGGTGCACTAAACCTTCACTACGCAAACTCTCATTTATTTTTGCGGCGTCAATTGCGCTCGGTTGTTCGGTCCCATCGGTTGCCCTGCCTGGACAGGCTGGTTCTGAGCCCGACAATGAAACGGTCACCAAAGCTGTCTCCGACTATCAAGCGACCGTAGACGCGGAATGGACCGACTCCAATACCTCCACGTCTGCTGCAACTCTTACTTCAACCGAGCAAGAAGCCCACGATTCTCGGGACGAGTTGGCCAATGAGGGCACGGCGGTGACTTCCGCGAACAGCGAAGTCAGCATCATCGAAACAACGCCTCAGCAGGACGGAACCATTATCGTCACGGCAGATATTTCGACAGAATTTACATACAATGGTGAAAGCGAACCGGGAAGCTGGTCGGACCGTCATCTCATCACGCTATCACAGGGTAGCAGTGGCTATATCGTCACTGCCGACGAAATCGACGATAGCGCTGCGGAAGAGGCCGCAATCGCCGGAGAAGTCCCGGACGGTTTGCCAATCCAACACCATCCTCGGATGACCCCAACGCCGCTGCATTACCAGATGCTGAGGATTCAGAAGATCAACCTGCCGCGTCACCCGCGCGGCATAAGCAACCTCGCACAAATGTTGGGAACATGGTTAAGTATGCGCTTAAATGGACGGGCCGTCCGAACAACGGAGACAAAGGAGATGACTTCAATCCAGATTACCCGCACGCAGGAAATAACTGCGCAAATTTCGTTTCTGAAGTTCTGCATGCAGGAGGTTGGGGCATACGACCTGGATTCCTGCCACCGAAACTGAATCTTCCGCCCGATAGTCCAGACATTTGGACGCCAAGATATCTTTGGCACATCCCCGGATCTCAAGTAGCATCACACACATGGAGCGTTGCATCGTTCCAATATAACTATGTTATCAAACACAGTTCTTACACACCGCTCATAGACATCCAAGCGGCACGCGCGGGCGACCTTTTCTACACAGACTGGTACCCTGAAAGAAAGAAAGGCGGGCCGGACGGAAAAATTGACCATGTCATGGTCGTAACCGGGACTAGTTGGGCGGGTGAACCACGAGTTTCACAAAAGACGCCCAACCGGCACAACATCCCAGTCTCGCAAACTAAAAAACGTGCTGACAAACAAGGGTTGGACGTCACATGGTACGCCCTAAAACGGTAGGGAAGTCGTTTCATACTGCGAAATCAAGATACATACTATCGACGCAGCATGGAGCTATATCGGCGGCTGAGGGCTACCCTCAATCAGGCGGCAGTAGTTATTTCAGAAACAGTAGGTCGCGTACAACCTCGCGATCCACTAAACTTCACCGATCGGTAGTATTCTTTTGAGTCGTCAGTTCAATGTCGAGAGCTCACTGCGCCCAACCGTCCCCATCACTCACCGCTTTCGACCGAACTCCTTCAGCACCTCGTCCGGCTCCTGCGACTCCGTTCCGCCCGACCCGCCCGCCTCGGTGCGCTCGCCATGACTCTGGCCGTCTTCACCGCCGTCGGCCCCTCGGTCTACTCAGCACCTCTGGCCCCGTCCCTGCCGGCGGGCAACTACGTGGCCTCGAGGTTCCTATGCCTCCGGCGTCGGCGCTCCCCTATGCGCGGGCACCGACGTGCAGGTGGAGAACGGTAACACGTGCAAGCGCGCCACGGCGGCCTACGCCCACCAGGTCGCCGACCGGACCGGCAAGACGCTCGACTTTGGCGCCTGCTCCGGCGCCTGGACCAAGCACTTCTACGAGGCCCGCACCCCGTGGAAGGAACCGGCCCAGCTCGATCACCTGGACGCCTCCACCGGCCTGGTCACCTTCTCCATCGGCGGCAACGACGCCAGCTGCATCTCCGATGCGTCACCCGCAGCCCCTTCTCCAACTGCAGCGGCGACAAGGAACTCACCGACCCGGTCGGCTCGACCATCGACGCCCTGGCCGGCAAGGGGAAGCAGGCCGGTGTCTAGCAGCTACGACACGATCGCGAGCCGACATCGCCACCGCGCCCCGGGCGCGACCGTCGTCGCCGTCGGTCTACCCGCGCATGTTCGCTTCGGCGGGCGGCACGGCGGTCCCGGCTACCGGCGCTGCCAGGGACTCGCCAAAGTGGACCAGCGCTGGATCAACGCCCGCACCAATGGGCTCAACACCGCCCCTCAAAGCCGCCGCCTGCGCGCGGCCGCCAGTTCACCGACCCCTCGACTCTTCGCCGGACACGAGCTGTGTGGCGAAGAAGCGCCTCTGGCTCCAGGGTCTGCTCAACTCCGGACGCTTCCCATCCCAACGCCGACGGCCACAGAGCCAGTCACCTCCGTCAGAACACACCCTGAACGACCAAGCAGGCCGCTCAGGGCAGTCGCCACCGCGCGCAGGCTGGGTGGACAGCATGCGCACCGGCTCCTTCACCCTCACCCGCGACGGCGACCAGATCACCCTGGACGCCTCGGCATCCACCGACACCGACGGCACGATCACGAACGTCGACTGGGTACATCAGCACGCCGACGGCACCGAAGGAGTCCTCACCGGCGCCCAGGGCAACGCACCGTCCCCGCCGACCAGCGGGTCTCCATCACCGCCGTCGTCACCGACAACCAGGGCAAGGAGGCTTCACCACCCAAAGTAGCCCCGCCAGCTGACCACCCGCGCATTCGCAGGTAGGCGCGTTCGCCCTACCTCGAACGCGCGCCCTAAGGCACGGACCACGAGGTCGTATGGTCACGAGAGAACAGGTGCAAAACACCGGTCGTCGCACGCCGACCGGGCACGGTGAGCGCCAGGTAGATCGCCACGGCGAGCATCGCGGCAACCCGACCATCAGGCGGACGAGTGAGGCCCGCGTCCGTGGCGGAGCGGACCCGAGATGGCGCCAGGTGGGTTCGGCTCCAGCCGGGCAGCGGCTGGGCCAACCCTCCAGCAGCCCGCATGCCGGAGGCCACCAGGAGATGAGGTGTCTCCCGATCCGCCGCATGTCCCAGGACGCCGATCTCCCGGGACATGGTCATCGCCCGACGGATGACCTCGCCATAGCTGGCACCTATCACTGCAACTCCCATGACGATGCCGAGCTGGCGGGCGGCAGCGGAGAATCGCGAGTCATCCCCGCGGGTGTCCTCATCGGGCCGAGGAGACCGCCAGCTGGTTGACGATCGTCAGTCGCGGGTCGCGGCCCCGCCAGGACTAGGCCCGGGATGAGACCCGGGCGCACCCGATGCGCGGGAGCGCGAGCGGGCAGGGAGCCGACGACGCCGCCCAACACGACCTCAGCAGACCCGCCCCTGGCCCCATGGCGCCTGACCGCCTGCAGGGTGCGCCACAACGAGGGCGGAGGCGCTGAGCAGAGCGCCCGGCCTGCGGGGTAACCGGTAGATGTTCTGCGCGTACGGGACAGGGAAGGCCATCGGGCCCACGAGCCCTACGATGAACCCGACCATGACGCCGCCTGCGTGAGTGGGTTCGGAAGGATCGCACATCACCATGGGGCCGGGCGATCGTCGCTCGACGACGCAGAAGGCGCCGAACAGCACCGCGGAGCCGATCGCAGGAGACGATCGCGGGTGTCCACGCTGTTGCCCTGGAGGTGCGAGCGTCAGCGCCCCCGTCATAGCGACGCACAGCCGTGCCCGGCCAGTCGACCTTCCTGACCTCGCACCTGTCGCAGCGGCGCCCCGATCCGCGCCTGTCTCGGGGACCCATCGCGAGCCCAGCCAGACTGCGAGGCCCACCGGGACATTGACCCAGAAGATCGAGCGCCCAGCCCGCCAGCAGGACAAAGCCCGCACGCCGATTGAGCGCCCCAGACGTATGCCGAGCCGAGACCGTTCTGCATACTCCCGATCGCTCGCGCCCGTGCAGGGCCTAGCCTGTAGCGGTCGGAATCGTGAGGGACGCCGACGCCCAGGAAAATCGCACCGCCGACACCCTGAATGAAGCGGCTCCAGTCCAGGACGTCCACCGACGGCGCCAACGCGCAGACCAGGGAACCGGCTGTGAACAGAGCGATTCCCCAGCGGAACGAACGCAGCCGTCCCACCGATCCGCTCAGGGTCGACGCAGACATCAGAAGCGTTCCCAGCGGCAGGGTGTAGGCGTTGACGACCCACTGGAGCTCGCTCAGCGATGCGCCCAGCGTGGCGCCCATGTCAGGAAGCGCGACGGAGACGACCGTGACGTCCAGGACGTTCATGAAGTTGGCGGTGCAGATCAACAGCAAGATGAGTGCCTGCCTCACACGGCGCACCTTTCGCAACGATCCCTCGGGTGGCGGCAAGCGCCCCCGGACCTAAATGACCGTAATGAAGATTAACACCGGCATGGCCGCCTGCGCTGTACGTATCGAGCGGCTGACCGCTCGCGCGTTCGTAGGGTAGGTGTCGCGTTCGCACCCTTTACCCCTCGAACGCGCGACCTAAGGCACGAACGCGCGGACCAGCCCGGTCCTGCGAACCTTAGCCGCCAGCGACGCGCAGATGCCCTGAGATGCAGCTGGGCGGGCAGGGGTGTACGAGCAGCGACCCGGCGCGGCGACGTCGAAGGGCGCCCCGTCCATCCGGTGAGGACCACGCCGGTCTCGGTGCAGGAGCGCCCCGGCCGCAACGTCCCAGGGCTGGAGCAGCGGCTGGGCGTAGACCACCGCGCCGCCCGCGGCCACCTCCGCCATCTCCAGGGCGGCCGCCCCGTAGCAGCGCATGCCGCGGGAGGTCTCGATGGCCCGGCCTATGGCCGCGTGCTGCGTGAGCTGATAGTGGGCGATCACCATCCCCTCACTCAGGGGCAGGTCCTCCACCGGTTCCAGAGCCCTGGGCCCGACGCCGCCGGCGCCGTCAGCGCCCGCTGCGCCAGTCATCAGCGGCTCGACCCAGGCACCCCGGCCACGGATCGCCGTGTAGAGCCGGTCGGCGACGGGTCGGCGAGGATCGCCATCACAGGGGACGCCGTCGTCGACCAAGGCGAGCGAAATGGCCCCAGTCGCGGTGGGTGGACACGTAGTTGAGGGTCCCGTCGATGGGGTCGAGCACCCAGGCACGCCCGCGATAGGCCTCGAAGTCCTCGATCCGGTGCTTCTCCTCGCCGTGGAGGGGGATGCCGGTGTCCTCCAACTGGCGGGCAATGCGCTCCTCGACGCCACGGTCGACCTGGGTGACCAGGTCGTTGCGGTGCCTGTAGCTTCGATGCGCAGCTCCTCGCGCGGGTTCAGGGCGAAAGGCGGCGGCCCGGCGGACCGCGGCGGCCGCCCGGGCGAGCAGATCCTCCAGGAGGCTGACGACGTCAAGCCCCCCTGTCGCCCCTGCCGGTGGCATCTCCGATCGATCGCCGCCAGCAGTCACGACTGCCGCTCCTGTCCGGCGAGCCGGCGGCTGTGGACGACCCACGCCACCCCCAGCGCCACCAGCCATAGGGGCGAGACGAAGACCGCGACCCGGGTGTCGTGGGCCTGGGTGGGGTCCAGTGACGAAGGCGAAGAAGACCAGGCACAGCCAGGCCGCCACGCGCTGACCGGGCAGGCGGAAGGCGCTGGCCCGGTGGAGCTCGGGCCGCAGGGTGAGGAAGCGCAAGTAGGAGATGACGATGACGCACCACACGAAGATGAACAGGACACTGGCTACGGTCGTCACGGTTGTGAAGGCATCGATGATGGACTCGGATGTGGAGAGCAGCGGGATCGAGGTCAACAGGCTGACGCAGGTGACGATGAGGGAGATTCCGGGTACCGATCGGGCCGTCAGCCTGCGGAAGACGTTGGGGGCGTTGTCCGCCCAGGACAGGCCGAACAGCATTCGGGAGGTGGAGTAGACCCCGGAGTTGGCCGACGACGCCGCGGCCGTGAGCACCACGAAGTTGACAACGCTGGCGCGACGCCAAGCCCCGCCAGGGCGAACATGGACACGAAGGGCTCTTCTCGAGGTTGATCTCCGCGGCGACGGCCGCGATGGCCATGAGCGCCCCCAGGTAGAACAGGACGATGCGCATCGGGATGGCGTTGATCGCCCGCGGCAGGGTGACCTCGGGGTCCTTGGCCTCGGCGGCGGCGGTCCCCACGAGCTCGGTGCCCACGAAGGCGAAGATGGCGATCTGGAAGGCCCCGAAGAATCCTTTCAGTCCGTTGGGAGAGCGGGCCGCCCGCCCAGATGTTGGACACCCGGGCGGGCCCCGTTGGGCGCCGTGAAACCGCGCAGCACCATGATGACGCCGACGACGACGGGCGCCACGATGGCCACGATCTTGATGATGGAGAACCAGAACTCGATCTCCCCGAAGGCCTTGACGGTGGCCAGGTTGAGGCTGAACAGCAGGGCCACGGTCACTACCGGCGTGACCCACAGGGGCAGAGTCGGCCACCAGTACCCCACGTAGCCGGTGATGACGATGACCTCGGCCACAGCCGTCACCAACCAGCACACGTAGGTGGTCCAGCCACGAGCGAAGCCGGCCCACGGCCCGATGAGGTCATGGGCGACGTCGGCGAAGGACTTGTAGGACAGGTTGGACGGAGCACCTCGCCCAGGGGCCCGCATGACCAGGAAGAGGAAGGCGCCGATGACCGCGTAGACGACGAGTACGCCGGGACCGGCGAGGAGATCGTCTTTCCCGGGCCGCAGAACAGCCCGGTTCCGATCGCCGCCGATGGCGATGAGCTGGACGTGACGGTTGGTCGGGTGACGCTGGAGCTGGGGCTCCGTACGGTCCGCCAGTTCTTCGAGGTCAGAGCGCTGATGCGGCGCTGGGGACTCGGCCGCCGGGGAGTGGGTTCGGCGGGCTGCGGGGTCTGGGTCATCTCGTCTCCTGATCGTGGGTGACGCCACGAGCCTAGCGGCACCAGGTTCATCCCGGATTCAGCACGGGTAGGCTCGGAGACGTGAACCTGCCGTGAACCTCGGGGACCAGATCCGCCACTCGATTCCGGCCGCGATCGTCGTCGTTATCGGCGCCTGGGTGATGATCTACCACTCAATCGTCCAGTGGGAGACGATGCAGCGCAGCTCAAGCTGGGACCTGCTTGATCTTCTCCCGGAGCTGGCCAAGGCCCACGCCCACCTTCAAGCCTCCCGATCGTCCCGATCAAGGGCGACGTGTTCAATCTCTTGGGGACCACTTCCACGCGATTCTCACTCGCTGCGATCTGGCGGCTCTTCCCTACCCCCTGAGCCTCGCTCATCGCGGGACCTGCTGCTGGCGGTTCTCGCCTGGCGCGCGGCCCTGCCTGGCCAGCCGGCTGACGAGATCAGTGGGTGGAGGCGGGGCCCCGGGCCCTTGTCTACGTCCTGTCCTGGGGGATGCAGCGGTGGCGCGCGCAGTCTCCATCGAGATCGCCTTCGCAGTGCCGATGCTGGCCTTCGCCCTCGGTGGTGCCCGGGGAGCGGCGATGGGTGGCGGTGGTAGCTGGTCGGCGCCGCTGGTCCCGGTCAAGGAGGACAGGCTGACGGTTCGCGATCGCTGTCACCTCACCTCGCGGTCCTGGCCTGGCATTGACCTCGTGCACCGTCGGCTAATTCCGAGTGTCGATGGAGCCGACGACGCCGCAATCGAAGCCGGGGCCGGCCAGTGGCAGATCGGAGGGTCGCGCCCTCTTCTCCGTCCTCGTGTTCCTGCCTGCCTTCAACATCAACGGGTGTGGGACTACGGGCCGAGCCGATGGTCTTCGCCCGACGCCCCTGACCCAGAAGGTCACAGCCGTCGTCATGCTGGTCTCACCAGCGTTACCGGGCCGACCCCGCCCCGGCTGCTCGTGGTCCTGCTCCACGTTGGCGTGGCGTTCTGGGGTCAGGACTTCTACTGCGTGGACAACCAGCACTACAACGTCACCCCTCATGCCGATCGCGCTGGGGTAATTGCTCGACGTCGTGGCTGATACCGCGCACGAGCCTACAAGGCCGGCTGACCCGTCAGGGCAATGACGGCCCGCCGTTCCTGACACCGACCGTTACTGGCACTGACGTCGCCGCCGATACCGGGTTAGCGATACCGCCGCCGACTCCCGCTGCGAGGCGGCGACGGCGCTGACAGCACGACCGATACCGCCAGCGAAGCGGACGGCGGCGCTGATGAGGACAGTGAAAGCGGTGAGAGCAGTGGCGGTGGGCTGCGCAGGCTCGACCGTTTCCCACCTGGCTCACTGTGCCACTGCGGTGTACCGCCACGTGGTCACGGCGGGCATCGTGACGGTGGCGGCTACCGGTGTCCTGTCCGCCCTGTATCTGCTGATGTGGAAGGCCACCGACCAGAATCAACACGCCCAACGACTCAGACCAAGAAGGGAGGACCCGAGGTACGACGGGTGCGGCTACCGCCTGCGAGGTTAATGTTACCATTCCTGAGGTCCACCGTGGTCACCGACCTGTCGATGCTGGCCTACCTGGTCCAAGGCGGGCGGAGGTCTCCGATAAACGAGCGTCCGGACATGAGTACGTCGCCTAGAACCGCAACGGCGGCGGCAACCAGCAAGGTTCTCAGACGCCGCCGCCTGGGGTGAGTGGCATCGGCTAGGGGGCGACCCACACCATCTACAACAAGAACGGCTACCAGACGCCGCGCAATGATCGATGCGGCCCGGGGCCCGGTCCACGGCCGGTCGGACGCCCTCGGTGGTGGCCTGACCCTGTGGCGGCTGCGGGCACCCCAAAAAGTGAGCGGTCCTGAACAGGCGTGGCTGCTGCCCCTGGTCGTCTGCCGACGACGACGCTGGTCATCAACGCCTGCCCCGGCGCTGGGGCTGTTGCTCGCGCTCGGCGATGACGGCCCCTGCCTGCGACTGGCCCTGGGAAAATGTGGCGGCTGACGACGCACTCGACCTCATCCTGGAGTCACCGGCTTGCCCGGTCCAGCTGCCCACCTGCCTCCCGCACCGCCCATCTCCTGGGGTCGATGGCGGCCGGGCTGGCAGCGGCCGCCACCGGGCTGTGGCTGGCGGGCCGCCCGCACCGTCGGGAGCGTTAGCCCTTCCTCCCCGTGCCGGGGCCGCATGAGCGCGACCGAGCCACTGGCTGCTGGGATGGCTGCCGTCTGGCTGCCCCTGGCGCTGGCCGGAGGCGGGGCTGCCCGCCGCTGGGGCGTGGACGCCTGCGGAACTGGTCAGCGGCCGAGTGAGCCAGGCTGATCTCGGCAAACGCCTCCACACGACGTCGTTCCAAGGGTACTTCAGGCGCGGCGGATGCCCTGGGCACCGTCGTAATAATGTGACGGCCTGCTTCCCCATGGGACCGCTCGTGATCGGCAGCGCCGGGATCCCCGGATCCTGCGGCCGCGGCGGTTCGCGTGTTGGGACCGGCTCCAAGGCGGGTACTCCACGTTCTCCACGGCTCGCGTCGAAGGGGCGCGACTGCTGCTGCGGGCGGTGGGGGCCGGCTCTGCCCATACGCCGCCCTGGCGACGGCAGCCACACTGGGCGCTGCCGGACTCGGTCTGTCGCGGGGCGTCTGCACTAGGGTTGCACCGATCCGTCCTGAACCACGCGATCGATTTTATAGACGACACGTATACGTATTCGTCTGGTGAAGCATCGGTCGTCAAGACTACGTCGGTCCAATGCTGATGACCTTCGTGACATTTCGTGAACGCGGCGTAGCGGCCCGGCGAGCTGCTCAGAGGTTGAGGGCGGGCTGAACACAGGAACGCTGGCGGCGAACTGTGCCTGCTACGAACTTACCAGGCGTGCGCTGGCTGGGACGGCGCTCCTCTGAGAGACTCCCCGCGAGTCGTTCAGCCGCCTTCTACGACGCTCCCTTCGAAGGGGAATCGCACCGTCGTGGTCGTCCTCCTGGCCATCGCCGTCGTCCTGGCCAAAGTCATCGCCGCGCTGCTGGGTTGCGGGACGTCGCCTCCCGGCACCACCGGAGGCGCCGCCGGCTGGCAGACAGCCATCACATTCATCACCGCCTCGGACCGGCACCGGCCATTCGGCCACGGCGGTCCCTTGAGCCCACCGCGCTCCGCCCGCAGCCGACCAGCTTGAGACCCTGGAGATCATCCACTCCGAGACCCACCGACCGCGGCCGCATAGACGCCCAGAAGCCGAGGGCAAGGTCGACGCGGTCGTCATGGTCGTCTACTCCGACTTCGCCTGCTACTGCACGCAGTTCGCTCAGAACGTCGGGCCCCGAAACTCGCCGACCTGTGGTGGACCAGGGAACCCTGCGGATCGAGTGGCGCGTACCGGCCCAGATCAGCACCTCGCCCCTGGCCGCGGGCCGGCCGGGCCGCGGCCAAACAGGGCAAGTTCTGGGAGTTCCACGACGCCGTCTGTTACGCCGCCGCCAACCCCCAGGACCACCCGGGGTACACTGAGGACCTCGCTGGTCGCTCGCCCAGAAGGCCGGGGTGGCCGACATCGCGCACCTGCGCACCGACGCTGGCGTTTCATGGAGTGAGACCGCCACCGCCGTCCACCGAGGTTGACAGAGCCACGCCCACTCGAAGTCGGCATCACGGGCACCCTGTTCGCGAGTCGTGGGCGAACTCATCAGCGGCTGCTGTGACGCCGACTATGAAGGCCCGTCATCAGCAGCCAGGCTGCCAGCGCCAAGACCTCCAAGAGCTCTGCTGCAGCCGGACCGCATCGCACCGACTGACTCGTGTACCCTCGTCCCGACTCGCCACCATGGCGGGCCGGGGACGTTATTCTTCACTCAACTCGTGTTCTCACGCATCAGTCCGACTGTCAGTCAACCGGCAATTAGCAGCTTGTAGAGCAACGGTCGCTTTCGCTGGGCGAGCCATGAGCACGGCATCAAGGCATTGTGACCGGACGCCGGAGGAACGAAGATCGCGGCCAGCGTCGTCGAGCGACGACCGGGCAGGATCCTGCAGACGGTTCGGCGCGACTCGCGCCGCCGTCAAACCGCCAGAGCCATTGTTGACGCGATCCACCCACGGTGGTGAGGCGCCTGCACGAGGACTTCCCAGACGCGGCCACCGTGGGCATCAGGGCTTGGCCGGGATGTGTCCTCAGACCGCAACACGATGGCGTACGGCACCAACCCGGACTGGACCGGGATGCGGATCGGCGACGCGTCATCTCCGAGGGCGTAGGCCCGCCGGTCGTCGTCGCAGCGGCGCCAGCGCATTCAGTTGAAGGCCGCCCGCCGCAGAGCGGCTGAGGCAAAGCGCAACGCCCTCGTCGGTGGCCCTCGGCGGTACCGGCGTGGGCGGGGCGATCATCGTCGACGGACACCTCCTGCGCGGGGCGGCCCGGATTCGGCGGGGAGATCAGGGCACATCAGCATCGTCCCTGCGCCGTCCTCCTGCGCTGCGACTGCAGGCTGCCTGCGGCGTCAGCGCCGGCACGGCCCTGGGGGTCAGCGGCTGGAGCTGGCGCAGTTCCGCCTTGGCCACGCGGCCCGCATCATCGAGCTCTCCGGCGGCAGCCCGGGCATTACGGCAAGGCCGTCACCGCCGCGGCGCGCGAGACCCAGCCGCCCTGGGTGCCTGAGCAGCTCACCCGCTGGCCAGTGGGGCGCGGACATGTGCGCGCTGCTGGACCCCGAGGTCCATCGTCACATCGCCGGCGGCGTGCCGCCAGCCGAGGCGACGTCCTGCTGGCTCGCGCGCAGGGGCCTTCACGCCAACCTCACGGCCGGCGCTTCACCGGCCCACGCCATTCCCGTGTGGCCCGGCCGAGGGCGGCCAGGAGGCCGGGCTCGTCGGCGCGCGCGACCTGGCCCGCCAGCCCTGGAGGTTCGTGGAGCGAGGTCCGGAGTCGGCCGGGTTGCGCAAAGCCTGAGCCCGGAGGCTCTCACACCAGTCAGTTGAACCGGAGTCCTCGTCATCGGGTGTGCTTCTGCGCGAGAACTGCGTTGTCCCGCAGTGGTGACTGGGTGGACGCTCCAGTCGTCTGCGCAGTCCCAGTTCTCGCGGTCGAAGCCGCAGTCGCCGATTCCCAGCGGCGACCGACTTCGTCCTCGCGGTCAGTCCGCTCTGCGTCGACGGCATGCCGGACGGCGCAAGACCGTCGACGTCGTCGGCGCCAGTCGGCGCTCTTGGCCGTTACTTCAGCAGCTTCTCAGCCTTGTCGGCGGGCTGCTCAACAACCGGCGTACCGTAGGTCGGGATCCGCCTCGCCCGACGCCGTCGCCGTCCAGGTCGACTGGTCAGGCTCGTCGAGCACGTCCTCATCGAGCTCATCAGTGCGCACGGGCGCGTCGCCCACCGGCGGACAGTGGAAGATGCCCGCACCAGCGCGAGCGCGGGTCGGAGGTCGATGGGGATGGCCTTGACGAACCAGCGCCAGCGGTGCACCGCCAGAGATGGTCCCCAGCGCGATGACGGTGGACCGAACAACAGCAGGCACCAGGAACAGTCGTCGTCGTATGAGCCCCACCGCGTCACCGGTGAACTTGGGCTGGATGAGGGACCCGGATGACGTAAGCTGGCCGCCACGCAGGACAGGACTCACCCACGCGCGGTCCAGGGTGCGGAGTCCACCAGCCCCAGGACCGCCGGCAGCTCACGCCCAGGACGAAGCCGATGTTCGGGATGTAGTTGGTGATGAAGGACCACGCCCCAGGTGATCGCCATCGGCACGTCCAGGTACCACAGGGTCAGCACATTGTTGACGGCACGATGAGCTGCCGAGTCGTCGGAGACCATCGGTAGGAGCGCACCGACCTCGCAGAAGGAGACGAGGCGCGCCATGCTCGGCTTGAGGATCGCGGGGGCCGCAGCGCGGATCTCGTCTTAGCGGATGTCGAACATGAGGAAGGCGACCACCATCGCCATGACGCTCGAGGCATCGCTCGCTGGCCAGGTCAGCCTGCAGGATCGCCTGCGCGCGACCGTGACGAGGCGGGAGGTGTCCAGCACGCTGGTGACCTGCTTGAGCACCGTGGACTGGTCCTGACCCATGCCGCTGGGCGGCCTCAGCCTGCCGCCGCCAGATCGCCTCAGAACTTGGGGGCGCACTGCGGAGGGTGTCGACGAAGCTGAGAGCGACCCGCGACGGCCAGCCGCGAGACAGCAGGACGGCGAAGCGAAGATGGCGCAGGATCGCCACCGTCGCCGCAGAGTGCAGGCACAAAGGACGGGCGCGTCATCCAGGACACAGCAGGGCCCGGACCGTCACCACCTCAGGGTGAGGGCGAAGAAGGCGGGCGAAAAGGGTCCTTGATGAGGTGAGCCCACGCGCGATGGTCCAGCGCCGCCGGGGAGGCAGGCGGTGGTCTCCCCTGCGTGCGCTCCTCGAGGAACGGGGGCGGGAGGCCGCTGGGCCTTCTCGGACACAGCTGCCATGCCCGCGCATCCTACACGGGCGCGTGAGTGACTAGCGACGACGGCCTGCATGCCGCGGGAGTTCTCCGTCTCGTGCGTCGACAGGCGCTCTGCGGCGATCATGCAGGCTCTCCGGCCTCAGCCCACGTGCGACTCTCGGCTCAGCCACCGTCGTCGGCGCAGTAGAAGGCCTCGGCGCTGCGGCAGCACCTGGTGGCCGGTCGCGGGGACGAGGACCCGAGGGGAGACTGGGATTGCGGGCGGCACGGTGGCGAGGCCCTCGCGGCCCACGCAGGCGCGCTGCCGGGCGGTCGCGGTGAGCATGCGTGGGACGTCGAGCGCGGCCATCGCCTCGTCCCAAGGGGACCTCCGGGGTGAGCGACGCCGGAGAGCAGCAGGGCCCGTCGGTGCGCTGAGGCCCACGCGCCTGCCTCGACGTCGGGCATGGTCGCCAGGGCGCGGCCGACTGGCGGCCAAAGCAGGTCGGCGACCTCGGCGGCGCGGGCGCTGCTCCTCAGGCGGCGCACGTGGCCAAGCCAGCTCCACGCGGGCTGCGGGTGCCGAAGCGGGCCGGGTCCTCGCACGACGCGGTGACCAGGTCAGCGCGCGCCCGGCGGCGACTCATGGCGGTGGCCGCGCCCATCGAGTGGCCGATGACGACCAGCAGGCGCGCGTCAGCAGCCGCGCGCGGCCCGGCCGCGTGAGGCCAGTAACAAGCTCCTCCGGGACGTCGATGTCCTCCCACGAGGGACGTCCCAGCGACTCAGACGCGGGCCTGCGTCCACCGAGGACAGGCCGTGCCCACGGGCGTCGACCGCGACGGCCCGGTACCGCGCCACGCAGTGGTCGATGGCCTCGGCAGGAGACCATGGGCCAGTGATGCCGTGCAGGACAGAATTGCGTACGTCAGGCCCAGACGATGCGCGCCAGTGGAGTCATGCCCCATCCTGCCCTGTGCTCGCCCGTGAGGTCGCCCCATAGGCGAGACGAGCATGCAGAGCACGCCGAGTGATGAACGTCGAGGCCTTCAGCGGGACCACCAAGGTCGCCGCGCGCCGCATGTGCGCGTGGCCGACCGCGAGAACTGCCGGGCGGGGACGTGCCCATCCAAAGTACGACGTGCGTTTCTGCCAGCCCAAAGTCACGAGCACCTGGAGATGGAGGCGTGCACTCCATCGAGGCACCTGAGCGCCGAGCTCATGCGCTTGCGCAATACCGACCGGCTCATCCGACCTCTCATGCGCAAGTCAGGGCCGGCTACCACGCCCTGATGCTGGGTGGAGACCGAGGAGTTCCTGCCGCTGCTGGAGGCGGCGTCCGCGACGTCCCCGACGCCCAGGAGGTGCCCGGCGGCCAACGAGGTCCAGTGCGGCTGAGGGCGAACCACTCGCTCGGCGCGGCCCAGGAGGCGGTGCGCGGCTTCCTCGCCGCCCGCGAGGGTGGACGCGGGTCATGGCCTGACAAGCCCAGAACCGCCTACGATCGGGCGACCCAGTCCGGCCGTGCCTAACGACCCGGCAACCCCTGTTCCGGAAGGGTGAGGCACCAAGGCTGCGCGTCGTCAAGCCCCGTCCACCGAGCCCGGTCCGGCACCGGCCGTGTCTGCGCCCGCAGCCCTGCACGCTGCTCGCGCCGCGAGGCTCTCGATCCGCAGAGAGCCGTAGAGAGTCCGTGGAAAGCTTATCGAGACTGTCCACCATCACCAATCCCGCCAACTGTCCTCCATCTGGGTGGGTCGTCGCTCAGCCGCTGCTGCTCACTGCCGTCCTACCGTGCGGCGACGCCTTCCTGCTGCCGTGGGCGGGTCACCGTCTCGGGACGCGGCGCTGCTCCTCATCGCGCTCGTCGGCCTGTGGCGCAGCTGCTGCTGGCGGGCTGGCTCTTCGACGAGGGCGACCTGTTCTCGGTCCAAGATGCTGTAGTGAGCTCCTGCGGCGTATGGCGGCCGTCGTACTGATCGTGACCTCCGCGGTCCTGGCGCGCCCTGCAGTGCCACCGCCCGCTGCAGCCGATCCGCGGAGGTCGCTCAGGATGGGCGAGCCAGACCGTCTGGGTCATGTCCTCGCGCGCTGGAACTCAGCGCGCGACCGGCGATGAGGCGATGAGGAGGTCGTGGCCAAGACGGCAGGCTGGCTCTATGCACTCCGACGGGCGGCACGCTCCTGCTCGTGGCGGACGACGCTCCCTCATCGGCCTGGGCTAGCCTCTACCACCTCAAAGCGGCCCGATGCCGATCGTGTAGCTGTGGCTGCATGAATGTAGCGCACGCGCATAGGCGAACAGGCGCCGTCTGCCGCAGGTGGACTTCGCGCGCGTCACACGGACGGGACCGCGGAGGTGTGCCGGTGACCGCGCCCCGTCGCCGCCGGTCTCCTCCGGCCAGCCCAAGGGACGCGACGGAGCGGCGCTGTGGTGCGGGTCGGCAACGCTCGACGCGGCGCCTGGAGCTGATGACGCCGTGGACTACGTCATGCTGCCGCTGGCCGCGGGATCAACCACGTGGCCCGGGCACGATCCGGCGCGGGCAGCACCTCGCTGCGCTGCGACCAGTCGCCCCGGCACCGCCCATCAGCGTGCTGCGGCCGTCACCGCGGCCAGCGGCCTCCCAGGACGATGAGGGCTGGGCCAGCGGCCGTCGTAGGCCTGTCTCGGCGCAGCACCGATGCCAGCAAGGGGCGGGTCAGGCGGTTTCCCGCCTGACCCCGCCCCTGCCGGCACCACCGCGACGCGCCAGGTTCCAGGACACTGCACGGTGGTCTCCCATCTCCTCCGGCCTGATCATCCAGAGTCCGTCTCCGGTCAGGCCAGGCGGTCTGGCTTTACCGGCAGCCCTCCTGCTCGAGCGTTGCGCTCCAGGTTCTCACCTCGACGTCGACGACCGGGAGCAGCGGTCCAGCCATGCCGGCAGCCGCAGGCCTCCCCAGTGCCGACGCCGGGCGCGGAATGAGGGTCAGCGCGCGCAGGGAAGGCATCGGGCGGCGATCCCGGACCAGTCAGTACTCGAGGGCGATGGGCTTGACGTAGACGTTGTCGGTGTGGACGAAGGCCGCTTGCCAGCCGCCGACCATAATGACGGCCGCCGCCACTGACGACCTCCGCGCTGCCCAGGAACCCGGCCTTGACCGCCGCCACGTGTCGCCTCCACGGCGGGCCTGGGAGTCGCGTCGCTGCGCCGCCGTCAGGTCCACTCCTCGCGCATGCGCGAGACGAGGAGAGACCTGCGCATGTGGCCAGCCCAGGTGGGACTCCCTTAACGATGACTCGGCAAGGAAAGGGAGATGGACGGCGCCGACCTAGCGGAGACGGCGGGAGGTTGCACGCCCAGCAGCCGAACGATTTGCGCCAACGGCTGCATGCCCGCCAGCGACAGCAGGTATCCGAGAGGGTCGGCGGTCAGGAACGGCGATGGAGCGGAAGACGACCATGCGGAGTGATGAGCGACCAGGCCCACCACCACGACGCCGAAGGCGGGATGAGGGCGGCGTTGGGCTCCTCGGCAACATCGATCTGGGCGGTCTGGCCGGTGAGCCATGACATCGGTGAGTCCATGTAGCGGCTCGTGAAGTCGCCGGCGTGGGAGCGGATGTCGATGCACCAGCTCTCTATCGTGGCGGGGTCGGCCTGGACTCTAAAGGGACGGATCACGGACGAGAGGCGATAACCCGTCCGCTGGGAGTGGCCAGTTCCCTCGACGCCGTCGAGCTGGGAGAGCTCCGCCAGGCCCCGACCGCGGCTACAGAATCGGAGGCTGAGAAACGTCGGCGATCACGACGATGTGTGAGTTGTAGCCCTCGCCCGTAGGCCGCGGCGACGGCGTCGTGAGTCCTCGCGCCGCTGCGATCCCTTCTCGGCGAAGCCGCTGTCGGTCAGAGCCGGGGCGCAGGCGCTGGCAGATGGCGCACGGTCAGGAGGACAACGTACGGCGCCGATGGTCATCGTCCAGGGCGGCTTGGTCACTGCAAGCGCACCCAGCGGGACCGCTGGCCTCCGGTCCCGCGTCCGCGCCGTCATCGGCGGCCTTGGCAGGCGGCATGAACGAGCGCTTTCGCCGAGAGTCGCCGATCACAGCGGACGACCGTCAGCGCCACGAGTACGGCCACCGCCACGACCGCCGCCGAGGGCCAGTCCCATCGTGGCGAGGAACCCACGATGCCGGTAGCCACGCGTTCCGGACCGCACTGCCACGGTGATGACCGTGGTTCCGGCGAAGACGACCAGCTCCTCCGGAGGTGGCGGTGGCCCGCTCTCGGCGGCCTCGAAGCCGGATCGGCCCACCATCGGCGAGGTGCTCGCGTGCCGCGAGACGATGTAGAACAGGGCGTCGTCGATACCGAGCGCCAGCCCAGTCGGCGGCCGGGACCGTGGTGGAGTGGATGTCGGTGATGCTCGCCTTGATCGCGAGGATGCCGAGCATGCCGACGCCCACACCGACGTGCGTGCGGCGATGAGCAGGAGTACCCGCAGCCATGAAGGAACCGAAGGTGATGGGCAGGACGATCGCGGCGATGGCGGCGACGCCGACGAGCTCGACGGCGGAGATGCCGATCCCCACCTCCTGGTCGATGTTGCCACTGGGTAGACTGACTCCGCGACGAGTCCATGGGCCCTCGTGCGTTCTGGCCAGGGTGTCGAGGTCCTTGGCGACGGTTTTGGCCTTCGGCGTGGTTCCGGTGGTGATCGAGCCGACCGTGTCGGCCTGCACCGACTCAGGACGTGGGCGCCCGTCATGGAGGAACGGTTGACAGCGCCGCTGTGGCCCGATCGGGAGGCGGGGAGACCATGGCGACGCCGTCGATCGCGAGAGGCCCGAAGAGCGAGGCGTTGATGCTGATGGCTCTCGGCGTGGTTCTCGATACGGCCGTGAGGCTCGTGATGAGGACCTGCTCGCTCTGCGCGCCCGCCGCCGTTGAAGCCGGTGAGAGGACCTCCAGGCCGAGCATCGACCTCGGTGCCGGAGATGGTGAAGGTGTCGTCGAGGCTGGATGCCGGTGAGTGGCCACGACGCCACCGAGGGCGGCTATGAGCAGTGCCCAGGCAGCGAGGACCCGGCTGGCGTAACGGGCGCACCACCGGCCCACGGATAGGAGGAAGGCGGACATGAAAGACCTTTCAGAAGGCACGGGGATGATCAAGTTCGATACAAAAACGTACTGGATACGAATATGTATTGAAACCTGATCGTTGTGACTCCCACACCCCCGCTACACCGGTGTAAGTGGGCGGTCCAGCGACACCGAGCACCAACTCACCCGCCGCCGAGCTATCGCTGCGCAAAGCGGAGAACACCCGCGCCCGTCTCATCGAGGCGGCCGCGGACATCGTCGCCTCCAAGGGCATCGCCAGCACTCGCATTGACGACGTCGTCAAGCAGGCCGGCTTCACCCGGGGCGCCTTCTACTCCAACTACTCCTCACTCCAGGACATCCTGACCGAGGCCATCGTCATGCGATCCAACACCTTGTTGTCGCAGGTCACGCAGGCCATCGACTCGTTCGAGGGCGCCCCAACGATGGACTCGCTCATGGAGCTGCTCGAAGCCATCCGTCCCGAGGCCCGAACCATCTACTTGCTGACCACCGAGTACTCGCTCTTCCAGCTGCGCAACCCCGGCAGCCCGGCGATCGGAACAGCTCGCGCCGATTTCACCGCCAGGCTGTCCGGGACGGTCGAAAAGGTTCTCGCCCGCATGGGGCGCCGCCCCACCGTTCCCACGGCGAACCTGGCCGATATCGTCAGCCTGCTCTTCATGGACTCGATCGCCGAGAACATCGACAGCACTAGGCTGCGCGACCTCATTGAGGCGGTCATCGTCGGGCTGAGCACATCCGACGCAATCGACAACTCCTGAATCGCACCACACCAGAGCTTGCCTCCTGGCGAAGCGACGGATTCCGCCCACACAAGGTGCACATCGACACCATCCCCGGCGACAGAAGGCCACAGCTACCAGCCGACTCCCGCTGCACGCTCTCTACAGCGCCTCAACAGAGCCACCAGGCGGCGAATCTGTCCAGATGGGACGACTTTGAATCACGCAGCGTACTGCGGTTCTACAAAAAGCCCAGGTCATCGCCCTGTTACTTCCAGACACCAGATCCGACCACACCAAAGTCGTCCCATCTGGACAAAACGGACACAATCTCAATCCACACCCCCACTCCAGCGAGACACATTTTTGATGATGTTTGACATCATTTTACGTATGGATAAGTCATCCAGAAAGTCGAGGGGCTGCTGGCGAGTCTCGCCGTCACGAGGGAGCAGCGCGCTCGAGCACGCTGTGCAGCACGCGGACCGAACGTCGTCTTGTTACCCGAGCTGCCGCCGATGGCCTCATCACTCTTCACCCGAACCATACGTGGTTGCCGCTGAAGAGCGCCGACCCTCGTTTCCATCCTCTGCCGACGCATCAGCGTCAATCACCTGCGCCTCATGCGATGCAGCACTACGGCCTACCGCCGCAATCAGCGCCCACAACGTTGCATATCGCCATCCCTGCAACCAGGGCCACATACCGACGCACGGGCGCGTCGTCACCATCGGTTGAGTGGCTATTCTCCCCGCCGCAGATGCAGCACCGGTGGCACCAGTGAGCAGGCGCTCATCTGTTACCTGCGTTGCAGCGGATGAGCTTGATGCACCCATCGCACCTCGACAGCCTTCGACTTGGTCTGACTCACTCCTGCTGCCAGCTTCCGAGAGCCTCCCTGCCAGGGTCCGCGGAACCGCCGCTCCCTGCAGTCTTTCAGGCGTCGCGCTCGCAGCCCCGACGCCTCGCTCTCTCCTGGAGACGATCGCCCGTTACGAGCTGGAAGAGGCCGGATACCGGCCAGCGACGGCAGTGTCCGGTCGGCGTCGTGAGAGAGGTGGACCTGGTGCTGACAGCTCACCCATTAAGACCGTCGTCCCGGGCCTCACGCCCGGCACTGCTGCACTTCGAGCAGGCAGCCACCACGCGTCGTCATTGAGACGGACGGCTACGCCTTCCACTCTTCCTTCTGTCCTTCGACTGGGAGCACGACCACCTGCGCGACCACAGGCCGCAATCAGCGCACGCCACGTCCCATTGCACCTAACCAGCCGGACAGGTCCTCCAGCACAGCACGGTCGAAATTGTTGCCCCCATCGCCATGCGCATGGGGATCACTGATCATCCACCCAGGCGCGCGATGGCGCCTCACCCCATAGGTTCGCGATGCAGGACAGCACGGCAGACAAACCGAAAGTCGCCACATGGATCATCGGCGGACGGCCCGCCGCATCTGCCCGCCCCAGGAGTCAGCCGTCTCGACTCTCGACCCACACGGACGTGCTGACTCGCAGCAGCAGCGTCCTCAGAAACTGACCTGGGCCAGAGCTGCCATGCGGGCGAATCTGTCCATAGATGGGACGACTTTGAATCACGGCAGCCGCACCGCGTGGTCTGGCAGTGCCTCCAGGTCATCGCCCCTGTTACTTCCAGACACCAGATCCGACCAACCACCAAAGTCGTCCCATCTGGAGGCACTCAGGCCCGCGCAAGGCCTCTGTAGGGCTCTGGCGCGTGAGCCGCACCAGTGCCGCCCGTGATCGTCTCCTCGCGCCATGGCCGAGGAGGCCCAGCCCTCGTGGACGCCCTGCCCGAGGCGCACGGGAGCCCAGGCGCCGACCCTGCCGGGTTCCGCGCACTGGTCCCTCCAACTTCCCGGCGACGAGCGCGAGCTCATCCTCGGTGCCAGCGGCATCGGGCTCGTGGCGGCCGCGAGCGCCCCATGGGCTGTCCTGAGCCCAGCCCGCCCCGGCACCGTCGTCTCGGCGGGGACCACCGGTGGGCTCGGACGATGTCGGTCGAAGTCGGCGATGTGTGCGCCCCCGGCGAACCTAGCTCTACACGCGATGCCGACGCCACCGCCTTCGGCTACGTCCGCGCCAGACCCCTGGGCAGCCGGAGACCTTCGCCGGGGACCCAGCCTGCTGGACCGCCTGGAACAGTAGGACCGGCGGCCCTGCGCAGCGCCACGGCCTCGTCCGGATCGGCCCGGTTGCACGTCGGCCGAATGCTGGCCGGGAACTCCTTCATCACGGCCGCGAACGTGACCGACACCCGCGAGGTCTTCCCTACGGCAGCGTGAGCACGGACATGGAATCGACGGCACTGGCACAGGTGGCCGCGAGCGCCGGCATCCTCTTCGTCTCGGTGCGCGGCGTGTCCGACCTGTGCGGCCCCGGAGGCGGGCCAGGACTCCACATCGCGGCCGAGGAGGCCGCGCCCGCATCGCTGCGGGTCGCTGTCCTGGCCCTCCTGGGCTGATCCACTGACAGCCCCGAGGCTCACCGGCGTGAATCGGGCCGAGGTGTAAAAGCCGACGTCGGGCAGCTGATACCCCACTCATACATCGCGTCGAGTACCGGCCGCAGGCTCCTGCCCAGGTCGGTGAGCTCGTAGACCACGCGGGGCGGCACCTCGATAGGCGTTCGGCTGACGATCCCACGCGACTCAAAACATCCGCAGCCGGTTGGTCAGCGTGTGCGCCTGATCCCCCGGCAGGGCGGCGCGCAGCTCCCGAAGCGCTGCGGGTCATGCATGAGCTCGCGCACGATGAGCGTCGCCCACGGCCCGTCGAACAGCAGCAGGAACCTCGCCACCCCGCACTCGGGAAGATCGACCTCGCTCATAACATCGAAACCTACCCCAATAGTGCAGTTGACGTAACTGATGCATCGTATGCACTAATGGCGTCATGGCTGACATCGTTCACGGCGCCACGGGCGCTCAAGGCTCTCCCATCCTGTCCGCTCTGACCTCCGCCGGGCGCACCGCCATCGCAGCGGTCCGCCATCCCGAGGCGGTCCCCGACGGCATCGTCGCCCGGCAGGTCGACCTGCCTCGGTGGCCTCCTCACCGCCTATAAGGGCGCCGACGGCGTCTTCGTCCACCCGCCCATGGGCGCACCCGAGGCGGCGGCCGCCCAGGCCCGGGCCGTCGTCGAGGCGGTCGCCCAGGCCCGCCCCGGCCGCGTCGTCATCTCCACCAGCGGGCAGATCGTCGACCAGCCGGGCTCACCGCTGCAAGCGCCCGCGGACAGCCCCATCATGACGCTCATCGACGGCGTGACCGGAAGCGGCGTCCCCACGGCCGTGGTCGCCCCACGCCTCTACCTGGAGAACCTTCTCCTGCCGGTCGTCTGGACCCCGCGCGTCAAGAGGCGTGCTGCGCCACCCGCTTCCGGCGTCATTCCCCGTCTCCTGGAGCTCGCACCTCGGACGTGGCCGACGTCGTCGTCAGCCTGCTCACGGATGCCTCCACGGGCACAGTCGGTGTCGGCCACCGGCCCGACTGACAGGGACCGGACCTGGCCACGGCCTTCTCCAGCCACCTGGGCCAAGCGAGGTCCGCTTTCGAGCATCACGACCCGAGGCCTCTGGCGAGCTCCATCACGCCGCTCTTCGGGCCGGCCGCGGCGTGCTCGAGTTTTACCGCGCTCAACGCGCGGATGGCAACACCATCGCCGAGGACAGCAGTGCCCAGGAGCTCCTGGGACTCCGCCGCGCTCGATCGAGCAATGGCTTGAGGACCTGGCGGTCTCATACGCTCGGGACTCACCGACACTTTTCTTCATAGATGACCCGGAGCCGCGTCGTTTAGTGAAGAAAACGATGTCGCCTAGTCAGCCTGGCGCAGGCAGGGCCTCGACGCGCTCGACCTTCGCGGTCATCTGGCCGGTCCAGCCGGGGGCGGATGTCGGCCTTGAGGACGAGCGCCACGCGCGGACTCTACCTCGGCGACCGCCTCGCAGGCCCGTTTGACCACGTCCATGCATCGCGCGTCCCCACTCGCCCTCGATCGTGGTGAACATCGAGGTCGTCTCATAGGGCGGTCCCGAGTCGCGCACCACGCGCACGGCTCGGGCCACCGCCTCGGAGACCGAGCCGTCGGGCGCCTCGGTGGTGGTCGGGGACACGGAGAAGGCGACGAGCATGCGGCCAGGCTAGCCCCGCTGCATCGCTCGGGCCGCCACCGCGCCGACGCTCTTGCCTTCGAGCGCACTCAAAGCCCTACGGTCTGCGTCACGACCAACGCGACCATCGGGCATGCGGAGCCCGACGATGTCCGGCTCCGCGAGGCTCTGCGGCTCGTCACCGTCCCGCCCAGCGACGACATCGGACCGGAGGGGTGGCCCGACGCGACTGGCTGGGACATTGCGACCACCGCCCACCGCCTGGGCATCAGCGCCCACACTCTGCGCTACTACGAGCGAATCGGGCTCGTGCGGTTGAGCGCGACGCCTCCGGGTACCGCCGCTACGACGCCGCGGCCGCGTACGGCGCCTGGTCTTCCTCACCCGGATGCGCACCTCGGGCGATGACAATCGGCGACCTACAGCGCTATGTCGACATGATCGAGGCCGGTCAGGTATCGGTACTCGAGCGCCTGGCCATGCTCACGAGCACCGAAGTGTTCTGCGCACCCGGATCGACGAGCTCCGGCCTCGCCCTGGCCGCCACCGAGCACAAGATCGCCGCCTACACGCGGGAGCTGAAGGCAGGCCACCACGGACAATAACATCGACATGACAGGAGAACCCCTCATGACCCTGGGAGACACTCACCCCCAGGACGACGTCAACAGCCCGAGAGCCTGGCCCGGCGCGGGCGCGGCACGAGGTCGCCCGCTCAGTCGACGGCGAGGCGGCCCAGGCCGTTATCGACTCCCTGGCGGACATCAGTCCGGCGCCCGCCACCATCATCGCCGCCTTCGGCTTTCGGGGACGTCTACGCCGCTGGCTGACCCGCGCAGCCGCCAGCTCGTCACAATCGGTGTGCTCACGGCCCTGGGCGGCTGCGAGCCGCAGCTGAGGATCCATATCGGGGCGGCGCTCAACGTGGGTCTGACCCGCGAGGAGATCGTCGAGGCGATCCTGCACCGCCTCGGTCTACGCCGGTTTCCGCGGGCGCTCAACGCCACCTTCGTGGCCCGCGTCTTCGCCGAGCGCGACGCCGCCGACTGATCGTCCGCATCGCCTGTATCGCGGCGGCCTCAGCAGATCGCGAAGGGCGTGCGTGTCCAAATCGGTGACAAGGCGGGCTCTACGTGACACCGCCACAAAGAAACCGCATGATTCCGCGGTTCTATTGACGGCATGATCATGGCTGCAGGCTTCCTTTGTCACCGATTTGGACACACCGCGCCGATTTCGACCCAGTCCCGGTGACCCGGCAGCGCTCGCCCGTGCACCGCCAGGATCCGGTATCTACAGCGCCACGAGGATCTGGACCGACGCGATCTGGCGACGATGGCTGCAGGGCGAACAGGGTCACGTAGCCGGCCTCGATGCGCTCATCGTCGCGTTTAGACAGGGCGAAGGCGGGGATCGCGGGCTGCCTGACGAGCCCGGCCAGGCCGCCAGCGGCGCTGCGCGGAGACCCCGGCCCAGCGCGCCCCGGCCAGCAGGACGATCGCGCTGACCGCCACGACGAGGCGCGGCACCCGCACCGCGGCCCCGTTGTCGAGAGGCCGACGCCGCGGTCCGGCCGAAGCCAACCCGATCGCGGCCAGGGAAGAACAACGGCTGCGGCTGGCGGATGGTGGCATTGGCGGCTGCAGCGGCCCCATACGAAGGGCGGTACGCCCCAGCCCACCCCAGGATCATGCCGACGACAGGCGGCCCGGCCGCCACCCCGAGCCCGCAGGGTGATGCCGCCGGGCAGCGGGATCGCGACCAGCAGCAGCACCCGAGCGCCACCGTGCCCACAGAGAGAAGGCATCGATCTGGGCGATGGAGCGCTCGGAATCGCCAGAACCAGTCGGCGGCCTTCTCCAGCTCGTCGCTGGGGACGACCGCCAGCACGCGGTCGCCGCGAGCTCCAGGACGAGGTCTCGCCGGGCCAGCAGGTCGAGGTCCCCGCGCGCGCGGCGGGTGATGACGCCTGGAAGCGCGGGCATATCCACTTCGGCGATGGTGCGCCCGGCCACGCGCGTGGAGACGGTCAGGCGCCGAAGTCGACAACGCTGCGATCCTGGCCAGGCGCGGTGAGCCCGGTGCCCAGGTCGTGCATGGCGGACTCGACGGCGGACGCGCCCCGACGATGACGACCTTATCCCCGGGCAGCAGCTCCTCACCGGGGCCTGACGACTCGGGTCCCGCCGTCGCGTTCAGGTAGAGATGCGGCTGCGCCCTCCTCGCAAGGCCTCCATCTCGCCGAGCCACCCGCTGGGAGGTGGGCGCTGGTGGCGGTGATGCCGTCGGCGCTGGCGGGCCGCGGGTCGTGGCGCCCGGGCCAGGACCGCCCCACGACCCCGGGCCACGATGAGGGATGGCGACGGCCACGCCCACGAGGGGTAGGCCAGGGCGTAGCCGACGGCGGGCTCCTGGGTGCCAGCCGCCTCGATGGCAGCGTCGAGCACCGGTGAGGTGAGGCACCCGCGAGGCGCCGGAGTCCATCGCGGGGCTCACGCCGGCCAGATGAGATGAGGCCGCCCGCCCCGCCGGCGATCACGAGCGCGACGACACACGGGGCCATGAGCGGCAGCTGCCTGCGCAGGTTGCGGAAGAAGCGTTGCCGGCGGCAGGCCTACGGTGTAGCAAGAACAGGGCCAGGCCGAGACTTCGCAGCAGCGTGAGGTTCGCGCCCAGGCCGGGGGTCGAGGCGCCACCGCCAGCCCCACGAAGAGGGCCCCCTGGCGGCCCGAAGCGGATCGGCCAGAGCGGGATCTGCCCGACGGCGGTCCCCAGGCCGATGACGAGGAAGACGGTGAGGATCGGCGCCTGCGCGAGGACGTCGAGGGCGGGATGGAGCACGGACACGACGTCAGGGTAGCCGCACGCCCAGAACGCCCAGCATGCCCCGCCCACTGATCCAGGCACAGGTCCCAGCCGAGCACAGATATGTGTCGCCGAGAGGCGCCATAGTAAGGATGCCTTCCACGGCGAGTCGCCCCTGTCACCTGCTTGATTCAGCAGGGTGTCGACCCACCGGGAGGAGGTGAAGGGAATGTGCAGAAGGTACCGCCCCTCGGCACGCAGCCTCGAAGGATGCCGGACAGCACAGAGCCCCGACGTGGTGCGAGATGGTTAGCGCCCTCGCAGCCGCCGTCGGAGCTCTTGTCGGCTTGATTCAGCTCCTCCGGGCTGATGCCCCTTCGAGTCATCCGGTGGCAGCCGGGTGGCTCCCTCTCATTGTGACACGTCGGGTATCCATGTGGGAACTGCAGGCATCACACTGGACACGCGGGACACTCCACCGCCATTTTTAGAGCTTTTACTCTAAAAATGGCTACAGTACTTCCATGCCCGACGACGTCCCCACGCACTCCTCCTCTCCCAAGCCCTCAAGACCCCCACGCAGCCCCAAGCGCACGGCCCGACGCCGCACCGAGATCCTGGATGCCTCCCGTCACCTGTTCGCCCAGCACGGCATCGACCCTGTCACCACCAACCAGATCGCCGCCGAGACCGGTATCAGCCCGGGGAACCTGTACTACTGGTTCCGCTCCAAGGCGGAGATCGTCCGCGCCCTGTTCGACGAGTGGGCCGAGCGCATGCGCATCCCCACCGAGCAGGTGTCCGAACCGGTCGACGCCCTACGCGCACTGTGGAACCGCACCACCCAGACGCAGCAGCCGGACCCGGCCTATGCCTTCTTCCTACGCGACCTCCTCCCCCTTCTCCACACCGACCCGGTCCTGGCCAAGGCCTACCGCCAGGGCTACACCACCCGCCGCGACGAGTTCGTCCGCGCCGTCGAGCGCATCATCGATGCCGGGCTCCTGCACCCACCGGCCCCACCCACCACCATCCGTGACCTCGTGAGCCTGCTCTGGCTCATCTCGAGACCGCCCAGCTCTTCGCCAGCATCGTCGACGACGCCCCGCATCGACCTGCTAGTGCTACGGGCGCGCTATCATCGAACCGCACCTGACCGAGGCCGGTCGCCGCGCCCTACACCTTCCCACCAACGCCGACAACGGAGACCACGCATGACGTCCCCTGCCGACCCTTCAGGCACCGGTCTCGGCAGCTCCGAGCCCGACCGCACAGACTCAACAGACTCAGCTTCAAGTGACCCGGCCGCCGATCCCGCGGGCGTCACACGGTACGCGCGGCTTCACCGCCAGTGGTACCCTGAGCAGTGCCGTCCTCGACCTCGGCTCTGTCATCGAGGCCGCCCCGGACGGCGCTTCAGCTCGTCTGGGTCACTGAGGTATCGGTCAGCCGCGAGCTGGGTGACCTATACGTCAACGAGGCTCACCCAGGCGATCGCCGACGACGCGCGGATGTCGGCGGACTCCTTCGCCTGGTTCGCAACGACCGCTCGCAGATCGACGCCCACCGCGACGGCCTGACTCTCGACCGCCAGGGCCCGAGCAGCACCACGCTGCTGGCGGCCAAGATCCCTGCCTCGCCAGTCGCGCGAGGCCTCCGACGACTTCTGGGTCAAGAGCACTCGCGGGAGCCATACCGCCACTGCCCGCACTCAGGATCATCCGGGTCAACGACGTCGACGATCCCCGCAACCGCCTCGACGGCGGCCGCCTGCTCCAGCACGTCCACCTGGCCGCGACCGCCGCTGGACTCGGGCTGCACCACATGAATCGAGGTGACCGAGCGGATCGCCCGCGATGCCACGCAGGGCCCGCCGGACCGGCCTCGCAGCGCTGAGCCGCCGCCACCGGCGTCCCCGGCCGCCAGAGCCCGCTCGCCTTCCGCGTGGGCCACCGAGCGCGCCGCGCGGCCCAGTCCGCGGCGACCTGGGCGACGTCATGCGTGACGCCGCCAGTAACCATCGGAAGGAGCACCCAATAAGTAGGATAGAGACGGACGCTATGCGGCGGAAGACGACGCGCCGCCGCCGGACTCGCCATTGCTTCCCTTCCGCAACCAGGGAGGAATACCTGGAGCGTCACCGGAGACGATGACGCCACACCTTTTCTCTCGACGACGGGAACGGAAACGATGCCTCAGAAGAAGCCTCGCTGCCCACCCTACACGGAGCAGGAGGAGAGCGCGATCATCCGGAACGCCGACGGCGTCTCGTCGGCATACGTCCTGACAATCGTTGGACACCCGCGCGGATCGCCACGTGGGTGGTCATCACGGCCCTGGGCGTTCTGGGCTGGTGGATGCTGGCGGTCGTGCGCGGCGAGCACGTCAACACCATCTGGTCTGTGGTCACCGCCGTGCACCCTACGCGATCGGATACCGCTCTACGCCCCTCACATCCAGCGGCGCATCATGCGCCCGGCGACACCAACGCCACCGGCCGAGCGCATCAACAACGGGCGCGACTTCGACCCCACCCACCGCGTCGTCCCTGACGGCCACCACTTCGCGGCTATCGCCGGCGCCGGTCCGCTGGTCGGCCCCGTCCTCGCGGGCCCAGATGGCTACCCGCCCGGCACCTGTGGATCATCATCGGCGTGCTCGTGGCCGGCGCGGTCCAGGACATGCCGTCCTGTTCTCCTGACAGCGCCGCGGCGGGCGCTCACTGGCCAGATGCCACCGACGAGATCGGCAAGATCGGCGGCATCGTGTCACCGTGGTCGTCTCGTCATGCTCGCAGATCGTCCTGGCCGCTGGCCATGGTCTGCGTCAACGCCCCTGGCGGCCTCCCCTGGGGCGTAAAGGTTCTCGGTGGGCATGACGATCCCGATCGCCATCGGCATGGGCCTGCGGCTGCGCTTCGTCCAGCCCGGCAAGATCACCAGGTCTCCTTTCGTCGGCTTCGGCCTGCTCATCGCCGTCATCATTGGCGGGCTGCTGGGCTGTAGTCCTCCCTCGGTCACTACTGCACCTGTCCCCCACCACCTGCTGGTGGGCCACGATCGTCTACGGATTCCTGGCCGCGGTCCTGCCCGTGTGGGTCCTGCTCACCCCGCGCGACTACCTGTCCACCTTCGAAGGTTCGGGCACCATCACGATCCTGGCCCCTGGGCATCATCATCGTGCGCCCGCCCTGGTGGAGATGGCCGCCGTCACCGAATTCGCCTTCAACACCGACGGCCCGGTTCGCGGCAACTCTTCCCTTCCTGTTCATCACCATCGCCTGCGGGGCCCTGTCCGGCATCGCACGCCATGGTCTCCTCGGGCACCAGTCCCAAGATGGTGGGAGAAGGACCCAGGTCCGCATGATCGGCTACGGCGGCATGCTCATGGAGTCCTCGTGGCGATCATGGCACTGGCGGGCCGCAGGTCCTCGCTGAGCCCGGGCATCTACTTCTCCATGAACACCTCGACGGCGACCATGGAGAAGCTCGCCGGCCCCGAGACGACGTCGACGCCCAGCCCCTGCCAAACACCAACAATGACCCTGAGCACCACTGCGAGAGGCTCGTTGAGGCCGCCGTGGCTAAGCTCGGCGTCACCGACGCCCAGGCCGCAAGCTCAACCCCGAGGTACCCCGGGACGATCAGGCAACCCAAACCTACACGGGCGCCGAGGCTCTGAACGCCTGGCCGAGCGACGTCGGCGAGCCCCAACGTCGTCTCGCGCACCGGAGGCGCTCCCACTCTGTCGGTGGGCATCGCCCACATCCTCCACCAGATCGGCGGCGGACGCGCCATGATGGGCTTCTGTACCGCTTCGCCATCATGTTCGAGGCCTTGTTCATCCCTTCCCGGCGGTCGACGCTGCACCCGCGTGGCCCGCTTCCCAGCTCCGACGCGCTGGGCAACGCCTTCCCCAAGTTCAAGGACCCGTCCTGGCAGTGGGCGCCTGGGGGACCACGGCCGTCGTCGTCGCTCTCCGGGGCGCTTTGCTCCTCATGGGCGTGACCGACCCCCGCGGCGGCATCCAGACGCTGTATCCGCTGTTCGGCATCGCCAACCAGCTCATCGCGGCCGTGGCCCTACTGGTGGTCACCGTCATGGTCGTGCGCAAAGCGCACGAAGTGGTGTGGATCCCGGCCATCCCACTGGTCTTCGACACGACGGTCACCTCGTGGCGTCGTGGCAGAAGATCTTTCCGACGACCCGTCGTGGGCTACTTCCAGCAACATCGCAACGCCCTGGCCAAAACTGGAACGCTCACCGACCCGGCTGGCATCGAGAGAGCGAGCGATCGCGCGCAACACGATGATCCAGGGAACACCGTCGATCGTCTTCCTGGTCATGGTCGCCTTCGTCATGGTGTGCGCCCTCATCCGCATCATTCAGACGATCCGGACCCGGGACACGACGACGTCGGAGGACCAGCCAGGAGTCCAACTTCACGCGCCTGAGACAATGATCGCCCCTCGCCTGCGCGAAGAAGGTCTCCCAGGAGTACGGAGCAGATGGGCGATCCGCCTCATCCCCCACAAGGCCCACGCGGGAAGTCATGACGCGCGCGCGTCCGATGACGCAGCCGGCAGAGCAGTCGGAGACCGACGAGACCGGCACCCGCCGTCGGGACACGTGAGGCCCTGGCTCGGGCATGCATCCTGTGGCGGGACATGACCGGAGAATCGGCCTACGACCGCTACCTGCCTGGCTACGCCCGCGAGCACGCCGACGCCCGAACGGCGCGTGACAGCGCCCATGGGTCGGGACACGAACGGGGCGCGGCCCCATGAGCGAGCGCGAGTTCTGGCGCGCCCGGGCCAGGCGGAGACAGAGATCTCGACTGGCTGCTGCTGAGCCCTGGGCACAATTTCCGCCGTGCTCTGATCGTCACCTGCCCGTCCGAGGGTCTCCGGCGGGCGGGTAGTCGTGAGCGTGCCCACCAGCAGCCCACCCCCAAGCCCTCTGACCTCCGCCGACGCCGACAGCACCCACCCCACCAACAGCCCTGACAGCCTGACAACCCTGACAACACTGTCACCCCCGCCGTCACCACCCACGAGCGGATCGCCCGCGTCGCGGCTGGTCATCCTCCCGATCATCATCTGCGTGGCGGTCCCGTGGCCCTCGGCGCGAGAGGTCGCCGAGCTCAAAGACTCGCTGGGGCCGGCCTTCCCCAGCCGGAGGGCAAGGACGTCGTCCTCAACCTGGTCGATGCTGGCACCGGCCACCTTCTGCGCGTCGCGGGCTGGCGGACATCCCCCGGTGGATGTGGGCGTCGGGCTGCGTCATCGGACTGAGCGCCGAGGGTGCTCCAGGCCTCCCGCCGATGCTGGGCGGCGGCCCTCGCCGGACAATGTCGGACAGAACGCCGTGGGCGCCTGCCGGCGCCCTGGCCGCCTGGTACCCGCTGCGCCGCCTGCACCCCGGCCCGCCTCGATCTGAGCCCCGTCGAGCCCGCTGACGGCTGCGCCGCATTGGAGTGAGCCGATAGCCCCAACGACGGCGCTCGCCGCGGGAGCGGAAAGAACGAGACGCGCCCGGGCCCGTCGTGGCCCGGGCCTTTCCCTTGCGCGCGGGACTCGAAACCCCCATGATCGTGAGATCACACGGACCTGAACCGTGCGCGTCTACCACCCGCCACTGCGCGAGAAGCGAGCATGACCAGCCTCCCACCCCCACCGTCGTCCAATCCTCTCTACCCCCATGTCGGACCGTGAGACCGCTCACGACACACCACCTCACACAGGCAGGCCTCTTCCCCTGCAATGTCTTCGATACCGTTGCGATGGGAACGGTATCGACCTGCATGCAGGTCCGTGTCCGCAGGCCTATAGCGAGGCGGACAGTCCCGCCTCCCGGCTCCATCGGGGCCGCCACCCATATGTGGGGAGGTACCGTCCATGGGATTCCTGGACAAGTTCGAGAAGGGCGTCGAGAACGTCATGAACCGCGCTACGTCCCGCTTCTCGGACGACATCAGCCCATCGAGATCGCCTCGAAGCCCGCGAGACCATGGACAAGCGCGCCGCGTCCTTCGCGCGCGACCGTTCAGTGGTCCCCAACATCTTCCGCATCCACCTCACCCCACCGAGCATCAGACGCATCACGGCCTGGGGCCAGGACGAGATGGTGCGTCAGATGGAGGAGGTCGCCACTCCCACGCCGCCGACCAGGGCTACTCCTTCGTCGGCCCGGTGGAGGTCTCCTTCCTCGTCAACAACACCCCAACGCCCCAGCCATCGAGGTCGAGTCCTCCACGCGGCGCGGCGCCGCTCGGCCGCCTCGCCACCGCCTTCCGGCACACCTGATCGTCGACATCAACGGCCAGCGCTACCTGCTCACCGGCCCGGTCACCGTTATCGGACGCGGCTCGAGGCGGACATCATCGTCGACGACTCCGGCGTCTCACGGCGTCACCTAGAAATCCGTCTGACGCACGGCAACGCCATCGCCAGCGACCTCGGCTCCACCAATGGCACCTTCTGCTCGAGGGCTCAACGCGTCGACGCCGTCACACTCGTGGACGGCAACACCCTCACCATCGGCCGCACTCCAGATTCTGTTCTGGGACGGCACCCAGAACAGCGGAGTCAACGGGTGAGCGCACTCGCCTTCACGATCCTGCGGCTGGGCCACCTGGTCCTGCTGTGGTTTTTCCTACCTCATCGTGCGCCATGCGACGCGACATGCGGCTCGATTCGCATCCCGCCCGCTGCGTCGGCGCCCGCAGGTGCTCCGAACTAGCCCGCAGGGTCCTCCCCGCGGCCGACGGCGTAGCGCCACGCGCCCTGGTCATCACCGAGGGCCCCCTGGCCGGCTCGACCGTGCCCCTGAGCCCCTCGTCGATTATCATCGGCCGCTCGCCCTCGTGCACCCTGGTCCTCGACGACCCCACCAGCCCGTCGCGCCACGCCCGCGTCTTCCCCAGCGACGGCGCCTGGGCTGGAGCATCCCGGCTCTACCAACGGAACTATGATGGACGGCCGCCTGCACGGCGCCGTGGAGCTCCCCATGAACATTCCTGTCAGAATCGGCCAACGACGCTGGAGCTGCGCTCATGACCATCTCCCTGCGCTTCGCCGCGCCTGACGTCGGCCTGGTCCGCCAGTCCAACCAGGACTCGGGGCTACGCCGGCCCCCACCTGTGCCTGCTGTGCGACGGATGGGCGGGACCCGCAGGCGGAGACATCGCCAGCAGTCGCCATCAGAGCACCTCATGCCGCTGGACGCCGACTCCCATCAGGCCGGTGAGCTGCTGGGCCCTCGGCGCGAAGCAGTCCAGGCCGACCCACCGAGCCTCGTCACCCTGTCTTCCCAGGATCCCGACTCGCCGGTCCGGCTACCACTTGCACGGCGTCATGCGCAGCGGCAACAAAGCTCGCCATGGTCCACGTGGGTGACCTGCGCGCCCATGCTGCATGACGGCACTCACCCAGGTCACCACCGACCACACCTTCGTGGAGTACCTGTCGAGACCGGGCGTCCCACCCGCGACCAGGCCCCGCCAGCACCCCCAGCGCCCGGTCACTCCTGCGCGTCCTGGGCGATACCGAGGGAGAGGTCCAGCTCGACAGTCGATTCGGGAGGTGGTCTCCGGCGACCGCTGGCTGCCGTGCCCGACGGCCTGAGCGGCCCGGCGACCGCCGAAACCATCGGGGAGGTCCTGGCCGGCGTCGCCGACCCCGGCCAGGCCGCCGACCAACTCAGTGACTGGCGCTGCGCGCCGGCGGACCGAGACAACGTCACTGCTGTCGTCTCGACGTCGTCAGCGACGACCCCTGAACCCCAAAACCGTCCCGCAGGTCGCAGCGCCGCCACCGAGCGCCTGGCCCAGGATGCGCGCGGGCGGCCGCTCACCGCAAGACCGGGGGCGAGACCAGCGCGACTGAGGGGGCCAGCCCTGCCGCTGGCTGCGCCCTCATGGCCACTTTGGAGGAGCAGCCCGAGTCCACTCGTCCGAAGCGACTCTTCCGACGTCGACGAGGCCATTGCCGCCGAGGCCGCCACCCAGGAGAAGGCCCGAGGCGCCACCGACGCCGCGTGCTGGTGGGAGGCCTCGTTCTGATCGCCGCCTGTCGCGCCAGCGCCCTGTTCTCACCGCTGGACCCAGACCCGCTACTACGTCTCCACCTACGACGGCCAGGTCGCCATCTACCAGGGCATTCCCCAGTCCATCGGTCCCCTGCTCGAGCTCATCTCGGTCAAGGCTCATGCGGACCTGCCGGTGGAGAAGCCGCTCGATGACAACATCCGCGAGCGCCTGAGGCCACCGTCACCCAGAAGTCGATGAGCTGACGCAGCACCTACGTGGACAAGACGGTCCGCTCCTACCTCCAGCCGGCCGCCCCCGCAGAATCCTCGACCCCCACCGCCACTCCTCCCCACTGCAGTCGCCAGCTCCTGCCCCACTCCGAGGCGCCTGCCGAACCGGCTCCAGCCCGACCAGGCCGGGCAGGAGGAATGAGACGACCGCTGCTCCAGGCCCCCTGGGCGCCCCGCGGGCGTGGCGACGATCCAGCCCGCCGGCACCGCGAGGCGCTCCGGGCCGGTGGGCGGAGGCAGCGCTGCTCGGCGTCGCCCTGGTCCTCGGCCTGGGCGGCTTCGCTCACTCGCGCTCAACCGCACCGGCTCTCGCCCGCGCAGACCGTCATGCTGGGAGGCGCCTTCCTCGGCTCTCGACCATCTTCATGCATCTGTGGGTGCCACACCGCCCTCGGGCGGACCCGGTCCTGCCTGGCGGCGGTGGCCCTCAACGGGATCGGCCTGGGCCAGGCGATCCAGCGCCCGATCTGGCCTATGAGGTCAACGAGCAGTGGCAGTTCTACGTCGGGTCTAAGCAGCTGGTCTGGACGCTGCTGGGCGTCATCCTCTCCTGCGCCGTGCTCTTCCTGCTACGCGACTACCGGCGCCTGCGGCGCTGGGACCGCTGGGCCATGTGGTCCGGCCTGGCCTCTGATCCTGCCGTTCCTGCCTTCATCGGCCAGAGCATCAACGGGCCCGGATCTCGATCCGGATCGGCCCCATGAGCTTCCAGCCGGCCGAGCTGTCGCGGGTGCTGCGTCGCGGTCTTCTTCGCCTCCTACCTGGTGGCCAACCGGGACAACCTAGTTCTGGCGGAGCCGCAAGTTCCCGTGGATGAGCCTGCCGCGCGCCCGGCACCTGGGACCCCTGTTCATCGTGTGGGGCGTGAGCATCTGCGTCCTGGTCCTCCAGAAGGATCTGGGCTCCTCGGTCCTGATCTTCGGCCTGTTCGTCGTCGTACTGTATGTGGCCACCGACCGGCCCTCCTGGCTGCTCATTGGCGCGCGTCTGTTCCTCCCGGCGGTTTCTGGTTCGCCGCCACCACCTCCACCACGTCCAACAGCGCATCAACGGGTGGCTCCACGCCACCGACGACGTTGTGTACAACGCCGCAGGCGGCTCCCTGGCAGCTGCTGACGGGAATGTTCCCGCATGTCCACCGGCGGGCTCATGGAGCAGGCTAGCAAGGCGCTCACCGACTCTGGTCACCTTCGCCAACTGACTCCATCTTCGCCTCGCTGGGCGAAGAGCTGGGCCTGACCGAAACGCTCGCGATCCTCATGCTCTACCTCGTCCTCATCCAGAGGGGCTGCACACCGTCGTCTCGCTGCGCGACGGCTTCGGCAAAAGCCTCGCCGTCGGCCCGTCCTTCTGCCATCGCCCCGCAGATCTTCGTCGTCATCGGCGGCGTCACACGGCTGATCCCCGCTGACGGACCTCACTGCCCTTCCTGGCCTACGGCGGCTCCTCGCTCATCGCCAACTGGGCCATCCTGGCCCTCCTGCTGCGCCCGTCCGACGCCGCCCGCCGTCCGGCCACCCACGCTCCACGAATCATCGACACGGCCGAGCTACCGGTCTCCCTGCGCCGTCGGGTCCAGGACGCCGGAGCCGAGGAACCGGCCGAGGGCGCCGCGTCGACGACGCCCCGCCAACGCCGCCCCCAGACGGCTTATGACGTGTCCGGCGCGAACCGACCGGCGCAGGAGACCACGGGCCCCTCGGCGGCGGCCCCTGAGTCCCGGGGACCCCTATACCCGCCTCAGGACCACGTGCGCCCGACGACGATTTCCCACGGTCACCGTCAGCCCGGAGGCGCCTCCTCCACCGCGCACGGCACCGGATGGGGAGACGCTGCGCTCATCGCGCGCGCCGGGTTTCACTGATGACAGCGACAGGAGGCAGCAGCAATGAACAGACAGATCCGGCAAGTCGCCTTCCTGGTGCTGGTCATGTTCACCGCACTGTCCCTGTCCGTCACCAGTGTCCAGGGCCTGGCCCGACCGCCATCTGGGAGCCGCTGTCTTCCAACGGCGCCCTCAACTCCGACGGACGCAACTCCCGCACCGTCAACCGAGAGTTCGGCACCGACCGCGGCCCGATCCTCCTCGCCGACAAGACCACTATCGTCAGCACCGAGAAATCCGACGATGGCCAGGGCTCCGAGGACTATCAGCGGGTCTACGCCAACGGGCCGCTCTACGCTCCGGTCACCGGCTAGTTCTCGCCCGCCTTCGCCTCCATGACGGGCCTGGAGCGGGAGGCGAACTCCGTGCTCAACGGGGACGACCCCTCCCTGTTTTCCTCGCGGATCAAGACCCTCGTGACTGGCGGCTCGCAGAAGGGCGGCGCGGTCGAGCTGACCATCAACCCCGAGATCCAGCAGGCGGCCTATGAGGCCCTGGGCAACCGCGAAGGTGCCGTCGTCGCTCTGGACCCCAGTACCGGAGCCATCCTCGCCATGGTCTCCTCTCCTCCCACGATCCCAATCAGTTCGCCTCCCATGACGCGAACGCTGTCACCGAGATCAGCACAACCCTTAGCGAGGACTCCTCCCGACCGCTGGACAACCGGGCCATCGCAGGCAACCGCTACCCGCCGGGGTCCACCTTCAAGATCATCACCACCGCGGCGGCCCTGCGCACCGGCAAGATCACCCCGGATCAGGAGGTCGATGCCCCGACACCCATCACCCCTGCCGGGCACCAGCCACTCCCTGGAGAACTACGGCGGGGAGTCCTGCGGCGGGAGGACGAGTTTCTCCCACGCCTTCGCCCAGTCCTGCAACACGCCTTTCGCCCAGCTGGCCATGGACGTCGGCGAGGAGGAGCTCGCCGAGGAGGCCCACAACTGGGGCTTCGACTCCAAGCTCTCCATTCCGCTGACCGTCACTCCGTCCACCTACCCGGACAACGACTCCCAGGCGCAGACGGCGATGGCCGGTATCGGCCAGGCCTCGGTGCAGGCCACGCCGATGATGATGGCGATGGTGGCGGCCACCGTGGCCAACAACGGGGAGCAGATGACCCTTATCTGGTCTCGCGCACTCTGGACCCTGACCTCAACGAGGTCGACACCACCTCCAAGAAGGTGGCCCGCACCCCGATCGACCCGGCCACCGCCAAGTCCCTGTCCTCCCTCATGCAGACCGCCGTGACCGATGGCACGGGCAGCACCGCCCAGGTGGCCGGAGTCCAGGTGGCCGGTAAGACCGGCACCGCGGAGACCGGTTCGGACACCGGCCCCACCACCTGGTTCGTGGGCTTCGCCGGAACCGACATCAACAAGCCCCAGATCGCACTGGCCGTCGTCCTCGACGGCAACGCTGAGACCGAGGACAACGCCACCGGGGGCAGGTGGTCGGTCCCATCGCCGCTCAGGGTCATCGATGCGGCGGTGGACCAGTGAAAACCGGTCGCCGGGCTCCAGCTTCAGGGGCGCTATGAGCTCGTGAGCAGATCGCCCGAGGCATGGGGTCAGGTGTGGCGCGCCACCGACCTGCGCTCGCCGGGCCGTGGCTGCCAAGATCCCGCGCCCCGAGCTGACCGGCGACGAGATCTCTTGTCCCGCCTGCGCGCGGAGGCCAGGAACTCAGGGCTTGCGCCACCCCAATCTCGCCGTCGTTCTGGACCCGGAGAGAAGGACGCACCGGCTGGCTCATCATGGAGCTCGTCCAGGGCCGTCGCCCCGTCCGACATCATCGCCGAGAAGGGCACCCGTCCCCCGGCCGAGATCCTGCCGGTCCTGGCGCAGGTGGCCCGCGCCCTTCAGGTCGTTCACGACTCCGGCGTCGTCCACCGCGACGTCAAGCCCTCCAATATCCTCATCAACCGCGAGGGCCTGGCCAAGCTCACCGACTTCGGCATCTCCACGGGCATCAACCAACGCCCGCTGACGGCTTCCGGCATGGTCATGGGCACCGCCCAGTACCTCGCCCCCGAACAGGCCATGGGCAACATGGCCACTCCGGCCGGCGACCCCACGGGCTGGGCATCATCGCCTACGAGGCCCTGGTGGGGCGTCGCCCCTTCAGCGGCGCCACCCAGGTGGACATCGCCTTCGCCCACGTCAACGAGGAGGTGCCCGCCCTTCCCGACACCGTTCCGCCGCAGGTTCGCGAGATCGTCCTCAAGCTGCTCGCCAGGAAGCCGACCGACCGGCCGCACTCGGCTCGTGAGGTTGCCCGCACCCTGGACCGGGCGGTCGTGAACCCGCCCACAGACTCCTGGGATCCCCGCGAGGCGCTCAGCTGGGAGTCCACCGGGCCGCCGCGGCCCGCAGACACGCGAGCCGCCGCAGCCGGCACACGGTGCGTCCCGGCCGTCACGCGGCCGAGGAGCCGACGCCGTCGCGCACCGCCCCGGCACGCCTCCGGGCGCTCCTTCCTGGCCTCAACCTCGCTGGACCTGAGGGTCCCTCATTCCGGTACTCGCCGTCGTCACCCCTGCACAGCACGGGTACGCTTGTGCCCATGCGCATCAGTGGTCATGCCAGCCTTGATGCTGAGCATCCCTGTCAAGGGAGGTACTGTGACCAGTCAGTTCCCCAGGTCCTCGCGGGCCGTTACGAGATCCGCGATCTCATCGGACGTGGTGGTATGGCAGAGGTGCACTCGGCTACGACACCCGCCTGTCGCGGGTCGTGGCCACTGCTGCTGCGTTCGGACATCGCCGGCGATCCCACCTTCCAGGCCCGTTTCCGCCGGGAGGCCCAGTCTGCGGCGGCACTCAATCACCCCTGCCGTCGTCGCCGTCTACGACCCGGCGAGGAGGAGCCCTTCAGCCCGGCGGCGCCAGCCGGACCGTCCCCCTACATCGTCATCGCGGAATACGTCGAGGGGCACACCGTGCGCGAGCTCCTCAGCGAGGGCGAGGCCGTCCTGATCCCGGAGGCGGTGGAGATCGTCTCCGGAGTCCTGACGCCCTGGAGTACTCCCACCGCGTGGGCATCGTCCACCGCGAGATCAAGCCCGGAAACATCATGCTGACCTCCACCGGCTCGGTGGAAGGTCAGCGACTTCGGCATCGCACGGGCCATCGAGGACTCCGCATCCACGGTGACCCAGACCCACACAGTGGTGGGTACCGCCCAGTACCTCTCACCGGAGCAGGCCCGTGGCGAGTCCGTGGACGCCCGCTCGGACCTGTACTCCACAGGCTGTCTCCTCTACGAGCTGCTCACCGGTCAGCCCCCTTCCAGGGCGACTCCGCGGTGGCCATCGCGTACCAGCACGTGCGGGAGATCCCCAAGCGGCCCTCCTCGCTGGCGGCCGATGTCCCCGAGTCCCTGGACCGGGTCATTCTCAAGTCACTGGCCAAGAGCCGAGAGGACCGCTACCAGGACGCCGCCCACATGCGAGCTGACCTTCAGGCCGCAGCCCGAGCATGTCCGCTGTGGCGGCCCCGGCGGCCGATTCCTGGTCCCCAACCTCCTCGGCCATGGCGTCGCCAGCTACGGAGCCGGTTCAGCCCACCTCCGCCTTCGCCCAGGTGCCCTCCGAGCCCTCTCCGACACCACGGCGAGGGATGAGGAGCCCGAGAACAAGCCCAAGAACTACGCCTGGGTGTGGATCCGTCTTCCTGCTGTTCGCGGTTCTGGCCGTCATCGCTGGCCGGTGGGCCTCCGGAGCCTTCAACGACCCTCGGCCGACCCCGACGCCGAGCGCGACAGTCGCCGCGGTGGAGGTTCCCGACGTCAGTGGTCAGGACGAGGACTCGGCCAGGAAGACCATTGAGGACGCCGGATTGAAGTTCGCCAAGAATGAGGTCGCCAACGACACCGTGAGCGAGGGCCTCGCCGTCTCCTCCGACCCGCAGAAGGGAGCGAAGATCGCGGCGGGCCCCACCGTCACCGTCCACTTCTCCACCGGCTCGGCCATGGTCAAGGTGCCGGACCTGGAGGGCAAGACCCAGGAAGACGCCCGCAAAGCGCTCAAGGACGCCGGACTCGAAGCCGGCAATGTCACTCAGGACGACTCCGCCTCGATCGCCAAGGATCGGGTCATCGACACCAGTCCTTCATCGGGTACCTCCGTCGAGCGCGGAACCACGGTGGATCTCATCGTGTCCACCGGTAAGACCTCCGTCCCCGACGTATCCGGCCAGGACGAGGCCACCGCCAAGAAGACCATCGAGGACGCCGGACTGAAGTTCAAGAAGGGGGACGATGTCACCTCCTCCGACGTCGAGCAGGGCAAGGCCGTCTCCTCCGACCCGGCTGCGGGCTCCAGCGTCTCGGCAGGCGACACCGTCACCGTGCACTTCTCCAGCGGGGCAGCAACGCCCACGCCAACGCCGAGTGCCACGGTAACGGTGCCTCCAACCTCAACGGAAGACGGCCGAGGAGGCGACTGCCGAGCTACAGAAGCTCGGCCTCAACGTCATCCAGACCAGAAGTCTTCTGACAAGGTGGAAGCCGGTAAGGTCATCGGCACTGACCCGCAGGCTGGTACTCAGGTTCCTGCCGGATCGACCGTCAGCCTCACGGTCTCCAAAGGTAAGGACGGTGGAGGCAACAACAACCAGCCCCCCAATCCTGGCGGCGGAGACAAGAACAACGGCGGTTGATCGTCTGAGAGCGCATTTCTCAGACTCGGGCTGATCGCTTCGTTCAGATGGCTGGCCCTTGAGACGTCACGGCCCTCGGGGGCCAGTCGCGTACCTGTCACCCCAGCAGACCGGCGCGCTCGGCGAGGAGCCGCCAGGTGCACCGGTTGCGGGCGCCGACCCGTCCTGGGCGCTGCGCAGATGGGTCTTGACGGTGGAGGCGGAGATGTACAGCCGGGTCGCGATCTCCTCGGTGGTCAGCCCTCGGCGGCCGCCGCGATGACGTCCAGCTCGCGCCGGCTGAGCCCGGCCGCGGCCTGGCGAGCCTGGACCACAGCGCGCTGATCGCCCTCGGCGGGGCGTCAGGCCGCCAAAACCGGTGCCGCGAGTCGCCGGCTGGGAGCGCACGTAGCGCAGCAGCTCGGCCAGCGCCCCGGTGACAGGACTGACTCGCCCGCCATGACCCGGCGCAGTCCGGCATCGAGCTCCTCGGAGGCGGAGTACTTGAGCAGGTATCCCACTGCTCCGGCCTCGATGACCCGCACGACGGCGTCGTCGACATCCCAGGTGGTCAGCGCCACGACGTGGGTGACGCGGCGCCTGGCAGATCTGGCGCGTCGCCCCGATCCCGTCCATGACGGGCATGCCCGAGGTCCATGAGGACGATATCCGCCCTCGACGCGGGCGACGGCCTCGATCGCTTGGCGGCTGTCACCGGGCCTCGGCGACCACGGCGTAGTCCTCCCGCGGCCGCAGGAGCGGCTTAATGGCGGCGCGGGTGAGCGGGTCGTCGTCGACAAGGATGATGCGGACTGGGGACGCCGGCGGCGCGGGGCAGCGGGGAGACGGACTGGATACTGAGGAGGCGGGCGGCGGAGGGTCGGGCACGGGGCCAGCCCTAGGTGCGTGCACCGGCACGATCACCGTCCCAACGGCCCAGGTGCTCGATGTTTCTTCAGGTCGCCCACCCAGCGCATCCGCCGATATCTCCCGAGGATGGAACGGATCAGTGGCCGGTCTGGCGCGAGTCCGCGGAGCGCCAGCGGGTAGATGCGCACTCACCACGAATCTGCTGCGGGCCGTCCGGGGCCTGCCTGGAACGTGCCTCCGCAGATTTCCGCCCGCCGGGCCATGCCGCTTCAAACCGGAGCCGCCCTGGTGTCACCGCCGGCGCGCTGGCCGGAGCCTGGCTCCCGGTCGCAGCGCGTCGCCGCTGTGGGGGCTTCAGAGGCCTCCTCATCCTGACGCATCCTGCTCGGTCGCCGACATCCGGTAGGGGAGCTGGTTGGAGCAGGTGATGTCGATGCCGGTGTTCGGCCCGCCCTCCACGCGCAACTGGACGCTCATACCGGGAGAGTGCTTGCGAGCGTTGGTCAGTGACTCCTGGACGATCCGGTAGACGGCGCGGGAGAGCACTTCGTCGGCCTCGGCGGCCCGATCGGAGGTAGATCGACGAGCTCAGCGGCTGACGGGCGGCGAGCACCCCGTCCACGACCTCCTTGAGGTCCTCCAGATGCGGGGCGGGCTCGGCTGCGACCACCGGTTCGCGCAGGACGGCCAGCAGGGAGCGCAGGTCCCGCATGGCGCCCTGGGCCTCCTCCCGCACGCGCTGGGCGGCGGCTTGGGGATCGTCCTCGTCCGCGGAGCCCGAGGCGCCCTGCGGGCCCGACGTCGCCAGCACGCCCTGCTCCAGGGCAGCGGCGTGGAGGGCAAGCAGCGACAGGCGGTGGCCGAGTCCGTCGTGCACCTCGCGGGCCACCCGCTCGCGCTCAGCCTGCAGGCTGACCGTATCCGCCAGGCGGGTCGAGGTTCGGACCTGCTCCTGGGCGGTGCGCTCGGCACGGGCCGAGGCGTCGGCGGCCTCCTGGGCCCGGCGTCGTGCCTCCTTCTCACCGTCCCGCGCGCGCAGCCACAGCCCGACGGCGATCGGCAGGACCATCGCCACCACCGCAAGGAACAGCACCTGTGGCGTCGACACATGGGTCACGGCTTTGGGGTCAGGGGATGCGGAGATGAGTCTGCCGATCGTCGAGTTCCCGGTGGAGCCGTAGCTCGCGTCGCGCAAGAGCGACACCAGCGTGCCGACGGCGAGCAGGGCGCCCGTTGCCCAGGGCACGGGATCGCGCAGGGATCGGGCCCGGCGAACCACGGTGGTGAAAGCGATGAGTCCCACTGTGGTGTCCAGGTAGACCGCGATGCCCGCGAGCGCCGAGGCGACCGTGATCGCTACCGGCCAGCGCCGGCGTACAAAGACCGCCACAAGGAGAACCAGTCCTATCAGGAACCCCATGGCATCGAGGAACGAATTGCTTATCTTGAGGGCCTGCTCGTGACCGAGGTGATATCCCAGTGCACACATGGAGTCGATGAAGCACAGAGTGAGCAGGCCCGCGGAGCGCAGAACCTCGAGGATGACCCTCGAGGGCGCGGCGCGTTGCGATCGGGACAGAGATGCCGTGAAGGACGGCACCGTTCTCGCAGGGACGACGGGAGCATAGGGAACCGACGGCATCGGTGGCTGGTAGTAGGGGACCGCCCCGCAGCGGTGGCAGGGCACCCGGGATACGCAGGGGTGTGGAGTACGCGGAACTGCACCCCGGCAGGTGGGATAGGGAGAGGAGGCGCGCTCTGCGGAACCCGGCGTCCCAGAGGTGGGAGCCGCCCGGCCGACGCCGGCGGCTGCCACGCCAGCCCCGGCAGCGGGCGGAGTGCCTGGCGTAGGGGCGGGCGGGTGGTCGGGGACCGACATGTGCTCACTGTAGAGCCGGGCACTGACATGCAGTGATCGCCCGATAGGACACGATGTGGGCGGCTGAGGCGCGCACCGTCGTCCTTTTCGGACAGTCGCGACGAGGGCACCCTGGACAGCCGCTCTGATCTCATCGGTCGATGTGCCGGGTACGGCCGACCATCGTTGTTCCCGTCAGCTGATCCCGTCGGCTCAAGCCATGACGTATCCCGGTGCAGCTGCCGCATCCCGGCTCGGCACCTCCTCCCACATCTCGAAGGACCCATCATGACCAGTCCAGTCCTGCCCTCACCCGCCGGCAGCTCCTGCCCCGGGCTACCCCATGCCTCCCGCCTCGACCCTGTTCCCGAGCCGAAGCGCTCCTGGTTCGCCCGCCACAAGATCCTCACCGGTATCGGTGCATTCTGTCGGCGTCTGCATCGTCGCCCGGCAGCTGAACGGGGCGGAGGCTCGGGGCACCCGCACGCCACTCATCCGCTGCCCAGCTCCGCCGCCAGCCCGCATGGCGCTCCCGAAGAGCGCTCGGTCAGGATCGCCGCACCGGCCCCGGAGCAGACAGCTCAGGCCGACGACGCGGGCAAGGCGGATGCCGGCAAGAGCGACTCCGCCTGAGCTTCCCCGGGATGCAGAGGAGACGTCGTCGGCAAAGGCCGGTGACATGATCGACGACGACGGCATCCAGGTGACCGCCACGACCGTGGCTGCGGGCGATGCCACCCTGGGTCCCGCACCGCCTGCTCGACCATCACGATCACCAACGCCTCCAAGAACACCCTGGACGTCAACGCCCTGGACTTCACGCTGCAGGATCCCGGCCGGGGCGATCAGCAACGCCGGCTTTCCATGGGGTCGAGCAACCACCTGTCGGCTCTCGACGCTCATCGCAGGAGGACTCGGTCAGCGGACGATGTCTGCTTCAGACACCGACGTGTCGGCCGGCGGCCAGCATGCTCCTCTACAAGCCCACGCTCTCGCTGTTCGGGCACCGTCGGCCTGGATCAACAACCTCGACGGCTCATCGAGTTTTACGGCGCACGCGGCGCGTGCGGGACAGTCGCGCGCCGGTGCGCCCCACTGGCGAATCGCACGTGGAACGGAATTTGTCCTCGCACGTGCGGGATTGTCCTCGCCCGCGAAAGCAGGCTGGTCAGATGCCGCGAGCGGACAGGACGCCATCGATCGCGCGCAGCTCCTGAGGACCTGGGCCTGATCTCACCTCGACGTCGACCAGCGTCACCGCCAGCTCGCCGCACGACTTGTTGAGCAGGTTGACGATGTTCTGCCCGTGCTGGGCCACGATCGTGAGACCTGACCGACCATGTTGAGCACGCTGCGGTTGACGATGACGAGCCGGTGCGTGTCCTCCTGCTCGCGCCATGACGGCCTCGGGAAGTTGACCGAGTTGTGCACCTGGGCTGTCTCTCGAGGAAGCCGCGCAGCGATTCGACGGCCATCATGGCGCAGTTAGCGCTCGGCCTCCTGGTGGAGGCGCCCCAGGTGGGCAGGAGATGCACTTGGGGTGCTGGTGACCTGCGTGGAGGGGAAGTCGCACATGAATCGCGCAGCGTGCCCTCGTCCAGGGCGGCCACGACGGCGTCGGTGTCGACGATCTCGGCCCGCGCGAAGTTGAGCAGCACCGCGGTTTCCTCTCATCGAGGCCAGGCGCTGGGCTGCTCACCAGCCCGCGGGTGGCGGGGATGAGGGCACGTGGACGGTGAGGATATCGGCGCGGCGGAAGACCTCCTCCGTGAGTCGGCCCGCCTCGACCTCGGCGCTCAGGTGCCAGGCGTGCTCCACGGAGATGCCCGGGTCGAAGCTGACGACGTTGAGGCCCAGGCCCAGGGCTGCTGGCCACCTGAACGCCTGATGGCCCCCAGCCCGATGACACCGAGCGTGCGGCCGGGCAGCTCGAAGCCGACGAACTGTTTCTTGCCGGCCTCGACGGCCTTTGGCGATCTCGGCGTCGTCGCCCTCTCGAGGGTGTGGGCGAGCGGGCCGCTGGGATGAGGTTGCGCGAGGCGATGAACAGGCCCGCCAGGACCAGCTCTTGACGGCGTTGGCGTTGGGCGCCGGGGTGTTGAACACGGGGACACCGCGCTCGGTGAGCTTGTCCACCGGGATGTTGTTGGTACCGGCGCCGGCGCGGGCCACGGCCAGGACCGAGTCCTCGATGGGGGTATCGTGGAGCTTGGCCGAGCGCACCAGGAGGGCGTCGGGCTCCTCCACGGAGCCGCCGACCTCGTAGAGATCGTCGGGCAGGCGGGACAGGCCCGCCCCGGAGATGGCGTTGAGAGTGCGGATGCGGAACTTGTGATCAGCGCTGCTGGTGGTCACGGAGGTACTTTCTTCAGAACGGTCCGAATGGAGGAGCGGTTGCGGCGGGGAGCCGAGCCCAAAGGCCGGCGGGCGGCTCAGGCTCAGGCCCGGTCGGCGAAGTCGGTCATGTAGTCGATGAGGGCGCGCACGCCCTCGATCGGCATGGCGTTGTAGATGGAGGCGCGCATGCCGCCCACGGAGCGGTGGCCCTTGAGGTTGGTCAGGCCCACGGCCTGGGCACCTGCCAGGAAGTCGGCGTCGAGGGCTGGGTCGGCCAGGGTGAAGGGCACGTTCATCCAGGACCGCGAGCGCTTCTGGACCGGGTTGGCGTAGAAGTCGGAGGAGTCGATGAAGCCGTAGAGGAGCTCGGCCTTGGCGCGGTTGCGCTCGGCCATCGCCTCCAGGCCACCGTCGTCCTCGATCCAGTGGCCGATGAGCCCCAGCAGGTAGATGGCGAAGCGTAGGGGGCGTGTTGAGCATGGAGTCGGCGTCGGCCATCTTCTGGTAGTCCAGGACGGTGGGGGTCACCGGACGGGCCCGCCCCAGCAGGTCCTCGCGCACGATGATGACGGCCAGTCCCGAGGGTCCCATGTTCTTCTGGGCGCCTGCGTAGATGAGGCCGTAGCGGCTGACGTCGATGGGCCGCGAGAGGATCGTGGAGGAGAAGTCGGCCACGAGCGGGACGCCACCGGAGTCCGCACGTAGTCGAACCCGACGCCGCCGATGGTCTCGTTGGGCGTGTAGTGCAGGTAGCGGGCGCCCTGGGCACGGTGAAGGAGCCGGGCTCGGGCGTCGTGTAGGGAGGAGGCGGCCTCGTCGGCGGGCACGACGACGTCGAGCTCGTAGGCACCGGCCTGCTTGATGGCCTAGCGGACCACTGGCCGGTATTGAGGTAAGCGACCGTCTCGCCGGGGGCGGTCAGGTTGAGGGGGATACCGGCGAACTGGGCGCTGGCCCCTCCCTGGAGGGAAGAGGACGCGATAGTTCTCGGGGATGGACAGGAGGCGGCGCAGGTGGCTCTCGGCGTCGGCCGCGCAGGCCACGAAGTCGGCTCCACGGTGGGAGACCTCCAGGACGGATCATTCCCGATCCTCGCCCAGCTGGTGAGCTCGGAGGCGGCCCTGCCTGAGGACGGGCAGGGGAGTTGGGCGGGACCGGCGGAGAAATTGAAGACGCGCACGGAGTCATACATTGCCGCTTACAGCGCGCGGCGGCAATCTCATCCCTGCCTGGCGAGGAGGGCGCCGCATCCGCAAGGCTGCGGCCGACCCAGAACGGATCGGGGCGTTCTCTCGACCGACGGCACCCACCGACGTCGGAGCATGGCGGAGCCAAGACGAACCGGCAGGCAGCCGCCGACAGATTTTCTCACGTAGTCCTGAAGCGGAGTTGCCAGCGGCCCATTTCGTCAACCATGCACATTGTCAGCGATAGCACAGGATAGTCTCGACTCAACTGACCGGTAGGGTTAGCCTCATACCCAAATCCCTACCTACAAGTTTTCATGATCGATTCACAGAACGACGTCACTACCTCGGCAGCAGCGTCTTACTCCGATGCGTCGGCCGCGCAGGAATCGCGCGGTTCTGCTTCAGGTCGCCCGCGTCCGTTGAGCCGTCAGATGTTCGACCGGCTCCGCAGGGGCCGCAGGCCGCGGCTCGGCGCCCTCATCGTGGCGCTGGTCGCCGTCGTGTCCCCTGGCCACCGGATTCCGGGCCTGCAACTGCAACCGGGCCTGGACCGAGGTCTCGGCAGGGGCCACGCCGCAGGCCAACCCGCTCAAGGGCATGATGCCCTTTGCGCCGTCGGACGCCTCCTACTCGCCGGGGCTGCCCGAGTCGGCCCCGCCCTACACGATGGAGTGGCTGACACTCCCGGCCAGCGACGTCGTCACCGGGCCAGGCACGTACCGTGGGCCGCGCTCGAGGCGCACCTCAACGCCATCGCCTCGCGCGGACACCAGGCGGTACTGCGCTTCTACGTCGACTACCCCGGTCGCCCCACCGGCATACCGGCCTACCTGCTCACCTCCCATGCGGTCCCGACCCGCGAGTACACGGTCAACGGCAACGCGCCGGGCCAGTCGCTCGCCCCCGACTACAACTCCCCCGAGATGATGTCGATGCTCACCGGCTTCATTTCGGCCCTGGGTCAGCAGTACGACGGCGATCCGCGCCTGGCTTTCATCACCCACGGCCTCGTGGGCTTCTGGGGAGAGGGGCACACCTACCCGATGAACGGCAAGGTCTCCGGGGACAACCCTCCGGAGAGGACTGATGCCGACGCCGGCGAACCAGAACACCCTGATCGACACCCTGGGACAAAGCTCTTCCAGGTGACGCCGACGATGGCCCGCTACCCGTCCGCGGAGACGGCCAAGCGCAGGATCGGCTACCACGACGATTCCTTCGGCTACGAGACCACGGGGGCCGCCGACTGGAACTTCCTGCCCCAGCTGAAGAAGGCGAAGGCGGACCAGGCCTGGCAGCAGTACCCGATCGGCGGCGAGGTCTACCCGAACATCCAGGAATGCTCGGTGCGCAACCCGGGCAATTGCATGACCCCAGGAGCCAACGGGGGCACAGTGGACATCAGCGCCTCCATCAAGGCCACGCACGCGAGCTGGCTGGTGGACAACTGGGCCTTCACGACGACGCTGAGCGGCACCGAGCACGAGCGGGCCGTGCAGATGTCCGCCGAGACCGGCTACGACCTGTCGGTGGCGCGCTGGCGCATGCACCACGGCAAGGTCGAGGTGCAGATCGCCAACAACGGGGTGGCCCCCTTCTACTACAACTGGAGCGTGGAGGCGGTGGCCGTCAACAGCCAGACCGGTGTGGAGGTCGGGCGCACCACGCTCAGTGGCGATCTGCGCAAGATCGAGGTCGGCAAGACCCAGACCTTTTCCGGCCAGCTCCCGGAGGACCCGGCGGGTGAGAATACGATCCTGGTGCGCGTGGTCAACCCACTGGAATCGGGCCAGCCACTGCGGTTCTCCAGCGCTGGCCAGGACCAGACGCTCCCCGGCTACCTGACCCTGGGCCGCACCCCCACCAAGTAGACCGGCACGGCGGGGCGGCGGGCGACCGTTCCGACGGCGCAGGGATCAGCGCTCCCGCATCGGGAACTGCGGATTCCCCCTCGAGAACGTACTTTTTCCTGCAGACCACTGTCTGCCCCCAGTGCGTCTGCGGATAACGCAGTTCTCGCGGAAGAAGTACGTTCTCGATCAACCCCGGCCGCCCCCGCCAGTACAACCCCACCCGTGCAATAGGGCATCCGCCAGCGGGCCTGGCCCAGCACAGCGCAAGCCGCATGTCCGTGAACCTGACTCCGCAGTGCGCGGGTTGACTAAACCTACTTAGCAGTACATGTGCTAAGTACTATCCTTCTACCGCAGTGCGCGGGGCTGACGAATGGATAAATTAACGTAGGGCGGATTCACCTTCACCGCGCGTGCGCGGGGCTGACCCAGCCTCGCCGCCGACTTTCCCATGATCTCCGTTTCTACCGCGCGTGCGCGGGCTGACGGCTCTGCAGGTCCTCCAGGACCTCCTTAGCGTCCCTCTACCCCGCGTGAGCGGGCTGACAACCGGACGCCTCACCGGCAGCGCCAGCTAACGCTCTCAACCCCGCGTGCGCGGGGCCGACGAGCACCATCAGCCGCCCGATGCCCTCACGGTTCGTCTTCACCTGCATGCGCGGGGCTGACGAGGTTGGGGTGGCATGGGCGAGGTCCAGGCGGTCTTTCCACCCATGCGTGCGCGGGCTGGCACGCCGAAGGTCAAGATCGGCGACATGGCGATCCTTCCGCCGCGGGCGTGCGCGGGGCTGACATCGAGATCGCGATCGGGGCCTCTGACGGTAAGCTTTCACCCATGCTGCGCGGGGCCGATCTTGCTGACCTGCGATGTTAGTCGGCCTGGGGTCCCCTGGGTTCACTGCTAAGGTGGTGGCCCCCAGGGGAACCATGAGAGCGCCGCTCGAAGACAACCGGCCCGGCACCACCGCGTCGAGAGGCGACCGAGACGTGCCAGCGCAGTTGTCCTCGCGCACATCAATGCTCCGTCGCTTCGCGACTCGGAGTGCCGCTCAACCTCAACGAGTCTGCAGCCGAGCCCCTGAGGCGCATTTCTTCAGCATGCGCATGATGCCTTCAGGATCCTCCGCCGTCGGCACAACGGTGGTCCATTGCGACAAAGGAGCCGTGGCGGCCCGCAGAACTCGCGGCAGGGAAGCCAATGTCCTGGTCTCGGCAAGTCTCGCCTCAACCACCCCCGTTCTCACCGCGAGTCCCACGCAGGGAGGCCGAGGCCCCCCGGCCACGAGTACCCCCTGCAGGACGGCAGGTGACGGCGGCCCAGCCCACCGATGAGTGGCAGCATCCAGCCCGCCCCTTCAAGGGAATCTCGCAGTTGCTCCATGACGAGAGCAGCGTCGGCGGCGTGAACCAGAACTGCACCTTCTCCCACCATGGGGCATCTCGGTAGAGCGAGCATGAGCGCAGTAACTCCCGAGTATCAGGCGCCTCTCCGTCTCCTGGGCGCGCACCTACGAGCCGGTAGGGAGCGGTGGGTCGCACGCTCATATACGGGTGCGTTCCCGTCACGGTGCTGCGGCGCCGCTCCTCTTCCGCGCATCCAAAGCGGCCAGGAGTCCTTCCGTTCCCACGCGCAACTGAATCCAGCCCAGCGGGTCCGGTTCCCAACGGGAATGGTGAGGCGGGGCCTCACCAGCGCCGTCGACGACGTCGAGCAGCACAGGCGAGGTCGGACGCCCGAGGTACCCACGGATTGCGCCACCTTTGCAGGACACAGATCAACCCGATCATCAGCGGCGAAGGTCCAACGCACGACGTCGCTCGGATCAGTACCGATCATCATGCCGCGCTCGGGATCTTTCGCCTGCTTCTCCAGGAGGCGGTCGTTTCGGTCGATGATCCCGGTCGGCGAACCGTTCTTGGCCGTCTTCACCTCATTGTTGACGGGAACCCACCGCCGGTAACCGATCTGACGCTCGCCAGCCGGAGGGGCGGTGATCCGTGGAGGAGGGTATCGAAAGAGAGCCTCGACCTCGGCGACGCCCTCTCCGAGGCCATGGGCGACGGACAGCATCGCAGCCAGTACCCGCGCTGGTGCCGGCGGCCATTCGGCGTGACCGTCCTCATCATGCGCATTGAACTCCCCGAGGGGAAACGAGGCCGTGATGGTCAGATCACTCATCACTGCGTCCATCAGTCTTGCGCCCATCGACGTCCAGGATGATCTTTCCCAGCGGGGAATTGTGGGTGATCGTGACGGTGGTGGCGCTGTTCCAACCGATCTCCTGGCCGAGGTCACGCACGAGGTCCACCAGCTCGTCGACCTCCGGCAGTGCGAGGGGCTCGGAGGGTGCTCCGTGCCTCTCGACCTTGGCCTCGAGGCCCGGTTCACGCAGACGCAGCTCCGCCCCTGCGCGCAAGTCCAGCCGTTCCTGAAGCAGTCGGTACAGCAGCAGGGTCAGGCTGACCACGAGCGCCCGTGCAGGCTCCAGCGAGAGAAGGCGAATGTCCTCAACCCCTGCGAGGGAGAAGAAGGCCTTCCCCACAATAGAGTCGTAAGTTAAATCTGATGGAGCCTCAGCAACAGCAAGGGGAGGCAATGACCCAATTCCCAGAGCGGAAAGTTTTACTCCCCGAATCGTCGTTTTATTACTGGTTGCCGCGAAGAGTGGATCCGTTTTCCCAGCCATGCGACGGCGCTCAGACACACGGGTCGCATAATCTCCGACGTGAACAGTCTCGGCGGGAACGCGACCCGCAGGATCCATGACATAATAACCAAGAAATTCATCCCGCGTCGCATTCGTAGCCTCACGAGCATCCTTGCCTCCACCTTTCTTCCTCCCTTGTTAGCTTTCGTCAACAGCCTTCTGGGAGCGCTTCGTCTGCGAGTGCCACCAGCCGAAGGGGATCGCCGGGGAACCCGACGAGCAGGGCGTCCGGCTGGGATCGTGTGGCATTTTTGATTCCTCGAAATCAACACCCTGCCGGTGAGCTCTGTCTCGTATGAGCCCAGGTGGCGTCGGCCTGCCGGTGCGAGAGCCCACGGAAGTGGTCAGCACCTCTCCTTTCCTCATCGAGGAGGGACCACCATGGGGGAACCCCAGAACCTCGGCGAGAGTGGAGGTTCCTCCTCTGAAGCGACTGGCTAGAAGCGCCTCGCACCGCGAGGCCTGGGAGCCCCAACTATCAATCGTGGCCGCCTTCTTACCGTCGAAGGTTTCAAAGAATCCGACAACCTCCCTCCTGAGCGGATCAGTGCCCGCTACGGCGTCACCGTCATTCCCAACAATGATTCATATTCACTGGTCACGCTGATTCCAGCCACCGCATTATCATCCATGAGGGCAACTCGATGGTGGAGCGATGAAATTCCTGAGCCGTCGTCATAGTAATCTCCTTATCTACGTATCTCATCATCATATTGGCTGAGCGCAGTTCACATCTGCGCAGTCACAGCACCAGGGCATCTGCAGCCGTGCAGGCCTTCCTCTCCGATTCCTGACGGTGGCGGATTCCCTCGGCCTCACTGATATTGCTATGGTGCCGGTGAGATCGGAGCATGAAGGAGCGTCCGCCTCGTCGGCCCACGAACCACCCAGGGCGAGACCGTCAGCTCACTGACCCTCAGACCATGGCGCTCCAGCAGATCGGCGGCCCACCCGTGGGCTTCGTCGAGGGACGGCCCGGACACGGTTCTTTCCCGACTCGTCCGCATGGCGTTTTCAGCCACCGCTCGAACAGTCGAAGCGCTGACCGACGGCAAACTGACAGCGCCCTCGATGGCCTGTGTTCCCGGCAGATCGAGATCGGCCCGGAATCTGATAACCAGGGAACCCCTTTTGCCCGCTGTACTCGGTTGGTAGAGCCAGGCGGTACAGAACACCGAGGTCTGCGCGAATCGATCGCGAAGCGCCTCTGAGATCCGGCAAGTACGACATGGCGAGGCGATGGACCGCATCAGGTGTTCCCAGGTCCGGTAGCGCCTGTGCCAGTGGAAGGACTGCAATCTGATCAGGCATGGGCTGTTGTCACCTCTTCCTTTCTCATGCCCCGGGGTGGGCGGGCGCGAACGATGTCACCTTGGACGTGGATCCGGTGCCACGAATGCGGGACGTCCACCGGTTCCACGAGTTCGCGGCGGGGACTCGTGCAGATCCGATGATCGCCTCCATGGTGAGGGGAACCGATGCAGCACCCAGGTGAGGGCCTTGGCCGCACGTTCTCGCGTCATTTCTCGCTGCTGCGGCTGGAGGAGCAGGTGCCCGCAGAAGGCCAGGAGATCCACGAGCGGGTACACATCGCACTCCTCGGATCCACTGGTAATACGCGGGGTCGCCTGGCTGGCGGGAGAAGCGCAGCCCCGGCTTGGCCCGCAGCGGCAAGGTCGCCGCGCACAAGTCGGTCAAGGTGTGCCGCCCCCGCAGCGACAGCGTCATCTGCAGTGGTCAGTGACTCGCCCATGAGTCCCCAGGTGTCCTGCACCGACTTGGCGGTATGGCTCCTGCCGCTGAGCAGGGTCAATGCTGAGGACCGGACCTGGAGATCCTGCGTCCTCGTCATCTTCGACTGGTCGGCCGACGTCGCGGACGTATCGAAGACGCTACCGGCCCAGATGCGCTGAGGTCGCTCGTCTTTTCAGCGGCCTGCCAGCCGAGCATGTGACAGGACGTTGACCGCAGATCGCGTGGCGGCTCGTGGCGATGCCGCGTAAACCATGATCCCCTGAGCTTCCAGGTTCGCTCCGCCAGGTTACGAGCGGCCACGTTCACCAGCTCATCCGTGTCCCCGCCATAGCCGACGACGGGGACTCCTTCCCCCTCAAAGCGGAGCGTCGCCCCCGGAAGAAGGGACGCCAGTCCCCAGGTCGCCAGGACGTAGGCGGCCCGATACCCCGGTGACGCAGTCGAGGCGATACTTGCGGAAGCGTCACGGCATCCAGCACTACTCATGGTTCTGCTCCAATTCTTGCGAAACGTCCCAGTCGGCCAGACGCAGGATCGTCTCGATCAGCGCCAGGGTGTAGGGGCCATAGCGATCATTGAGACGGTGGAAACGGCTTATAGCCTCCGCCCAGGAAGGGTCATTCGGGTTCTGATGCCGTGGAGTTGTTCCATGTTCGGGCAGGCACACCGGTCCTGGGCCTCGGAAGCGGCCGTGGTGGCTGAGAAACCAGATGCATCACCAGATCAGGATCGTGCGCCGTCTGCTCAGCTCTCTCCAGCTGCTCCTCCAGGTAATCGGCTGAGGCCGCTTCGTGCCTCCAGCCGGAGGGCACGCCGGCCATGCGCATGGAGCGGTTCCAGTACCTGCGAGGCAGCCGGGACTTGCTCAGCGGCGTTCGACGCTTCCGCTGCCCCGGATCCTCCAGAAGGAGGAAACCGCTCTCATCCACCGCAGCCCCGAGGGCGGCCTGCATCCTGGGATCGGCCTTGCCATCGTCATGGTGGCGTCCGGCCGTGACGAGGTCCTCCACCAGGTTCTCCGGCAAACCGATAGCTCGGGCCCACTGTCCTGCACGCTCACCCACCTGGTCGCCGTGGCCGGACAGGGTGCGCTCATCGGCGTCATCCTCGGTGCTCGCGGGACGTTCGGTGGCGGCCTCCACGAGCCGCAGGCGCAGCCACGGGTGGCGACTGTCGGCGCCAATCGTCGTCGTCGATCTGCCAGCCCGGTGGCACTGCGAGCAAGGCCGCCTCTTCCAGGAGGTCGGCGTACGGGTCGTCGGTTCGGACGTCGCCCCCGGACAGGTCCGTGAGGATGGCGGCCTGCCTCCAGCCCGGTCCCCTGGTCCGTCCCCGTTGCAAGGGACACCAACTCCTTGGACACCTCTCAGCTGTGGCACCGGGCATCACGTGCTGCCCGGAGAGTCACGGCCGGCGCCTTCCAGCCCGTACGGGTTGCTGTCCTTACCCGGCGCCATGACGATGATCTGACCGGGAACCAGATCGGGCAGCGAGACCCCGGCCTCAAAGATGCGAGGCGTGTCCTCAGTCGTCGGGTCAATGATGACAAGGGCCTGCTTCTTCAGCGCCTGGCTCGACACATCCCGAGCATCGCTCAGCGGAACGCTCCAGGCCTCGGCTCGCAGGTCGGGCCGCCACCGCGTCAGGTCCTCCTGGAGGGCCTCAGGACTGACGCCGGCGAGGTCTCCCACACTCTTGCGGAAGACATGAACGCGTCCGGTCGAGGGTCTCCGGTCGCCGGATCCACGGATGGACGGGGGCGTCGTTGCGGGACCCCATGGTGCGCAGATAGGCGGCGAAGACATTGGGAGGGATGACGACCGGAACCTGGGTCGCATTCACCAGCTCCTCCCGCCCATCAACCTCATCGAGCCGCTTCACGACCTCACCGAGGGTGGTGGCGCCGTCGATCAGGTCGACGACGGCGTCAGCAGCACCGCCGTGAATCGGGTCCTTACTCGTGGTGGAATGAACGATGGCCACGCTGCCGTCGGAGCGGGCGCCAAACCTGGTTGACTCCGTCCCAGGCGCTGCACCAGGGAGCCGGCCTGACAGCCTCCGTCAGGAGGTGTGAGAAGTCGAGGTCGGCACCAACCTCCAGAGTCGATGTGGCCACGACGACGGTGGCCTGAGCGTCCTGACGACCTCGGCGTCCCGATAAGGGAGAGTCTTCACGGCGTCCTCGCTGCGACGAGCAGGCATCCCGCCGACCATGACGTCCAAGCGAGGAGCCTGATCTCCCAGATTCCGGATCTCCTTCTTCAACCCGGCAACTACCTTCTTGACGGTGTCCAAGGTGTTGCAGACGACCAGCGACTCTCCCTGGCTCAGCTCCTTCATGCGGGTACATGCCTGCTCTGTGAGAGCGGCTGCCGCCTTGCCATTCACACAATGAACGTCCACCGAGACACCGTCACGATGCGCCCGACGCGCAGCCAGTTGCGGGTCCAGGCGGCACTCCTCCTCCCAGTCCAGGCTGAGACCGGGAGTTGGTTCCTGGTCGGATTCCCGGTGGAAGGTGGGAAGCGTCAGGTGTCGCCGTCATCGGCATGATCTGCAGGCCCGGGACGCTGCCACCACAACGATCCTCGAGCCTGTTCTCCTCGCTGCGGAGCACGGACAAGGTGGTCAGGGCCTGCTCGGAGAGGTGCGCCTCGTCCAGGACCCAGAACGCATCCATCCCGGTCAGCGCCGCATCGATGCTGCGGCGGTAGGGCGAGAGCTGGTAGCCGCGGAACAGCAGACGGGACACGGTCACTCGAGTGTTCCCACGATGATGGCCGGGCGCGAGGGGTAGCGCGTGTGCTCCGTCAGGTCGATCAGCATCAGCGAGCCCGCCGCGCAGACGGCGCACCTCCAGTACGTCCGCCCTCGGCAGGGATCGCAAAGGCGATCGCAGTGCCTCAGCTGCCGCTGCACCGCCGGCCGGCTGCCGGCGCTCGATTGGTCTTGGGATCGTCTGCGCCGCTCGAAGGAGTCGCCGACGACGGCGCGCCGGTCGACAACGAGATGCAGTCTCAAGGGACCACTCGCCTCGACGACGTCGGCTCGCCTGCTCGGCGTCCTGCGCCAGCGCGTACAGCCATCCGAGGAGAACTGCGAAGGTCTTGCCCATCCCGGTCGGCACGCTGAGCAATGCAGCCAACAT
>BNJS01000782.1_pt1 | contig 134219 bp, 190 predicted proteins | sample 8540461 | NCBI WGS metagenome assembly BNJS01 (sample SAMD00202454, study PRJDB9452) | human saliva metagenome | isolation source: human saliva | place: Japan
GCTGTTGAGGCAATAGCGCCGGGATCTCTGCGTCGGCTTACCGAGAAGCTTCATCTGCGCATCGCACCGCCCAAGAGGGGCACTTAAAGAGCCTGACTCACACATGAACGGGAATATCATCTTCACCAAGACCCACAGCAGGCAGACTGATCAATGTCTGACAGGTGGTTGCACACCAGAAGAAAACCGCCCTCGCGGAAGCTTATCGAGGCCCTCCACGTCGATTTTCAACCACGGAACCATGAAGGTACGCAAACCCCGCGCGAAACGCAGAAACCCGTGAGCCGGTGAGCATGTGTAGTCAACAAGCGGACACGCGGGTAAAAAACCCGTTCTCACGCGCGAGCATTTTCTAGGCAAAACCGAAAACCCCAGTTGGACCGAAATATCAACGACCCGCGCGCAACTCTGATCGCCGCCTCCCCAGCGATCAGTCCGGCGCTACCTGGCGATTTTACCGGCTGACTGTTTCCACGCGCACGATCGTCATCGACGCGCCGGTTGCAAGCATCACGTCAAACGCGGATCGCTCGGTGTTTTGGCACTGGGTCGACGGTGAGAAGCCAGCTTGCTGTCGCTGGATTGGACGGGAACGATGTTGATCCCACCGCCAAAACCATCCTCGAGTTTGAGACGGAGACCAACCACCCGCGGATACGCCGCACCGGCCGTCGACCCGATTTCCATGGTCCGGAGGCTTGAACTTGGCCAGCGCGCATACCGCTCCCCCACGCGTATGCAATAGTCCCGAACCAAAAGGCGATTCATTCGCAATCTGATTAGCAAGGGCATCAAGACCAAAAAGAAACCAAGCAAGAACCTGCGATGCCTCACCGGAGCGAGTGCCCTGTGTCTAAATTCTGCGCCTCGCGTGGAGGAACACAAGGCGCGACCTTCATGGCATCCACATCCCGAAAACGCTCAATGGTGCCTGCCTCCGACAAAACGATCTCCGAGGCCTGGGGAAGCTTACGGATATGCGCCAGCGCATCCGTCCCAATCCTCAGACAGCGGCACAGGTCATTGCCCCGCCCGGGATCACCGTCCCGCCTCGTTTCACCAACCTCAGAGGCGATGTGTGAGGATATACCCATCGCCGCCAAAGACCCGACCCACTGGTGCGTCGACGCGGCAGCAGCTGGCCTGGATCGTCCTCACGATGAGTAACAACCACCTCAACTTCCCATCCGCGTTCACGCAGGAGCGCAGCAGCTTTGGGTGCGAGGCGCAGCGCTCGGCCTCGGCCAGAAAGAGCAGAGACGAAGAGCTGTAAGGATGGCGCTGAAAGGTCCACGAAAGGCTCTTAGGAAACTCAGCGGTCGGCGTATTCGACGCGTGCGTCCAGCTCGCGCAGTTTGCGGATGAAATGCTCGTATCCGCGCCGAAATCACGTCGATACCCGAAACGGTTGAGGTTCCAGAGTGGCCAGGGCGGCAATCATGTGAGAATCCACCGCGAAGGTCAGGAACAACGATATCTGCAGCATGAAGAGGCGTCGGCCCCGAGATAACGGCTGAGTGATGGATAGTTCTTCTAGCCAAAACGACACGTGGTAACCCTTCCAAGCACTCATGGTAAACCTGAATATTTGCACCCATTTGTCGCCAGCGCAGAGGTGAGACCGAAGCGGCTTTTCCGTACACGGCTCGTGGACGGTGGACGAAATGCCTTCGGCCCGAGTGGGGAGGCAACGACGAGGCTGCCGCGAGCCCGTCGTGAAAACTGTGAACGGCGGTCTCCGGCGATGGAGGCAGCACTCGCCGCCGGGATGATAGAAGCGGATGCGCTTCTGAGATCGATATCGGAAGTGCGCCGACGCAACCTGCGGAAGGTGTTTGAGGAAAAGTCGTCTTATCCGGCTGGTGTGCGCTCTCGGACGTCAAAATGTCACCGTAGCGTGGCCAGGGCTTGCCGCGCAAGAAGCGGCCTCGATGCGGTCGGGAAGTGCGGTGTGGCGGTATCCACCCGCCTGAGTTTGCACGCCTTCGATGCGCGTAAGGGTGCGGTCAGTATCGACGGAAATGATGGCGCCCATCTATCGAAGAACGCGAGTGAGGTCCATAATTTCGCTCGATTGCCCGCGCCCTTCAAAGGTCGTGATGCCATCGTTGCGCACTGCCGTCAGCAGGGTGTGCAGTCGCGCCAACGGAGGAAGGAAGTTCAATGATTTGCGCCACGTGAAGCCTGGAGTGAAGGGCGGCAGTGATCGTGAAATAACCATCGGGCTGTTTTTCAACGATCGCGCTTCGGTACTTACGCAAGGTTTCCGCGAAGTCGATGGGACGACACCGAATCGCGCATCCTCCCAGTTCCGGATAGCGGAGTGCTGCTGCCGAGTTGTGGAGAAGCGCCCGCAGAGACAGGATCAGAATGCGCGAAAGCTCCCGCAAGAGTGTCGATATCAGAGCGCGCGGCGCGCGAACATTCGCGGGATCCATGCGCAATTTCGCCGCGCTCTTGGTCGTCAACCTTGGACCCCGTGCAGAGGACAAAGAGGTCAGACACCACGTCAACATCACGAATCAGAGGGGACGTTGTAGAGCTCCGAGTGTGTCGGCCAGCAGCATGCAACCTATCGCTTTGGGAACAAAGTTCTTTGCTCCGCTGCAGTAATGGTGCTCAGGCGGTGGCCCACGCTTCAACTCGCAGAGATCGAGGACATCTTGCTGGTCTCCTGGCTGTCGACTGCTGTGACCGCTTTTAGAGCAGCTCGCCCTCATCTGCGTGCGCTTCAGGCACCTTTTGCGGGTGGCGAACTACTCCAGAGGCGACAGGACGTGCAGAAACAGCCAGTTGCGGGAAGAGCCTTCGCGGGAAGTGTCTTCGGTTTGAAGGACGGCCTGCGCTCTTCGTGGGCGGTAATCTCTGCCTCGTGACGCAGGGTTCAAAGCGATATCGTTCGCTTCCGTCAGTGTCCAGCGCACGAGTCATCGTCTCAAAGTGCAGGTGAAATCGCGAGGCGCGCCGTCTTATCTTTCCAAAAGAAACCGTGATTTGTGCGCCGGGCTCAGCTGAGCAGTTCCCAGAGCTTCTCGCAGTCCTCCTGGCTGATAATTCCCGTAACGAGCGCACCGTTCCTCGCGGAAAGATGTCAGCAAACTTGGGGGCGAGACGCGAAGCCGTAGTCGCGAAGTGTCCCACCGCATGCTCGCGCGATGAACCGGTTCGAAATCAGGCCCAGCGACCAAGACTGATCGCTTGGTTGCTAGGGTTCGCGATTCAAAATGAAGTCAGGCTCGCGGCGCCATGCGTAAAACAGCGCGTCATCGGCCGGTCTTTGTGACACGCTTCAAAGAAGACGCCGGAATGATCTGGTCGGTGTCGACATTTGAGCGGCGGAGCAGGTTTATCACCAATACCTGTGTGCAAATGAACTTTACATGAGTTTTTCCTTCGGTGTGTATCAGCGCTGAGCCGGTTCATCCAGGTCGGCGGGCGAGGGACAGGGTTCCACGAATCGCGGTTGCTGCTGCGACCAGTGAGGAAAACAAGATGTGCGTAAGGCTTTCATGGCGGCCTTCAAAGTTACGATTGAGGGTCGAGGCGGAGCGTTCTTGAGGCGCCAGTTGAGTCAGGATTCATTTCCCAGGCACATTAGACAGCCAGCATTGCGCCATTCCGCGCCGAAATTCGCTGAAGACTTTATCCAGGCCTTCGGCCTCGGCTGAAAGACGAACACGGTACTGAACCGGGGACGACCAGCATGCACGCAGTCCCGGGAGCTTTTTCGTGGCCACGGATGATTTCGGCGGCCGCTCGCAGGTCTTCAATGCGGCCATTCGTGCATGAACCTAGGAAGACGGTATCAACCTTGATATCGCGCATCGGGGTGCCAGCTTCGAGGCCCATGTAGTCCAGAGCCTTCTTTGCGGCCGCACGCAGGGTCTCATCGGTGAAGTCCTCGGGGTTGGGAACTCGTCCAGACAGAGACGCCCTGTCCGGGGTTAGTTCCCCCAAGTCGAAGGGTTCGAGGTCTTCGGCATTCAAAATAACCTCGGCGTCGAAAACCGCATCTTCATCGGGTGGAGTGTCTTCCAGTATTCGACGGCGCGGTCCCAGTCTCTCGCCTTGAGGAGCGTGGGACGTCCCTTGAGTGTAGGCGAAGGTCGTCTCATCAGGGAGCGACCATTCCGGCGCGAGCACCGGCCTCGATGGACATGTGCACACGGTCATGCGGCCTTCATTGAAGCTCGCGAATTGCCTGACCGCGATACTCGAGGACGTGATCCTGTCCCCCACCGGTTCCGATCTTCGAAATCGCTGCCAAAGATGATGTCTTTTGCGGTGCGCCCTTGGGCAGAGAACCGTTCTAGTATACCATCGTCTTGAAAGGAGCCATGGGGAGCGTCTGGTGGCAAGAACATGCTCGATCTGGCTGGTTCCAATTCCATCGCCAGGGCTCCAAACGCACCATGCGTCGAGGTGTGAGAGTCACCGCAGACGATTGTCATGCCGGGCTGTGTCAGTCCAAGCTGGGGGCCAACGACGTGAACGATGCCCTGATCGGCGTCCCCCAGGGAGTGCAGGCGGATACCAAATTCCTTCGCGTTCTTGCGCGGGGTCTCGATCTGCGTGCGGCTGGTGATATCTGCATCAGAGATCATATCGACAGATGGGGTGTTGTGGTCTTCGAGTTGCGATTGTCAGATCGGGGCGACGCACCTTGCGCCCAGCCACCGCAGACCGTCAAAATGCCTGAGGGGCGGTCACTTCGTGAACAAGATGCAAGTCGATGTAGAGCAGGTCCGGGGCCCCGTCTTCCCCATGCACAACTACGTGATCAGCCCAGACCTTTTCGGCCAGCGTTCCACTCATTTCCCGCTCCTTCTTCGACTTCTTTCTTCCCATGATTGACACTTACAGTGGAGTTGGACGATATCTCATTTACTGAGATGTGAAAATAGCATCATGGAGGACTCGAAGCCTTTTGGAAGTGGAGTTGGCGTTCTAGATAAAGCCGCGTTGGTTTTGAGCGCCCTCGAAGCAGGTCCGGCCCCCCTTGCACAGTTGGTCGCAACAACGGGTCTTGCACGCCCAACAGCACACCGCCTGGCCGTCGCGTTGGAGTATCACCGCTTCGTTGCACGCGACATGCAGGGACGTTTCGTTTTGGGGCCGCGTCTCCAAGAACTCGCCTCCTCTGCTGGCGAGGACCGTCTGCTTGCGGCCGCGATGCCTGTTCTGATTGCCTTGCGCAATCACACCAAGGAATCAACACAGCTTTTCCGTCGTCAAGGCGACTTCCGCGTATGCGTTGCCGCTTCTGAACGCGAAATGGGTCTTCGCGATTCCATTCCCGTTGGCGCAACCCTCACCATGAAGGCAGGTTCTGCCGCGCAGGTTCTTCTTGCGTGGGAAGAACCCGACCGCTTGCACCGAGGCCTGTACGGCGCCACCTTCAACGCAACGATGCTTGCGCAAGTTCGTCGCCGAGGCTGGGCACAGTCGGTTGCAGAACGCGAGCCTGGCGTCGCGTCGGTGTCCGCCCCGTTCGAGGCCCATCCGGCCGAGTGCTGGCCGCGATCTCGATTTCTGGCCCCGTCGAGCGCATGGGACGCCAACCGGGACGCCAGCACGGCCCCTCGGCGGTTGCGGCAGCCAATGAAAACTCTCTGATTTCCTCCCGCTCCGCCGAGGATGGAAGACTGAGACACCGCAGTCATCGCGCGCGGTAATACTCCTCCGTCGAGTCGATGACCTTCTCCCACGAGAACGGAAAAACTGGCGCTCATGTTGTGCGCACGAATGTCGGTGAGGCACTCAGGACGCTCAAGTACGCCCACGAGCGTTTCAATCATGTCCTCGTCGCTGTCAGACTCACCCATTCACGCCGTCCTCAACCACTTCAGCAAGCCCCTGATTGTGAACGCGTCATCACTGCGAGTCCAGATGCCAAGGCTTCGCGTCCCGCGATCGAGGCAGATTCTTTGATCGAGGGGGCAAGGAAAATATCCGCTCGCGAATACAGGTCCTGTAGCTGACCGGCGCTCATACGTCCTGGAAGAAGAAACCCACTCCAGGTCATACTTGTCAACCTTGCGCACAGTGGCATTGAAAAGCGGTCCCTCACCCGCGATGACCGCACGCAAGGGGAAAACGGAAGCGTCGCCTCGGCGATAGTTGGAATTCCAGCGGCGAGAGGTCTCTGCGAGGATATCGATGAGCGCATCCACGCGCTTTCGAGGCGCAAAGCGGGTTGCCGTGACAGCAAGGATCCCTTCGTGCGCAAGAGGGGGGCGCTGCCATGGAGCCAGATCAACACCGTTATGCAAAGTGCCGATCTGAACGCCCTCCCCCGCGACCGCTCAGAATCTCGGTCATTGACGAGCTGTGAAACACCCGTCCAGATGATCAGAGCTACGCAAAGGCCCGTTCTGCGTGCGATGGCAGTAAAGCTCAGATTGTCAGGCGTCGGATCCCACAGAGAGTGCACGGTGACGACCTGGGGATCCCAGAATTCTTGAGGCGCAGCACAAGAGGATTGGACGACCGGCGTAGAGTTCACGCCAGTGGTGAGTGGACGACATCAGGGGCGAAAAACGCGTAGATGAAGTCACGGAAGCGCCGAGGCGCCTTCGGATCAACGGGTGCGTCGAATGGATTCGACCATGTCGAGCGCAAAACCGTATAGGGGCGAGGCTCGACCTGCGTGCTCCCTTCAGGCGTGCAGGGTGAGAACAACGTTTCGTGGCCTCGGGCGTGGGAGGTGGTCAGCAAGGGCACTCACCTGCGTTTCAATTCCGCCCATGGTGGGACGGAAAAGTATCGGAGACCAAAATAATGCGCATGGTGTCATTCTTACATGTGACGGGCAGCACTTGGGTGGCAATCTTTGGATAACAAAAAGCAGGGCGAAGCCCTGCGAAGAAGTTACACCCCCAACCGGATTTGAACCGGTGTTAACGCCGTGAGGGCGTCGTCCTAGGGCCGCGCTAGACGATGGGGGCGGCGCCACAACGTGCGCTGTTCTTTTACGCGACAAAGCGTGGAAAAGAATCGTACCCCCAACCGGATTTGAACCGGTGTTAACGCCGTGAGAGGGCGTCGTCCTAGGCCGCTAGACGATGGGGGCCTTCTCGCAAATTTCTTTGCGATGGCTGGGGTACCAGGACTCGAACCTAGACTAAATGAACCAGAATCACTCGTGCTGCCAATTACACCATACCCCATGGCGCAATCCGTTCGGTCAGACCGAAGCGGCGACAAGAAAAGAATAGCGAACTGCGCTCTACTTGCCAAATCGCAGGAACGTGGCACTGATCATAGTGCGGCATGTATGAAGAACCGCAGGAAGCGAGTCCTCCACCGGAGCCCCTAGGCTCCAGCTCCATCCCACTTCCTGCGGCCGATTATGGTGCTGGCGCGCGGCGTCAGCCATCTCAGGTGGTGACCAGTTTAGCCCAGTCGGTTGCGCAATGAATGCAAACGATTGAGCACACTCTCACGACCCAAGATTTCCATGGATTCAAACAGCGGCGGGGACACCTGGCGTCCCGTCACTGCCACACGAATCGGGCCAAAAAGCAATGCGCGGCTTGATATCCATGCCCTCAACAATCCCAGCTCGCGCAACGCGTGCTCAAGAGCCTCAGTTTGTCGAAGGGACCGTCGATAGTTTTTCGATGAAGCGGATCGTTGTATCCAAAACCTCAGGAGCGTTCTCCTTGAGCTTTCGATACGGACTTCTCGTCCAGTTCAAGCGCATCATCCTCAGTGAAGAAGAGGCCCAGCATTCCGGGAGCCTCGCCCAGCAGCTGAATACGCGTCTGAATGAGCGGAGAGGCGTGCTGCATAATCTTCTGTTCGTCAGCGGTCAGCTCGTCGGCAGGAATCAGCCGACACCAAACCGTCGCGGTGAAGGAGGGACGATGCGGCCTCGAAATCATCGGGCTCAAGCGGGCGGATATGCTCAGCATTGATCGCAATGCCACTTCTTGGGGTCGAAAACGCGCGGGTTCGAGGTTCACGTCGGAAAATATCGAAGAGCCGCGGCCATCTCTTCCATCGAGAAGACATCGTTATCGGGGCTGATCGACCATCCCAGCAGGGCGAGGTAGTTGTTCAGGCCCCTCAGGGATCATTCCGGCTTCGCGATGCAGGAGCAGGTTCGATTCGGGGATCGCGCTTGGAGAGCTTCTTGCTGCCTTCGCCCATCACGTAGGGCGGGTGACCGAAGCGAGGCATGAACTTGCAATACCCAGCTCTTCCAGCGCTCGGTAGAGGACGATCTGACGAGGCGTCGAAGAGAGCAGGTCTTCACCACGCAGGACGTGCGTGATTTTCGCGAGCGCGTCATCAGCAGGGGTTTGACCAGCGTGTACAGCGGGTGACCATTGGCGCGGACAATGACGTAGTCCGGAACCGAACCGGGCTTGAAGGTGATCTCGCCGCGGATCAGGTCGGTGAAGGTGATCGTCTTCATCGGGCATGCGTAGGCGCAGAACCGGCTTGCGTCCCTCGGCGCGGTAGGCGGCAATCTGTTCTTCGGTCAGATCGCGATCAAAAGCCGTCGTAGCCAAATGCTTGGGATCCTCACCCTTTGCGATGTGGCGAGCTTCGACCTCTTCGGGAGTCGAGTAGGACTCGTAGGCATAGCCGGCTTCGAGGAGCTTTGCCGCGACATCACGGTAGATGTCCGTGCGCTCGCTTTGGCGGTACAGCGGGTGCGGGCCTCCCTTACCGACACCTTCATCCCAATCCAGGCCCAGCCACACGAGCGAATCAAGAATCTGATCGAAAGATTCTGGGAATCGCGAGCAGCATCGGTGTCTTCAATACACGGAAGACGAAGAGTTGCCGCCGGTGTGGCGCGCGTATGCCCAGTTGAAGAGGCAGGTGCGGACCATTCCCACGTGAGGGGTTCCAGTTGGCGAAAGGCAGAATCGGACGCGAACATCGGCGCCACTTGCGGTAGTCACACTCATAATTTCTAAGTTTAGCTCCCAGAATTTTGCCCCCGTGCACATTCTTTCCGACCGGCGAGGCTGGTGGCGGGATAGGTGCGTCACTTTCCCTTTGAGGCGCCAAGGCGCATTCCGAATATGAATCTGAAGCCATACAATGGAGGCCAGCTCGCATTCCCGGCCTCGTCTGGAGGCCACCCTCGAACGATCGTGAAAGAAGCTGTCGCATGGAATTTCGTAGCGCTGAAGAGTTGTGTCGCATCGGCTCGTTGAAGTGGACGGGCATTAAGCCTGCCGATGGCAGCGATGTTTTGGGCGCTTGGGTTGCCGAAATGGATTTCGGCACCGCTCCTTGCGTTGAGAAGGTCATGGTTTCCGCGATTCAGGACGGACTTTTGGGCTACAACCCGACGTGGCTCGCCCCCGAAGTTTCCGAGGCGACTGCCGCTTTCCAGAAGAAGCGTTTTGGTTGGGATCTGGATCCGAAAGCGGTGAGGGTCGCTCCTGCGGTTCTTCCAGCCTTGGAGGCGATGATTCAGTACCTGGTTCGCCCAGGATCCCCGGTCATTGTCGACTCCCGCCACATGCCTTTCTTGACGATCCCACCTGCGCTGGGCCACTCCGTCATTGAAGTTCCTTCCCTCCATGGCGATGCCTACCCCGGCGGGTGGACGCTGGATCTTGATGGAATTAAGGCGGGCCTCGAGGCCGGCGCCGGCTTGGTCATCTTGTGCAATCCGTGGAACCCGGTGGGGCGCGTCCTCACCGAGGCGGAAATGCGAGGCCTGGTAAGAGCTCGTGTCGCGCTACTGACGCGCTGGTGTTTTTTCTGACGAGATCCACTCCCCTTGGTTTTGAGTGGTCGCGATTTTTGTTTCTTATGCGCGGATGGGCGCAGAGTTTGCTTCCCATACAATTACCGCAACCGCGGCGACAAAAGGCTGGAACATTGCGGGCTTGCCCAATGCGCAGGTCATCATTCCAGATGAGGGACTTCGCGAGCGCTGGGACTGCATCTGTCAAGAGAAACTCCCCCATTCAATGTCGACGATTGGTGCCTTGGGTTCGATCGAGGCCTACACGAACGGTGACGAGTGGCAGCGTGAGATTTTTGAGGTCATCGAAGGCAATATTCGCACTGTGAGCGAGGCACTTGCTTCCACGAAGATTGATTTCCGTCCCCCGCAGGCAACCTACCTGACGTGGTGGGGATTTGAGGCCTATCCGCAGTTTGGGGACTCCCCCGCGAGTGTGTTGCTTGAGCGCGCACATATTGCGGTTAATGCGGGAATCACACTGGGCGCGAATTACTCGAAGTGGGCACGAATGAACCTCGCGTGCCCGCCAAAGGTGGCCGAAGAGATGCTTTCGCGGGTTTCTGGGCGTTCTTTAGTCCTTCACGTCCGCAGCCAGCGCAGCCTCGATACCGGCAACGACCGTTGTGGATGCCTTTCGCGCGGCATCCACAACGTCCTGCGGCTCGGTTTGCACCTGGGCGAAAGACAGGTCTGAGACAACTGACATACCTGCAACACGGACTCCGAGTGCATGAGCGGTTATCGCCTCAAGAACGGTCGACATTCCAACACAGTCGGCGCCTAATTGCGCTAAGGCTCAGCTTTCTGCACCTGTTTGGTACTCAGGCCCACGAAGGAAGGCGTAGGTTCCCTCTCGACCGCAGTGCTCACGCATCCTCTTGCTCATCTCACGGTCCCAAACCTGTGAGATATCGACGAACAGAGGCCCGTCAAATGGCGAGGAACCGCTGAGATTCATGTGGTCTGCAATAACCATGACATCACCCAGCGACCAGTCGCGCAGGCAGCCATTTGCATTGGTCACAATTGCGCGTTCGATACCCGCGCACGCAGCCGCACGGATCAGTGCGGTGACAGCAAGAGGCCCGTGTCCCTCATACAGATGAGTTCGTCCGGTTGCGACCAGAACGGGGCCGCATTCGCGCATGTAGACACGAAGTTCATTGCGGTGCCCATCCGCAACCGGGGTGCTCACACCAGGAAGTGAGCCCAGAGGCTGCGAGGCCGCTGGCTCTCCCCACTGGTCGTTAAGCGCGTCTGCTAGCCCGATCCCCAAGACGACCAATGCGAGGAACTCCCCGCAAAGGGCGCGAATCTGCTCCGCGGCGGCAGTGGCCTCGGGGTCGAAAAAGAACTGAAGAAAAACGGGGATCAGCTGTCAAAGCACACCTTCCTCAACTTTTAGCCGAGCGTGTGGGAAGGCGTGGCTTCCTGCGCACGAACGCGACGCGCACTGGTCAGCCAATATCCGCAGAAGCCTACGAGAAGGGCAAGAAGGATTCCGATGTTGGAACCGGCCCAATCTCCCTCTCGACCTCCAAGTGGGCCAAGGAGATAGCCCTGCCACGCGAGCCACGAGGCATTTGCATTGACAACAAAGCCCCAGCCAACGAAGGAACCGACAGCCAGTGTGGCGATTGCTCCCCAGTTAACGGAACCGTAGCGTCCCGTTGACGTGAAGAGTGAGGGCTCGTCGTAGTCCTGATGACGGAGCGCGATATCAGCAAGCATGACACCACCCCAGGTGGCGATGACCACGCCAAGGGTTGTGAGGAAGGCAGTGAAAGGAGTGAGGAAGGAATCAGCAAAGAAAACAACGACGATCGTTCCGATAGTCATGATGGTGCCGTCAATTGCGGTGGCTACGGGGCGGGTCACCGGGACGCCAGTTGCCAATAGCGAAAGGCCAGAGGAATAGATATCCATAACAATTCCACCAACAAGACCAAGAATTGCAACGATCGCAAAGGGGATCAGGAACCAGGGTTGGAAGAATTGTTGTCAGCGCGCCAATCGGATCGTTGCCGATGGCTTCAGAGAGAGTGTCATAGTTGGAACCAACCAGCAGCACGCCGAAGATCACCAAGATAATGACGGGCAGCGCGGCACCTGCGGTCGTCCAGCCGACGACACCGGCGGTTGAGGCCTTGCGAGGAAGGTAGCGCGAATAGTCCGCTGCTGCGTTAATCCATCCAAAACCAAAAACCAACCATGAGCATGCACATCGCACCTAGGAGCATTGCGAAGGGAGCTGCGGGACGTGCAGAAAGGACTGTGAAGTTGATTGTCGAGGCCGAGAGCAGAAGGTAGACGATCGTGAGGATTGCCGTCGCCCAGGTGATCCACGTTTGGACCTTCATGATCGCTTCAAAACCCGAGGATGCCCGCTCCTGCTGCAAGGACAACAACGACGACCAAGGCGATGATCTGCGCAAGCAGGTGGTTGCTGAAACCAAGCGCTCCCATGACGGTCGCGGTTGCCTGAACCGCCATGATGGCAAGGAAGGTCTCCCACCCTACAGTGAGGATCCAGGAGATTGCTGCGGAGATACGGTTTCCGTTATATCCGAATGCCGCGCGAGAGAGCACTAGGGTTGGTGCAGATCCTCGCTTTGCCAGCGATAGCGATCAGTCCGCACAGAAGGAATGAGAGTGCAACGCCAACAACGCTGACAAGAATCGCCTGCGTGAGCGAAAGGCCAAAAGCCGAGCACCCACGAACCCCAGGAAATACCGAGGACAGAGATATTGGCGGCAAACCAAGGCATGAATAAGGACGATGGTGTGCCTTTTTGCTTTTCGGATCTGGGGATCACGTCTAGACCGGCCATCTCGATGTTTAGACCAGACGAAACCTGAGTGGTCTCACTCATGAACAATGCTCCTCTGCATTCGTGTTACCGCAGTTCATGTGGCTCTCTATCCACACTATGAACTATAGGGAAAGTAAGCAGACGAAGGGCAGATGCTCACGAAACTGATTCGAGGGATTGCCCACACCTTCACAGGAAGAGATGCTGCGTTGGCGTGAGAGAAACGCTCACTAAAATCCAACGGGCACCTCCACACGTAGAAAACTAGAGCCCAACAATCAAAAGGTCCTTCTCCTCCTCAGGCGTCCACTCAAGATCAACCCACTGACTCAGGAGCGGACCAGCATCCGGACGCAAATAACACTCCAACACGTCTAGAGGCGAATACTTGACAACATAAGAAAGGGCAGCTAGCAAATATTGATCGTGGGTTCTACAGGGATAATATGCACTGCTGTTATTCTGAACACAATAGTCATGCGCGTAGACGCAGATCGCGCCTTAACTAAAATCCACCCTTCTCTGCGGACGCAAAAACCATACAAAAGACAGTGGCAAATAACCTAGTGCGAATAGGGTTCCCATAGTCTCGCTGCAGCAGTGCCCATCACATGCAAACTACTGACTGAAAACCGAGCACCGATATCGCTGCGCGCTCATACCCGGTAATACGCAAACAAACCCTCCTTGCAATGCACTACCTCCGGTTCAGAGACCGTATCCGTGGGAAAGAACTCCAAGAAACCATCCTTCCCCAGATCACCCACCACGTCATACCCCCAGACTTCAGCGCATCACCTGACCAAGACGCTCGCTAAAACCCAACAGGCACCTCCACGCTTAGAAAAACTAGAACCCAACAACTGATGCGTCCTACTCCTTCCTCAGGCGTCCACCACGATCAACCCACCGACTCAAGAGCGGACCAGCATCCGGGCGTAGGTAGCACTCCAAACACATCCAAAGGCGAATACTCAACAACATACGACAGGCATGAGAGCAACTGACCCCATACGTTTTACACGAATAGAAAACTCCACTCTCAGAGCGAATACCTAAAACTAACCAGGTTGCCTCCCATCCCCAACCGGCACAAGGGACCAACCAACGCGAGGCACTGAGCATTCGTCCAGCGTAAGTAGCTTATAGTCTGACCAGATCCGGAAGCGCTTCCCGAAATGCAAGGTCAAACAGTGCTCCATCACATGCAAACTACTCGATTTAAAAGAAGCTCCGCCACGTGACGCACGCTCATATTGGTAAAACGAATACACACCGTCCCGATACTCAAGCTCCTCAGTACCGACGTCACCGTCGAAGGGGAAAACGCACCAGCCCAGGTTCGCCGAGCTGCCCACTACTTCCATTCCTAACGTCGCCTGAAGCGCCTGAGAGAATCGCTCGCTAAAGTCCAACAGGCACCTCCACGCCTTTTTAAAACGCCAGATTCAATCAGTTCTGATATTTTCATGGGTCGTCCGGTTTGATCAAGGACTCACAGCTGGCGTACCCCACCGCACTCGCTTTCCCACGATGCAGGCAATCCTGTGCTCAATCTGCAGCCCTCAGGCATATGACCGGTAAACACATACTGATAGTAGGGTTCATACACTGAAGCAGGTGCAAGCCCCGCTGCAACCACGCCCCCACAATGTCAAGATTTAAGAGAAGGTCCAGAAAGACTTACAAGACGAAAAGCAGCCGGATGAACTCAGCACGCCCACCCGGCTGCCTCGGCCTCGAAAAATCAAACAACTAACTACGACGAACCCAGTTCCGCAGAATTCCACCATCTTCAGACATATACGCGTCCAGCAGCGTCTGCGAATCAAGAGTCGCAATATGCGCAAACGCAGTGAGTTCTCGATGGGTGGGGAACACTGCACGGACGGTCAAGGCAGGACTTTTTCCATCCAACTCAAGCCCTCCAACCCACGGAAAGAACTGCGAACACACGAGTGATGAGCAACGGGATCAGAATCAACCTGCGGAATGATGATCGGATCCCAACCTCGATAACTACGTGCGAACTCGCCCACGTGGATAATCGCGCCCTTCGCCGTCCAATCCTCGAAGGGCGAAGCAACGAAAAGTCGAGCGATCCTCCCAACGCTCACTGGGACCATACTTGTACAGCAAAGTGCCCTGATCATCGTGTTCGGTCCACAAATTATGCCAGTAAATACCGCTATCCCACGTCAGTGCAATACCAGTGCCGCGATTCATCCAGAAAGCGCCAGAAGATTTAGCGAATTCAATCAGTTGACTGGTAGTACTCATGACAGAGACCGTCCCTTCAAGATACCCAGTTCAACGCACTCAGCGACCGTGAGAAGCTCGCCACCGTAGACGAAACGCACTTCCCGCGCGCCACCTTCCACACCGAAGTTCGGTGCAGTCACTCCGGTCACGATCAACGCATATACGGGAAGCTTCGCAATCGTGTACGCGTAGTACGGTGAGTGGACATCCGGTGATTGCCACGGCAGCGCTGCTGAAAGAATGAGGGCCTACCATTCGGGTCGACCTGCCACACGCGCGAAAGATAGGGGTAGCCGATCATATCGACCATATCGCCAAATCTAGAGGTGTAGGCCTCCAGGCTGGTGAACTGCTCAATGCTGGAACGCACCAGTGAAGAACTCACCTCTTCACTGTCCATCAACCAACGCCAAGGACCCTGCGGTTCCTTGGGCTCTGGTGTCGTTGAATCCATATATGTCACCTTTCCGCGAGCTATTCCCCATCATATGCCACGAAACATGTCATCCTGCGGGCTTCGAAACCCACTGCGTTAAAAGCGGCGCAGCATCTGGACGCAAGTAACACTCCAACACGTCAAGCGGCGAATACTCAACCACGTGAGAGAGTCCCGCAAGCAAGCGAAAATCGCCCGTTTTACACGGATAGAATTTCCCATCATCTGAGCGAATTCCAAGGTAATCATGTCGAAGCGAAGAACCCGTGCGAACCATTGTCCACCCCGAACGGATTGAAGCAGTGTTTCCCAGTGTCAATTCGGGAAAACCGTATCGACTGCGCAGAGGATTTCCATAGTATTGAAGTACACAGTGGTCGAAAACCTGCCGATTAGTCGTCTGGAACAAGGCAGCACCTCTGGAGGCGCGCTCGCAGTAGTAGAAGGAATAGACACTCTCTTGGTAATCGGCCTCTTCGTGGGGAGCAGCAAAAACGCCTGCATTGAAGACGACCCCACCGTCAGCGGCAAAACTTCCGCTCACTTTCATTCCCCAGGCATCACGAAGTTCCTGGGATAGACGCTCAACGAAGTCCATTAGGCACCTCCTCAGGCATCCTTGTCTTCACCGAAACGTAGCGTCTTTTTTAAATCCGCTCAAACCCGACAAAGCTGCCATGCTTTTACGCTACATCCACAGAGCGACTCTCTACCAAATTTCAACAGATTTGACGTCACAATGTGGTCATCAAAAACCTTGGGGTGACCGTGTTAAGCGGCCACCCCAAAGAAAACTACGAGTAGAAATAATTGCTACATCGCCAAGTTTGTCAGCGATCCAATGCCCTCAATCTCAACTTCAACGCGTTCACCGGAATTCAGGCGGCCTCCGGCAGGAGTGCCCGTTAGAATCACATCACCGGGCAGAAGAGAGAAAATTCCCGACACATAGGACACGATCTGAGCGATTGAATATCCCATCTGCGAGGTGCTTCCACTCCCCCGTTCTTCCCCGTTAATGCGCAGCGTAATCTGCGCATTATCAGGGTCGAAAGAAGAACCGACCGTGATCCATGGCCCCAGAGGGCACGCGGTATCCCAGCTCTTGGCACGACCAAGTGCGCCACCGTCCTCGCGTGCAGCATCCGCCGCGGTCAAGTCGTTTGCGCAGGTATAACCCAGCACCACCGAGGGAGCATCCTCAACGCTCACGTCCTTGGCCAAGGTTTTAATGACCACCGCAAGCTCGGCCTCGTAAAAAACTTCCTGTCCCCAGGAAGGAAAGACGATCGGGTCATCGGGGCCAATCACCGTAGTATTCGGCTTCAAGAAAACGCTGGGACGCGCAGGGGGATCGCTCGGAAGCGCACCCGGAGCCGGGTAATTCCCGCCCAAGCCAATAACCTTGGAACGAGGAATAACAGGCGAGAGAAGTCGCACTTCGTCCAGCTCGAAAATCTGGCCCGAGGGCTCAACAGGCGAAAACAGTGGGTCACCCTTCAAGCCAACGATTCGAGTCGATTCATCCTCAAAGCTCCGTAGTAAATCGAGCTTCCTTGAGAAAAACGAGCGATACGCATGACGACCTCCTTTGTGTCGCAAGTAGCCTCATCGCGAAATGAGTCTCCCCATCCACACATCGCCAGGAAGGTCGCCAGGAAGGAGCGGATTGTCCTTCGCAACAAACACTGGATCGGCAATTCCGCGCTTGCGCTGGGCCTCGTAATCGCGTAGTGCACCCAAGCCCCAGGGGGCGAGGACGATCAAGGCGACCAGGTTCGTCACGGTCATAATGGCCATGGCAATATCAACCGCGTTCCAGACCAGATCCAAGGTAGTCAGCGAACCGATGACGACCGAGGCCACGGAAATGATGCGTACTGCCCAGGTTGCAACTTTGGACTTGACAACGAACGACAGGTTGATTTCGGAGTAGACGTAAGCCGCAATGACGGACGAGTAAGCAAGCACGAAGATCAGGATCGACATGGGCATGATGGTCCATTGCCCCAGTTGATCGGCAACCGCAAAGGGTTGTCAGGTTCGCCGGATTCGCCTCGGGGTTTGACCAAACCTTCTCGCCGGCAATCAAGATGACGAAAGCGGTTGCGGTACACACGATGATCGTGTCAACGAAAACACCCAGAGACTGGATGAGACCCTGGCGAACGGGTGCGACACGGTCGCCGTTGCTGCGGCGTTGGGAGCGGTACCCTGACCGGCCTCGTTCGAGAAGAGGCCGCGCTTCGTACCGTTGATGACTGCGGCGAGGATTCCACCACCCAAGCCCGCAAGGGTCGGTTGCGGGGCGAAAGCTGCGGCAAAAATCTGACCGATGACAGCGCCGAATTTGGGAAGGTTCAGCACACAGATCACGGCAACCATGATGACGTAGACGGTGGCCATGATCGGCGCCATCCACTCGGTCACGCGAGCGACAGTCTTAATTCCGCCGAAGATCACCATTGCGGAGAACACAAAGAGAAGAGCAGCGATGACTAGGTGTGCGCTGGACAGGCCTCCCAATCCCGCGATCGGTTCACGGGCCGAGGGGCTCAAAGCGGACAGAAGAGTCGAAGCGATCGCGTTGGATTGCACCGACGTAATGACGAATGCGCAGGTCACAACGGTGATGATGGCGAAAACGCTGGCCAGAATCTTGTTCTTCATACCGCGGGCAATGTAGTACGCGGGACCGCCGCGGAAGGTTCCGTCAGCGGAGCGAACCTTAAAGACCTGGGCAAGCGTGGCCTCGAAGAAGGCGGTAGCCATGCCGACGAGGGCAACGACCCACATCCAGAAGATTGCACCCGGGCCACCCACGAGAAGAGCGACGGCCACGCCGAAAACATTACCGACACCCACGCGCGCGGCCAGAGAGATCGTGAAAGCCTGGAAGGAAGAAATTCCTCCCTTTGCACCGCCACGGGATCCCGAGATCGACCGGATCATCTCGGGGAATTGGCGAATTTGCATGAATCGCGAGCGCAGCGTCAAGTACAAACCGGTTCCGATGAGAACCCACACTGTGATGTGCAGGGTAATCCAGTCAGCAATGTTTTGGATGGACTGTGCGAGGTTCGCCATTCGTTTCTCCAATACGTACGAGGCCGTGGTGCGCGAGCGCCGGTGCGCGGTGGCCGATCGGGTGGTGTGTGCCCAGCAGTTTACAGGTCTTGACGCATTTTCTTTGAACGCGGCCGGAAACTGGACGCAAATGAGGGACGTCTGGGAAGATAGAAACATGAGCGCGCCATTGAATGAACTCCTCGATGATCTGGAAGATCGCGGTGTATTGACCGACGACGATGCCCTGTATGAGGCATTTTCATCGTGGGCATCATCAACGGGGCGTCCCCTGTACCGTCACCAAGATGAATCTTTGATTGAGATTTTGTCGGGAAACCACGTCATTGCGGCAACGCCCACGGGCTCGGGCAAGTCAATGATTGCTTTGGCTGCGCATTTTGTGTCCATGGCGCATGGTGGGCGCTCATATTACACCGCACCGCTGAAGGCCCTGGTATCAGAGAAGTTCTTTGATTTAGTGGCACTTTTTGGCGCTGAAAACGTCGGTATGGTGACGGGCGACGTGTCTTTGAATGCGGACGCTCCGATCATTTGCTGCACTGCGGAAATCCTGGCGAATCAGTCCTTGCGTGAGGGACCGACGCTCGACGCGGACATGATTGTTATGGACGAGTTCCATTTCTATGCTGATCCCCAGCGAGGCTGGGCGTGGCAGGTTCCACTCCTTGAGCTCACGCGTCCACAGTTCATTGCAATGAGTGCGACGCTTGGGGATACGACTGTTTTCCGCAAGCAATGGACGGAGCGAACGGGACGGCCGACGGTGGAAATTACCGATGCACAGCGCCCTGTTCCCTTGGAATACGACTATGTTGTTGACACTCTGCAGGACACGGTTGAGCGCCTCACTTTCAGAGGGACGTCACCCGATCTACATCGTTCATTTCTGCAAAAAGATGCGGTTGATACTGCCTCAGCTCTGACCGATCGCAAGCTCATTTCTCCTGAAATTCGTTCCCCAGATTTCGCGTGAGATTTCTACGAGTGTCGTTTACGAAGGGCTTTTGGGCAGACTCTGCGCGGCCTTCTTAGTCACGGGATTGGGGTTCACCACGCGGGTATGTTGCCGCGCCACAGGCGCCTCGTTGAGCGCCTGACCCAGCAGGGTTTGCTCCCGGTTATCTGTGGAACTGACACCGCTTGGAGTCGGTATCAATGTCCCCATTCGCACGGTTTTGCTGACTTCCTTGGTGAAGTTCGACGGAAAACAAGATGCGTCACCTGCGTTCGCGTGAATTCCACCAGATTGCCGGCGCGCGGGACGCGCGGGTTTTGACACCGTTGGTTTTGTCCGCGTTCTGGCCCCGAGCACGAAGTGGAAACGGCGCGCGAAAGAGCACGTTTAACTGCCGTTCAGGAGGCGGCTCGTGATGAGCGCGAGGCGAAGCGGGCTAAGAAGAAGGCGTCCAAGAAGCGCAGCGGTCCGAAGGAAGGCCAGATCACCTGGTCGCGTTCAACTTTTGAGCGTCTACGCGATGCGGCCCCTGAAGCCTTGCAGTCTCACTTCGAGATGACTCACGCGACGGTTCTGAACGTGTTGGGCGGCGCAGCGGATGCTGGGCGAGATTCTGCAGAGCATCTCGTTCATTTGGCCCTTCACAACGATGATCCGCAGCTCCCTGCGAACCCTCATATTCGTCATCTTGCAGACATTTATACTTCTCTTCTCCAAGCCGGGGTTGTCGAGCATCTCTCCAGTGCCCGGGCTCAGGAGTTGGGTGTCTCTAGGTTGCAGTTGGTTGCGGATTTGCCGGATGATTTTGCGCTCAATCAGCCGCTTTCTCCCTTCGCTTTGGCTGCTTTCGAGCTTCTTGATCCGGATTCGCCGACCTTTGCCCTTGACGTGATTTCCATTGTCGAGGCCGTGCTTGAGGATCCCCGGCCCCTGCTGTATGCGCAAGAAAACCAGGCGAAAGCTGCGGCCGTTGCGTCCATGAAGGCACAGGGGATGGAGTATGACGAGCGCATGGCTGCCCTAGAAGAGATCTCGTGGCCTAAGCCTTTGGAAGAGCTCCTCTCCCCCGCTTTCAGTGTCTATGCGCGTTCAAACCCGTGGGTTGGAGATCTTGAACTCTCTCCCAAGTCGGTCATCCGCGAAATGATTGAAAACGCCATGACCTTTACCGAGCTCATCTCCCGTTACGACGTGGGACGCTCAGAGGGCGTCATTTTGCGCTATCTCAGTGATGCCTATCGAATGATGCGTCAAGTGATCCCGGAAGAAATCATGACTGAGGAACTTGAAGCCATGATTTCGTGGTTGGCTGATCTGATCCGCAGCGTTGATTCTTCTCTTCTGGACGAGTGGGAAGCAATGATGAACGGGGAGGAATTGACCGAGGCCGAAGAGGTTTCTTCTACCGTTGGAGCTGAGCGCGCATTTGGAGCCGATGAGTCCGGGTTATTGCTTTCACGGCAAATCGTCGTGCTTTCCGCAATGCCGTACGTCGGGCGCTCTTTAATTTTGTTGAGTTGATGAGTCGTGATGATGTCGATGGGCTTGAGCGAGCAAGCGCGCAGGCCGCAGATAGTGATGGGCTCTTTGCTGAGGCTGCGCCGTGGACCGGCGATGATTGGGATCATGCCTTGGAACGCTACTGGGCAGAACATGACTGGATCGATATCAATCAGGGCGCGCGTTCCCAAGCGCTTTGTGCCTTGGAAGAACAGATCAGCGGCGAAGACATCTTGGCCTTGATGTCCTTTCTCCGCCAGGGATAACGCCATTCAGCGCAGTCGTTTCGAGGCCCTTGCGCGGGCTGTCGATGAGGCTCCCGCCGGTTCGGTCTGGTTGGCGACTCAGACCATCACGGATCCGGAAGGCAATATGGACTGGCGTATTGCCGCCCTCGTGGACTTGGCTGCCTCTGACAAGGAAAAAGCTGGCGGTTCTGACCGTGCTCACGGTCGACGCGCGGTAGGGCGCATCTCAAAACGCGCCGATAGTACATGTTTTAAGCTGCTACAACCTTGATGCTCATCAGAATTGCCGCAATAATTCTCGCAGTCCCCAAGTAAAGATAAGTGCAACTGCTACGACATTTTCTACAACGAATGAAGTAACGTCACAAGGTTCTTTAGAAAACGATGGCACCTATATTTCAGATCAACAACCTGAACGGCAAGATATCGCCTAACTTTTGAATTTAGAATATTCAGGATCCTATCATCAATTTCAACATGCGGACTAATAGAATCAGCCCGCAATCGAATCTCTGACAACAGACCGTCGAGACCAATACACCTTTGACTATCAGGAAGGAGCCAAGCGCCCAAAGAACCCGCATCTTCAATCAATATCAAGTTAGAAGACCTAATTTCAGCATTGTCCAGTAGGCCAACATCAAGAAACCAGCGGAGCACCTTAATCACGTCAGGCCTCGGAAGCTCACAGAAATAACGCCACACATCACCCTGAGGCTCTTGCACACACGCTTCCAATTTTGGAAGTCCTATACACGCAAACACAAGGCGCCTATGATGTCCATTTTGCGACACAAAGTAAACCTTGCGTCCCCCAGGAAATGGATATTCATCTAAATAGAGCTGATTCATATCGCGATACAGAGATTCAATATCAGCTCGTTTTTCAACAGCATGCTCAACAATTTCTTCAACGGAATGATGATAGGGAGTAAAGTCGGAGTGAACATAAATTTGCGAGCTATTCACCCACTTTCGGAGATGCTTTCTACCCCCCTCAACATACGGTATACAATAAGGCTGCGTCAGCTTACGTTCGAGCTGCTCGCGTAAGCGATCCTGATAGAGCGATTGAGCCTCACTATCGGATCGACGCGCCTCCAGCGCACATACCTCTCGCAACTCATCCAACATGTTCTCCTCGCCCTTCCTCTATAGCATCAAAACTATCTACAGTTTCATGTGTCAATTCTATTCAAGCACGCCTTGCGAATCAGCCAATCCGCGCCCGCGAAGAGCGCCATGAAAAGCAGGGCGCCGATCAGGATCGCGAGGATGTTGATGGCGACCTGCGTAGCCGATGCGCCACACGTTCACGAAGCTGTAGGGGTACTGGTGCGTGAAGGTGCCCCGCACGAGCGTGTACGCCACCCACGCGACCGGGATCAGCAGGGCGCGTCCCAGCGTCGCCCAGGTGATGCCGCCGCGCGGCCCCGCGAGCGCTGCCGCGCCGACGAAGGCGGCGGGGACGCGCGCGGCCAGCACGTACTGCTCGGACGGGACGCGGCGCTCGAGCGCTACTGGGCAGAGCACGAGTGGATCGGCATCGACCAGCGTGCGCGCGCCCTATCGCTGTGCTCGCTGAACGAGGCCCCGACCCGCGAGGACGTACTGGAGCTGGCCCCCGCTGCAGTGTCATCGGATGTCGAGCGCGCCAAGGTGGCGCGCATCGAGGCGATCGTGGACGCGGTCGATCAGGCTGCGGCCGGTACGTTTTGGCTAGCCACGCAGACCCTGTTCGACCCGCAGGAGGACATGGACTGGCGCATCGTCGCCCTCGCGGACGTGCCCGCCTCGGACGAGGCGAACCGCGCCTGCCTGGCGACGATCACCTTCGGGCCGCGGTAGGGTTCGTCAGCCCACCTTCGCCACGTGGGCGAAACAGCGGCCGTCAGACGCTGCTGCGCACCTCCCGTGATCGATCCGGATACGCCTGAGAAACTGGCCGCTCGCCTATCTCCTGCTGAAGACGTAGAAGGTAGCCGTCAGGGTCCTGAACCAGAACTGACGAACACCGATCTCAATATCGCCTGCTCGATACCACTTCTCTTCGGGCTCAACGAAGATTGGCCATCCTGCGCTCATGATGCGCTGCAACGCAGGATCTAGATTCTCGACCTGCACCTCGAAGTTGATCCCGCGGCCAAGCGGCGGCTCAAGGGGCCAGTCTCCCACGTCCTCCCCGGGTTGGTCTGGTCGAGCATCAGGTGCGCATTGCCCAAGACAAGGTATCCAAAGCCCTCCTCGGGTCTTTCATATCGGAGGAAAAACCCAACAAGATCACACCAGAAGTGCCGGGAGGCCCTCGTAATCGGTAACGGAAAGTTCGGGAACAAGCCCGGGTTCACAGGTCATTTCTGTACTCTATCAGGCCGCTCGGATGCAGAAGTTGAACTCGGTCATATCGGTCAGAGGTCGCAATTCATAAGAACAAAAGCCCGGAAAGTTACGCTTGCGCAGCAAGATCAACGACCTCGGCACCAACAATTTCTGCTAGGTCAAGTGGGCTCAGCTCTACGCTCACTCCTGCGACCGCCCGACACCAGCATCGTTTCGTGATCCAAACATGATGAATCAATAAAGATTCGATGTTTTGTCGTTTGTCCCAAAGGGCTAATCCCGCCAACGACATAGCCGGTCCGGCGCTGTGCAACAGCTGGGTCGGCCATCACCGCATTCTTCGCTCCTGCAGCCTTGGCGATCAACTTCATTGACAGGTGCGCGAGCGCGGGAACACACCCCACCACGAACTCCCCCGTCGGCTCAAGCTTAACCATCAAAGTTTTTAAAAGCAATCGCGGGATCGATCCCCAATTTCTCAACGGTTTCTTCACCGTAGGCACGCGCGGAAGGATCATGCTCGTACTCGTGAACAACGAAAGGAACCCCAGCCTCGTTCAATTCCTCAATTGCGTGAGTGGGTCCTGAAGCGTGATCTTTAGAGTGCTTGCGAGCCATACCTCCAGTGTAAGTCCCAGACATATGCTCTCTTGGCTTCAGTGACATGAGAAAGCGGCCGGGCTGATGGAAATCAGCCCGGCCCTGAGTTTCACTACAAACAGCGGAGCGAGACTTTAGACGAAGGTCGCCTGCAGGGTCATCGATCACCATCTTGCCGAAGGGGAAGCAGGGTGATCGGGATGAGCTTGAGATTGGCAATCGCCAAGGGAATACCGATGATGGTGATGGCCTGGAAGAAAGCAGTGATGACATGTCCGATTGCCAGCCAGATACCGGCGATGAAGAACCAGATCAGGGTTCATCAGAGCCGAACCGGCACCCGCTCCGGGCATCGGGACAACTCGCTTACCGAAGGGCCACAGCACGTAGGACGCGATGCGGAACGAGGCGATACCCGCCGGGATCGTCACAATGAAAATGCATGCGAGCAATCCGAAAAAGATATAGTCCAAAAACAGTGCGAAACCGCCGAAAACCAGCCAAATAATATTGAGCCAGAAGCGCATCTCTTTCCTTCCATCAACTTGTGTTCAACAAGTTTCGCACAGCCGTCCCTCAATTCGCGCTCGTTTTTCCCCTGATTCTCCCTGATTTCCCCCTGAGTCGTGTGGCTACACTGAGAGTATGACTATTCCTTCAGCGATTGCCCAGGCCCTTGACCGTATTGACCGCGCGCGCCAAGCCTGCGGTCGCACCGATCGCGTGGACCTGGAACTCGCAGTGAAGACTCGCACTCCCGAGGAATGTCGCGAGGCTGCCCAGGCCCTGAGTGACCTAGGTCAGCCAATCCTGTTGGGGCATAATCGCGTCCAGGAAGCCACGGCAACAGTCGAAGCGATAAGGCAAGTGCCCGGAACACAGGTCCACTTGATTGGCCCGCTCCAATCGAACAAGATCAATCAGGCCTTGGCCTGCGTCGACGCAATTGAATCGATTGATTCCATCCCACTTGTCCAAAAAATCGATTCACGCCTCGACCGCGAACTCCCCGTCTTCATTGAAGTGAACATCTCTGGAGAAGAGACCAAACACGGCTGCAGTCCCACCGATGTCCCTGCCCTCATCGAGGCCGTCTCCCACCTCGGCACACCTGAGCCTCGCAGGCTTCATGACCGTCGGTCTCAACTCCTCTGCCGAAACAGATGTGCGCCGCGGATACTCCCAGCTGCGCCAGCTACGTGACCGCAGCGCCGAAGAGCTTGACCTCCCCACAGGCACCCTCGAGCTGTCGATGGGGATGAGTAATGACCTCGAATGGGCGATCGCAGAAGGGGCAACAATCGTCCGCGTCGGAACCGCGGTTTTTGGCGCCCGGCGCCCAGCTACGCGCGGATAGAGCCTTCCCAGCCACCCAGTCGATCCCAACGATCGCACCGAGAAATACCAGCGCCCCTGCACAAAATTGCGACGATATTGATGCATACCCTGCTGGTATCCCAAGACCGTCACATTGACGAAATCGTAAGGGTACTGGTGGACGAAAGCGCCGCGAACCAGCGTGTAGATGATCCACACAATCGGAATGACCAGAGCCTTAAGGACGACTCCGCCACTCACTCCTCCGCGCGGCCCGCATGCCAATGCAACGACGACCATCAGAAGTGGAACAACGACGTGCTGGAGCGGATTCGTCAAGACAGACCAACCGCTTAGGACCTCAGTTGGACGAATCAAGAAGTGGTAGACGATCGCCGTCACCGTGATCATCATGAGCGCGCACAGTTGAAGTGCGCGTCCCCACGAGCCGATCTCACTGCCACGAAACGCGATGAGCGTTGCGACAATCGCAACCAGAATATTCGACCACTCCGTGAAGTAAGACAGACATTCAATCATTCTCTGGCCGAAGCCGGCCCAGCCAAAGGGAGCTCCACCGAACATCCCAGGCCGGGCCACGGCCTCGCGAGAATACCCGTCGACAGCGGTAATAATCAGCGTCAGTACGACACCAAGCCACGCGGCGATTGCCACAAGCGCATAGCCCCAACGGCCAGCGGTCGCCAGAGTCATCTGCTTTCCTCTCACTGGTCCTATGCCCAGTCGGGAAGAATACGCACGCCACCCTTATCTGCAGACGCGGCAAGCATTCCGTAGACCTTCAAGGCGTCAGAGACGTGACGCGAACGAGGCTTGGACGGCTTCCACGGAGTGGGCCCCCTTCTCAGCGCGACGACGCTCAGGTTCCTCATCACTGACATTCACGCGAAGCAGACGCTTGTTGACGTCGATCTCGATCTCATCGCCCGTGCGAACCAAGCCGATTGCACCGCCGGCAGCGGCCTCGGGAGAGATGTGACCAATCGAGATACCGGAGGTGCCGCCAGAGAAACGGCCATCGGTGATCAGCGCGCACTTCTTACCCAAGCCCAGTCCCTTGAGGTACGAGGTCGGGTAGAGCATTTCCTGCATGCCCGGCCCTCCCTTGGGGCCCTCGTAAGTGATGACGACGACGTCGCCTTCCTGAACCTTCTTGCTCAGAATCGATTCAACTGCCTCTTCTTGAGACTCCACGACGAAGGCGCGACCCACGAAGTGGAAGAGCGACTCATCAATACCCGCGCTCTTAATGACCGCGCCCTTCTCGGCGATGTTGCCGTAAAGGACCGCAAGTCCACCGTCCTTTGTGTATGCGTGCTCGACGTCGCGAATGCACCCGTTCTCGGAATCCGTTTCCAAGGACTCGAAGAGGTTCGCAGTCGAGAAAGCATGGGTCGTGCGCACGCCACCGGGCGCGGCGAGGTAGCGATGCTTGGCCTCGTCGCTCGCACTGCCACTGCGGATATCCCACTTGGCAAAGCCATTCCTCCAAGGAAGGTGCGTGGACGGAGTGAACATCACGCTGCAGCAGACCCGCGCGGTTGAGCTCGCCGAGGAGTGCGGGGATACCACCGGCACGATGCACGTGCTCGATGTGGTACGTCGTCGAGTTCGGGGCCACCTTGCACAGGCAAGGGACGCGACGGGAAATCGCATCAATGTCGTCCAGAGTGAAGTCCACACCGGCCTCGTGAGCGATCGCAAGAATGTGAAGAACGGTGTTAGTGGAGCCGCCCATCGCAACGTCCAAGCTCATTGCGTTCTCAAAGGCGTGCTTGGTGGCGATGGAGCGCGGCAGAACCGAATCATCATCGTTGTCGTAGTAGGCGCGGCACATATCGACAATGCGGTGGCCAGCTTCCAAGAAGAGCTTCTTGCGCTCGACCTGCGTGGCCAGGGTCGTTCCGTTTCCGGGCAGTGCCAGGCCAATGGCCTCGTTCAAGCAGTTCATCGAGTTCGCGGTGAACATGCCCGCGCAGGATCCACAGGTAGGGCAGGCATTTGCCTCAACCTGAGCAAGCTGGGCATCAGAGACCGAGTCATCCACGGCCATGACCATTGCGTCGATCAGGTCAAGGCGGTGCTCAACAACGCCTTCAATGGAAGCGCCGGATTCCATAGGGACCACCCGAAACGAAGATCGTCGGGATATTCAAGCGCATGGCAGCGATGAGCATACCGGGAGTGATCTTGTCGCAGTTCGAGATGCACACAAGAGCGTCCGCGCGATGAGCGTTCACCATGTACTCCACCGAGTCCGCGATCACCTCGCGCGAAGGCAGCGAGTAGAGCATGCCGTCGTGGCTCATGGCAATGCCGTCGTCAACGGCAATGGTATTGAATTCCTTTGCGACGCCGCCCGCCTCGCGGATTGCGCCAGCAACGAGCTCTCCCATGTCCTTGAGGTGGACGTGGCCGGGAACGAACTGGGTGAAAGAGTTAGCGATCGCGATGATCGGCTTGCCGAAATCTCCGTCCCCCATACCGGTTGCACGCCAGAGGGCACGCGCTCCGGCCATGTTGCGGCCTTGAGTCGATGTTGCTGAACGCAAGGGCTTACTCATGGATTACTCCCCCAATGACAATTTTGTAACTGTTTCAACCCTAGTTCCGCATGGGGGCTAGTTCTCGCTCAGATCAGGAAATGGATGAGGTCTTGCGTACACTTTTCGCCATGTGGCACGGTTTTGCGGCGCTTACTAAGGCTTTGCGAGCTGTCCACTTTTTGACCGCCCACACGGCCAGAGCGATGCCAGCCAGGGCAAAAACGATAAGTTGGTATCGCGAAATCCATTCTTCGACGAGTGCCCAATTCGCGCCGAGCGCATATCCAGCACCGATGAGGATCGAATTCCACGCCGCTGAGCCAATTGCCGTGTACACAGTGAAGGGCAGGAGTTTCATTCGCTCGATACCGGCTGGAATGGAAATCAAGGAACGTACAACGGGAACGACGCGTCCCCAGGAGAACTGCCAGCGGGCCCCGGCGCACAAACCACGCTTCAGCTCGCTTGATGTCGGCCTCCTTAACAAAAGGAATCTTCGCAGCCAGGGAGTAAAAGCGCGCCCGGCCAAACCACGCACCCAAGGCATACAGCGCCAATGCGCCGACAACCGATCCAATCGTTGCCCATACAATTGCGCTCACCAAGCCCATACTTCCCGAGGCCGCAGCAAAGCCCGCGGAAGGCAGGATCACTTCACTGGGGATGGGCGGGAATAGGTTTTCTGCTGCGACAGCAATACCGACGCCAGGGGGCACCAAGGGCACCAACAAGCGAAACAACGGCTTGGACAATAGGTTCAAGAAGATTACTCATGCCTGTAGCATCGCGGTGCTGGGCATGGAAGAGTTTTGCTCACCCTTAGCGCGGGCTGTGAAACCTGATCACGGGGCGGAGCACTGAACGAGCTCACCCTCGCCCGCGATACGCAGGTGGTGTTCCGCGGCAGAGATGAAGACGGCCTCGCCCTGGCCCAGCGTGCACTCCCCCGCTTCGGTCGACAAACTCAGGCGGCCGCGGGTGACAAGGGCGATGCGCGGCCCCTCGCCCGGGACACGCAAGGCGGTCAGGTCGGGAGTGCAGGTCGTGACGGTCAGCTCGAATTCCTGCGCGGGAGCGAGGAAGCGATCCGAGTGTGGGCTGGGGTGCTCGGGAGCGAGGCGAATCGGCGGGAGCGCCGAAAATTCAGCGATTTCCACCAATTGCGCGCTGTCGACGTGCTTGTGGGTGAGCCCCGCGCGAATAACGTTATCCGAGGCCGCCATGACCTCAACGCCCAGACCCCGCTGGTAGGCATGGATTTGGCGCGGCGGAATGTAGGCCGCTTCTCCCGCACGCAAAGACACAGGATTCATGAGGAATGCCAAGATGATTCCCGCATCGCCACCGTGCGCGGCCTCAAGTTCACACACCAGTTGGTCCGCACGAAGCGAGGGCGATTCCCCCGCTTCGAGACGGCTCCGGCAGGCGGCGACAAATTCTTCCACCAAGGGCGGAGTCACTGGTGAATCAATATCGAAGACCCACGAGGCCAAGGAACGCAGGCCCCCGCGGACCGTGGAGAGGTTCAGGCGACGGCGGAGCAATTCGGCCAGTTCCCCGTCCAGTCCTTCGAGGAGTCGCCGGGCCTTACGGGGAACTCGAAAACCGATAAGCGCATCAAAATCAGTTAATGCGTAGAGCATCTCGGGCTTGTGGTTCATGTCCCGGTAGGAACGGTTCGGCGCGGTACGCTCGATTCCCAGCACTTCTTCGCGCAGGTAGCCCTCACGGGCGATTTCCTTGGTGGGGTGAACCTGAAGGGAAAGCGTCTCGTCGGGTGCAATGACTTTCATGAGGAAGGGCAGGTTGGTTCCAAAGGCGTAGAGGATGCCCGAGCCAAGTGCTTTCTTCGGGTCCTGCGCAATGAGGTCACCCAGGGTTGAACCGTCTTGGAGGAGGGTTGGACCATCTGGGTGATTACCGAACCAGAGTTCAGAAACAGGCCTGGGACCGGGGGTTTCACCTAGGAATTCAGCGATTGCGCTCTGTGAACCCCAATCGTCAAACTTGCGCCAGCCCTGCAGCTGTTCCATCTGGTCTCCTCAGCCTTTCCATGAAACCGAGGTCCGTCCGTCGTTGGAGGACAACGAGTGGACGGCGTTTTTACGAAACGCTCGGTATGTGTGAAAAGTTTAGCGTGTCCCTTCTTCGCGTTCAGCTAGAGCGCGTAATGCTCCACCCGATTCGTAGAGTTCATCCCAGGTTCCGCTCTCCACAATGCGGCCCGAATCCATAACGATGATGCGATCAACATCGCGAATGGTGTCCAGGCGGTGAGCGACGACGATCAGGGTCTTATCACTGGTGCGCCTGCGAATCCCCGCCAGCACGCGTGCTTCGGTTTCGCGATCAACTTGGGAGGTGGCCTCGTCAAGGATCATGATGGGGTATCGCGCAGGAGCGCGCGGGCAAGGCCAGACGCTGGCGTTGTCCGCCGGAAATGCGCTCGCCCATTTCGCCGACCTGGGTGTCGATTCCTTCGCTTTTCCGAGGCGACCCAAGCCGTCAGGTCAACCGCTTCCAAAGCCTCGCGGAGTTGGGCATCGGTAGCGTCAGGGCGCGCAAGAAGAAGATTCGCACGAATTGAATCGTTGAAGACGTGGGCGCGTTGCGGTGCCAAGGTGACGACAGAGCGAATATGGTCCTGGGTGTCCTCACGCAGGTCCACTCCCCAATGCTGATCGATCCGGAGTCCGGATCCCACACGCGGGCAAGCAGCGCGGCGAAGCGTCGATTTCCGAGCCCGAGGCGCCAACGATCGCAGTCGTCGAGCCGGCAGGAATAGTGACGGTCACGTCGTGGAGGACTTGGGGACGATGCTTCTCGTATTCTTCCGCGTCATCGTGAAGACCTGAAGCTAGAGCAACCTGCGGGTAGGTAAAGTCCACGCCCGTAATCTGAAGATCACCGCCGCCAGCAATGGGACGGGGACTTTTCCGGATTAGGGAACCAGAGGTTCGCGGTCTGTCACGGCAAAGATCCGCGCTGCCGAGGCGTAGGCCTGATCCAAATCTGCCGTCAGATCTTCGACAGCCAATACCGGTGCGAAAGAAGCAAGAGCAACACCCACAGACATGGTGATTTGAGCAATGCTCAGTCTGCCCGATGGATAAGCCGAGTAGGCGACAAAGAGCTGAGCGACGACAGCCAGGGGAAGCAACGCTTGATTCATTCCTCGGCGAATAGCAATCCAGAAAGACGTCTTGTACTGAGCTTGGAAAATGTATTCTTCCAGCTCGTCAGCCATTTCATTCATGCGGTGTTCCTGCGCCCCGAAGGCAATGACTTCGCGCACGCCCTGCACCGAGTCGGTGACGTGATGCGAAAGCCTACCGCGAGTTGCGCGAAGCACTTGCGCAGCTTCGCCGGTGGTCTTTCCACCGACGGTCGGAACACAAACCCCCGCAAGGATCAGGAAAGGCGCAAGGACAAGCGCATTAAGCGGCGAGATTGCCACACCCATCCACACGACAGTTCCAATCGGGACAATCACAGCTGTCGCCAGAGGAACCAAGGTGTGAGCGAAAAAGACCTCAACACGATCCACATCTTTCGTGACTCGCGAGAGTAAGTCGCCGGTGTCTGCGCCCTCGGTCATCGCCGGGGCTTGAGGCTCAAGAGAGTCAAAAGAAATAGTTACGCAGGAGGGCCAAAGAACGGAAAGCCACATAGTGTCCCGCGTATTGCTCGAGATAGCGGAACAGGGCCTTGAGCAGAGACATCATCACCAGCGCCCAGACCACCCATGACAGGGTGACCGAAGCCGGATCCGAGGCATAGGAACCCAATGCCCATGTTCCCACCGCAAAGAGCGCGATCCCCCAAAACCAAAGCAACAATGCGCGCGAGTAGAGAGAATACAAGCGGGAAAAGGACAGGGACGAGCGACGCGAATGAGGCGGCGCGAGAGGTCCATGCGCGTGAAGTTCTGGGGGTTCATCGAGTTCCCCTTCCTTCAGTTCAACTTGGCGGTCTGCGTGGGCGATCGTTGCTCCTCGGTGAGAGATTGTGATGGTCGTGCGCCCACGTGCAACGGTATCGATGGCGTTAAGAATCTGTCTTTCACTTTCCAGATCGACATGGGCGGTCGGTTCATCAAGTAGAAGGATCGGAGCATCCTTGATAAATGCCCTGGCAAGTGCGACGCGCTGCGCTTCACCGCCCGATAGTGCCAATCCCTTATCGCCGACGCGGGTATCAAGCCCTCGGGAAGCCTCGCCAGAAGATCGTCGAGGGCCGACGGTGCGCAGCGCCGTGAGGATATCCTCATCGCTCGCTGCAGGGTTGGCGATCAAGATGTTCGCGCGCAAAGTGTCAGAGAAAAGGTAGGTGGTTTGTTCGACGACAGCGATTTGCGAGCGAACCCATTGCAGGGTGCCTGGGAGATATCAACGCCATTAATGCAGATGGATCCTTCGCTGGGGACGGTGGTGCGCCTGGATCGGAGCTTGAAAGCGTTGATTTTCCAGCGCCCGATGTACCCAGTGATGGCAATGTGCTCACCCGGGGGCAACACGAAGGGAAGCATTTTTCAGGATCGGGAGGTCGGCCTCGTAAGCGAAAGAAACGCTGTTGATACGTACTTCTCCGGGGATGGGAAGCGAAGTCGGAGCAAGAACGCCATCTTCTGCCGGGTCGACGACCTCAGGAGTTTCGCTGGTGAATCGCTTAATTTCGCGGGTTGCAGCGATACCTCCCATGCCGATGTAGAAGAACTGACCGATTCGATCCAAAGGATCCAGCATGATCGAGGACAACAGAACAAGGGTGACGGCCTGGCCCACACTGAAACGACCATCGCTGAGACGCCAGTAAGCAAGAGCTGTCGCGCCGGTGATCATTCCAAGCGAAAAGACACCGTCAACAACCAACAGGACCATTTGGTTTCCCGCAAGGTAACGCATGACCTTGACGCGCACGTTCTCTGCCGCATCAGCGAGGGTGCGACCAACGGCTTTTCCTGCACCAATGTAGGGACAGCGTTGAAAGCCCCTGGATCGCGTCAGGAGTTCTTGGGCCGCGAGCGCTCGCGATGCTGTGCGGTAGCGGTTCGACACTGAACGGAAAGCTGCTTGGAACGCGCCAACGGTCAGCGGAACCAAAGGGAATCGAGATCGCGAGAAACGCTCCTGAAACCGGATCCATAGTAAAAACGACGACAACAACAAGAAGCGGGTGAGCAAGGAGGCCAACATGGGGGCAATGAAAGTGCCCCGATAGTTCGAGCTACGTTCCACTCCGTCGGTCGCAGTGTTGACGATGCGACCCGAACGTTCCTTCGTGCGCTCGCTGACACCCAAGCGGAAAACCTGGGCGACCATGGCGTGACGTAGACGTGGTTCTTCTGCGCGCAGGCGTGTACCCCCCGAGAAGGAGGCGCTAAACGCCATCATTCCTGCTGCTAAGGCTAAGAGTGAAAGGTATCCCAGTGACGGGAGACTGATATTGCCGCTGATGAGAGCATCAATGACTGAACCGAGCTCGATGTAGAGAATGATCAGGAACATCGCAGGCAGCAGATTTTTGATGATCTCGATAACGTTCGCCATCCGCTGTTTCGGGAAAGGCTGCGGTAGTGCGCTTGGCGAGGCGTTGAGCTCCGGTCCCATCGATTCGCTCTCCTCATTCGGCTTTATGACGTCATTCATTATGACTCTACTTAGGACTACCTTAGCTTCTTAATGACAGAAAGTCATATAGAAGGTTGGAGCAAGTAAAGAGGGTGCATGAAGGGGCGTTCGGATTACTCCGAACGCCCCTTTATTAAGGTTTACAACGCAAACTCGCGGGCACGCCCACGCTTAAGTGCGCGGGAAGGCGGCCACGGCCTCGTCAATCGAGTCAGGCCAGACGGTACATCCAGCCGAAGGGATCTTCCGCGCGGCCCATCTGGATGTCCGTGATGTCCTTCCAAATCTGATGGGTGACGGGACTCGCGGGAAGCTCGACGTCGAAATCGTCCGAGGCGAGGCGTGCAATCGGGGTCACGACAGCAGCGGTACCACAGGCAAAGATCTCAGCGACCGAGCCATTCTTGATGCCCTCAACCAGGTCGGCAAGAGCAATGGATTCCTCGGTTACCAGCACACCACGCGAACGCAGCAGGCGGCAGATCGCGCTACGGGTGCCACCCTCGAGGATCACGCCGGTGAGCTTGGGGGTACGCACGCTTTCCATCGGCCATGACGACGAACATGTTCATTCCGCCGAGCTCTTCGAGGTACTTGTGCTCGTAGGTATCCAGGTAGCAAACCTGCTTGAAACCGCGCTCTGCGGCCAGGTTCTGCGGGAGTAGCGAGGCCGCGTAGTTACCGCCAGCCTTCGCGGAACCGGTTCCGCCAGGGCCAGCGCGGTGGTAGTGCTTCTCAACCCAGATCGACACGCCGGTCTGAGTGCCCGACTTGAAGTAGGGGCCAACCGGGGAGCCGATGACGTAGAAGTCAACCTGGTGAGCGGAGCGCACGCCAAGGAAGGGCTCAGACGCGAAAGTAAAGGGACGCAGGTAGAGAGAGGATCCTTCAGCACCCGGAACCCACTTCTCATCTGCACGCACGTAGTTGACGAGCGCGCCCACGAAGTCCTCACGGTCCATCTGCGGCATGGCCAGACGCCAATTCGAGTGGTTCATACGCGCGGCATTAAAGCCGGGACGGAATGTCCAAATGCTGCCGTCGGAGTGACGGTAGGCCTTGATGCCTTCGAAAGCAGACTGGCCGTAGTGAAGGACAGCGGCCGCGGGAGACAGATCAAGAGGACCGAAGGGAATGACCTCGCGCTGGCCCCATCCGGTTTCGGGCGTCCAGCGCATGTGTGCCATGTGATCGGTGAAAACTGTTCCGAAGTTCAGTTCCTCCATGGCCTTTTCGTAATCCGCCTGCGGGGTCGGATTCGGGTTCTGGGTCAGCGGGAAACGACCAGCCAGTTCATCTGCAGAAGGCAGAGGCTCCTCCCCCAATCGCTCCAATTCGGTGGGAGTGTGCTGCGTTTCTGTCATCGTGTCCTCCTCAAAAGCTGAAGTGCTTTCAGAATATTCCCCTTGCGGGGGTCAAGCATAAGGTGGTCCGCCATCTGACCCGTTGGGGGCGGTGCGCGCGACACTCGGCTCCCGCTCCCCCGGGCCTGGTTCGCATTCCTCTAGGGTGAGCGGTGCCGGCGGAGTGGGTCTTCTGGTTTCTGCTCCCCGGGCGTCGGGAGTCTTCCGGCTCCCACTCCCCCGGGCGCGGCCTCGTCAGCGGCGAATCAGCGCGACCAGGTCGTTGCCGATCTGCTCGGTCGTACGTACCAAAGGGTCGCCAGCGGCATTGGCGGCCGCACGGTTGCGCATGTCTTCTTCAATCGCGTCCATGATCGCGCGCGACTGATCGGCATAGCCGAGGTGATTGAGCATGAGCGCAACAGAGGCAATGGTTGCGGTCGGGTCCGCCTTGCCCTGACCCGCAATGTCGGGCGCGGAGCCGTGGACGGGCTCGAACATTGAGGGGTGCGCGCCTTCGGGGTTGATATTTCCCGAGGCCGAAAGGCCAACGCCGCCGGTGACAGCTCCCGCCTCATCGGTCAAGATGTCGCCGAAGAGGTTATCGGTGACGATGACATCGAAGCGACCCGGATCAGTCACCATGTAGATCGTTCCGGCGTCAATGTGACAGTAGTCGACGCGGACCTGCGGGTATTCGCGGCCCACTTCCTCAACGATGCGGCTCCACAGGCCACCGGCAAAGACCAAAACATTGTGCTTGTGGACCAGCGTGAGGTGGTGAGCCGGACGGGCTGCTGCCTGTTCGAATGCGTAGCGCACCAGGCGCTCCACGCCAAAGGCCGTGTTGACGGAGATCTCCTGTGCGACCTCGTGAATCGTACCCTTTCGCAGGGTTCCGCCGTTTCCGGCGTAAAGGCTTTCAGTGCCCTCGCGCACGACGATGAAATCAATGTCTCCGGGGTTCGCCAGCGGGGTCGGGACACCCGGGTAGTAGTGCGAGGGGCGCAGATTGACATAGTGGTCCAGTGAGAAACGGAGCTTGAGGAGCAGGCCGCGCTCAAGAACACCTGAGGGGACCGACGGATCGCCAATCGCACCCAAGAGGATGGCATCGTGCTGATCGATGACCTCGAGGTCGGTGTCGGTGAGGATCTCGCCAGTGCGGTGGTAGCGGCGCGCGCCAAGATCGAATTCTGTGTACTGCAGTGTGACGTCAGAGGGAATGACAGCTTCCAGAGCCTTGATGCCTTCGGGGACGATTTCCTGCCCGATGCCGTCACCGGGGATTACTGCGAGTTTCAGATTTGTCATGCTGCCATTGTTGCGCGGGGGCGGCAGGTCGGCAGAAGGTGTCCATAGTTCGGGGTGCGTGGGGAGGGGTCTCGTTCCTGAAGTCAGCTCCCCACGCCTCCCCTATCGACACCACTCGGCGGCATTGGCACCACTTGGCGGCATTGACGCTACTTGGCGGCATCGCATAGCCCAAAAAGCGCAATGCCCGTCCTCCAAACGGTGTCAATCGCGCCAACCGGTGTCAATCCGATCGGACGACACCGGATTTCACCGTGAATACCCGACACAAGCCACTCCAAGCAGCGTCAATCCGCATCGAAGTCACCGAATTTCACCGTCAACACCACACACGAAGCACGAAACAGCGCTAAACCCTCCCAACACCGCCCGAAACACCCGCTTCGCACGCAACAAACTTTTCCACAATGCGGGTTTGCAACGATTCATCCACATGTTTTCAGCCAGAAAAACACGCAGCCTCTCCCCGCCCCACACTGTCCACTATGAGCACACAACTGCCGCACGTGGCCTTGAGCTATCGCGGGAGTTCCTCCAGAAGTTCCCCTCTCAGGGACAATTCCGCTTGTACCGCGGCGCCTACGTCCGGTTGCCATTCGACCTCAGCCAAGCGAAGCCCTGGGAAATCTGGGAATCAATTGCGCTGGCACGCATTATTGCGTCAGTCCAGCGAAGAGATCCAACACCACTTGTCGTTGGCAGCTCTGCGCTGCTATTCCATGGAGTGCGAGGCTGGATCGTGAACCCAAACGTTGAGTTGTATCAGCCGAAACGACGGACAAGCCAGCTCATTCCGCCGTTCAGATGCGCGGCAAAGCCCGTGCCCGCGGTTCGGCGAGTCTATCGACGCGGCCCGCCGATTACCTCGGAACGCACGCGGGTTTCAGGCTTGCTTACCGAGCACCCCTACGACGCGCTGATCCGCTGCGCGATGCACGATGACGCGCTGCAAGCATTTGCACTGGGATGCAGCGCCCTCCACAAGTGGTCTGGATTCAGTAATTTTTCGCAAGATGCCTGCCGAGGCCGCGCGGAAGACATACGAAAAGAGATCCTTTCGCGTTTGGAACGCGCGAAGGGACGCCGCGGCTATGCCCGCGCGCGACGGATCCTGAGTTCGATTGACCCGGGTTGCGACAACCCTGCCGAGGCCGCGCTGACCTGGGTGGTCCGTGCGCTATGTCCCTACGACTTTTCGACGCAGTATGAGTTTTCTGCAGGCGGACGACCTCTCTTCGCTGATATCGCGATTCCGCGGCGCAAACTCATCATCGAGTTTGATGGGATCGAGAAACTGGGCTCGACACAAGGGGAGTTTGACCGCGCGAAACGCTCGTGGGTTCAACGCGAACAGGCACTACAAGACCAGGGCTGGTGTTTCCTTCGAGTCAACTGGCGGGATTTCAACGATTGGAGTGAGCTGCGCAGAACGAATTAGCTCTGCGTTCGGGGGTAGCCGCGAAGCCTGTTCCTGCTCGTTTCGCATTGTTGTGGGAGCCACCAAGCGAACGGTGCGATGGTGAAGGGCGACGCTTTCGAGGCCACGAGTGGAATGGGTCGGACGGGAGCTGGACTTAAAATCTGTTTTCCGATTGTGAGTCAAACCGGCACGAGCTGAAGGCGGGACTGAGTAGCATAATCCCATGTCGACAACCATTGATGTTTTATCCGACAGTAAATGCCCCTGCCTCTTGTTGAGGAGATTCGTGGGCGCACACAAGAGTTATTTCAAACATTGTTGAACCGTCATGGTATTGGTTCGACAATCGAGGTTAAAGCCTTCTATCCCTCTGCGGCGGATATACCAATTAAGTACGTTGAAAAAGATGTGGTCTGACGCCGGATTTATATTTGGGCTTCGTATACTTGATCGATGGGATCTGGGATTCAGATTCTTGGCCTAGTTGTTCTTTTGTCGAAGATGACGATCGAATTAGTGAAAAATACTTGGTCTATCCATTCGACTCAAAACCGGAACACCTCGGCTTGTGGTACATCGTTGAAGAATTCGAAGATATTGTTCCTCCAACTCAACTGGCAAAAATTCTGGCACAAGACCACTACTGGACCGACGAACGTAACTTTGCTGGCCCTGCCGTTGCCTCAACCGGTTACGGTTTGGTTTGCGCAGCTCTGGCTGAAGCAACCGATGGAATCATCGCCTCATTTGACTGCGCATTCGACGAAAAGCACAACGGCGAAACTGCTGAGGAGTTCCTTGCTTGGTGGGGTGACAGGCAAATCGATTTCTATGGCGAGGATGCGTTCAGAAATCCGCGAGGGAAAAGATACCAACTAGTCATTGGGTAGAAAGCTCGTGCACGTGCCCCCAGATGCGGCCGGTGCGCAAGAATACTCATGGACAACCACCTGTGAACCGAACGACAGGGTGGAAACGACCGCGACTCCCACGAATGCACCTTGATCTCCAAGTTCGCCCCAAGTGTGGGCAGGAAGCGCCTCTTGACCACTAAGAATCTACACGCGTAGAATCGTGACCATCGTCACCGGATACACCGCCCGGAACGCTCACCTACCAATCCACGCTGCGAGGAGGCAGCTAATGGCACAATCGAATGAGGAACTTCAGGCATCGGACCTGAATTTCCAGACCCCTGAGGGCCGCAAGAGCTTCTGGCTCAATATCGTTTCAGTCTGGCTGGGCACGACACTGGAATACGTCGACTTCGCCCTCTACGGACTCGCCGCCGGCCTCGTTTTCGGCGATGTCTTCTTCCCAGAGCAGACCCCTGATCATCGCATCTACTTTCATCCTTCGCAACCTACGCCGTCGGCTTCCTCGCTCGCCCGCTGGGCGCCATCATCTTGGGCCGCGTCGGCGACCTCCACGGCCGCAAGGTCATCATGGTCATCACCGTCGGACTCCATGGGCATTTCGACCACTGCTCTGGGCCTGCTCCCCACATACCGCCAAGTCGGCTGGCTTGCTCCTGCATTGCTCGTATTCCTCCGCCTCTGCCAGGGATTCGGCGCAGGTGCCGAACTCTCCGGTGGCGCAGTCATGCTCGCCGAGTTCTCCTCGTCAAGCACCGAGGCGTGGTCGCCTCGCTTATCGGTGTTGGCTCAACACGGGCACATCCCTTGCTTCTTCAGTTTGGCTTCTAGTCTTGACCATGCCGAAGGAACAGCTCATGACGTGGGGCTGGCGAATCCTCTCTTGATCTCAATCTTCATCGCTTTTTCGCAATCTTCCTGCGCCGCTCCATGCAGGAAAGCCCCGTGTTCACCGCATTCAAGCTGCGCAAGCAGCGCGAACAGGAATCGGTCGTCGAGGCCGGTCTTGACGCGCACGAAGGCGGCTGGCGCGCATTCTTCGTCATGCTCGGCCTGCGTATCGGAGAAAACGGCCCTTCCTACATCGCGCAGTCCTTCCTCGTGGGCTATGTTGTCAAGGCTCTGGCCATGGAGAAAGCCGTTCCGACGACCGCTGTTCTGGTCGCCTCGTTCCTCGGTTTTGCAATCATTCCCTTCTCCGGATGGCTCTCGGATCGTTTCGGCCGCCGCATCACCTACCGAGTCTTCTGCGCGCTTCTGGTTCTCTACGCATTCCCGGCCTTTGCTCTTCTGCAATCTAAGGACCCGTGGATTGTCGGTTGCGTTATTGTTGTCGGAATGGGACTGGGGTCGCTGGGCATCTTCGGCGTGCAAGCGGCCTACGGCGTCGAGCTTTTCGGCGTTCAGCACCGTTACTCACGAATGGCTGTTGCCAAGGAACTCGGGTCGATCCTCTCGGGCGGCACTGCTCCGATGGTCGCCTCGGCGCTCCTTGCAACCTTCAATTCGTGGATCCCGCTGGCAACATACTTTGCGGTTACGGCCTTCATTGGCTTTGCGACCACTTTCGTTGCTCCCGAGACCCGCGGCCGCGACCTCACTCTCCTTGAGGACGCGATCTAATACCTCCCAAAGGGGCGAATAGACATGGCGAAGCAGCCCACCCGCGACGACGTCGCTCGACTTGCCGGCACCTCAACTGCCGTAGTCAGTTACGTCGTCAACGGTGGGCCTCGCAATGTCCGCCCCGAGACCCGCAAACGCGTTCTCGAGGCGATCGAGCAATTGGGGTATCGCCCCAACGCCTCGGCTCAGTCTCTTTCACGAGGCCGCAGCGACCTTTTTGCGCTCCTCGTCCCCGACCTCGCGAACCCCTACCTCGCCGAGCTTGCCCAACGCCTCGAAGAAGAATTCTTCCGCAGGGACATGGTTTTGGTTGTTGGGGATTCGCGCGACGACCAGGACCGCGAGTCGACGATTCTCGAGGCCTTTCGCCGCCAGCAGATCGCGGGACTCCGCCTGGTACGGCGTCACCCAGCGCTCCCTCTGGATCTTCTTGAGGACGCCTCGTTCCCGGTGGTTTTACTCAACGAACCCGACGGGCACCGCATGGGTAACCACCCAAGGACCACCCGCCTCGTCGCTGACGAACAGGAGGCTGCGCGCGTGGCGACCGAGCACCTCCTGCAGCACGGGAGGACTCGTGTGGCAATGGTTGCTGGTCCCTAGGGGCGCCACAATGCCCGCGAGCGCATCCGCGGGTGGCGTTTGGCTTTGCGCGAGGCCGGGGTCGAAGAGGGTGCGGTTATTCACGGGCCCTTTACTCGCGCCGGTGGCGTTCAGGCAGCTCAGGCTTTGATCGATTCAGGTGCCGACGCGGTTGTTGTTTCAAACGAGTGCAGGCTACGGGTTTTGTTGCGCAGAGCTCCATTGTGCGGGGGTCGCCGTGCCCTGAAGATATCGCGGTTGTTGTCCCTCAACGGAACAGCATTGTCTGAGTTCTTGTGGCCGCCAGTGACCAGCGTGGACGTCCCCGTGAGCTCGCAGGCCGAGGCAATCGCTGATTTTGTCACTGGAACGGATCGCGCGCGCGACCTGAGCGTAACCTCCCGTTTAACGAAGCGGGCAGGCTGCGGGTGCTCGTATTCTTCGAAGGAATGATGATGTCTCTTCCGATCATTGTCGACTGCGACCCGGAAATGGAATCGGGCGCGAATGTTGATGACGCACTAAGCTCTTGTGTATGCGCTGCGCCATCCTGAGTTGGATTGCCGAGCCGTGTGGACGGTTTTCGGGAACACCCCTTCTGAGACTGGCGCGAAGTGCGCCCACGAGATCATTGATTCTGCGACGGTTACCGGCCAGACTCCCCCACGTATTCAGCAGGGTTCGACCCATCCTTTGCTGGCGAGCACGCAGCGTTGGGACCAGCAGCGCGAGGAATACGCCTCGAGCCCAGAGGGGTAAGCGCGTGGGGAGACGGGCGCCTCGTCCCCCGTTGCGGGCGATGGGGATTCTTCCATTGACGAGGCCGTGGCTGAGAAGTTGTTCCGCGATGTTACGGACGCTGCATCGGTCGCTGCGGCAACGTCGGCGGGCCAGAAGGTAACGATTGTTGCGATTGGTCCGCTGACGAATATCGCGCGTTTGTTGACTGCGCATCCTGAGTGCCGCAGCTTATTGAGCAGATCGTGTTGATGGGCGGATGCTTTTGGTTTCGGCGATCTTGTCGATACAAATTTTGCTGTCGACCCCGAGGCTGCACAGATTGTTTTCGCTAGCGCAATCCCGCTAACTGTTGTTCCTTTGGATACTACTCGGACGACTCACATGTCTCAGGAGCGCTGGGAGCGCATATTGAAGGCTTGTACGGACAAGGATTTGGCCGAGGCGCTTCGACAGTGGATTAATCCGTGGCTCGCTTTCTCTCAGCAGACCCGCCCGGTTGATGGCATGTGGGTCCATGACTTGGTGACCCTGTTTGCGCTGACAAATCCCGAGTTGGTCGCGATTGAGGATGCGCATTGTGGGGTTAACGAGGCGGGGAAGCTGATGCGTTGTGCAGGCGGACGTCTGGTGAGGGTTGTGACCGCGGTGGATAACGAGGGTTTGCTGGGAGCTTTGGAGCGAGTGATCGCTGGCCGGAACTAGGTTTTCGTTTCACCAGCGCCAAACTGCTCGCAGATGAAGGTGCTTCACAGTAAAGTGAAAGCATGCTTGACGATGTGGTTGCACAGAAATTACGCGCGTTCTCTGAGGAACGCGATTGGGACTCAGTTCCATTCGTCCGAAAATTTGGCGAAATCAATTTCTATCGAGGCCGCTGAGCTCTTAGAGTGCTTCAGTGGTCGCCCGATGGGGATCCAGGCAATCAAGGAAGAGCTCGCCGATGTCCTCACCTACTGTTATTTCCTTTGCAATGAAGGTCGGGCTTGAGCCTGATCAGATCGTGCTGGAGAAGCTCGCCGTCACCGCCCAGAAGTATCCGGTTGAAAAATCGCGTGGGAGCGGTGTGAGTGCGACCAGCTGGATTGATCAGGCTGACAACGGCGATTGACACCTGCACAAATCCGTGCAATACCAACGCCAAATAGACGAAAAACAACACGCAAAAATTACATCTGCGTCATTCAGATGCATTAATCTGAGAATACGCAGCACACCTTCGGGGAAATCTCCAAGAACGCAGCCGGTGATCAGCGATGTTCACCCGGAACCCATCCGCCACACAGAAGGGCATCTCCATGCACAGTGATTCCAATGCAGACCAGCTTGCATTTGAAGTTGATGGCGTTCCAACACCCAACGGCACCTCTGTCCCTTCTGCATCTACGATCACTGAGCCTTCCGCTCCCCCATCTTCTTCAGCCAGCGCACTGGATGCGCTCCTGAACGAGTACCGTGCGCGCGCGACAAGCGAACGCGAGAAGGGCACGCTCTTCGGCCGCATCGTGAAGAAGGTGGGCTCCTCCCTGTACTGGGACGACTGGTCCAAGGATATTGCAACGGTTGCTGGGCGTTACATCCGTTTAATTGAACAGTTGCTGGAAGACCCCTGAGCGGCAGAGATGCATTCCAGGAGTTCGTGGCGCGCTGCGCCAGACCCTGAATCCGTCGGTGGATAATGTCTCCGCGGTGGAGATGCTGGCCCAGCACATCCTGACGGCAAAGCCCATTACGGTTGGCAATGGAACAGGAAAACAGACGAGCAAGAAGCGGAGGAGCAATGAAAAGAATTAGCTACAACCCGTTGTGGAAGAAGCTCGTCGACAAAGGCTGGCTGAAGCGCGATCTCCAGCAAAAAGCTGGCATCAGCACTGGAACCGTTACCAAGCTCGGACGGAACGAGAACGTCACCACCGCCGTTCTCGTCAAGATCACCGAAGACACTGGACTGCGGACTGACCGACATCGCGGAGATCGTCGAAGTCATCGAGTCTGTGAAGGGAGATAACGATGTCAAAGCTCACTGAAGAGGACGTCAAACTCAGGTTCATTACACCTGCGATCACCGAGACGGCTGGTTGGCGTAAAGAGCAACTTTGTATGGAGCTTGTCATCGCTCCTGGCCAGGTCATCGTTCAAGGTACCAAGACCAAACGGGCGAGATCAGCAAAGCGGATTACGTGCTGCTTGGTTCGAGTCGCGTAAAGCCGCTTGCGGTTGTTGAAGCCAAGGACATGGAGCACACTGTTCGTGCAGGTCTGCAGCAGGCACTGAGGTTATGCCGCGAAGCTTGACGCCCCGTTCGCCTACTCGTCAAACGGCAAGGGCTTCATCGAGCACGACTTCTTCACCGGCGTTGAGCGAGAGATCGGCTTGGATGAGTTCCCTACCGCGGATGAGTTGTGGCAACGCTATCTGGTTGGCAAAAGGACTTGACGCTCAGGGTGCGGCACTGATTGCTGAGCCATATCATGTTGACCCGTTCAAACCGCAAAGAGCTCCGCTATTACCAGCAGGGTAGCGGTAGACCGCACGCTGGAAGCAATCGCACACGGCGACCGCCGTCTACTCTGGTGATGGCCACCGGCACCGGCAAGACATTCACGGCCTTTCAGATTGTTGGCGGCTCCTCAAAGCTGGAACAGTGAAACGGGTACTGTACCTTTGCCGACCGCAACGTGCTGATCGATCAGACCATCACCGGCGACTTCGAGCCACTCTCTGGCCGCATCACCAAGGTCAAAGGCAAGCACTTGGATTCCTCTTACGAGGTTTACATGAGCCTGTATCAACAGCTCGCTGGTGAGGGAGGGTGAAGAACCATTCCGGCAGTTCAAACCAGAGTTCTTTGACCTCGTCATCATTGATGAGTGTCACCGTGGATCAGCACGCGAAGAATCGCTGTGGCGACGTGTCCTCGACTATTTCTCCTAGCGCCATCCACATTGGTATGACGGCAACACCGAAAGAAACCAGGAAGTGTCGAACATCGACTACTTTGGTGAGCCTGTCTACACCTACAGTTTGAAACAGGGAATCGAGGATGGCTTCCTCGCTCCGTATAAGGTGATCCGTGTTGGCTTGGACGTCGACTTGGAGAACTGGCGACCGTTCGAGGGCAAGTCGACGTTGATGGCAACGAAGTTGAGGATCGCGAAGTACAATGTCAAGGATTACGACCGTAACCTCATCATTGATGAGCGCACCCAGATGGTCGCCAAGTACGTGACGTCCTGGCTGGAGAAGTACGGCACTGATTCGAAGACCATCGTCTTCTGCGTCGATATTGAGCATGCTGAACGAGATGCGCCAAGCCCTAGCGAACGAGAACCTTGAACGGGTCATCGAGGACTACCGGTACGTCATGAAGATCACCGGAGATGATAAAGAAGGCAAGGGTCAGCTCGATAACTTCGCTGACGGCAACGAGCAGTACCCGACACTGGTGACCACATCGAAACTGCTCACCACAGGCGTCAACGTCAAAACGATCAAGCTCATCGTCTTGGGTCCAACATTGGGTCGATGACGGAGTTCAAACAGATCGTCGGACGCGGCACCCGACTCGATCCTGAGCATGGCAAAGAGTTCTTCACGATCATGGACTTCCGTGGATCGGCCGACTCTTCGCCGACCCGGATTTCGACGGTACCCCAGCAGGCAGCATAGACATGCCTTTGCCCGAGCCTGGAGATGACGGCGAGATCCCCGAACCGAATGGCCGAAAACGACGAAACCGTGGAAGACCCGGGTCTGAAGATGACATCGAGGACTTCGGCCCAGATGATGTGATCATCTGTGCATCCGCCTTGGATCGACGACCCAGCCCCTGAAAAAGCAAAGGCAAGGTGCGAGTTCGCGGTGTCGAAGTCAAACTGCTCAACGAGCGCGTCCAGTACGTCGATCCCGTCACCCGGCAAACTCATGACCGAATCGATCCGCGACTTCTCGAAGCGGTCATTGCTGAACACGTGCTCCAGCCTCGACTCGTTCCTTACCGCTTGGTCGCAGGCCGAGCGAAAGGACGAAACTCATCAGCCAGCTCAGCAGCCGTGGCGTTTTTCCTTGAGGCGATACGCGAAGAAGCTGACGGTAGGTTCTTCGACGTTGACGATTTCGACCTGATCCTCCACGTTGCCTTCGGCAAGCCTCCACTGACCAAACAAGAGCGTATCGATCACGTCAAGAAGCGCGGTTACCTCCACAAATACTCAGACACGTGCCGCGAAGTGTTGGAAGCGCTCTTGGATAAGTACGCAGATATCGGTATATCTGAAATCGAAACAACAGAATCCTCAGCGTTGACCCATTCACCCAGTACGGGTCACCGCAGAAGATTGCCCGCCTCTTCGGAGGACGCGATGCCTACCTCCAGGCCATTCGTGAACTCGAAGACGCCCTCTGACGAAGCTGCATAAGGAGCACAAGTAGCTAATGAGCCTGAACTCGTTCATCTCAACCTCCCGCAAGATCATGCGCGGAGACGCCGGGGTCGACGGCGATGCCCAACGCATCGCCCAACTCACTGGCTGTTGTTCCTCAAAGGTCTACGACGCGAAAAGCCGACTGGGGAGTTCCACAACCCCGCCTACCAGTCGATCATCCCCAAACATCTCCGCTGGCGATCTTGGGCACCCGACCGAAAGACGGACGCTCCAAGACCGGTGAGGAACTGCTGACGTTCTCAACACTGAACTCTTCCCAGTCCTCAAATCGCTGCCGATCACCGCATCGACGCCGCTCAGTCAATCCGTGGTTCGGGCAGTGTTCGAGATTCGAACCAGTACAGCGAAGGACGGCATCCTCATCCGTCAACTCGTTAACCTGATCGACGAGATTGACTTCGAGGACTATACAGACCGGCATGCTTTCGGCGAGATCTACGAGACCTTGCTGAAAAGAACTCCAAAGCGCGGGCAGCTCAGGTGAGTACTACACGCCGCGCGCGGTCACCGACTTCATGATCGAAATGATCAACCCCAGGCTCGGAGAGACCGTCGCGGACTTCGCAGCCGGAACAGCCGGGTTCCTCACCTCAACGCTCAAACACCTCGACGAACAGGTCGAAAAGCGTCGAAGACCGCGAGGCATATCGCTCCAGCGTTTACGGCATTGAGAAGAAGCCAATGCCGTACCTGCTGGCGTGACCAACCTGCTGTTACACGACGTCGACCAGCCCCAGTTCATTCACGGCAACTCACTCGAGACGCAACGTGCGCGACTTCAAAGACAGCGGGAAGTTCGACGTCGTCACCATGAATCCGCCCTACGGCGGCACAGAGCAAGAATCGGTCAAAGCGAACTTCCCGCAAGCCTTCCGTTCCTCTGAAACCGCAGACCTATTCATCGCGCTCATCACCTACCGGCTCAAACGACACGGAAGAGCCGGGGTCGTACTGCCCGACGGGTTCCTCTTCGGCAACGACGGCGCAAAAAGTCGCACTGGAAGGAACGGCTCCTCAAGGAGTTCAACCTCCACACCATCATCCGCCTGCCGGGCTCTGTGTTCTCGCCCTACACCTCCATTGCTACCAACCTGCTGTTCTTCGATAACACCGGCGCAACCAAAGAAACCTGGTACTACCGAGTAGACCTCCCCGAAGACTACAAAGCGTTCTCCAAGACCAGACCAATGCTGAGGGAACACCTGGCCGACGCCGCTGAGTGGTGGATGGATCGCCGAGAGATCGAAGACGCTGACGGCAACCCCAAAGCCCAGCGGTTCACCGCCGATCAACTTATCGAGGGCGGTTATAACCTTGATCTCTGCGGCTTCCCGCAACAAACAACCGTCGTGCTCAGCCCAGAAGAAACAATCGCTGATTACAAGATCAAACGAGCCGAACTCGACGCGCAAATCGACGCCAAGATCGCCCAAATTCAAGCGCTCCTGGCGGTGACCGAATGATAGCCGACCGCCTCCGCGCTGCCATCCTCAAGCCGCCATCAGCGGCAAACTCACCGACCAACGACCAGAAGATGGTACCGCCACAGAACTCCTTGAACAGATTAAGGCAAAACGCGCCGCACTGGTCAAAAGCGAAGAAACTCAAGAAGCAGAAGCCACTTCCACCCATCACGGATGAAGATCGGCCATTCCCGATACCTTCCAATTGGGTATGGGCGCGTTTCGAGGGAGAGCCGCGAGGTACGCGCAACGAGGCAAGTCCCCAACGTATGCCGATGTCTCCCCGTATTTGGCGGTCTCTCAGAAGTGTGCGCTGGACAGGATTCGACCCTGCGCTGGCACGCCCGTATGCGTCCGAGGCGTTCGCTGCGCTTCACAGGATCGGATTCTGAGTGCGGGCGACATTCTTTGAATTCAACAGGCACCGGCACAGTCGGTCGGTCAACCGTCTTGCCAGAGTCAGGTGACTTCGGCAAGATGGCTGCAGATTCGCACGTTACAGTCAGCACGAACCTTTCCAGAGGTACTTCCCCGGTTCATCGACGCCTTTATCTCGTCGCCGCACATTCAGCAGAACATGGACGACCTGACAAGCGGAACCACCAAGCAGCAAGAACTTAATTTGGGAACCATCCTTGAGCTGCCTCTTCCCATCCCACCGCTTGCCGAGCAGGAGCGGATTGTCGCCAAGCTTGACGAGGTTCTGCCGCTCATTGACCAACTTGCTGAACTTGAGAGAGAGTATCTAGACCGCGAGTTCGCCAAAGCAATCGAACGCGCGATCCTCCAAGCCGCCATCAGCGGCAAACTCACCAAGCAACACCCCGAAGACGGCACCGCAAAAGAACTCCTCGAAACCATCAAAACCGAACGCCAACAACTCGAAAAAGGAGGGCAAAATCAAGAAGCAGAAGCCACTGTCGCCAGTGTACAAAGCAGACGAACCCTTCGAACTGCCAGGGACGTGGGCGTACCCCGCTTTGGGCGAGATTGTCACACTGATTCGTGGGATCACCTTCCCGGCGTCAGCGAAACACAAGGAATCGTTTACTGGGGCTGTCCGGTGTCTGACCACAGGGTCGGTGCAAAGTAGGTATTCAGACAGCGCTGATGTGTTCGTAGACGCCTCGTTCGTTAAGCGCTCCGATCAGTATCTATCTCGCGGCGATGCCATCTTGTCAACAGCAAACTCAACCGCGTTAGTAGGAAAATCGATCTACTGGGATGAGGCTCATGAGCGCACATTCGGCGGGTTCTTAACTGTTGCTCGTGCGATGGATAGCCGACCCGCTGCCACTCGATATCTTCATACAGTCCTACGAACGCTGTTTCTTGGCGGTGCATTCGCCGAGAAGTCGACTCAAACGACAAACATTGCAAACCTCAGTAATAAGATCCTCTATGGGGTTCGGATCCCTCTGCCGCCTGCGGCTGAGCAAGAACGCATTGTTGCGAAGCTTGACCGAGTACAGCCCCTGGTGCGAAGCATAGAGGAGCTGGTGTCGTGATCACTAAAGTTCATATCCCGGGCTTTCGTTGTTTCAAGGAGCTTGTCCTCACACCAGCTGAGATGACGCGAAGTTCGGTTTTCGAAGATCAGACTGCACTGCCTGAAGCGGTATGGGTGGGCGTTGCGCAGATACTCTGCTCACCAGCGACTACTGCCAGGAGGCGAGAAGGCGATGGGTGACGAAAACCGATTGTTTCGACAATTCGAAGCGAATCTCCGCATGACTCCGGCGACAGTCAGCGCGGTGCGCAATCGATACCATGCCATCACGCGGCGCATCAATGTGGACTTCTGGGGAACGTCCTCAGACACAGATCACTCCTGGTACGCCGGGTCATATGGTCGCGGTACAGCGATCTCAACGAGTGATATCGATATTCTCGTGGAGCTACCGCCCGGTGAATACAACAACGCTTGGGCGCGATCCCTGTTTGGTGGGAACGGGCCATCCGAGCTACTCCAAAAGGTGAAACGAAGTCTCAGTGCGACCTATCCTCAAACCAAGCTGCGGGGGAAGGACAAGTCGTCGTCGCCGAGTTCACAGATGGAGTTCGATTCGAGATAGTCCCCGTGTTTCGGGCGGAAACGCAGGGTTATTCGATCTCAGGCCGCAGCCCACTGGAGTGGACCATCGACCGCTACCACGTGAAGACAGACAAGGCGTCGGGCATCGTCAACGACCCGAACGATTTCCTGCGCGAGCAGGGCCGCCCCGACGCGGTCGTGGACCTGATCAAGCGTCTGGTGACGGTCTCGATGCGAACCCAGGAGCTCCTAGCAGCACTGCCGCCGCTGGAGATTCCCGAGCAGTAGAGCGCGCCTAGCTGCCATAAGTAAGACATAAACCGCCCAAACAAAGGATTCCTAATCCATGCCATACGAACTCGAAGATAAGCTGGTGATCGGTATCGCTTCAGCGCCCTGTTCGATCTGTCCGAATCGGACAAGATCTTCCGTGAACAAGGAGAAGAAGCCTACCGCGAATACCAGCAGGAGCATTTGTATGACACGCTAGAACCCGGCGTAGCTTTTCCTTTTTATCAAACGACTTCTATCGCTCAACGATCTAGGCACCAAAGAGAACCGCTCGTTGAAGTTATTGTTTTGTCGCACAATTCGCGAGACACCGGGCTCCGTGTACTTCAATCCACAAAAACGCATGAGCTAGGGATAACGCGAGCAGTATTTACGCAAGGCAAAGCTCCTTTCGAGTACATGACAGCGTTTAACATGTCCCTGTTTCTTTCTGCCAATAAGCAAGACGTGGTTCAGGCAGCACGGGCGGGATTCCCGGCAGGACAGGTGATTGGCGAGACCCCCAGTGAAGAAACCGATAAGGAATCCAATACTGTCAATGTTGCCTTCGATTTCGATAATGTGTTGGCCGGTTCTTCTGCCGACGATTGCTATGAAGAGCAAGGGCCAGAGACATACCGAGTAATTGAAAGTGCACTCGCAAAAACTCCACTTTGAGACAGGTCCGCTTGCACCACTACTACGACGACTAAACGAAATCCAAGACAAGGAAGACCAGAAAAATTTCTGACCCAGACTATGAAGACGTCTGCGAATATCGATCGTGACTGCAAGGAGCGCCCCAGCTGAGGAAAGAGTTATCACTTCGTTGCGCGAATGGGAGCTCCACGCGAACGACTTATTCTTTCTTGGAGGGATATCGAAAGCGAAAGTCCTCCAAGTTCTAAAACCCCATATTTTCTTTGACGATAAGATCGATAATTTAGAAGAGCGCCGATACAGTTTCCGTGCGTCTACATTTCCAGCTTCAGGTGGTGTTTGAGAGCTACTGCCGCAGTCCTGTCCCTCACGAATTCGGGTCGGCGTCGATCGCTCCCTGGACGTCGTTGAACAGCGGGTTCGAGATCTCAACCTGCACGATCTCCACATTCGGCACGTCGTGCGGCAGCAGCGGATCATCCGCCGAGGTCTGCAAGGCCAAAGTTCCGCACCAAACAGGCGATCGTTCGGATCCTTGACCATCTGAATGTCCGAGATACGACTGAGAGTCAAGTGCCCCGCGCGCTGGAAAAATACCCGAGCGCGTAATGATCCGCTTCGTCGTCACCGTGTGAGGTCGCGGCCATCCATTTCGCCCACGGCACCACGAACAGCGGAATCGCGATAATGACAAAGACGATCCGATCGCCGGCAGCGCCCACTTTCGCGAGTCCACGGGTACAAACACCGATCCAACAATCGCGGCAACAAGCAGCACAACCGCCACGATCCTCCACAGCAGCACCTTGATGTGCGTGTGCATATGGCGGACGACAACTTCATCTTTGCTCAGGAGCTTTTTCGACAAACCCATACCCTCATTCTGCCAGACCGCGCCCCACCCTTCTAACAATTTCGACTCCCTTCGAGGCCTGCTAGTCTGGAACAGTCGAGAGAAACACATGAACATCCTGGTCACTATCCTTCTGGTTTGCGCCGCACTCATCGTTGTCGTTGCCGGCCTCCACCTATTCGTGACCGGGCTTCTGGTCCGCAACCAAGCGGTTCGTCCACCTCTTGGCCTCTATTTGCGCGATATCCCGGTTGGCTCGCACGCATGGAACGCCGGCCACCAAGCCGTCTGGGTCCTCCTCTTCATGGGCGGAGTCCTGGGCACCGCGCAAGGAATTGCGGTCATCGCGATGGCCTTCATGCACACTTCCGGCTCAACCTCGACCAGCCTGATTTTCCTTGTGATGGGCGCGCTCACCGTCGCGGTCCTCGGCTGGAATGCGCGAGCGAAAAGCGCACCCAAGTTGCGCTTGCGACGATCGAAGAAGACCAATCCTCCACTGACGAGGCCTAGCGGCACCCCCAAACACACGAAGTCGGCAAATGCCATGCCTTATAGCCTGTGTCTTTTAGTGACTTCGTGTGGAGGATAAGGGAGAGTCCCTGGGCACCCAGCCTTCTTTCAGCTATTTTCGTTGATAATCCCCACATTTCGCAAAACTGTATGGAACTGCAGGCTCGCTGCGTTAAAGTGGAAACCTATCTCAAGAAAACCTGAATTTTCTCTGGAGTTTGCATGATCCTGTCATTTGTTCGTCAGCGCAAAGCGCTCGGCGTGGCCGCAGCGCTCATCACTGTCCCCCTCGCGGGCGCAGCACTGCTCGCCCCCACCGCGCAGCCTCGGCAGCAGACGAGGCGCGGCCTCGGCAATCACGCGCCCCAGAAGTTTTGCCAATCCCCCAACACCGTCATCAAGAGCGTCTTCTCCCCGACGGCGACGTTGACAACTCACTGACCATCAACCACAACCCGACGGCCACAACTGCCACCGACGAAGCAGACCGCTTTGGCGAAAGTGAGATCGCACAGGGCTCGACACGTGGCTGTTTCGGGCGAGTTCTCCCAAGTGCACGACCTCGCGCCCTCTGGGCGGCACTTTCAATGTCAACACAGCGATCATCGCTGCATCGCCCTCGGGGATTGGCGGCGACTTTGATCCTCGACCTGATCGGCGTCATCAACACCTCAACCGACCCGATCTCGCAGGGCAAAACAACGGCGGCAAGCTCTCCTACATTTTCAAGGCAACGAGATCGCGCCGGGTCGGTAAGACCTACCATCGCGTACTTCCACCACACACCGATGGAAACTCAGACTCCCCCATCAACACCGGCAGGAACACAGAATCACCTGTTCTACACGGGTTTCCGTGTAAAGGTTGTTGCGCCGAAGAATTGCGCTCCCATCGTCTATGACGCAGACAGCGGCACCATTGGGCCAGGCAACCTACACTGACGCGGTGGCCTCGACCGGTACTTCAATTACGACGCGCACAAGCCTCCTGGCTGAAGAGCCCGTTCGCGATGGCTACACCTTCGTGAACTGGGCGAATAGCACGACGCTGTTGGGCACGACCTGCACCTATACCTACAAGCCGGGCGCGAATGTCTCCCGTGGACGACCGCTGCCACCACGAAGACCTGGGAGCAACTGCTCGAAACAAACACCTTCACAGCAGTGTGGGCACCAAAGTACTCTCTGCACTACGACGCGAACGGTGGCTCGACCACGCCTCCAAGCGTTGAAGGCAACTTTGAGGTCGATCGCAAGACCGGCGACGTTACCAGCCTTCGGTCACGAAGACCGCTGCAGAACGCAATCACTCGCGACGGCTACACCTTCAAGGGATGGAAAGACCAGGCAAGTGGTGAGGACTTCACTCCCGGTGACGCGGTTGAACTGACCACCGCAAACCCGAACCGCGTACTGGTTGCACAGTGGGAGCAAAAACGCTGTTCCTACTCCCCACCCCCACGACTCCCGACGCCTTCGGCAACCACTCCGGCACCCGTTCCGTCGGCAACCACGCCGGCACCTGTACCTTCGGCCTCTACTCCCCGGTCGCACCGACCGCTCCAGCAACGCTTCCACTCCTCAGTCTCCGCTCCGGTCGAGTCCCAACCAGCCTCTGACCCCGGTCAGCCCGGCTGAAACCCAGCACAGCCCGGAACAGACAACCCGGCACAGCCGCTCAGCCTGCACCTGAACAAGGCACCCAGGATGGAAACGCTCCGCGTGCACTGGCACCACCGGCTGGTCACCCGTCGCTCTGCTGCCTCAGCAGCCTTCTTGAGCATGGGAATCCACGATCCTCATGGCAGCGCGTCGCCGCGGCGAAAACTGAAGCGCTGCGGTAATAGCACCAAGGGCCCGCTCAGCGGAATAAGCCTAAAAGCTGCCAACACATTTCAATACAAATGGCCGGGGCCAGGGGCATAATCGCACTCCCCGGCCCCGGCCTCGTTAATCAGCAGACCAACCAGACGATCAGGGTCAGATCCACGCTCCCCGAACGAGCGAAGTAGTACCAGCGACCGTCGATCTTCTGCCAGCCAGTACGCATCTGGCCATCAGTACCGAAGTAGTACCAGGACAGGCCAATACGCTGCCATCCGGTCGCCATATGACCATCCGTTCCAAAGCGATACCGGTGCCCATCGAGGTTCTTCCATCCGGTCACCATGCGGCCGTCAAAGGCTAAAGGATTGTACCAGTGGCCATCAATCTGGGCCCACCAGATCTTCACGAGCGCCCGTGCTCGGATCAAAAGTAGTACCAGCTGCCGTTCTCTTGGAGCCAGCCGTTTGTGCGGGCGCCGTACGAGCTGTAGTGGCTCACTTCCCGTCCTGCTGTTCCCAACCGGTGACCATGATGCCATCAGCGTTGTAAGCGGTACGTTGCATCGCAATGATGACGCTTTGCGAGGCCGCGAAGCTGCCGTCCTCGAGCTGCCACTTCCAGCCGGCACCGGTGTTCACCCAGTGCGCGGGTGTCGCAGAAGGCGTGGGATCCGGGGCCGGGGTCGGCTCAGGATCAGGGTGAGCTGCGGGCGGGCGTTGGATCGGCTGAAAGCGTGGGCGCCGAGTCGGGTCCACCGAGGGGAGGGCGCCGGGCTCGGATCCACCGTCGGAGCCGGCGTGGGCTGCCGGATCGACCGAAGGCGTCGGCTGCGGAGTAGGCGCGACGTCTCGCCCGGGTCCGTCAAACCCAGGTACGCAGCGTCAACGCGCATGAAATCAATGTTCTTGTACCCACCGGTCTCAACTGGCAGGCCCCAGGGTTCCATCATTCAGCGCGTGCAGGGTCGGGTAGGCCATGTCGCCGCTCCGCGAAAACCTGCCCTCGCTCCAAGTGAAGCCATCGTCGTAGGACACACGAGATCGTTCCATTCGCGGGCACTCGACAGATCGCATTCGAGAAGAGCAGGACCGTGCGCGCGCCGAACCCTGAGGTGCATTCGGGTATGCGCGAATGATCGAGGCATTGTTGCGAGGATCCGTCAGGTCCCAGTTGTGACGGAAAGGGACCCCAGGTCTGACCGCCATCGTAGGAAATCGCCTCGAGGCGTTGGCCCGCGGTGCCCTGCGTCCGAGAGTTGAGCAGCAGGCGCCCGTCAGAGAGCTCAACGACCTTGTTCTCATCCGCACTACCTTCACTGGGGCGCCCGGCTCCACGTCGCCGTGGTCATCCAGGTAGACGAAAACCGCCATGAGCGAGGTGCTACCCCGCATTTGCGACCGCGTACTGCTGAATCAATCGGCCAGCGTGTGCGCCGTAGCGCAGCTGGATGCCTTCACCCGAAGATGCAAAACGCGTAAACCACTGACCTTCATAACCAGCCGTCACCTGATCGGTGATGGTGCGAGGTTCACCCACGTCTGACCGTTGTCGTCGATTCGACAACATGAGCGTGGAAGGATGTTGCGCGTTGGGATCGGTTTCCCAGCCGCGATTGGAAGAGGCCCGCGTCAAAAGACTTCACCGAGAAGAGGAAGATCGTCCCGGTGGTGCGATCAACAACGAAAGAAGGATCCGAGAATCCGACCTTATTCGCGCCGGGGGTTCCGGCAAGAGCGGTTTGGATCGGGGTGCACGACTTACCGCCGTCCTTCGAGATGCGGTAGACGATCGAGTTCGCCTGGGGCGCATCCTGGCGGGTTTCGGGGCGGCCATCCCATGCGGCGATAATCCAGCCGTTGGTGGCTGTGGTCAGGGCGGGGATGCGATGGCACTTGAATCCATTCAGACCAGGCGAGGCCAGGCGCGCGACCTCGCCGATCGCGTAGTCCTAGGGGTTTCCACCGGGTCCGCTCTGCTGCACGCGAGCCGGGGAGCGCAGTGATGGCCTCGGCGAGTGGCGACAATTCCGCCGGCGATGACGTCGTTTCCGTTGCGGTCGCGGGTCGCCGCCCACGTCGAGGTGGGGGTGAAAGAGCCGGCGGTCAGGTCGGCCTCGGTGATCGTGTAGGTCGCGGACTTGCACTGCTTGGTGGTGTGCGCGGCGAGGTTGTGCCAGCGGCAGTTCGGCGCGCCGGTGGTCAGGACGCCAGCGAGGTTTGATTCCTTCGGGAATACGGTCAGAGCGCTGTCAGTCTCGTTCGTGTAGGTGAAGGTGAATGTGAGGACGTCCCCATACTACCTTGTCCCCGAGGGGTGTCTGTACGCGTTGCGGTAACGGTGATCGGCGCTGGGGTTGTTTCGCTTGCCGAGGCCGCGGCCGCGTCGCCGGGTTGGGTGTCACTTTCGGGGGTTGCCAGTGCCGGCAGAGAGAACGACGCACACAGGAGTGCAGCGCCTGAGACGGCTGCTAGGGCCCGCCCATATCGACGGAGGGTCATCTTTGGTCCTTCTGGATGAATGATATGGATGCGCGACTGAAAAGCGACGCGTGAGTCAGGTCTCAGTCATCACGTAAGTCATCTTACAAATTCGCGGGACCTTCAGACGGTTTCATCAGGATACTATTCGCTGCCTTTCAGCATATTTCACACCGATTTTGTTGACGTGTGTGCGAATAGATGCGGCACTATCGGCCTGCAACTGGCATTGACACAGGAACGCATCAATTGGCACAGCCTATCCAAGGGCTCGCACCACAGCCTCCCAGCCTCTCCCCTCCACATGAAGTCAACAAAAGACACAGGCTATCCAGGGCTCTCCCACCCCCACATCGAAGTCGGCAAAAAGACACAGGCTATAAGGCATGCCATTCACCGACTTCGTGTGTCTTTTTCAGGAAGGAAGGGCGAGGCCGGACGAGCGCAGACGGAGACAGACTGGCGGCCCCGCGCGCTCAGTACACATAGAAACGGCTGTGCGGGCTGGTGCGTATGCACCGCCCACAGCCGTTTCAGTCAAAACACCAGTCTTGACCCGAACTCAGCTCGAGCCCAAGCAGCCGACCGAACCACACAAGAGGTCAGCTGCAGCGAGCTGCGCTACCTTCGGTGTAGTCCTCATCAGCCTGGGTCCAGCCGAAAGCCTTACGCAGCTTCTGACCGGTGGCCTCGATCGGGTGAGACTCTTCCTCAGCGCGCAATGCCTTGAACCTCGAGAGCACCATTGTCCTGGTCCTCGATGAAGCGGCGAGCGAAGGTGCCATCACTGAATATGCAGTCAGGATGTCGCGCAGCCTGCTTGGAGGATTCACCGATAACGCGCGGGCCAGAGATGTGAGTCGCTGCACTCAGCGGTGTCAGAGCAGGACCAACGCTGCTTGGTGATGCCACCCTCGTTGATCAGGGTCAACGATCTGCTTCATCTCGTGGCAAAGCCCTCGAAGTAGGCGATCTCGGGCTGGTAGCCAGCGGCAACCAGGGGTCTCGAAACCGGCCTGGATCAGGGTGAGGAGACGCCGCCACACAGAGACGAGCCTGCTCGCCAGAAGGAGGTCAGTTTCGGTCTCTTCGGTGAGGTCGTCTTGATGACACCGGCGCGGGTGCCACCAATTGCGCTTTGCGTAGGACAGAACCAGGTCCCAAGCCTGACCGGAAGCGTCAACCTCAGCGGCAACAACGTCCGGGGTACCCTTGCCCTGGGTATAGGTCCTCGCGGACCTTGTGGCCCCGCCCTTGGGGGCGACCATGATGACATCGTGACCGGTGGGGACCTCGATGTAGCCGTAGCAATATGAAGCCGTGCGCGAAGAGGAGGGCCGCGCCTTCCTTCAGGTTCAGGGGCGATCTGCTCGGCGTAAACGAAACGCTGCACCTGGTCGGGCAGGAGGACGGAGACAACGTCGCCCTCAGCCACGGCCTCGAACGTCCTTCACCTCGAGGCCGGCTGCCTCAGCCTAGGCCCACGAGGAGGGAACCGGGACGCAGGCCAACGACCACGTCAACGCCGGAATCCTTCAGGTTCAGTGCATGCGCATGTCCTGCGAACCGTAACCAATAGCGGCCACCTTCTTGGACTGGATCAGCGACAGGTCTGCGCCGTCGTCGTAGATGATCTCTGCCATTCTTATTTCTCCTTTAGTTGATCCGTAATCGATTGCTCACCGCGACCGATCGCGACAGCACCCGATTGGACGAGTTCGATGACGCCGTGAGGGTTCCATGGCCCGCAGCAGCGCTCTCCAGCTTGGGTAGTGAACCGATCGATTCAATGACGACCGACTCAGGTTGAACGTCGACAACGTGCGCGCGGAACAAGTCCACGACCTGCAAAACGCCAGTGCGACGAGATTCGTCAGCGCGAACCTTCATCATGAGCAAACGACGTTCGACGGATTCCTCGGGGTGGAGCTCAACAATCTTGAGCACATTGATGAGCTTATTGAGTTGACGCTTCACCTGCTCGATGGGAGCAGAATCGGCCTCGACAATAATCGTCATGCGTGAGATGCCGGGTTGCTCGGTCTCCCCCACTGCGAGGGACTTAATGTTGAACGAGCGGCGTGCAAACAAGCCGGAGACTCGGGTCAAAACACCGGGCTTGTTTTCTACCAGGACAGCCAGCGTGTGCATCATCAGTCTTCCACCTCCCAGTCGGGCGCGATATCGCGGGCGTAACGAATATCGTCATTGGGTACTCCGGCTGCGACCATCGGCCACACCATCGCGTCTTTCGAAACCCTGAAGTCCAAGAGGACCGGGCGATCATTAATCGACATCGCCCACTTAATTGCGTCCTCAACGTCCTCGGCGCGACGTACAGTGCGCGCCTCCAAGCCATAGGCCTTAGCGAGCATCTCAAAGTTGGGGATCTGCTCACCCTCAGTCGGGTTCAGCGTCGTATTCGAGTAACGCTCCCCGTAGAACAGTGTCTGCCACTGACGCACCATTCCCAGCACCGAGTTGTTGATCAGCGCGACCTTGATCGGGATGCGGTTGATCGAGCATGTTGCCAGTTCCTGGTTCGTCATCTGGAAGGAGCCATCGCCGTCAACGGCCCACACGACCTTGTCCGGCGCACCCACTTGCGCGCCCATGGCTGCGGGGATGCAGTAGCCCATGGTTCCCAGACCACACGAGGAAATGAAGTGCGAGGGTTCTTCGAATTCGATGAACTGAGCGGCCCACATTTGGTGCTGTCCCACGCCAGTGACGTAGATGGCCTCGGTGCCAGCGATCGAGGACAGCTTCGAGATCACCTCTTGAGGAGCCATGAAACCGTCAGTGGGTTCGACCCATCCAAGCGGGTAGGTCTCGCGCAGGCGGTTCAGGTAACGCCACCACCCCGACAGGTCAGGCTTGCCGAGGCGTTCGTAGGCCTCGGGAAGAGCGGCGTTCAGTGCAGCCAATGCGGGCTTGAGGTCCGCGACCACTGCAACGTCGGCGTGGCAGGTTCTTTGACATCTCGGCGGCGTCGATATCGACGTGGACGATGCGGGCGCGAGGTGCGAAAGAATCCAACTTTCCGGTCACGCGGTCATCGAAGCGAGCGCCCAGCGCGACAACGAGATCCGCACGCTGGAGAAACTCCCACCGCGGGAACAGTGCCGTGCATGCCGGGCATCTTCAAGTTGTGCCGGTCCGAATCGGGAAGGCACCGCGTGCGGGAAGAGTCGTTACAACAGCCGCGTCGGACGGTGCGACCAATTCGCGCAGTTCCTTTTCGGCGCGTGCTCGGACGAGCCGCCGCCGACGTAGAACACGGGAGCCTGCGCGCGTGCGATCTCCTCTGCGGCGCGCTCGATTTGGCGCGGAATGGGCTCAAAAGCGGGCTGATAGCCGGGAAGATCCATAGGCACGGGCCAGATGTATTCGAATTCTTCGACCTGTGCGGATCGGGTGATATCCACGAGGACGGGACCCGGTCGGCCAGTTTTGGCGATGTGAAGGCTTCGGTGAGGCGAGCGGGGATTTCACGCGGGTCCGTCACCAAGAAGGAGTGCTTGGCCAGGGGCATTGAGGCACCCACGACGTCGGCTTCCTGGAAGGCATCGGTGCCGATCAGGGAGGCGCCAACCTGGCCTGAGATGACGACGACTGGGACGGAATCGATGTTTGCGTCCGCAATCGCGGTCAGAGTGTTTGCTGCCCCTGGACCCGAGGTTACGATCGCAACGCCCACCTTACCGCTGGCCAGGGCGTATCCTTGCGCCGCATGGCCTGCACCCTGTTCGTGGCGCACGAGGATGTGGTGGAGCGAGGAGCTCATCAAAGGATCGTAGGTGGGCAGGATCGCACCACCGGGCATGCCGAAAACGTCAGTCACGCCCAATGCTTCAAGAGTGGTCACAATGGCTTGCGCGCCAGTCATCACCCGACGTATTTCGTCAGTCATTATCAGCCTTCCAGTCGGTCTACGCTTCCGCTTCAAAGGACATGAGTCCTTTGGGGAATCATGGGGTGTCATGCATGAAAAAATCCCCTTCACAGGTGCGGTCGCGGCGCAAACTCAGGTGTTTGCAAACGCGTAGCGCATATGCGCGGGGATTGAGGCGTGCGTTCCATCCGACAATTCACACGGCAGGAATCGCACGCCTGGGTACGATGACCGAGACGAGAATTCCCGAAATGCGAAGCTTCATCACTCTTCTACCGTAGAGCCTCTTGCGGTCATGAGCTTTTTAATCTCACACTCCGGAATATGTGGGACCTTGGCCTCAAAATCGAAAATTTGTCAGACAGCAATTGAGTCCCTTTCGACACAATCTGCATAATTCTGCGCTTCATCCATTTGGCCCCTCTCCCGAGTAAGACGATACTGAGAAGCGGATACAGAAAATCCTGATCACCAGACAATGGAGCCATCACAGTGGAGATCTTATTTATGAAGCTCGCTGATCAGCCTGTTCTATTCTTGTTCCTCCTGATCGGTATCGGAATGGCCTTCGGCCACGTGAAGATCAAGGGAATCGGACTGGGTGCAGCAGCTGTCCTTTTCCTTGCAATCGTCTTGTCAGCCTGGGCTGAAACCTACGGAATTCACCTACGCGTCACCCGAGAGCTGGGCACACTTGGCCTTGCGCTCTTCGCCTTCGCTATCGGTATGAATTCGGGCGCCTCGTTCTTCCATAACCTGAAGAGCGCGGTCGGCCCGATTCTCACGATGGTCGCCCTCTACGGAATCGCGGCAGCCTCCGGTGAAATCATTGGCCGTATGTGGGGAATGGACCCCGCTCTCATCGCCGGCACCTTCGCCGGAGCCGTCACCAACACTCCCGCTCTTGCCGCCGCAGGCGAGGCCTCGGGGAAGTTGGACTTGGCGACCGTCGGTTACTCAATTGCTTATCTCTTCGGTGTTATCGGTATGCTCATCGCCTCGGCCGCGGCCCTGTCCTACGGGAAGCGCGACAAGGATGCCCCCTCTCCCCTGGCGAACCGCACGATCCGCGTCGAGCGTGACGATCACCCCTGCTTGGGCGATATTTGATACGACTCTGGGTTCTAAAAGATCACCTTCTCGCGCCTGCGTCGAGGCGAAACCGGCCCCATCATGCGCCCGTCGATGACCGACACCGTTGACAAGGGCGACTGGTGACTCGTCAGTCGGCCCTCGCGAGCTGGTCGCCCGCGTTGCAACCGAGTTAGGGCACCCCTCCTCACACTCTCTCATCGAGGACCGCGCCTACTTGGATTTCCGTCGCGTGACAATATCGAACCCGAAGCTCGCCGGCCACACTGTGGAAGAGCTGGACCTGCGAGCAAAGTTCTCCGCGACCATTTCCGCGTTCTGCCGAGGCGACGTCGATATGATCGCCGAACCTGGCCCTTGTTCTTCAGCAGGGTGACCGCGTCCGCGTGGCTGCACCGACCTCGAAGATGCGGGAGATTACAAAGTTCTTCGGAGACTCCGCACGAGGTCTGTCTGACCTTAATCCGATCAGCTTGGGCGTGGGCATGGCGCTGGGAATTTTGATTGGCGAGATCCCGATCTTCACCCCGACTGGAGCCTACTCTCCATTGGTTCAGCAGCTGGCACCTTTGATCGTTGGCCTGATCTTCGGACGTCTGGGACGTATCGGTCCTATCGTCACCGCGATGCCCTTCACGGCTGGACAAGTTCTGGCAGAGTTCGGCCTTCTGGTCTTCCTCGCACGCGTGGTGCTAACGCAGGTGGACAGATCGAAAAGGCCTCACCCTGGAACCTGGCTGCAGATCCTCTTGCTGGGCATCATCGCGACCTCGATCATGGCTATTGGCCTCTACGTCATCATGCGCTGGTTGTTCAAGATGGGGGAACGAAGCTCGGGTCTTCTGGCTGGCGCTCAGACGCAGCCTGCGGTCCTGGCTTTCGCAAACTCTCGTACGAATAGTGGATCCGCGCGCCTTTGGGGTACGCGCTGGTCTACCCTGTTGCCATGATCGGCAAGATCCTCGTCGCTCAGATCATGGGTGGCATGTAATCACTCTGAGTGCTCAGCTGCGTGGTCTGCACCAACAGGTGCGGGGCCCCACGAGTCTCACTCAACTCAGACCTCAGTCACGCGATGCTTTTCACGCATTTCCCAGGTCTCGATGATGTCGTTCTTGCGATATCCTTGTAGCCCAGGTGATACCGCATTCGTAGCCCTCGCGGACTTCGGTGACGTCGTCCTTCTCGCGGCGAAGCGATGCGATTTCCAGGTTCTCTGCGACAACGACGCCATCGCGAACCAGGCGAGCCTTGGTTCCACGCTTGATGGTGCCCGAGCGGACAATCGAACCCGCAATGTTGCCGAACTTGCCGGAACGGAAGACCTGACGAATCTCCGCGCTGCCCAATGCGACCTCTTCGTAGATCGGCTTGAGCATGCCCTTCATCGCGGCCTCGACATCGTCGATCGCCGAGTAGATGACGTTGTAGTACTTGATCTCGACGCTCCCTCGGCATCGGCAAGTTCCTGAACACGCTCTGCCGGGCGGACGTTGAAGCCAATGATGACTGCGTTGTCCACGGTCGCCAGGTTGACGTCGTTCTGGGTAATCGCACCGACACCGCGGTGGATGATACGCAGAGCAACTTCTTCGCCCACGTCGATACGCAGCAGCGAATCTTCCAAGGCTTCAACAGCACCTGAAACGTCACCCTTGATGACCAGGTTGAGGGTATCAACCTCGCCTTCCTTGAGGACCTTATCGAGTCTTCAAGGGAGACACGCTTACGGCGCTTGGCCAGCATGGCCTGACGCTCCGCAGCCTCACGCTTATCAGCGATCTGGCGGGCAGTACGGTCATCGGTGGCAACCAAGAAGGAGTCACCAGCGCGAGGAACCGAGGTTAGACCCAGCACTGCAACCGGCGTCGAAGGTCCGGCCTCGGACACGTCATTACCGCTGTCGTCGAACATCGCACGAACACGGCCGTGCGAGGAACCGACAACCAGGGAGTCGCCGACGCGCAGAGTACCGCGCTGAACCAGCATGGTTGCCACAGCACCGCGTCCCTTGTCCAGGTTCGCTTCAATGGCCACACCGCGTGCGTCCGTATCCGGGTTCGCTTCCAGGGTCAGTGCCGCATCAGCGGTCAGCAGCACGGCCTCGAGAAGCTCATGGATGCCCTTGCGCTGCTTGGCCGAGATGTCGACGAACATGACGTCGCCGCCGTATTCTTCGGCAACGAGGCCGTACTCGGTGAGCTGTGCACGGATCTTCTCCGGGTTCGCCTCTTCCTTATCGACCTTGTTAACGGCAACAACGATCGGACGCCAGCGGCCTGCGCGTGGTTAATTGCTTCAACGGTCTGAGGCATGACACCGTCATCGGCTGCGACCACGAGGATCGCGATGTCGGTAACCTGCGCACCACGGGCACGCATAGCGGTGAAGGCCTCGTGACCGGGGTGTCGATGAAGGTGATCGGGCGGCGCGTACCGTCCTCTGCGGTGACCTTCACCTGGTAGGCACCGATGCTGAGTAATGCCACCGTGCTCCAGAATCGACGACGTCGGTGTGACGGATCGCGTCGAGCAGCTTGGTCTTACCGTGGTCGACGTGGCCCATGACCGTGACGACCGGGGGACGCGGTTGCATGTTCTCTCGCGTCGTCGAGTTCCTCGGCTTCGAGGTCGATGTCGAAGGACTCGAGCAGTTCGCGATCTTCGTCTTCAGGAGAGACGACCTTGACGTCGTAGCCGAGCTCTGCGCCCAGTGCTTCGAAGGTGTCTTGATCCAGCGACTGCGTGGCGGTTGCCATCTCTCCCAAGTGGAAGAGGTAACCAGCGCTGCAGGATTAACGTTGATCTTCTCAGCGAAGTCCGCCAAAGAGGCACCCTGGCGGATACGGATCTGCTGCCCATCGCCGCGAGGAATCGACACGCCGCCAATGACGGGTGCGTTCTGCTGTTCAAACTCTTGACGCTTCGCGCGCTTCGACTTACGTCCGCGCGAGCTCTTGCCGCCACCGCGACCGAACGCGCCCGGCGTTGCGCCGCGGCCGCCACCGCGACCACCGCGAGGCGGAGCGAAACCGCCACCGGCATTTGCTCCGGGAGCGCCCTGACCGCCACCGTTACCGCCACCGGGACGGGTACCGCGGCCTCGGCCACCACGAGGACGATCAGAAGAAGGTGCGGGACCATCCGAGCGAGCGAAGTTTGCCTGTCCGGGCATCATTCCCGGTTCGGACGCGGACCGCCACCTGTTGGTGCGCCACTCGCTGCGGACGAGGGCCACCCGGAACGCCCGCCCCTGTGCGCCTGCAGGACGCGGGGACGTTCGCCACCCTGAGCAGCGCCGCGCGCGGGACGTGCTCCCCGCAGGCCACCCCTTGGCTACCACTGGGACGAGGCATGCCCTGACTGGATGCATGGGAGTTGTTTCCGGGGCGCGGGGCCACCGGGACGTGCGCTCAGGACGAGGCGCACCTCGGCTAGGTGCTGCGCCGCCTGCGGGACGGTGCACGAGGCGCGCCCGGCAGGGAGCTGCACCCGGCTTGGGGCAGTGGCGTGAGTATCGCTTGCAGGGCGACACCCGGCTTGGGCGCGCGAGTTTCCTTCGCGCTTTCGACTGCTTCGCCCTTCGGAGCCCTCAGCCTTAGGTGCGCGAGGCGCAGGGCTTTGCGCTGAGGCGGCTTGGGGGCCTCGGAGTGCTTCGTCCTTCACTGAAGCCTGAGCGGACTCTGCCGGCTTCTCAGCGCTGGCCTTCGCAGCGAGGCTTGGGGCAGAGGCTTCTTGGACGTGCTCTTGGCGGCATCGCCCCGATGCGGCTGATCCGGAGAGCTTTGAAATGTTCACGCGCGTCACGCGCGCGACAGGGGGTTCAAGTGCGGAGGACGAAGCGCGACGTATTCGCCCTTGTCTCGTAGGTAGGCCAGCAATTTCCTTGCTGGGGATTCCGAGCTCTTTCGCGAGCTCGTGGACACGCAAGTTTTGCCACTACTTTCCCTGTACCGGAACGTCCCGAAACGGAGACGTATCACTGATATTGCAGGCAGCTCATCGCTGGCACTCATCAGGGTGCCCATGGGCTTTCAACCCGCTTTCGCTGCTCGTTGTCCGGCGCCCTGTGCGCCGACTAGAATAGCCTCCCCAGGGTCCTTCCACTGCTGTCGGTCATCTCGACCGTCCTGCGCGTGAACGCCCTCATCGCCCGCCTGAGTGCGGGCCAAGGTCTAGGCAGCGAGTTTCGGATGAAACCACGCTCCCCGACCGGGAAGTTGACGACGGTCATCAACGGAGATGTCCGTCGGTAGAGGCAACGACACGGATTAACTCCGAGCGTTGCGCGCGTATTCCACAACCCACACAGGTGCGAAGCATAGAGGTGGATTGAGACACGCCTTCAGCGCAGCTGGTTTCAGTCCTCATCCAAGTCATCGATTGCCCAGAGCGACTGATCACGTCATCCGGAGTGGACGAACGCGACGCCAGTGCTTCTTCACCGTTTTTCGGTGTCCGGTAGAATGTCGATGTGGAAGTCCGTCAGACGCGCAGCGGGAGCGTGCGTTCTGGCCTTCTTTACCGATTGCCAGCGAGAGCTGGAAGTCAGGGACAATCGCGGTGGCAGTGCGCTGTTCAACAGAGGTGAACAAACCACGCAGGACACGCGAGCGCGGAGACAAAGAGTTAGCGACGAAACGCGCGGGTCTTTCGACCAGTCGACGATGTCGATCTTTTCTCCACCCAGTTCGTTCATGACTACGCACACGCGAACCGCATGAGGGCCAATGCAAGCGCCCTTGGCGTTGACGCCCCTCGCGGGTTGCCAAAACAGCGATCTTCGAGCGGTGTCCGGCTTCGCGGGCGATTGCCTTAATGCGGACCAGTCCCTCTTGAATTTCGGGAGACCCGCGCTCAAAAGACCCCTTTGACGAGGCCGGGTGAGTGCGCGACAAAGGTGATGCGAGCGCCGCGAGTCAGTGCGCTCGACGGAAACGATGAGCGCACGCAGGCGGGTGCCGTGAGTAAATCCTCGCCGGAACCTTTTCAGAATCGGGAAGAACGGCTCTCGAAATCATCAGCCAGCTTCACGATCGTCATACGCGAGTCACGGGACTGCTGAACGACGCCGGTAACGATCTGGCCGGTCTTGCCGGCAAAGTCACCCAGGACGCGCTGATCGTCGGCGTCACGCAGGCGCTGCATAACGACCGAACGCGCGGTGGATCTGGGCGATGCGGCCAGGGATTCTTCGGGTGTCGTCAAATTCACCGATGGGGTTGCCATCATCACTCTTCGGTGGCCATCACGGTGACACGGCCGGTGCGCTTATCAATTTCGATGCGAGCCTTTGAAATCGCACCGGGGATGTTGTGGTAGGCCTTGAGCAGCGCTTCTGATGAGCGTCAACCAGGGGTATCAGAGCGATACCCCCTTCTCGTGTTCGACCATCCGCAGGGCGGTCGTATCGATTTCCAGCGTCTCTCGTGCTCACGAGCCGAAGTCGACGCGCGAACGCGCCTTCTGATCTCGTCATATGCAATGTGTGGCTTTCAGCGCCGGTATCTACAGTAGCGCTTTCTTTCTCGTCTGCCTGGCTGACTCGTCCCACGACCTTGTCACCGTTGCGCAATTTCACGCTGACAAGTCCGCCGATCTGACGCAGTCCAGTGTTCAGGCTTCTTCAGCTCTCGTTCAAGGCCGGGAGTGGATACTTCCAGCATGTAGGCGTCCGAGATCGGGTCAGCTGAATCCACTGGCTTTGGAGATTGCCCGCGAGATTTCGGCAAGAGCATCGGAAGACAGACGCCCCCGCCAAGGGCTCTTCAACGGTGATGCGACACACCAAGTCGCCCGTTTTGTTTGAGGATCGTTACCGCGTCAGCTGCGCCCCCGCTTGGCAGTGACGATACCTTCGACCAGCGCACGGACCTGTTCTTCAATCTGTGTGGGTGCCACCTTCACCCTCCTTCACGCGACACGGTATTCCAGGGCAATCGTACTGTCTTTTTGACCATGGGATGATGTTGTCAGCAAACACCCGAAACTCTTCACTGCGTGTATTGCCGCCCTCAGCATGTCCTTGGGGGCATGCGGAATCCACCTGGAATCTTCCGCTACGCACTTGCCCGCACTGACCGGTTTCGCTCTTTTCCCGTGATGCCTCGGCAAGGACCGAGGTAGCCGCAGCAGCCCAGCGCGCGCATCTCGCCGCCCTTGCAAGCGAGTGCTCCTCCTGTGCGTCTTCTCTCGAGGCCCTTGCGCAGAGTTCGCAGCAACGCTGGATTTCTCGGTGGGTGTGGGATCCGTGGAAGGACCAAGAGAACCCTGCCGATCTTCCCCAGCCTGAAGAGGTTGCCGAGGCCCCCTACACGATCGAAGAATTCGTCTCGTGGCTCGTGATCTCGGCTCGCCGGGACCTGCGCGCAGCCAGCAACCCCACAACTTCCTCTCCTGAGCAATCACGCCAACTGAGCGCAGTCGCACTGGGACGCCACGCCTCGGCAGTGCGCAATTGGCCCTGGCACGCAATCGACATTGACGCGGGCGATCAGGGCGTTGATGCCCTCGCCCAACGATTCACCCAGCCACAGGCGCCACCCCAATTGGCTCGTCCGTCAGGAGCTTCCTCTGACCTCACCTCCCCAGCCCTCGCAAACAACTTCCGCTTTTTCTTCTTCCGACGAGGCCGCAGCTCCACTCGCGAGCTGGGACTGCATCGCACAGACTCCCTGCCGAAGTCTCGCGGTCCACACCACTGACTTCTGACAGAGGCCGAAACCATTGAGAATGCTCCTCCTGATCGCGCCTCGCGCTCTTTGGAGCGAGGAAGCAAGGATTCGCGCCAATTGCGTTGCTCTCTTACAAACACCTCGCCTTCTGATCTTGCCCAGGCGAGTCTTCGCGCCGATGTCAACTCTGCTCCAGTCCGACCTCGCAAGATGTCTCGTCTTTTGGCGTTCAAGCAGCCCTTGACGATCTTCGCCTCTGGGCTGGTGCTCCGACTGTTGCGTTCCCAGCGGTGGTGACTCTTCAATGAGTTCAGGACTTGCCAATTATCACGATCTGCTCCCCCGCGGGGACGCGGATGCGCTCCACATTGAGCTCGATGACGGAGCAATCCTCGTTTCGGGACGCTATGCCTTGATCATGCTCCGCGAAGGTGAAGTCGCGCTGATTCGGCGATGGCATGAGGTTCGAGTGCTCCGCTGGGAGGGTGAAAAACAGGAGTTGAGCGTGAAGTGGGTTGATCCGGCCCGTTCCCCTCTTGTTGTTCATTCTTCGCACTCTCCCATGCGCGCTTTTATGGAAGACATCAGCGAGAAGGTCAATCGCACTCAGGTTCTGGTTCGCAGCATAAAAGCCCCAAATGGTGCGGTGATTACCGCGCAGATCCGCAAGCGCGAGGATGGAGAGTTGTTTTCTGTTCTTGCCGCACGCGGAAGGCTTGATGACGAGGCGATGGAGCCGCATTCCTTGAAAAAGCAGCTGCGCGAGCGTCGGTTTGGAGTAGCCCACATAGCTACTGTGCGCGCTCGGTGAGCGCTGGCGTACTTCTTCGAGGCGCATGAGCTCTCGGAAAGCCTGAGTGTATTGGGGATCGTCTTCGCTCAGGCGTTGAAGGTTCGCATTCGCATCCGCCAGTCGCCTTGTCACATCGAGACGGACCATCGCGCCCATCGCTCCCCTGCAGTACGCGCGGAGCTGGTCCTCGCGGTCTTGAGGGAGCGGAGCAACCGCTAATTCCAGCAACACGGCTGCCACTTCGGGAATCATGAGCGCACGGACATCGTCGACGAAGGCCCGCGTTGCCGCCTGAACAGCCTTGGCGCCAGTCCCAAAGTGTTCCTCTGCTTGGCGAAGGACTTTCACGAAAGCATCCAAGCCTCCCGCCGCTCGGATCGCGTCGTGAACTGCGCGGTAGGAAGGAACAGAAAACGCCTCTCCCCCGAGTTCTTCAAAGCCCGATCCCACCACGTACATGGGGTATTGAATGAGTGCTTCGAGGGCTTGCCGCTCGATGCGAGAAACCGGGTCCTCGGGGCCTCGCCTCACAGGGGCAGGCTGCGGAGTTTCCGCGGGCGCTCCCCTTCCCGCGTCGAGGCCGGGCGCGAGTGCGCGCTTGAACGAACCGCACGCGAGACCTCGGAAATATCCATGCCGATCCACCCCGCAAGCGAACGCGTGTACTCGCGTTGGAGCGCGTGGTCGCGGATGCGAGCAACGACGGGAGCCGCCGCACGCAAAGCTTTCACGCGCCCTTCTGCGGTGCGCAAATCAAGTTGACGCAGAACGGAACGGATCACGAACTCAAAAAGTGGCGTCCGAGAGTTCACCAATTCCACAACGGCGCGCTCTCCTTGAGCCATGCGGAGTTCACAGGGGTCCATGCCATTGGGTTCAACCGCAACGAAGGTCTGGGCTGCGAAGTTCTGGTCCATTTCGAAGGCGCGAAGCGCAGCCTTCTGCCCTGCCGCGTCACCATCGAAAGGTGAAGATCACTCTCCACCGTGGGTTTTTCCCATTGCTGAGGACAACTCCAGCGGCACTCAGTCCGCGCTGTCTCCCAAAAGCCGGCGGACAATTTTGACGCGGTCTTCACCAAAAGCGGTACCGCAACTTGCGACCGCATGTCGACACCGGCGGCGTGGGCAGCCATGACGTCCGTGTAGCCTTCGACGATAACGACCTTACGGTTTCGTGTAATTTCTTTCTTCGCAAGATCGAGGCCGTAGAGGACTTGGGACTTGTGATAGATCAGGGTTTCCGGGTGCTGAGGTAGTTCGGAGAATCTTTGTCGTCGTCGTTCAACCGCCTGGCGCCAAAGCCAATCGTCGCTCCCGTAATGTCGCGAATTGGCCACATGAGCCTGCCGCGGAAACGATCGTAGAGGCCACGGTTTCCGCGAGTTGCAAGGCCTGCAATCTCGATTTCTTGATCGGTAAATCCCTTGGAGCGCAAGTGCCGGGTGAGCGCATCCCATGAACTGGGCGAATAGCCGATTCCGAAGTGACGACAGGTCGCCTCATCGAAGCCTCTCCTGCCAAGGAAACGACGTCCTTCATGAGCTTCTGGGGAAGAGAGCTGCGCCTGGTAGAACTCTTCAGCGACGCGGTGTGCGTCCAGAAGACGCTGGCGGCGACCGGGTTCCTCGCGGCGAAGGGTCCCGCTTCCTGCGGCCTCGTAACGCAAAGTAATTCCGGCCTTAAGCGCAAGGGCTTCCACGGCCTCAGTGAAGGAAAGAGAATCGACTTTTTGGACGAAACTGATGACGTCCCCGCCTTCACCGCAGCCAAAGCAGTGCCAAAAACCTTGGGAGGGGCGGACGTGGAACGAGGGCGTACGCTCGTCGTGGAAAGGGCACAATCCTTTCAAAGAATCGACACCTGCTGGACGCAGGGCAACGCTCGCTCGCCGACGATTTCTTCAATGCGCGAAGCATCACGTACGGCGGCGATGTCTTCTTTTGCCGAGAATCAGGCCGGCCATGAGTTCAGTTTAGCGAGTGGACACTTTTCTAGCAGAAAGATGTGGATGGCATCGGCCACCCCGATCCGCTTTCTCACAACTGCGAGGAGAGCATGCCGCACATGCGCGTGCCAGCGCGATGCGGAGATATCGGTCAACGAGGAGACTTGGTCGATGACGACACGTAGGCGCTGTCCCTCGTCCGTGGTTGAGCGCCATTGAGCGGCAAAAGGCGGCTCGAGATATTCGGGACCGGCGTTGACAAGAGCATCAACCAGGTCGTTGAGGAGCGTGCGCTGCTGGTAGTAAACGGGTTCGCTTTTCGCGCGGACTCATGACGTAGTGGACCGCCATGCCCTTGAGGACCTTGATTTTCGCGCGAGTATTGGCCGGGACGACGAGCTCGGGAGGTAGCGCCCCAGGGCTGGTCTCCTGCGACCTCGCGTCGCCGAAAACCGTTGCGTTGGAGAAACGGCCAATCAGCTCACTGAGTCAAGTCCTTCAGCGCAGCCAAATCAGCGTAGGAGCCACTGAAAGACGCCATCCATTCGGGCATGGTCACTAAACGCTCGAAAGCGCGGTAGAGATCGTCTTCGCAAATCGATGTGCCATACCACTTCATCGTGGATTCAATGACCCCTTGCATGGGAATCGCTGCGCAGGCGTTCAAGATCCATCTTTCCCCGTTGCAACAGCGTCTTCCATGTCATGAACCGAGTATGCGATGTCGTCAGAAAGGTCCATGATTTGAGCTTCGAGGCAGCGCTTACCTGCGGGGAATTCGCTGACGCATCCAATCAAAAGTCGGACGGTCGTCCTCGTAGACGGAGAATTTCCGTTGAGACTTCACCGGGTCTGGGCCTTCGCCCCGCGCCCACGGGTATTTGCAGATCGCATCCAAAGTTGCACGCGTCAGGTTCCGAGCCCGCCGGGCCATCTCCTAATGACTTTGGGTTCCAGACGCGCGACGATTCTCAAGGTCTGCGCGTTTCCTTCAAAACCACCGGATCTCGCGAGCCAACCTCGTTGAGTGCGAGCTCCCGTTGTGCCGAAGGGCGGGTGGCCCCAAATCGGGGAAAGACGGGCTGCGTCCACGACATCGGGGTCTCGCGCCAGTTCTTTGCCTCAGTCTCGCGCCCGACCTGGGCAACTTCGAGAGAGTGAGTGAGGCGGGTTCGGACAAAAATCGTCCGATGTGGGCCCCAGAACCTGTAGTTTTCTCCCCAAGACGCCGCAAAGCCGACGAATGGAGTACTCGCGCACGGTCGCGTTCGAAATCTGTCCGAGATCTGATTTCGCTGTCTCTGGGACGAAACGCTCACAATCGCTGGGCACGTAGGCGGGGAAGTGTTCACATGATAAGCCCAACTGTTTGTTGAAGGCTTTCATTGCATAAGATGGTGCTAGCAGTCAACGAACGGGACTCAGGTGGTAACCACCCTCGTCCATGCTGCCGGAAAGGCACTCATCCGTGGTGGCATTCGTCGGTCATTTGCCGCATTCCCCGGCGCGTTGACCATGATCTTGCTCAGCAGCTCAGCGAAGAGGCAATCCGCTTTGCTCGAGTGGGCGTTGATGCCCTCGTGCTTTCTCCGATCCCCCAGATGATTTGGGGCGTCAATCCAGAACTTATTTCGCTGGTCAAGCGTTTTCACAGGGTCGGTGTCAAGATCATCGTCCATCTTCCCGGTTCAGCTGATTGGAATACCTACGATTTCAACGGTCCTTACTCCGCCGATGAGACGGTGACGACTCTGCTTGGCCGTGTGCGAGCATGCGTAGATGCAGGCGTCGACGGGATCGACTTTGGGACTCTGCCGTTCATTCACTATGGGCCGGATTCAGCTGAACGCCGAGAGTTCATGCATCTCTTGCGCGTGGTCATGGCCGAGGTAGCTAACACTGATACCTTGCCTATTCTGACTTCAAGTTTGCCCCACATGGACGACTCGGATTTGCAAGAGATTCTTCAAGAATCCTGGTTCCATCACCTGCGTAATGACACTCTTCTTGACATCGAGTGGAAGAACCCGCAGCTGTGCGATGCTATCGCGAATACTTTCGCCAACCGCGACCCTGTGGGGCACGTGGCCGCTTGGCCTGCGCTTCCCTACGATGACAGTGAGATTCATCGTGCACGCACTCTTTTCGCCCTAGCCCTTCCGGGAGCTACTTATTTCGATTCGCCGTCAAAAGACACCATTTCCAGTTCCTTTGTGTTGATGGTCCAACAAGCTTTGCGTACGCGCGAAGAGCACGGAATGGGAACGGGCTCTCTTGCCCATGTACGAGGCCTGCCCTGGGCTGGTCCGGATTGCTTGGTTCACATGAGTGCTCAGGTTTTGGTTGTTTTCAACACATCAGATACCACCGTTCTTGTTCCTTCCGAACACCGTCCCTTGGTGTCAACGGGAGTTCTGCCAACTTCCATTGCGTCTGATACTCCACTAGCCCCTGGCCAGTGCGCCTGGTTTGAAACCGCACGCATTCACCCGCGCGCGTTTGCCACGGAATAAGCATTGGACTGCCCGTACACTTAAATCACTGTTCCATCACACCTGGAGACTACGTGGACTTCATTAAGCGACTTCTCGCGATTTTCATCCAGGCCGCAGGCCAGAGCGTCCAAGATGAAACGCGCTCATCGAAGCGCCGCAAGCGCTCATCTTCTTCCCGCAGCGCAGGAACTCAGGCTCATTCACCCAAGGCTCGCACGGCCTCGGGAAAGGAAAACAAGGTCTGGGACGTGCGCACGCTTGGCTTGCCACCTTTCCACATGCTCCCCAATCCCGATGGCGACGCGGATCCGGGCGAAGTCGTGTGGACCTGGGTCTCCTACGAGGATGACCCCAGCCAAGGCAAGGATCGTCCCGTCGTTGTCCTTGCGCGCGTATCTCAGGGCCTTGTCGTCGCACAGCTCACTTCTAAGGATCACCGCAAGGACGCCGAGCAAGAGGCACATTGGGGACGCTATTGGTTCCCCATCGGCACCGGCGCTGGGATTCGCAGGGACGTCCCAGTCGAGTGCGCTTGGATGCCTCTCATCGTCGACCCTGCGGATGTTCGCCGCGAGGGCGCAACCGTCGATCACTCGACCTATAACGCCGTGTGCGATGCCTTGCGCGCGCACTGGAATGCCTAAGTTTTCCCATAACACCGCGAGGACGAACCATGACTGATTCCGCTGAAATTGCTCGCCTGAAGGCCGAGGCCGCACAGGCCGCCGCCGAAGCTGCTGCCGCTAAGGCGCAGGCTGCGCAGGCTGCACTCGACGCTGCTCTTGCCACGCAGGCTGGTCAGGGTAGACGGCAGAGCACGAGGCCGCGCCCAGCAGGCGGCTCGCTGAAACTCCTGCAGCACCTGCGAGAAAGTACACCGCCACCCCGCCGTGGCCTCGGCAAGCGAAGGGGAACTGCAGGGACTACGCGGAGCAGGTCCGCACGGGATACTCCTTCACCGCGCCTTCGATGCGACTGGGAGCTTTCTTGGATGGCGATACCCCGGTTCCCGGCGCGCCCGTGGGGATTCCGCTGGGCTTGATGAACCGTCACTGCCTGGTTGCAGGGTGCAACAGGTACGGGTAAGACGCGTACCCTCCAGCTCATGGCAGAGCGCCTCTCCGAGGCCGGTGTCCCCGTTTTTGTCACCGATATCAAGGGAGACCGACGGGTCTAGCACAGGCGGGTAGCTCTTCCGAAAAACTCCTTGCTCGTTGCGCAAGCATCGGACAGAACTGAGGGCTAAGGCATTCCCACCGAACTGCTCACTCTGGGCGGACGCGGCGAAGGCGTTCCGATCCGTACAACTATCACCGAATTTGGCCCCTTCGCTTTCGCGCGTGCTGGGGTTGAACGACGCACAGTCCTCAGCGCTGCAGTTGATCTTCCACTGGGCGGATAGCCAGCAGCTCGCGCTGATTGACCTGAAGGACCTGCGCGCCGTCATCGACTACCTGACGAATAACGACGAAGGCAAGGAAGAACTCAGGGAATCGGCGGGGTCTCCCCGGCGACCGCTGGCGTGATTTTGCGTGAACTGGCTGCTCTGGAGGCCTCAGGCGACGTTTTCTTCGGTGAACCCGCCTTTGATATTTCCGACCTTATGCGCATGTCCACAGACGGTCGCGGCGTGATTTCCTCGCCAGGCTGCCCGACTTTGGGCAGCCAAGGCGCGTTGTTCTCGACCTTCCTCATGTGGCTCTTGGCTGAGCTTTTCCAGACGCTGCCCGAGGTGGGCAATCCGGATAAGCCCAAGTTGGTCTTCTTCTTCAACGAGGCCCACCTGCTCTTCACCGACGCTTCCAAGCAGTTCCCTGCAGGCGGTTGTGCAGACGGTTCGTCTGATCCGTTCCAAGGGCGTGGGCATTGTCTTTGTGACACAGTCCCCTACCGATGTTCCCGATGAGGTCTTGGCTCAGTCTGGCTCGCGCGTTCAGCACGCACTGCGTGCACACACGCCGAATGATGCAGCAGAACCTCAAGAAGGCGGTGTCTACTTTCCCCACCTCGCCCCTGGATTTAGCTGGAAGTCCCTAACTTCTCTGGGCACCGGTCAGGCCGTCGTGACGGTTTTGGATGAGAAGGCCGCCCGACCCCCGGTCGCGCCCACCATGCTGGATGCGCCCGCCGCGGTCATGGGGACCGGGCCGAGGCCTCGGTCGTATCCTCGATCGTGAGCTCGTCCCCTTGCTCGCGCGCTACCGCGATGCCGTCGACAATGAGTCGGCGTTTGAGCTCATGGAAGCGCGACTTGCCGCAGCAGCTCAGGCCGCCGAGCAGGCAGCCGCTGAAGCCCAGCGTGCGCTTGACGAGGCCAAGGCTCGCAAAGAAGCTGAAAAACAGGCTGCGAAGGAAGAAGCTGCGCGCCAGAAGGAACTCGAGCGCCTGCAGCGCGAGGTTGAAAAAGGCTGAAGAGCGCCGTCAGCGCGAGTTGGAAAAAGGAAGCCTTGCGTCGTCAGCGCGAGGCTGAGAAAGCCGAAGAACGCCGCCAGCGGGCAACGCAACGCGTGATCGAGTCCACGGTGAAGACCGTGGGAACGACTGCTGCTCGTTCACTCACTCGTTCGATTCTGGGGACGCTTTTCAAGTAAATTCAGAGATTTCGGGCATTTCTCGACACTTTATCGACGACCTGTCACAACCCCTGTCGGATTTTTCACCTTACGATGCGAAAGGGAATGAAATCGACAAAAATGGAGTTGTCAGAAGTGATGGCAATGGTGCGTCCCTCATGGGCGCATCTGCGAGATAGGTTTTAGGAGAACAATATGACTCAAGCACACCCGTTGTTGCAGCAGCTCTTCAGCAGGCTCTCTGTTGATTTGACCGATCTGTCACTTCAGGGCAAAGCAGGCTCACTGGAACATCGAAGGCCCCGGCTTCCGTTCGCTCCACCTGCACCTGGACGAGATCATCGACGAGGTTCGCCTTGCTGCTGATGATGTCGCCGAGCGCATGGCAGCAATTGAAGTTGCCCCTGATGGCCGCGCAGCGACCGTCGCAGCAACCTCGCTGGTTGACCCGATGGAGCCCGGCTTCCTGCCCACCGATAAGACCGCTCGTCAGTACGAGGCGCCTGCTGGGCGTTGCCGAGCGCATCAAGGCAACCCTGGATCCGGTGGACGAGCGATCCACCTGTCCAACGACCCTGCTGACCGGCATTGCAACCGGCCTGGAGAAGCAGGCCTGGATGCTGCGCGCAGCAACCAAGGATCTCAACTACTAATTGAGTCTGGCTTCAACTGGGCGCCTCTTCGGAGGCGCCTCCACTTTCTGTCTCTTGAGGCTATTCCCCTTGAGACACGAAAAACTAAACTATCGAGTACCGTGATTCCCGCAGCTCAATGGAGGCTCGTCATGTCCACAATTCCTACCACGAAATCAAAGACAACTAACCACATCAGGGACTGCGATTTCCTTCGTCATTGCGGCCTCGCTCGTCATCTTTTCGATGATCACCGGCAAAGCGACCGTCATCTGGTGTGTATCTTGGGCGTTCCGACACTCGTGGGCAATTTATCGGCGCTCATGGCTTGCCGCAGCGCGGGCTCATTGAAGTCTTCTGGATCTTCATTGTCCTTGCACTGGGAGACCTGATCTACGGAAGCGCAATCTAGCCACAGGCAGCCTCAGCTACGCCCAAGCCTCCGCCAATTCCCGTAGCACCCATTGACCGGTGCGCTCTCGCGTCCGCTCACGGTCACGAAAGAGGCAACTCCCCATCTTCAGGTTGAGTCGCACGCGTCTGTCGGCCAAACTCACCCATCGCTAAGACGATTGACGGGGCCGACACGTACTCGGCCGCCCCCTCTGGACCAATTCAACGTCTGGGCGCGTCACGCCCGAATTAGCTAAAACCGCAAACGGCAACGTCTGCACCCAAAGCTGCCATGGTTTCCAGAAGCTCGCATGATCTCCGATTCGGGAGTCACCGTCATGGAAGGACATGGTGACCTCGCACCCTCAGCGTGCGCCTCGGTCAGATGCAGGGCGCAGCCGGCGCCATTTCCACATCTCGCATCCATTCCACACTCGGCCAGCAGCTCAACGATCTGGCCATAAACCGGCGTTGAAACTTCAGCCTTTCCACCCTGAGCAACTGTGCGAACAGTAGCCAAAACAGGCACATCCGAAGCACCCAAGATCTCTGCAGCAGACTTTGAAATTTCTTCGCGGGCCTGGTCACTCAGTTCTTCACCTGAAAGCCCCCTAAGAACATCCAAGTAGTCCACGCGCCACTCGAACATATCGTGTGGCTCACCCGAAGCAGCCTCGATCTGTTCAACGACCCACGCACGTCCCCCGCCATCAGAGGAACAATGAAAACTACCGGCTGCCCACGCTGAGAAGCACTCGGCCTCGTGGAGGAATAGCACTCGCGGGTCAAGCAATCCCGCGCCCACACCTGAAGGCGCGCAACGCCGTAGGCCTCGCCCAAATCACTCGTCCAACAACAACAGGTTCCATGACGTCCCCTCCGGCAAACAATCCTTAGTAGCCAACTTCTGCATGATGAATCGACGCCCGCTCGGCGTCCGTCAAATAACGGTGTTCCAACCACCCATCGGGCAGGTGCGGGGTCTTCTCTCCCCCAGCGCGCCCACGAGGCCCACGCGCGGCCTCGGAAAATCCTGGTCAAGGTCCAAATCGGTCAGGCGATCGCTCAGGTCATCAAGCGTAGAGACCATCCCGAGCGCGTGGCGCTGCGGCCCACCCACCTTGAAACCACGAAGGTACCAGCCGATATGCTTACGCATTTCGCGCATCGCGCGGTCCTCGTCGCCTTCTTCTTCCACGCACCAACGAGCATGGGTTTCGATGATAGCGGCAACCTCGCGAAGTGAAGGTGAAGGAAGGCAGACCGCCCGTGGTAGGCAGCAACGATATCGCGGAAAATCCACGGTCGCCCTGCGCGCCTCGGCCGACGGAAATGCCATCGCACGGTCTGACGCATCATCGCGATCGCATCCGCGGCCTCGAAAACGTCACCATTACCGAAGACCGGAATATCCAGGGCTTCCTTGACGCGCGCAATGTAGTCCCAATGCGCTTGGCCCGCGTAGTGCTGGGTTTGGGTGCGCGCGTGGATCGTCACGGCTGCCGCACCAAGTTCTTGAGCGATCTGCGCGGCCTCGAGGCCGGTCTCGTGCTCGCTATCAATTCCCATGCGGATCTTTACCGTCACCGGGATCTCGCGGCCACACGCATCCCCGCTGACCCGCGCCTGTGTAACAACCGCGCGTAGCAGGTCGGTATACAGATCACGTTTCCACGGTAGCGCCGCTCCCCCGCCCTTGCGCGTCACTTTGGGGACGGGACAGCCGAAGTTGAGGTCGATATGGTCGGCGTATTCGCCTTCGATCATGATCTGGGTTGCGCGCGCCATGACCGCGTGGGTTGACTCCGTAGAGCTGCACGGAGCGCACGCGTTCGGCAGGGTCTGGGCGAATCATCGCCATCGTGCGCGCGCTTCCCTCAACGAGGGCTCGCGAGGTCACCATCTCCATGACGTACAGGCCCGCCGGAGCATCGACGTGGGGCGTCAGTTCCTCTCCCGCGCCATTTTCTTTCCCAACTTCCGAGGCCGCGGCCGGGCGAGCGCTTTCAGTAGTGCCGGGAAGAGTAGCCGGGCTGGGCGTGTCAGTCAGGGGCGAAGGCCCACCCAATGCCTCTTCACCAAACATGCGACACAATCGGCGGAAAGGCGCATCCGTCACTCCTGCCATCGGCGCCAAGACGACGAGAGTAAACAGCCGCAGTGGCCCAACCTGCAAGCAAGCTGGGCCACTGGCGTGAGACTGCGAGGTCACTCAGCAAACTCCCAAGCGCTCAATCAGGTAGGACTTGACCTGGTCGAGCGGGATACGGACCTGCTCCATCGAGTCACGCTCACGAATGGTGACGGCGTGATCCTCAACGGAATCGAAGTCGTAGGTGATGCAGTAGGGGGTGCCGATCTCGTCCTGGCGACGGTAACGACGGCCAACGGCGCCGGCATCGTCGTACTCGATGTTCCACAGGTCGCGCAGTTCTTCTGCAAGCGCCTGCGCCGGGCCGGTCAATTCTTCCCTTACGCGACAGAGGCAGGACAGCAACCTTGACGGGAGCCAGACGCGGGTCGAGCTTGAGGACAACGCGCTTGTCAACGCCACCCTTTGCGTTGGGGGCTTCGTCCTCGTGGTAGGCCTCAATGAGGAAGGCCATGAGGGAACGGGTCAGGCCGGCGGAAGGCTCGATGACGTAGGGGGTCCAGCGTTCACCGGTCGCCTGGTCGAAGTAGTCGAGCTTGGCGCCACTGGCCTCGGCGTGAACACCGAGGTCATAGTCGGTACGGTTGGCGATACCTTCGAGTTCACCCCATTCGGAGTTCTGGAAACCGAAGCGGTATTCCAGGTCAACGGTGCGCTTGGAGTAGTGCGAAAGCTTTTCCTTCGGGTGCTCGTATTCACGCAGGTTTTCAGGATCAATACCCAGGCCGACGTACCACGCCTTGCGGTAGTCGATCCAGTACTGGTGCCATTCTTCATCAGTTCCCGGTTCGCAGAAGAACTCAAGTTCCATCTGCTCAAATTCACGGGTACGGAAGATGAAGTTACCGGGGGTAATTTCGTTGCGGAAAGACTTACCGATCTGGCCGATGCCGAAGGGCGGCTTCTTACGTGCCGCGGTCATGACATTGGCGAAGTTGACGAAGATTCCCTGTGCAGTTTCAGGACGCAAGTAGTGCAGGCCGGCCTCGTCATCAACGGGACCAAGGAAGGTCTTGAGCAGGCCCGAGAATGCCTTGGGTTCGGTCCACTGACCACGAACACCACAGTTGGGGCAAACTACGTCTTCCAGCGACAGGGAGGATTCGTCAACGCCCTTCTTATCAGCCAGTTCTTCAATGAGCTGATCTTCGCGTTGACGCTTGTGGCAGTTCTGGCACTCGATGAGCGGGTCGGTGAAGGCCTTGACGTGTCCGGAAGCAACCCACACCTCGCGGGGCAGGATCACCGAGGAGTCCAACCCGACGACGTCTGCACGGCGGCGAACCATGTAGTTCCACCACTGACGTTTGATGTTCTCTTTGAGTTCCACGCCCAGCGGGCCGTAGTCCCAGGCGGAGCGAGTACCGCCATAAATCTCACCGCAGGGAAAAACAAAGCCGCGGCGCTTGGCAAGAGAAATAACTGAATCAAGACGAGAGGTGGATGGCTGTGCCACGAAAACTCCTTTATTAGGGCTCACCGCACCTGGCTGGCGCAGTGGTCTGTGCATATTTTAGCCGCTGTACGCATAGGGAGCTTGGGGACTGCTAGGCGCGCCAACGATTGGTGACATTTCAGTGAATTGATTTGCTCTTGTTCCCTGTCATAGCATCAAGGCGTGCGCATGGTGATTTCGACCTTGGCCTACACGATCCCGCGCGAAATGGTCATCGTGTGGGTTCTTGCTTTTGCTCTGCGTCTTGTTTTCATGTTATTTGTCGCATTCAGTAAGTCGCGTTTAGCGCAGCGAGCCTGGCCATTTACGAAGGTCCACACATTAGATCCGGCAAATTTTTTACGCCTGTGCGCGTGGGCTTTGTTTGCGCTGCTTGCTGGAATGACAGTTTTTGCTCGGCAACACGGCTTTAGCACGGATATCGTTCTTGCCCTTGGCTGGCTCACAATCACTTCAGTCCTTCTTATTCCCCTGTGCCATCTCCCTCTGAATTTTCCGACGTGGCTGGATCCCAGATGGCACGACAGTGTCCGCAAAGGACTTGTTGACGAATTAGGAAACCTTCTTCCCCGCGGCGGCACAGTCCGTACCACTACAGAACTCACTTTGAGCGGTAGGAAAATAAGAGAGTTTTCGACTCGTATTGTGCTTCCTCTAGGGCTGGCAGCGCGTTGAGGAAATGCCCTCTTATCTCACGCCTACTCCTTTGGCCCCCGTTGTTCTTGTCGCCCAAGGACCTATGGATTACAAGAATCTGCGGCCATCAACACTTTCAATCTGCGCGACTCCGGCCAGCAGCGAGCAACGTCTACCGCAGGGAACTTTGAGCGAGGCATTGCACGGCAGATTCCGGGGTGGTTCACGCTTGACGAGATCACGCAGAGTAAGCCGAAAGCCTCCCTCATGTGCACGGGAACATACGCTGATGAAGGCGTTTCCTTGACAGCTATTCAATGGTCATGGGTTGAAAAACTCGACTCGACGACCTTCGTCAGGATCACCGCCACAGCAACAACAACGACGCGCATGTTTCCTGAGCATTTCAAGGATATGGGCAAGATGGTAACGAAGATTAGCGTGGCATTATGAGCACTTATTTCTCTGCTCCCCTCAGCCTGCCAACCGCCTCGGTTCCCGCGTTCATTGCCCTCGCGGGTCCTGCAGAGTCCGCGCGGGAAAGTTTGTCGGCGGAAGCCCAGATGAGCCCTCGACAAGGTTTTCGAGGCCGATGGTACTTTGAGCGGGCAAGCGCAGATGCTCCTCGCACCGATCCGTGAGGACAGTACTCCCCTCACGCAATTTGCGGTGTCACCGCGTTACCCTTCTTCCGGAGTTCGCAGGCAGTGTGCCTTCATTGCTCCGGGACAGTCGACTCATTCTCAGTAGTTTGAAAGAACCTGAAACAACCCAGGTTTATCTTGCGAAACGCACGATGTACCGCAGATCGTCGCGGAGTTTTCAAGCTTTCCTTCCCTCAAGAATCGATTCGATGGCCCCAAACGCGTGCCCATCGAGTTCATCGATGCAGCAAATTCCGGTGATGCCATGGGGGCGCACGAAATTCTTCTAGAGGATCTGCAGAAATCGAAGAAGAGGTCGTCTTTTTACTCGCCTAGTCAGGGAAAAAGAACTGGGAATATGCCGTGTGGACAAGCTGGACGCGAAGCCCTCAGGGCTATCATGTGCACCGCAGCTACACTGTTCTCTCCGTTCCCTGGGCGGCATACGTGGTGAGTGCGCGCACGCTTCCCGAGAGCTATCTGACGCAGCCCTCCAATGCGCCAGATTTTGCTCAAACTTCAGGCACGGTAGGAGACTTGGAGAAGTGCACGCGAACAGAACTGTGGGCAAAGCTCGCGCCTTTTGTCGTGCCCTAGGAAGTGTGGAGAGCAAATCATGAGATATCAGTTGTTGTATGCCATCGCGTGGACAGTTCTCCCCGCCGTGTTCTTGTTTTCCTGGTGGCTGGAAACATACAGCGATTCGCGCCTTGCTGAGATCATGCGCGGTTTTTTCGCCACTCGTTTCGCTCCCGCTAGGAAAATTGCCCGTCGCGTGATCTGGACCGTTGCGGCGCTTTGCGGCGGTATTTCGTTCTTGCTCCTGACTCTTTGGGGAGTGGGGCCTATTTCAGAGGTCCTATTCTGTGCGTGTTTAGCCCTGCTATTGGTCGGCGCTGGTTTTATGTTCCCTTTTCCCTTTTCGCTTCCACGGTGGATGGACGCGGATTGGCAATGGTATAAGCGCCACGATTTGGTTGACGAGAACGGGAATATCACCAGCAAATACGGAAGAACTGCTCGGGAGGCACTGCGTTTTGCCTTAACTGAAGGGCGCGCTGTTATTGTGAGCGCACGCCTTCCTCTGTCTATGCAGTGGCGTGAACTCCCTCGAGACACTCCGTCTCAGCTGCTTCCGCCTTCCCCGGCAACTCCCCTGTCTCCTCGATTGATCGTCGCCCAGGGCCCTTCAGATCCCCAGTCAGGTTTTCCCTCGTCCTTCACGGTTACTGCGTCTCTTGGAGATACCGATGCACTCCCCTCAGTCGGCGAGCTTTCTGCAGTTTTGAGTGCGAAACTCCCGGGCTGGAGCACTCTGGCAGAAGAAAACGTAGAACCTGCTCGTTACTCTCCTTCGGGAGAGTCTTCAGCGATCTTCGCTCAAGCTATTCGTTGCAAGGGCGTTTACACCGATGCCGCGAGCTCATACACGGTCATTCAATGGGTGTGGAGAATACCCATGACTGCGGATTCTTTCGTGGTGATTACGGCAACCGCAACCACAACCACCTCTCTCTTTGCGACTGTCGCGGAAGACATTTCAGCGATGTTCACGAAGCTCAGGTCGAACTCTAGTTTTGTCTCTCGAGGCCGCGCCCGAGGGCACTCGCGCTAAGAGAGTGTGGGGAGCAACCTGAGTCGCTCCCCACACTCATTTGGCCGATGTGCCTTTCAGCCGACGCGACGGATGTGACCGGATGCCGTCAGGGGCCAGCCCGCGACGACAACTGCTGCCGAAATAAAGCCGAGCAGCCAAAAGGCCGGATTCATCGGGGGCAGATAGCCTGACTTGTGGACAAGCGTGAGAATCACCCAAGTGATCGGCACGCCGATGCTACAGATACCCAGCGGGATTGCGAGCATGAGCGCGAAAGCCCTCTTCCAGGTCGAGCCGATGCAACGAGAAACTCCTCCGATGAAACGTCCGGCCCCATCGCAGACGACCCAAGCGAAGACAACAACAACCACGTGTCGACGCCGAGCGGGAAGGAGCCACGTCCCATGAAGAAGAGCAGGGGATGGATTGCGATAAGAAGCCACCAGATGAGAGACCCCAAGCCAATGATGACAATGGAATGCACGTAACTCGCTGCGGTGAGTGCGGTGCGCGAGCCACCGCTAAGAGCAGAAGCGCGCAAGTCGACGGTAGCGCTGACGATCCCGCAGATAAAGAGGAAAGTACCCGTGACAAAAGCGGAGTTTGTGGCGGACTGCTCAGCGTTCTTGTTGATGTCGGAGACTGAGAGGTAGACGATGCCGGTGATCGCGAGGTTGGTGAGGAACTGGAGGCCCACAACCAGCAGGTAGAGCACGACAGTGAATCGCGAGCGAACAAGCCCAATACGCAGGGGCGAGGGAGGATTTGATGAGGTCTGGGGTTGCGGTGTTCATTGGTCGTTCTCCTGGATGAGGTAGGCGAAGGCGTCCTGGAAAGAACAGGGTGAGGAGGTCAGTGAGTGGGATGCAATCTCATGGTCAGCGACACCACGGCCACGCAGGTCCACAACTATCTCTCGTGCGGACCCAAGCGCGCGAGAAGTAATGACGGCAATATCGGAATGATCGGCCAGGAAGCGTTCCACGTCAGCGGCGTTACCGGTAATCGCACAGATACGCGAAGTGAACTCGTCAACGCCCTCATGGGCAAGCAGACGCCCATTTTTGAGGGCTACGACGTCTTCGGCAACGTTTTCAAGTTCGGACACCATGTGCGAAGAGATGAGGAAGCTGCGCCAGGGACGGCGCCCTTCCATGATGTCAGCTGCCAGAGTGATCAATTCCTCGTAGAACGCGTATCTGGTGGGGACGTCCATGGGAGCCTGAATCTCGTCAAGGATAGTGATGGGAGCACCCGAGGCCAGCGCGACGGCACCGGTCAAGATGGCAGCCTGCCCCGAAGACATTTTGCGCAACTTCTTACGGCCCTTCAGCTGAAAGTCAAAACGCTGGACATAGTGGTCAAAAAGTTTCTGATCCCACGTCTGGCGCAGCGAGGCATAGGCAACCAGCGCGGTGGCCGAGGAGTTGTCGAAGTCCCTGTCCGAGGAGACCATGATCGAGTATCCGAGCAGGTCATTAGAGCTCACCTTCGTTCCATTTATGGACACGTTTCCTGCCGAAGACGGGAGCAGACCACCCAGGATCTGCATGAGCGTCGTCTTTCCCGAGCCGTTGGGTCCTACCAGGCGGTGACGGTTGCATCTCCGAGAGTGAGCGAGACATCGCGCAGGGCTGGTGCCGCCTCCCCCGGATAGGTGTGGCTGATGGAGTCGAGGGTAATCATGAGCGTTCCTTGGCAGTCGTGTCAGCGCTGTAGGCGCGGACGTGGTCGATGATGGCGTCGATATCGAGGCCCAGGGCCAGGCCCGCTTCGACGGCGGGATTGAGGGTTTCCTCCACGTAGGACGCGAGTCCGTCGGCAATGAGTGCATTCCTAGCGCCTTCAGCGACGAACATGCCGATGCCACGTCGCTTTTTCAACGAGGCCCTCATCGACGAGGATTGCGAAGGCCTTGCCGACGGTTGCCGGGTTGATGCGGTAAGTCGCGGAGTATTCCGTGGTGGAGGTGAGCTGATCCCCGGCTCGCAGGGCACCGCGCAGGATCTGCGCACGGATGTCATCGGCAATTTGCACGTAGATGGGGATCCCGAGACGAATGTGGAGTGCCATGGGCAACCTCCCCGGTTCAGTGGTTCATTACCCTGCCTAATGAACCATATAACCAACAACCTGTCCAGTCCACCATCAAATCTCTTGACGAAGCAGCCCCCGCTCCCCGCTTTCCGCGCAAAAGAACCCCGGCCTCGTCCCCACAATGAGGAACGAGGCCGGAGCTAGGTCAGCGAGAAGCGGGTGCTTAGCCCTTCACCGCACCGGAGGTCAGACCGGAAACGATGTACTTCTGCAGGTACTGGAAGAGCAAGATCACCGGAATTGCTGCAATGATCGAGCCTGCCGCGAAGACACCCCACGGGGCATTACGTTCGTCAGCTGCCCAGTTGTACATGCCCACGGCCAGCGTGTACTGATCGGGGGTTTGCATAACAACCTTGGCAATAACGAAATCACCGAAGCTGGAGATGAAGCTCAGCAGACTAACAACTGCCAGAACAGGAAGAACCAGCGGCATGATGATTGTCCAGAAAGTCTGAGCATGCGAAGCGCCATCGATCTCTGCGGCCTCATCAAGTTCGCGAGGAACGGAGTTGAAGAAACCGAAGAGCAGGAAGGTGTTCGAACCCAACGCGCCACCGAGGTAGACACAGATCAGGCCAAGCTTCGAGTTCAAGCCCAAAACCGGGAAGATATCCTTAATTCCCAGCAAGAGCAGGAAGAGAGCCACAAAAGCCAGCATCTGCGGGAACATCTGGACCAGAAGCAGGAAGGTCAGGGTTCCACGACGGCCGCGGAAACGGAAGCGACTGAAGGCGTAGGCAGCGGCTGCCCATGAGGACAGTTCCAATGGCGGTCACCGTCGAGACGACCAAAGAATTGAGAATCCACTTCCAGTACATGCTGTACTGGTCACTCCCCAACGCCTTGAAGTGATCAAGGGTCAGTCCATCAGAGAAGCTGATACCGGAGGTCAGTGTCGCATTCGGAATAAAGGACACCGAAAGCACGTAGAGCAGCGGGATGAGGCAGTAAATAATCACTGCGATACCCACAATGTGCCTCCAGCCGACTTCCTTCCACCAACGTGAGCCGCGGAGCGTTGTCAACTGTGCATTTTCTTTGCTTTGTGCGCTCATCACAGTTCCTCCAATGCCTTTGTCTGACGGAATCCAAGCCAGGCGATCACACCAACAACAGCGAAGATGAAGATCGACATTGCCGAGGCCAAACCATAGTTGTACTGGCCGCCCGCGAAGGCGATCTTGTAGACCATCGAAATCAAGATGTCAGTCTGACCCAAGGCGTAGGGCACACCTTCAAAGTCCGGCCCACCCTTCGTCAGCATGTAAATCAACGAGAAGTTGTTGAAGTTAAACGCGAAAGACGCAATCAGCAGCGGGGTTGTGGATTGCAAAACCAGAGGCAGCTGATCGACCAGATGGTTTCGCAATCCAGACGCACCATCCATCTTTTGCCGCTTCTTCAACATCTCCCAGGGAGCGACTGAAGCGCACCCAAGCAGACGAGGAACACATAGGGGAAGCCGAGCCAGAGGTTCACACCGAGGATCGCGACCTTCGCCATAAGTCCATTGGTCAACCACGGAACCTGCGCCCCACCAAGCAACACGTTGTTAATGAAGCCGAATTGCTCGTTGAGCATGCCCTTCCACACCAGGATCGCCAAGAAGCCAGGGAATGCGTAGGGAAGGATCATCAAGGACTGGTAGATCTTTCGGCCTCGGATTCGCTTGTCGGAGAAAATCAGCGCCAAGATAAGCCCAAAAGCGAATGTCGACAGGACAGATCCGATGGCAAAGACGAAAGACCACACGAGCGCATTCAGGAATGGCTTGACAATTCCAGAACCCGAAAACATCTGTGAGTAGTTGGAAGCACCCACAAAGACACGCCAACCGGTGGATAGCTGGTTACCCTGGCTATCTTCGAAAACACCCTTTTGGTTATTCGCCTTGTAGACGACACCGTCTTGCGTGTTCGTCAGTGTATCGGCAGCTTCGTCGTAGGTGAAGGTGGACTTGGCGAGGTAGCCGGAGGTTCCGTCCGTCGTGACATAGTAGCCATCGTCAAGGTTGGAACTCACGGGAACCGTCAGCTGAGAAACTTCCGTCTGGCGGCTGGCCAGATCACCAAGGTCAGGATCTTGTAGCCCGAGACATCGGTAATTCCCATTGCCGTCACAGTTCCTGGACGCTCTGGAGGCTTGGTTGCCGTACCGAGCTTCAGCTCGCCGCTTGTTGGATCCGCAATGACGAGGCCAAGCTCGCTTCCATCTTCAACGACAGCGGTCTGGACAGTTGGAGCCCCTTCAACACGCTGACGGTTCGAGGCCAAAATAGCTTCGATTGCATCCGTCTTCGTCGAGTTGTGACCATCTCCGTAGTTGGTCAATGAAACATACCCAGTGTAGCCCATGACGAAGAGCTGGTAGATCAAGAGGAAGATCATGCCGGGGAGAAGATATTTAGCAGGGAGCGCTCTCTTCGAGAAATACACCCAGTTAATGACGATGAGCAGGAACGCCATCACACCGATGATGATCCAAGAATCGACGGCCCATGCCGCCATGATTCCGTAGATGCCCAGCGCATCAATGAGCATCATGATGATGAGTTTCGCAATAAAACCGGGCCGCATGACATCACGGGCATGCGAAGTACGGTCCTTCTGAACGGTACTCGAGGAAGAAGCTGCAGGCATTGTGGTCCTTCGTTACCTATAACAGCGATTAGGGAACCGTGAGCAAAAATGCTCAGGGATGGGTTTTGCGGGCACCCGGTTTGGGCGCCCGCAAAACCGGGAGACCTCACTACTTGTTCATTGTGGTCTTGATGTTGTTAACCATGGTCTCCCACGAGAGGCGGGATCGGCACCATTCACAATGGCGACCTCAGTCTTGCCCCAGTAAACCACACGGCTTTCATTTCGGGGATTGCCGGCATGGGCAGACCGGAGCCTGCGATGGAAGCAAACTGCTTGAGGTTTTCGTCGGTGAGCGAGTCAGCAACTTCGGTCATTGCCGGAACGCGTCCACCCAGCTGCTGCAGCTTGGACTGTGCTTCCTTGGTCTCCAGGTACTGGAAGAACTTGTTGACCAAGACCTGGTTCTGGGTCTTGGAGCTCTGGTAGAACACCTGAACACCAACGAAGGGCTTGGCTTCCTTGCCGCCTGCGGAAGGATCAGGAGGACGGAGACGTCGAGTCCGGCTTCCTTAGCAGCGGTGACATTCCAGGGGCCGGTCAGCATGTAGGCCGCGTTACCCTTGAGGAAAGCATCCTTGGCAATGTCGGAGGTGATGTTCGGGTTGAGGGTCTTTGCTGCACCCTGCTCCTTGAGCCACTGGGTGAACTCAGATGCGCCTTCGCCGCCCAGGGTCAGATCAGAGGTGTAGGAGCCGTCAGCGGACTGCTTGAAGACCTCGTTGCCGAAGGAGGTCTCAAAAGCGTAGAAGTGGTAGGGGTCACCGTCGGTGCCCATCTGAACAACGAAGGGGTACTCCGAACCGGCCTTCTTACCGGAAGCGATCATTTCATCGAAGGTCTTCGGGGAGTCGGAAGTGAGCTTGTTGTTACGAACCAGTGCAACAGACTCAACGGCGTAGGGAACGCCGTAGGTCTTGCCGTCGTAGGTCACGCCCGGATTGCCGCCTCGGAGAACTTTGACTTTGCATCGCCCAAGTCAACGGGGGAAATAACGCCGTTCTTCACCAGCTGGCCGAGCCCGTCGTGGGCCGTAACCATGATGTCGGGGCCGTTTCCGGTCGGAACCTGGCTAATGAACTCTTGACCCATGTCGGTCTCAGACTTCTGAACAACCTGAACGTCCACCTTGGTGGCCGCGGTGAAGTCCTTGGCCAGCTCCTGGATCTGCGAGTAACGGGTGTCATCGGCCCACACCGTCAGCGAACCGACGGAAGAAGAAGCGCTTGCGGATGCCGACTGGCTGCTCGAAGAGCTCGAGCTTCCATTCGAGCACGCTGCAAGCGTTGCTGTAACTGCCAAAACTCCGCATACTGCTATGCCTCGTCGCATGTCAACTCCTGATCAATTGAGTATTGCTCGTACACAGTTGTACTTTGCACTTAAGCCACTCTAATCACAGAAAATCGTTTTCAGCAAGCGGTTTCAGGATTGTTAGAAAAATGATATCTTTGAGGCACATCCCATCTATCATGCATGCCCATTCTGAAAGGCCCTTCGATGTCGAAGAACCGCACCCGCATGGCCGACATTGCCTCACATGCCGGTGTTTCCATCGCTACCGTTTCGCGCGTATTTAACGGAGTCGGACAGGTTTCGGACGACACTCGATACCGAGTTCTCACAGCGATCGACGAACTTGGCTACGAACGCCCCCAGCATGCTTGCCGATGACAACCGCCTCATCATCGGAGTGATCGTCCCAGAACTGACAAATCCCAATTTTGCCACCTTCGCCCACACCCTCCACACAGAGGTCGACAGGGCAGGCGGTCAAGCTTTTATTGCTTCGCAAACCCCCGGCACCACCAGCGAGGAGGAGCACACTCAAGCTTTCCTTGCACGCAGCGTTTCAGGACTCATCTTCGTCTCCGGCCGCCACGCAGATCTGCAAGCAGACCTGAGCCCAGCTACTCAGATCTTTCCCAAATCCATCTCCCCTTCGTCACCATTAATGCGCGCTCGAAGTGAGGTTCAAGCACCAGACTTCTCAACCGAAGATGCTCTAGGAATTCGCGCATCCATCCAACACCTCAAAGAACTAGGCCACCGCAAGATTGCGATGCTCGGCGGGCGCCATCACGTCGTCCCAGCACTGCGCAAGGCGAGGCATTCCGCCAGGTCATGTCCGAAGAACTTGGGATTCCCGACCCCACGGTTGTGGAAAACTTTCTGCACTTACGAGGCCGCGGCCTCCTGCAGCCCTCCTGATCGATACGGGAATAACGGCAATCATTGCCCAGATCGAATCTCCAGGCAATAGGGGCGATCGAACCATCAGTCCAGATGAGCGTTCCCGGCGACATTTCAGTCATCGGCTTTGACGACCTTTCCTCATGCCCCACCCTCTCCCCGCCCTCACAACGGTCCGACAGCCAGTTCAAGCTATTTCACATTCGGCCGTGTCTTCACTCTTCGATGCCATTCACTCGCAAAAACCGCAGCAACATCAGGATTTTGCGTTTTACTCCCGACCTTGTTGTGCGCGGGTCCACAGGGCGAGTTCGCTTTTGACAATCGTTATCAATACGCTTGATAATGATTATCATCGAGTTTTTGCGTTCACTACCGTATTTGCCGTTACTGCCGTCGCAGCGCTTTGCTTTGAGCGCATGTTCTTCTTCGGCCTCGTCACCATCCTCAGCGCCTAGCTCCCAAGCTTCCGCTTCCCCATGAAGGTCATGGGCTAGCTACCCACCCTCCAGTACCTGACCGAGAAGATCGGCGGGAGACCTGGTCAGCGTCGAACTCCCTGACCCTCCAGGAGCAGAGCCCCACGACCTCGAATTGTCAAACCAAAAGGTCCAGCAGCTTTCCCAAGCAGGAGCAGTCGTCTACCTTAAGGGCTTCCAATCTGCCGTTGATAAAGCCGTTGAGTTGAACGCCCCCAAGACCGTCATCGACGTCTCAACCAGCGTTGACCTGGTTGACGCCGAAAAGCACGAAAGTGAATTGGACGTCGCCGACGACGGCGAGAAGACAGAAGAAGCTCACGAACATGAGCACGAGCACGGCTCAACCGACCCTCACTTCTGGCTCGATCCCACCCGCATGGCCAGCGCAGCGACTCAAATCGGCGACGCTCTTGCCCAAGCAGACCCCACCAATGCAGAGACCTACAAGAAGAACGCTGCTTCGCTGAAGTCTCAGATGGAAGCCCTGAGCAAGAAGCTTGTCGACGGCACCGCAAAGTGTCAGCACAAGGAATTCGTGACCTCTCACGAGGCCTTCCGATACCTTGCGGACCGCACCGGTCTCACCCAGCTGGGCCTGTCCGGCCTCGATCCCGATTCAACCCCCTTCCCCGCACGACTCAAGCAGATTTCCGATGCGGTCAAGGCCAAGGGAATCACGACCATCTTCACCGAAGAACTCCTCAGCCCCAAGGTTGCTGAAACACTAGCAAAGGATCTGGGAATCACCACTGCAGTTCTCGATCCGATCGAATCACAGGCCGATGATTCGAAGGACTACGAAGCAGTGATGAACGAGAACCTTGAAGCACTGCAAAAGGCTCTGAGCTGCGAGTAAACACCGCGCCGGATTTGAACTGATATCTCCGCGTTGGGGCGGCATGATTCCACAGTGAACCATGCCGCCCCAACGACTACACTCGACACTAATGGGAACGACATTCAATATCTCTCCTGACCCGGTGATTGCTCTGGACCATGTCCACGTCGCTTGGGAACACGACCTCATTCTTCATGGCATCACCGCATCGATCCCCCAAGGGCAATGCGTGGCAGTAACGGGCCCAAATGGCGCTGGAAAATCCACACTCATGAAAGCGATCCTTGGTACAGCTCCCATTTCTTCGGGAGATATCACGCTTTTTGGCAATTCCACCCAAAAGCGCTCGTCAATCCCCTGGCAGCGTATCGGCTACGTTCCCCAACGAGCGTCCTCCGGCGGCGCGATTTCCTCATCATGCATTGAGGTAGTCCTCTCCGGGCTCCTCGGCACTCGCAAGTGGTGGCACTCGCGCGGCGACCGCGCCAAAGCGTTGGAAGCACTACGCGCAGTCGGCCTCGCACATCGCGCGAAGGACCCACTCCACATTCTTTCCGGCGGGCAACAACAGCGTGTACTCATTGCGCGCGCATTGGTCCGCTCCCCCGAGCTCCTCATCATGGGACGAGCCCGTGGCTGGGAATCGATGCCTCTTCACGCGCCAGACTGGCTGACATTTGCCAAGCCGCAAAAGACGAGGCGTTACGATCCTGCTGGTTCTCCACGAGCTGGGCGAACTTGCCCCAGTCCTCGACCGCGAACTCCACATCCGATCCGGGCACTTTACCTACGACGGCCCGGCTCGAAGTGACGCACGCGATCCGCACGCCGACCACTGCACTACGGTCGACCACCGAGAAATGGAGGTGGGCCGATGATCTTTGATATGCTCGCATCCCCTTTGATGCAACGATCCCTTCTTGCTGCGCTCTTGGTCGGTTTGTGCGCGCCGATCGTCGGGACCTACCTGGTGCACCGTCGCCTCGCGATGCTCGGTGATGGGATCGGCCACATCTCCTTGACGGGAGTCGCCTTGGGATGGCTTGCCGGGACCGCCGCAAATGTCACGCCGCATGATCAATGGGCAATCCCCGGGGCCCTAGTTGTGTCCTTACTTGGCGCGATTACCATCGAGCTTGTCCGCCAGTCCGGGCGAACTTCCTCAGACGTCGCCCTTGCCATGCTCTTTTACGGCGGCATCGCTGGAGGCGTACTGCTCATCGGGCTGGCTAACGGCACATCTTCCCAGCTGAATGCCTATCTTTTCGGCTCAATTTCAACTGTTTCAAGCAGTGACGTCTGGTCGATTTGTCTCCTAGCTCTTGTCATTGTCGTGATCGGTATCGGCTTGCTTCCCGCGCTCTACGCGGTCACTAATGACGAGGAATTTGCTCGCTCGACCGGGCTATCCGTGCGTGCACTCACCATGCTCATCGCGATTTTGTCAGCCCTTACAGTTGTCGTCGCGATGCGAATCGTTGGGTCGCTCCTTGTCTCGGCTCTCATGGTCGTTCCCGTAGCGATCGCACAATTGGGAGCGCATTCCTTCCGCCGGACCATGGCGTATGCGATGGTCCTGGGAGCAGTGCTATGTCTGGGTGGTTTAACCCTGACCTACTACGTCGACCTCTCCCCCGGCGCAACAATTGTTGTTGGGCGCGATTGCTCTCTATGCTGTTGGATACGGAATCCGAGGCCTACGCGACCACTTCCGCCGCAAGCAGAGGATGCGCGCGCTATCCGCCCCCGCCGATCATCCCGAGGCCTCGCGCACGGACCAGGCCCACGCCACCACCGCGCGCGGCTAGGGAAAAAAAAAAAGGAACATAGGCCTCGTCAATGAAAGGATCGCCATGGGCGAATGACCAAGCAACGCCAGGCGGTTTTCGACAACCTCAGTGAGCACCGCGACTTCCGCAGCGCGCAGAAGGTCTTCGAGGACCTCACCTCGCGCGGGCACAAGATCGGCTTGGCGACGGTTTATCGCAACCTGCAAGCATTGGCTGAAGACCATCAAATTGACGTCCTGCGCTCCAGCGAGGGCGAGGCTCTGTATCGCAAGTGCGACACTCATACACATCACCATCATTTGGTGTGCCGCAATTGCGGACGTGCTGAGGATCTAGGCGTTGAAGAACTTGAAAAGTGGGTTTCCACGGTTGCACAGACGCACGGTTACACTCAGATCGAGCACTCGATTGAACTCTTTGGCCTGTGCGCCGACTGCACGCGAAAGGCAAATAATTGACCCCCTCATGGGCATCCTCGGGACTGCCGCTCTTCATCTTCCTATTTTTCGTTGTTTTTCATCGCGCACAGCTGACCTATTGGCTGGGGCGCGCTGCGGCAAAGGGAGCACTGGCCTCTGCGGGAAGAACGGCCTGCGAGGAAAGATCGCTGCTTGGTTTAACGGTCCCGTCCCGAAGTACGGCGCTCGACGGCTCGAGCAGTGGGGAATCATCATCATTCCCCTGTGCTTCCTCACTGTTGGCGTTCAGACTGCCGTCAATGCCGGCGCGGGCGTCGTGCGAATGCCATGGAAGAAGTACACGCTCGCAATGATTCCGGGCTGTATCGCCTGGTCGATCATGTACGGTCTGGGAATGCTCGCCGTCTGGATGGCTGTCGTGCGCGCGGCAGCCGGTTCAGTGTGGGGTTGGCTCGGCCTTATCGCAGTTGTTGCGGTTGTCGCAACGGTCGTTCTGGTCAAGCGACGCCGCGGGCGCGAAAGCGAACAGAGCCTCGAGCACGGGTATGAGCACCTGCACGAGCACCTGCGACATCTTTCAAACCGAATTGACACACGAAGTCGCGGAATAGCACACGACATCCGTGCCTTCCTCCGTCTCCTCCTCCAAAAGACACAGGAAGTCGCAAAAAGACACACGCCATAGCCTGTGACATTCACCGACTTCATGTGGAGCTAGCGTGGAGGGGGCAGGAACGAGGCGCTACAAGCGCCACCTCGGCTATCGCCAGCCCTCCCAGCCACAAGGCCCCTAGCGCCAGCCCCGCCAGCCACAGGTCCTGAGCGCCACCGAAGCGCCGCTCACGCCCGGCATATTCAAGAAGGCAGTCCCACAGAGCCTCGCGATCAAAAGTCGGCCACGGCCTCGGGCTAAACATGAACTCCGCATAGGCCATCTGCCACAGCATATGGTTCGAGCCTCTGCTCCCCCGAGGTCCGAATCATCAAGTCAACATCGGGAACATCAGGCAGATACAGGTGGCGAGCAAAAGTCCGCTCGTTCACCCCGCGCGGCGACAAACGCCCCGCGGCAACATCTTGCGCGATCGAGCGCGCAGCATCTGCGATTTCCGCGCGACCCCCGTAATTCACGCATCACCAAATCCAAAGTGGTGTTTTGACGTGTCTTTTCCTCCGCGCGCTCCAAAGCGTGAATGACCGATTTCCACAGCTTTCGGCTCGCGCCCGCTCCAGCGCACGTGCACTCCCCACTGGTTCAGCAGCTCCGTTCGCCGAGCCAAGACATCGCTGGCGTAGCTCATGATGAAGCGGACCTCTGCAGGCGAGCGCTCCAGTTTTCCGTCGAGAAAGGTGTAGACGGAAAGATAGCGCACTCCCGCGTCGATGGCCCCGGCGATCGTGTCGAGAAGCGCATACTCGCCCGCCCGGTGCCCCTCGGTGCGCGGAAGTCCCCGATCGTTGGCCCAGCGCCCATTCCCGTCCATGATGATGGCGACGTGGCGGGGTACTTCCCCGGCCGCAAATTCGGGTGCTTGCCGAGGCCACTGCCCCGGTCCTGCGACCGGCTGACGTGGGTCTTTGGGCGCGCGATCCATGGGCGTCAGTTGTGCGAAATTCAGAGCTCATCCGTGTGCGCTCCTTTCCAGGAGTTGCAGTGATTTTAAGCGTCGCTCGATATGCCATTGAGTGTAGCTAGAAACCAGTCCCATCATTTCCGAGCGCGCCCACGTCGGCGAGTTATCGGCATCATGCCAATCACCGCTTAGAAGAGATCCCATGAGTTCCATTGAGTCAGGAGCCGGAAGAGAGGCACCGGGCGGGCGACAGTTCTCGCACACGGCACCGCCTTCGGTGATCGAAAAGGCAGCGTGCGGTCCTTCGGCTCCACACACTGCGCAGTCGAAACAGGACGGGGCCCACCCTGCGATCGCCAGGGCGCGAAGCATGTACGAGGCCAAGATCAGGGCTGGGTCGTGCCGGCGATGAGACAGTGCGTGGAGCGCTCCGACCAGCAGAAGATACTGCTGGTGGGTCCCGTCGTCGCCGTCGCTTGATAAAGCTTGTCTGCGGTTTCAGACGATGACCGAGGCCCGCGAGTAGAGTTCGTAGTCGGAAGCGAGCATTTCCCCATGGGAGCAATCGTTTCAACCTGAATGATCGTGTCGAGGCTTCGCCCGCGATGAAGCTGAATATCGACGACAGAGAAGGGTTCGAGGCGTGCTCGAACTTCGATGTTGTTCGGCGCACGCCCTTTGGCAACAGCACGTACCTGGCCGTGTTCAGAGGTCAGGAGCCAAATGATACGGTCGGCCTCACCTTGAGTTTTTGCGTGCGCAAAACCACGGCCTCGTCCCTGTAACTCCTGATCACCTTCTTATTTTCACATTCCCTGTCAAAGCAGGCCCGCCGCGACACAAAATTGCGCTTGGGGCCGAAGTGACCCCAAGCGCAATATGCCTGTGTGATTACAGATCCTGCATCGCCTGAATAGATGCGGAGTATGTGAAGGATCTAGATCGCGAATAGTGGCGCGACGACCACTCAGATATTGGCCTCGCGAACGCTCTTGTATGCCTCGAGATCGGTGTAGAGCTCATCGCGCAGCGGATTCTTACGCCCACGGACAATCACGTAGATCTGGTAGAGCGCAACAGCCACGTTAGCCGCGAGTGCGATCGCAGAAACAGTCATGAGGGCCGCGTCGTTGTGAGAGGCATTGACTGCGAACTTCGACGAGGTGACGAATGAGGGCACTGCCATGGTGAACATCATCCACAGCGCCAGGGTGTGCGCGCGGTGCTGGAGCCACGCGCCTCGCTTGATAAAGAAAGCGGGGATAGTGCAGGAAATGAGCAGAGCTGCACCGGCGTAGAAGGAGTGGTCTCCCACGCAGTTGTACACGTACGCGAAGTTCCACAGATCGTAGGCGATGATCCAGAACCACAGCATGTCGGGCCAGATCATGTCCTTTTCTTTATCGCGAGAGATAAAGATACCGAACCACCCGCAGATCGTCAGGAGGTTGAGCAGACCGGCGATACCGTTCATGTAGTTCCACGGGCCGGAAACCATGAAGACTCCATCGACCATCTCACGCACACCCATGGCACCGACTTGGAAGTCACGGATGCAGGCCTCGGTGATGTTAATGGCCAAGATCGCGGGCGGGAAGGCAAGAGCCCAACGATTCGTCTGCAACTTGGGGATGTAGCGGATTGCCATGAAGCCGAGGCACCCCGCAAGGGCGGAATAGACCTTGACCCAGTGGAACCAGGTTCCTGTCGAGGAATCGGGACCCGCTGTTGTCGGCCAGACGAAGATGGTCAGAACAATGGGAAGAACAATGAAGATTGCGATCCCCTGCCCACTTCCAGCGGCGGGTGATCTCGTTGCCGATGATCAAAGCGGCAAGGACCCCGAACCAGGCAAGCCAGGAGTACCAGGGAATTGACTCGAAGAGGAACATGTCTCCAACTCCTTTGTGAAACAAGGTGATGCGCTCACTCTAAGAGGCGCTTCTCGCGCGAGTCATTGGACACCGAATCGAAAGTGTCTAATACTCAAGAGAGCGCGACATCCCACGTGTTTTCATTCAGACATCACACAGGACTATCGACCTAGGACATTCATGTCGACCAACGCAGAGTTAACCCGCGAGAGGCTCGGCAACGCCCTCAAAGAGGAGCTCAGAACTACACCGCTCACCAAAGTGACGGTTCGCCGCCTCACCGAAATAGCAGGGGTCACGCGCCAGGCTTTTTATTACCACTTCGCCGATGTCATGTCCCTGGCCACCTGGGTCTTCGAGCGCGATATCGTCACACACATCATGGCTCATGCAACCTACCGGGAGTGGTCCGACGGGTTCTGCGAGCTCTTGGTCTACATGAGCGAGCACCGCGAGCAGACCTATGCGGTCGTTTCTTCCCTCAGTCGCAGTGAAATCGAGGAATTCTTCTACCGCGCTTTCCGGGAAATGATGCGGGCAATCATCAACGAACTGGAAGGAACGACTCCCCTTGACCCAGCCCAGCGTGATTTCATCATCGATCACTTCACCTTAAGCGTCGTCGCGCATCTATTCCACTGGCTCAACCGGGACATGCAAGCAGATCCCTACATCTTGACCGAAAACATTGAGGTCATCATGCGTGGTTCGGTCGCGACGGCACTTGATCGTTACTCGACTGATGCCCCTCCCCCGCTCATCCGCCGCGAGGGCACACACTAGTTACATGATTCCTCATCAACATGCAGGCGCTTCGTATACCCGCGCACGCGATGAGAAGAGACGTTGGGGGGCGAACATCGCCTGATGCCCGCCCCCCAAAAACAGCTATTCACTGGTTGCGCAACGCGCGGTTTACCGCCGAAATCACAGCCTTATAGGATGCTCGGGTAATCGAAGAATCGATTCCAACACCCCACACGATCTGTCCGTCGACAGCGGCTTCCACGTACGAAGCTGCCTTCGCGTCGCGACCCTGGCTCATGGCGTGCTCGGAGTAGTCCAGAACGCGCACGTCCAAATCGAATTGGTGCAGGGCTGACACGAAAGCATCAATCGGACCGGTTCCGTTTGCGTCGATCGCGGTCAGCACACCGTTATCTGTAAGTTCTGCGTGCAATTCAACGTGTTCATCGTCGACAGTTCCCACCTGGGACTTGCGCAATTCGAAGCGGCCCCACGATGTAGGCCGGGAGCAGCGCTGGTGGGCAAGTATTCGTCCGCGAAGATCTTCCACAGTGCGTCGGCGTTGATTTCGCCGCCGTAGGTGTCGGTGTGCCGCTGAACGATTCTCGAGAATTCAACTTGCAGTCGGCGAGGCAATTCCAAGTTGTGTGCCCGCGACATGAGGTAAGCGACCCCGCCCTTACCGGACTGAGAATTCACACGCACCACGGCCTCGTAGGAGCGTCCAACGTCGTGCGGGTCGATGGGAAGGTAGGGCAGCTCCCACACCACAGCGTTCTCGTCGCCTCCGGCAGCGTCCACCTTGATCTTGCGGGCTGCGAAGCCCTTCTTGATTGCGTCTTGGTGAGATCCCGAGAAGCTTGTGTAGACGAGGTCGCCAACGTATGGCGCACGAGGCGATGCCTCCATCTGGGTGCAGTGCTCCACGGTGCGGCGGATCTCGTCGACGTCCGAGAAGTCGATGCCCGGATCAATTCCTGGCTAAAAAGATTCAGGCCCAAGGTCAGCAGGTCAACGTTACCGGTGCGCTCACCTTGCCCCAGAAGACAGCCTTCGATGCGGTCAGCGCCAGCAAGAAGTGCAAGTTCAGCACTGGCGACACCGGTTCCACGATCATTGTGCGGGTGAACAGACAGCGCAATGTGCTCGCGTCGGGAAAGGTTACGCGACATGTACTCGATCTGGTCGGCGAAGACATTGGGGGTCGCGCGTTCAACGGTCGAGGGCAGGTTGAGGATGATCTCGCGGCCTTCTTGGGGCTGCCAGATGTCCATAACGGCTTCGCACACTTCCAGTGCGAAATCACGCTCGGTATCAATAAAAACTTCGGGTGAATATTCGAAGCCAAAGATGGTCTCGTCACCCAGTTGGCGTTCGGCCTGCAGCGATGACCTCACGCGTACCGAAGCGGGCGAGCTCAATGGTCTTGCTCACGGTCTGCGTGGAAGACGACCTCACGGAAAAACCGGAGCGGTTGCGTTGTAGAGTGCACGGTCGCACGGGGAAAGCCAATCATGCGATTCGACGGTACGCTCAATAAGCTCGGGGCGCGATTGCGTGAGCACCGAGATCGTCACGTCCTCGGGAAGAGCATCATCTTCAAGCAGTGAACGGACGAAATCAAAGTCCGTTTGCGATGCCGAGGGGAAGCCGATCTCGATTTCTTTGTAGCCCAAGCGAACAAGAAGATCGAACATCTTGCGCTTTCGCGCGGAATCCATGGGCTCAATCAGCGCTTGGTTTCCGTCACGCAGATCCGTGGACATCCACCTGGGCGCATGGGTAATGCGTTTGGAGGGCCACTGGCGATCGGGAAGATCCACCGGGTTGGTGTCAAGGAAGGCGCGGTACTTGACCGTGGGCATTCCAGAACCGACAGAACGAGGAACCTTAGATGTTGTCTTCACATCTTCAGTCTATGAAGGCTCGTGGCACCGGGCACGACGAGTGCACATGGTGGACACGCTTCTTTAGGCCTCGTTCGTTGGCTCTTCTAGGCGAGGAACTCCGGTCGGCGATTCCATGAGCCACGCACGGTCGGTCAGCATTCGCGAAATCGCCAGGCCAATACCGATCGCAACAATTGTGAAGAGAACGGTAGACAGCTGCTCGAGAGCTTCCATCGTCTGGCCATTGTTCAAGTACGTGAGCGAACGATACAGCGGAACACCGGGGATCATGATGACCACGGCAGGAACGGACAAGGTCACGCGCGAATAGCGCGTCTTCGCCACAACAGCAGCCGCCAAAAGTCCTGCACATAGGGCAGCAAGTCCCACTGCCGCGGGCACCGGCATTCCCAGTTCAACAGCCAAAGCGATACGGCCGGTGTTGATGACCGCGCCGATCAGAGCCGCAGCAGCGCAAACCTTAGGCGGAGAATTAAAGAGCATCGCGAAGCCAAAGGCTGCAACAAAACTGGTGAAGAAGCGTAGCGGGAAGTGGATATAAGCAGGAAGTGAAACAACGTATTCGGGGGTGACTGACCAGTTGAAGACCTTGGAGATACTCCATACGGCAACACCAGCGGAGACAACCAGCATGGCAACGTAGACGATGCGCTGAATACCACCGGCAAAATCGTGACGCACCAAGTCAATAATCCCGGTAACCAGCGGGAAGCCTGGAACCAAGAAGAGGAGCGCTGAAATAAATCCCGCTTGGTGAGTGGGATCAATCCCCATGTACTTTTGCGCCAAGTAGACGCACAGGATGTACAGCGCTTGCAGCGATGCCTCCACACACCATCCACACACCGAAGTGGTTCATGTGGCGCTTGAGCATTTGACGTCGGAGGAACTGCCCAATGAAAGCTGCGATTGCGACAACCGAGCACTCCACCCATCCCCCAGCATTGAGGAATGCGAAGGCCGCACAGGCAAGTCCCGAAGCAAGAGCATTCGCGAGCCATCCGTACAGGGGCTTGACGCGTTCAATCTCGTCAAGAGCCTTATCGACGTCTTCGACAAGCACTTGCGTGCCTTCAATTGTTGCCAGATAGTTTGTGATGCGATCAATTCGATCAGCATTGACACCCAAGAGACGCTGCTCAGCAAGTTCGGTACGGAAAGTACCATTCGCATAGGCTGTTGCAACGACCTCAGTGAAGGTCACCTGAGCGTGGTGCTTTTCGATGCCAACCGCCTCGGCGCAGGTGCGCATCGAGGCCTTGACGCGGTAGGAACCAGCACCAGCAGCAAGAAGCATCTGTCCCAAGCGCAAAACAACTCGGGATTGGTAGGCCAGACGATCATGCGCAGCCATGCGATGCACGGTCAGTGATGCGTCGTCCGGGTCAAAGGACGAAAGCTCAAAAGCGTTAGAGTTTTGGGGATTTTCGCTCACGGGATAAGCATGCCATGAAATACCCGTTCAGACTCAGGACCCTGGTCAGGGCACAGATGTTGAATCCCCCACTTTCACATCAAAAGTAGGGGAAACACTCAGAAACCAAGGCGTTGAAGCATCTTCGGATCCGACTGCCAATCCTTAGCGGTTCGCACGTGCAAATCAAGGTAGACCCGGCGTCCCAAATACTCCTCAATATTGGCGCGAGCACGCGTCCCAATTTCCTTCAAACGCGCGCCCTTCTTGCCGATAATGATGGCCTTTTGGGAATCGCGTTCGACGTACACATTGACGTGGATATCCAACAAGGGCGGACGGTCATCACCCTCGCGCTTGGGGCGTTCGATGATCTCTTCGACTTGCACGGCCAGCGAGTGAGGAAGTTCGTCGCGCACGCCTTCAAGTGCGGCCTCGCGAATAAATTCGGCGATCATCGTTTCGCGGGACTCATCCGAAATATTGTCCTGCGGGTACAGAGGCGGAGAAAGAGGAACCGTCTGCGCCAAAACCTCACGAAGGCGGTCGATCCCCTTGTTCTCGAAAGAGGAGACGGGAACGATTGCGCTCCATTCCCCGAGCTTTTCAATCGCCATGAGGTGTTCCAAAACGCGTTCGCGAGGCACGCTATCGCACTTAGTCGCGACCGCAATGATCGGCCTGCGAACGGAACGCAATTCACGCGCAATGAACTGGTCGCCCGGTCCGATGCGCTGGTTTGCAGGCAGGCAGAAGATCACGCAATCGACTTCAGCCAAAAGCCTCGCGGACCATGTCATTCAGCGCTTTCCCAAGAGGGTTCGCGGGACGGTGATATCCGGAGTATCAACCAGGACCAGCTGGTAGTTGTCACCGTGAACAATGCCGCGAATATTGTGGCGAGTCGTCTCCGGACGTCCCGAGGTGATCGCAACCTTGAGTCCGACAAGCGCATTCGTCAGGGTTGATTTTCCGACGTTGGGACGCCCAACGATCGAGATGAAACCCGCACGGAAATCTTCGGGAAGTCGGGAATGACAATATCGGCCGCCGCATTGGTTTCGGCACGCAGTTGACGCAGGGAATCAACGCTGTCGGCCACGTCCTGCGCGATCTCATCGTCAGCCTCGTCGAGATCTGAATCGCCGAAGTCTACGCCCTCATACTCCGCATCGAGCGCTCCGGCCCCATCCACACCCTGGTCATCATCTTCCTCGGGGAAGTCCAAGGAGTCGATGTCCACCCCTTCAAAGGCGTTGGGGCCGGCCATCAATTCGTCATCGCTGGGAAAATGCATTGCTACTCCTGGCTTTGGTTGGTGTCGTCGGAGGAAACTTCGGGGGCATATGAGCACACGATTGTGCCAACTTGGCGGCGGCGCCCACGTGCTTCTTCGGCAACCATGTGCACACCGAGCATATCGCCAGTTGCTCCGGGGAGGGGAACACGCCCGATCGCTTTGCCAGCAGGCCGCCCACAGAGTCGACGTCTTCATCGTGCATTCCCACTCCCCACAGCTCACCGAGTTCCCAAATCGAGAACCTAGAGGGGACGCGCCACACGCCGGGGGAAATCTCTTCGGGTTCGATTGTGTTGCGATCGTGTTCGTCGGTGAGTTCGCCGACGACTTCCTCGATGATGTCTTCAAGAGTGACGAGGCCGGAAATCCCACCGTATTCATCGACGACCAGTGCAAGGTGGAAGTGCTCGGCCTGCATCTGGCGAAGCAGGTCATCGGCGGGTTTCATTTCGATGGTGAACTCGGCAGGGCGCATCATTTGATCTGCGCGCAGTTCGTGGTCACCTTCGTAGGTCTGGAGCCGCTGAACGACATCTTTGAAGAAAAGGATTCCGCGCACATCGTCGGTATCTGTCCCGGTGACAGGGATGCGTGAGAAGCCTGATCGAACGAATAGACGCAGGGCCTTGTGCGCGGGGGTGTCGAAGAAATTGTCACCATTTCCGTGCGCGGAACCATCACTTCGCGCACGAGGGTGTGCCCAAGTTCGAAGACCGAGCGCAACATCTGGCGGTCTTCTTCTTCAAAACCTTCGGTTTCGCCAACCTGATCGACCATTTCGCGCAGTTCATCAGCCATTTCCGCACGCATTTCAGCTTCGGTGCGTTCCGGCTGAGGTAAGACCGCGCGCGCTTTGTGTGCAACGGGAGCAAAGAAGTGCGCGATGGCCACGAGGCGGGTGATGAGCGGGGTGAATAGCAGCGCAGCACCGGTGGGGTTGCGTTGTGCCCAGCGCGTTGCAATCACGCTATTGGCCAGGAATTGCGCAAGGGTGACGATCGCGATCGTCACCAGTCCAGCGACCCACCAGTGATTGGCAAGATGCAGCGCGATCGTCGCCATCGACACGGCGAAGACCACCTGCGTAAAGGTACGAACGCCTCGAAGGACAAAAATAACCACGCGCCGCTGGTCCACCAGCTCCATCAGGGCACCCGCGTGCTTCTTCTCTTCTGAATCAAGTCCTCGACAATGGCGCGAGTCAGTTTCGAAAGCGCAAACTCACTGGTCGCAAGGACCATCGCGAAGAGGAGTGCAATCGCGGCGAGGATACTCATCGCCGCGACGGGTACTGCTGCTTCGATCATCGCTGCGCCAAGAAGCTCAAAAAGGAGCTGGCGTTGCAGGGCGAACATCTCTTCTTTTTCTTCGGGTTCAGCGTGATCGTATCCCATGAGGTGAAGCATCCCGTGGGTGGCGAGGAATAGCATCTTCTGCGGTCGAGTGGCCGGCCTCGCGAGCTTGCTTTTCGGCGACCTGGGGCAGATGCAGATGTCCCCAGCGTTCCCGAGGCCGTGGGATGCTCGGCGGTACCCGGGCGGAGTTCGTCCATCGGAAAGCTCATGACGTCGGTGGGGCCTTCGAGGTCCAGCCAGCGCACGTGAAGTTCTTCCATGGGTTCGGGGTCGATGAAGATGATGTTGAGTTCGACCTCGGTTGAGACATGCATCGCGCAGAGCACGAAGTCAGCTAATTGCACGAACTCTGCAATGTCGATCTCGTAGTCGGTTTCGTTGAGAACTTCAGTCATGACTTAATGTCCATTGTGTCGGGAACGGGAGTGAAGTGAGCGGTCTCGGCGCGCTTTCAGGCGTGCCAGTGACTCATCCCAGCGTTCGTACTGCGTCAATGATCTCGCCAACAAGTCGATGACGCACAACATCGGCGCTTGTCAGATGACAAAATTCTATGTCATCGATGCCGCCCAGAATATCTTCAATGACAAGCAGGCCACTGCTGCGCTCCCCCGCGAGGTCGATTTGCGAGGTATCTCCGGTGACGACAACCTTGGAGTTGAAGCCCAGACGGGTAAGGAACATTTTCATCTGTGCAAGCGTCGTGTTTTGTGCCTCGTCCAAGATAATGAACGAATCGTTCAAAGTCCTACCGCGCATATACGCCAAAGGGGCAACTTCAACTGCGCCGGAGGCCATGAGCTTGGGCAGAGCATCGGGATCCATCATGTCACCCAAGGCATCGTAGAGGGGACGCAGATAGGGATCGATCTTGTCCGTCAAGGTTCCCGGCAAGAAACCCAGATTCTCCCCAGCTTCGACCGCGGGGCGCGTGAGAACAATGCGTCGGACCTGACCAGAGAGCAGCGCTGATACCGCCTGCGCCATTGCAAGGTACGTTTTTCCGGTGCCGGCAGGGCCGAGGCCGAAGACCAGGGTCGAGCGTTCAATGGCGTCAACATAGGCTTTTTGCCCCGCAGACTGCGGTCGAATCGAACGTCCTCGACTGCGAAGAATCTCCTGCGGACGCTCAGTCGACGAGTGCGCTGACGTGAGGAGTGCGATTGCTTGTTCGACTCCGTCGGCATCGAGAGACTGTCCTTCTTTAGCAAGTTCAACCAGTTCGTCGACCAATTGAACAGCCATATCGACAATGCCTTCGGGACCAATCATCGACAGAGTGCGTCCCAGAAGGGAAAAGCGCACCTGCGGGAACCCCTTTTTCAAGGGAGCGCAAGACGCGATCTGATGTGCCGAACAGGACAACCGGGTCAACGCCTCTGGGAATTTCGATCCGTTTTGCCTCCATGTCACCACCGTCCAATTGCATCGCTGATCAGTGACAAAGCAACCGGGCCTGCGGTCGAAGCACGCAAGACTGTTGTCCCCTAATGGGCAGCGCGTGCACCCGCGGCCTCGAAAAGAAAGCTCGTCGGGATCAACCCCGCCTTCAGGCCCGACGACCACGCTGATCCGAGGCGGAAGGCAGGTTTTCCCGGCACCGTCTGTCCAGAGGCCTCGTCAGTGGTCGGCAAAGACTTTTCTGCAGCGGCACGCAACTCACGCAGGAGAAGACTCAAAGGGGCTCGCGTGCTCTCATGGCAGACGATCACCCACGCGCCGGATGCCGTTTCTTCGCTCATCCATTGAGCAAGTCGTTGGGAGGTGCAGGCATCTTCGAGGCGCGGGATGAAGGCACGACGAGATTGCTTCGTGGCCGACCTTAAAGTCGACTCCCACTTCCTCATGCCCTTCGCGGCTTTTTCGCCCTTCCAGCGCACTTCACTGCGATTAGCCTGCCACGGGATCACGACGTCGACCCCGACTTCGGTTGCCATTTCGATGGCCATTTCGTCGCGGCCGCCCGTCGACAATGCTTGAACAAGGATCAAACGTGGAGACGGTGGCGCCTCGTGAATGATCTCTTCAACGCGAAGAGTCAATGATTTCTTCGTTCGTTCACTCACGCTCCCGCGCACACGCAATCCGTCGCCGTCAACGACGTCGAGCATCTGCCCCACGTCCATTCGACGAACGGTTGCCGCGTGAAAGCCTTCATCCCCATCCAGAGTGTAGGAACCCCCGCGAGTGCAGCCTTGGAGGGCGGCGGCCTCGGGAGCGATGAAAACGGGAAGGGTCATCGATGTGTTCCGATCACTGGCCTGTGAAGGTTTCGCGAAGCTTGTCGAAGAAGGAAGAACCCCGCTTTTCGGGACGGGCGCTTTCTTCCCCGCGCACAGCGGAAAGCTCTTCAAGAAGCTCGCGGGAACGGTCGTCAAGCTTGCGTGGAATCTCGACGTTGATGCCGATATGCAGGTCGCCACGGCCAGGACGCTGCAAGTGGCCAACACCCAAACCAGGCAAACGCAGTTCATCTCCGGGCTGAGTTCCAGGCTTGACCGTGATGGATTGTTTTCCGTCCAAAGTATCGAGCTCGAAAGTGCTCCCCAGAGCTGCTGCAGTCATGGGAATGGTGACGGTCATGTACAGATCGTCGCCTTGACGCGAGAAAGTGGGATGCCTCTTTTCGACAATATCGACGTAGAGATCACCGTTCGGGCCGCCGCCGGGACCGACCTCGCCCTGTCCGGCGAGGCGCAGGCGCATGCCGTCTCCCGCTCCTGCCGGGATGTCGATGGTCAGGCTTCGGCGAGTACGCACGCGTCCTTGGCCCGCGCATTCATGACACGGCTGTTCAATGACGGTTCCATAGCCCTGACAGGTGGGACACGGAACTTGGGTGCGCATGGTTCCCAGCATGGTCTGCTGGGTTTGAATCGAATAGCCCGCGCCGTTACAGGTCCCACAGGTTGTCGGTTCGCTCCCGGGCTCGCACATCGATCCGTGGCAGACATCGCAGGCGACGTAGGTATTGAGCGAAATTTCGCGATGCGCGCCGAAGGTTGCTTCTTCCAGGGTGATTTCAATACGCGTGAGCTGCTCGCGGCCCTGACGAGTACGCGACTGAGGGCCAGCGCCTCCGCCGAATCCGCCACCGAAGGCTCCGCCAAACATGGTTGAGAGGATGTCCCCGAAGTCGAAGGAGTCACCAGCGTATCCGCCGCCTCGGGCAGCATCTGCACCACCGATATCGTACATGCGGCGTTTTTCCGGATCGGAGAGGGTTTCGTAGGCGACCGAGAGTTCCTTGAAAGCTTCCTCGTCCCCGCCGTAGTCCGGGTGTAATTCGCGGGCCTTCTTGCGATAGGCCTTCTTGATTTCGCTTTGGTCGGCGTCGCGTGAGACTCCGAGGATTGCGTAGTAATCGTTCACGAATATCCTTTTGCGGCTGCGATTAGTGCGTTGAGTTCAAGTACTTGGACAGATACGAGGCCACGGCGTGGACCGTGGACATTGTCGAGGCGTAGTCCATGCGGGTGGGCCCGAGGATTCCCACGTGAGCTGAGTTTCCCCCGGAAGCGTAGGTTCCTGAAACAAGGGAGGTTTCAACGAAAGCATCGTGTCCGTTTTCGGAACCGATGGAGACGTGGACGTCGCCGTTTCCTTCATCCATTTCGGCGAAGAGACGCAGGAGAACGACTTGTTCTTCGAGGGCGTCTAAAACCGGGGCGATATCGTGGAAGTCAACACCGCTTCGAGCAAGGTTCGACATTCCCGCCATAGCGATTCGCGCGGAAGGCTCTCCTTGGAGGAGGCTGGCAATGATCTCACTGATGTCTCCGGCGCACCCAGATAGTGCGGGCGGCAGACACTCAGCCATGGCCTCGTAATGGGCACGAACTTCTCCCGCGTCTTTGCCCTGGTAGGCGGCGTTGAGGACCGAGCGCAGCGTCAAGAGATCTTCTTGGGCGAGGTCTTGGGGCATCTCACGCAGGCGTTCAAAAACTTTACCCTGCTCAGAGATGACCACGATGAGCAGGCGCGAGTCGCTCAGATCGACAAATTCGATGCGGCTCAGTGTTGAGCGCGCATGACGGGGTATTCGATGAGGGCAACCTGGCGCGTGACCTGGGCAAGCAGGCGCACTGTGGCCATAACGACTTCATCGAGGTCTTCGGCGCGGGCCAAGAATTTCTCGACCGCCTGGCGCTCTGGGGCACTCATGGGCTTCAGTGTTGCCAATTGATCGACGAAAACTCGGTAGCCCTTGTCGGTTGGTACGCGGCCAGCGCTGGTATGGGGCTGGTAGATGAGCCCCGCTTCTTCCAAGACAGCCATGTCGTTTCGGATGGTTGCCGAAGAGACACCTAGGTCTTGGGATTGTGCGATGGCTTTGGACCCCACGGGTTCACGCGTGTGGACATACTGGGACACGATGGCTCGTAGAACGTCAAGGCGACGGTCGTTCATTCATCCTCCCCTAATCTGGCACTCACGCTATTTGAGTGCCAGTTTACTCCGCAAATACCCAATTCGCCCTATTATCAACAGTTGTCACCCGAGCCGAATGGGAAAGAGAAGGATCATTCCAAACCGGGCTGAGTGACGAAATCAATCAGTTCCTCAACGCGCCCAAGAAGGGCTGGCTCGAGGTCTTTATAGTTGCGAACCGTGGAGAGGATTCGTTTCCACCCCATCGCGATATCGGCCTGAGTCGCATGGGGCCAACCCAAGTGTTCCAAAGTCCCGTGTTTGATATCCACTCCCGAGGAATTTCGGGCCGCTTTTCAAGTCCCAAACGCTGCAGCCACCGATTGCCAAATATCGACATAGGGGTGACCGACAATGAGGACAGCATCCTTTCCAACGCGCGCTCACGGCCTCGGCGATGCAGGATTCTTTGGATCCGGGGACCAGTGATCCACAGCACGCCCGCGCGTACTTTCTCGGTGGGGTCGAAAACTTAGATTTCCTCCAAAGTGGTCCAACGCCCTCAAGAAGCTGAACAGCAGCTCCAACATCGGCAAGGTCGTCGCCCACGTGCTGGATGAGCTCGGCATCGTGGCGTCCCTCGACCCAGATTCGAGACTTTCGCGCAACACGCGCAACACGGTTTTCAGCAGCAATCGATCCGGAGTTTGTGACCGCCCGGCCGCCGGGAGTAGTCAAAGCGGGAGCCTGCCGCACCGGCGCGGCTCGGGAGAGAGCAGCAATCGGGCTTTCCCCTCAAGCCAGAAACCCCGCCGCCAGGGGAAAGAACGCTTGCGCCCGTGTCGATCCTCAGAGTTCGACCAGGTGCACTCCCGGATTTTCTCAACGCGGGTCACTGCCAACCCATCCGCTGGAAATATCCTCAAGTACCATGCCGTACTCGATAGCAACTTCAACAGAGCGCGGCCTACGCGCACCCGGCCCATCACGATGCGGGTCGAATTCGAAGATGTTGGTCCCGTACATATCTGAAGTCACCGCTCCACACTATGAGGACGGGACGCTCTATTCCCCGATCAACCTCTTTCCCGCGTAGATGTGCGGCTCGTAACTCAGTATCCAAGGAGCTCGCGCGTCACGTAGTCAGCTAAAAGCCTGCCCTGGAGAGTCAGAATCGCCCGCCCCTCGTCGGCTGCCTGCGCGTCGATCAGTCCTTTCGAGGCCAGGGGTCCAAGCGCGGCGTAAAAAGCCTCGCGGTCCCCTTCCTCCTCCTGGGGCGCTTCAACGCCTTCGCTGGTGCGCACAGCCAAGAGGATGCGTTCCATTTCTCGCGTCGGCGCGTCGAGGATTTCACCGGCGTGTGCGGGAGAAAGTCCCTCTCGCAGTCTTTGCGCATACGCCGAAGGGTGTTTGACGTTCCACCAGCGATAGCGACCGATGTGAGTGCGCGCGGACCGATCCCCACCAGTCCCAGTCCGCCAGTAGGCAAGATTGTGTTTCGAGGCGTGGCGCAGCTGGGTGGAAACAATTCCTTCTTCGCCCACCTCCCTGCGCGCAAAGTTTGAAATTTCGTACCAGCTGTAGCCGGCCTCGCCTAGGAGTCGATCCGCAATTTCGTATTTCGAGGCCTCGTCGTCCGGGTCGGGCATGGGAAGTTGCCCGCGAGCGACCTGCGCGCCCATTTTGGTTCCTTCTTCGATGACAAGGGCGTAGGCGCTGATGTGGTCCGGTTCCATTTGCGATCCTGCTCAAGCGAGGTCTGCCAGTCCGTCAGGCTCTCCGGGGAGCTCCGTAGATGAGGGTCGACTGAGACGTCCATCCCGAGCCTGCGGGCCGCGCCAACCAAGCCGGGCAATTTCGCTGGATCATGACGACGATCGAGGACGCGCAAGACCTCGGGGACAGCCGATTGCATACCAAAGGAAACACGTGTGAAGCCAGCCTTGGCGAGGCGTTCAAAGCGCGCCTCGTCCACGCTTTCGAGGTTCGCTTCCACGGTAATTTCTGCGCAGGGCGATCCCAAAGTTTCTCGCGCACCCCCGCAAGGAGACGTTCGAGGATGTCGGTGGATAAGAGCGTGGGGGTGCCACCGCCGAAAAAGATGCTCGAGGCGGGGCGCTGAGGCATACCAGCATCGCTGAGGATTCCTGCTCCCATACGCATTTCAGTAAGGGCGCTTTGGTCGTAGCTCTCTCGATCAGCTCCGGGGCCGAAACCGACGGTGTGGGTATTGAAGTCACAGTAGCCGCAACGAATCTGACAGAGGAACGTGTACGTAGACGGCTAGGGACGCTTTGCGTATGCGTTCAGCAAGTTCAGCTCGGAGACGACCGTATCATCCCAGGCCTGACCTTCTGGCTGGTGAGGGCTCATTGAGGCTGCGGGGTCGAGGTCGAGCGGGCAACGATTTGGGAGATCACGACGAGGCTTCCTGTCAGGACTGTTAAAAGGATGAAGGGCCACAGCCAGTTAGCCGTCATGTCGTACATCGCAAAACCCAGGCCCTCAAGGCACCAAAGCCATATCAATGCTTTGGACGAGGGCAGACAGCGTGCGGGTTTGAGCCATGTTGGTCGTGCGTTCAATGACCAGCGTAAAGGTAATTGAGAAAAATGCACCTTGACCAAGTCCCCCGCATGCACTCCACAAAGCCCAGCCTCCCGGCAGAAAGGAGCATTCGAGTCGGCATGAAGCCACGACAGTGAGACCAGCGTGAGTTGTCGAGGTCTGGGCGCGGATCATTTTCTGGACGGCCATCATGCTCCAGCGGCGCGGCAGCACCCACGATGTGGTAGATCGATGCCGCAAAACCGGCATCGTTTGGACCCATCTCAAGCATGTCCGCGAGGATTTTCGGCAGCCAGGCTGCGACACCGAAGTAGCAGAAGGTATTGACAGCGAAGGCGAAAGCCATGAGCCATGCCATGGGCCAGCGATAGATTTCCGAGGCCTTGGCGGGTCCATCCGTTACGACTGAGTCATCCGCGTGGATCGTCCATCCGGCTCTTTGGGCGAAGAAGGGGCGGATTCCCGGGCGATTGAGTGGGTAGATTGCAAGGCAGGCCACAGAGCGCGATCAGAGCTGGACCGACTCCCCACACTCCCGCCGCGCCTCGCCAGCGATGTATGCAGACCAGCGGGAAGGTGAAAGAGCGGTCGAAGCTGCAATCATGAGGTCGATCATCGTGGAGTAAACCGCCGTCATGATTCCCGCGCGATGGCGGAAATCGCGACCAATGAGCATAGTGACGACCAGGTTGGAACAGGTCGTTCCGATGCCGATCGCACAGGTACCACAAATAGCGACCAGGCCATACCGAGGCAGGCGGAGCACGGCACCGAGGATCACGATTAGACGCTCAAACAGACGGCACGATTCAGGCGGATTTTCGCAGGATAAGCGCGGTGAATGGGGTGAAGAAACCGAGAACAAGTCAGGGATTGAGGTCGCTAGTCCGGCCTCGGCCGAGGAAAGTCCCAAGTCTCTTTGGATTTCCTCGATGATGGGAGGCAGTGCGGTGATGGTTCCTCTCAGGGATCCAGCGAGGAGCACGAATGCGGACAAAGTGATGAGGATCCACACGAACCTACGCTGAAAATATCGCGCGTAAGCTACCTGTTTCACTGTTCTTTCTTCCTTGATGAATGTGGGATGGATTACACAATGTTTTCCATAAAACGCTCAGAGGACACTTCGTGTTCTGGTGTAAATAAAGCTGTGCCCGTCTCCTCTGACTCGAGGAAGACGGGCTACGATTCTGAACCGAGGCGGGGCTTTCTCGGTTCATCGAGGAAGCCCCGTCCCCGTGCGTTCTGCTAGCAGAACGCATCTCCACTCTTCGCAGATCCGCCTATCGCGAAGAGGAAGCCGGAGTTTCACGCTGAAGTGAAATCTCAATGCACAGTCAGCATATGAAATTGTCAACCGGGTGAAATACGAACACCCTAAATGTCACCTGTATCTCTTTGCGAAGTGGGAAAACATAGCGAAATCGAGCCTTGGATGCGGCTACGCGCTTTCACGCGGAAGCCGGACTCCGACGATGTCGTGCACGTCGCCCGCATCGATCCGCGGGTTTCAAAATGAGTCACAACGCGTCCTTCATAGCGCGGTGCGAAACCACCGCGTTCTGCTTCGGGATCCTCAGGATCGGGCCTTTGCCCCACGTAAGGATTCTCAAAGAGTGGGCAACCTTCGATCACATCTCGCATTTGCCAGGCGTAGTCATCCCAGTCGGTCGCAAGACGCCACACTCCCCCATCGCGGAGCACTCGGGCAACTTGGAGCGCAAACTCACCACTGACGAGTCGGCGCTTGCGGTGGCGCGCTTTCCTCCACGGGTCGGGGAAGAATGTCCAGACCTCGTCGAGGCAGGCATCACCCAGCATGATCGGAAGCGCTTGCGCAACATCGGCCTCGAGGACTCGAGATGTTATCGACGCCCGCGTCAACTGCCTTGGAGATCGGCTTTGCGATCCCGGGCACCCACACTTCGAGCGCAAGGTAATCACGATCGGGGTTGGCCGCTGCCGCGGCTACGATCTGTTCGCCCGTCCCCGAACCAATCTCAAGGGTCCAGCGGCGCCTGCCTGCAAAAAGTTCCTCAGCGTCAGATGAAATCGTCTGCAACAGTCGTGTAGCCAACGCCTCGTCGAGGTTCAATGACATAGCGTCCGGCGTGCGCTTCCCATGTGCGCGCAAGGTTGACGGGGAGTTCACGGCTACGCCGCGTAAAGGACTTCGTCCGGCTCGAAAAGCGGTCCCTCTGGGACGTCTCCGGGTCGGCGGCCGCTGCGCTCTGTCAGCGCCAGCAGACTGAGGACATCAGTAGCCTGTGCTGTTGCCCCGCCCGCGGCCTCCTTATCCTCTGCCACGGTCATTTCTTTCCGGTGGGGACATCGGAGGTCAAAGCAGCGATGAAGGCTTCTTGCGGCACGTCCACGCGGCCGATGGACTTCATGCGCTCTTTGCCTTCCTTCTGCTTCTCGAGCGGCTTGCGCTTACACGGGTAACTATCGCCGCCGTAGCACTTCGCAAGCATGTCCTTGCGCAGAGCCCTGATGTTCTCGCGAGCAATAACGCGGGCGCAAACGGCTGCCTGCACGGGGATTTCGGTTGCTGTCGGGGATCGAGTTCCTGAGGGCGCTTCGTCGTAGCGCAGACCGTAGGCGAGGCCTGGTCGCCCGTGGACGATCGCTGAAAGCGTCAACTCGGTCTCCGTTGAGGAGAATATCGACCTTGACGAGGTCAGCGACCTGTTCGCCACTCTCGTGGTGAGTCCAGCGAGGCGTAGCCGCGAGTGCGCGATTTGAGGTGGTCAAAAGAAGTCGAAGACGATCTCCGCGAGGGAAGCTGGTAGTGCAGTTCGACGCGATCTTCTGAGAGGTAGTCCATTCCTCGCATGGTTCCGACGATCTTGGCACAGTTCCGCGATCGTTCCTGTGAATTCAGTTGGGGTCAGGATTGTCGCATTCACGACGGGTTCGCGGACTTCGGAGATCTTCCCTCAGGAATTCAGAGGGTTATCGACTTGGACCTCGGTTCCGTCTTCTGCAACGACCTTGTAGACGACGTTGGGTGCGGTTGCGATCAGGTCCAGTTTGAATTCGCGCTCGAGGCGTTCGCGGATAATTTCCAGGTGCAGCGGTCCGAGGAATCCACAGCGGAAGCCGAAGCCCAAGGCCGCACTGGATTCTGGCTCGAAGGTCAACGCAGCATCGTTGGGCTGGAGCGTTCAAAAGCGTCGCGCAGATCCGGGAAGTCGGAGCCGTCAGCGGGGTAAATTCCCCGAAAAAGACCATGGGGCGCGGGTCGCGATAGCCAGCCAAAGGTTCTTCAGCGCCTCGAACAGCCGAGGTCATGGTGTCGCAACGCGGGACTGACCGAACATCCTTCACCGCCGGTAATAGGTAGCCAACTTCGCCAGCAGCAATTCCCGGAGCAGGAGTCGGTTCAGGTGAAATAACACCGATTTCGAGCAGTTCGTGAGTTGCTCCGGTAGACATCATTCGCACGCGTTCGCGAGTGGAGAGCATGCCGTCGACGACTCGGACATAGGTGACGACGCACTCGATACGTGTCGTAGACAGAGTCGAAGATCATCGCGCGTCGGCCCCTCGAGGATTGCCCGTAGGTGCGGGTCTGACGAACAATCTCGTCGAGGAGGTCGGGAACACCCTCACCGGTCTTACCGGAGACGCGCAGAACATCATCTGGTTCCACGCCAATGAGTTGAGCGATTTCCTGTGCGTATTTTTCGGGCTGCGCGCCCGGAAGATCGATCTTGTTCAAGACCGGGATGATGGTCAGATCGTTCTCTAAAGCTAGGTAGAAGGTTCGCGCAAGGTCTGTGCTTCGATCCCCTGGGCGGCATCGACGAGAAGGACTGCACCTTCACAGGCGGCCAGGGACCTGGAGACCTCGTAGGTGAAGTCGACGTGTCCGGGGGTATCGATCATATTGAGAGCGAAAGGCTCCCCTTCGAAGGCCCAGGGCATACGTACGGCCTGGCTCTTGATGAGTGATGCCACGTTCGCGCTCAATATCCATCGATCCAGGTATTGGTCGCGCATATACTCGACACAGCCACCCCGGTGAGTTGAAGCATGCAGTCAGTCAAGGTGGACTGCCGTGATCGATGTGAGCGATGATGCAGAAATTGCGGATGCGCTCCTGCGGGGTAGCCGAGGGCTGAATCAGCTTAGCCTGCTCGGGAGTAGGAATCGGGGACAAACAGGACCTCCGGAAGGATTGTGACGTCTGGTCTATCGTCCATTGGTAGGCATGGGCATGCCAATTCCACGCCGATAGGGTTGTGCGTTCTCACCATTTATCAAACGAGATCGTAGAGCATTCCGGGGTCGTTAGGCGCCTATCTGAGTAGAGTTGTCGATCGGACTCCCAGCCTGGTCGGGCGGGGGTCTGGTTAGAGACCGTTGCAGGTGTCCCCATGCCCCAGTCCCGGCACAGCAGCCCTCACCGAGCCTGTACGTACGAAGACCAAGGTAATCCGACTGTGCGAACATTAAGTCTCAGATCAGACGGATCCGCACCAGCGAGAAGCGCCGTCAGCGCAGCTGGCTGTCAAGTCTGAACTGAAGACCCTGGTGCGCAGGACTCTTGAGAAGCCGTCGAGGCTGGCGACAAGGAAGCAGCAATCGAAGCTCTGCGCATTGCATCGCGCAAGCTCGACAAGGCCGTCTCGAAGGGTGTTATTCACCGCAACCAGGCCGCGAACCGCAAGTCAAGCTTGCCGTCGCGTCAAGTCGCTCGGCTGATCTAAACAGCCAGTGTGGCCCTTGCAGGAAACTGCAGGGCCACATTTTTATCTGCCGGGGCTTAAGTATCGCCATAGAATACGGGGGACAGATAACCCCATCCATCCACGGCAGAGTGCACCTCGCCCGCCACACACTGAAGGAGCCAAAGATGGCCACTGATCCTTCCCCCACCACCCAGCGCTACGCTGCAGGAGAGCGCCAGGCGTGGCCTCGTCTATCGGAGGGCAGAGCGCTGCTCGGACTCCCCACTGCGGGTACTCTTCCGGCGGATAATGCCGGGTGCTGAGCACGCAATCTGGCCGAGCTTGAACTTCACCCGGTGAATGGGACGCGCGCGACCGATCCGGTTCCCGACGGATTCGAAGTACTGTACCTTGCCGCGGGTTGCTTCTGGGGTGTGGAGCGTATCTTCTGGCGCCAAAAGGGCGTGTGGGCAACTGCTGTTGGTTACATGGGCGGCGGGAACGCAAACCCGACCTACCGAGAGGTGTGCACGGGGCGCACGGGCCACGCCGAGACTGTCGCGGTGGTCTACGATCCTCCGTGACCGGTGAGGGCAGAGCAAAGCCTGATCAAAACCTTCTTCGAGAACCACGATTCCACCGCTAGCGTCATGCGGAACGACGTGGGCGCAGTACCGCAGTGCAATTTGGGTGACGACGCCGAGGCAGGCCAGGTGGCATCGCTTCTGCGCGGTGCGTGGGTGGCGAGTTGGAGCGCGCGATGCCGACGGCCCGCTGCTATACGACGATTGGCGGGGCCGGGGCCTGCGCTCCAGTCGGGTGGCGCGCTCGCCTCGCTGAGGGACTGCCACCAGGCCTACTTGGAAAAGAATCCCGATGGCTATTGCAATCACGGGCCCAATGGTGTGACGTGCCCGGTGGGGATCCTCAATTTGCCCGCACAAGTCAGCGTCGAACCACCGAAGTAGACATCCATAGACTGCGCAGTCCACTGCGAGAATAAACAATTCGGGGAGGCAGTTTCTGCCTCCCCCGGAACCCGTGCAACTCACCACTATGCGTTTTCAGGCGTTACGGTGACACCTTCAACATCCATTTCATCCAAGCTGACGGTGCGATCCTTCTTCACCAGGTGATATCCCAGCCAGATCAGCAAGAAGACCGGAAGTCCGATGTACGAGGACGCAACTTGCAGAAGCTGTCCGCGGAAGACGGCCTCGTAATTTTGGCCCAGCAAAACGATCAAGCACATGCCAAAGGCAAGGATCGGACCGAAGGGGAAGAAGGGTGCTTTGTAGGGAAGCTCATCGAGGGAGTGGCCCTGCTTGACGTAGGCCCTGCGGAAGCGCCAGTGGCAGGCCGCAATACCCAGCCAGACAATGAATCCGGACAGGCCCGAAACATTGAGCAGCCATGTGTACGCCGTATCTTCACTCACCAGTGCCGCAACGAATCCGAGTGCGCCGACGGCGGAGGTGGCCAGCATTGCGTAGATCGGTACGCCGTGACGCGTCACCTTTGCGAAGAAGCGAGGTGCCTGCCCAATGAGTGCCATCGAGTGCAGCATTCGCGTGGAGGCGTACAGGCCCGAGTTTCCTGCGGAGAGGATTGCGGTCAGAATGACGGCGTTCATGACTGCTGCTGCAGCGGCAACACCCATACGCTCGAAGACCAGAGTGAAGGGCGAGTAGGCAATGTCTGCAGCACTGTCGCGCAAGAGGTTCGGATCGGTGTAAGGAATCAGCGTTCCGATGATGACGTTGCGCCAATATAGAAGAACATGATGCGCCAGAACACGGTCTTGATTGCTCGAGGCACGTCGCGGCGGATTAGAAGTTCACCTGCTGCAACACCGACAAGTTCGGTTCCCTGGAAAGGAAGCGCTGCAATCATGAAGACCGAAATGATGGACAGAATCCACCGTGGAGGGGCATCTCCGGCGGTCAGTTCTGAACTCCCGAGAGTCATTGAAGATTCCGAAGATCATCAGAGTGCCTGAAATCAGGAAGACGACGACGGTGATGACCTGATCAGGGCGAACCAGAATTCTGCCTCACCATAAAGCCCGCGCGCTCAGCGCGTTGAGAATATGAAGAAGGAGGAAGGGAGTGCGAGACCAGGAAGGGACGCTCGGCAACCAGTAGGACATGACAAGTCGAGGCGACGAGTTCAGCTGCGACGGTGATCGCAGTTGAACCAGTAGTTCCATCCATTTGCCGAAGCCGAATGAGGGCTCACGAAGCGGTTGCATAGGTCTGGAATGATCCAGCAACGGGCATGTGTGCGCTCATCTCGCAAGAGATTGACATGAGCAAAGAGGACCATGAGGCCGATGACGGCATAGGCCGTGAGGGCTCCGCCAAGTCCTGCGGTTGAGTTGTGCGCCCGAGGCGACGAGAGAGGCCGGTGCCGAATTGCGCCGCCGATAGCGATCATCTGCATGTGGCGTGCTGATAAACCACGCTTGAGTTCCGTGCGCTGGGGCTTGTCCTTGGACTGTACCTGCTGGTCAGTCTCAAGGTTCACTTCCATTGCACGTGGGTTCGGCGTTTCCATGCCGCACTCTCCTATGGTTTATCGGTCCGCGGCCGGACGCCGCCGACTCTGGTCCTCATAGTCTGCCATCGCATGACCTGAGCTTTCCGCTTTGTTTACCTTTTGGACATGAGTGTGAGCAAGTTATATGCCTGTTAGTGGATCCGGAGCACCACCCACTCTTCTACACAACATTCAAATTCGTCACGATCGTTTTTAATGCCTATTCTGCGAATAGTCTTCCCTTGGACAAAAGGGTGTGATGAAGCAACGCATGCTGGGAACCTTCTGCGCACTTGCAATCGCTCTAACTTGCGCTTTTGCAGGAAGCCCTTCTTTTGCCGATCCTTCCTACGAGTTAAAAGACGCTTACTACATCACGTCTCCAACTGAGATTGGACACACTGTCAGCGCAGTCGATCGACCGGACGACGATCACCAAAGACAAGTGCACCCAGCGAACCTGGAGACTACGCAGGCGACCTTCCGGGTACAAGGCAACAGCATTTGCGACCTTCTCAGGTCATCAAGGATGACGCAGTCAGCGAACGCCTAAAGATCGACGGTTCAGGTTCGCTTTTACTTCATGACTGCCGTCTTGATCGATAAGACTTTTGAAGGAATGTCCTTTAAGGAAGTCAGCGTGACCTTCCCTAAAGGTTGGGTCGCAAAGACCGCAGACTTTGACGGAAAAATCGATGAGAAACAGACAACCGTCACCTGGACGCATCACCGAAATGTGACGGTCAAGGGAACCACCAAAGCCGAACTTCAGCCACGCCTGACGGCCCCCTCCTCAAGTTCCTCGCCAAGCTCTAACGCTTCTTCTTCGAACAGTAACTGGATATTCCTCGGTGTTGCTGTCCTCATCATCATTGGTGGCGGCACCGCAATTTTCTTGGTGCTGCGAGGTCAGAAGAAACCCCACTTAGAGGCCATGTCTGCGCCAGGCACATGCAGACCCCTTCGCCCAGCAACCTATGCCACAACCGGGGCGATACCCCTGGACGCTCAATACTTCCCCCCACAGGGCCAAGTTTCCCCGCAGCAGTGGCAGGCAGTACCTCCGCCACAGCCAGAACAGTTCAATCCACAGCAACAACAGTGGCAGCCGCCCGAGCAGGGGCAACAACCTGGGCAGTATCCTGCAACAGCCCGGCCAGTACGCAGCAGCCGGGGCAGTATCCGCAGGGCTAACCCCCAAGCCGCACATTCAGCAACCACTCAGCATTCTGTAATTTAAACGATACAATTCGTCAGCAGAGTCGATTGTGCCTATTCTTTTATCTGTCTGTCCTCATATACCGAGAAGGAACACTCATGAAGCGACGCTCTCTTGGAGTCATCGGAACTCTGGCGCTTGCCGGCTAGCTTTGCCATAACGACCGGTTCAGCTATTGCAGATCCGAGCATTGACCTCGAAGAAACCTATGAATTCACCTCGACCACATCAGGAAGCTACACCCTGAGCATGATCGACACCAGCGGCAAGCTGATCTCAGAATCCATGTGCAAGAGTGCGAAGACTGCCGGAGCAACCACGGCTTTCCGCACCAGCGGCTCTTCCCATATCTGCGATGTCAGCCAGTCCTTTAAGAGCAGTGAAATTGATGAGGTCCTTAAGGTCAACGGCAGAGGACTTCACTTTCACCTCCCAGACAGAGACTGCTATCTCGCGTCTGTCATCGAGTGATGCCCAGCATCACAATGCAAAAGTCACCGCAAAGTTCTCTGGCGGTATGGTCCCCACAACCGCAGACAACGGCGGCACCATTGACAAGGCGACCGGAACCGTTACGTGGACCGACGTGAGCGATGACGTTTCCGTTAAGGGCACCACCGATGGTTCAGGTGCAGCCTCTGGCAAGTCTTCTTCGGATACCTCCTCCGATAAGAGCAGCACTTCTTCTTCCTCGTCTTCGTCTTCAAGCATGAAGTGGGTTCTTCTTGGCATTTGGCCGTTGTCGTTATCAGCGGCATCGTTGTCTTCGTCGTCGCGAGCAACCGCCAGAAGACTCAGGCACAGCCGCCGGGCGCCCCGGCGCGCAGCGGGCGCCTACCCGGCGCGATGCCTCAGCCCGGACAGTACCCCGCTCCGACCGGCCAGGCTCCCGCGGATCCGACGCAGTACCCGCAACAGTGCCAGTACCCGCAGCAGCCCGCGCAGTATCCGCAGGCTGAGCAGTACCCGCAGCAGGGTCAATACCCCCAGCAGCCGGGTCAGTACGATCAGGGACAGCAGCCCGGACAGTACCCTCAGGCCTGGGTAACTCTCAAACCTGAACAGCCGGTGGGGCGAGCGCGGTCAAAGCGTTCGCCCTGATCTCTCCACCGCCCCCACTTCACAGACGCGCAAGCCCGCTCCGGCCTCGAAATCAACCGCTGAACGGAGGAATCCTGATGACGCTCTCTCTACTGAAGCGCGCCGCCTCCCTCGCTTGCGCGCTCGTTCTTAGCGCCGCACTGAGCGCAACGCCCGCCCACGCTCAAGATCAGGGCGTTCAGATCGAGGAGCAGTATTCACTCTCAGCCTCAGGCTCAATCAGCGTACCGCTGAAGATTTGTCGACTTAACGAAGACCATCCTCTGGACACGTGCAATTCCCTCTCCCAGGTCATCGAGTGGTCTGAAGTGCACTTTAATGCTGCGCCAGCAGCAAGCAGCTTCTTGAATCGCTACGGAATACGCGTGATAAGAATCCCTATGTTGGCACTGACGAAAAAGGGAACTTTGTCTTCGCAGCGAAAAGCATCCAATTGTCGGACCTCAACATCACTTTTCCCGCGGGAACTTCCCTAACAGAGCACGAGTTCCACTTCAGCGCTGATACCGGTCGACTTTCACAGATGGGTCCGGAGGAAGAGTCAGCGATAGCGTCAAGAGACTTTAATACGTGGAAGGACGATGTTCCTCAGATCGTCGGCGTGGCGGGGACCATCGAGACAGCGGAAGATTTCCGCACGACTAATCGCGTTGAGTATCAAGGAATCGCCCCCGTCGAGCTTCCCACTGGCCTCGAGGATATTCCGGCGGGCCCTCGATGCAAAACACGCCTGTGACTCCGGCGACAGGAGCGCTGCCTTATCGTGGGGATCGTGAGACATGTTCATGCCCGAGCTCGAAGTTACTCATCCGTCGATGGTGATCTTGATTATCAGCATCGCGATACTCGCGCGCTCGGCTCGTAAGCGCTCGCGTCCTTCTTCTCCGCCTCCCCTTCCCTCCCCTGGCTTGGGCCAGTAGACGTTGGGAGCGTACGTGGATTTTTCATTGCCGAGGCGATTGCTTGCTTGTGTCCTGAGTTGCGTGTGCGCGGGAGCTTTTCTTCTGCTTTTCCAAGGGACTCCTGCGCATGCCGTGAATAATCGCGTGACGATTCACGAGTCGTTCGTTTTCTACGATATGGGGTTGTTGTCGTACGAACTGTGGGTTTTTGACTCCTCGGGGACGATCACGGAGGATAGCTGCAAGGCTCTTCCTCAAGCGCGGAATAATGCCCTGACCACCTATTCCACTGATCCACAGCGCAAGACGTGTTCGATCAAGGCGAGTTTCTTCACGTTAAACAACCCTTATGTGGAGGCCAGCGATGATGGAACCTTCACTTTTGTCACCCGTCCCCTTCGCTTTGAAGATTTCAAAGTCTCTTTCCCAGAGGGCACGTCCTATCTCACTCGAGATCTCAGCTTCGCGGGGATCAGCCTGAAGATCTCAAAAATGAGTTCCGGTGGCACTGTGAGTAACGGGCCGCGAAACAGCGTGCATGTCCAGTGGAGTGGCGATCTTGGCTCTTCCCTTGCGGCTGTTGGTACTTTTTCGCCTACAAGCGATTTCCGATCAACCAGGCGCGTTTCAATGCCGGAAGTCGCGCCCGATGAGCTTCCGACAGACCTTGAAGTAGTCGCAACTTCAACGCCATCTATGCAAGCGACACCGCGCCACAAGCACACCGCGTTCTTCTTCGGTTCCGCCAACGCATACACCACTGGTGGACATCGACGCTGATGCTCTCATCAGAAAGATCATGGGGCTCAGCGTATTCGTCTTCGCAGCCTTCGGCGTGTACTCCATATGGAACGCGAAACAGCAGCAGGACGCTCAAAAATCCCGTCAGGTCGAAGCGAAAGTCGATGAGCAACTCAGCGATGATCACGCGGAGGGAAGCTCCTCGCCTCGTTCTCCCTTCGTTCTTCCTCCCGAAGAGAGAATCCCCACTTCGTCGGAGTCTTCCGCGCAAAGCGGTGTTACGCCAGACGATCCCTCGTCTTCCCCGCGAAGCCGCTTTGCACCGCCGACAAACAGTATTGTTCACACTGAGACGCAGCCGCTTCACGGCCACCTCACTCAAAAGGTCAGCCATGCACCTGCCACTTCATCGCACACACGCACCCTTGTCCTTGCATGTGCCTGCGCGCTGACTCTTTTTCTCCCATCGCTGGGGCTCAGCCCGCACATGCCTTGGACAAAGACATCAGAATCAACGAGGACGTTCGTATTGAGCGCGATGGTCGCCTCAATACAGGCTCACTGTGACCGACGAATCTCAGACGATCACTGAGGACACGTGTGCTGCTCTGCCATTTGTCCAGGAGTGGTCAATCGTCGATTTTTCGACAAGTAAGTACTACAGCCGTTGTGCAGATCGACGGACTTCAATCGTCACGTCAATCCTTTATCGGCGTCGATAGCAACGGAAGCGTTACTTTTGCTGCAAAAGCAAGTCACTCTTGACGATCTGGGACTCACTTTTCCAAATGACGCCTCGATTACTTCCGCCGTTTTTCTCTGAGCGGTACTTATTTCCGAGGAACAAAGGCAACCCCGGGTGCGGCTCTCGATCGAAGCGAGTACTCCGACACCGTTACCTGGGAAAATGCATCAGCTCCAGTTCTTGGTGCAGAGGGAACCCTCGAGCAGAATGATTATTTCCGCACCCAAGAACGCAAAAGAGTACAAGGGCATAGCTGCTGCCGACATACGACCGATCTTCAAAGCGCTCCAGTCCTCTTCTTCCCCACGTCCACCGTGGCGTGCCACCAGTGCCCTTCCTACCCATCCTCCTCACAAGTTCTATTGGTAAGTACTTCATGTTCGGCCTCATTGTCATCGTATTTGGGGCGATTGGCCTAGTGAGGAGGGCGAATAGAGCGCCGCGAGCGAGAGAGCAGTGGCTTCGTCATCCCCACCGCATATCAGCCGGTATGCCTACTTCCGCTTCGCGAGACGAAGAATCCTTCAACTTTTCAGCAGACGAGGTTTTTGCGCCTTCTGCCGAGCACTCAACTCCTTCAGCGTTGACCCCTCTTCTTCAACTCAGGGCCAACAAACCCCTACACCCCGTCGAGACTAAATGCACGCCGCTGGGGCACCTCGAGTAATCTGGCACTATCGGACAAAGGAATCAGCATTGCGGGTCTTACGACGACGAACGAAAACACTTTTCGCTGCATGTATGTGCATGCTGAGGCATTGTCGGCGGGATGCCATGGTGCCTCCTGCGCAAACCGCGCGAAACGAGGTTGATCTTTCCAGTATTTCTTTGTCACCACATCGAGCGTGACCTACTCAATCTATATCAGCGATTATTCAAGATTCTCGATCAGAAAGCATGCGAAGCAGTACCGCAGGTAACGGAATGGTCGAAGTGCACTTTGAGGCGGGAACTTACTCGAATGATTGCAGAATTACAACAAAAGTTCAATCGTTTTTGTTAATCCTTACATCGAGATCGATGACCAGAAACCTTACTTTTGCCGCAAAACTCCTGAAACTTGAGGAGCTCAATCTTGGGCTTCCCAGTGACGTCAAATTGACGCGCCATGACGATACCTGCAGGGGAGCTACCTGACTATTTTCGGAACTCAGCCCGGGAGCGGTACTGGATGAAGACGATAGCTCCGCTGATGAAGCGAAGTGGATGAGCATCGGAAACGCTGATTGGCGCGAGGGGCGTGCAGATCTGCGCGACTTCCACGCAATCGAGCGCAAGAAGTGAACGATGTCGTTCCCGCCGAGCTTCCTTCTGGTCTCGGGCAGTAGTACGCACCCTCCATCACGCCTATACCCCATCCCCCAGCCCTCACCCATGCGCACGCGGGATCGGGACGATTATCAGATCATTCTGGTTCCGGTCGTCTGTCTCTTCTTAGTCATCGGCGTTCATGATCATGCGCGCAAACAGCAGGAGAAAGGGAACGCGAACAGCAGATTTCAGCAGTTCCACCGAGTTACCAAAAGTGGGACAGGTTTTCCGGCTCGCGCTAGCTCCGGGAGACACCAGGGCAAAATCCCTTCAAACTTTCAGATGATTTTCATGTGGAAGATGCCTATTGTGCCCTCCGTTCAGGATTATTCGCCATCCGCGCAGCCCTCGTCTTCATTGGCCCAAAGTGAGCTTTTCCTGGGGATTCCCAGACAGAGCAGGGGAAAATCCGCTGCCCCGCCCTCGGAATAACTGTTTTGCGCACCTCACAATTCGATATGCGAAAATAGCGTGATTCACTTTCAAAGGATGCCTCGTGAAGCTGTTTGTATTCGACAGCGGCCACACTCTTGCTTGCAGGGCATTGGTGCTCCCCTACTGCAACAACTCGCAGGCCGCGGATTCGAGACTTGACTGTCTCGGTGACATTGAGTGTCTGCAACAAAGGGAAGCGTCGGACACGCGCTTGAGTGTATGACCGCACCGAAGCAGATCGACGACGGGCAAAGTGCAAGTCGTTTTCAAACGCAGAATAACGACTACCGCATCGAGTTCGCCCAAGGTGATAACTTCACTCGTTGCTCAATCTTCCCGCCTTTCGAAGGCCCCGAAAATGCAGGAAAGTACTATTCGCTTGATGACAAGGGTGAGTTTATTTTGTCTATTCAAGTGAACGGTTGATCAGGAAACAGAAATTCCTCGGCCGCCCGCGACATTGGCTATATCAGCATCCGCCCTCTGGTTTTGACCTTGATTCCGCATCTGCAGGGGCAAGTTCACCGACTTCTGGGCTTGATCAGCAGGGCGATTCAAAATACTCCCCCACCGGACAGATTGTTCTGTGGAATAAGCCTGATGGAAAGGTCGCCGTCCACGGGAAGAAGACTAATGCTTACCAGGGCAATAGCGACCGTCGCCAGCACAGTACGGTACGCCAGTTCCCTCATTTGAGCCTTTGACACCGGCGCCGAGCGGATCCCTGCTGCACCGACCGTAACCACTGCTGCTGCAGCAGGGTCAGGTCTCTCATCGGTTCAATTTCTTCAACCCATGGATCATCGTTGCAGCAGTTGCTGGCGGCCTTGTTGTTCTTGCAGGAATTGCCATCTTTGTCCTCCGCGGTCGTTCGCGAAAGGCGGATTCCACTGCAAAGTCTCAGCGTCAGCAGGCGCGTGAAGGCCCCGCGCAGCAGGCGTCAAGCTCGCGGATCGCAAGCGCGCGAAGGGTGGGGCCACTGCATCCGCACCTATGTCGCAGAGCTCTTCCTCTCGGTGGTTCTACCCAGGCAGCACCAGCACCTACGGCCCCAGGGCAACGCCTGGCACTGCGGCTTCAATGCCTATTGCGACTCCGTCAGAGGAGTTCGTGCTCCCTCTGGTGCATCTTCGCGCCTACTTCACAGCATCGACACCTGTCCAGCCGCAGGTTCCTCAGGCTCAACGCACTCGGGCGTCGCTCCGCACACTCCCGCTTCAGCCGGCCCAGCAGGCGTACCGGCAAGCCTCACGCTCCGGCCTCGTCGCAGGAACACTCCGGAACCCCTCTCAAACAGAGGCTGGCGCCCCGTCATTCGCTGCAGCTCAATCCCGCAGGCAGAGGCGCGTCATGCTTCCGCAGAGCCGAGCAAACACGAGTTTGCGGCTGTGCCCGGCTACCGTGCAAACGATGAGCCGGCACCGGTTGCAGAATCCGCACTGCCTGAGATGAGCGAGCCGGAAGCGGCTTCTCGGGAACCGCAGGCCGAGGCCTTCGAGGCGCGCGCAGGCAGCAAAAAGCTGCGAAGTCCGAAAGCTGCACCGGTCGAAGACCCTTCCCGCAGAAGCACGACGAGGCTGAACAAGCGCAGCCCGAACCTCAGGCTCGAGGCCGATTCGGCGCCGTCTCAGTCCGGCACCGGCAGGCACCAGCACCAGCACAAGAACCACAGCTTTACTCTCAGCAAAGCGCGCAAACGCATGGCGGCACTCAGGCTCAGCCTCAGCACGCTCCGGCGCCCGCCGCTTCCACGAGTATCAGCCTGCGCCCGCCACAGGGTCAGCCGCGGGCACCACTCCCTGCACCTGCTCCGGCACCAGCGCCGTACGTACAGCAGCCTCAGCCCGGCTGCACGCCGATGGCCTCGCAGCAGCCCGCGCAAGCTCCCCAGCAGTGGGGTCAACAACCGCAGTACGGCGCAGCCCCCATGCAGCAGCAACCGCAGCAACAGCAATGGGGACAGCCTCTGCCCCCGCAGCAGACCAGGCAAAGCCAGCGACAGGCTACGTTTCCGCTTCCTGGCCAGCAACCAACGGCTGCACCGCAACAGTGGGGGCCAGCCTCTGCCTCCGCAACAGGGGCCGGCTATGGCCAGCGGGATATGCTCCTGCTCCCCGACAGTGGGGGCCCTCGTACGTTCCCCCGGCACCTGCTCAGCAGCCTGCCCCGGCGCCTCAGTGGGGTCAGCGGCCGCAGCAAGGCCAGCCCGCACAGCAGTGGGGCCAGCCCAACGGTGCCGTGCCCCCGCAGGGTCAGCAAAAGGGTGGCCAGCAGTGGGGCCAGCAGCGGTGCAGCGCTGCTCCCCAACAAGGACAACAACGGTGGGGTCAGCAGCAGGGTATGCAAGGCGACCAGTGGCGGCAGTATGCCGGCCAGTCCGGGCAGCCCACGCAGCAGGGACAACCCACGCAGCAATGGGGCCAACAACCGCAGCAAGGCCAGCCCGCACAACAGTGGGGCCAGCAGCCCAATGGTGCCGCGCCCCAGCAGGGCCAGCAGTGGCAGCCTCCGCGGCGAGGCGGACAGCCCAATCAACAGGGCCAGCAGCCTAATCCTGGGGACAGCAGGGGACCTGCCCAGCAATAACGAGCTAGATCTCGATAGATAGTTTGGGGGCTTGGTATCAGGTGATAGGCCCCAAACTCATCATGAAAACCTCAGCTGCGTTCTTCCCTCCAGTTCGAACGCGCCAGCAGTATCTACTCGATGACCTTCTCAAAAGACCACGGAACATCGTTTCCCATCTAAAAGAAACCAGTGCTCCCCACGACTCGGTATCAGCCGAGAATAGAAGCGCGCATTCGTGGGAGTGCAGGTAATGAATGCAGGGCGTCCACCTCCATGGGAGCGCACGCATCCTTCGATTCCTTTCTCAAAGAAGCGCCGACCAATGCCCTGATATTTGGCGTGAAGGATCGACGGCAATAACGGTCGGGAACCAATCGAATCGGATTCGCGACGCACCACAGCATCTGCGGCCTCGGTAAAGGCAAAGAAACGCAGAAGGCGATCAAAGCGCATATAGCCCGGAGCGGCCTGCAATAGCGAAGGTATTCAAGCAGCCCGGGCGGTCGATGATTCAGGAGGGCAACTCCAAGTTTCACCCGGTCTTCAAGGACCAGAACTGTGTGATAACGCGAATACACGAATCATGACGGCGTGGACATCGCGAATCCAGTTGAGAATTCCTCCGGATCGGCCAGTGATCCCTTCACCGCTGTGTGAAGGGGGTAATTCTCGAAGGCAGCACCCGCGATTTCAGCGAGCTTATCGATGTGCTCTGGGCGTGCAGAGTAAACGTGCATGGCCTTCCCTGTTCGTCGGTACCTCGTGGTGAGGTATGGGCGGATATTGAGTTTTAGGCTGGGGCGTCAGCCTGCACCTGTACTGTCTACAGACGAGTGAGGGCAGACAAAACACTCCTGCAAACAGTTTGCATTCCATAAATGTATCAGGGGACTTTTGTGCATTTCAGGCGCTTCCCTCAATTTGGCTACCGATACTGGACGAGAATAAATTTTCAAGCACCTGTAGACGTTACTTACTCACAAACATCGACTCGCGTTACCCTGAAAACATGTGGATTCCCTCCCCGTTGCCCCCCATCGACAAGCTTTTCAATACTGGTGACAGTTGCGTTTTCGGCGCTCATGTTGCGCGAGCGCGTCTCAGGACGGTATTTATTGGAATCGCGGTTTTATGCGCCGGAACCGTTCTTATGGTCATCGGCTAGCCAGGAGGGTATGCTGCGCCGCGCAGCGAAGATGCAGAGGCACTATCCGCACTTGCCTCACACGTGCTACATCCAGACTTTGGGCGAGCTTTACTCTTCCGAAGACCTTGATCGTTTCATTCACGAGGCCTACTCCCCGAGGTCCTTCGCGTGGAGCTTGACCCCCAGCGTCCAACCTGGCTTCTTTTCGATGACTGCAGCAAGGGCCGGGCGGAACCACGTCAGATGCGGAGACGGCGGGCGAGGCCTCCGGAAGGCAAAGCTGATCGGCTACGTGGCGGTTTTGTCCCGCGCATCTCCCCCACCTGACGTCAAGCCGACCGACGGGAAGTCCAACGCCTGTACCTCCTGCAGGAATACCAGGGGCGGCGGACGAGGAGTTCGATGATGCTCCAGCACGCCGTCGATACGCCTGCTGTCCAGATGGACCGCGCCCATTGTGGCTCGGTGTGTTCTGTAGAGGAATCTTGGGGCACAGCGACTCTCGGGCGCCACGGGTTTCAGCTGGTCAGCGAGTACAAGTTCATGGTCGGAAGTCACGCTGATCGCAGAGTTCATCGGCACGACGCGATGCTGACATTCAGGAAGGCCTGATGAAGACGGCGCACTGGCACGCGCTTTTTGCTTGCAGGAGCTGTGATGCACTTAAGGCGCCTCAGATTTATGACGCGTGTGCCCCGCAGTCTCCGAGAAACGCAAGAACGTACGCACTTTCGGTGAGCGGCGCGGCGGCCGGGATTGTGCATTGCCGCTGCAGCCTTGCGCTTCCATTGACGAGGGCGACTGGCCGGTTTTGGCCGCGAAGCGCACTGCTTAATAGCAGTTTTCCCGCGCAGACATCAAGATGGCCGCCGGATTACCGAGAGGCAAAGCCTGCGACCGCACGGAGGCACTTGCGTATGCTCGACTACCGCTCAGATCCCTCTGATTCGCGGGGCGTGGAGGAAGTGTTTCCGAGTAGGGAGGCGTCAGTTGTGAGTCGCGCTCACTCCGCGGCATCGAAGCCCGGAGGCGGGGAGCTGACGCAGGGTGCTGTTTGAGCCGTATCGACGATTGAGTTTGCAGAGCAACCGAGGTCATTCCACCCGAGATCACTCCCCAATCAGGGGAACGATCTTTGACATGGTTTCGCCATGCTCTGTTTCGTGACCGAAACGCCAGTACTTTCAGAGACTTCTTGACGATCCGGATACCACGTCGTCTTCGCGCTTTGCGCGTTCACTCTTTTTCGATAGCCGGCGCAGCGATCGCTCGCGCAAAGTCGCGCAGCGGCTCTGCAGACTCTGCAGCCTCAGCGCTGACGCCGAAGAAGAGGCCCATTTGAGCGATCGTCTCGTCATCGATCGTCGCCAAATCCGGGTAAAATTCTTTCCACCGTGCAGGTACGCGCAAGCTTGCATGATCACGCAGCGAGTGAACGTAGTACGCGTAGGTCCGGCGGGCGCGGTTCCGAGCATCGCCCAGGCCACCAGGGATCCCTGCGGCAAAGAGAGCGCAGTTGTTCTTCGTTTCAGATGAGATACGCATCATTGGCAGAAGTTTGTCTTCGGCAACTTGCGCGGAAACTCCCGCCGAGTGGATTGCTGGCGATAGCACGCTCGATCTCGGCATCCACTTAAAATGGGTTTCGTAGTTCTTGGCGCAGGAGAGTCCTCATGCGCGAGATCCGTACTCACCTGCAGGCGAACGAGCTTCAGCCAGAAGAAAACCGCGTAAACCGAGCACTGCTGGTACTGGTCCTGAAGATGCCTCAGAAACCAGAAACGACACCGTCTTCCTCGATGATTTCGCCTTCGATGATCGTCGGCTCGACAACGAGCTCGCCTTCGCGCCAACATTCCCTGCAGGTCATTCTTGTCTCTGCTGATTCAGTGACACCCAAAATAGGTGAGTGCGAATTCTGCTGGAAGCAGGCGCTACACGGCTTGAGTCGGATACCTCCGGTCCTCACCCTTCCCTAAGGGCGTCCACGAGGCGTATCCATCGGCGAGGCACCGACGGTCATCGGCGGCACGCGTGGCCACACGCCGTGGGCGGCGATGGCGAGTCGGGCCGAGGACGTCCAGCTGATCGACGAAAGACTGCGTCGAGGAGAAGCCGCCTCCGCGCAGGCACTGCATCGCCGTAGGCGATCGAGGGTGCTCGCTCTTCCTACGGGTCGGCCAGTGCCGGTCGTGCGCGTCTCCGGACCATTCGGCCTCGGGTGGGACTAGCCCAGGTGGATGTGGATGCGCATGCCGCGACGCCCGGCCTTGTCCGGCAGATCGAGCAGCAGCTGAGGCGGCGAGGGGTAGGGGGCGTGCGGGAAGATGCCCACGGCCGGAGGTCGGCATCGCGTCCAGGGAACACGGAGGCCTCGCGTTCGCCTGCCCGCCACTCCTCATTCGACCAGCTCGCCAACCTCCCGGTAGGCGACGCTGTGCAGCCCGGCGTCCGGAGGCATGGGGGCGAGCGCCCACTCGATGCGCCCCTCGTCGCCCGGGGCCCATGTGAGCGCGCGCCCGTTGCGCAGCGACGACGGCGCGGAGTGCGCCTTGCGGCACCAAGACCGTGATCGCGGGCCTCGGCGCCGGGGACGTTGACGACGCGTGGTCAAATCATCCGGCGGATCGTCGAAGACGGGGACGAGCTGGCGCTGGTCTGTCCGACCACCGCGCCTGCCGGGGAAGAGCCAGGCGTGATGGATTTCCTCGTGGAGCTCATGGAGAGGATGAGCGCGTTTCAGCGTGCACGGTGCTGGTCACCGGCCAGGCGGACCAGTCCGACACGATCCGCGCGGTCAACCAGGCGGGCCTGGACTACTACATCGGCAAGCCCTGGAACCTCGAGGGCTGCGCGCGGTCGTGCGTGACCAGCTCACCGAGTACGTCCTCGCGGTCCGACGTGGACCCCCTGCGCTACGTGAGCGTGCTCGACGGCGTGCTGCGCGTCATGGAGGCGATCCGCTGACGCGGCGAGACGCAGGGCCTGCCGCGACCAATGACGGTTGCGCGGCGGCCTTCAGCTCAAAGTGCAGCTGGGTGAGTGGGGCTGTTTCAGGCTTCGCAGTGGCAGCGACTGCCGGTTATCGGGCGCGCCTGTTGTGCCTGCAGAGGAACGACGTCGGTAGCGGGAAAAGGCGGCGAGAACCGCGGGGAGGGCGGTCCCGTCTCCTAGGTCCATCGTGCGGATAAGGTACTGGACGAGTAGCAGGCTGGTCGAAGCGCTTGTTGCTCTCCGGAGACAATTGTGTGATGCCCAGGGTTTCAGCGTCTTTCGGTAGCTTGACCTTGCGGAGTGTTCGATTGAATAAGCGCCCCTGGTGCGCGCAAATGTTTCGTAGAATTCGGATATCAAGCCAAGAATTGACCTGTGATCGAGTTAAATGGAGTGAAGCTGCGATAGTATCTTGGCAATGATATAGGTCGCAATTTCAGACCACGCTGGCGAGCTTTCCCACTCGAGGATGTGCACTGCTACCCATACGGGCGGTTTTCCATTGTATTCATCTCGGTAGTGGCGAATGAAATCTTCCTGCGATCGTTCGAGGCTTTTCTCGTAGGAATATATCCATTTCCTATATTTCTTGGTTTCGTGCTTGTTTTCCTTATCGAAACCTGATGGACCTAACTGCGAAGACGCAAGGGTGGAGATGAGGGATGCTCACTCTCCGAGCGTGTAGCCGAGTGAGTGCTCGTAGTCCTACTTCGAATCCGGGAGAGTTCAGTGAAAGGTCACCGAACAGAAGTTTTCGTCCAAATCTGTAGAGGGAAAGAACCTGTTCTGGGTTCGTGTTGGGAGAAAAATGAGTCAGAGCGCGTCTGAGAGTTGATGTCATCGTGTTGACGAAAGGGGTAATAGTAATGAAAGCCACCAGCAGTGGCTGATCGTCTCAGTGTTTGCTTCGCTGTTTTACTATCGTCAATAGTCATACCCCGTGATCGGAGTAGGTCGATCTGTTGGTCAATAGTTAAATATGGCTTTTCCATTTTTATGCGCCTGACATAGAAAAACCAAGCCCTGGACCTTGCGGCAGGTTCCGGTGTTGATGATATTAAAAGCATACCTATGGCATGTCAGCATGTCAATGCAGGGCGCATGTGTGGTGGTGCATCGCGGCGCGGCCTTGGATGCTGTCGTTAACTCGCTTGCCTCGGGTTTGCCGGGAACAAGAAGACAGTCCCTGGAACCCTCGGCGAGTAAGTGCGGTCTTGAGTCGGCCACGCGAGTCGCATGTCAGTTTTGCGCCCGGCTGGCGGGTCGTTGCACATGGTGATGCCCTCGAAGCCGGCGTCCGCCAGCGCGTAGTCGCCGCGGGCGCAGGTGCGCTGCCAGGTGCCGGCCTCGAGACCTGCACAGGGTTGGTTGGATCAGGCCTGCGCTCCGACCGGAGGAAACCCAGCGTGACGCGATGTGCGGGTCGCCGAAAGTGCGTCGCTGCCTCCCAGGTGCACTTCGAGGACTCCGGGCGACCGGACTCTACGATTCGTCGGAGTGGACGAGTGCCCAGCGGACCTCCTCGTCGCCGTCCCCTCGGCATCCGCCAGCGGGCGCACGGCGTGGGCGTCGAAGGCGCACGCAGGCCGCAGCTGCGTCCGTCACCACGTCGGCGGCGATCGCGAAGGAACGCCCGCGATGAGACATGTTCGTGGCCCGCGCGTAGGCGCGTAGAGGCAACTGGGTGGCGAGAGGGATCCGGGGGCGCGGTTCATGCGTCAAACGTCATAACTGCGGCGTCGATGTCGAGAATGAACAGGGTGACAGGGTGGATCCTCATGAAATGCGCGAGACTGCGGGCTATCGTTCATGACGCACAACACGGCGGTCTGGTGACGGAGGCGCAACGAACATACATGCGTGGGGACACGCCCGTCCACGCCTGGTTGGCGTCGACTGACCCTCACCAGGGCACGCAGGTGGCGATCATGGGCCCTCGGGCTCGGTAGACCACGCTCCTACACTGCCTGGCGGGCGGCTGCGCCTGGCGCTCGGTCCATCACCTGGACGGTGAAGAGATGACGACCATGTCGGGCGCGCGCTGTCGATACCGCCTCGTCGCTAAACTTGTGTTCCAGGACGGCTGGCTTCTGCCCGAGCTGCCCACGGAAAGAGAACATCGCGATACCCACTCATGCTGGCGGGCACGCTGCTGTGCAGGCCATCGCTCGCGCGTGAGAGATCTGGCGACCTCGACGTAGCGGCGCCGCACCTACGCCTGGCCGGCACGAGGGCGGGCGGGCCCAGCGCGGCGTCGCGATCGGCGCGCGCTTGCCTGGCCCTCGGTGATTTTCGCAGATGAGCCCACAGGGGCCCTCGACCAGGCGACCTTGGCGGGGTTATGTCCCCTCCTGACGAGCGCCTGCGCCTCCGGGCGCTTCCTCATCCCTCGTCTTGACCGAAGCTGTTGCACGCGCCTGCCGCGCGTTCCTGGTCTTGATGGGTGGCGTCATAATGGTCGCGTGCGGCAAATGGCCGCCACCTCCGCCGACGATCCTCAGCTCGAGCAAGGGATGGCGTCGGCTACCGTGATCCTCGCGTAGCGGCACCCTGCTCATTGTCCCCATCGCTACTCTGGTGGCGATGGGTGCAGGGGCCGCGCGCATGGGCTACTCGCGCAGCGTCGATCTGGCACAGACGTGGCACGATGAGGTCACCTTTCTGGGCGTTGCTCGCACTACCGCTCGAGCTGGTACTCTCAGGTAGTGGAGCGTTATCTCTGGTGTAACATGCGCTTGGACGAAGGTTTGCATTTCGTGATATGTTGATTTTAACCATCGGCCATCACATGGATGTAGCTAGCTGATGATGGTATGTGAGCGCATTCTTTTCGCTGTGCGATCGCAATGATGGATGTTGAACGCTGAGTTTAATAACATCCTATTGTTTTGGGTGTGTTCGCTGGAATGCTGCTCAAAGGGGTTTTCTATTCGATGGTAAAATAGAAAGACACTGCATCCTTATTCTATAGTGTTTCAAAAGCTTGGCGTAGCGGGAAAATTGCCGCTCAGTATATTGGTTTTAGAACCATTTCCAGTATTCGTTGACCCTTGGCGTGAACCTCACTGCACGTCGTTTGTTTTCCCCTTGATTGGGTCACTTTCTTTGCGTGTACGCTTTCCTTCGTGTGTCTCTCTCATCAGGCGAGCGTTGGTCGAACGGATCAAAATTGGAATGAGGAGATGCGCCTTTCCATTGTATTGTGTCCACCAGTTGGAGATCATTGGTTCTTTCGTTGTGAAACTACTTCTGTTACTGTTTCTTCTGGAAAGTTTGTCCAGACCTCGAGTTTGTGTCTGGTGCATGGACCTTTGTTCAATAGCTGCTGCTCTATCAGGGGGATGCGGACAGTGAGAACTGTCTCCTGAATT
>BNJS01001024.1_pt1 | contig 134105 bp, 135 predicted proteins | sample 8540461 | NCBI WGS metagenome assembly BNJS01 (sample SAMD00202454, study PRJDB9452) | human saliva metagenome | isolation source: human saliva | place: Japan
AGATACAACTCCTAGCACGACAGATGATACATCAGCAAATCAAACGTATACATTACCAGAAGATAGTGCGAGTGTTGATGAATTAGATAATAAATTAAAGGGATTGGACTCTTCTATAAGAAATGAAACTAAATTAGCTTCTATTGACGAAGTAGGACGTCTTAAGAATGTACAGCCTGGAAAAATACAAGAAATCGATGAATTTGGTGGTTGGTCAGCAATAACAGCAGATGGAAAAAAAGGGAAATTTGCTATTGCACGAAAAACTGATGCGGGAGTATATCCTATTGAGACAGTGAACGTTACCAGAAAAGGAGCAGGTGAGAATGGAAAATATGTAATACACGTTGAAGAAAATGCATTTGATCGTTCAAATGAATATGCTCTATTTCTTTCTAAAGTTAGAACGTATGCAACTAAAGATGAAGAAACAATTGATGGACAGCCATTTAAAGATGTAGATACAGATGGTGGTGTAGGAGAAGCTCTTACAATATCTAGAGGGCTAAAGGATTCAATGGAATAGAAAAAACTTATAAAGCCTATTCTCCATCAACAGGAACAGGGATAAATATTTCATTTAAAACAGGATTTACAGGAGATATTGACGGTGTCAAAGCTGGATATAAAGTTGAGGTAATTGCAAAATTTAAAGATGGGCGTACAGAATCTATCTATAATGATAGTTTCCTTCCAACTGATTCTAAAAATGATAGAACAAAGAATGTAGTACCAGTTGATGCAAATGACAAAGTTAAATTTGAAGTTAAAAGATCCCCAAAACCGACAGTTGATACTCTTAACCAACAGTTAGCGACATACAAAAATAGTCAAGTGAATAAAACAGGTAGTTTTACTAGTAAAAATATTGATTTACCTAAAGGAGCTATAGAGTATACAGTTCGAATTAGCGCTTCTGATAATTCTAGATTAGGAATGGGATATCAAACTACATGGTCTCAATATGCATTACCTATAGCAGGAAGAGACTTTTCAATTGAACAAGATACAAAGAATGTTGCGAAGGATTTACTACAGAGAATATATAATAAATTAATAGAACAAAAATCAGAAGATACTAAGTGGTCTACTCTTGAAACTAAGGGGGCTTATGACACAAAATTGACTGAGATTAATGCTTTACTTAATTCAGAAATAAATACTACAAGTAACTATAAAGAATCTGCTAAGTTACTGATTGAAAAGTATAAGTCTCTGAACAATAGAAATGAAATTGTTGCAGCAGCGAAAGCGGACTTAGAAAAAGCAGCGCAAGCCGAAAAAGCAGAAATCGCAGCAGATAAGAGCTTAACAGAAGCTGAGCGTAAAGAAAAAGAAAACGCAGTAGATACTAAGAAAGCAGAAGAAGAAGCTAAGATTACAGCAGCCGAAAACGCTGATAAAGTAGCCGAAGCTAAAACAGCAGGTGAAGCTGCAGTCAAAGCAGTGCACACACCAGGAAACTTAGATACTGTAAAAGAAGCAGCGAAAGCGGACTTAGAAAAAGCAGCGCAAGCCGAAAAAGCAGAAATCGCAGCAGATAAGAGCTTAACAGAAGCTGAGCGTAAAGAAAAAGAAAACGCAGTAGATACTAAGAAAGCAGAAGAAGAAGCTAAGATTACAGCAGCCTGAAAAACGCTGATAAAGTAGCCGAAGCAAAAAAACAGCAGGTGTAACAGCCATTAAAGGAGTGCACACACCAGGAAACTTAGATACTGTAAAAGAAGCAGCGAAAGCGGACTTAGCCGAAGCAGCGCAAAGCCGAAAAAGCAGAAATCGCAGCAGATAAGAGCTTAACAGAAGCTGAGCGTAAAGAAAAAGAAACAGCAGTAGATACTAAGAAAGCCGAAGAAGAAGCTAAGATTACAGCGACCGAAAAACGCTGATAAAGTAGCCGAAGCTAAAAACAGCAGGTGAAGCAGCAGTCAAAGCAGTGCACACACCAGGAAACTTAGATACTGTAAAAAGAAGCAGCGAAAGCGGACTTAGCCGAAGCAGCGAAAGCCGAAAAAGCAGAAATCGCAGCAGATAAGAGCTTAACAGAAGCTGAGCGTAAAGAAAAAGAAACAGCAGTAGATACTAAGAAAGCCGAAGAAGAAGCTAAGATTACAGCAGCCGAAAACGCTGATAAAGTAGCCGAAGCTAAAACAGCAGGTGAAGCTGCAGTCAAAGCAGTGCACACACCAGGAAACTTAGATACTGTAAAAGAAGCAGCGAAAGCGGACTTAGAAAAAGCAGCGCAAGCCGAAAAAGCAGAAATCGCAGCAGATAAGAGCTTAACAGAAGCTGAGCGTAAAGAAAAAGAAAACGCAGTAGATACTAAGAAAGCCGAAGAAGAAGCTAAGATTACAGCAGCCGAAAACGCTGATAAAGTAGCCGAAGCAAAAACAGCAGGTGTAACAGCCATTAAAGGAGTGCACACACCAGGAAACTTAGATACTGTAAAAGAAGCAGCGAAAGCGGACTTAGAAAAAGCAGCGCAAGCCGAAAAAGCAGAAATCGCAGCAGATAAGAGCTTAACAGAAGCTGAGCGTAAAGAAAAAGAAAACGCAGTAGATACTAAGAAAGCAGAAGAAGAAGCTAAGATTACAGCAGCCGAAAACGCTGATAAAGTAGCCGAAGCTAAAACAGCAGGTGAAGCTGCAGTCAAAGCAGTGCACACACCAGGAAACTTAGATACTGTAAAAGAAGCAGCGAAAGCGGACTTAGAAAAAGCAGCGCAAGCCGAAAAAGCAGAAATCGCAGCAGATAAGAGCTTAACAGAAGCTGAGCGTAAAGAAAAAGAAAACGCAGTAGATACTAAGAAAGCAGAAGAAGAAGCTAAGATTACAGCAGCCGAAAACGCTGATAAAGTAGCCGAAGCTAAAACAGCAGGTGAAGCTGCAGTCAAAGCAGTGCACACACCAGGAAACTTAGATACTGTAAAAGAAGCAGCGAAAGCGGACTTAGAAAAAGCAGCGCAAGCCGAAAAAAAGCAGAAATCGCAGACAGATAAGAGCTTAACAGAAGCTGAGCGTAAAGAAAAAAAGAAAACGCAGTAGATACTAAGAAAGCAGAAGAAGAAGCTAAGATTACAGCAGCCGAAAACGCTGATAAAGTAGCCGAAGCTAAAAACAGCAGGTGAAAGCAGCAGTCAAAGCAGTGCACACACCAGGAAACTTAGATACTGTAAAAGAAGCAGCGAAAGCGGACTTAGAAAAAGCAGCGCAAGCCGAAAAAAAGCAGAAATCGCAGCAGATAAGAGCTTAACAGAAGCTGAGCGTAAAGAAAAAGAAAACGCAGTAGATACTAAGAAAGCAGAAGAAGAAGCTAAGATTACAGCGACCGAAAAACGCTGATAAAGTAGCCGAAGCTAAAAACAGCAGGTGAAAGCAGCCAGTCAAAGCAGTGCACACACCAGGAAACTTAGATACTGTAAAAAGAAGCAGCGAAAGCGGACTTTAGAAAAAGCAGCGCAAGCCGAAAAAGCAGAAATCGCAGACAGATAAGAGCTTAACAGAAGCTGAGCGTAAAGAAAAAGAAAACGCAGTAGATACTAAGAAAGCAGAAGAAGAAGCTAAGATTACAGCGACCGAAAACGCTGATAAAGTAGCCGAAGCTAAAAACAGCAGGTGAAAGTCAGCAGTCAAAGCAGTGCACACACCAGGAAACTTAGATACTGTAAAAGAAGCAGCGAAAGCGGACTTAGAAAAAGCAGCGCAAGCCGAAAAAGCAGAAATCGCAGCAGATAAGAGCTTAACAGAAGCTGAGCGTAAAGAAAAAGAAACAGCAGTAGATACTAAGAAAGCCGAAGAAGAAGCTAAGATTACAGCAGCCGAAAACGCTGATAAAGTAGCCGAAGCAAAAACAGCAGGTGAAGCTGCAGTCAAAGCAGTGCACACACCAGGAAACTTAGATACTGTAAAAGAAGCAGCGAAAGCGGACTTAGAAAAAGCAGCGCAAGCCGAAAAAGCAGAAATCGCAGCAGATAAGAGCTTAACAGAAGCTGAGCGTAAAGAAAAAGAAAACGCAGTAGATACTAAGAAAGCAGAAGAAGAAGCTAAGATTACAGCAGCCGAAAACGCTGATAAAGTAGCCGAAGCTAAAACAGCAGGTGAAGCTGCAGTCAAAGCAGTGCACACACCAGGAAACTTAGATACTGTAAAAGAAGCAGCGAAAGCGGACTTAGAAAAAGCAGCGCAAGCCGAAAAAGCAGAAATCGCAGCAGATAAGAGCTTAACAGAAGCTGAGCGTAAAGAAAAAGAAAACGCAGTAGATACTAAGAAAGCAGAAGAAGAAGCTAAGATTACAGCAGCCGAAAACGCTGATAAAGTAGCCGAAGCTAAAACAGCAGGTGAAGCTGCAGTCAAAGCAGTGCACACACCAGGAAACTTAGATACTGTAAAAAGAAGCAGCGAAAGCGGACTTAGAAAAAGCAGCGCAAAGCCGAAAAAGCAGAAATCGCAGACAGATAAGAGCTTAACAGAAGCTGAGCGTAAAGAAAAAGAAAACGCAGTAGATACTAAGAAAGCCGAAGAAGAAGCTAAGATTACAGCAGCCGAAAACGCTGATAAAGTAGCCGAAGCTAAAAACAGCAGGTGAAGCAGCAGTCAAAAGCAGTGCACACACCAGGAAACTTAGATACTGTAAAAAGAAGCAGCGAAAGCGGACTTAGAAAAAGCAGCGCAAGCCGAAAAAAAGCAGAAATCGCAGCAGATAAGAGCTTAACAGAAGCTGAGCGTAAAGAAAAAAAGAAACAGCAGTAGATACTAAGAAAGCCGAAGAAGAAGCTAAGATTACAGCAGCTGAAAAACGCTGATAAAGTAGCCGAAGCAAAAACAGCAGGTGAAGCAGCAGTCAAAAGCAGTGCACACACCAGGAAACTTAGATACTGTAAAAAGAAGCAGCGAAAGCGGACTTAGAAAAAGCAGCAAGCCGAAAAAGCAGAAATCGCAGACAGATAAGAGCTTAACAGAAGCTGAGCGTAAAGAAAAAAAGAAAACGCAGTAGATACTAAGAAAGCAGAAGAAGAAGCTAAGATTACAGCAGCAGAAAACGCTGATAAAGTAGCCGAAGCTAAAAACAGCAGGTGAAGTCGCAGTCAAAGCAGTGCACACACCAGGAAACTTAGATACTGTAAAAGAAGCAGCGAAAGCGGACTTAGAAAAAGCAGCGCAAGCCGAAAAAGCAGAAATCGCAGCAGATAAGAGCTTAACAGAAGCTGAGCGTAAAGAAAAAGAAAACGCAGTAGATACTAAGAAAGCAGAAGAAGAAGCTAAGATTACAGCAGCCGAAAACGCTGATAAAGTAGCCGAAGCTAAAAACAGCAGGTGAAGCTGCAGTCAAAGCAGTGCACACACCAGGAAACTTAGATACTGTAAAAAGAAGCAGCGAAAGCGGACTTAGAAAAAGCAGCGCAAAGCCGAAAAAAAGCAGAAATCGCAGCAGATAAGAGCTTAACAGAAGCTGAGCGTAAAGAAAAAGAAAAACGCAGTAGATACTAAGAAAGCAGAAGAAGAAGCTAAGATTACAGCAGCCGAAAACGCTGATAAAGTAGCCGAAGCTAAAAACAGCAGGTGAAACAGCCAGTCAAAGGAGTGCACACACCAGGAAACTTAGATACTGTAAAAGAAGCAGCGAAAGCGGACTTAGAAAAAGCAGCGCAAAGCCGAAAAAAAGCAGAAATCGCAGACAGATAAGAGCTTAACAGAAGCTGAGCGTAAAGAAAAAGAAAACAGCAGTAGATACTAAGAAAGCAGAAGAAGAAGCTAAGATTACAGCAGCCGAAAAACGCTGATAAAGTAGCCGAAGCAAAAAAACAGCAGGTGTAACAGCCATTAAAGGAGTGCACACACCAGGAAACTTAGATACTGTAAAAGAAGCAGCGAAAGCGGACTTAGAAAAAGCAGCGCAAGCCGAAAAAGCAGAAATCGCAGCAGATAAGAGCTTAACAGAAGCTGAGCGTAAAGAAAAAGAAAACGCAGTAGATACTAAGAAAGCCGAAGAAGAAGCTAAGATTACAGCAGCCGAAAACGCTGATAAAGTAGCCGAAGCTAAAACAGCAGGTGAAGCTGCAGTCAAAGCAGTGCACACACCAGGAAACTTAGATACTGTAAAAGAAGCAGCGAAAGCGGACTTAGAAAAAGCAGCGCAAGCCGAAAAAGCAGAAATCGCAGCAGATAAGAGCTTAACAGAAGCTGAGCGTAAAGAAAAAGAAACAGCAGTAGATACTAAGAAAGCCGAAGAAGAAGCTAAGATTACAGCAGCCGAAAACGCTGATAAAGTAGCCGAAGCAAAAACAGCAGGTGAAGCTGCAGTCAAAGCAGTGCACACACCAGGAAACTTAGATACTGTAAAAGAAGCAGCGAAAGCGGACTTAGAAAAAGCAGCGCAAGCCGAAAAAGCAGAAATCGCAGCAGATAAGAGCTTAACAGAAGCTGAGCGTAAAGAAAAAGAAAACGCAGTAGATACTAAGAAAGCCGAAGAAGAAGCTAAGATTACAGCAGCCGAAAACGCTGATAAAGTAGCCGAAGCTAAAAACAGCAGGTGTAACAGCCATTAAAGGAGTGCACACACCAGGAAACTTAGATACTGTAAAAGAAGCAGCGAAAGCGGACTTAGAAAAAAAGCAGCGCAAGCCGAAAAAGCAGAAATCGCAGACAGATAAGAGCTTAACAGAAGCTGAGCGTAAAGAAAAAAAGAAAACGCAGTAGATACTAAGAAAGCAGAAGAAGAAGCTAAGATTACAGCGACCCGAAAACGCTGATAAAGTAGCCGAAGCTAAAACAGCAGGTGAAGCGCAGTCAAAAGCAGTGCACACACCAGGAAACTTAGATACTGTAAAAGAAGCGATGAAAGCGGACTTAGAAAAAGCAGCGCAAAGCCGAAAAAAAGCAGAAATCGCGAGAGATAAGAGCTTAACAGAAGCTGAGCGTAAAGAAAAAGAAAACGCAGTAGATACTAAGAAAGCAGAAGAAGAAGCTAAGATTACAGCGACCGAAAACGCTGATAAAGTAGCCGAAGCTAAAAACAGCAGGTGAAGTCGCAGTCAAAGCAGTGCACACACAGGAAACTTAGATACTGTAAAAAGAAGCAGACGAAAGCGGACTTAGAAAAAGCGACGCAAGCCGAAAAAGCAGAAATCGCGACAGATAAGAGCTTAACAGAAGCTGAGCGTAAAGAAAAAGAAAAACGCAGTAGATACTAAGAAAGCAGAAGAAGAAGCTAAGATTACAGCGACCGAAAACGCTGATAAAGTAGCTGAAGCTAAAACAGCAGGTGAAGGCGCAGTCAAAGCAGTGCACACACCAGGAAACTTAGATACTGTAAAAGAAGCGAGCGAAAGCGGACTTAGAAAAAGCAGACGCAAGCCGAAAAAGCAGAAATCGCAGACAGATAAGAGCTTAACAGAAGCTGAGCGTAAAGAAAAAGAAAACGCAGTAGATACTAAGAAAGCAGAAGAAGAAGCTAAGATTACAGCGACTGAAAAACGCTGATAAAGTAGCCGAAGCTAAAAACAGCAGGTGAAGTCGCAGTCAAAAGCAGTGCACACACCAGGAAACTTAGATACTGTAAAAGAAGCGATGAAAGCGGACTTAGAAAAAGCGCAGCAAGCCGAAAAAGCAGAAATCATGACAGATAAGAGCTTAACAGAAGCTGAGCGTAAAGAAAAAGAAAACGCAGTAGATACTAAGAAAGCAGAAGAAGAAGCTAAGATTACAGCGACCGAAAAACGCTGATAAAGTAGCCGAAGCTAAAAACAGCAGGTGAAGCGCAGTCAAAGCAGTGCACACACCAGGAAACTTAGATACTGTAAAAGAAGCGGCGAAAGCGGACTTAGAAAAGCAGCGCAAGCCGAAAAAGCAGAAATCGCGACAGATAAGAGCTTAACAGAAGCTGAGCGTAAAGAAAAAGAAAACGCAGTAGATACTAAGAAAGCAGAAGAAGAAGCTAAGATTACAGCGACCGAAAACGCTGATAAAGTAGCCGAAGCTAAAACAGCAGGTGAAGTCGCAGTCAAAGCAGTGCACACACCAGGAAACTTAGATACTGTAAAAGAAGCGACGAAAGCGGACTTAGAAAAAGCAGCGCAAGCCGAAAAAGCAGAAATCGCGACGAGATAAGAGCTTAACAGAAGCTGAGCGTAAAGAAAAAGAAAACGCAGTAGATACTAAGAAAGCAGAAGAAGAAGCTAAGATTACAGCGACCCGAAAAACGCTGATAAAGTAGCCGAAGCTAAAACAGCAGGTGAAGCGCAGTCAAAGCAGTGCACACACCAGGAAACTTAGATACTGTAAAAGAAGCGATGAAAGCGGACTTAGAAAAAGCGACGCAAGCCGAAAAAAAGCAGAAATCGCATGACAGATAAGAGCTTAACAGAAGCTGAGCGTAAAGAAAAAGAAAACGCAGTAGATACTAAGAAAGCAGAAGAAGAAGCTAAGATTACAGCGACCGAAAACGCTGATAAAGTAGCCGAAGCTAAAAACAGCAGGTGTAACAGCCAGTTAAAGCAGTGCACACACCAGGAAACTTAGATACTGTAAAAGAAGCGCTGAAAGCGGACTTAGAAAAAGCGAGCGCAAGCCGAAAAAAAGCAGAAATCGCGACGAGATAAGAGCTTAACAGAAGCTGAGCGTAAAGAAAAAGAAAAACGCAGTAGATACTAAGAAAGCAGAAGAAGAAGCTAAGATTACAGCGACTGAAAAACGCTGATAAAGTAGCCGAAGCTAAAAACAGCAGGTGAAGCTGCAGTCAAAGCAGTGCACACACCAGGAAACTTAGATACTGTAAAAGAAGCGCTGAAAGCGGACTTAGAAAAAGCGACGCAAGCCGAAAAAGCAGAAATCACGACAGATAAGAGCTTAACAGAAGCTGAGCGTAAAGAAAAAGAAAAACGCAGTAGATACTAAGAAAGCCGAAGAAGAAGCTAAGATTACAGCGACCGAAAACGCTGATAAAGTAGCCGAAGCTAAAAACAGCAGGTGAAGTCGCAGTCAAAGCAGTGCACACACCAGGAAACTTAGATACTGTAAAAGAAGCGACGAAAGCGGACTTAGAAAAAGCGACGCAAGCCGAAAAAAAGCAGAAATCGCGACGAGATAAGAGCTTAACAGAAGCTGAGCGTAAAGAAAAAGAAAACGCAGTAGATACTAAGAAAGCAGAAGAAGAAGCTAAGATTACAGCGACCCGAAAACGCTGATAAAGTAGCCGAAGCTAAAAACAGCAGGTGAAGTCAGCAGTCAAAGCAGTGCACACACCAGGAAACTTAGATACTGTAAAAAGAAGCGATGAAAGCGGACTTAGAAAAAGCGACGCAAGCCGAAAAAGCAGAAATCGCAGACAGATAAGAGCTTAACAGAAGCTGAGCGTAAAGAAAAAGAAAAACGCAGTAGATACTAAGAAAGCCGAAGAAGAAGCTAAGATTACAGCAGCAGAAAACGCTGATAAAGTAGCCGAAGCTAAAAACAGCAGGTGAAGTCGCAGTCAAAGCAGTGCACACACCAGGAAACTTAGATACTGTAAAAGAAGCAGCGAAAGCGGACTTAGAAAAAGCGACGCAAGCCGAAAAAGCAGAAATCGCAGCAGATAAGAGCTTAACAGAAGCTGAGCGTAAAGAAAAAGAAACAGCAGTAGATACTAAGAAAGCCGAAGAAGAAGCTAAGATTACAGCAGCCGAAAACGCTGATAAAGTAGCCGAAGCAAAAACAGCAGGTGAAGCTGCAGTCAAAGCAGTGCACACACCAGGAAACTTAGATACTGTAAAAGAAGCGGCGAAAGCGGACTTAGAAAAAGCAGCGCAAGCCGAAAAAGCAGAAATCGCAGCAGATAAGAGCTTAACAGAAGCTGAGCGTAAAGAAAAAGAAAACGCAGTAGATACTAAGAAAGCAGAAGAAGAAGCTAAGATTACAGAAGCAGAAAACGCTGATAAAGTAGCCGAAGCTAAAAAAACAGCAGGTGAAGTCGCAGTCAAAAGCAGTGCACACACAGGAAACTTAGATACTGTAAAAGAAGCAGCGAAAGCGGACTTAGAAAAAGCAGCGCAAGCCGAAAAAAAGCAGAAATCATGACGAGATAAGAGCTTAACAGAAGCTGAGCGTAAAGAAAAAGAAAAACGCAGTAGATACTAAGAAAGCAGAAGAAGAAGCTAAGATTACAGCGACTGAAAACGCTGATAAAGTAGCCGAAGCTAAAAACAGCAGGTGAAGTCGCAGTCAAAGCAGTGCACACACCAGGAAACTTAGATACTGTAAAAGAAGCAGCTGAAAGCGGACTTAGAAAAGCAGCGCAAGCCGAAAAAAAGCAGAAATCGCGACGAGATAAGAGCTTAACAGAAGCTGAGCGTAAAGAAAAAGAAAAACGCAGTAGATACTAAGAAAGCAGAAGAAGAAGCTAAGATTACAGCAACTGAAAACGCTGATAAAGTAGCCGAAGCTAAAAACAGCAGGTGAAGGCGCAGTCAAAAGCAGTGCACACACCAGGAAACTTAGATACTGTAAAAGAAGCAGCGAAAGCGGACTTAGAAAAAGCAGCGCAAGCCGAAAAAGCAGAAATCGCGAGCAGATAAGAGCTTAACAGAAGCTGAGCGTAAAGAAAAAGAAAACGCAGTAGATACTAAGAAAGCAGAAGAAGAAGCTAAGATTACAGCGACTGAAAACGCTGATAAAGTAGCCGAAGCAAAAAAACAGCAGGTGTAACAGCCATTAAAGGAGTGCACACACCAGGAAACTTAGATACTGTAAAAGAAGCAGCGAAAGCGGACTTAGAAAAAGCAGCGCAAGCCGAAAAAAAGCAGAAATCGCGACAGATAAGAGCTTAACAGAAGCTGAGCGTAAAGAAAAAAAGAAAACGCAGTAGATACTAAGAAAGCCGAAGAAGAAGCTAAGATTACAGCGACTGAAAAACGCTGATAAAGTAGCCGAAGCTAAAAACAGCAGGTGAAGTCGCAGTCAAAGCAGTGCACACACCAGGAAACTTAGATACTGTAAAAAGAAGCGCTGAAAGCGGACTTAGAAAAAGCAGCGCAAGCCGAAAAAGCAGAAATCGCGACAGATAAGAGCTTAACAGAAGCTGAGCGTAAAGAAAAAGAAACAGCAGTAGATACTAAGAAAGCCGAAGAAGAAGCTAAGATTACAGCGACCGAAAAACGCTGATAAAGTAGCCGAAGCAAAAACAGCAGGTGAAGCGCAGTCAAAGCAGTGCACACACCAGGAAACTTAGATACTGTAAAAGAAGCAGTGAAAGCGGACTTAGAAAAAGCGACGCAAGCCGAAAAAAAGCAGAAATCGCAGACGAGATAAGAGCTTAACAGAAGCTGAGCGTAAAGAAAAAGAAAAACGCAGTAGATACTAAGAAAGCCGAAGAAGAAGCTAAGATTACAGCAGCTGAAAAACGCTGATAAAGTAGCCGAAGCAAAAACAGCAGGTGTAACAGCCATTAAAGGAGTGCACACACCAGGAAACTTAGATACTGTAAAAAGAAGCAGCTGAAAGCGGACTTAGAAAAAGCAGCGCAAGCCGAAAAAGCAGAAATCGCAGAGATAAGAGCTTAACAGAAGCTGAGCGTAAAGAAAAAGAAAACGCAGTAGATACTAAGAAAGCAGAAGAAGAAGCTAAGATTACAGCGACCCGAAAACGCTGATAAAGTAGCCGAAGCTAAAAACAGCAGGTGAAGTCGCAGTCAAAGCAGTGCACACACCAGGAAACTTAGATACTGTAAAAGAAGCAGCTGAAAGCGGACTTAGAAAAAGCAAAGCGCAAGCCGAAAAAAAGCAGAAATCGCGACAGATAAGAGCTTAACAGAAGCTGAGCGTAAAGAAAAAGAAAACGCAGTAGATACTAAGAAAGCAGAAGAAGAAGCTAAGATTACAGCAACCGAAAACGCTGATAAAGTAGCCGAAGCTAAAAACAGCAGGTGAAGTCGCAGTCAAAAGCAGTGCACACACCAGGAAACTTAGATACTGTAAAAGAAGCAGCGAAAGCGGACTTAGAAAAAGCAGCGCAAAGCCGAAAAAAAGCAGAAATCGCAGACAGATAAGAGCTTAACAGAAGCTGAGCGTAAAGAAAAAAAGAAAACGCAGTAGATACTAAGAAAGCAGAAGAAGAAGCTAAGATTACAGCGACTGAAAAACGCTGATAAAGTAGCCGAAGCTAAAACAGCAGGTGAAGCAGCAGTCAAAGCAGTGCACACACCAGGAAACTTAGATACTGTAAAAGAAGCAGCGAAAGCGGACTTAGAAAAAGCAGCGCAAGCCGAAAAAAAGCAGAAATCGCAGCAGATAAGAGCTTAACAGAAGCTGAGCGTAAAGAAAAAAAGAAAACGCAGTAGATACTAAGAAAGCAGAAGAAGAAGCTAAGATTACAGCAGACTGAAAAACGCTGATAAAGTAGCCGAAGCTAAAAACAGCAGGTGAAGCGCAGTCAAAGCAGTGCACACACCAGGAAACTTAGATACTGTAAAAGAAGCGACGAAAGCGGACTTAGAAAAAGCAGCGCAAGCCGAAAAAGCAGAAATCGCAAAGAGATAAGAGCTTAACAGAAGCTGAGCGTAAAGAAAAAGAAAACGCAGTAGATACTAAGAAAGCAGAAGAAGAAGCTAAGATTACAGCGACCGAAAACGCTGATAAAGTAGCCGAAGCTAAAACAGCAGGTGAAGCCGCAGTCAAAGCAGTGCACACACCAGGAAACTTAGATACTGTAAAAGAAGCAGCTGAAAGCGGACTTAGAAAAAGCAGCGCAAGCCGAAAAAAAGCAGAAATCGCAGACAGATAAGAGCTTAACAGAAGCTGAGCGTAAAGAAAAAAAGAAAACGCAGTAGATACTAAGAAAGCAGAAGAAGAAGCTAAGATTACAGCAGACTGAAAAACGCTGATAAAGTAGCCGAAGCTAAAACAGCAGGTGAAGCTGCAGTCAAAGCAGTGCACACACCAGGAAACTTAGATACTGTAAAAGAAGCAGCGAAAGCGGACTTAGAAAAAGCAGCGCAAGCCGAAAAAGCAGAAATCGCAGCAGATAAGAGCTTAACAGAAGCTGAGCGTAAAGAAAAAGAAAACGCAGTAGATACTAAGAAAGCAGAAGAAGAAGCTAAGATTACAGCAGCCGAAAACGCTGATAAAGTAGCCGAAGCTAAAACAGCAGGTGAAGCTGCAGTCAAAGCAGTGCACACACCAGGAAACTTAGATACTGTAAAAGAAGCAGCGAAAGCGGACTTAGAAAAAGCAGCGCAAGCCGAAAAAGCAGAAATCGCAGCAGATAAGAGCTTAACAGAAGCTGAGCGTAAAGAAAAAGAAAACGCAGTAGATACTAAGAAAGCCGAAGAAGAAGCTAAGATTACAGCAGCACGAAAACGCTGATAAAGTAGCCGAAGCAAAAACAGCAGGTGTAACAGCCATTAAAGGAGTGCACACACCAGGAAACTTAGATACTGTAAAAGAAGCAGCGAAAGCGGACTTAGAAAAAGCAGCGCAAGCCGAAAAAGCAGAAATCGCAGCAGATAAGAGCTTAACAGAAGCTGAGCGTAAAGAAAAAGAAAACGCAGTAGATACTAAGAAAGCAGAAGAAGAAGCTAAGATTACAGCAGCCGAAAACGCTGATAAAGTAGCCGAAGCTAAAACAGCAGGTGAAGCTGCAGTCAAAGCAGTGCACACACCAGGAAACTTAGATACTGTAAAAGAAGCAGCGAAAGCGGACTTAGAAAAAGCAGCGCAAGCCGAAAAAGCAGAAATCGCAGCAGATAAGAGCTTAACAGAAGCTGAGCGTAAAGAAAAAGAAAACGCAGTAGATACTAAGAAAGCCGAAGAAGAAGCTAAGATTACAGCAGCCGAAAACGCTGATAAAGTAGCCGAAGCTAAAACAGCAGGTGAAGTCGCAGTCAAAGCAGTGCACACACCAGGAAACTTAGATACTGTAAAAAGAAGCAGCTGAAAGCGGACTTAGAAAAAGCAGCGCAAGCCGAAAAAGCAGAAATCGCAGACAGATAAGAGCTTAACAGAAGCTGAGCGTAAAGAAAAAGAAAAACGCAGTAGATACTAAGAAAGCAGAAGAAGAAGCTAAGATTACAGCGACCCGAAAACGCTGATAAAGTAGCCGAAGCTAAAACAGCAGGTGAAGTCGCAGTCAAAGCAGTGCACACACCAGGAAACTTAGATACTGTAAAAGAAGCAGCTGAAAGCGGACTTAGAAAAAGCAGCGCAAGCCGAAAAAAAGCAGAAATCGCAGACAGATAAGAGCTTAACAGAAGCTGAGCGTAAAGAAAAAAAGAAAACGCAGTAGATACTAAGAAAGCCGAAGAAGAAGCTAAGATTACAGCAAACTGAAAAACGCTGATAAAGTAGCCGAAGCTAAAACAGCAGGTGAAGTCGCAGTCAAAGCAGTGCACACACCAGGAAACTTAGATACTGTAAAAGAAGCAGCTGAAAGCGGACTTAGAAAAAGCAGCGCAAGCCGAAAAAAAGCAGAAATCGCAAAGAGATAAGAGCTTAACAGAAGCTGAGCGTAAAGAAAAAAAGAAACAGCAGTAGATACTAAGAAAGCCGAAGAAGAAGCTAAGATTACAGCAGACTGAAAACGCTGATAAAGTAGCTGAAGCAAAAAAACAGCAGGTGAAGTCAGCAGTCAAAGCAGTGCACACACCAGGAAACTTAGATACTGTAAAAGAAGCAGCGAAAGCGGACTTAGAAAAAGCAGCGCAAGCCGAAAAAGCAGAAATCGCAGCAGATAAGAGCTTAACAGAAGCTGAGCGTAAAGAAAAAGAAAACGCAGTAGATACTAAGAAAGCAGAAGAAGAAGCTAAGATTACAGAAGCAGAAAACGCTGATAAAGTAGCCGAAGCAAAAACAGCAGGTGAAGCTGCAGTCAAAGCAGTGCACACACCAGGAAACTTAGATACTGTAAAAGAAGCAGCGAAAGCGGACTTAGAAAAAGCAGCGCAAGCCGAAAAAGCAGAAATCGCAGCAGATAAGAGCTTAACAGAAGCTGAGCGTAAAGAAAAAGAAAACGCAGTAGATACTAAGAAAGCAGAAGAAGAAGCTAAGATTACAGCAGCCGAAAACGCTGATAAAGTAGCCGAAGCTAAAACAGCAGGTGAAGCTGCAGTCAAAGCAGTGCATACACCAGGTACAAGCAGTTCAGATGGTGAAGGTAATGTTATTGTTCCACCAACTGTAGAAGTCCCAGCCTACACAGATCCAGTAGGTACAAGCAGTACAGATGGTGCAGGCAACTTGATTACACCACCAACTGTAGAAGTCCCAGCCTATACAGATCCAGTAGGTACAAGCAGTACAGATGGTGCAGGCAACTTGATTACACCACCAACAGCAGAAGTTCCAGCCTATACAGATCCAGTAGGTACAAGCAGTACAGATGGTGCAGGCAACTTGATTACACCACCAACAGCAGAAGTCCCAGCCTATACAGATCCAGTAGGTACAAGTAGTACAGATGGCGCAGGTAACTTGATTACACCACCAACAGCAGAAGTCCCAGCCTATACAGATCCAGTAGGTACAAGCAGTACAGATGGTGCAGGCAACTTGATTACACCACCAACTGTAGAAGTTCCAGCCTATACAGATCCAGTAGGTACAAGTAGTACAGATGGCGCAGGTAACTTGATTACACCACCAACAGCAGAAGTTCCAGCCTATACAGATCCAGTAGGTACAAGCAGTACAGCTGGTGACGGCAACGTAGTTACGCCACCAACAGCAGAAGTCCCAGCCTATACAGGTAGTGTGAATGGTATTTCAGAAGAAATGCCAGCTCAGCCACATAAGGACGGCAGTGCTAATGAAATGTCAGATGGAACTCCAGTATCTGAAACTACAATAAATAAAGATCGACAACTTCCAAATACTGGTACAGCAGACTCTACAGTAGCTATGGTAGCAGCTGCAGCAAGTGCAGTACTTGGACTTGGTCTTGCAGGCCGTCGTCGTAAAGAAGACGAAGAAGCATAATTTATATATGAGTTAATCTAATCTTTTAGTAAAATCTGTATTTGATTTTATAGCTTATATAGAATTCCTTAAAAAATCTCCTAGTAGTCCATTGATTGCTAGGAGATTTTGGTTATTTGTCAATTATATAGGGTATTGAAACTGGAATAGTAGGACATGACTTCTGAAGCATTGTTAGAAATTAATTTGACTTTCCTAATCTCTTAGTTCACATATTATTTCAACTAACTATAATATCAATTTGCTTATATTTTATTTCGATTTACTACACTTTTTTCTATAATTAAAAACACGATTATTAATTTTTACGAATAATATAGAAAAGGAGGGAAATCATGTTTGTTGCGAGAGATGCTAGGGGAGAGTTAGTAAATGTGTTAGAAGACAAGCTTGAGAAGCAAGAATATACCTGCCCAGCTTGTGGAGGTCAGCTCCGTTTGCGTCAAGGATCAAGTGTACGGACCCATTTTGCCCATAAATCTTTAAAAGACTGTGATTTTTCATTTGAAAATGAAAGTCCAGAACACCTAGCCAATAAGGAATCCCTCTATCACTGGTTGAAAAAAGAGGCAGAGGTACAATTAGAGTACCCGCTTCCAGAGCTTAAACAGATTGCGGATGTATTTGTAAATGGCAATCTAGCTTTAGAGGTTCAATGTAGTCCCTTGCCACAAAAACTTCTTAAAGAGCGTAGTAAGGGCTATCGTAGTCAGGGTTACCAAGTACTGTGGTTGCTGGGTCAAAAACTGTGGCTCAAGGACCGTTTGACTCGTCTGCAACAAGGTTTTCTCTATTTCAGTCAAAACATGGGCTTTTATATTTGGGAATTAGACAAGGAAAAACAGCTTTTAAGGCTTAAATATCTCATACACCAGGATCTTCGAGGCAAACTCCATTATCAGATTAAAGAATTTCCCTATGGTCAAGATAGTCTACTGGATATATTACGTCTTCCCTATAAGAAACAAAAATATCTCATTTTACAGTTTCTGAGGACAAGGACATCTGTCGCTATATCCGACAACAGCTTTATTATCAAAATCCCTTTTGGATGAAAGAACAAGCAGAAGCCTATCAAAAGGGAGAAAATCTTCTGACTTATGGGCTCAAAGAATGGTATCCACAAATTCGACCAATAGTGGGCAAATTTTGCCAAATTGAGCAAGATTTGACTAGCTATTATCAGCACTTTTACACCTATTACAAAGAAAATCCTCAAAATGATTGGCAAAAGCTCTATCCACCAGCCTTTTATCAGCAATATTTCTTGAAAAATATGGTAGAATAGAAAGGATGGAGGAATCTAATGGTATTACAAAGACATGAAATAAATGAAAAAGATACATGGGATCTATCAACGATTTACCCAACTGACCAGGCTTGGGAAGAAGCCTTAAAAGAGTTAACAGAACAATTGGAGACAGTGGCCCAGTATGAAGGTCATCTCTTGGATAGTGCGGATAGCCTACTCGAAATCACTGAATTTTCTCTTGAAATGGAACGTCAGATGGAGAAGCTTTACGTTTATGCTCATATGAAAAATGACCAAGACACACGTGAAGCCAAGTATCAAGAGTACTACGCCAAGGCAATGACTCTCTACAGCCAGCTAGACCAAGCCTTTTCATTCTATGAACCTGAATTTATGGAAATTAGTGAAAAGCAGTATGCTGACTTTTTAGAAGCTCAACCAAAATTGCAGCTTTATCAACACTATTTTGACAAGCTTTTGCAAGGCAAGGATCACGTTCTTTCACAACGTGAAGAAGAATTATTGGCTGGAGCTGGGGAAATCTTTGGTTCGGCAAGTGAAACCTTCGCTATTTTAGATAATGCAGATATTGTCTTTCCATTTGTTAAAGATGAAGATGGTAACGAAGTACAATTATCACATGGCGTTTATATGCGCTTGATGGAGTCTAAAAACCGTGAGGTGCGTCGTGGTGCCTATCAAGCCCTTTATGCAACTTATGAGCAATTCCAACATACTTATGCTAAAACCTTGCAAACAAATGTTAAAGTTCAAAACTATCGTGCAAAAGTTCGCAACTACAAGAGTGCTCGTCATGCAGCCCTAGCAGCAAATTTTGTTCCAGAAAGTGTTTATGACAATTTGGTAGCAGCAGTTCGCAAGCATTTGCCCCTCTTGCATCGTTACCTTGAACTTCGTTCAAAAATCTTGGGAATTTCAGACCTCAAGATGTACGATGTCTATACACCACTCTCATCTGTTGAATATAGTTTTACCTACCAAGAAGCCTTGAAAAAAGCAGAAGAAGCCTTAGCAGTCTTGGGTGAGGATTACTTGAGCCGTGTTAAACGTGCCTTCAGCGAGCGTTGGATTGATGTTTACGAAAATCAAGGCAAGCGTTCAGGAGCTTACTCTGGTGGTTCTTACGATACAAATGCCTTTATGCTCCTTAACTGGCAGGACAATCTAGACAATCTCTTCACCCTTGTTCATGAAACAGGTCACAGTATGCATTCAAGCTATACTCGTGAAAGTCAGCCTTATGTTTATGGAGATTACTCTATCTTCTTGGCTGAGATTGCATCAACTACCAATGAAAATATCTTGACGGAGAAATTATTGGAAGAAGTGGAAGACGACGCAACGCGCTTTGCTATTCTCAATAACTTCTTAGACGGTTTCCGTGGAACAGTTTTCCGCCAAACTCAATTTGCTGAGTTTGAACACGCCATTCACCAAGCGGATCAAAATGGTGAAGTTTTGACAAGCGATTTCTTAAATAAACTCTACGCAGACTTGAACCAAGAGTATTATGGATTGAGCAAGGAAGACAATCCTGAAATCCAATACGAGTGGGCACGTATTCCACACTTCTACTATAACTACTATGTATACCAATATTCAACAGGTTTGCAGCAGCCTCAGCTTTGTCTGAAAAAATTGTTCATGGTAGTCAAGAAGACCGTGACCGCTATATCGACTACCTCAAGGCAGGTAAGTCTGACTATCCACTTAATGTCATGAGAAAAGCTGGTGTTGATATGGAGAAGGAAGACTACCTCAATGATGCTTTTGCAGTCTTTGAACGTCGTTTGAATGAGTTTGAAGCCCTTGTTGAAAAATTGGGATTGGTATAAGATGGTTGAATCGTATAGTAAAAATGCCAACCATAACATGCGTCGCCCTGTCGTCAAGGAAGAAATTGTGGACTTGATGCGTCAGCGTCAAAAGCAAGTCACAGGCTCTTTGAAAGAATTGGAAGACTTTGCTCGCAAGGAAAATATTCCCATTATTCCCCATGAAACGGTTGCTTATTTCCGTTTTCTCATGGAAACCATGCAGCCTAAGAACATTCTGGAAATTGGGACGGCTATTGGTTTTTCAGCCCTCTTGATGGCAGAACATGCGCCAAATGCAAAGATTACAACCATTGATCGTAATCCAGAAATGATTGGTTTTGCTAAGGAAAATTTTGCCCAGTTTGACAGTCGTAAGCAAATTACGCTTTTAGAAGGAGATGCGGTAGATATATTATCTACATTGACAGAGTCCTATGATTTCGTCTTTATGGACTCTGCTAAATCTAAATACATCGTCTTTCTACCAGAAATCCTCAAACATTTGGAAGTTGGAGGTGTGGTTGTCTTGGATGACATTTTCCAGGGTGGTGATGTTGCCAAGGATATTATGGAAGTCCGTCGTGGCCAGCGAACCATTTATCGAGGCCTTCAAAGACTATTTGATGCAACCTTAGACAATCCAGGACTCACTGCAACATTAGTACCTTTAGGAGATGGTATTCTCATGCTTCGTAAAAATGTAGCAGATGTTCAATTGCCTGACAGCGAATGATTTTCAGAAAAATTTAAGAAAATATAGTAAAATAGATAGGGTAACACTTATCTCAAAGGAGTAGACATGAAGAAAAAACTATTGGCAGGTGCCATTACACTATTATCAGTAGCAACTTTAGCAGCTTGTTCGAAAGGTTCAGAAGGAGCAGACCTTATCAGCATGAAAGGGGATGTCATCACAGAACATCAATTTTATGAGCAAGTGAAAAGCAATCCTTCAGCCCAACAAGTGTTGTTGAATTTGACCATTCAAAAAGTATTTGAGAAACAATACGGTTCAGAAGTAGATGACAAAGAAGTCAACGATACTATTGCCGAAGAAGAAAAACAATATGGTGAGAACTACCAACGTGTCTTGTCACAAGCAGGAATGACCCTTGAAACACGTAAAGCTCAAATTCGTACAAGTAAATTGGTTGAGTTGGCAGTTAAGAAGGCAGCAGAAGCTGAATTGACAGATGATGCCTATAAGAAAGCCTTTGATGAATACACTCCAGATGTAACGGCTCAAATCATTCGTCTTGATAATGAGGATAAAGCGAAAGAAGTCCTTGAAAAAGCTAAGGCAAGTGGTGCAGATTTCGCTCAATTAGCCAAAGATAACTCAACTGATGAGAAAACCAAAGCGAACGGTGGTGAAATCACTTTTGATTCAGCTTCAACAGAAGTACCAGAACAAGTTAAGAAAGCGGCATTTGCTCTAGATGTAAATGGTGTTTCTGATGTGATTACAGCTGCTGGTACACAAGCCTATAGTAGCCAATATTATATTGTAAAACTCACTAAAAAAACAGAAAAATCATCTAATATCGATGACTACAAAGAAAAATTAAAAACGGTTATCTTAACTAAAAAACAGAACGACGCAACATTTGTTCAAAGTATTATCGGAAAAGAATTGCAAGCAGCTAATATCAAGGTCAAAGACCAAGCCTTCCAAAATATCTTTACCCAATATATCGGCGGTGGGGATTCAAGCTCAAGTAGTTCATCAAAAGAATAAAACAGAAAAGAGCCAAGTGCTCTTTTTTCTTATGAGAAAATCTTTTATCTTAAGGATAAGAGTTTTTTTCTTTCGGAAAAAATGGTATAATAGCAATCAAAACTAGAAAATAAACGGAATTTGGGAATCATTTTTTTGTTCTCATTAGATTGGTGATACTATGAAGATTAGTAAGAGGCACCTATTAAACTATTCTATCCTAGTTCCTTATTTACTTTATCTATTTTGGGCTTGATTGTAGTTTATTCTACAACCAGTGCCATTCTTATCGAAGAAGGTAAAAGTGCCCTGCAATTAGTTCGAAGTCAGGGAATGTTTTGGGGCTTTAGTTTAATATTGATTGCCTTGATATATAAGCTGAAACTAAATTTTTTAAGAAAAGAACGACTTTTATTTATTGTTATGTTTATTGAGCTAATTCTATTAGCTCTGGCTCGCTTAATTGGTACGCCAGTTAATGGAGCCTATGGTTGGATATCAGTAGGACCTTTGACCATTCAGCCAGCTGAGTATTTGAAGATTATTATCGTCTGGTACTTGGCTCAACGTTTTTCAAAACAACAGGATGAAATTGCTGTTTATGATTTCCAAGTTTTAACTCAAAATCAATGGATTCCTCGTGCTTTTAATGATTGGCGCTTTGTCCTTTTGGTAATGATAGGAAGTCTGGCTATTTTCCCAGATTTGGGGAATGCTACTATCCTAGCTTTGGTTGCCTTGATTATGTATACAGTTAGTGGGATTGCTCATCGTTGGTTTATAGCCTTTATCGGTCTTTTGTTTGGGGTTTCGGCCCTTTCCTTAACAGCTATTGATATGATAGGGGTTGATAAGTTTTCAAAAGTTCCAGTATTTGGATATGTGGCCAAGCGTTTCAGTGCCTACTTTAATCCCTTTGCCGATTTGGCAGGAGCAGGCCACCAACTTGCAAATTCTTACTTTGCCATGGTCAATGGTGGGTGGTTTGGTCTAGGTTTAGGAAATTCAATCGAAACGTGGCTATCTACCAGAGGCCCATACAGACTTTGTATTTTCAATTGTCATTGAAGAATTTGGATTTGTAGGAGCCAGCTTGATTTTAGCCCTTGTCTTTTTCCTAATTTTGCGAATTATCCTAGTCGGTATTCGTGCTAAGAATCCCTTTAATTCCATGATGGCGATTGGAGTTGGGGGGATGATGTTGGTACAGGTCTTTGTCAATATTGGTGGAATCTCTGGTATTATTCCTTCAACAGGAGTAACCTTCCCCTTCTTATCGCAAGGAGGGAATAGTCTCCTAGTCCTGTCTGTAGCCATTGCCTTTGTCTTAAATATTGATGCAAGTGAAAAACGTGCCCAATTATATGAGGAGTTAGAAGCTCACTCATCACACTATATGTAGAGCTGAGAGTGGAAAGGATTACCTATGTCTCTTCAAAAATTAGAAAACTATAGTAATAAAGCTGTCGTGCAAGAAGAAGTATTGATTTTAACAGAATTGTTAGAAGATATCACCAAAAACATGCTTGCCCCAGAGACTTTTGAAAAAATCATGCAGTTGAAGGAATTGTCAACTCAAGAAGATTATCAAGGCTTGAACCAATTAGTTACTAGTCTGTCAAATGATGAAATGGCTTATATTTCACGCTATTTCTCTATATTGCCCCTCTTGATTAATATTTCAGAAGACGTGGACTTGGCCTATGAAATTAACCACCAAAATAATATCGATCAAGATTATCTTGGTAAATTATCAGCAACGATTAAAATGGTTGCAGAAAAAGAAAATGCGGTTGAAATTCTAGAACACTTGAATGTTGTTCCTGTTTTGACAGCCCATCCAACACAAGTGCAACGTAAGAGTATGTTGGATTTGACTAACCATATCCATACCCTCTTGCGTAAGTACCGTGATGTGAAATTAGGCTTGATTAATAAGGAAAAATGGCATAATGATCTCCGCCGTTACATTGAGATTATCATGCAGACAGATATGATTCGTGAAAAGAAATTGAAAGTGACCAATGAAATCACGAATGTTATGGAATACTACAATAGTTCATTCCTGAAGGCAGTTCCTCATTTGACTGCTGAGTACAAACGTCTGGCTAAAAAACACGGCTTGGAGTTAAAACATCCTAAACCAATTACCATGGGAATGTGGATTGGTGGAGACCGTGATGGAAATCCCTTTGTTACAGCAGATACCTTGAAGAAATCTGCCATGACCCAGTGTGAAGTCATCATGAACTACTACGATGAAAAGATTTACCAACTTTATCGTGAGTTCTCTCTCTCAACTAGTATTGTCAATGTCAGCAAGCAAGTCAGAGAAATGGCTCGTCAATCCAAGGACAACTCAATTTATCGTGAAAAAGAGCTGTATCGTCGCGCTTTGTTTGATATTCAATCAAAAATCCAAGCAACAAAAACCTATCTGATTGAGGATAAGGAAGTTGGGGCTCGCTATGAAACAGCTAATGATTTTTATAAGGATTTAATTACCATTCGTGATTCCCTCTTGGAAAATAAGGGTGAAGCACTGATTTCTGGTGATTTTGTTGAGTTGATTCAGGCAGTTGAAATTTTTGGTTTCTATTTGGCCTCCATTGATATGCGTCAAGATTCTAGTGTTCATGAGGCCTGCGTAGCTGAACTTTTGAAATCAGCAGGAATTCATTCTCATTATAGCGAACTAAGTGAAGAAGAAAAATGCCAGCTTCTCTTGAAAGAATTAGAAGAAGATCCACGCATTCTTTCTGCTACTCATGTTGAAAAATCGGAGTTACTTGAAAAAGAATTGGCCATCTTTAAAGCTGCTCGTAAGTTGAAAGATAAGCTGGGTGATGATGTTATTCGTCAAACCATTATTTCACATGCAACCAGCGTATCAGACATGCTGGAATTGGCTATCTTGCTAAAAGAAGTAGGGTTAGTTGATAAAGAAAGAGCTCGTGTCCAAATCGTTCCTCTCTTTGAAACAATTGAGGACTTGGACCACTCAGAAGAAACTATGAGAGAATACCTTTCTCTTCCTCTTGCTAAGAAATGGATTGCTTCACGTAATAACTACCAAGAAATCATGCTTGGTTACTCTGATAGTAATAAAGATGGTGGCTACCTATCATCATGTTGGACCCTCTACAAAGCTCAACAACAACTGACTGCTATTGGAGATGAATTTGGTGTTAAGGTTACCTTCTTCCATGGCCGTGGTGGTACTGTCGGTCGTGGGGGTGGACCAACTTATGAAGCTATCACCTCCCAACCGCTTAAGTCTATCAAGGATCGCATCCGCTTGACGGAGCAGGGTGAAGTAATTGGGAATAAATACGGTAACAAAGACGCTGCTTTACTATAACCTTGAAATGCTGGTTTCAGCAGCCATTAACCGTATGATTACTCAGAAGAAGAGTGATACCAATACATCCAATCGTTACGAAGCCATTATGGATCAAGTGGTGGACCGTAGTTACGATATTTACCGTGATTTGGTTTTTGGTAATGACCATTTCTATGATTATTTCTTTGAGTCAAGTCCAATTAAGGCTATTTCAAGCTTTAATATCGGTTCACGTCCAGCCGCTCGTAAGACAATCACTGAAATCGGTGGTTTGCGTGCCATTCCATGGGTCTTCTCATGGTCGCAAAGTCGTGTTATGTTCCCTGGCTGGTATGGTGTCGGATCAAGCTTCAAGGAATTTATCGATAAGAATCCTGAGAATATCGCTATCCTACGAGATATGTACCAAAACTGGCCTTTCTTCCAGTCACTTCTTTCAAATGTTGATATGGTCTTGTCAAAATCAAATATGAATATTGCTTTTGAATATGCCAAACTTTGTGAAGATGATCAAGTAAAAGCAATCTATGAGACTATTTTAAATGAATGGCAAGTCACCAAGGAAGTTATTTTGGCTATCGAAGGTTACGATGAACTCTTGGCTGAAAATCCATATCTAAAAGCAAGTTTGGATTATCGTATGCCATACTTTAATATTCTTAACTACATCCAGTTGGAGTTGATTAAACGTCAACGCCGAGGAGAATTATCAAGCGATCAAGAAAAATTGATCCATACAACCATCAACGGAATTGCAACAGGATTGCGTAATTCAGGTTAATACCTATCAAGCTTCCTCTTTTCTATAGGGGAAGTTTTTGAATAGTTCAAAAAAATACTCAAAGAGTCTTGACAAGTAATTGAAAAATGATATAATTTAAACATTCAGAAAAGTAATCATTCAAACTTTTTAGAGAGTCTGTGGTAGCTGAAAACAGATAAGTGATGATGATGAAAATTGGGCTGGATGTTATTTAGAATTTGAAATCATAAAAATTCGGTGAGCACACCTTACAGTGCATCTCGTGATTGCGAGACAGAGCGATAGGGAAATTCCCTATAATTGAGGTGGTACCGCGCATCGACGTCCTCACACAAGTTTTTTGTGTGAGGACTTTTTTGATGGAGGTTAGTATGGAAAGAAAACGATGGCGTCGCTTGTTTATACTCAATGAAAATCAAAAAGCAAACTAGGAAGCTAGCCGCAAGCTGCTCAAAACACTGTTTTTAGGTTGTGGATAGAACTGACAGAGTCAGTATCATATACCTACGGTAAGGCGACGCTGACGTGGTTTGAAGAGATTTTCGAAGAGTATTAGATAAGTGAAGTATTTTAAAGGAATAAAAAGGAGAAATAGAATGAAAAATAAACGTTTAATTGGAATTATCGCTGCATTAGCAGTCTTAGTAGCAGGAAGCTTGATTTACTCTTCAATGAATAAACCAGAAGCTAAGAATGAAAAGAAAGTTGCCAAAGTTGGTGTCCTTCAATTTGTGAGCCATCCGTCTCTTGACTTGATTTATAAAGGGATTCAAGACGGACTTGCAGAAGAAGGCTATAAAGATGACCAAGTTAAAATCGATTTTATGAACTCAGAAGGTGATCAAAGTAAGGTTGCGACAATGAGTAAACAATTGGTTGCAAATGGGAATGATCTTGTAGTTGGTATTGCGACACCAGCTGCTCAAGGATTGGCTAGTGCCACAAAAGACCTACCAGTTATCATGGCCGCGATTACAGACCCAATCGGTGCTAACTTGGTTAAAGATTTGAAAAAACCAGGTGGCAACATCACAGGAGTATCTGACCACAATCCAGCTCAACAACAAGTTGAACTCATCAAGGCTTTAACACCAAATGTGAAAACAATCGGGGCTCTTTACTCAAGTAGCGAAGACAATTCAAAAACACAGGTAGAAGAATTTAAGGCTTATGCTGAAAAAGCAGGTTTGACAGTAGAAACATTTGCAGTTCCTTCAACAAATGAAATTGCTTCAACAGTTAACGTTATGACTAGCAAGGTCGATGCTATCTGGGTTCCAATTGATAACACCATTGCATCGGGATTTCCAACGGTTGTCTCTAGTAATCAAAGTTCTAAGAAGCCAATTTATCCAAGTGCTACTGCCATGGTAGAAATAGGTGGTTTGGCATCAGTTGTAGTTGACCAACATGACCTTGGTGTGGCAACTGGTAAAATGATTGCGCAAGTCTTGAAAGGTGCAAAACCAGCTGATACTCCAGTCAATGTCTTTCAACTGGTAAATCAGTTATCAATAAAAAATTGGCACAAGAGCTAGGTATTACGATTCCTGAATCTGTTCTAAAAGAAGCAGGACAAGTGATTGAATAATCTACAATGGAGGAGTTGGGGACATCTCCTCCAATTTTTTACAATAGAAAGCATATAGAAAAGGTTAAGAAACAGATGATATTATCTATTATTTCTCAAGGATTTATCTGGGCTATTCTAGGTCTTGGAATCTTTATGACATTTAGGATTTTGAACTTTCCAGATATGACGACAGAAGGTTCCTTTCCTCTTGGGGGAGCTGTTGCTGTCACTTTGATAACGAAAGGTGTGAATCCTTTTTTAGCAACTCTTATTGCTGTAGGAGCAGGTTGTTTGGCTGGTATGGCAGCAGGACTTCTTTATACAAAAGGGAAGATCCCAACCTTGCTCTCGGGGATTTTGGTGATGACTTCCTGTCACTCTATCATGCTCTTGATTATGGGACGCGCCAATTTAGGATTGCTTGGAACCAAGCAAATTCAAGATGCCTTGCCTTTTGATTCAGGTTTGAATCAACTCTTGACAGGTCTCATCTTTGTCAGTATCGTTATTGCTCTCATGCTCTTTTTCTTGGATACTAAACTCGGACAGGCTTATATTGCTACAGGTGACAATCCTGATATGGCTAGAAGTTTCGGGATTCATACTGGGCGCATGGAGCTTATGGGCTTGGTTTTATCAAATGGTGTGATTGCTCTTGCAGGAGCCCTCATTGCCCAGCAAGAAGGGTATGCCGATGTATCTCGAGGAATCGGGGTTATCGTTGTGGGGCTTGCAAGTTTGATTATTGGAGAAGTTATCTTCAAGAGTTTGAGCTTGGCAGAACGTCTGGTTGCCATCGTTGTAGGTTCGATCGCTTATCAATTCTTAGTGTGGGCAGTTATCGCGCTTGGCTTTAATACAAGTTACCTTCGTTTATACAGTGCCTTGATTTTGGCAGTCTGCCTCATGATTCCAACATTTAAGCAAACAATCTTGAAAGGAGCCAAATTAAGCAAATGACAGCAATTGTAGAATTAAAAAATGCAACCAAAGTCGTTAAAAATGGCTTTGATGAAGAAAAGATTATTTTAAATGATGTTTCCTTAGAAATTTTTGAACGGGATTTTATCACGATTTTGGGCGGAAATGGTGCTGGGAAATCAACCCTCTTTAACACTATTGCTGGAACCTTATCACTAACCAGCGGAACTATCCGTATTTTGGGTGAAGATGTTACCAAGTTTTCACCAGAGAAGAGAGCAAAGTATCTGTCTCGTGTCTTCCAAGATCCTAAGATGGGGACAGCTCCTCGTATGACGGTCGCTGAAAATCTTTTGATTGCCAAGTTTCGTGGTGAAAAGCGTGGACTGTTTCCGAGACGTCTGGCTAGCTATAAGGATGAATTTCAGGCAACCATTGAAAAAGTAGGGAATGGTCTTGAAAAACACTTGAATACGCCAATTGAGTTCTTATCAGGTGGGCAAAGACAGGCTTTGAGTCTCTTGATGGCAACCTTGAAGCGTCCTGAATTACTCTTGTTAGACGAGCATACTGCAGCCCTTGATCCAAAGACCAGTGTGGCCTTGATGGAATTGACGGATGAATTTGTCAAGAAAGACCAGCTGACAGCTCTTATGATTACTCATCATATGGAAGATGCTCTTAAGTATGGCAATCGCTTAATTGTCATGAAAGAAGGACGAATTATCCAAGATTTGAACCAAGAAGAAAAAGCAAAAATGAAAATCTCTGATTATTATCAACTCTTTGAATAAAGTAGGGAAAATGAGTGAAATGGTTTACTTTTTTTCTGAAATAAAGTATACTATATAAAGTAAACTATGATAACATGGAGGTATTGTGTATGGTTGACAAACAAGTCATTGAAGAAATCAAAAACAATGCCAACATTGTGGAAGTCATAGGGGATGTGATTTCTTTACAAAGGCAGGACGGAACTATCTAGGGCTCTGTCCTTTTCATGGTGAAAAAACACCTTCTTTCAACGTTGTTGAGGATAAGCAGTTTTACCACTGTTTTGGTTGTGGTCGCTCTGGTGATGTCTTTAAGTTCATAGAGGAGTACCAAGGGGTTCCCTTTATGGAGGCTGTCCAAATCTTAGGTCAGCGTGTTGGGATAGAGGTGGAAAAACCGCTTTATAGTGAGCAGAGGCCAGCCTCGCCTCACCAAGCTCTTTATGATATGCACGAAGATGCTGCCAAATTTTATCATGCTATTCTCATGACAACGACCATGGGGGAGGAGGCCAGAAACTACCTCTATCAACGTGGTTTGACAGATGAAGTGCTCAAACATTTTCGGATTGGTTTAGCGCCTCCAGAACGAAACTATCTCTATCAACGTTTGTCTGCTCAGTATCGTGAAGAGGATTTTCTAGATTCAGGACTGTTTTATCTCTCTGATGCCAATCAATTTGTAGACACCTTTCACAATCGCATTATGTTTCCCCTTACAAATGATCAGGGAAAGGTCATTGCCTTCTCAGGTCGTATCTGGCAGAAAACGGATTCACAAACTTCTAAGTATAAAAATAGCCGATCGACTGCAATTTTTAACAAAAGTTACGAATTATATCATATGGATAGGGCAAAAAAATCTTCTGGTAAAGCCAGTGAGATTTACCTGATGGAAGGGTTCATGGATGTCATTGCAGCCTATCGGGCTGGAATCGAAAATGCTGTGGCGTCTATGGGAACGGCCTTGAGTCGTGAGCATGTTGAGCATCTGAAAAGGTTAACCAAGAAGTTGGTTCTTGTTTACGATGGCGATAAGGCTGGACAGGCTGCGACATTGAAAGCCTTGGATGAAATTGGCGATATGCCTGTGCAAATCGTTAGCATGCCTGATAACTTGGATCCAGATGAGTATCTACAAAAAAATGGTCCAGAAGATTTGGCCTATCTATTAACGAAACTCGTATTAGTCCGATTGAGTTTTACATTCACCAGTACAAGCCTGAAAATAGTGAAAATCTGCAGGCTCAGATTGAGTTTATTGAAAAAATAGCTCCCTTGATTGTTCAAGAAAAGTCTATTACTGCTCAAAACAGCTATATTCATATTTTAGCTGACAGTCTGGCGTCCTTTGATTATGTCCAGATTGAGCAGATTGTTAATGAGAGTCGACAGGCACAAAGACAGAATCGCATGGAAGGGATTTCTAGACCGACGCCAATCACCATGCCTGTCACCAAGCAGTTATCGGCTATTATGAGGGCAGAATCCCATCTACTTTATCGAATGATGGAATCCCCTCTTGTTTTGAATGATTACCGTTTGAGAGAAGATTTTGCATTTGACACACCTGAATTTCAGGTCTTATATGACTTGCTTGGCCAGTATGGCAATCTTCCTCCAGAAGTTCTAGCAGAACAGACAGAGGAAGTTGAAAGAGCTTGGTACCAAGTCTTAGCTCAGGATTTGCCTGCTGAGATGTCGCCACAGGAACTTAGTGAAGTAGAAATTACTCGAAACAAGGCTCTCTTGAATCAGGACAATATGAGAATCAAAAAGAAGGTGCAGGAAGCTAGCCATGTAGGAGATACAGATACAGCCTTAGAAGAATTGGAACGTTTAATTTCACAAAAGAGAAGAATGGAGTAACAATGGCAACAAAACAAAAAGAAGTAACAACATTTGACGTGCAAGTAGCAGAATTTATCCGTAATCATAAGCAAAAAGGGACAGCAACAGATGATGAAATCAATGCTAGTCTGGTGATTCCTTTTACCTTGGATGCTGATGGGATTGAAGATCTCTTGCAACGGATTCAGGATGCAGGGATTTCTATCACAGATAACGAAGGAAATCCAAGTGCACGTGTTCTTAGCACTGAAGAAGAACCAGAACTTAGCGATGAGGATTTGATTGGTTCAACTTCTGCTAAGGTCAATGACCCTGTCCGTATGTACTTGAAAGAAATCGGGGTCGTTCCTCTTTTGACCAATGAAGAGGAAAAAGAATTAGCACTAGCAGTTGAAGCTGGCGATATCGAAGCCAAACAACGTCTTGCGGAAGCCAACCTTCGTTTGGTTGTTTCTATAGCTAAACGCTATGTCGGTCGTGGTATGCAATTCCTTGACTTGATTCAAGAAGGAAATATGGGCTTGATGAAGGCTGTTGACAAGTTTGATTATTCTAAAGGATTCAAGTTCTCAACTTATGCAACTTGGTGGATTCGTCAGGCCATCACTCGTGCTATTGCGGATCAAGCTCGTACCATTCGTATCCCAGTCCACATGGTTGAAACGATTAACAAGCTTGTTCGTGAACAGCGTAATCTCCTTCAAGAATTGGGACAAGATCCAACACCAGAGCAAATTGCTGAACGTATGGATATGACACCTGATAAGGTACGTGAAATCTTGAAGATTGCTCAGGAACCAGTATCGCTTGAAACACCGATTGGTGAAGAGGATGATAGCCATCTTGGAGACTTTATCGAAGATGAAGTGATTGAAAATCCAGTGGACTATACAACTCGTATCGTCTTGCGTGAGCAGTTGGATGAGGTCTTGGATACTCTTACAGATCGTGAAGAAAATGTTCTGCGTCTACGTTTTGGTCTAGATGATGGAAATGCGCACCCTTGAAGATGTGGGTAAAGTCTTTAACGTAACCCGTGAGCGTATCCGTCAGATTGAAGCTAAGGCTTTGAGAAAACTACGCCAACCAAGTCGCAGTAAACCGCTTCGTGATTTTATTGAAGACTAAGAGTGAGGATAAATATGGCTTATACAGAAGAGCAAATTGAAAACATCAAAACACGAATTTTATCAGCCTTAGAAGAAGTCATCGACCCTGAGTTGGGAATCGATATTGTCAATCTTGGTTTGATCTATGAGATTCGTTTTGACGGTGACACAGGACAAACAGAGATTGATATGACTTTGACAACCATGGGGTGTCCCCTAGCCGACCTTTTGACGGATCAGATTTATGATGCCATGACAGAGGTGCCAGAAGTAACGGATACTGAGGTTAAATTAGTTTGGTATCCAGCCTGGACTGTTGAAAAAATGAGTCGCTATGCACGTATTGCCCTAGGCATTAAGTAAACATATAAAAGCATGTGAGAGATTATTGGAAAGGCGAGGAAATTTCCCCCTCTTTTCCTCTAGTCTCTCCTTTCTTTTGCTGATTTTATTCAAAGAAAATGATATAATAGTAGTTATGGAAAAAAAGAAATTACGCATCAATATGTTGAGTTCAAGTGAGAAAGTAGCAGGGCAGGGAGTCTCAGGTGCTTACCGTGAATTAGTTCGTCTTCTTCACCGTGATGCCAAGGATCAATTGATTGTTACAGAAAATCTTCCAATCGAGGCAGATGTGACTCACTTTCATACGATTGATTTCCCCTATTATTTATCAACATTCCAAAAGAAACGCTCAGGGAGAAAAATTGGCTATGTGCATTTCTTGCCTGATACACTTGAGGGGAGTTTGAAAATTCCATTTTTCTTAAAAGGAATTATTAAACGCTATGTATTTTCTTTTTACAACCGGATGGAGCACTTGGTTGTGGTTAATCCTATGTTTATTGAGGATTTGGTGGCAGCTGGTATTCCACGTGAAAAAGTGACCTATATTCCTAACTTTGTCAACAAGGAAAAATGGCATCCTCTTCCACAAGAAGAGGTAGCGAGTCTGCGAACAGAGCTAGGTATTAGTGAGAATCAGTTTATCGTAGTAGGTGCTGGTCAAGTTCAGAAACGTAAAGGGATTGATGACTTTATCCGTCTGGCTGAGGAATTGCCTCAGATTACCTTTATCTGGGCTGGTGGTTTCTCTTTTGGTGGTATGACAGATGGTTATGAACGCTATAAGAAAATGATGGACAATCCCCCTAAAAATTTGATGTTTCCAGGTATTGTATCGCCAGAGCGTATGCGCGAATTGTATGCCCTAGCGGATCTTTCTTGTTACCTAGTTACAATGAGCTCTTTCCTATGACTATCCTAGAAGCTGCCAGTTGTGAAGCTCCTATTATGTTGCGTGATTTGGATCTCTATAAGGTGATTTTGGAGGGAAATTATCGGGCGACAGCAGATAGAGAAGAGATGAAAGAAGCTATTCTGGAATATCAAGCGAATCCTGCTGCTTTAAAAGATTTGAAAGAAAAAGCTAAGAATATTTCTAGAGAGTATTCTGAAGAGCATCTGTTGCAAATCTGGTTGGACTTTTATGAGAAACAAGCCGCTTTAGGGAGAAAATAAAAAGTGAGGTAATCTATGAGAATTGGTTTATTTACAGATACCTATTTTCCTCAGGTTTCTGGTGTTGCGACCAGTATTCGAACCTTGAAAACAGAACTTGAAAAGCAGGGGCATGCTGTTTTTATCTTTACGACTACAGATAAGGATGTCAATCGCTATGAAGATTGGCAAATTATCCGTATTCCAAGTGTTCCCTTCTTTGCTTTTAAGGACCGCCGCTTTGCCTACCGAGGATTTAGCAAGGCGCTTGAAATTGCCAAACAGTATCAACTGGATGTTATCCATACTCAGACAGAATTTTCTCTTGGTTTGTTGGGGATTTGGATTGCGCGTGAATTGGAAATTCCCGTCATTCATACCTATCACACCCAGTATGAAGACTACGTGCATTATATTGCTAAGGGGATGTTGATTCGTCCTAGTATGGTCAAGTATCTGGTCAGAGGTTTCCTGCACGATGTGGATGGGGTTATTTGCCCGAGTGAGATTGTCCGTGACTTGCTATCTGATTATAAAGTCAAGGTTGAAAAGCGGGTCATTCCAACTGGAATTGAATTAGCTAAGTTTGATCGTCCGGAAATCAAGCAGGAAAATTTGACAGAACTGCGTAGTAAATTAGGGATTCAAAGTAATGAAAAGATGTTGCTGAGTCTTTCTAGAATTTCCTATGAAAAAAATATTCAAGCAGTATTAGCAGCCTTTGCAGAAGTTCTGAGAGAAGAAGACAAAGTGAAACTGGTGGTAGCTGGAGATGGTCCTTATCTGGATGACCTTAAAGAGCAAGCCCAGAAACTAGAGATTCAAGACTCGGTCATCTTTACAGGAATGATTGCTCCCAGTGAGACGGCTCTTTACTATAAGGCAGCGGATTTCTTCATCTCGGCATCGACAAGCGAAACGCAGGGTTTGACATACTTGGAAAGCTTAGCTAGTGGAACGCCTGTAATTGCTCACGGAAATCCTTATCTGGACAATCTTATCAGTGATAAAATGTTTGGAACCTTGTACTATGGAGAACATGATTTAGCTGGTGCTATTTTGGAAGCCCTGATTGCAACACCAGACATGAATGAGCATACCTTATCAGAGAAGTTGTACGAGATTTCAGCTGAAAACTTTGGGAAACGAGTGCATGAGTTTTATCTGGATGCCATTATTTCAAATAATTTCGAGAAAGATTTAGCCAAAGATGACACGGTCAGTCAGCGTATTTTTAAAACAGTTTTGTATCTACCGCAACAGGTGGTTGCTGTACCTGTAAAAGGTTCTAGACGTATGCTGAAGGCTTCAAAAACACAGTTAATCAGCATAAGAGATTATTGGAAAGAGCATGAAGAATAGAAAGAGGAACAGCTATGAAAAAACAATTAATGAGAAGTGGTCGTGATAAAAAGATTGCTGGTGTTTGTGCCGGGGTGGCCTATTATCTAGATATGGATCCGACTATTGTTCGAGTTATTTGGGGTGTCCTTGCTTGCTGTTACGGAGCTGGAATTGTAGCTTATATCATTTTATGGATTATTGCACCAGTAGCAAGTGACTATTGAAAACTAGCTCAATTCATGCTAAGATAATAGAAAATAGAATGTAACGAAGGAGATAAAAATGGCATTTGGAGATAATGGAAAACGTAAAAAAACTATGTTTGAGAAATTAACCTTGCTTATCGTGCTTATCATGTTAGTAGCAAGTATTTTTGGGAATTTTTGCAACTGCAATTGGTGCCCTCAGTAATCTATAAAATAGATTCAAGAAAATTTTGTGACTGGGATTTCCCAGCCCTTTTTTAAAGTGAGAAGAAAAAATGAGTATGTTTTTAGATACAGCCAAGATCAAGGTCAAGGCTGGTAATGGTGGTGATGGCATGGTTGCCTTTCGCCGTGAAAAATATGTCCCTAATGGCGGTCCTTGGGGTGGTGATGGTGGTCGTGGAGGAAATGTGGTCTTCGTTGTAGACGAAGGTTTGCGTACCTTGATGGATTTCCGCTACAATCGTCATTTCAAGGCTGATTCTGGTGAAAAAGGAATGACCAAAGGGATGCATGGTCGTGGTGCAGAGGATCTTAGAGTTCGAGTACCACAAGGTACAACTGTTCGTGATGCAGAGACTGGCAAGATCTTGACAGATTTGATTGAACACGGTCAAGAATTTATTGTAGCCCACGGTGGTCGCGGTGGTCGTGGAAATATCCGCTTTGCGACACCAAAAAATCCTGCACCTGAAATCTCTGAAAATGGGGAACCAGGTCAGGAACGTGAGTTACAATTGGAACTAAAAATCTTGGCGGATGTTGGTTTAGTAGGTTTTCCATCTGTAGGGAAATCAACACTTTTAAGTGTTATCACCTCAGCTAAACCTAAAATTGGTGCTTACCACTTTACGACCATTGTGCCAAATCTAGGTATGGTTCGTACCCAATCAGGTGAATCATTTGCGGTTGCTGACTTACCAGGTTTGATTGAAGGGGCTAGTCAAGGTGTTGGTTTGGGAACTCAATTCCTCCGTCACATCGAGCGTACACGTGTCATCCTTCACATCGTTGATATGTCAGCTAGTGAAGGTCGTGATCCTTATGAGGATTATCTTGCCATCAATAAAGAGCTGGAGTCATATAATCTCCGTCTGATGGAGCGTCCACAGATTATTGTAGCCAATAAGATGGATATGCCTGAGAGTCAGGAAAATCTTGAAGAATTCAAGAAGAAATTAGCTGAAAACTATGATGAATTTGAAGAGTTACCAGCTATCTTCCCAATATCTGGTTTGACCAAGCAAGGTCTAGCAACGCTTTTGGATGCTACAGCTGAATTGTTAGACAAGACACCAGAATTCTTGCTCTACGATGAGTCAGATATGGAAGAAGAAGCTTACTATGGATTTGACGAGGAAGAGAAAGCCTTTGAAATTAGCCGTGATGACGATGCGACATGGGTGCTTTCTGGCGAAAAACTCATGAAACTCTTTAATATGACCAACTTTGATCGTGATGAATCTGTCATGAAATTTGCCCGTCAGCTTCGTGGTATGGGGGTTGATGAAGCCCTTCGTGCGCGTGGTGCTAAGGATGGGGACTTGGTCCGCATTGGTAAATTTGAGTTTGAATTTGTAGACTAGGAGACTGGTATGGGAGATAAACCGATATCTTTCCGAGATGCGGATGGCAATTTTGTTTCCGCCGCAGACGTTTGGAATGAAAAGAAATTGGAAGAACTGTTTAATCGTCTCAATCCAAATCGTGCTCTAAGATTGGCACGAACTAAAAAAGATAATCCATCTTAGTAAAGAAGATAAAAAATTCCGTGCCTAATCAGACACGGAATTTTGTTATTCACCAAAGAAAAATGGTGGGGTGAATTTTTTCAACTCTTCAAAGCAATTTTGTGCAGCCTCTGCATCTTCACAGATGATAAGACAGACATCGTCACCAGAGAGGGTAGCGATAGCGTCAGGGAAGTTCAAAGCATCAATGATAGAACCAAAGGATTGAGCAAGTCCAGGAAGGGTTTTTAGTAGGACTTGGTTTTGAACTGGGCGCATCAAGACGAGAGCATCTTCCATGTAGATTTCAAGACGTTTTTCCCATTTTGAGATGGAACCAGTATTGAGAACGTAGTAGGAATTATCTTCCTCACGCACCTTTGAGAGATTCATACTTTTAATATCTCTTGAAAGAGTTGCTTGTGTAACTTGAATGTCATTATCGGCAAGAAGAGATTGTAACTCAGCTTGTGTGTGAATCTTATTTTTTGTTACAAGAGCTCGTATGAGTTGGTGTCGGTGTTCAGATTTATTCATAAAATTTACTCCTTGTACAAGGTACAGTAAGCATGGACTGATCGAAATCGTCAGTCGGGTGGTAAGCGGTATTGTCACGTATGAAGATTTGAAAGTCAGTAGTAATTTAGAACGATACGGAGAGAAATCTCCTGCTTTTAACTTGTCACTAGTTGGGTGCAGATGAATGAGAAATTTATTCGTTCATCTGCATGGCTGTTCTCTACTAACAGTAAATCATTTAATTTTGGTAGCATTTTGTCACGGCTTGTTGTGAATTTACGCTAAACGACAATTCACAGAGATTGTCCAACATGTGGTGTGGTAGCGTGTATGATAGAGGGTTACACATGTTGGTTATGGGGCGGTATCTTTTGTTCAAGCTCCAGTAGTAGGGCTTCTAACAGCCTTTATTTGAACTGGATTTGATACCAAGTTGTAGTTTCTTTCGACTGTTCAAGTGGAGGTTATTGATTATAGGAAGGCAAATGGTCACGTAATTAAGCTTTCCTTGGAAAATTTCAACACTGAAAGTCTGATATTATACCTTTTGGCAAGGTAGGATAAGAGTAGACTGTTCAAGATCGACAGTCAAGTGGTAAGCGGTATTGTCACGTATGGTGATTTCAAAGTCAGTAGTATAGAGGACTAAACGGAGAGTATCTCCTTTTTTTAACTTGTAAATAGTTGGTTGCAGTTCAAATTGTACATCCATCCATTCACCTGCCTTGATATCCTCTACTAACAGTAAATCATTTCTATTTTGTAAATTGAGGTAGCCTTTTGTAATGACTCGTTGTGTATTTGCACTAAATGGCAATTCACAGAGATTTTCCAGCATGTGATAGCGACCGTTGTCAATGGTTCTAGCACTTAAAATAGCTGGGTAAGGCTGTAGGTATTTCTTTTGTCCAAATTCTAGCAGTTGGGCTGATAATAGCCCCTTGTTGGTGCTGGATTTGATACGAAGCTTGAGCTGAGCGCGACCGTTCAGGTGGAGATCTTTGGTCACAGGAAGGTCAAAAGTAATTTGATTGGCTTTCCCTTGATAGAGTTCTGTATTGAAGGTCTGGTATGTTTTACCATAGCGCTCAAAATCCTTATCTGGGTACTGGTTTTGAATGATTTGCTCTTCTTGACCAAGTGAGTAGGTTTCAAAGTTTTCTTGCTCACCGAAGTTATCAAGTGATAACCAAGTCTGAGGAGCGGTATTGTCCTGCCAAATAACGATCGGAAGTTGAAAATCTGTTTCTTGCCCCAATAATTTCTTAGTCAATAAGGCGTTCATAGATTCACGGAAGTCAATGGACTGCCAGTTGTTCATATAAACATGGGCACCATTATGGAAAAAGAGGTGCTTGTTTATATGATCAGGAAGGGCGTGAAACATCTGGTAAACATGAAGTGGTTTGACATTCCAATCCTGAGAACCATGAGTAAAGACAACCTCTGCCTTCACTTTATCAGCATTGAGCAGATAATTGCGGTCATGCCAAAACTGATTGTAGTCGCCAGTCTTGCGATCCAGTTGTTCTTTTACCTTTTCTAAGTCAGCTTGGTGAGCTTCATTGCCACGGATATAGTCGCCAGCCAAGAGATTACGAGAATAGGTTAACTCAGCAAGGGAGTCAAAGTCCTCACCTGGATAGCCACCTGGGCTAGTCACCAGACCGTTTTCACGGTAGTAGTTGTACCATGAAGAAATGCCAGCCTCAGCAATGATAACCTCTAAACCATCGACTCCTGTAGTCGCAAGGCCGTTTGACATGGTACCTAGATAGGAAAGTCCTGTTGTAGCTACTTTTCCGTTTGACCAGTCAGCCTTGACTTGACGCTGGCGCGTGTGGTCGGTAAAGGCACGGCAACGACCATTGAGCCAATCGATAACATTTTTATAAGCCTCAATTTGCTGGTAGTCTCCGTTAGTCATGAAACCAGTAGAGTCTTTGGTACCAACACCTGAGACATAGAGATTAGCAAACCCTCGTGGAAGGAAGTAGTCGTTGAGACTATAGCTAGCGTTAATGTGCGTTAGTTTTTCCTCAGCTTCTGACACTAGCTCAGCTTGACCTTGAGGTTGGACAAGATTTAGTTGAGGTTCTTCTAGCTCAATCTTGTGAGCAGGCTTCACTTCAAGTTCGCCCTCCATCTTGTAGAGAGTCTTGTCACTAGCCTTGTCATTTGTTCCCTGATGATAGGGACTGGCCGTCATGATAGTAGGGATTTGCCCCTCATAACGAGGACGAATAATGCTGACCTTGACTAAGTCAGGTAACCCCTTTTGGTCAGTATCGACACGAGACTCAACGTAGACCACTTCTCGAATGGCATCATGGCTAGAAAAAGTAGCCAAACTCTTGCCGTTAAAGTAGTGGTAGTCATTATCCTCAGGAACCAAGCCATCACTTACCAGTTGATCAATCAGGGTATTCCCCTTTTTGGTGCGAGTATTTAGTAACTGATAGAGATTTTCAATCAAGTCACCATATATAATGGGAAATCCAGTTTCTTTACGAAAAACGTCACTATCTTCGAAGTCAACCAAATAAGAAAAGCCTAAAAGCTGAAAAGCAACAGTATAAAAAATATCTGCTGTCAGTTCATCTTCTGATTGAAAAAATGTCAGCAGGTCTGTTTTTTTATCAGCTGCTAGGATGGAAAGTGGGTAGTTGGTGTCTTGATAAGTGAAAAAGAAACGACTTAGAAAAGACTCCAACATCTTTTTATTTGTTGACTCAGATGGAAAATCAAATCCATACTTTTTTAATTCATATAAAATAGTATCTCTTGGAAGTGATGAATAGCTGAATTGATTAAAGCGCATAAAACCTCCTTGTAAAATAATAATTAAGGTTATTATATCAAAAAAATAGGAGAAAGGGAATCATTAAGTGATAAAGAAATTAATTAAAGAATAATGAATATTATTTATATGAAAAACAGGTACAACTCTATAGTTCAAAATAAGTTATAATAGTAAATAGATTAACTGATGTGTCTTTCTATTTTTAAAAAGATATATTCACTTTTTTTGGGATAAAAAAAGTAAAAAAATTACCGGATAATTTGATTCTTTAAATGTATTTTTTTACTTTTTTTCGTTCAAAAAAATTTTTACTTTAAGGATAAAAATATAGACAGGAGTCAATGCTTTTGTCTATATCTTTTTGAAAATGGTATAATATAGTGAGAAGGATAGAGGAGAAGTGTAAATTGATCGCACAACTAGATACAAAAACAGTCTATAGTTTTATGGAGAGTGTTATTTCAATAGACAAGTACGTGAGAGTAGCTAAAGAATATGGCTACACTCATTTGGCTATGATGGATATTGACAATCTTTATGGTGCTTTTGACTTTCTAGAGGTTACAAAAAAATATGGAATTCATCCTTTGTTAGGGCTTGAAATGAATGTCCTTGTAGATGATAAAGATGTGAATCTGCGCTTTTTAGCTCTATCTAGTGTGGGCTACCAGCAGTTGATGAAACTTTCAACAGCCAAGATGCAAGGGGAGAAAAGTTGGTCAGTTCTATCTCAGTATCTAGAGGATATTGCGGTAATTGTGCCTTATTTTGAAGAACTTGAGTTGTTAAATCTAGGCTGTGATTACTATATAGGGGTTTACCCAGAAACACTGGCCAGCGAATTTCACCATCCAATCTTGCCCCTCTATCGGGTCAATGCTTTTGAAAGCAGGGATAGAGAAGTTCTGCAAGTCTTAACAGCAATCAAAGAAAACCTACCGCTTAGAGAAGTCCCTTTGCGCTCGCGACAAGATGTCTTTATATCAGCAAGTTCTTTAGAGAAATTATTCCTAGAACGTTTCCTCAAGCCTTGGACAATTTAGAAAAGCTGATTTCAGGTATTTCTTATGACTTGGATACTAGTTTAAAATTACCTCGTTTTAATCCAGCAAGGCCAGCAGTAGAAGAATTGAGAGAACGTGCTGAATTGGGACTTGCTCAGAAGGGGTTGTCTAGTAAAGAATATCAAGAACGTCTAAACCAAGAATTGGCTGTTATTCATGATATGGGCTTTGATGATTATTTCTTGGTTGTTTGGGATTTGCTGCGTTTTGGACGTTCGAATGGCTACTATATGGGAATGGGACGGGGTTCTGCAGTAGGCAGTTTGGTTTCTTATGCCTTGGACATCACCGGGATTGATCCTGTGGAGAAGAATCTCATTTTTGAACGTTTCCTTAATCGTGAACGCTATACAATGCCTGATATTGATATAGATATCCCTGATATTTATCGTCCAGATTTTATCAGATATGTTGGTAATAAATATGGCAGTAAGCATGCGGCTCAGATCGTTACTTTTTCTACCTTTGGGGCCAAGCAAGCTTTACGTGATGTTTTGAAGCGTTTTGGTGTGCCAGAGTATGAATTATCTGCAATTACCAAGAAAATCAGTTTTCGTGATAATCTCAAGTCAGCCTATGAGGGAAATCTCCAGTTTCGTCAGCAAATCAATAGTAAGTTAGAATACCAAAAAGCTTTTGAAATTGCCTGTAAGATTGAGGGCTATCCCAGACAAACCTCTGTCCATGCGGCTGGTGTTGTCATTAGTGACCAAGACTTGACCAACTACATCCCTCTAAAGCATGGTGACGAAATTCCATTGACTCAGTATGATGCTCATGGAGTTGAAGCTAGTGGACTTTTGAAGATGGACTTTTTGGGACTACGAAATTTGACCTTTGTCCAGAAGATGCAAGAATTGCTTGCTGAAACAGAAGGTGTTAAGATAGCTATCAACGAGATTGATTTGGAAGACAAAGAAACGTTAGCTTTATTTGCCTCTGGTAATACAAAAGGTATCTTTCAATTTGAGCAACCTGGTGCTATTCGTCTGCTTAAGCGTGTGCAGCCAGTCTGCTTTGAAGATGTCGTAGCAACTACTTCCCTAAATAGACCAGGTGCTAGTGACTATATCAATAATTTTGTGGCAAGAAAGCATGGGCAGGAAGAAGTGACTGTTCTAGATCCAGTGCTGGAGGATATTTTGGCTCCAACCTACGGCATAATGCTTTATCAGGAGCAGGTTATGCAGGTTGCCCAGCGTTTTGCTGGATTTAGTCTTGGGAAAGCCGATATTTTGCGTCGAGCTATGGGGAAAAAGGATGCCTCTGCCATGCATGAGATGAGGGCATCCTTTATTCAAGGATCATTAGAAGCTGGTCATACTGCGGAAAAGGCAGAGCAGGTCTTTGATGTTATGGAGAAGTTTGCAGGTTATGGTTTTAACAGGTCTCATGCCTATGCATACTCAGCCTTGGCTTTCCAGTTGGCCTATTTCAAAACACATTATCCAGCGATTTTTTATCAGGTCATGTTGAATTCTGCAAACAGTGATTACTTAACTGATGCCCTAGAAGCAGGATTTGAAGTAGTCCCTCTGTCAATTAACACCATTCCTTATCATGATAAAATTGCCAACAAGTCCATCTATCTAGGATTAAAATCGATTAAGGGAGTCAGCAAAGATTTGGCGCTTTGGATTATTGAAAATAGACCCTATTCTAACATTGAAGATTTTGTAGCTAAATTACCTGAGAATTATCTGAAACTTCCTCTGCTAGAATCTTTGGTAAAAGTTGGCCTTTTCGATTCATTTGAAAAAAATCGTCAAAAAGTATTCAATAATTTAGCTAATCTATTTGAATTTGTAAAAGAGTTAGGTAGCTTGTTCGGTGATACAATTTATAGCTGGCAAGAATCGGAAGATTGGACGGAACAAGAAAAATTCTATATGGAACAAGAGCTTTTAGGGATAGGTGTCAGCAAACATCCCCTACAAGCTATTTTAAGCAAGTCTATTTATCCGATTACTCCTATTAGTAATTTGTCAGAAAATAGCTATGCTATTATATTGGTTGAAGTTCAGAAGATAAAAGTAATTCGCACCAAAAAGGGTGAAAATATGGCTTTCTTACAGGTGGATGACAGTAAGAAAAAATTGGATGTCACTCTCTTTTCAGACTTATATCGACAGGTTGGTCAGGAAGTAAGAGAGGGAGCATTCTACTATATCAAAGGGAAAATCCAGTCACGTGATGGCCGTCTGCAAATGATTGCACAAGAAATAAGAGAAGCAGTGGCTGAGCGCTTTTGGATTCAGGTGAAAAATCATGAATCGGATCAAGAAATTTCACGTATTTTAGAGCAATATAAAGGCCCAATTCCAGTCATCATCAGGTATGAAGAGGAACGGAAAACCATTATATCTCCTCAGCATTTTGTGGCTAAATCTGATGAATTAGAGGCGAAATTAGGTGGAATCGTTATGAAAACGATTTATCGCTAAAATTACGGAAAATAGAAGAATTTTCAAATCAAATGTGATATAATCAATAAGAATGTTAAAAGAAAAAGGAGCATAAACCAAATGAAACGTATTGCTGTTTTAACTAGTGGTGGAGACGCCCCTGGTATGAATGCTGCCATCCGTGCAGTTGTTCGTCAAGCAATTTCAGAAGGAATGGAAGTATTCGGTATCTATGACGGATATGCTGGTATGGTTGCCGGTGAAATTCATCCCCTAGATGCAGCTTCAGTAGGAGACATCATTTCTCGTGGTGGTACTTTCCTTCACTCAGCTCGTTATCCAGAGTTCGCTCAAGTTGAAGGACAACTTAAAGGGATTGAGCAATTGAAAAAAACACGGAATTGAAGGTGTAGTTGTTATCGGTGGAGACGGATCTTACCACGGTGCCATGCGTTTGACTGAGCATGGCTTTCCCAGCTATCGGTCTTCCAGGTACAATCGATAACGATATTGTTGGTACTGACTTTACAATCGGTTTTGACACAGCTGTTACTACTGCTATGGATGCTATCGATAAGATTCGTGACACATCATCAAGTCACCGTCGTACTTTTGTTATTGAAGTTATGGGACGTAATGCTGGTGATATCGCTCTTTGGGCTGGTATTGCAACTGGTGCTGATGAAATTATCATTCCCTGAAGAAGGATTTCAAGTTTGAAGATATCGTAGAGAGCATTAAATGTGGTTATGAGTGTGGTAAAAAAACACAATATTATCGTCTTGGCAGAAGGTGTGATGTCAGCAGCTGAATTTGGTCAAAAACTAAAAGAAGCTGGAGACACAAGTGACCTTCGCGTAACAGAACTTGGACACATTCAACGTGGTGGTTCTCCAACTGCTCGTGACCGTGTATTGGCGTCACGTATGGGTGCCCATGCCGTTAAACTTCTTAAAGAAGGTATTGGTGGTGTTGCGGTTGGTATTCGTAACGAGAAAATGGTTGAAAATCCAATTCTTGGTACTGCAGAAGAAGGTGCATTGTTTAGTCTTACTGAAGATGGTAAGATTGTGGTTAATAATCCACATAAAGCCGACATTGAGCTATCTAGCTTGAATAAGAGCTTGTCATAATTTACAATTTAGTTAATAAGACCAAAAAGGTCATATATAAAGGAGTCACAAAAATCATGAACAAACGTGTAAAAATCGTTGCAACTTTGGGTCCTGCGGTAGAAATCCGTGGTGGTAAAAAATTCGGTGAGGACGGATACTGGGGTGAAAAACTTGATGTTGAAGCTTCAGCTAAAAACATTGCTAAATTGATTGAAGCTGGTGCTAACACATTCCGTTTCAACTTCTCACACGGTGACCACCAAGAACAAGGTGAGCGTATGGCAACTGTTAAACTTGCTGAAAAACTTGCAGGTAAAAAAGTTGGTTTCCTTCTTGATACAAAAGGACCAGAAATCCGTACAGAATTGTTCGAAGGTGAAGCTAAAGAGTATTCATACAAAACTGGTGAGAAAATCCGTGTTGCAACTAAACAAGGAATCAAATCAACTCGTGAAGTGATTGCATTGAACGTTGCTGGTGCTCTTGATATCTATGATGATGTTGAAGTTGGTCGTCAAGTTTTGGTTGACGATGGTAAACTTGGTCTTCGTGTGGTTGCTAAAGATGATGCAACTCGTGAATTTGAAGTTGAAGTTGAAAACGATGGTATCATCGCTAAACAAAAAGGTGTGAACATTCCTAACACTAAAATTCCTTTCCCAGCTCTTGCTGAACGCGATAACGACGATATCCGCTTTGGTCTTGAACAAGGTATCAACTTCATCGCGATTTCATTCGTACGTACTGCAAAAGACGTAAACGAAGTTCGTGCAATCTGTGAAGAAACTGGAAACGGACATGTTCAATTGTTCGCTAAAATCGAAAACCAACAAGGTATCGATAACTTGGATGAAATCATCGAAGCTGCTGATGGTATCATGATTGCTCGTGGTGACATGGGTATCGAAGTACCATTCGAAATGGTTCCAGTTTACCAAAAAATGATCATCACAAAAGTGAACGCTGCAGGTAAAGTTGTTATCACTGCAACAAACATGCTTGAAACAATGACTGAAAAACCACGTGCAACTCGTTCAGAAGTATCAGACGTATTTAACGCTGTTATCGACGGAACTGACGCAACAATGCTTTCAGGTGAGTCTGCAAACGGTAAATACCCTCTTGAGTCAGTAACTACAATGGCTACAATTGATAAGAATGCTCAAACTCTTCTTAACGAATACGGACGTTTGAACTCAGATTTCATTTCGAACGTAACTCTAAGACAGAAGTAATGGCTTCAGCTGTTAAAAGATGCTACTAACTCAATGGACATTAAATTGGTTGTAACTCTTACTAAGACAGGTCACACTGCACGTTTGATCTCTAAATACCGTCCAAATGCTGACATCTTGGCATTGACATTCGACGAATTGACAGAACGTGGATTGATGTTGAACTGGGGTGTTATCCCAATGTTGACAGATGCTCCATCATCAACTGATGATATGTTCGAAATTGCTGAACGTAAAGCAGTTGAAGCAGGTCTTGTAGAATCTGGTGATGATATCGTTATCGTTGCTGGTGTACCAGTTGGAGAAGCTGTACGTACAAACACAATGCGTATCCGTACAGTACGTTAATTAATAGAAAAATAGCCTATCATATCAAGCTTTCTAGCCTGTATGATGGGCTTTTTTGTATATGAGCAAAGTTTTTACTTTTGAGTTAATGTAACTGTAGCTAAAGAGTAAATCGTTGCGTGTTCCATACTTTTTTTGTGATGTGAGTATACATCCGATTGGTAGTCTTTTTGTCTTCATGCCCAAGCCATGACATGATAGTTTTTAAAGGGATGTTATTTTTTGAACGAAAATTTCATAAAATGTTTAGTTCTTATAGTGGATTACAGCTAGAATAGTACGCTGTGCTGCTAAAAATATTTCTAGAAATTAATTTGTTCATATATTATTTCAATCTACTATAATACAGAAAAAAACAACTCCCTGATGATTCAAGGAGTTGTCTATAGTTAAATTAGTTTTTTTGAAGCTGCTTGGAATTCTGGGTTTTTCCATGCTTCGTCAATGATAGCTTGCAATTCTTTTAGCAGATGCTTGCATTTTTTTGAGTTTCTGCGTCGTTCAATGGGATATTTACTGGACGAACGATACCATGTGCTCCAACAACAGCTGGTTGACCGATAAAGACGTTCTCAACTCCGTATTGACCTTCTTGGAATACTGAAAGTGGAAGTACCGCGTTTTCATCGTCAAGGATTGCTTTAGTGATACGAGCAAGGGCTACTGCGATACCGTAGTATGTTGCACCTTTTTTGTTGATGATTGTGTAGGCTGCATCACGAACACCTTCGAACAATTCAATCAATTCAGCTTCTTGAACATTTTTGAGTGTCTTGCAAGAATTCTTCAAGGTTTACACCAGCGATGTTAGCATGTGACCAAACAGCGAACTCTAGAGTCACCGTGTTCACCCATGATGTAGGCGTGAACTGAACGAGCATCAACATCCAATTTTTCAGCAAGTGCTTGACGGAAACGAGCTGAGTCAAGTGAAGTACCTGAACCGATAACGCGTTCTTTAGGGAAACCAGAGAATTTCCAAGTTGAGTAAGTCAAGACGTCAACTGGGTTAGCAGCAACAAGGAAGATACCTTTTGAAACCTGATTCAACAACTTGAGTTACGATTGATTTGTTGATAGCAAGGTTTTTTTACCTACAAGGTCAAGACGAGTTTCACCTGGCTTTTTTTGAGGAGCACCTGCAGTGATTACAACAAGGTCAGCGTCTGCACAGTCAGAATATTTGAGCTGCATAGATTTTTTTGGTGAAGTGAAGGCAAGGGCGTGACTAAGGTCAAGCGCATCACCAACAGCTTTTTTCATGCAATTGTGGAATTTCGATAATTCCAAGCTCTTGTGCAATTCCTTGAGTTAACAAGTGCAAAAAGCGTAAGATGAACCTACAGCACCATCTCCGACAAGGATAACTTTTTTTGTGTTGTTTAGTTGAAGTCATTGTTCTAAACATCTCCTTAATTTTTATTTCAGGGATTTCCCCAGTTATTTTAATTTCTATCACTTTTTAAAAAAATGCTTTGTCACGAATATGCCTTGGAGTTCTTGATGTAAACGTTTTTAGCTAATCTGGATACCTGAAATATGGCGGACATTGTGGTATAATATTGTTAATTACTAATTGTGAAATGAGGCATTTATTAATGCAGGATAGAAAATTTAGTGAATGTCAATCTGACAAAGGAGATGAAAGACGAGCTTTTATCGATTACGCCATGAGTGTTATCGTAGCGCGGGCTCTTCCTGATGTTCGAGATGGCTTGAAACCTGTTCACCGTCGGATTCTCTATGGAATGAATGAATTGGGTGTTACTCCAGACAAACCCCATAAAAAATCTGCTCGTATTACAGGGGACGTCATGGGTAAATACCACCCACACGGGGATTCCTCTATCTATGAAGCCATGGTCCGCATGGCTCAATGGTGGAGCTACCGTTACATGCTTGTAGATGGACATGGGAACTTTGGTTCCATGGATGGTGATGGTGCTGCCGCTCAGCGTTATACTGAGGCACGTATGAGCAAGATTGCTCTAGAAATGCTTCGAGATATCAATAAAGAAATACAGTTGATTTTCGTTGATAACTATGATGCTAATGAACGTGAACCCAGTGGTCTTGCCTGCACGTTTTTCCAAACCTTTTTGGTCAATGGAGCAACTGGTATTGCTGTTGGGATGGCGACCAATATTCCACCTCACAACCTTTGGGTGAAACCATTGATGCAGTGAAGTTGGTCATGGACAATCCTGAAGTGACCACCAAAGACTTTGATGGAAGTCTTGCCTGGGTCCAGATTTTTCCAACAGGTGCTCTTGTCATGGGGAAATCAGGTATCCATAAGGCTTATGAAACAGGTAAAGGTTCTATTGTCCTTCGTTCTCGTACTGAAATCGAAGAAACTAAGACTGGCCGTGAACGCATCGTTGTAACAGAATTTCCTTACATGGTCAATAAAAACCAAAGGTACATGAGCATATTGTTCGTTTGGTTCAGGAAAAAAACGGATTGAGGGCATCACAGCCGTACGTGATGAATCAAACCGTGAAGGTGTTCGATTTGTTATCGAAGTCAAGCGCGATGCTTCAGCCAATGTTATCCTCAAATAACCTCTTTAAGATGACCCAGATGCAAACCAACTTTGGTTTTCAATATGCTTGCATATCCAAAAATGGAGTACCGAAGATTTTATCCCTTCGTCAGATTTTTGGATGCTTATATCGAGCACCAAAAAAAGAAGTGGTTGTTCGTCGTACACGTTTTGATAAGGAAAAAAAGCAGAAGCACGCGCTCATATCTTAGAAGGTCTCTTAATTGCACTAGACCATATCGACGAAGTGATTCGTATCATCCGTGCTAGTGAAACAGATGCGGAAGCACAAGCTGAGTTGATGAGCAAGTTTAAACTTTCTGAACGTCAAAGTCAGGCCATCCTTGATATGCGTCTTCGTCGTTTGACAGGTTTAGAACGCGATAAGATCCAGTCTGAGTATGATGACCTCTTGGCTCTGATTGCGGATTTAGCAGATATTCTTGCTAAACCAGAACGTGTTTCTCAAATCATCAAAGACGAATTGGATGAAGTGAAACGTAAATTTGGTGACAAGCGTCGTACAGAGTTGATGGTTGGTGAAGTTTTGAGTCTTGAAGATGAAGACTTGATTGAAGAATCGGATGTCTTGATTACGCTTTCTAACAAGGGGATACATCAAACGTCTGGACCAAGCTGAGTTTACTGCTCAAAAAAACGTGGGAGGGTCGTGGTGTTCAAGGAACAGGCGTTAAGGATGACGATTTTTGTTCGTGAGTTAGTGTCAACTAGCACGCATGATCACCTGCTCTTCTTCACAAATAAAGGACGTGTCTATCGCCTGAAAGGTTATGAAATTCCTGAGTATGGTCGGACGGCCAAAGGTCTACCAGTAGTCAATCTCTTGAAATTGGATGAAGGTGAAAGTATTCAGACTATTATCAATGTTGAGTCTGAACGCAGTGATGATGCTTATCTCTTCTTTACAACCCGTCATGGTATTGTGAAGAGAACGAGCGTTAAGGAATTTGCTAACATTCGTCAAAATGGACTTAAAGCACTGAATCTCAAAGATGAAGATGAGCTGATTAATGTCTTGTTGACGGAAGAAGATACGGATATTATCATTGGTACCAAGTTTGGTTATGCAGTTCGCTTTAATCAATCAGCCGTTCGTGGCATGAGTCGTATCGCCACAGGTGTGAAAGGTGTGAATCTCCGTGAGGGAGACACAGTTGTTGGTGCTAGTGTGATTACAGACCAGGACGAGGTTCTTATCATCACAGAAAAAGGATATGGGTAAGCGCACAGTTGCGACCGAATATCCAACTAAAAGGTCGTGGTGGTAAAGGGATGCAAGACGGCTAAGATGTAGCTGAGAAAGAAATGGTTCTCTATGCAGGTCTTTATGACCGTTAAAGGCGATGAAGATTTGATGATTATCACTGATACAGGTGTCATGATTCGAACCAATGTTGCCAATATTTCACAAACAGGACGCTCAACTATGGGAGTTAAAGTAATGCGTCTGGATCAAGATGCTAAAATTGTAACCTTTACTACGGTTGCAGCGGCAGAAAAAGAAGAAGTTGGGACAGAAAACGAAACAGAAGGTGAAGCATAATGTCTCAAAAAAATAATAAGAAAGAAAAACAAATCGTAAAAAAATCTACTGATCAAATATCCTAGCAGGATTTCTGATACTACTATCAATTGCTATTTGATCTTTTAATGCTAAAAAAATTCGTGATATTTTCATGGTTTGGAATACCAATAAGTACCAAGTTAGTCAGGTATCAAAAAGAAAAAAATAGAAGAAAATCAGGATACAGAAGGTAAATTTTGACTTTGATTCAGTCAAAATGCTATCTCTTCAGAAGCTGTCTCTAGCTTCTCAATGGGATGCTCAAAAATTACCAGTTATCGGTGGGAATTGCTAGTCCCTGAAGTAGAAATGAATCTACCAATTTTTTTAAAGGGTCTTGATAATGTCAATCTCTTCTATGGAGCTGGTACGATGAAAGCGTGATCAAGTGATGGGGAAAGGAAACTATTCAGTCTAGCTAGTCATCATATCTTTACGTGTCGAAATAATGCTAATAAAGATGCTATTTTTCTCCATTTGATCACGTGCTAAAAATGGGATGAAAGATTTATCTAACTGATAAAAGATAAAGTTTATACCTATGATATTCGTGAAGTCAAACGTGTAACACCAGATCGTGTTGATGAGAGTTGATGACCGTAGTGGTGTTGATGAGATCACACTTTAGTAACCTGTGAAGACCTATGATGCGACAGAGCGGATTATTGTAAAAAGGTGATTTGAAAGAAACAAAAGATTATTCACAAACATCTGATGAAATTCTAACAGCTTTCAATCAACCATATAAACAATGTTTATTAAAGATAAATCAGTGAAAATCTTGGATTTCACTGATTTTTTTATAATGAGTTTTCATAAGAATAAACTGTTTATGAAATACAGAAAACGCTTCCTTAATTCTAAAGTTTGTGATATAATTATCATATAAAAAAGTTTTAGGAGTTTATTATGGTTTCTTCAGAATTTATCTCAAAGATTGAATTTGCTTGCAAGAAGAAAGAAAGTCTTTATAGTCAAAGCAAATTTAAGTATGCTATTCGTTCGATGTTTGCAGGTGCATTTTTGACCTTCAGTACTGCTGCTGGTGCAGTTGGGGCTGACTTGATTAATAAAATTGCACCAGGTAGTGGACGCTTCCTCTTCCCATTTGTCTTTGCTTGGGGATTGGCCTACATTGTTTTCTTGAATGCCGAGTTGGTAACATCAAACATGATGTTCTTGACTGCTGGTAGTTTCTTGAAAAAAATCTCTTGGAGAAAAACAGCTGAGATTTTACTTTACTGTACCTTGTTTCAACCTTATCGGGAGCTTTGATAGCAGGTTGGGGCTTTGCTCATTCGGCAGCCTATGCACATCTGACTCACGATAGTTTCATCTCAGGGGTTGTTGAGATGAAGTTAGGCCGCTCAAATGAATTAATCTTGCTTGAGGCGATTTTGGCAAATATTTTCGTAAATATTGCGATTCTTTCATTTGTTTTGGTCAAAGATGGTGGTGCCAAACTATGGCTTGTTTTATCAGCAATTTACATGTTTGTATTCTTAACAAACGAGCACATCGCTGCGAACTTCGCTTCTTTCGCGATTGTGAAATTCAGTGTTGCTGCTGATTCAATTGCTAACTTCGGTATTGGAAATATGCTTCGCCACTGGGGTGTAACCTTCATCGGAAACTTTATCGGAGGAGGCCTCTTGATGGGTCTTCCATATGCCTTCCTCAATAAAAATGAAGATACTTATGTAGATTAAGAAAATGAGCACGATTAAGTCGTGCTTTTTTCGTTTTTAAAATAAAGTAATAGCTATTTCTTATATCAAAATATAGAAAACTGATATTGGTAAACTATAACTTAAGGTGCTACAATATCCTTAATCAAACTATTTGGAGGTCGTTTTATGACTCGTGATTTTAAATTTGAAACTTTGCAACTACATGCTGGTCAAGTTGTGGATCCAGCTACCAAGTCTCGTGCAGTGCCAATTTATCAGACAACATCCTTTGTTTTTGATGATACGCAGGAAGGTGCGGATCTTTTTGCCTTGAGAAAACCAGGGAATATCTATACCCGTATTACCAATCCTACAACAGCGGCCTTTGAAGAAAGAATCGCTGCACTTGAAGGTGGTGTTGGAGCTCTTGCAACAGCATCAGGTATGGCTGCGGTGACTTATACGATTTTGGCTCTTGCCCATGCTGGTGACCATGTAGTGGCAGCATCAACTATTTACGGTGGAACCTTCAATCTCTTGAAAGAAACCCTTCCTCGTTATGGGATTACAACAACCTTTGTGGATGTGGATAATTTGGAGGAAGTGGAAGCAGCTATCAAAGACAATACCAAGCTTGTCTTGATTGAAACCTTGGGGAATCCCTTGATAAACATTCCTGACTTGGAAAAATTGGCTGAGATTGCTCATAAACACCAGATTCCACTCGTTTCAGATAATACCTTTGCAACACCTTATTTGATTAACGTTTTTTCTCACGGTGTAGATATTGCCATTCATTCTGCGACTAAGTTTATCGGTGGGCATGGTACGACTATTGGTGGAGTGATTGTCGATAGCGGTCGTTTTGACTGGGCAGCTTCAGGGAAATTCCCTCAATTTGTTGAGGAAGACCCAAGCTACCATAATTTGAGCTATACTCGTGATGTGGGTGCAGCAGCCTTTATTATCGCTGTCCGTGTTCAATTGCTCCGTGATACAGGTGCAGCCTTGTCGCCATTTAATGCTTTCCTCTTGCTACAAGGACTTGAAACCCTTTCACTTCGTGTGGAACGCCATGTACAAAATGCAGAGAAAATTGTTGATTTTCTTGTCAAGCATCCTAAGGTAGAAAAAGTCAACTATCCAAAACTAGCAGACAGTCCTTATCATGCCTTGGCTGAGAAATATTTACCAAAAGGTGTGGGTTCAATCTTTACCTTCCATGTCAAAGGTGGGGAGGCCGAAGCCCGCAAGGTAATTGATAATTTGGAAATCTTTTCTGACCTAGCAAACGTGGCAGATGCCAAGTCTCTGGTTGTCCATCCAGCAACAACAACTCACGGTCAATTGTCAGAAAAAGACCTTGAAGCAGCAGGTGTCACCCCAAACCAAATCCGCTTGTCTATCGGACTTGAAAATGTAGATGATTTGATTGAAGACTTGCGCTTGGCCTTGGAGAAAATTTAAAGTAAAAGAAGATAAACAGTGTGTTTTGACTCACTGTTTTTGATTTTCCCTTAGGCATGATATAATGGTTAAAGAAGTCTAGAAAGAGGAACGATATGAACGAAATCAAATGTCCTAACTGTGGGGAAGTCTTTACAGTAAATGAAAGTCAGTATGCCGAACTTTTGTCCCAAGTGAGAACAGCAGAGTTTGATAAGGAATTGCACGATCGGATGAAGCAGGAACTGGCCTTGGCTGAGCAAAAGGCCATGAATGAACAACAGTCTAAACTAGCTCAAAAAGACCAAGAAATCGCGCAATTGCAGAGTCAAATCCAAAACTTTGATACAGAAAAAGAATTGGCCAAGAAAGAGGTTGAACAGACAAGCCATGAGGCATTATTGGCTAAGGATAAGGAAGTACAGGCCTTGGAAAACCAATTGGCTACCTTGCGTTTGGAGCATGAAAATCAACTGCAAAAGACTCTTTCTGACTTAGAAAAAGAACGGGATCAGGTTAAAAACCAGCTTCTTTTACAAGAAAAAGAAAACGAGCTTTCTCTTGCTTCAGTTAAGCAAAAACTATGAAGCACAGCTCAAAGCAGCGAGTGAACAGGTCGAGTTTTATAAGAATTTTAAGGCTCAACAATCTACAAAAAGCGATTGGGGAAAGCCTAGAACAGTACGCAGAGAGTGAGTTTAACAAGGTCCGCAGTTTTGCCTTTCCAAATGCTTACTTTGAAAAGGATAACAAGGTCTCTGCGCGTGGGTTCTAAAGGGAGACTTTATCTTCCGTGAATGCGATGAAAATGGGAGTAGAGATTATCTCCATCATGTTTGAGATGAAAAATGAAGCAGATGGAACAGAGAAGAAGCACAAGAATGCAGATTTTTTTACAAGGAATTAGACAAGGATCGTCGGGAGAAGAACTGTGAGTATGCCGTTTTGGTGACCATGCTTGAGGCCGATAATGACTACTTTAACACAGGGATTGTTGACGTCAGCCATGAGTACGAAAAGATGTATGTGGTTCGACCTCAATTCTTTATCCAGTTGATTGGACTCCTGCGAAATGCGGCGCTTAATTCTCTAAAATACAAGCAGGAGTTGGCCTTGGTTCGCGAACAAAATATTGACATTACGCATTTTGAGGAGGACTTGGATGCCTTTAAGCTAGCTTTTGCCAAGAACTATAATTCAGCTTATACCAACTTTGGTAAGGCAATAGATGAAATCGACAAGGCCATCAAACGCATGGAAGAGGTTAAGAAATTCCTGACAACATCTGAAAATCAACTTCGTCTTGCAAACAACAAATTAGAAGATGTTTCCGTTAAAAAATTGACCCGGAAAAATCCAACTATGAAAGCGAAATTTGAAGCATTGAAGGGGGAGTGAGAAAGCAAAAATGAACGGTATTATCAACTTAAAAAAAGAAGCGGGCCTGACCTCGCATGATGCGGTTTTTAAACTGCGTAAGATTTTGGGAACCAAGAAAATTGGTCATGGTGGAACCTTGGATCCGGATGTGGTGGGTGTTTTGCCGATTGCGGTTGGCAAGGCGACCCGCATGGTCGAATTTATGCAGGATGAGGGCAAGGTCTATGAGGGTGAAATCACTCTGGGCTATTCCACGACGACTGAGGATGCTAGCGGGGAAGTGGTCGCAGAGACACCTGTTTTGTCGCCCCTGGATGAAAAGCTTGTTGATGAAGCAATCGCTAGTCTGACAGGATCTATTATTCAGATTCCGCCTATGTATTCTGCGGTTAAGGTTAATGGTCGTAAGCTCTATGAGTATGCGCGTTCTGGTCAGGAAGTGGAGCGTCCAGAACGTCAGGTGACCATTTATCAATTTGATCGGACAAGTCCGATTTCTTATGAGGAGCATCTAGCACGCTTTACTTTTCGTGTAAAATGCAGTAAGGGGACTTACATCCGTACCTTGTCAGTTGATTTGGGTGAAAAGCTTGGCTATGCGGCTCATATGTCACATTTGACACGGACTAGTGCAGCTGGTTTGCAACTTGAGGATGCTCTTACCTTGGAAGAAATTGCTGCAAAAGTGGAGGCAGGTCAGCTGGACTTTCTCCATCCTCTAGAGATTGGAACAGGTGACCTTGTCAGAGTTTTCCTAACTCAAGAACAGGCTATAGAAGTCCGCTTTGGTCGTTTTATTGAGTTAGAACAAACGAATCAAGAATTGGCTGCTTTTGAAGGAGATAAATTGCTTGCCATTCTAGAAAAGAGAGACAATCTCTACAAGCCAAGGAAGGTTTTTATCTAATCTAACTGGAGTGTGGGGATGGAATTCTTCCCCTTGACTATCCAAATCAGACTATAAATTTTGCAAAAAATGTGATAGAATAGACGACGGATAAAAAAACGGAGGATAGCATGCAAAATAGACCAATCATTATCGGAGTGACAGGTGGTTCTGGTGGTGGTAAGACCAGTGTTTCGAGAGCCATTTTATCGCATTTTCCTGATGAAAAGATTTCCATGATTGAGCACGATTCATACTACAAGGATCAGTCTCACTTGACCTTTGAAGAGCGTGTCAAAACCAACTACGACCATCCTTTTGCCTTTGATACAGACTTGATGATCGAGCAAATTAAGGAATTGTTGGCAGGGCGTCCGGTGGACATTCCGACTTATGACTATACAGAGCATACACGAAGTAGCAAGACTTATCGTCAGGAGCCTCAAGATGTCTTTATCGTTGAGGGGATTTTGGTCTTGGAGGATAAGCGTCTGCGTGATTTGATGGATATCAAAATTTTTGTGGATACGGATGATGATGTGCGCATTATTCGTCGTATCAAGCGTGATATGGAAGAGCGTGGCCGTAGCCTTGATAGCGTTATTGACCAGTATTTAGGTGTGGTTAAACCAATGTACCACCAGTTTATCGAGCCAACCAAGCGTTATGCTGATATCGTCATTCCTGAGGGAGTCAGCAATACAGTGGCTATCGATCTGTTGACGACCAAGATTGCAAAGATTTTGGAAGAAGCTCGAAACAGCAAATAATCAGATGTGGAGGCCTTGCCTCCTTTTTCTATTTTTCTCTCATAATGGTACATAAATGGAGATTTTTAGGCATATTTTTGGTATAATAATACCCATGAAAGAGCAAGAAAATGAATAGTAGGTGGAGATGGAAAAGTATTTATCGGTAACAACTTTGACCAAGTATCTGAAAATGAAATTCGATAAAGACCCTTACTTGGAACGGGTCTATTTAACTGGTCAAGTTTCCAACTTTCGTAAACGACCTACTCACCAATATTTCTCCCTAAAAGATGACCATGCAGTTATTCAAGCGACCATCTGGTCTGGGGTTTATCAGAAATTAGGTTTCGACCTTGAAGAAGGGATGAAAATCAATGTGATTGGGCGTGTGCAGGTCTATGAACCAAGTGGGAGCTACTCCATCATCATTGAAAAGGCAGAGCCTGATGGTGTTGGTGCGCTTGCGATTCAGTTTGAACAACTCAAGAAAAAACTAACTGAAGAAGGCCTGTTTCAAGAACGTTTCAAGCAACCTTTGCCCCAATTTTCTAAGAGAATTGGTGTGGTAACCAGTCGCAGTGGAGCCGTTATTCGAGATATTATCACGACCGTTAGCAGGCGATTTCCAGGTGTCGACATTCTTCTCTATCCGACCAAGGTTCAAGGTGAAGGGGCTGCGGAGGAAATTGCTCGAAATATTGCGCGCGCTAATCAACGGGACGATTTGGATTTGCTCATTATTGGTCGTGGAGGGGGTTCTATCGAGGATCTCTGGGCCTTTAACGAAGAAATTGTGGTACGAGCTATTTTTGAATCTCGTTTGCCAGTTATCTCTAGTGTGGGACATGAGACAGATGTGACCTTGGCGGATTTTGTGGCAGATCGTCGCGCTGCAACGCCAACGGCCGCTGCTGAACTAGCAACACCTGTGACCAAGTTGGATCTATTAGCTCATTTGCAAAATCAAGAAAAACGGATGGCAACAGCAGTCCGAAATGTCCTATTTAAGAAACAAGAAGCTCTAAAAAAATGTAGTCAGTCTGTTATCTTTAGACAGCCAGAGCGCTTGTATGACGGTTATTTGCAACGCTTGGACCAACTGCAACTGCGCTTAAAACAAAGTTTGCGAACACGGATTTCTGATAATAAACAAGTCGTCCAAGCAAGGACGCATCGACTGGTACAATTATCACCTGTTACCAAAATTCAACGTTATCAAGATCGTTTAGGTCAGTTGGACAAGTTCTTACGTAGCCAAATGGCGCTGGTTTATGATTCCAAGGTTGCTGAAGTGAAGCGTCTTTCAGAAGCTTTGCTCATGTTGGATACCAGTCGAATTGTGGCGCGTGGCTATGCTATTGTCAAAAAAGAAGAGTCCGTAGTTGATTCGGTTGAGAGTTTGAAGAAAAAAGACCAAGTGACGCTTTTGATGCGAGATGGTCAAGTAGAATTAGAGGTTAAAGATGTCAAAACAAAAGAAATTTGAGGAAAATCTAGCAGAACTGGAGACCATTGTCCAAAGTTTGGAAAATGGTGAAATTGCTTTGGAAGATGCGATTACTGCCTTTCAAAAGGGCATGGTCTTGTCAAAAGAGCTCCAAGCGACTCTGGACAAGGCTGAAAAGACCTTGGTCAAGGTCATGCAAGAAGACGGAACAGAAAGTGATTTTGAATGAAGAAGCAAGAAAAATTAGCTCTTGTCGAGTCGGCCTTGGAAGATTTTTATGGAGACCAGCAGGTTGCCTCTAGTTTGCGAGAGTCTGTTCTTTATTCTATTCATGCTGGTGGTAAGCGTATTCGGCCTTTTCTCTTGTTAGAAGTTTTGGAAGCCTTGCACGTCGAAATCCAACCTGCTCACGCGCAGGTGGCTGCTGCCTTGGAAATGATTCATACAGGTAGCTTGATTCATGATGATCTTCCTGCCATGGATGATGATGATTACCGTCGGGGACGCTTAACAAATCACAAGAAATTTGGTGAAGCTATGGCGATTTTGGCAGGAGATGCCTTGTTTCTAGATCCTTACGCCTTGATAGCTCAGGCAGATTTGCCAAGTCAGATCAAGGTGGACTTGATTGCCAACTTATCGCTTGCTTCAGGAAGTCTAGGCATGGTGGCAGGACAGGTTTTGGATATGGAAGGCGAACATCAGCATTTGTCTCTTGAAGAACTCCAGACCATCCATGCTAATAAGACTGGAAAATTACTAGCTTATCCCTTCCAAGCGGCTGCTATTATAGCCGAATTGGCACCTGAAATGCAGGCAAAGCTGAAAACTATTGGGGAATTGATTGGACTTGCTTTTCAAGTTCGAGATGACGTACTGGATGTGACAGCTAGTTTTGAGGAAATAGGCAAGACACCACAAAAGGATCTACAGGCAGAAAAGTCAACCTATCCAGCCTTGTTGGGCTTGGAAGAGGCCATTGCCTTTTGTAACCAAACTCTGGATCAAGCTAATGCCAAATTAGAAGAAATTGCCCAGAAGGTTCCCTTTGAAATAGAATCGATTGTGAAAGTAGTAGAAAGTTTGAGAATCAATGGCTAAGGAAAGAGTGGATGTACTAGCTTATAAACAGGGCTTGTTTGAAACGCGAGAGCAGGCCAAGCGTGGTGTGATGGCTGGCCTAGTCGTAGCAGTCCTTAATGGAGAACGGTTTGACAAGCCAGGAGAGAAAATCCCAGACGACACCGAGCTAAAACTCAAGGGTGAAAAACTCAAGTATGTCAGCCGTGGTGGCTTGAAATTAGAAAAGGCCTTGCAGGTCTTTGAGTTGTCAGTGGAAGGGAGCTACAACGATTGATATCGGGTGCCTCTACTGGTGGCTTTTACCGATGTTATGCTGCAAAATGGTGCTGAGTTAGTCTTTGCAGTTGATGTTGGTACCAATCAGTTGGCTTGGAAACTACGCCAAGACCCACGAGTTGTCAGCATGGAGCAGTTTAATTTCCGCTATGCTGAAAAAGACCGATTTCGAAAAAGGAACCGAGCTTTGCCAGTATTGACGTGAGTTTCATTTCCCTCAGTCTGATTCTTTGCCAGCCTTGCACCGAGTCTTGGCAAATCAAGGTCAGGTTGTGGCTTTGGTTAAGCCCTCAGTTTGAGGCAGGACGTGAGCAGATTGGGAAAAATGGGATTATTCGAGATGCTAAAGGTGCATCAACATGTCCTTGAATCTGTCACAGCTATGGCAGTAGAGGAAGGCTTTTTCAGTCCTTGGTTTGGACTTTTCTCCCATCCAAGGTGGACATGGAAATATTGAGTTTTTTTAGCGTATTTGAAAAAAAGAAGAGTCAGCAAGTAACCAGATTCTTGCTGAGATTGAAGAAGTAGTAGAGAGGGCGCATAGTCAATTTAAAAATGAATAAAAAAGAGAGACTTGAAAAAATTAGACGATTTGTGACAGATTATCAAATCGGAACGCAAGAAGAAATCGTAGAACATTTGAAAGAGGCGGGCATCACTGCCACTCAGGCAACGGTATCCCGTGATATCAAAGAGCTGGGTATTGTCAAGATTCCTTTGAGAGACAACACCTATGTCTATGAATTGCCAAAATCAATCGTGAAAAGTTTGCAACTGGCTGAAGACAATATTGAGTCAGCTGAATTGATGGACAAGATGATTAATCTCCAAGTTATCCCAGGAAATACAGCTTTTGTAAAAGCTCAGTTAATTGAGACTTTTGCGGATAAGATTTTTAGCTGTTTGGCTGATGATAGCTCGATTTTAGTCATTGCCAGAAGTGAAAGTCTAGCTAAGGAAATCTTTGAACAAGTAAAAAATTGGTAGGTCTATATGTTACTTGAAATTTCGATAAAAAACTTTGCCATTATTGAGGCTATATCTCTCAATTTTGAAAAGGGGATGACGGTTCTGACCGGTGAAACAGGTGCAGGGAAGTCGATTATCATTGATGCCATGAATATGATGTTGGGAGCTCGTGCGACGACAGATGTTATTCGTCATGGTGCGCCAAAGGCAGAGATTGAGGGGCTTTTCTCAGTTGAGAATAGTCGTCTTTTACAGGAAATTTTTGATGAGCAAGGTTTAGAATTAGGTGATGAAATTATCATCCGTCGGGAAATTCTGCAAAATGGTCGTAGTATCAGCCGTGTCAATGGCCAGATGGTCAATCTGTCTGTTTTGCGTGCTATTGGGCAACATCTGGTGGATATACATGGTCAGCATGACCAAGAAGAGTTAATGCGTCCCCAACTGCATATCCAGATGTTGGATGAATTTGGTGATACAGCCTTTTGGGCCTTGAAAGAAACCTATCAAACGAGTTTTGATGCCTACCGTAAAATGCGTAAGCAGGTTCTGGAAGTCAAGAAAAACCAACAGGAACACAAGGCTCGTATTGAAATGTTGGAATTTCAAATGGCAGAGATTGAGGCAGCAAACTTGCAGGCTGGAGAAGATTTGGTTCTCAATCAAGAGCGAGAGAAACTCCTCAACCATAAAAATATTGCGGATACGTTGACCAATGCCTACAGCATGTTGGACAATGAAGATTTTTCAAGTCTGGCCAATGTTCGTTCAGCCATGAATGACATGGAAAGTGTCGAAGAGTACGACCCTGAATACCGTGAAATTTCAAGCTCTCTGTCTGAGACCTACTATGTCTTAGAAGATATTAGCAAACGTTTGGAAGCTATTATAGAGGACCTTGATTTGATGGTAATCGTCTTATGCAGGTCGAGAATCGTTTGGACCTTCTTCACACTATTACCCGTAAGTATGGTGGGACTGTAGACGATGTCTTGCTTTATTTTGCCAAGATTACGGAAGAATACAATCTCTTGACAGGTAATAACCTTTCGTCTGAGAACATGGAAGCAGAGCTTAAGAAATTAGAAGTCAATCTTGTTGATTTGGCAGGCCAGCTTGCATCTGCTCGTCATGATTTGGCTCAGCAGCTCGAAGCTGAGATTAAACAAGAGCTTCAAGATCTTTATATGGAAAAAGCCCAGTTTCAAGTTCGTTTTAGCAAGGGTAAATTCAGTCGTGAGGGCAATGAAACGGTCGAGTTTTACATTTCAACCAACCCTGGCGAAGACTTTAAACCCTTGGTCAAGGTTGCATCTGGTGGGGAATTATCCCGTCTCATGCTAGCCATTAAATCTGCCTTTTCTCGTAAAGAGGGCAAGACAAGTATTGTCTTTGATGAGGTGGATACGGGAGTTTCAGGTCGTGTAGCTCAGGCGATTGCGCAGAAGATTCACAAGATTGGCCAGCATGGTCAGGTACTGGCTATTTCCCATTTGCCACAAGTGATTGCAATTGCGGATTATCAATTCTTTATTGAGAAGATTAGCAATGACCATTCAACGGTTTCGACTGTTCGTCTCTTAACGGTTGAAGAACGAGTGGAAGAAGTTGCTAAAATGTTGGCAGGTGATGATGTGACGGAAGCGGCCCTGACGCAAGCCAGAGAATTGTTGAGAAACAGGGAGAAATAAGATGACAGACTATTATGTAATTGGAGATGTTCATGGAAAAGCAGGGATGCTGGAAGACCTTCTCAAAACATGGGATGGTCAGACCCAGTTGCTCTTTCTAGGGGATTTGATTGACCGTGGTGAAGATAGTCGCCGTGTCCTAGAGATAGTTAAGGACTTGGTGGACAATCAAGGGGCTATTTGTCTATCAGGAAACCACGAGTATATGTTTCTGACTTGGCTCGATGACCCAGAAGAAAGTTATGACCATTATCGTCGCAATGGTGGAGATACAACCATTAACTCTATCCTAGGTCGTCCCTTGGATGCACCAGTTGATGGAGTAGAAGATGCCAAGCGTGTCGCTACTGAAGCGGCTGATTTGGTCGAATTTATTCGTCAAATGCCATTTGTGGTAGAGACAGATAAGTATATCTTTGTTCATGCAGGTATTGATTTGACCTTAGACGACTGGCATGAAACCACAGATTATAAAAAGTCTGGCTTAGAAAACCATTCCACGAAGCAGAAAATCATACTGGAAAAATCATTGTCTTTGGCCATACACCGGTCTATGGTTTGTTAAAGCAAGAGCGAGGCACAGCTGAGCTTTGGACTACAGAAGATGGCAAGATTGGGATGGATGGAGGAGCTGTCTATGGTGGTGTCCTTCATGGGATTGTCTTTACAGACCAAGGAATGACAGAACACCACTTTATCGAAAATGACGGCTTTGTTGCTGAAGATTAGTACTCCTAGCAGGGTATGGTCTTGTCAAAATGTCAAAAACAATTTATAATAAATAGATACCCTGAAAGGAAGAGAATCATGAACTTAGAAGAATTGAAAAAACGACAGGAGAAGATCCGTAACTTCTCTATTATCGCCCATATTGACCACGGGAAATCGACTCTAGCAGACCGCATTTTGGAAAAAACAGAGACCGTTTCAAGTCGTGAAATGCAGGCCCAGCTTTTGGATAGCATGGATTTAGAGCGAGAACGTGGGATTACCATTAAACTCAATGCCATCGAGCTGAATTATACTGCAAAAGATGGGGAAACTTATATTTTTCACTTGATTGACACGCCGGGGCACGTTGACTTTACCTATGAAGTTTCACGTTCGCTAGCTGCCTGTGAGGGAGCGATTTTAGTAGTTGATGCTGCTCAAGGGATTGAGGCTCAAACCCTTGCCAACGTTTATCTGGCCTTGGACAATGATTTGGAAATTATGCCAGTCATTAATAAAATTGACCTGCCGGCTGCAGATCCAGAGCGCGTGCGTACAGAGATTGAAGATGTCATTGGTTTGGATGCCAGTGAAGCAGTTTTGGCTTCTGCCAAGGCTGGAATTGGTATCGAGGAAATCCTTGAGCAAATCGTAGAAAAAGTGCCAGCACCAACGGGTGATGTGACGGCGCCACTTAAGGCCTTGATTTTCGACTCGGTTTACGATGCTTACCGTGGGGTTATTCTCCAAGTGCGTGTCATGGATGGGGTGGTTAAACCTGGTGATAAGATTCAACTCATGAGTAATGGCAAGACCTTTGATGTGACGGAAGTTGGTATTTTCACGCCGAAAGCTGTTGGTCGTGATTTCCTTGCGACTGGTGACGTTGGTTACATCGCGGCTTCTATCAAGACGGTTCAAGATACTCGTGTTGGGGACACCGTTACCTTGGCGACCAATCCTGCTGCAGAGCCATTGCATGGCTACAAGCAGATGAATCCTATGGTTTTTGCGGGCCTCTACCCAATTGAGTCAAACAAGTACAATGACCTTCGTGAAGCCCTTGAAAAATTGCAACTGAATGATGCCAGCTTGCAGTTTGAACCAGAAACATCTCAGGCACTTGGATTTGGTTTCCGTTGTGGTTTCCTTGGACTTCTTCATATGGATGTTATCCAAGAACGTTTGGAACGTGAGTTTAATATCGACCTTATCATGACAGCTCCGTCTGTTATTTACAAGGTTAACTTGACTGACGGGGAGTCTATGGATGTGTCTAACCCGTCTGAGTTTCCAGACCCAACCAAGATTGCGACTATTGAAGAGCCTTATGTTAAAGCTCAAATCATGGTACCGCAGGAGTTTGTCGGAGCAGTAATGGAATTGGCTCAGCGCAAGCGTGGGGACTTTGTGACGATGGATTATATCGATGATAATCGTGTTAATGTTATCTATCAAATTCCACTTGCTGAAATCGTCTTTGACTTCTTTGATAAGCTTAAGTCTTCGACACGTGGTTATGCAAGCTTTGATTACGAATTGTCAGAATATCGCCCATCTAAACTGGTGAAAATGGATATCCTTCTCAATGGAGACAAGGTGGATGCCCTCAGCTTTATCGTTCACAAGGATTTTGCCTACGAACGTGGGAAACTTATCGTTGATAAGCTCAAGAAAATCATCCCTCGTCAACAATTTGAGGTGCCAATTCAAGCAGCAATTGGACACAAGATTGTGGCTCGTACTGATATCAAGGCTCTTCGTAAGAACGTACTTGCCAAGTGTTACGGTGGTGACGTTTCTCGTAAACGCAAACTCCTTGAAAAACAAAAAGCTGGTAAGAAACGCATGAAAGCAATCGGATCAGTAGAAGTTCCGCAAGAAGCCTTCCTCAGCGTCTTGAGCATGGATGAAGAGTAAGTTGTTTAATTGCATTTCCTTCTTCATAGGAAATTTATATAAGAATCAATCGTAAAGCAGACTTAGATGGTCTGCTTTTTTAGTTTCTAGAACAGAAAAAATGTTTGAAGTGTTTGTTTATGTGTTTGTTTTTTAGCGACAAACTATAAAAACAACAAAAATATAAAAAAAGAGACAAAAAACAACAGAAAGTCGTTGACAACGGTTTCATATAGTGTTATACTTATAGCATAAAGTTAATGGAAAGAAGGGAAAACCTTATGGGATTAGATCATTTCTTTGACAAAAACCTTGTGTTTTGCTTAGAAGCGGATAATCAAGAACATCTCTTTGATCAGGTTGCAACTTTATTGGAAGAACGAGAAATCGTGACTCCAACCTATCGTGAAGCCTTGATCACGCGTGAAAAGTCATTTCCAACTGGCTTAGATATGGAATTTTTGGGTAAGGATTTGCCGAATGTGGCTATTCCTCATACAGATATTGTTCATAATCTAGCCGAAAAAGTTGTGGTCGTTCGATTAGATAAACCAGTGACTTTCCACAATATGATTGCACCAGATAAGGAAGTAGAGGTATCCTTGCTCTTCTTTATCATTAATAACTCAAGTTCAAGTCAAACGAACATTCTTGCTCAGTTGATGGACTTCTTTACTGGAAATGGTCATCTTGAAGACCTATCAAAAATTTCTGAACCAGAAGCTCTCTATGCTTATATAGCTGAAGCAATCGCTTAATCTTGTCTATTAAAAATATTAAATCGGAGGAAATCCATATGATTAAAATTCTTGCCGCCTGTGGTGCAGGTGTTAACTCAAGCCACCAAATTAAAAGTGCTCTTGAAGAAGAACTTTCAAACCGCGGTTTCGATGTTCACTGTGATGCAGTTATGGTAAAAGACGTTAACGAAGATCTTATCAAAGGTTATGACATCTTCACACCAATTGCTGCTACAGACCTTGGTTTTGACCCAGGTATTCCAGTTATCGAAGCTGGACCAATCTTATTCCGTATCCCAGCAATGAGCGCTCCAGTATTTGACAATATTGAAGCAGCTATTAAAGAACACGGGTTAAGCTAATTTTAATTTGTTAACATTCATATAACATAAAAAGGGAGGAACTGTTATGGATGCAATCTTTGACCTAATCAAAAAGGTCTTTACACCCGTCTTAGATATGGGTGGTCCTGTCATTATGTTGATCATTTTGACAATATTGGCTCTACTTTTTGGAGTGAAATTCTCCAAAGCGCTTGAAGGTGGTATCAAACTTGCCATCGCTCTTACAGGTATCGGTGCCATCATCGGTATGCTGAACACTGCTTTCTCAGCATCACTAGCAAAATTCGTTGAAAACACTGGTATCCAATTGAGTATCACTGACGTTGGTTGGGCACCACTTGCAACAATCACTTGGGGATCTGCTTGGACACTATACTTCTTGCTCATCATGTTGATTGTCAACATAGTGATGCTAGCTATGAAGAAAACTGATACACTTGACGTTGATATCTTTGATATCTGGCACTTGTCTATCACAGGTCTTTTGATTAAATGGTATGCAGACAACAATGGTGTGAGCCAAGGGGTTTCACTCTTGATTGCTACAGCAGCTATCGTCCTTGTTGGTGTGTTGAAAATCATCAACTCTGACTTGATGAAACCTACATTTGACGACCTTCTTAACGCTCCAAGTTCATCACCAATGACTTCAACTCACATGAACTACATGATGAACCCAGTTATCATGGTTTTTGGATAAGATTTTTTTGAAAAAAATTCTTCCCAGGTCTTGATAAATATGACTTTGACGCTGCAAAATTGAACAAGAAAATCGGTTTCTGGGGTTCTAAATTCTTTATCGGTTTCATCCTTGGTATTGTTATCGGTATTATGGGAACTCCACATCCAATTGCAGGTGTTGAAGATGCAGATCAAAATGGCAGTCTAGTTATTAAAGGATGGTTGTCTCTTGGTTTGACTGCCGGTGTATCTTTGGAACTCTTCTCACTTATCGGTTCTTGGTTCATCGCAGCAGTAGAACCACTTTCACAAGGTATTACAAACGTTGCTACTAAACGTCTTCAAGGACGTAAATTCAACATCGGTCTTGACTGGCCATTCATCGCTGGTCGTGCTGAAATTTGGGCTTGTGCTAACGTACTTGCACCAATCATGTTGGTTGAAGCAGTACTTCTTTCAAAAGTCGGAAATGGTATCTTGCCACTTGCAGGCATCATTGCTATGGGTGTTACTCCAGCTCTCTTGGTTGTAACTCGTGGTAAATTGCTCCGTATGATTATCTTCGGAACACTCTTGTTGCCACTCTTCCTTCTTTCAGGTACACTTATCGCACCATTTGCAACAGAACTTGCTAAAGGTGTAGGTGCCTTCCCAGCAGGTGTGAGCGAAACTCAATTGATCACTCACTCAACTCTTGAAGGACCAATCGAAAAACTTCTTGGTTGGACAATTGGTAACACTACAACTGGTGATATCAAAGCAATCCTTGGTGCTGTAGTCTTCCTTGTATTCTATATCGGTATCTTTGCATGGTACAGAAAACAAATGATCAAACGTAACGAAGAGTACGCAGCAAAAGCAAAATAATGCGCTCCTATAAAATGTAAGCTCAATGAAAATCAAAGAGCAAACTAGGAAGCTAGCCGCAGGTTGCTCAAAATACAGTTTTGAGGTTGTAGATAAGACTGACGAAGTCAGTGTTCATATCTACGGCAAGGCGATGCTGACGAAGTTTGAATTGGATTTTCGCAGAGTGTAAATTGTTGAAACTAGGTTGTCATACCATTAGGAGTGACAGCCTAGTTTTTTATAAACTATCAAGAAATCGGAGAAAATAATGGTAATTGAAGTAAAATCAGAACAATTAAGAGTTCAATTTAACAGTTTTGGTGGGGCTCTTTATTCTATAAAAGATGCTGAGGGACTTGAGTATTTGTGGCAAGGGGATGCCACTTATTGGAGTGGACAAGCTCCTGTTCTCTTTCCCATTTGTGGTTCATTAAGAGAGGATACAGCCGTCTATATAGATGAGAAGGGGCAGGAAAGCAAAGGAAAGATTCCTCGTCATGGTTTGGTTCGCAAGAAAGAATTTGAATTAGTTGAACAGACAGATAATAGTGTAACTTTTGCAATTGAAGACGATGAGAATAGCTACCAGAACTACCCTTATCATTTCCGCCTAGAAATCACTTATATCCTTACTGGAAAGACAGTACGGACTCAATACAAGATTTTCAATAAAGAAACTAACAAGGTCATGCCTTACTTTATTGGTGGCCATCCAGGATTTAATTGTCCTCTGCTTGATGATGAAGTCTATGAAGATTATTATCTAGAGTTTGAGAAAGAAGAGACTTGCTCTGTTCCACGTCCTTTCCCAGAAACGGGTATGCTGGATTTTCAAGATAGAAGTCCATGGCTAGAGGGGCAAAAGGAATTAGATCTTAGTTATGATCTTTTCAGCACAGATGCAGTCACCTTGGATGAATTGCAATCTAGGGCAATTGCCCTTCGTTCTAGGAAACATGATAAGGGCTTGAAAGTGCACTTTGCAGAGTTTCCAAACCTCATTGTCTGGTCAACTTTGAACAAAGGACCGTTCATTGCTTTTGAACCATGGTCTGGCTTGTCAACATCCCTTGAAGAAGGAGATCATCTAGAAGATAAGAAGAATGTTCGTCTCCTAGAACCTGGTCAAGTGGATCAAATTGGTTTTGATATCGAAATTTTCTAGTTAAAAAGCACAAAAACAAACACTAACTGTTGACTTTTTCTGTAAATAGGAGTATATTATGTTTGTGAACAACAAATGATGTTTGTAGCAAACAAACAATCACTTGTTATATTCTCTTTCGTAGAGAAGAATTATTTCTAGGAAACAGCTTTCCTAAACTTGAATAAGGTGTCATTCATCTCATTCAATCCAATTTGTCAATAAACTGCTAGAAAGCTTTTTGTAGGTAAAATGCTCACTATAAAAGGTTTTACTAGCCTAGAAAAATAAAAGGAGTATACAATATGTCTATTGTTATCGGTGCAGATGCTGCAGGTTTGAGATTGAAAGAAGTTGTGAAAGACTTCTTGGAAAAAGAAAACTTCCACGTTGTGGATGTTACAGCTGAAGGTCAAGACTTTGTTGATGTGACTCTTGCTGTTGCTGCAGAAGTAAACAAAGAAGAACAAAACCTTGGTATTGTGATTGATGCTTATGGAGCTGGTCCGTTTATGGTCGCAACTAAGATCAAAGGAATGGTTGCTGCAGAAGTTTCTGACGAACGTTCAGCTTATATGACTCGTGGCCACAACAACTCACGTATGATCACTATGGGTGCACAACTTGTTGGTGATGAATTGGCTAAAAACATCGCTAAAGGATTTGTTAACGGTAAATACGATGGTGGACGTCACCAAATTCGTGTTGACATGTTGAACAAAATGTGCTAATTAGATTACAGTAAGAAAGGTAAGTTAAAAATGAGAATTGCAATTGGATGTGACCACATCGTAACAGATGAAAAAATGGCGGTTTCAGAATTTTTGAAATCAAAAGGATATGAAGTCATTGACTTTGGTACATATGACCATACACGTACTCACTACCCAATCTTTGGTAAAAAAGTAGGGGAAGCTGTAACTAGTGGTCAAGCTGATCTTGGAGTATGTATCTGTGGTACTGGTGTTGGTATCAACAACGCTGTAAATAAAGTTCCAGGTGTCCGTTCTGCCTTGGTTCGTGATATGACAACAGCCCTTTATGCTAAAGAACAATTGAACGCTAATGTTATCGGCTTTGGTGGTAAGATTACTGGTGAATTGCTCATGTGCGATATCATCGAAGCTTTCATCCATGCTGAATACAAACCATCTGAAGAAAACAAGAAATTGATTGCGAAAATTGAACACGTCGAAAGCCACAATGCTCAACAAACAGACGCAAACTTCTTCACTGAATTCCTTGAAAAATGGGATCGCGGAGAATACCACGACTAAGAGGTAACCTATGATTTTAACAGTCACAATGAACCCATCCATTGATATTTCCTATCCCTTGGATGAGTTGAAGATTGATACTGTCAATCGTGTGGTAGATGTAACCAAAACGGCTGGTGGTAAGGGACTCAATGTCACTCGCGTACTTTCAGAATTTGGTGATTCTGTTCTTGCTACTGGTTTAGTTGGTGGTAAACTTGGTGAGTTTTTGGTTGAAAATATCGATGATCAAGTAAAGAAAGATTTCTTCTCAATTCAGGGAGAAACTCGGAACTGTATCGCTATTCTCCACGGAGACAACCAAACAGAAGTTCTTGAAAAAGGTCCTGAAGTATTGGAACAAGAAGGTCAAGACTTTTTGAAACATTTCAAAAAACTCTTGTGCTCAGTTGAAGTAGTAGCCATCTCAGGTAGTCTACCAGCTGGTCTTCCAGTTGATTACTATGCGAGCTTGGTAGAACTTGCTAATCAAGCTGGCAAGCCTGTTGTCTTGGACTGCTCTGGTGCAGCGCTTCAGGCGGTTCTTGAATCACCACATAAACCAACAGTCATCAAACCAAATAATGAGGAATTGTCTCAGCTTCTTGGAAGAGAAGTTTCTGAGGATTTGGATGAATTAAAAGAAGTCCTTCAAGAACCTTTGTTTGCAGGGATTGAATGGATTATTGTTTCGCTTGGTGCCAACGGTGCCTTTGCCAAACATGGTGATATTTTCTACAAGGTAGATATTCCTAGAATTCAGGTAGTCAACCCTGTCGGATCTGGAGATTCTACTGTAGCAGGAATTTCTTCAGGACTACTTCATAAAGAATCGGATGCAGAATTACTCATCAAGGCAAATGTCCTTGGTATGCTCAATGCTCAAGAAAAAATGACTGGTCATGTCAACATGGCCAACTATCAAGCTCTATATGATCAATTAATAGTAAAAGAGGTATAAAATGGCTTAACAGAACAAAAACGTGCACGCTTAGAAAAACTTTCTGATGAAAATGGTATCATCTCAGCTCTTGCATTTGACCAACGTGGTGCGTTGAAACGCCTCATGGCTCAACACCAAACAGAAGAACCAACTGTAGCTCAAATGGAAGAACTTAAAGTTTTGGTAGCAGATGAATTGACTAAATACGCTTCATCTATGCTTCTTGACCCTGAGTATGGACTTCCAGCAACTAAAGCTCTTGATGAAAAAGCTGGTCTTCTCCTTGCTTATGAAAAAACAGGTTATGACACAACAAGCACAAAACGTTTGCCAGACTGCTTGGATGTTTGGTCTGCAAAACGTATTAAAGAAGAAGGTGCAGATGCAGTTAAATTCTTGCTTTACTATGATGTAGATAGCTCAGACGAACTCAACCAAGAAAAACAAGCTTACATCGAACGTATCGGTTCTGAGTGTGTGGCTGAAGATATCCCATTCTTCCTTGAAATCCTTGCTTACGATGAAAAAATTGCTGACGCAGGTTCTGTAGAATACGCTAAAGTAAAACCACACAAAGTTATCGGTGCTATGAAAGTCTTCTCAGACCCACGCTTTAACATTGATGTCTTGAAAGTTGAAGTTCCTGTTAACATTAAATATGTTGAAGGCTTCGCTGAGGGTGAAGTGGTTTACACACGTGAAGAAGCAGCAGCCTTCTTCAAAGCACAAGATGAAGCAACGAACTTGCCATACATCTACTTGAGTGCTGGTGTATCAGCTAAACTCTTCCAAGATACTCTTGTATTTGCCCATGAATCAGGTGCAAACTTCAATGGAGTTCTTTGTGGCCGTGCTACATGGGCTGGATCAGTTGAAGCTTACATCAAAGATGGTGAAGCAGCAGCTCGCGAATGGCTTCGCACAACTGGTTTTGAAAACATTGACGAACTCAACAAAGTTCTTCAAACAACAGCGACTTCATGGAAAGAACGCGTGTAAGAAAGTCTTCCTAGGTTAGGAACATGAATCTAAAAATTTTTTAAAAAAGTTGTATGTAAAGGTTTACAAAATAACTTACTTGTGCTATACTTAAATCACAAGTTAATACAAGGTGAGTGTTACTAAGTAATATTAGGCATGATCACAGGTGAATTAGAAATCAGCTGATTTTCTAGTTCATTTGTGGTCATTTTTTATACTCATATACCTTTAAGATATAAAAGGAGGTTGACATGTATCGAATTCTAAATCCAATGAATCACAATGTCTCGCTTGTCAGAAATGATAAAGGAGAAGAAGTGATTGTAATTGGTAAGGGGATTACATTTGGAAAGAAGAAAGGGGATTTGATTGCTGAACAGCAGGTTGAGAAAATCTTTCGGATGAAGACCGAAGAGTCCAGAGAAAAACTTTATGGCTCTCCTCAAAGATGTTCCGCTTGATTTTATCACAGTGACTTATGAAATCATTGATAAGTTATCAAAGAAATATCATTATCCGATTCAAGAGTATCTCTACGTAACCTTGACAGATCATATTTACTGTTCTTACCAAGCTCTAGCACAAGGAAGGTACAAGGATAGTAATCTGCCAGATATTTCCACTAAGTATCCTGTCGCTTTTCAAATCGCAAATGAAGCATTTGAAATTTACCGTCAGAAGCTAGCAGATCATTTTCCTGAGGATGAAATTATTCGGATTGCTTATCATTTCATTAATGCCGAAGGTGAAAATGAAGTGGAACTTGTGGAGTCGATTGATAAGAGGAAAGAAATTCTCAGGAATGTTGAAGAAGTTTTAACGGACTATGCAATTCAACGAACTAAAGAGAATAACCATTTCTATGATCGCTTTATGATTCATTTGAATTATTTCTTGGATTATTTAGACAGATCTAGAGATGATAACCAATCACTTCTGGATATGGAAGATCATATCAAACAATCCTATCCAAAAGCGTTCGAGATTGGTTCCAAAATCTATGATGTGATTACGCAACATACGGGTCTTGATTTGTATAAAAGTGAACGAGTTTATCTAGTTCTACATATCCAACGTTTATTGTCATAAAAATTTGTTTAAAACTATATAAGGAGAATTCTATCATGAATAGAGAAGAAGTAACATTGTTAGGTTTTGAAATCGTAGCCTATGCTGGCGATGCTCGTTCAAAACTATTGGAAGCCTTGAAGGCTGCTGAAGCTGGTGATTTTGAAAAAGCGGACGCTCTTGTAGAGGAAGCTGGTAGCTGTATCGCAGAGGCTCACCACGCGCAAACAAGTCTATTGACTAAGGAAGCTTCTGGTGAGGACTTAGCGTATAGTGTGACCATGATGCACGGTCAAGATCACTTGATGACAACCATCTTGTTAAAAGATTTGATGCACCACTTAATCGAACTTTATAAGAGAGGAGTTAAATAATGAACAAACTAATTGCATTTATCGAGAAAGGAAAGCCTTTCTTTGAGAAATTATCTCGTAATATCTATCTTCGTGCTATTCGTGATGGTTTCATTGCAGGTATGCCTGTTATTCTCTTCTCAAGTATCTTTATCTTGATTGCCTTTGTACCAAACTCATGGGGCTTTAAATGGTCTGATGAAGTTGTAGCCTTTCTGATGAAACCTTACAGCTATTCAATGGGTATTTTGGCTCTCTTGGTAGCTGGTACAACAGCTAAGTCATTGACCGACTCAGTAAACCGTAGCATGGAGAAAACCAATCAAATCAACTATATGTCAACACTGTTGGCAGCGATTGTTGGTTTGTTGATGTTGGCAGCTGATCCTATCGAAAATGGTCTAGCTACTGGATTCTTGGGGACAAAAGGTTTGCTTTCAGCCTTCCTTGCTGCCTTTGTTACTGTAGCAATCTATAAGGTTTGTGTTAAGAACAACGTCACTATTCGTATGCCTGACGAAGTTCCACCAAATATCTCACAAGTCTTTAAAGATGTGATTCCATTCACTCTATCAGTTGTTTCACTTTATGCTCTTGATTTACTAGCTCGTCATTTTGTTGGTGCAAGCGTAGCTGAATCAATCGGTAAATTCTTTGCACCATTATTCTCTGCAGCTGATGGCTATCTTGGTATTACCATTATCTTTGGTGCCTTTGCCTTCTTCTGGTTTGTTGGTATCCATGGTCCATCTATCGTTGAACCTGCTATCGCAGCTATTACCTATGCAAATGCCGAAGTCAACTTGAACCTTCTCCAACAAGGTATGCACGCTGACAAGATTCTTACTTCTGGTACACAAATGTTTATCGTTACCATGGGTGGTACTGGTGCGACACTGGTTGTTCCATTCATGTTCATGTGGTTAACAAAATCAAAACGTAACCGTGCCATCGGACGTGCTTCAGTAGTTCCAACATTTCTTTGGTGTAAAATGAACCAATCTTGTTTGGTGCACCGCTTGTATTGAACCCAATTTTCTTCATTCCATTTATTTTTGCTCCTATCGCAAACGTTTGGATCTTTAAATTCTTTCATTGAAACTCTTGGAATGAACTCATTTACTGCTAATCTACCATGGACAACCCCAGCTCCACTAGGTCTAGTTCTTGGTACTAACTTCCAAGTTCTATCATTCATTCTTGCTGCCCTTCTAATCGTGGTTGATGTAGTCATTTACTATCCATTCCTTAAAGTCTATGATGAACAAATTCTTGAAGAAGAGCGTTCAGGTAAATCTAATGATGAATTGAAAGAAAAAGTTGCTGCAAACTTCAACACTGCAAAAGCAGATGCTATTCTTGAAAAAGCGGGTGTAGCAGTAGGTCAGAATACAATTACAAAGGAAACAAATGTCTTGGTTCTTTGTGCCGGTGGAGGAACAAGTGGTCTCCTTGCAAATGCTTTGAACAAGGCAGCTGCAGAATACAATGTTCCTGTGAAAGCAGCAGCAGGTGGCTATGGTGCTCACCGCGAAATGTTACCAGAGTTTGATTTAGTTATCCTTGCTCCTCAAGTTGCTTCAAACTTTGAAGATATGAAAGCAGAAACAGATAAACTCGGTATTAAACTTGCGAAAACAGAAGGCGCTCAATACATCAAATTAACTCGTGATGGAAAAGGTGCTCTAGCATTCGTACAAGCGCAATTCGATTAACGATAGGGACTCTGAAACAGTCTCCTATCGTTACGGAAATCGCTATGGCGAATTTCCTAATCGCCTTGTTAATTCGTCGGTAAAAAGATTATCGTTTTTACCTCCTCATGTCACAATTCGATTAATAATAGGGACTCTGAAAAAATCTCCTATCGTTACGAAATGCTATGGGATTTCCCATCTGTTAATCGTTGGTAAAAAGATATCGTTTTTTTACCTCGTCACAATTGATTAACGATAGGGACTCTGAAATAGTCTCCTCTCGTTACGGAAATCGCTATGGCGAATTTTCTAATATCCCTATTAATTCGTCGGTAAAAAGATATCGTTTTTACCTCCTCATGTCACAATTCGGTGACTTGGTACAAGAAGTGAGATGGAGAAGGATGGCTCACTGACTCCTCTCCTCTCACTTTTACTTTATTTAAATCAAGAAATAGGTGAAAAAATGACAAAAACATTACCAAAAGACTTTATTTTTGGTGGCGCAACAGCTGCCTATCAAGCAGAAGGTGCTACACATACTGATGGTAAAGGACCAGTAGCGTGGGATAAGTATCTTGAAGATAACTACTGGTATACTGCAGAACCAGCTAGTGATTTTTACAATCGATACCCAGTTGACCTCAAGTTGGCAGAAGAGTATGGTGTCAATGGTATTCGAATTTCTATTGCCTGGTCACGTATTTTCCCGACTGGTTACGGCCAAGTAAATGCTAAAGGTGTTGAGTTTTATCATAATCTATTTGCGGAGTGCCACAAACGTCATGTTGAGCCTTTTGTAACTCTTCATCACTTTGACACGCCTGAATCTCTACATTCAAATGGAGACTTCTTAAACCGTGAAAATATCGAACACTTTGTAGACTACGCTGCCTTCTGTTTTGAAGAATTCCCAGAAGTAAACTATTGGACAACCTTTAATGAAATTGGGCCAATCGGTGATGGTCAATACTTGGTTGGTAAATTCCCTCCAGGTATTCAGTACGACCTTGCCAAAGTTTTCCAATCGCACCACAATATGATGGTTTCTCATGCGCGTGCAGTCAAGCTATATAAAGATAAAGGTTATAAAGGTGAAATTGGTGTTGTTCATGCACTGCCAACCAAGTATCCTTTAGATCCTAAAAATCCAGCAGATGTTCGTGCAGCTGAGTTGGAAGATATTATTCACAATAAATTTATCTTGGATGCAACTTATCTTGGACGCTATTCAGATGAAACGATGGAAGGCGTCAACCATATTTTATCCGTCAATGGTGGTAGCTTAGATCTTCGTGAAGAAGATTTCACAGCATTAGAAGCTGCAAAAGACTTGAATGATTTCCTAGGAATCAACTACTATATGAGTGACTGGATGGAAGTCTTTGATGGAGAAACTGAAATTATCCATAATGGTAAGGGTGAGAAAGGAAGCTCTAAATACCAAATCAAAGGTGTTGGTCGTCGTGTAGCTCCTGATTATGTACCACGTACGGACTGGGATTGGATTATCTACCCTCAAGGTTTGTATGACCAAATCATGCGTGTGAAGAAAGATTATCCGAACTACAAGAAGATTTACATCACTGAAAATGGTCTTGGTTATAAAGATGAGTTCGTTGATAACACTGTTTACGATGATGGCCGTATTGATTATGTGAAACAACACTTGGAAGTCTTGTCTGATGCTATTGCAGATGGAGCTAATGTAAAAGGTTACTTCATTTGGTCATTGATGGACGTCTTCTCATGGTCAAACGGTTATGAAAAACGTTACGGTCTCTTTTATGTAGATTTTGAAACTCAAGAACGTTATCCTAAGAAATCAGCTCACTGGTACAAGAAAGTAGCGGAAAGTCAAGTGATTGAGTAGTAGAATGAGTCATTAGATATAGAATTTTAGTGAGGCAAAAAGATGTTCAAAGATTTTATCCAATCTATTTATGAAAAAGTTTATATTATCAACTTTGAAAAATGTTCTCAAATACCGTGTTTGACGAATAAAGAACTGAAAAGTCTTGGGAAAATGGTATGTCTCGACTGGTAAAGAATGGATTTGCCATTCAGACTATGAGCTGGAAGAATTTAAAAATATCTTTTTAAATTTTATCAGTCCTGAAGAACGGGATAATATCTCCTTTGATTCAGATTTTATGCCGTTTCAACAATCATAAAGAATCTAGGAAACTCTTTGTAAAAATTTTCATCAGAAAAAAATGCGTCATATCAAGATTCTTATTTTCTTGATATGACGCATTTTATATTTTTATCAATCCTCAGTTTTATGGTTTAGAAAGAATAATTTTTGTTTGTTTTGAAAGTTGTTCGAAGGTTTCTTTGCTCAGTTTAGAGTCTGAAACGATGGTATCAATATCAGAGATATTGTAGAAGGTATAGAAATCAAATTTATTGAACTTACTATTGTCAGCTAGTAAGTATTTTTTATTGGAATTATTGAGGGCGATGCGTTGGGATTCACCTTCCTCTTCACTAAAGGTCGCAATCGCATTGTCCTGAATACCATTACAGCTCACGAAAGCTTTAGAAAATTGGAGATTGGCTAAGTTTTGCAAGGTTAGTGTTCCGACAAAGGCCCCAGTGATAGAGCGGTAGTTTCCACCAATTAAAATCAAATCTGTTAGTTTTCGTTCGTTTAGGATGAGAAAGACTGGTAAACTGTTTGTTACAACACGAATATTATCTATTGGAAGTTCACGAGCAAAAGATTCCAAGGTTGTACCAGGGCCAATAAAAATGGTTTCACCCTTCATCAATTAAATGACCTGCAAAACGGCTGATTTCTTGTTTTTCTGCAATCTGTAAGCTTTGTTTTTCAATATTGGAACGTTCATTGTTTAAAATAGAACCTGTGCGAATTTTTTCAGCTCCACCGTGCACTCGAACAAGTAAATCCTTGTCTGCCAACTCTTGCAAGTAGCGTCTAGCAGTCATATCTGATACATCCAAGCGAGTCATGATTTCTTTTACAGTAATAGTTCCCTTTGTATTTACCGTTTCTAGAATATTATCTAGTTTTTCCTGCTTTAACATCGTTATCACCTCTATTTCTATTACTATTTTTATCATAAAGTATTCAATCAATCAATTTTAAAAAAACAAAAGAAAACAAAAAAACAAAAAAATATCATGGTTGTTTTTAAACAAACCATGATATTTGTTATCAGTTCTGGGATAATTGTGAATTAGTCCAAACCGTAGTTGTAATCATCGTCTTGCATGGCTTCAACTTCGCCAAGAAGGTAACCATTTCCGACTTGAGAGAAGAAGTCGTGGTTAGATGTTCCTGTTGAAATACCGTTCATAACGATTGGGTTGACATCATCTGCTGAGTCTGGGAAGAGTGGATCTTGTCCCAGGTTCATGAGTGCCTTGTTAGCATTGTAGCGAAGGAAGGTTTTGACTTCTTCCGTCCAACCAACACCATCATAGAGGCTCTCTGTATAACCTTCTTCGTTCTCGTAGAGAGTATAGAGCAGGTCGTACATCCATTCTTTGAGTTTTTCTTGCTCTTCTTCAGGTAATTCATTGAAACCAAGTTGGAATTTGTAACCGATGTAGGTTCCGTGAACAGACTCATCACGAATAATCAGTTTGATGATTTCCGCAACGTTAGCTAGTTTGTTGTTACCGAGATAGTAGAGCGTGTGAAGAAACCAGAGTAGAAGAGGAAGGTTTCAAGGAAGACGCTAGCCACTTTCTTTTCAAGTGGGCTACCGTTTAGGTAGATTTCGTTGACAATCTCAGCCTTCTTTTGTAGGTAAGGATTGGTATTGGTCCATTCGAAAATTTCTTCAATCTCAGCCTTTGTATTCAAAGTAGAAAAGATTGATGAGTAAGATTTTGCGTGGACAGATTCCATAAATTGGATGTTATTGAAAACAGCTTCCTCATGTGGTGTACGGATGTCTGCGCGAAGGGCTTGAACCCCAGTTTCAGATTGCATAGTATCGAGAAGTGTTAAACCACCAAAGACTTTTCCAACCAAGTCTTTTTCTATATTTGATAGCTTTCTCCAGTCATCCAAGTCATTTGACAAAGGAATACGTGTATCAAGCCAGAATTGCTCCGTCAGTTTTTCCCAAGTTGATTTGTCGATGACATCTTCGATGGCATTCCAGTTAATGGCTTTGTAGTAAGTTTCCATTTGAAATCTCTTTCTGTATTTAGTATTGTGATTTCACAATTACCTCTATTTTATCATAAATCTAGAGGAGTATTGTACAAAAAGTCGGAAGACCGACTTTTTTGTTTTTCCATAGTATAGATGCGTATTCCTGTTTAGTTTAGCAGGGTGAATGAATACTAATTTGAGAAAATGTAGTTTCCTCAAGCAAAGATTAAATCACACAGCTTTCACATTGGTTGGCACCGACTTCTCCACCGTCATCTGTAAAGGTACGGACGTAGTAGATAGACTTGATTCCCTTGTTAAAGGCGTAGTTGCGAAGGATAGACAAGTCACGTGTCGTTTGTTTATTTTCTTTCTTCCATTCGTAAAGACCTTTTGGAATGTCACTACGCATGAAGAGGGTGAGTGAAAGTCCTTGATCCACGTGCTCTGTTGCAGCAGCGTATACATCAATCACTTTGCGCATATCCATGTCGTAGGCAGAAGTGTAGTAAGGAATGGTTTCTGTTGACAAGCCAGCAGCAGGGTAGTATATTTTACCGATTTTCTTTTCTTGGCGTTCTTCGATACGTTGCGTAATTGGGTGGATAGAGGCAGAAACATCGTTGATGTAGCTGATCGAACCATTTGGAGCAACAGCTAGACGGTTTTGGTGGTAAAGACCATCTGCTTGGACCTTGTCACGAAGTTCAGCCCAGTCAGCAGCACTTGGGATAAAGACACCTTTGAAGAGTTCTTTAACACGGTCTGATTTTGGAATAAATTCGCCAGTTACATACTTGTCGAAGTAGCTTCCCTTAGCATAGTCTGATTTTTCAAAGTTGTGGAAGGTGATACCACGTTCACGCGCTATATTGTTTGATTCAACCAAAGTCCAGTAGTTCATAAGCATAAAGTAGATGCTAGTAAACTCAACAGACTCAGGTGACCCATATTCAATGAGTTGTTGTGCAAGGTAGCTGTGAAGTCCCATGGCACCAAGTCCAAAGGTGTGAGCTTGGCTATTTCCATGGTCAATCGTAGGCACAGCTACGATGTGTGAACTATCTGTAACGAAAGTTAAAGCACGAACCATAGCACGGATAGAACGACCAAAGTCAGGTGAAGTCATCATGTTGACCACGTTGGTTGAACCAAGGTTACATGAAACGTCCGTTCCCATTTGAAGGAATTCTTGAGCATCGTTGATCAAGCTTGGTTCTTGGACTTGAAGAATCTCAGAACACAAGTTACTCATGATAATCTTACCATCAATTGGGTTTGCACGGTTAGCAGTGTCGATGTTGACGACATAAGGGATAGCCAGACTCTTGTTGCAATTTAGAGATTTCAGTTTCCAAATCACGCGCCTTTGATTTTTTTGTTTTGCGGATATTTGGATTTGCGACCAATTCATCGTATTTTTTTCAGTGATGTCGATGTAGTTAAATGGCACACCGTATTCAAGCTCTACAGAGTATGGGCTGAAGAGGTACATTTCTTCATTTTTACGAGCTAGTTCGTAGAATTTATCTGGTACTACAACACCAAGCGAAAGGGTCTTAACACGAACTTTTTCATCGGCGTTTTCTTTTTTAGTTGAAAGAAAGGCGATGATATCTGGGTGAAAGACATTGAGGTAAACAACACCAGCGCCTTGACGTTGACCCAATTGGTTAGAGTAAGAGAAGCTATCTTCGAAAAGCTTCATAACAGGAACGACACCAGAAGCGGCTCCTTCGTAGCCTTTGATAGGTGCACCAGCTTCACGAAGGTTGCTGAGGGTAATTCCCACACCACCACCGATACGTGAAAGTTGAAGAGCAGAGTTGATCGAACGTCCGATAGAGTTCATATCATCTGTGACCTGAATCAAGAAACAAGATACCAACTCCCCACGGCGAGCACGTCCAGCATTCAAGAAGGAAGGAGTAGCAGGTTGGTAGCGTTGGTGGATGATTTCATTGGCAATATCGATTGCAACAGCTTCATTGCCATCAGCGAAATAAAGGGCGTTAAAGAAGACACGGTCTTCCATGCTTTCAAGATAATATTCACCATCATTAGTCTTTAAGGCGTATTGATTGTAAAACTTATAAGCTGCCATGAAAGACTTGAATTGGAAGTTTTGTTCTTTGATAAATTGATGCAATTCTTCCAAAAATTCTGGACGGTATTTCTTGATAAAGGCTGTTTCGATGTAGTTGTGTTCAATGAGGTAGTTGATTTTTATCCTTTGATTGAATCAAAAAAACCATAGTGTTTGGAACTACATTTTTCTTTAAAGAAAGGCATCCAAGGCTTCTTTATCTTTTATGAAGCATGATTTGTCCATTAACAGGACGGTTGATTTCGTTATTGAGACGGAAGTAAGTCACGTCCTCAAGATGTTTTAATCCCATAAAATTTCCCTTATCTAATTACAAAAGAAAGGCTTCTAAGTTAGCCCTAGAAGCAGTTTCTTCTGGATGATGTACTAAGATTATGCTAATTGTTTTCAGTTTTTCCTGGTTGGAAACCCTGAAAAGACTTCAGTTGGTGTTTGATAACAGGAGCTGCGCTGAAACCGAGCTCTTTAACCTGATCGATGTACTCAGGTTGCTCATCAAGATTGATTTCACGATAAGCGACATTATTACTGTCCAAGAAACGCTTGGTCATCTTACATTGAACACAGTTGTTTTTAGAATAAACGGTTACCATTGTGTAACTCCTCTTTCAAAAATTTAGATTACTATCTTAGTATATCAGAAAATAAATTTTTTTGTCAATGATTTGAAAACTAAATATAGTGGTCTATTTTTTTCTACATCAAACCTCAACAAAAGCACAATATGTAGTGTTTGTTTTTGTAAAATGATGATAATTATCCTATAAGTTTGTTTTTTTGAAAAAAACTATATCCTGTGTTTTTGTTATCTAGAATAGAAGATTTTCAGCAAGTTATCTGAAAGGAAATCGAATAAATCCCATAAAATGCTTGAAAAAAATCCTAGAAGATGATATAATACCAAATTGTAAGGGTTATCACATATAACTCAAAAAAGAAAGAACAAAAGGAGAGTCAAACTATGGCTTCTAAAGATTTCCACGTAGTGGCAGAAACAGGTATTCACGCACGTCCAGCAACATTGTTGGTACAAACTGCTAGCAAATTTGCTTCAGATATCACTCTTGAGTACAAAGGTAAATCAGTTAACCTTAAATCAATCATGGGTGTTATGAGTCTTGGTGTTGGCCAAGGTGCTGACGTAACTATCTCAGCTGAAGGTGCAGATGCAGATGACGCTATCGCTGCAATCTCAGAAACAATGGAAAAAGAAGGATTGGCATAAGGAAAATGACAGAAATGCTTAAAGGAATCGCGGCATCTGACGGTGTTGCAGTTGCAAAAGCATATCTACTCGTTCAACCGGATTTGTCATTCGAGACTGTTTCAGTCGAAGATACAAACGCAGAAGAGGCTCGTTTGGATGTAGCTCTTGAAGCTTCTCAAAACGAGCTTTCTCTATCCGTGAGAAAGCTGTAGGTACGCTTGGTGAAGAAGCGGCTCAAGTTTTTTTGACGCTCATTTGATGGTTCTTTCTGACCCAGAATTGATTGGTCAGATTAAAGAAACAATCCGTGCTAAGAAAGTCAATGCTGAAGCAGGTCTTAAAGAAGTGACTGACATGTTCATCACTATCTTTGAAGGCATGGAAGACAACCCATACATGCAAGAACGTGCAGCGGATATCCGCGACGTGACAAAACGTGTATTGGCAAACCTTCTTGGTAAGAAATTGCCAAACCCAGCTTCTATCAATGAAGAAGTAATCGTGATTGCGCATGACTTGACACCATCTGATACAGCTCAATTGGACAAAAACTTTGTAAAAGCTTTTGTAACAAACATCGGTGGACGTACAAGCCACTCAGCTATCATGGCACGTACACTTGAAATTGCAGCTGTATTGGGAACAAATAACATCACTGAAGTAGTGAAAGACGGTGATATCCTTGCCGTTAACGGAATTACTGGTGAAGTGATTATCAACCCAACAGATGAACAAGCGGCAGAATTTAAAGCAGCTGGTGAAGCTTATGCTAAACAAAAAGCTGAATGGGCACTTTTGAAAGATGCTCAAACAGTGACTGCTGACGGTAAACACTTCGAGTTGGCTGCTAACATCGGTACTCCAAAAGACGTTGAAGGTGTTAACAACAACGGTGCAGAAGCTGTTGGACTTTACCGTACAGAGTTCTTGTACATGGATTCTCAAGACTTTCCCAACAGAAGACGAACAGTATGAAGCATACAAGGCTGTTCTTGAGGGAATGAATGGTAAACCAGTGGTTGTTCGTACAATGGATATCGGTGGAGATAAGGAACTTCCTTACTTCGATATGCCACATGAAATGAACCCATTCCTTGGATTCCGTGCCCTTCGTATCTCTATTTCTGAAACTGGAGATGCAATGTTCCGTACACAAATCCGTGCTCTTCTTCGTGCTTCTGTTCATGGTCAATTGCGTATCATGTTCCCAATGGTTGCCCTTTTGAAAGAATTCCGTGCAGCCAAAGCAGTTTATGAAGAAGAAAAAGCAAACCTTCTTGCTGAAGGTGTTGCAGTTGCGGATGATATCCAAGTTGGTATCATGATTGAAATCCCTGCAGCAGCGATGCTTGCAGACCAATTTGCAAAAGAAGTAGACTTCATGTCAATTGGTACAAAACGACTTGATCCAATACTCAATGGCAGCAGACCGTATGAACGAGCAAGTTTCATACCTTTACCAACCATATAACCCATCAATCCTTCGCTTGATCAACAACGTTATCAAGGCAGCTCACGCTGAAGGTAAATGGGCTGGTATGTGTGGTGAGATGGCTGGTGATCAAAAAGCTGTTCCACTTCTTGTCGGAATGGGCTTGGATGAGTTCTCTATGTCAGCAACATCAGTCCTCCGTACACGTAGCTTGATGAAGAAATTGGACACTGCTAAGATGGAAGAGTACGCTAACCGTGCCCTTACAGAGTGTTCAACAATGGAAGAAGTACTTGAACTTCAAAAAGAATACGTTAACTTCGATTAATGTCATTAACCTTGTAACCTAGTTGCAAGGTTTTTTTGACGTATTTTAGAAAAGTATGATCCTGTAAAGTCTACTTTTCAATGGAACAGAGGCATGATATAATAAGGGGAAACAAATAGAATAAGAGAGAAACCATGTCTAAAGAAATTGATATTGAGTATTACCACCAGCTAGCCTTACAAAAGCAGAAGGAGCATCGAAAAGTTTTAGCCAATTTAAAGAAAAAGCCACCAAAAAATCTAGATAAGATAGCCCAGCAGATTCACCAAGAAGTCTTTGCGGAGATTGATTGTACGGCCTGTGCTAACTGTTGCAAGACATTGGGGCCTGACTTTAAAGAAGCGGATATTACACGAATCGCCAAGTATTTTAAGATGAAATTACCTGCTTTTGAAGCAGAGTTTTTGCAGGTAGATGAAGATGGGGATAAGGTTTTTAAATCCATGCCTTGTCCCTTTCTAGGAGGAGATAATCTCTGTTCCATCTATGATGTTCGTCCAAAGGCCTGTCGTGAATTCCCCCATACAGACCGTAAAAAGATCCATCAAATCAACCATTTGACGATTAAGAATACCTTGACCTGTCCAGCAGCCTATCTCTTTGTTGAGAAATTAAAGGATAAGTTATAGAGATTTAAAGGATAAAAAATTTCTAATAATAACTAGCAATATGAAGGGAGAACTCTGTGCCTAGACCGAAAACAAAAGAGGAGCTAATGCTGGCCTCTAAGGAAAATTATGAAAAGCTTAACCTCTTCATCTCTCAATTAAGTGAAGATGAGTTACAGACTCCATTTGATTTTTCAAAAGACCAAAAGAAAAAAGAAGCGCACTGGAAAAGAGATAAAAATCTAAGAGATGTTCTGATCCATCTCTATGAATGGCAGCAGTTACTGTTGACTTGGGTACATTCTAATCAAAAAGGTCACGAAAGACCTTTTCTTCCTGAACCTTATAATTGGAAAACTTATGGAGAAATGAATGTCGTTTTTTGGAAGAAGCACCAGAAAACCTCCTTAGAAGAAGCGACTAGACTCCTAGAACAATCACATAGAGAGGTTTTAGAGTTGATAGAAGGGTTTTTAGCAATGACGAACTCTTTACCAAAGGTGTCTATAAGTGGACGGGAGGGACAAGTCTAGGTTCCTACTTTGTCAGTAGCACGTCCAGTCACTATGATTGGGCTCTGAAAAAAATCAAAGCACATCAGAAGAATTGTAAGGGATAGATGGCCTATTTGAAATGGCAAGAATGAGTTCTTTTAAAAGTAAGATAAAAACAAAGGGCCATCAAGTGATGTAGCCCTTTTGAGTTATACAAGCAAATTACCATGCAAAAGCTGTCGTTGGAGCATTGAGCGCTTCTAACCACTGTTTATTTTTTACGGGGCAAAGAGTTACGGATATACCTGCCATATCCAAACTAGTCATAAATGTTCCTGATTTTATAAAGGTAATAGTGACTCCTTCAATTTCTAAGAGTTGAAGGAGATCATTGATAAATATGCCCATTTCTAAGTTACTGGTAGTACCTAGATTATTTACAAGCAATATAAATTGATCACCTTTTTTCCAATGATAGTGCAATTTTAATTTGCTTATAATTTCATTTGCAAGGATTTCCGATGATTGGAATGGGACGATACGATAGCCTTCTTCGCCATGTATCCCAATACCATAAGAAATATTTCCTTCTTCCAAGTTAAATAGTGGAAGGGTGGCTTGGGGGAGACTAGCAGATTTCGTTGCAAAGCCAATTGTTGCGATTTCGGGAGCAAGTTGATGACCTAAATCAGTTAGTTGCTCGATGTCGGCACCATTCTGAGCTGCATATCCTAGAACTTTATGAAGTAAAATAGTCCCTGCAAGCCCTCTTCCTCTAATTTGAAATCTATTGTGAGGTTCAATTGAAATATCGTCGTGTGCTAGACTATAGCCAACTTTAATTCCTTCTTTTCTAGCAGTGTTAATGGCCGAGCTAAATTCTTTGATGTCTGCTTCGAAATTTTTTACAATGATGAAGACACCTTGTCCATTATTTAAAAAACGAATGGACTCTAAGATTTCATTTCTTGTAGGTGGAGTAAATAATTGGCCATAGATAGCAGCGGTAAGCATTCCTTCTCCCACATATCCAATATGAGCAGGTTCATGACCTGAACCTCCACCCGACAATATTGGAACCTGATGAGGATTTCGATTTTTTTGATAGACTAATGGTAAGGTAGGGTGTTTTTCTAATTCAGGATGACTGCTGACAGTTGCTGAAAATGTAACTTGAAATAATTTTTCTGTTTATGATTTGAAATAAATGTCATTGTGGTCTCTTTCCAATAATTGTCATGATTAGAAAGTCTGGTTGTGGAACTGGACTTTTTTTATTGACGTAAGCCTTCACGATTTCTGCTAGAGCATGTGAATGATAGTCTAACAAAAAACAAGTATAAGCAGATGAATCGATATCAATCTGACCGTATTCTTTTAAAATTTTTGATACAAGCAAGCGACAGTAGCTGATAAAGTGGTCATAGAAGTTATTTTTGCCCTTGAATATCAAAAAAAGTTGAATATAAAAAGTCACGCTCTTGTTCGAAATAAAAAAATAATTCTTGTAATAGTTTTTGCCCTGAAATGAAGTCCAAGTTATTGGTGATATACTCGGTTAAGTCATTTTCAAATATCCAGTCTAGCAGTTCATATTTGTCAAGAAAGTGATTATAAAAGGTCTGTCTACGAATGCCAGCTGATTCCATGATATCTACAATAGAGATTTTATCAAATTCTCTAGTAGCTAATAGGTCTCTAAATGCCTTGGCAATCCGTTTTTTTGTAATAAGTGATGATGCCATAGGAAGCCTTTCTTTTACTTACTTCATTTTACCAAAAAAATGTTTTTTTAAACGGGTTTAAAAGGGGACAAATAATAGAATCTGTCCCTTATCAGCCAGCAATAAAAAATATATAATGAAAGCGAAAACAAAGGTACATGCCGAAAGGAGTTTCTCATGAAAAAAATTATAAATGAACCGACACAAGTTGTTGATGAAATGTTGCAGGGATTGTCATTCATGCATGATGACTTGGTAGAACGCTTAGATGGTTTTGATGTCATCGTTAGAAAGGCAGAAAAGACAGGAAAAGTTGGACTCATTTCAGGTGGAGGTTCAGGACATGAACCAAGTCATGCTGGATTTGTAGGAGATGGAATGTTGTCTGCTGCCATTTGTGGAGCAGTCTTCACTTCACCTACTCCGGACCAAATTTTAGAAGCCATTAAGGCAGCTGATGAAGGTGCTGGAGTTTTCATGGTCATCAAGAACTATTCTGGTGACATTATGAACTTTGAAATTGCACAAGAACTTGCTGAAATGGAAGGTATTGATGTAGCAAGTGTTGTAGTCGATGATGATATTGCTGTTGAAAATAGTCTCTATACCCAAGGTCGTCGAGGTGTTGCAGGTACTATATTAGTCCATAAAATTTTGGGTGATGCGGCTCGTTCTGGTAAATCATTAGCTGAAATGAAGGACTTGGCCGACAAACTTGTCTTAGAAATTAAAACAATTGGCTTAGCTCTATCTGGCGCTACTGTTCCAGAAGTTGGGAAACCAGGTTTTGTTCTAGAAGATGATGAATTTGAATATGGAGTTGGTATTCACGGTGAGCCAGGATATAAAAAAGAGAAAATGCAACCTTCAGCACAATTGGCCTCAGAATTGGTTGAGAAACTATCTGAAGGTTTCCAACTTAAAGATGGTGAACGCTATGGCCTTCTCATTAATGGTTTAGGAAGCACTCCTCTTATGGAACAATACGTATTTGCAAATGATGTGGCTAAATTACTTCATGAAAAAGGTGTTCAGTTAGCATTTAAGAAAATTGGAAACTATATGACTTCAATCGATATGGCTGGTTTGTCATTAACATTGATTCGATTGGCAGATGATGAGTGGTTGGATGCTCTAAATGCAGCTGTTACTACACCAGCTTGGTAAAACTCAAGGAGGAAATGTCGCATGAATGTTGAACAAGCTCTTGAATGGATGAAGCTTTTTAATGAAAAGATTCAAGAACAGAAAGATTACCTTAGTGAGTTAGACACTCCTATAGGAGATGGAGACCACGGTGGAAATATGGCGCGTGGAATGGCTGCAGTTATGGAAAACTTAGAAGGAAAGCAATTTGAGACCAGCAGTGATGTTTTTAAACTTGTCTCAATGCAACTACTGAGTAAGGTAGGCGGTGCTTCTGGTCCCTTGTATGGCTCTGCTTTTATGGGAATGTCCAAGGCTGATTCTAATTCGAAAATAGAGGAAATCTTACAAAGCGGTTTGGATATGATTGTCAAACGTGGGAAAGCAGAAGTTGGAGAAAAGACAATGGTTGATGTTTGGACTCCTGTTATTGCTGCCTTGTCTGCTGGTCAATTGACTCAAGAGGTTATTGATAAGGTAGTGAATGCTACCAAAGATTTACTTGCATCTAAAGGAAGGGCATCTTATGTAGGAGAACGTTCTCTTGGACATATTGATCCTGGATCATTTTCATCAGGATTACTCTTTACTGCTCTTTTAGAAACTGGGGTGGTTTAATGGGAAGTATTGGTCTTGTTATCGTTTCACATTCCAAAAACATTGCAGAAGGTGTTGTTGAACTGATTAGTGAAGTAGCTAAAGATGTTCCAATTACTTATGTAGGAGGAACCGAAGATGGAGGAATTGGAACAAGTTTTGATCAAGTAGATAGGGTTGTTTCTGAAAATCCAGCAGATACTTTACTTGCCTTTTTTGACCTAGGTTCTGCTAAAATGAACTTAGAAATGGTGGCTGATTTCAGTGATAAAAGTATCAGGGTCAATAGGGTTCCAATCGTAGAAGGTGCCTATACTGCAGCTGCTCTTCTTCAGGCTGGTGCAGAACTGTCAGTTATTCAAACACAATTGTCGGAGCTTGAAATCAATAAATAAGGAATTTTACTATAACTCTTTTTATAGGTGGGCTATTGATGATCTCAACTATCAAATTTTAAGTAAATAATTTCAAAATCAGAAAGGGATTGCTTTGGGCAGTTCCTTTTTAATGTAAAAGGAGTAGAATCATAGCGTTTCTAAATTGTGAATCATTCAAAACTGATTGTGATAGGACTATTCTAACTTTAGAATCCTTCAAAAATTAACATTTAAGGCTATCAATGGCTTAGAATAGTGCGAAAACATTTAGTTTATAGGAATTCTAGGTCTAGGATTACATGGATATTTATGAAGTTAGGGTGTTCGATAGATAGAATTGTTCTATTCTGAAAGATTTGAGCTGTCAATCTTCTAGAATAGTAGTTTGCCAATGAATTTTGTTGAAAGATTCCTTGTTTTATGATAGTCTAAAGTAAAAGAAAGCCCTACCATTATATTTGTATCTTTAATCTGACTTGGTTTAGGTCTAGAAGAGGGATAGATATTTTGGATCTCCAAATAATAATTATATTTTCACTTGCAAAAAATGTACTTCAACTTTAACTAATGTAAAAGAAGAAAAGATCATGAAACGTTTATGACTTGTTGGAAAGAGAATGTGAACTAAAAATAGATTTAGGAGTAGGTAGATGAGTAATCTAGAGTCAATTCGTAAAGCGCATATCATCGTGTGGGGTGCCTATCTATTTTTATCATTAAGGGCGCCGCTAATTAGTAGCACAGAGTATTTCTTGCTTATTTTTTTAGCATTTCTCTATTCAATAGTATCGTTACCTATATACTCTGTGAAGAATAAAATAGTGTCCATTTGTTTGGCGATAAACTCGATTCTGTTAATGAGTTTCCCGATTTTAATCAATAAATATTTCCCAGGAAACGTTTCTACTTATATCGTATTAATCAGTATTTTTATCCTGGAGTTCTTAATCTTTAATAAACTTGGTAAAGATTTTGATACTAGACTAGCTAGCGAGTATAGGAAAATTAGTCAGTTTAAAAGTAAGATGTCTCAATCTCTTTGGATAAAATATTTAGAGATTTCTAGTTTTATATTAACTATATTTCCATTTATTCTTCATGGTACAGTTGATAATCGTGTATTGACTCTTATCTTTTTTGATAAAAAAATTTGTGTAGATACTACGATAAAGATTCTATTAAACAGAATTTTTTTAAGACAAGTAAGGTAATGAAAAGGAGGATATTTTTCTCTTTTTGTACTAGATTTGATTGTCTATATTTTTTTAGGTTATGTTTTAGTGATACAAAAAGACGAATATCTGTTTTCAATTCTACTAATTTTTTTCTAATTTTTTTCACTTCCCTTTATTAGAGAAAAAGAGTATGAGTTATTTAAAAAAATAAGAAGTAATATAAATTGAAAATATACAAGGGATTCTTCTTTTTAAAAACACAATATCGAAGCAATTGTTTGTCTTAAAAAGCTGATTATTTGGATGAATATCGTCTTTTTACTTTTTAATCATAGCAATAATGATTTATGCAAAATTAAAAAAAGATAAGGGTACTGTAAAAATTATGATGCGTAAACTAATTATTTTCTTACTAATGCTCTCTTTTTTAGGCTTGTGGTTAGAGTTGCATGTCTTAGTGAATAACTTGCCATTGAATTTGGAAATTCCCCTTGATTTTTTGTTATCAGTATGGGTCTTACTTTCTGTAGCTTGATTTTTCTCAAAAAAATAGTTTTTAGACCTAGTATATACATTGAAAGATTTATACAAGAAAAGAGGCTTTTATTACGATTTTTTTCCCTTTATTTTTTTATAAAAAAAGGAAAAAAAGTTAATGTGAGATTCTCGCCCTATTTTTTTCATTTCATCGTAAAAGTTTGTTGCCTGATGATTTGAAATCTAGAATTATATGGAGTTTTATTCTTGAAATAGTCATTATAGCAGCCTTTGTTTTTAAAATGCCTATTGTTCTAATTGTGCTTATAACAATATTTTTTTGGCCTATAATGGATATCAATCATCTCATTTTTAATAAGACGGAATTTCTTTTCAATCAAAATAAATGGCAAAAAGAAGATTCGTTTGACAGGTATTTGACCAATACGTTAAAGGATAAAATACAAAAATCAGAGCTAACTTATTCTGATCTAATGTCTCTTCAGCTGTATGATGCGATTAACCAATCTACCTTTTTAACGGAGAGTGAACTCTTTGAAGAGATATTTAAAAAAATCGAATATTCTCAGAACACCCTTCTGTGTACAGGTCTTGTCGAGTTACTACTGTATGAGATTTCTATTAGTAACAATAACAACTGGCCAGAAAAGGTTGATCAAATTAGAATGCAACTTATTAGAATCAATCAATTAGATTTTTTCTATTATACAAGTTGCTTAAGGCAAAATTTTGATTTCTGTATGAATAGAGAATATGCCAAGATGAAATCACGAAGAATATTGATTAGTAATAAGAAGATAATCTAGATTCATCCTGTTCGTACAACAAATGAAATAATTTCAACTAATTAGGTTTGCAAATCTGTTCATCTATAGAATATGATTATGCAAAAAAGTATCTTATCTAGGTAATGAAGAGATGTGTCTCTTAATGAAGTATCATCTCTACACAAGGGATTGCTTTCTTTTTGGAGAAACGTTGCACTGAATGGAGCACTTACTTATTTTATGAGGATAGAAGATGATTCGACTAAGTGATAAAGTTAGACTAATATTTGCTCTTTTAGGAGTAAGTTCCATATTGGTTAGTATGTATCTTATACCTTTTATTAAAACTGAGAATAAATTTTGGGAAATACTTTTATTTATATTAGGTGTATTGCTAATTGGAATTGAGTTACTAAATTCCCCAAAAAAATTAAATTTTAGAATAGTATTAGTGAGTAGGTAATCATTTATTGATTGGATTTTTTTAATGCTATTTATGAATGGAATGGGATGGAAAAAGTGACAATAAATTAAGAACAGGATGATAGTATTATGATGGTTATTTTAATTTTGATGATTGTGGTGTTTCTGTATTATGTAATTACAGAGTATTTTCAGAATAGTTATATTGACTGTATACTATTTCTAACATTGCTGATTTCTCATTTGATATGGGATTACTATTTTTTGCCCATTGAAGTCTTAATAGCATTAAGTGGAGTAAATTTGTTGTCAAGATTTTTCAAAAAAAAAGAGAAGTCAATAGATTTGCTAGTGGATTACTAAGATGAAAGGTAAAATTGGAATATTTAAAATGAAACATTTTTTTGCAGGAATTGGTGAGATAAGATTTATTAGTTATCTATTGTCTCTATGTGTAGGACTAGCCCCTCTTTTTCATATCTATGTAATAGGCTCTGAAATGAGTTTTGTGAAAATAGTGTTATCTATTTTGGGAATTATATTTGTTTGTATTTTAACTATTGCTCGAATTTATAGAAGATTTTTCTATAATTCACTAGAATAGCATGGGTTAGTTAATCCATTAGAACTATTATTCTTTGTGATACTATACCACTTTTAAGTTTTTACATTAAACAACCGAATGAAGTGAAACTTGTTTATCTTAGAAAGGAAAACTCTCAAATTGTCCTACAAATTTCTACTCTTCGACCTCGACCACACTCTTCTTGATTTTGATGCTGCTGAGGATGTGGCTCTAACGCAACTCCTAAAAGAAGAAGGAGTTGTGGATATTCAGGCCTACAAAGACTTTTACGTTCCCATGAACAAGGCTCTCTGGAAGGACTTGGAGCAAAAGAAAATCAGTAAACAAGAGCTGGTTAACACGCGCTTTTCTCGTTTATTTTCTCATTTTGGACAGGAAAAAGACGGTAGTTTTCTAGCCCAGCGTTACCAATTTTACCTAGCCCAGCAGGGGCAAACACTATCGGGCGCTCATGAACTCTTAGACAGCCTTATCGAGCGAGATTATGATCTATATGCTGCGACAAATGGCATTACTGCCATTCAAACAGGGCGTTTGGCTCAATCTGGACTAGCACCTTATTTCAATCAAGTCTTTATCTCTGAACAGTTGCAAACACAAAAGCCTGATGCTCTCTTTTATGAAAAGATTGGCCAACAGATTGCAGGTTTTAGCAAAGAAAAGACGCTGATGATTGGAGATTCTCTAACTGCTGACATTCAAGGTGGCAATAATGCTGGGATAGACACTATCTGGTACAACCCTCATCACCTCGAAAATCACACACAAGCTCAGCCGACTTACGAAGTTCATTCTTACCAAGACTTGCTGGATTGTTTAGATAAACTGTAAAAAGTGGTTTCCATAGCCACTTTTTGCTATAATAGAGGCAGTAAAAACGAAGGAGTCGGCTATGGAACACTCGTCTTGGCATGCTTTGATTAAGGAGCAATTACCTGAGGGTTATTTCGGGAAAATCAATCAGTTTATGAATCAGGTCTATGCTCAGGGGACTGTTTATCCGCCCAAGGAAAAGGTTTTTCAGGCTCTCTTGACAACACCGCTTGAAGACGTTAAGGTGGTGATTCTAGGGCAAGATCCCTATCACGGGCCAGGTCAAGCGCAGGGCATGAGTTTTTCTGTACCTGATTCTATCCCAGCTCCGCCATCCTTGCAAAATATCTTGAAAGAATTGTCAGATGATATCGGGGTCAAGAAATCTCATGATTTGACAGCTTGGGCTGAGCAAGGAGTCTTGCTTCTTAATGCTTGTTTGACAGTTCCTGCTGGACAGGCCAATGGTCATGCTGGTCAGATATGGGAGCCTTTTACCGATGCTGTGATTCAGGTGGTCAATCATCTAGATAGACCAGTCGTTTTTGTACTCTGGGGAGCTTATGCACGCAAGAAGAAGGCCCTAGTTACCAATCCTCGTCACTTGATTATCGAATCAGCCCATCCCAGTCCTTTGTCAGTTTATAGAGGATTTTGGGGTTCCAAGCCTTTTTCCAAGGCTAATGCATTCTTAAAAGAGACGGGACAAGAGCCAATCGATTGGCTTAGATAAGGAGAAAATATGCCTCAGTTAGCGACGATTTGCTACATTGATAACGGGAAAGAACTGCTCATGCTCCACCGTAATAAGAAGCCAAATGATGTCCATGAAGGGAAATGGATTGGTGTAGGTGGTAAGCTAGAGAGAGGAGAGACGCCTCAGGAATGCGCAGCGCGTGAAATCCTCGAAGAAACAGGGCTAAAAGCTAAGCCTGTTCTAAAAGGTGTCATCACTTTTCCTGAATTTACACCAGATTTAGACTGGTATACCTATGTTTTTAAAGTGACGGAGTTCGAGGGTGACTTGATTGACTGCAATGAGGGAACGCTAGAATGGGTTCCCTATGACGAGGTTTTGAGTAAGCCGACTTGGGAAGGTGACCATACCTTTGTTGGGTGGCTTTTAGAGGATAAACCCTTCTTTTCAGCCAAGTTTGTTTATGATGGGGATAAATTGTTGGATACCCAAGTTGATTTCTATGAATAAAGGAGAAAGCAGATGCTACTAATCAAAAATGGTCGTGTAATGGATCCCAAGTCTGGTTTGGATCAAGTGTGTGATGTCTTAGTTCAAGATGGGAAAATTGTCCAAATTGCGCCTGAGATTAAAGAAGAAGGAGCAGAGATGATTGATGCTACAGGTCTTGTAGTTGCTCCTGGCTTGGTCGATATCCATGTGCATTTCCGTGAACCTGGTCAAACTCATAAGGAAGATATTCACACAGGTGCTCTTGCAGCCGCTGCAGGTGGTTTTACTACTGTCGTTATGATGGCTAATACTAGTCCAACTATCTCAGATGTTGAGACTTTGCAAGAAGTTCTCCAGTCAGCTGCCAAAGAGAAGATCAATGTCAAGACGGTAGCGACCATTACTAAAAATTTTAATGGACAAGATGTGACTGACTTTAAGGCACTCTTAGAATCAGGTGCGGTTGGTTTCTCTGATGACGGTATTCCACTTGAAAGTAGTAAAGTTGTCAAGGAAGCCATGGAAGAAGCCAAAAAGCTTAATACCTTTATTAGTCTTCATGAGGAAGATCCAGGATTGAACGGTGTTCTTGGGTTTAATGAAAATATTGCTAAAGAGCATTTCCATATCTGCGGTGCGACTGGGGTGGCTGAATACGCTATGATGGCGCGTGATGTCATGATTGCCTATGCAACTAAGGCCCATGTTCACATCCAGCACTTGTCAAAGGAAGAAAGTGTTAAAGTAGTGGAGTTTGCCCAAGGGCTAGGTGCGCAAGTCACAGCAGAAGTAGCGCCACAGCATTTCTCCAAGACCGAAGCACTCCTATTGACACAAGGTAGCAATGCTAAGATGAATCCGCCGCTTCGTTTGGAATCAGACCGTCGTGCCGTTATCGAAGGCCTCAAATCAGGCGTCATCACAGTTATCGCAACTGACCACGCGCCTCACCATGCGGATGAGAAAAACGTCGAGGATATTACCAAAGCACCATCTGGCATGACTGGCTTAGAAACATCTCTTTCCCTCGGATTGACTTATTTGGTGGAAGCTGGGGAGTTGAGCTTGATGGAATTACTCGGAAAGATGACATACAACCCAGCCAAGCTTTATAACTTTGAAGCAGGTTACTTGGCTGAGAATGGTCCAGCAGATATCACTATTTTTGACGCTAAGGCTGACCGCCTTGTGGACTCCCATTTTGCTTCCAAAGCAACTAATTCACCATTTATCGGTGAAGCCTTAAAAGGGCAGGTTAAATACACCATCTGTAAGGGACAAATCGTCTATCAAAACTAGGTGGGAGTCTGCTCTGTAAACAAAAAGAATAGAGAGCCTATATGTACCAGACTCATCATTTTAAAGACAAATTTATCTTATTTTTAAAGATATTTTTCCCTATCCTGATTTATCAATTTGCCAATTATTCTGCCTCCTTTGTTGATACGACTATGACTGGCCAATACAATACCATGGACTTGGCTGGTGTGTCTATGGCAACCAGTATCTGGAATCCTTTCTTTACATTCCTAACAGGAATTGTGTCAGCCTTGGTGCCTATCATTGGTCACCATCTTGGTCGAGGCAAAAAGGAAGAAGTGGCGTCTGATTTTTATCAGTTCATTTATCTGGCCTTGGGTCTATCTGTGGTCTTGCTGGGGATGGTAATTTTCCTGGCACCACTAATCTTGAATCATCTTGGACTAGAAGCACCAGTGGCGGCAGTAGCAGTTCGTTATCTTTGGTTTTTATCTATCGGCATTATCCCCCTGTTGCTCTTTAGTGTCATTCGCTCTTTGCTGGATTCGCTGGGGTTGACCAAGCTGTCCATGTATCTCATGCTTTTGTTGCTTCCCTTGAACAGTGGATTTAACTACCTCTTGATTTTCGGAGCCTTTGGTGTTCCAGAACTGGGAGGTGCTGGCTCTGGTTTAGGTACGTCTTTGGCCTACTGGGTCTTACTGGGTATTTCTGTTCTGGTTTTATTTAAACAGGAGAAGCTCAAAGCCCTACATCTTGAGAAACGAATTCCACTTAATATGGATAAAATCAAGGAAGGAGTTCGATTGGGTCTGCCTATTGGGGGGACTGTCTTCGCGGAAGTAGCTATCTTTTCCGTGGTTGGTTTGATTATGGCTAAGTTCTCATCCTTGATTATCGCTAGTCACCAGTCAGCTATGAACTTTTCAACTCTCATGTACGCCTTTCCTATGAGTATCTCATCGGCTATGGCTATTGTCGTTTCCTATGAAGTGGGAGCCAAGCGATTTGATGATGCGAAAACCTATATTGGTCTAGGAAGATGGACAGCCCTTATTTTTGCAGGCTTCACCTTATCTTTCCTTTACATTTTTAGAGGAAATGTGGCCAGTCTTTATGGTAACGATCCAGAATTTATCGATTTGACAGCGCGCTTTTTGACTTATAGTCTTTCTTCCAGCTAGCAGATACCTTTGCGGCACCGCTTCAGGGAATTTTGCGGGGTTATAAGGATACAGTGATTCCTTTTTACCTTGGTTTGGTTGGTTATTGGGGAGTAGCAATCCCAGTTGCTATGGCATTTGATTCCCTAACAGATTTAGGAGCTTATTCTTACTGGATCGGATTGATTATTAGTCTAATTGTGAGTGGGGTCCTCTACCGTTGGCGTTTAATTGTGATTATGAAGAGATTTGAATCTTTAGCAAAATCTAAAAGATAAAAAAGTTTGTGAAAAAAATATTCTTAATAAGAAAATCCCTTATTCCTATGGGGTTTTCTTTTTCATTTTGTGAATTTTCTTTAGAAAAACTTTGACAGTATTTGCCAAAAACGGTACAATAGTAAGGTAAGAAGAAACTTAGAAAGGCAAGAAGATGTCAACTTTAGATAAAAATCTTTTGCTAGAGATGTTCCGTAAGATGGAAGAAATCCGTCGTATGGACTTAAAAATTGCGCAATTAGTAAAGAAAGGGAAAGTGCCAGGAATGACGCACTTTTCTGTTGGAGAAGAGGCAGCTAACGTGGGTGCTATGTTAGCTCTCAACCCAGATGATCTGATCACATCAAACCACCGTGGTCACGGACAAGCTATTGCCAAAGGAATTGACCTCAACGGAATGATGGCTGAAATCCTTGGTAAATACACTGGAACCTGTAAAGGTAAAGGTGGTTCTATGCATATCGCTGACCTTGATGCTGGTAACCTCGGTGCCAATGGTATCGTAGGTGGTGGTATGGGAATCGCTGTCGGTGCGGCCCTTAGTCAGCAAATGCAACATACTGGAAAAATTGTTGTCTGCTTCTTTGGAGATGGTGCGACCAACGAAGGTGTCTTCCACGAAGCGGTGAATATGGCTTCTATTTGGAAACTCCCAGTTATTTTCTACTGCATCAACAACGGTTATGGAATCTCTGCGGATATCAAGAAAATGACTAATGTAGAGCACATTCATCAACGTAGTGCTGCTTACGGAATTCCTGGAATGTTCATCGAAGATGGCAACAACGTTATCGATGTCTATGAAGGATTTAAGAAAGCTGTAGACCATGTTCGTGGTGGTAACGGACCAGTCTTGATTGAAAGTGTAACCTATCGCTGGCTTGGTCACTCATCATCTGACCCTGGTAAATATCGTACCCGTGAAGAAGTGGAATTGTGGAAACAAAAAGACCCGATCGAAAACCTTCGCAAGTACCTCATTGAAAACACTATTGCAAGTGCCCAAGAATTGGAAGAAATCCAAGCACAAGTCAAGGAAGCAGTAGAAGCTTCTGTTAAATTTGCAGAAGAAAGTCCATTTCCACCGCTTGAATCAGCATTTGAAGATATTTACGCAGACTAAGGAGAAAGAGATAAAATGGAAACAAAAACAATGTCGTTCCGTGACACCATTATCCTTGCTATGTCTGAGGAAATGCGTCGCGATGAAAATGTATTCTTGATGGGAGAAGACGTAGGTGTCTTCGGAGGAGACTTCGGTACTTCTGTCGGAATGCTCGAAGAATTTGGTCCAGAACGTGTCCGTGACTGTCCGATTTCTGAAGCTGCTATCTCTGGAGCAGCAGCCGGAGCAGCCATGACAGGACTTCGTCCAATCGTCGATATGACCTTCATGGATTTCTCGGTTATTGCCATGGACAATATTGTCAACCAAGCCGCTAAACACGTTATATGTTTGGTGGTAAAGGTCAGGTTCCAATGACAGTTCGATGTGCAGCTGGTAACGGTGTCGGTTCTGCAGCCCAGCACTCGCAATCACTAGAGTCTTGGTTTACTCACATTCCTGGACTTAAGGTTGTAGCTCCAGGTACGCCTGCAGACATGAAAGGACTTCTCAAGTCTTCTATCCGTGATAATAACCCTGTTATCATTCTTGAGTACAAGTCAGAATTTAACCAAAAAGGGGAAGTGCCAGTTGATCCAGACTACACGATTCCACTTGGAGTTGGGGAAATCAAACGTGAAGGTACAGATGTAACAGTTGTTACTTATGGAAAAATGCTTCGCCGTGTGGTTCAAGCTGCTGAAGAATTAGCAGAAGAAGGAATTTCTGTTGAGATTGTTGACCCACGTACCCTTGTTCCGCTTGATAAGGATATTATCATTAACTCAGTTAAGAAGACTGGTAAGGTTGTTCTGGTTAACGATGCCCACAAAACAAGTGGCTATATCGGTGAAATTTCAGCTATTATTTCAGAATCAGAAGCATTTGACTATCTAGATGCACCAATCCGTCGTTGCGCAGGAGAAGATGTGCCAATGCCTTACGCACAAAACCTGGAAAATGCAATGATTCCAACAGTTGAAAGCATCAAAGATGCCATCCGTAAAACATATAACAAAGAATAGAATTACATAAAATAAGTTATGTAAAATTATTGTTGTCTGTATCAAGAAGAGTTGGTTCGATAATAACCGACGGACGAAGGATTCAACAAGTCTAAAAGGATGACCGCTTGATAGCAGCAACCGTAGTAACTTGAGATACGTTTTGTATCCAAGTGATTTGAAGAGTTGCGACATGAGTGAGTCGAATCGATAATATTCGACGAATGAATTAGTAAGTATACTAGGTTGACCGCCTAATAGCGGCAACCGTAGCAACTTGAGATACGTGTTGTATCCAAGTTGCTTGTAGAGTTGAACACGGGCTAAAAGCTTGGAAAAAAGATAAATCTCCTTGGCTTCATCGAAGCCATCGTCGATTTCCTATTTTTCAGTCGCTTTTAACGCCCTTTGTATCATTTAATTGAATTCGGACGGAGGTCTGCGAAAAAAAGATAGATTTCCTTGTGTTCATCGAACACATCGTCAATCTCCTATTTTTTCATTGTCCTCTGCGTCCTTAATATCTTATATTCGAACACGGGCTAAAAGCTCGGAAAAAAGATAAATCTCCTTGGCTTCATCGAAGCCCGCGTCGATTTCCTATTTTTCAGTCGCTTTTAAACGCCCTTTGTATCATAAATAGAATTGGAGAGGTCATGGCTGATGACAAGCTAAGAGCGACTCCTGCGGCTAGAAAGTTAGCGGATGATCTAGGAATCAACCTCTACGACGTTTCTGGCTCAGGTGCAAACGGTCGTGTCCACAAAGAAGACGTGGAAACTTATAAAGACACAAATGTGGTTCGCATTTCGCCACTTGCAAAACGAATTGCCCTCGAACATAACATTGCTTGGCAGGAAATCCAAGGAACAGGTCATCGTGGCAAAATCATGAAGAAGGATGTTTTGGCCTTGCTTCCTGAAAATATCGAAAACGATACCATCAAGTCTCCTGCTCAGATTGAAAAAGTGGAAGAAGTTCCTGATAATGTAACACCATACGGTGAAATTGAACGCATTCCAATGACACCAATGCGTAAGGTTATTGCCCAACGTATGGTTGAATCTTACCTAACTGCTCCAACCTTCACGCTCAACTATGAAGTTGATATGACTGAAATGTTGGCTCTTCGTAAGAAGGTTCTTGAGCCAATCATGGAAGCAACTGGTAAAAAAACTACTGTAACAGACCTTCTTTCGCTTGCAGTTGTTAAGACTCTTATGAAACACCCATACATCAACGCTTCATTGACAGAAGATGGCAAGACCATTATCACTCATAATTACGTCAACCTTGCCATGGCAGTTGGAATGGATAATGGATTGATGACACCTGTTGTTTACAATGCGGAGAAGATGAGCCTTTCAGAACTGGTTGTAGCCTTTAAGGATGTTATTGGCCGTACCTTGGATGGTAAATTAGCTCCAAGCGAACTGCAAATTCAACATTTACTATCAGTAACTTGGGAATGTTTGGTGTTCAGTCCTTCGGTCCTATCATTAACCAACCCAACTCAGCTATCCTCGGGGTGAGCTCAACAGTAGAGAAACCTGTAGTCGTCAATGGTGAGATTGTCATTCGCCCAATCATGAGTCTTGGTTTAACAATTGATCACCGTGTTGTAGATGGTATGGCTGGTGCTAAGTTTATGAAAGACTTGAAAGAATTGATTGAAAATCCAATTTCAATGTTGATTTAAGAGCAAGAGTATTCATTTTTAAGATATAGATAAAGGAAGGAAGACATGGCCTTAGAAGTAATTATGCCAAAAGCCGGCGTGGATATGACAGAAGGACAAATCGTCCAATGGAATAAAAAAGTCGGAGAATTTGTAAAAGAAGGAGAAATCCTTTTGGAAATCATGACTGATAAAGTCAGCATGGAATTGGAAGCCGAAGAAGACGGATACTTGATTGCCATCCTCAAAGGAGATGGTGAAACTGTCCCTGTAACGGAAGTTATCGGCTATCTTGGTGAAGAAGGGGAAAATATCCCAACAGCTGGAGCAGCAGCGCCAGAAGCTAGCCCAGTACCTGCAGCAAGTGCTTCAAATGATGATGGTAAGAGCGATGATGCTTTTGATATCGTTGTGATTGGTGGAGGTCCTGCTGGTTATGTTGCAGCCATTAAAGCTGCCCAACTCGGTGGTAAGGTTGCCCTTGTTGAGAAATCTGAACTCGGTGGAACCTGCTTGAACCGTGGTTGTATTCCAACCAAGACCTACCTTCATAACGCTGAAATTATCGAAAACATCGGTCATGCTGCAAACCGTGGTATCGTCATCGAAAATCCAAGCTTCACTGTAGATATGGATAAACTCCTTGAAACCAAGTCCAAGGTTGTCAATACTTTGGTTGGTGGAGTTGCAGGTCTTCTTCGTAGCTATGGAGTTACTGTTCATAAGGGAATTGGTACCATCACTAAAGACAAGAATGTCTTGGTAAATGGTTCTGAATTGCTTGAAACCAAGAAAATCATACTTGCTGGTGGTTCAAAAGTCAGCAAGATCAATGTCCCTGGGATGGAATCTCCACTTGTCATGACCAGTGACGACATTCTTGAAATGAACGAAGTGCCAGAAAGTCTTGTTATCATCGGTGGTGGGGTTGTCGGCATCGAACTCGGTCAGGCCTTCATGACATTTGGTTCAAAAGTGACTGTTATCGAAATGATGGACCGTATCGTGCCAGCTATGGATGCAGAAGTGTCTAAGAATCTCCGCTTGATCCTTGAACGTAAAGGAATGACCATCTTGACTGGTACTAAACTGCAAGAAATCATTGAAGAAGATGGCAAACTCCGTATCAAAGTTGAAGGAAAAGACGATATTATCGCAAGCAAAGCCCTTCTTTCAATCGGTCGTGTGCCAGACCTTGAAGGTATTGGAGAGGTTGAGTTTGAATTGGATCGTGGCCGTATCAAGGTCAACGAATACATGGAAACTTCTGTTCCAGGTATTTACGCACCAGGTGACATCAACGGTACTAAGATGTTGGCTCACGCAGCCTTCCGTATGGGGGAAGTTGCCGCTGAAAATGCCCTTAAAGGAAATCATGCTGTTGCCAAGTTGAATTTGACTCCTGCAGCTATCTACACACTTCCAGAAGTAGCAGCAGTTGGTTTGACTGAAGAACAAGCCCGTGAGAAATATGATGTCCAAATCGGTAAATTCAACTTTGCTGCTAACGGTCGTGCCATTGCCTCAGATGCAGCTCAAGGTTTCGTAAAAGTCATTGCAGATAAGAAATACGGAGAAATTCTTGGTGTTCATATCATCGGTCCTGCAGCTGCAGAATTGATCAATGAAGCATCGAGCATTATCGAAATGGAAATTACTGTTGAAGAAATGCTGAAGACTATCCACGGACACCCAACCTACTCTGAAGTGATGTACGAAGCATTTGCGGATGTTCTAGGAATGGCTATCCATTCACCTAAGAAAAAATAAAACGAAGGTAGATTAGACTGGAAGGTTATTTCCAGTCTCTATCGTATAAGAAGGTATCTCATGAAATATATTATCAATCATTCAAACGACACCGCTTTTAATATCGCCTTGGAAGAATATGCCTTTAAACACCTTTTGGATGAGGATCAAATCTTCCTTCTTTGGATCAATAAACCATCTATCATTGTTGGTCGTCACCAGAATACCATCGAAGAAATCAACCGTGATTATGTTCGAGAAAATGGTATTGAGGTGGTCCGCCGTATCAGCGGTGGTGGAGCTGTTTATCACGATTTAAATAACCTCAACTACACCATCATCTCAAAAGAAGATGAAAACAAGGCTTTTGACTTTAAGAGCTTCTCAACTCCAGTTATCAATACCCTAGCTCAACTTGGTGTTAAGGCTGAATTTACAGGCCGTAACGACTTAGAAATCGACGGTAAGAAATTCTGTGGTAATGCCCAAGCCTATATCAATGGCCGTATCATGCACCACGGTTGCTTGCTCTTTGACGTTGATTTGTCAGTCTTAGTAAATGCCCTTAAGGTTTCAAAGGATAAATTTGAATCAAAAGGGGTGAAATCGGTTCGTGCTCGTGTCACCAATATTGTCAATGAATTGCCAGAAAAAATTACAGTTGAAGAATTCCGTGACTTACTCTTGGAATACATGAAAAAAGAGTATCCAGAGATGACTGAGTATGTATTCTCAGATGAAGAATTGGCTGAAATCAATCGAATCAAGGATACTAAGTTTGGTACTTGGGACTGGAACTATGGTAAATCACCTGAATTTAACGTCCGTCGTGGAACCAAATTCACTAGTGGTAAGGTTGAAGTCTTTGCTAATGTTACTGAATCAAAAATCCAAGACATCAAGATTTATGGGGATTTCTTTGGTATTGAAGATGTTGCTGCAGTAGAAGATGTCCTTCGTGGCATCAAATACGAACGCGAAGATGTTCTTAATGCCTTAGAAACTATTGATATTACAAGATACTTTGCTGGTATTAGCCGTGAAGAAATCGCTGAAGCGGTAGTTGGATAAATCAAAAAGAAGTTGGTTGTAGGACCAGCTTCTTTTTTTAAAATCATATATTACATAATTTATTTTATGTATTTTATAAACTATCCAGAGCATTCTTTTGTTCATCGTTGACGATATGGGTATAGAGGTCAGTGACTTGTGTACTGGCATGTCCTAGCTGATGGCTGACCAAAACTTGCGATTTGGTTGCATCATAGAGCCTGGTTGCTAGGGTATGTCGTAGTTTGTGGGGGGTTACACGCACTTTGAAGTCCTCAGAGTACTTAGCAACCATTTTCTCAACGCTGGAAGCATCGATACGATTGGGAACACCTCGGTAGAGTGTCAAAAAAAGGGCTGTATCTGTTTTTTCTGTCTTATAGCGTTGATTCCGGATGGCCAGATAATTCTCTAGATAAGGTTTTGCAAAAGCAGCGACATTGACTGAGTCACGTTTGCCACCTTTTCGAGTGACATCAATAACCATCATTTTTAGATTAAGATCTCTTAGATCCAGATTAACAGCTTCAGATAAACGGACACCAGACGCCAATAGAAGGGCAATAATGGCCAAATCACGTTCTTTATTTTTATTAAATGATGAAAGAGCTCGATTTGAGAGCTGTTGTGGGTACTCTTGATCGATATAAGTCAGAAAACCTTCTGTTTCATCACCTAGAAAGAGCTTTTGCTTGATATTTTCAGCTCTGGCAGCAAGTGTTTCTTTCTTTTTCTTGGTTGAAACTTTCTTCATTACATTACGATAAAAATAAGGTTCTCCCTGATCGTTTTCAACTTCCTCAGTCAAATACTTATAAAGACTAGAAAGTGCTGACAAAGTCCGATTGATGGTTGTCTGAGAAACTCCTTGCTTGGTTGTATTAGCATTCAGCAAAGGACGTTCTCGTAGATAAAGGATAAAGGATTCCATATCTTTCTTAGACATATTTTCTAAGACAGATAAAGGAATATCAGACATTTTATTAGCATTTGAAATTCCAGACTCCAAAACCCAGCTGAAAAATCGATCGTATTCCTTGAGGTATTCGTACAAGGTTGTAAAACTGTAGGGAATGGCAAGCTTAGATTGGTAGTATTCTAAAACATACCAGGGCATGATTTGTTTTAGTTTGTCGATTCGTTCCAGTAAAATCTCGCGTTTCATGATTTTCTCCATAAATAAGTCTACTAGTAGTATAGCATAGACTTATTTATTTTTCAAGAAAATTATAGTTTTTCGGAAAGATGTTATAGAGCTTTTTAATAGAATAACTAAAATAACCAAAAAAATGATTTCATAACATGTTATAACTAAAAAAATTTTTTTCGACAAAAAAATTGTCTATAATGTACTTTATTCCTGAGAAACTAACACAAAGACTTGGTTCTTATGAAAAAGAACCAAGTCTTTGTGTTTGATATGAATCCACTAGAAATTTTTCAAAGTCATTCTTATAATTCAATTTCTCTAAAAAATTTCAATTGCCATTTTTGTGTTGATTGAGCCGTTGTATTTAAATTTGCGCACCAAGGCGGATAAAATCGCATGGACATTTTTCCTTTGCTGTTTTTTGTCGAGAGAATTTTCTTACGAATAGCAACTTCGTTTGGAATAATAAATAGCCCTTTTTTATCATTATCGATGACAACGATAACCAGTTCAGTTCCCAAATCTTCATTGGTATAAGGAATATTCATGTTATTTTTGTCTTTTTTCAAAAAAACTGTAAAATATCCTTCTTTTTTCGGTGTTCTTTTTGCTAAGCGGCATCTTTTATATCCTTGCTCATCCTTTATTTTTGATAAGAATACCTTCGTATTTTTTTCATTCCACTTTTTCTTTAATGAATTCAAAAATCACCATAAAACTCATATAGAACATCTAGTATTTTCATTATGATGTATGTCCTCCCTTATCAAAATCAACAAAATATTCTTGATACATTTATTACATAATAAAAGTTATGTAATAATATTTTTGATCTACAATAACAAATCTTTGACTTTCCCAATTTCACTTTTTGGAATAACTAGGTGAATCATATCTCCGAGATACATTCTGGTTGAGCCGTTAACTGTTTGGCTCTTGCCATTATGGACTTGTGTTGTGATAAGGACGTTGTGTGGCAAGTTGAGTTCGTGTACTTGTTTTCCTGCTATTTTATCTGAAACAGGGATTTCAATAAGTGTGACTTCTCCTTCATCTGTCGCTTCTTCTGGCAGCATTTTTTCAAGCATGGCCTCATAGACTGGAGTACCCTTGAGTAAATCCATGATGATGTAGGCAACCAAGGTTACTAATCCAAGTGGCATGAGGTTGCGAATATCTCCTACCATCTCAGTCACAAGTATCATAGCAGTTAAGGGAGCCTTAGATATTGCTCCAAAATAGCCACTCATTCCTAGAATGACAAATATAGGAAACTGCTCTTGACTGACAAGTCCAAGATTGACACAAATAAGACCAACTAGGGCACCGAGTAAGGAACCAAGCGCTAAAATTGGTAGGAAAATTCCTCCTGGAAGACCACTTCCATAACTAATCATGCTCCAAACAAAGCGGATCAAAAAATAAGCCAATAGAACTTGGAAACTAAAATTTTGCTCAGTTAGGGAGAGGACAACCTGATTTCCACCACCAAGGATTTGTGGTAAGAAAATTCCCACTGGTATGATGAGAATGAAAGCCAGAATTGGATAATAAGCTCTATCCAAACGCATTTTTTGACCAAGCCAATCATAAACTCTGCCAACATTAAGTACAGCTTTCTCATAGACAAAACCGGAAAGTCCTAGAAAAATCCCCATAAGGAGATAAATCCAATACTGATCTAAGGTCATGAGAGGGATATTATCTGGCATATCCAGTACGGGCGTTAGGCCAAATATGAGTAAAGAAACAAAGTTTGCTACGAGACTAGCTGCTAGAGTGGAAACCCAGAAAAAGCGCGAAAAATGATGATAGACTTCTTCTACAACAAAGAGGAGACCTGCTATTGGAGCGTTAAATGCTGCGGCTAATCCTGCGGCTGCACCACTAGCAATCAGGGAGCGTTCCTCTACCGGACTGGATTTGAGCCACTTGGCAATACCTTTTCCACCAACTGCTCCAAGTTGAATACTTGGCCCTTCACGCCCCAGCATAAGCCCACTTGCAATAGCAAGAATACCTAGCACATATTTTTTCCAAAGAACACTCCACCAGTTGAGACTCATCAATCCCTTTAATTCGGCTTCTACTTGAGGAATTCCTGAGCCTTTGATATCTTTTTCTGACCGTGTTAGTTTAGCACTGAGCCAACAGATGAGTACATAAAACAAAACCAGTAGAAAAAGATTGCGCACTAGGTGCGCTTGTTCTTGATAAAGTCCTTGTATCAGGTGGAAGCCTTTTTCAATTAAGAAACGAAAGGATCCGACGATTATCCCAACGACAAGACCGACAATGATTCCTCGTCCAACTTGGGATAATATGGTGCTCGAGGCAAAGGCAAATTCTTTCTTGGAACTGAGTGTTTCTGACTGTTCCTTCATAATCATTCCTTCTAACTTAACTTTCTTTTTCTCCAGAAACCAGTGATTTAACGGGTTCAAAGCTGGTTCGGTGAATTGGGGTAACTCCTAGTTTTTGGAGTCCTTCTAGGTGTTTAGCTGTTCCATATCCTGCATTAGTAGCAAAATCATAGCCAGGGAATCGCTGATCGTATTCCTTCATCAATTCATCACGTGTCACCTTGGCTACTATGGAAGCTGCTGCAATTGAAAGGGAATTGGCATCTCCTTTGATGATGGAGGTTTGTGAAATTGGTAAATCCAGTTTCATGGCATCTATCAAAAGGTGCTCAGGTTGAGGACTGAGCTGGGAGATTGCTTCCTTCATAGCCAGTTTGGTCGCTTCATAGATATTGACTTGGTCGATGACTTGATTATTCATGATACCAATTCCGATTGACAGGGCTTGGTCTTGAACTGCTTGGAAAATCTCCAGATGTTTCTTTTTAGGAATTTTTTTGCTGTCGTTGAGACCTCTAATTTTACAATTTTGAGGTAAGATAACGGCTGCAGCAACTACTGGCCCAGCCAGAGGACCACGGCCAACTTCATCAACACCAGCAATTAAGGTCAATCCTTGCTTGTAAAGTTCTTTTTCGTAGGAAAGCATGGATTCTAAACGAAGATCCTCATCTAATTCTGCCTGAATAGCTTTTTTACGCTTGCTGATTTCCTTTTGAACTCCAGAACGATTATCCTGCTCGAGTTCTAAAAAAATAGGGTTATCTAACTCTTTGACAGTAGCAAGGAGTTCTTTGATTTCTTTAATCGTCGCCATCGAGGTCTTCCAATGTATCTAAGGTATAGTTACCGAGTTTGCCGTCGCGGACTTCCTTCACGAAGAGACTGTAAAAGCGGTCATAGTCATCACGGAAACCAAGGGCACGGGTCATGTCCATAATAATAACAGGCGCTTCTTCCTCAATTTTCATTTGTTTAAAGCGTTCAGCTAACATTTCTGGATAATGTTCTTTGAAATAATTGAGACCAAATAGTTACCTCATCCATAGGAAGCAACTGGTCTTTAATAGCTCCAGTCAAGGCCAACTTAAGCGCAACAGTTTCATCCTCAAACTTAGGCCAGAGAATCCCTGGTGTGTCTAGGATTTCAAGGTCTTTATTGGTTTTGAGCCATTGTTGTCCCTTGGTTACACCTGGTTTGTTACCGACAACAGCAATTTTCTTGCCAGCCAAACGATTCATGAGAGTTGATTTCCCAGCATTTGGAATTCCGATAATCATGGTACGCAAGGTTTCGATTTTAATCCCACGTTCTCTCTGGCGAGCAATCTTATCAGCCATGAGCTTTTTGGCCGCATCTGTTACCACTTTTACAGTTACTTGTTCTTTGGAGTTGATAGCTAGAGTCTGGATTCCTTTTGATTCAAAATACTGACGCCATTCCTTGGTTATTGATGGATCAGCCAAGTCTGTCTTGTTTAAAATCAAGAGTTTTGGTTTGTCACCAACAATTTTGGTCAACATAGGATTTTGACTAGATAGAGGTAAGCGTGCATCCACCAAAATCGTCACAAAATCAACAAATTTTAAATTTTCCTGCACCTGTCGACGCGCTTTTGACATGTGACCAGGAAACCATTGAATAGTAGCCATAATATATCTCCTTCGGATTGAAAAATTTTAAAAACGTTTTCTTTCTTATCCTCTATTCTATCATAAATTAGCCTTTTTTGCATGGTCTTTTGGCTATGAAAAATCTCTTCAACATAATTTTATTTATGTCTTTTACAAAACAGTAAACTTTTATAAAGGATATTAGATTTCAAAAACTGTAAACCTTTAACAAAGAGGATTTTCACCGCACCCAATATCAAAAAAAGAAGATGACGAATCATCTTCTTAAAAATAAAAAAATATAGAGCCAGACTGATTCTGAACTCTATATTATTTGGCTCTATAATATTTGTAGTGGGTAAATCCCCTATGGATATTATGGAGCCTATTTTGTGTAGAAAAAAAGTCCCATAAGATCTATAATGAAAAAGCGACAAAACCATCATTAGAAAGAATCCTATGGAACAATTATATTTTATCACAAAAACTTCTTGATATCAAAGACCCAAATATCCAAATTATAGATATCGTTAATAGGGATACCCACAAGGAAATCATCGCTAAACTGGACTATGACGCCCCTGTCTTGCCCTGAGTGCGGAAGTCAAATGAAGAAATATGATTTTCAAAAAAACATTCTAAAAATTCCTTACCTTGAAACTACTGGTATGCCTACTAGAATTCTCCTTAGAAAGCCGTCGATTCAAGTGCTATAACTGTTCAAAAAAATGATGGTTGCTGAAACTTCTATCGTCAAGAAGAATCACCAAATTCCTCGTATTATCAACCAAAAAAATTGCGCAAAAGTTGATTGAAAAGACTTCTATGACCGATATTGCTCATCAGCTGGCCATTTCAACTTCAACTATCATTCGCAAGCTTAATGACTTCCGTTTTTAAGCATGATTTTTTTCTCGTCTGCCTAAGATTATGTCCTGGGACGAATATTCCTTTACCAAGGGAAAGATGAGTTTCATTGCACAGGATTTTGATAACCTCAATATCATCACTGTTCTTGAAAGTAGAACACAGGCTGTCATCCGAAATCACTTTCTTCGATACGATAGAGCCCTCAGATGTCGCGTCAAAATCATTACTATGGATATGTTTAGCCCTTACTATGACTTGGCTAAACAGCTTTTTCCGTGTGCCAAAATCGTTCTAGATCGCTTCCACATTGTACAACATCTTAGCCGTGCTATGAGTCGTGTTCGTATCCAAATCATGAAGCAATTTGAGCGAAAATCTCATGAATATAAGGCTATCAAGCGCTACTGGAAACTCATTCAACAGGATAGTCGTAAACTTAGTGATAAGCGTTTTTATCGCCCTACTTTTCGCATGCACTTAACCAATAAAGAGATTCTAGACAAGATTTTGACCTATTCAGAAGACTTGAAATGCCACTATAATCTCTATCAGCTCTTACTTTTTCACTTCCAGAATAAAGAGCCTGACAAATTTTTCGGACTCATTGAAGACAATCTAAAGCAGGTTCATCCTCTTTTTCAGACTGTCTTTAAAACCTTTCTAAAGGACAAAGAGAAAATCATCAACGCCCTTCAATTCCCCTATTCAAACGCCAAACTGGAAGCAACCAATAATCTTATCAAACTTATCAAGCGCAATGCCTTTGGTTTTCGGAACTTTGAAAACTTCAAAAAACGGATTTTTATAGCTCTGAACATCAAAAAAGAAAGGACAAATTTCGTCCTTTCTCGAGCTTAGCTTTTCTTCAACCCACTACAGTTGACAAAGAGCCTATTATTTCACTTACTCAGCTTTTATATTATTTAAATAACGGGTTAAAGAAACCGTCTGTGTTCTTAAGAAGAGCTTTGAATACCTTGGATTTAAGAGTAACAGTTTTATCTGTTCCACCTATTTTAAGATCTTCTTCAACTGCTTTATCAAACAGGGATTTTAGCTCATCATAATTAGTAATTCGACGACCATCAATTTCAATAGCAGTAAATCCTTTTTCTGCCTTTGATTTAACCTCTTTGAACCATTCTTTTTTCCACTCTTCAAGATTATTGAATTTATCCTTAGACACTTTCTTGATAATGAAATCATCACCCAATAATTTTTTATTGGTTTTGTCGGCTTCGCCTTGATATTTGCTAGATGCATAACTAATGAATCCATTTTCATAACCAAAATATCCCCACATACGGAAAGTATTATGCTTGAATGATGCAGCTCCAGGTGCTCCTTGGCTAGTATTACCACCATAGATACCAGTCATCATATTAATATTTACGTAAGCACTATCAAAATCTTCTGGATTATATGTTCTGTCACTAGGAGCGCCATGTTTTGTCATCAAATTATTGTTGACTAAATCATCAATGTTGTTGATAACAATTTTCTTCTTCTCATCTTCAGTTAATTCACGAACTTTATCAAATTGATGTAGCTCTCCATTTTTGCGATACTGTCTATCCATTTTCTTGAACCATCGACTAATATTACCATGTAATTTAGGGATAACAGCATCAGCTTCCAGATGATCTAGCATCATCAGAGCTTCATTATAGTTTTTCATATATCGATCGATGTCTTCACGAGTTTGAAGCTTATCAGGATTATAATTGTACCATTGGTCACCATCATTTTCACGATGATAAGCCATGTTAAGACCAAGAGCACCATATTCACCGTTACCAGATTTATCAGGTGTCTGCAACATTCCTTGAGCATAGGCTTCAACGTCTGTACCTTGACGATGCTTATGACCACCGAAGTAAAGCATTCTATCGTTTACGTGTGTTGTTTCGTGAGTGAAAGCTGAAATACCAAATGGACTAATCATATCCCTTCCCATGAAATAGACTTGGTCGTTATTATTTGGATTAGGGAATATTGACGCCATAGCTCCCATATTCCAGTTAGTATCATGGAATTTCCAAGTTGGTCCATATAATTCACGAATAGGTGCAATTGGTTTATTGTTCTTATCATAACCCATACGATTTACACCTTCAACGTTATGATAGTTTTGGTTATCCCACACAGGAGTTGGTACCCTATTCTCACTCTTGAGTAATTGGTCACGTACGCTTGGCAATGCTAAACGCGACCAGAAGTCCAGGTAAGTTTGTTGTGCGTGAGCAACTTCTTTAATTTTATCTTTAAATGCTTCTCGTTCAGCTTCTGTATACTTACCATATTTCTCAAATGAGCTATAAGCCATTGTATTGTAAGTCGAAATTAAGAACATATGTGCATTCTTAAGAGTTAATAAAGGTAGAATCATACGATTATGAACACCGTTGTTCAAACCATCAAATGCACGATGTCGTTTGTTAACAAAATCTGGGTTCGTTGTTTTAGGCTCCACAACGTATACATTCTTAGCCGCATGGATAAACCAATCATTTAAATCAGTATCGTTAGTGAAGAGACGCATGTTGTAATCTAAGAAGCCATGTAATTCAGACTTACCAATAGTTCCACCAATCATATCACGATAAGCATCCAAAGTTCTGTCGCCCTTGATATTTCGCTCACTTGATCCAATTCGAATCAAGAAGTCAAGAAGATCAACTGACTTACCATAGAAATCAGGTTTAAACATCATCAAGTTCTTGATAGTCATATCCCCATATTTGATATCATAATAACGATTAAGGTAAGTAAGAGCCATCACGATTTTAGCTTTATTTTCATCCACCTTCTTAACAAGTGCTTTCATAGCCGCTTCGTCACTATTTAATTGATGGTCAGCATTTTCAATCAAAGATTTGACAAATTTATCAAGATTAGCTTTCGTTTCAGCAAAACTTTCTTCGAGATAAAGGTCTCGGATATAACCGTTTTTACGTTCCTCTGTATTTTCTTCAGCTCTATCCCGATTACCCATCAAGGCACGTACTTCAGGAGAAATTAATTCAACAGTCGCTAACCTATCTTTAATATCTTTAATCAATTGATCACGATTTTTATCAACCATATTTGGTGTATAAACAACGTTTTGTCCAGCGATGGTATATTCACGAACTTGTTTCACTTTAGAATCAGTATTCTTAGTAACATCCATTTCTTCCTTAGTACCATCAGCATAGTGAACCATAATCTTATCAATATCTGATAAGTCAGTTACAAAATGTCCGTCTTTCATACCAGTAACAGAAAGAACTTCTTTCTTAGCTAAGTTTGAACCTTCAGTTAGTTTATTACCTTGGTTAACAATCCACTCTTTGTTGTAGAACGGTTGAAGCTTTTCAATGTTACGATATGCTAAATCACGTTCGGATTTGTAGTCTTGAGTTGTCTTATACTCATCTTCTTTTCTTGTTAAACGATTTAAGCGGTTGACTATAGGTTCGTTGATTTCGTATTTATCTGCGGATATGCCTGTAGCTTCAATTTTAGATTTTGCCTCTTCTTCAGAAATAGGTTTAATACGATTTTTATCTTTTGAACGCTTGTAGCTAGAATTCCCATCACTGACACCTACTACAACGTAATTTCGTTTCACATTATTTCCTGTCCAATAGCCATCATCATAATCAATATCACTAGAACCATAGAAAATTTCACCATTAGATACTTTCATCATGGAAACTGAATCTTCAACGGAACCGTGATGCTTCATGCTTCCTACAACACCACCATTTTCAATTGGTTTAGCTACAGTAATGGTTCCTTTTGCAACTGATTTCTTAATCGCACCATCACGACTTACAGCACCGTTATCCCCACCGTTTTGTGAACTATAAGCAATTCCCGCAGCTTTTGCCTTATCACCGATAAGATTAGCATCCACATATGCTTTTTCTACTAAACCTTTCCAGTTTTCACCAACGATACCGGTCAAGTATTGTCCACCATCACCGACAGCAGTTACGTTACCGATAAAGGCCACATTTCTGAGTGTACCTTGGTTATCAATCTTATCAATAAATCCAGATACCCAGTTTCTGCCTAATACGTTACCAGTTACTTTGACATCTTCGATTTTAGCGCCACCTTTAATAGTGTCGGCAATCGGTGCAATGCGGTCTGCCCAAGGCATATTGATATTTACATTCCCAATATTTACTTTGGTTACTGTACCACCGATAATGTTCCTGAATAGAGGACGCTCCGTGTTGTGAATGGTATAGTGTTTCCCATCTACACTCTTCAATGTACCTCTAAAGTCGCCGTCAACATACCATTTCTTAGGTGTTGGTACATTCGTTGCATTCAAATCTGCACCAATTTTAAATGTACCATTTTTATCAGCATTCATAGCATCTACCAATTCTTTAAAGTTATAATAAACATTTTCAACTTTTGGAACTGGTTTTTCAATATAATGCACATACTTATTACGAACCTTCGTTGGGTCTGTATGTTGAATTAAATCTTGCGCTTCAGCAGTGATTTTATAAAGTTTTTTACCTTCTTCTGTCACCTCTTCAATAGAGTCAACAGCTAAACGAGTTACCTTATTATCGCGACTAGTGATTTTTAAGTACATTTTCTTCACATCTTCATCTGAAGGTTTTTCATTCATAAAATCACTAGGTGTTTCAGTACCATCATCATTTACCTTCACTAAATTAGTAGATGCGATATTTTTAATTTCAACTTTTTTCAACTCTAAACGTAAAGGTTTTTCATCCAATTTAGACGTTTCATCACCTTCACCACGGTTGTAAGTCATTGTTGTTGCAATTTTATAATCTTTGAATAAATCCAAACCTTGAACAGCATCTGTCAATTTTTCTTTAGATAAGTCAACTCGCTTAACAACAGTATTCCCATCCTTAATCTCAGCTATAATGCTCTTGATTTCAGCATTATCTGTATTTTCAAGAGTATAATCCAATTTAGCTGAACGATCCATCGCATCTTCTGTAACCTTATCCAAAGTCAAAGTTGGTGCAACTTTTGTAGTATATTCAGGTAACTCAGCTTGAACTTCAGGTTCACCCTTTTCTGTGACTACAGCTTCTGGCAACTCAGCTTGAACTTCAGGTTCACCCTTTTCTGTGACTACAGCTTCTGGCAACTCAGCTTGAACTTCAGGTTCACCCTTTTCGGTTACCACCGCTTCTGGTAAGGCCGGTTGAACTTCAGGCTCACCTTTGTCGTTCACAACAGCTTCGGGTAACTCGGGTTGAACCTCAGGTTCACCTTTGTCTGTTACCACCGCTTCTGGCAATACTGGTTGAACTTCAGGTTCTCCTTTTTCAGTCACAACAGCTTCTGGTAATGTCGGTTGAACTTCCGGCTCCCCTTTTTCAGTCACAACAGCTTCTGGTAACTCGGGTTGAACCTCAGGTTCACCTTTGTCTGTTACCACCGCTTCTGGCAATACTGGTTGAACTTCAGGTTCTCCTTTTTCAGTCACAACAGCTTCTGGTAATGTCGGTTGAACTTCCGGCTCCCCTTTTTCAGTCACAACTGCTTCGGGTAAGGCTGGTTGAACCTCAGGTTCGCCTTTTTCAGTCACAACAGCTTCGGGTAAGGCTGGTTGAACCTCAGGTTCAACCAGATTACCACCAACTGGTGCTGTATATTCTGGTTTTTCTGCCTTAGGAGCCACATCAGGAACTGTACCTACTGGTGCAGTGTATTCTGATTTGTCAGCTTTAGGTGCTTCGTCAGGAACTGTGTCTATCGGTTCAGTGTATTCTGGTTTGTCAGCTTTAGGTGCTTCGTCAGGAACTGTGCCTATCGGTTCAGTATATTCTGGTTTCTCTGATTTAGGTGCTTCGTCTGGAGCCATACCTACAGGCTCAGTGTATGCTCGCTTCTCAGCTTTAGGCGCCACATCAGGGACTGTGCCCACTGGTTTAGTATATTCTGGTTTTTCATGAATTTCAGGCTCAACCAGATTACCACCAACTGGTGCTGTATATTCAGGTTTCTCAGCTTTAGGCGCTTCATCAGGCACTGTGCCCACTGGTTTAGTGTATTCTGGTTTTTCATGAACTTCAGGCTCAACCAGATTACCACCAACTGGTGCTGTATGTTCTGGTTTCTCAGCCTTAGGAGCCTCATCTGGAACTGTACCTACTGGAGCAGTGTACTCTGGTTTTTCTACTTTAGGCGCTTCATTATGAACACTTTGAATTTCAGATACTGGAACATTTTTTGTCCCCTCAGCTTTATGTTGAATTTCTGAGATTACATCATCATCAAGAGGTAAGTATCCAATATAACGATATCCAGCAATTTGAACTACTCCCTCATTACTTGGAGCTTTCAAGGGATTGCTTATATCGAGAGCTTGCATACTAGAAAGACTAATCAGTCCGATAGTAGTAACTAAGAACAAACTACTAACTTTTTTCTTTTTATGAACCAAAAGGACTAAACTACCAACAGCTAATAGACCTAAAGCTGTAAGCACAGAAGTCGATGAACCTGTCGCAGGAAGAGCTTCCTGCTGATAAATAAGAGCATAAGTTACCTCATTATCAGTAGGAATTCCTGCTTGAATCTTGCTTTGTTCTTCCTTTGTAAGAGCGCTTTTTTCAACATAATGATAGGTAGAAGCATGAATGATTGACGGTGCAACCAAGATACTTCCGAGTAAAACTGAACCAACAATCCCACAGATTTTTCGGATTGAAAACCGTTCTTTTTTAAATAATGACAATCGTAATCACCTTCTTTAATTTTATTTCCTAATAGTAAACACTATTTTTTATTATTAAAAATTGAACTTCTAAAATCATCAGTTTGATTTAGATAGGCCTTAAATACTGCTCTCTTTAACTTATGAACTGCACTATCATATTCTGGATTATAGTTGTCCCAAGAATAACGATTCTCATCTGCATCCTTACGGACAGCTTCGTCCATTAATCGCTGCAGTTCTTCTACACTATGAATCGTCTTTCTTGCAAAACTTGCCCAAGATTTAGTTGGATCATTGAAGGTAACCTGCTTCAAGTTCCCAAACTGCTTCACACGTTCTTGATACATAGCTGTCTTGAATTCTGCCCAAGAAGAATACTTCCCCTTCAAATACCTTTTTCAAAACAAGATCATCTGTCACCAATCCTCGTTCTTTACCATAGAGATTGATGGTTTTACCGTTTTGTTTGGCAACTTCTTCATATTGGTTTGAGATATATGGTACCATTCCATCCTTAAAACCTTTGGCAGCCAAAAGTTCATAAGCTATCCTACGTCCCATCAAATCACCCGGAGTTCCCTTACTGCTCAGAGCCGAATAGATTGGGGCAAAGAGTTTAATCGTATAGTAACCATTTCTTTCATATTCCCCAGACTTATATTCACGAGCTGACAAGATATTATTTTTAATTAAACTATCAAAGGTAGTCAATTTTTTGGCATCTTCTTCTGTCAGATTTTGTACAACGTTAGTAGCGTAAATCTCATTTCCATCTGCAGGATCTTTCACGTATTTATTCTCGATTTTTCTCAGAGCCGTCATTTTCTGATAAGCATCTAACTGTTTCACAATAGATTGCCCTTCGAGATATTCCAACATGTAAACGACATCAAACATATTGTGGACGTAGTTCTGAAGATCTGCTGCGTCATTAAATCTTGTAGTTGGATCAAGTACTTGCAATCGCTGGCCTTCTGTACTATCTGATGTTTTATGTTTCAAGATAGAGTTGATGGTAATGGTTGCATCACTTGGTTGATCAGGAGCTTGCAATAAGCCTTTTGCGAAGAACTCCGGTCCTAAGCCACTTCTTCGACCATAGCCACCAAGGTAAATATCCTGATCTGAATCATGTGTCATCTCATGGGTATAGGTGATAGCTCCATCCTTATCTAACATACGATAGGACATATAGTAAACGCCATCTCCAGTTGCATAAGCACCATGGTGATTGTGAACTACTTTATTCCCCACTGGACCAAAGAAATTCTTCATCGCCGGATTAGTACTATCAAACTGAGCCTCAACTGTAGCTTTTCCAGATGTTGTATCATCTCCAAACTTATAGGCATCATAAAGTAAAATTGTACGATAGAGCTTTTCACGTCCTTCTTTATCTAAAATACGATACCAATAATCATAGTGATCTCGCTGACGTTTGGCTGTTTCACGTGCATTTTCTTCAACAAACTTATTGAGTTCATCTCCAGCCTTATAATCGCTGTTGCGGTAGCGATCGTAAGCGCCAAATCCTAGGCTAGACAAGGTTGAGATGACAAATACAGATCTTTCAGGAAGGGTAAGTAGAGGTAGTACCATATTGCGATATTTCCATGTGGCACTAGTGATACGGTCGTAGACACCGATAGAATACTTGGTCCCAGCCTGTCCTTGCTTTGTTTTAACCTCTTCGATATTAGATTTTTCTTCGACAATGTAAGCCTTAGTCTGTGATTTAAACCAGTCATTATTGGTTTTGTCTGGTAGAAAGACTTTTCGGTAATTTTCCAACGTGCTAAACAAATCTGTCGTTCCATGATGGCTGGCAAGACTGATAGCATAAGTATCGACATTGTTTTTAGCAAGAAGATTGTTAAAGCCAGATTTACCTAACTCAATCAGAGTATCTAATGGTGAAGTATTTCCTTTACCAAAGAAGTCCGGATGATACATAACTAGGTCTTTGACATTCACTTGACCATAGCTAAAGTTATACCAACGTTCTAAATAAGTTAAACCGAGTAGCAAGGCTTCCTTATTGTTCTTGATTTTATCTACAAGATAGCCTCTGGTAACTGAGTTGTCACCAGCAAGTCCAGCATCTGCTGACAAGAGTTTTTTCAAACTGTTTGCCAAATTTTGTTTTGTTTTGACGAACTGGTCTTCCAGATAGAGCTCAGTTTGCTTGACATCTGGAGAAATTCCGAGTGTCTTTCTGATGGCATCCGACTTATAGTCAACCTTTTGTAAGTCAGGTAAGACTTGCTTAATGATAGAGTCTTGGTCATACAAGAATTGATTTGGAGTGTAGAGGAGTCCTGTATCCCCTAAACTATATTCTGCCAACTTAGCAAAATCAGTCTGGTACTTGAGATCGAGCTTCTCAGATGAATGGTCCTGATAGTGAAGCAAGAGTTTATTTGCAGTCTGTTTGTTAGAAACAATATCTGTGATTACTTGGTCATCCTTCATCATAACTGCGGACAAGAGTTCTTTTTGATATAAGAGACTGTTCTCCTTGACCAGGTTTCCGTATTTCACGATGGTCGCCTTGTTATAGAAAGGCAACAATTTTTCAATGTTCTTATAAACCAAAGCACGGTTAGCTTGATAATGCTTCACCTTAGAAAAATCACTTTCTTTACTACCACTTGTTGAAAGGGGCTCCACTGTTGGAGGAGTGAGAGGATTGATTTCTGCTTTTTTATTCGTCACTTCAGAAGCATCTAAAATTGTTCCTCTTTCTTCAAAGGATTCTTTGCTGACGACTTCATCCCTAACCAAGGTGACATTGTATACTCTGTTCGCCTTGCTGCTGAATGTATCCTTCACCTTCATTCCATTGTAGTGGTAACCGGTAATGGCATTCCCGTTGGTTACATTGACATCACTTAGTACATTGGTCAATCTTCCTGCATGCTGTTCCTCATTCGTCTTTCGATCCCACAAATATCCAGCCACACCCGCGACTCTACCAAAGTGCTTGACATTGTTGATATCACCTTCAGCATAGCTATCCTGTATATGCGCATCTTGGTCTACTAGACCTGCTAGCCCACCAACAGTCTGATCTGAACTATTGGTGTTGGATGAAATGGCTACTGTCGCTTTTGATTTAGTCAGTGAAGCTTTGTTTCCTGTCAAGTGACCGACCAGGCCACCGATATTATAGGCAGCAGTTGTTTCATAGGTATTGACAATTCTTCCCTTGAAACTACTCTCTGTGATACTTGATTGGTCTGCCTTAGTCAACAAACCACCGATACCACGTTCTCCAGCCAGAACACCATCGACATGAACTTGTTTGATCTTTGTGCCATTCGTAGCTTCATTTGCCAGTGAAGCAATATCATTTTTCCCTGAAATAGTAACATTTTTTAGACTCAGTTTTTCTACTGTAGCACCACTCAAGTTTTCAAACAGAGGTTTTTTCAAGTTATAAATAGCATACTTCTTACCATCTTTTTCTCCAATCAACTGACCAGTAAAGGTTCCCTTGATATAGGATTTATCATCAGGACTAAGCTCCACTTCGTTAGCATTCAGGCTAGCTGCTAAATGATATGTTCCAGAGAGATTTTGGTTTATAGCTTTGACCAGATTACTAAAGGAAGTAAAGTTTGTCTTTTCCTCTGTAGCCTTCTTATCGAGGTAGAAGGTGAAATTGTCGACGTATTTATTGTTCTGCTCTTGCTGGAGTTTCTCAGCCTTAGCTGTAATTTTATAAACTGGCTGACCATTTCTTTCCTCTTCAGTTATTGAAGCTACTGGTAGATAGACATCTTTAAATGCCGAAGATTTTACCTTGACAAAGTAATTATCCGTATTCTTTGGAATTCCATCCAATGAGATATGTTGTTTATAATTCCCATTCGTCTGGCTGTACAACTCAATATCCGAAACATTTCTTAATTCGAGTGTTTTTTCTGGATCCTGCTCTTTCGTTTTTTCAGTCGGAATATTCGGCTTTACTTGATCAATATCACCAGTGTATTCTGGAAGTGGAGCTACCTGTTCAGGCTCACCTTTGGCGCTTACAACAGCTTCTGGTAACGCTGGGTGAACCTCTGGTTCGCCTTTGTCGGTTACTACAGCCTCTGGTAACTCTGCTTGGACTGCAGGTTCGCCTTTATCAGTAACAACTGCTTCGGGTAATGCAGGCTGAACTGCGGGTTCACCCTTGTCACTTACTACTGCTTCCGGCAATTCAGGTTGAACTGCGGGTTCTCCTTTATCACTTACTACTGCTTCGGTTAACGCTGGTTGGGCTTCCGGCTCACCTTTCTCAGTCACAACTGCTTCTGGTAAGGCGGGTTGGACTGCAGATCCGCCTTTGTCTGTTACTACTGCTTCTGGTAACGCAGGTTGAACTTCAGATCCGCCTTTATCAGTTACAACAGCTTCTGGCAACTCTGCTTGGACTGCAGGTTCACCTTTGTCAGTTACAACCGCTTCTGGTAAGGTGGGTTGGACTGCAGGTTCGCCTTTATCTGTTACTACTGCTTCCGGCAATTCAGGTTGAACTGCGGGTTCTCCTTTATCAGTAACAACTGCTTCGGGTAACGCTGATTGGACTTCCGGTACGCCTTTAGCACTTACAACTGCTTCGGGTAATTCTGGCTGGACCGCTGGCTCACCCTTGTCACTTACTACTGCTTCCGGCAATTCAGGTTGAACTTCAGGTTTACCTTTGTCTGTTACTACTGCTTCTGGCAACTCTGGTTGGATTGCTGGCTCACCTTTGTCACTTACTACTGCTTTTGGCAATTCAGGTTGAACTTCCGGCTCACCTTTGTCAGTCACAACTGCTTCTGGTAAAGCGGATTGGACAGCGGGTTCTCCTTTATCACTTACTACTGCTTCGGGTAAGGCGGGTTGAACTGCGGGTTCACCTTTGGCGCTTGCCATAGCTTCTGGCAATTCAGGTTGGACTGCAGCCTCCCCTTTGCCAGTTACAACAGCTTCGGGTAATTCAGGTTGAACTGCAGGTTCGCCTTTATCACTTACCACAGCTTCTGGCAAGGCGGGTTGGACTGCAGCCTCCCCTTTATCAGATACAACTGCTTCTGGTAACTCTGGCTGGATCGCAGGCTCACCCTTGTCGGTTACCAGAGTTCCAGCTTGTACATCTTTATGTTCTGCTAATTGTGATTGTGCATTTGAAGATTGTTTCTCTTCTTTTCTTGGATTGGTTAATTCTGCAGAGAGAGGTTTTTCAACTACTTGAACTTCTGTCGGCTTAGTTGAAGAAACAGGTTTTTCTTCCTGAATATCTTGTGTTTTTGATGGATTCTCTACAAAATTTGGTGTAACATTGTAATCTACCTTTTGTTGATTGGTTAAACTAGCTACTGATTTCTCTTGATTGCTTACTTTAGATTCAGAAGTTATGTTTCCCTCTTTGATATATCCAATATAAGTGTAACCTGAAATCCCTTTAGGAAGAGGTAATTTTTCTCCTGTGGTTAATTCATAGTCAGTATTGTAATTCAGTAAGAGATTATTTTCTAAAGCATGAGCTGAAACTAAGACCCCATTTCCTATTCCTGCAACCAATACTAAATGTAATACTGTTTTATTCTTAACTTTTTTCTTAGAAACGGCAAAAATTAAAATCCCCAGAGCCGCTAAGCTAGCACCAGCAACTAGGGTTTGCATATCATTCTTACTTCCAGTATTTGGTAAGTCTCCCAGTTGATTTTGGGAATTTAATTTATAAACAAGATAATAAGTCTCATCATCATTCTCCATGTATGTCGGAATGTCATAGACAAGCTGCTTCTTTTCTTCTGATGATAGCTCTGACTCTGTCACATATTTATAGTGAACACCTTTAGTCTCCTGAGCCTCTACAGATGAACTAGCTAATACAGACATAAAAAATAAACTTGAAATCGTTGCAGATACGAGTCCTACTGATAATTTTCTAAATGAAAAACGCTGCTGTTTTTCACTAAAATACTTTTCCATTATTCCTCCTTGAAATAAAATTTAAAAATGTGTAAGGTAAACTTTATTATATTAGCTTGTTATCTTATAAAAAGGTAACATACTTTAATTATACTCTTAATTTACAAAAAAGTCTTAAAATTGCGTTACGCTTTCATACTTTGTTTTACGTGTAAAATACGAATGCGCAGGGTTTGAATTTCTTATAGTAGATTGAATCAAGAACAGCGCACCGCTATTACTAAAACATTTCTAGGGATTAATTTGACTTTCCTAATCAATTTGTTCACATCTTATTTCAATCTGCTATATATTCTTTTTGGATAAAATGTAACCTACCATGGCATTTCCACGGTAGGTGTTACTTATATCAATAATCGTTCTAAAAAAATGGTTTGATGCAGTTGAGGAGAATTCCTTCTATCCAGCTTTCCTGTGCTGAGGAGAGATGATCTGTCTGGAGACTTTCTTTTAGAAAATCTCGGACTTGTTCTGGTGCGATTTCAAACTCAAAGGCTTTCATTTTATAGAAAAAGTCGAGCAGATGGTCGGATAGGTATTCAGTTGAAAAGGGACTTCTCCACTTTTTTTCGATATTCTAATAAGAGCCGAGCAAATCGGGATTTTTTTCTTCAGGAAGCTCACGAAAACAGGAATTGAGGAGCCAGGTCTGCTTCTGCTTTCTTTCAATTGGATCCTGAGCAGCAATTCGTTGGTCTTTTTCCAGCTCTTTTTGGTATTGTTTGGCCTTGATAGCCCTTTCTGTTCTATTTTTACCAAAAAGAATTTTCTCCCACTTGCGTTCTTCTTGGGTTAGGGTTTCTGTAAAGCCAAAGTAATCTTGATAGGCACGCTCTGCTGGTCCCATGGCTAGAACCAGATTGTCTGCATATTGCTTGGCGATTTTATCTTTCTTCTTGCGCTCTTTCTCTGCCTGGATACGGAGTTCCTGTTCGTAGTCAATTTTCTCCTTGCCTAGCTTGACAAGGTAGAGTTGGTCATCTGGTTTCCCAAGTAAAAAGGGCTTGATACACTTTTCAAGAACTTCCTCCATACGAGCCTTCTTCTTAGGCTCTGCCTTGGTCCAACTTCCTCCTTGAAAGACTTCTAGGAAGAGCTGGTAGTCTCTCTCAGGTGAGAACTGATTGCCACGATTGGGTTTAAAAACACCTTTTTCCCAGAGCCACTTTAGAAGACGCTCGTCAAAGTCACTTTTATTGACCTTGATTTTCTCCTTTTTCTGGGCTTTTCTGGTCAGATTTTCAACCTTTCTGAGCAGTTTTTCTTCCTCCTCCAATTGCTGGTCAAGGGACAATCGATGAAAATGACGAACACAGTCGCTACCAATTGGAAAGAGACGTTGGCCTGTGACACCATTAAAGAGTTCGTAGGCGTACTTGATGGCATTCCCACAGACACAATTGCTACGGCCGATACCGTTAAAAATCAAGGAAACTTCATTCCATTCCTTGGTAGCTTGTTCCCAAGTATCAGCTTTTGAAGCTTGTAAAACCGCATCATGCAGGGATTTTCTAACTGAAAGTGTCATGAGGTCTCCTTTCTAGATTATACTTTTACAACTTGAACCTCGTCTTTCCCAAGTAAAATCAAGTATTTCTCAATATTTTCAATCGAATAGGCTCGAGATAAAGCCTCTCCATAAAGGGCTAACTGACCACGATAGCGGTTTATGAGTTGACTTGGATCATCATAGCGGTCGGTCTTATAGTCGAACAGAATAATCCTGTCCTCATAAAGCAGATAGCCGTCCAAGATTCCACGGACAACAAAGTTTTCCTGACTCTTTTGGTCTCGTTTGAGCATGGAGAAAGGTTGCTCGCGATAAAGATGGTCGGTATTGGCAAGAATTTCCTGACCGAGTGCTGTGTCAAAGAATGCAAGAATTTTAGCAAGATTGATCTTGTCTCTGACAGCTGGGCTGGTTTGAACTTGTTTGAGAGTTTCTGTCAGGCTAGCAAGTGTTGGTCGCTGGTTGAGGTCAATTCTCTGCATGAGTTCGTGGGTAGCACTACCAATCTCAGCTCCTGTTACCTTTTCTTTGGTTGAAAAATCTGGCAAATCAAAGCTGATTTTCTTGTCTACTGACTGACCTTGACCTGCAATCTTGACACCTTCCATATCCATAACAGGCTCGTAGAATTTCTTGATTTGACTTGGGGTTTGAACACTAGGCAGTTCAATGGCTGCGCGGTGAAGAGTATTATAAACTTCTACTTCTTTCAGCATTTCAAGGGCTTCTTTGATGGTTTCTGACTGACGATTGTCTACTTGGGAGCTATCTTGGAGAGGACTTTCGTTTTCCAACTGACCGATAGCTTCTCTAGTCAACTGTTCTTCACCAACAAAACGATAGATAAAATTGAGATGATCCTTTGCAAACACTTTGCTGATAGCCCAAATCCAATCTTGGAAATTCTTAGCTTGGAGTCTAGTACTGCTATTTAGTTTTCCATTTTTAGCTGCTGGGTATTCCTTGGCTTCCAACTTTTCACGAGAACCCTTACCGACAAGATAGAGCTTTTTCTCAGCCCGTGTCATAGCAACATACAGTAGACGCATTTGCTCAGAATAGCTTGCCAGCTGTAATTCCTCTTCGTTCTGTCTATAGGTCAGGCTAGGAATAGAGAGCTTGATGGTTTTAGGATAGTGATCTTCCACTGCTCCTGTCTCCATTTTGGCGATATATTTGACACCAAGCCCATTTTTACGACTGAGAATGACTTCTGACATGGAGTCTTGCTTGTTGAAATCTTGATCCATATTGAGGATAAAGACGTAAGGAAACTCTAGCCCTTTACTCTTGTGAATGGTCATGAGCTCTACTGCATCTTTTGGCGGTGCGACAGCCACGCTTGCCAAATCGTGCTGGGCTTCTAAGACTTGGTCAATCATACGAATAAAACGAGACAAGCCCTTGAAATTGCTCTTTTCAAACTGATCAGCACGAAGTGCTAGGGCATAGAGATTTGCCTGTCTAGCAGGACCATTTGGCAAAGCCCCAACATAGTCATAATAAAAACGGTCGTTGTAAATCTTCCAAATCAAGTCATATAGGGAGTGGGTTTGGGCATACAAGCGCCAAGAAGCCAAGATATCCATGAATTGCTTAGTTTATCAGCTAGAGCTGAGTGAACCAATCCTTTTTGGCTGCTTGCCAGTTTTTGTGCATTGACCAGTTTCTCATAGAGATTTTCTTGGATTTTGTCTTCTGCTTTCTGAAGGGACAAACGTGCTAACTCGTCCTCGTCAAAGCCAAACATTGGAGACTTCATAAGGGCAACCAAGGCATAGTCTTGCAGGGGATTGTGAATGACACGAAGGGTGTCTAGCATGACTTGCACTTCTAGGGATTGGAGATAATTGTTTTGCTCTCCGTCTGTTTTGACAGGAATCCCGTACTCAGACAAGGCGAGAAGAATCTGGTCATTACGACTGCGACTGGAGGTCAGAAGGGCAATTTCCTTAAATGCCACACCTTTCTCCTGAAGAAGTTTCAGAATCTCCTTGATAACTAAGCGCATTTCCCCTGTTAATTTCGTTTCTGCTTGGTTCTCTTCTTCCTCACCAGAGTCGTCCTTGTCGTAGAGTAGAAATTCTGCCTTGTTGTCTGGATTGGGAGTCAGTTTGGTATTGGCAAAAACAAGCTGGTGCATGTTATCATAGTTGATTTCGCCGACCTCTTGGTCCATAAGGCGTTCAAAAACATCATTGGTTGCTGATAGCACTTCTGAACTACTACGGAAATTTTCCTTGAGGAGAATCAGCTTGCCCTCTTTTGGATTTTGCGCATAGCGTTGAAATTTCTCATTGAAAATCTGCGGATCTGCCTGACGAAAACGATAGATAGATTGCTTGATATCTCCCACCATAAAGCGATTGTTGCCATTAGATAGCAATTCCAACATCCGTTCTTGAATGTGATTGGTATCTTGATACTCATCGACCATGACTTCGTGGAAACGTTCCTGATAAGCTTCACGAACTTGCGGGAAATTTTCTAAAATCTCAATGGTGTAATGGCTGATATCAGCGAATTCAAAGGCATTTTCCTGGCGTTTACGCTGACGATAAGCTTCCACAAAATCACTCATGAAGGTTTGGAAAGTCTTAGCTAGTTCCCAGGTCTCTCCATGATAACGTTCTTGATAGTCGAGAATGGTTATCTGGTCTGACAGTTGTCCTAGTTTAGCAAACTGGGTCTTTCTCTCTTCGTTGTAGGCATCGGCCAGTGGCTTCAGATCAGCCTTACGACTCGCATTGGTCAGAGCTCGGCCGTTTTTCTCTTTCGAAATTGCGACAACACGCGAAAGCACCGCTTGATAATCCTGACTATCCGACTCTTGATTTAAGGAGCCAATTTCATCCAGAATAAACTGGACATTTTCTAGATAAGCAGCCTTTGGAAACTCCTTGGCATCATTATCCAGATGATAACGGAAGAAACTTTCCAAGTCCCAAAGAGCTTGCTGGATTTGTGTGGTCAGTTTTTCTTTTTCACTGCTAAAATCAGCTTTCTCAAAGCCTTTGAGGAAAGACTCACTCAGCCATTTCTGAGGATTGCTGGTGGATTGGAGGAAGTCATAGATTTTATAGACCTGTTGGCGCAGACCCCGTTCGTCCTTGCCACGCCCAGCAAAATTTTTCAGCAAATGACTAAAGGTCTCTTTTTGTTTACCTTGGTAATGGGCTTCAAAGACCTCATGGAAGACTTCATTTTTTAGAAGGAGTTGCTCGCTTTGGTTTTGTAAAATACGGAAATTAGGCGCAATATTAATTAGATAACCGTGTTTGCTAAGGAACTTTTGTGTAAATGAGTCCATGGTACCGATGGCAGCGTTGGGTATGTCTGCCAACTGACGACCCAAGTGTTGTTTGAGGTCAACGTCATCGCTTTCTTGGATTTGTTGGCTGATTTTTTTCTCCAAACGTTCTTTAAGTTCAGTCGCAGCCTTGACGGTAAAGGTTGAGATAAAGAGTTGAGAAATTTCGACACCACGCGCTAATTGGTCCAGAATACGCTCGGCCATGACAAAGGTTTTACCAGAACCAGCCGATGCTGAAACCAGGATATTCTGACCAGAAGTGTAGATAGCTTCGATTTGCTCGGCAGTTTTCTTTTGTTCCTTGCTCGAATTTGCTTCTACTTCTTGCAGTTTTTGAATCTCCTCCTCAGTTAAAAAGGGAATACGCTTCATCGATTCAACTCCTCTCTTATTTTTTCAAACCAAGCTTGCTTGAGTTTTTCTCCGACCAGACGCTTGCCGTCAGCCAAGTCCAACTTTTCTAGGAAACGAGCTTGACCCAAGTGATAATTGGCTTCAAAGCCTGTGATGGCTTGGTGTTGCTGAACATACGGTGCAATACTTCTGCCATTTTCAGTATAAGGGTTAATGGCGAACTGACCTTCTAAAATCTTCTCAGCTGCTTTCTTGTAAAGATGGGCATTGTAGTCCAGTAGGAGCTGGAATTCCTCATCCGTCAGCTGATTGGCCTTGTTTTTATTGTAAAATTCACCCAAATGACTGCTTTCTTTTTCTAAAAAGAGCCCTTGGTATTTCATTGACTTGCTAGCTTCTACTACTGCACCTGCCAGACTTTTAACGGCCATCAGAGATTGGACAGGTTCAGCCATTTCCAAGTACATAGCGCCGAAAAAGTTCTGCTCCCCTTCTCTTTTTAGGGCAGCAAGATAGGTTGGCAACTGGGAATTGAGGCCATTAAAGAAATGAGGAAACTGGAACTGAGTCAGACTGGATTTGTAGTCTACCACTCCTATCGCCCCATCAGCTTTCAAACGGTCAATGCGGTCAACCTTGCCTCGTACAAAGACACTGCGACCATTATCCAATTGAACAAAGGCCTGCTCTTTCCCACCGAAATTTGCCTCTTCTTTAATAGTCTCGATAGCTGGATTATGACGAAGAATATGTCCGGTCGTCCGTGCTACATCAAGCAGAACTTCCTTCGTGAACTGGGCTTCTAAACTTTCTTGATAAATAGCCTCAAATTCGCGTTCTTGACTGGTTTCTTGGATAGCTTGTTCTAAACGTTGGTCAAAGGAATCTTCGTCAGGCAATTGCAAGGCTCGTTCAAAAATACGATGCAAGAAATTTCCGTGACTACGAGCATCTGGACGCAAACGTAATTCCTCCTGCAAGCCTAACACGTAGCGAAGAAAATAACTATATTCATTGCGATAAAACTCCGTCAAACCGGAGGTAGACAGGTAAAACTCCTGATCAGTAGGATAGAGAGCTTGTAAGGTATCCTTGGCTAAGGGCTTGCTACTTGGGCTGGTTGGAAGGGCTGGATTTTCCAAACCTTGCTGGTCTAGTTTTTTACCCATGACACGCGCCAGAACCTTGATAAATGTCAAATCTTGCTCAGTCTCACTCATCTCGCCCTGCTGGTGATAGGCAACTAGACTGGACAAAAGACTGTGATAGGAGCCCATATCCTCCTTAGACAGCACTTTGTGATTCATCCTCCTCTCTCTCCGACTAAATCCAAAATGGACCAGCTCTTGAAGATAAGCTGATTCCTTACTTTCACTTTCATTAAAGAGACTTGGAGCTGAAAAGACCAACTGCTTACGCGCAGAATTGACCAAGGAAAGCATGGTATAACGATTTTTTTTGAGATTTTCACTGCTGGCAATCAGCAATTGTGCCCCATCTTCTGTCGCTTGGTTTAAGCTTTGTCTTTCTTCATCTGTCAAAAGACTGGTATTTTGCGCAATTTTTGGTAAATTGTCCTGAGTTAGCCCAATGGCGTAGACAAAGTCAGCAGTCAATGGTGCAATCAAATCGTAACTCTGCACCAGGATAGTGTCCACTGTTGCTGGAATAGTGCGATACTGAGACAAACTCATTCCAGAATGTAGCAAGGCTAGGAAGTCCTCTGGACTAACCTGTGAACCAGCAAAAACAGTCGCAAATTGTTCTAACACATGACAGAAGGCCTTCCAAACTTCGGCTTGTCTTTCCTGTTCTAGAGCTTCCATAGTGGCTGTCAAATCTTGCAACTGTTTGGTCACTGCACCTTCTTTTAGAAAGACATTCCACTTTTGCAAGAGATTTTCAGCCTTCTGTTTTCGACTGGCAAAGAGGGTTTCAAGAGGTGTTAAAATACGCAGACGAAAAGCATTTAAACGGTCTAAATCAAATTTTCCATGGTGGGATTTGGTGAAGGTTTGCTGAAAGGCTGGCAAGCCATTGATACCAAGATAGCGGATATATTGCTCGAAAGCATCAATATCAGCCTGACTAAGATCGGTATACAAACCTGTTCTGAGGAGATTAATCAAATCCTCCTGACGGAAACGATAGCGTTTTAAAGCTAAAATAGACTCGACAAACTGAGTCAAGGGATGATGCGCCATGGATTCGCTTCTACCAAGATAGAAAGGAATCTGATACTGGTCAAAAATCGTTTTTAGAGATAATTGATAAGAAGGCACATCACCTAAGAGAATACGGAAATGCTTGTAACTCAGGTCTGGATTGGCATGTAATTTCTGACGGATGCTACGGGCTACCAACTCCAACTCTTCTTTTTGCGTCAAACAAGACCAGATTTGTAAGTTTTCACGGTCTTCCTCATCGACATCCAATGTTAATTCTGAAAAGTCATAAGAAGACTCCAACAAACGAGAGGCCTTGTCAAAACTATCCATTTTCTCATGAGTCTGAGAACGGTCTTGAGCAGGCGTTTGGTATTTAGCAGCTAAATGATGGAGAAACTCCACGCTGGCTTGATAGAGATTGCCCTCGCTAAAGGGACTGGTATAAGCTTTATTACTAGCATAGGCTCCAATGACAATCTCAACACCCTTGCCGTGAAGTAAGTCCACAATCCGCTCTTCCTCGGCAGAAAAACGGGTAAATCCATCAATGATCAAGGCGATTTGAGTAAAATCACTACTTACTTTGTCATTCTCAATTGCCTCAATCAAATGGGACAACTGACTTCCTTGAGCCAACTGCCCCTGATTGAGATAAGCAGTTACTTTCTCAAAAATCAAGAGTAAGTCTGCTCGCTTGTCTTCATCTGTCAAACTTTCCAAGTCCAAAAAGCTCATCTGAGCTTTGGTCATCTCGTGGTAAAGTTCAATCAACTGCTGGATAAACTGAGGATCCTGCTTGATGGCGCCGTATACTCGTAAGTCTTTGGGATCAAGTTCGGCAAGGCATTTGTAAAAGGCCATCCCAAGACCGATGTCATCTAGACTGGTCTTGGTAGGCAAATCATTCAAAATCAGATAACGAGCCATTTGCGCAAAGCGCGTGACGGTAATCGCAAAAGAAGCCTGCTGGGGTAAGCATTCCAGCACGGCACGTTCCTTTTCAAAAGAAAGAGAGTTAGGAGCGATATAGAAGATCCGCTTGCCAGCAGCAACTAGCTCTTCTGCCTCTCTGGTTAGAACCTCAGTCAAAGAAGTCCGAATATCAGTATAAAGTAATTTCATCTCTGCCTCGTTGGAATTTTTCAAATTATCTTTATATTATACCATGATTAGCCACCCAAGTCTGTAAATAATCAGTTCTTGCTCATCTGTTGAAAAGAAAATGCCGGAAAGTTCCGACATTGTTTTAGTAAGCTAACTTCCTGAAAATAGGAGTAACCACACGTTCCAGAAGGCAGTGATATTGATGAGAATATGAACTAGTATTGGATAGTAGAGACTTTTTGTCATGCGATACAATAGAGCCAAAATAAGCCCTCCACTAGCATAAATGAAAAAGCAAGAGGAGTTAAAGCAAAATTGATATGAATATAACCGAAAATAATAGCAGAAAGCAAAACATCTCCGTACCAAGGCGAGTTTTTGAAAAAGGTTGTCATAAGCACACCGCGATAAATCAATTCCTCAGCAATAGGGCCGATGAAGCAAGCTATGAGCAAGAAATAGGGTAATTCCTGTCTCCCTATCATTTCTATCGTTTCATTCAAAGAAATCTGATTTGAAGACGTGGATATGAAATACGAAAAGAGGAGATCAGACATATATGAAATGATGTAGCCCAGTAAAAGGTAGATAAAATACCTCAGTTGCCACTTGAAATGAAAAATTTTCTTTCCTGCAAAAACTAGTAGATAGATGACCGCTAAGAAAAGAACTCCACTCTCCATCAAAAGCAGAATCTGAAAAAATTCACGACTTGCTGGTAGATAGGGCTTTGCGAGGTGATTGAAAACTCTCCAAAACCAAGTTGATTTGTAAAAAATTAAGGACAATGCTAGTAAAATCTGAATAATCCGTTTTTCCATCTTAAATTCTCTGTTTTCCTTGACCAGATTATTGAATATAATGGTTTACTTAACTGTATAACAAACTTAGTATAGCATATCTTTGCAAAATATCCTCTTCAAGTCATGAATTGTCATCAAAACATCTTAAACTGTGAAAATCAATTACCCCCTACCCTTTTACCATTATCTTCTCTAACAAAGAAGACCTATGGTTAAATTACTAACCTTGGATGTAGATTGATTTCTCCTAAATGAATCTAAAGCTCCCATCAAATTTGGTTTATTTGTCTTACACCTTACGGAGCGAGACAAATAAAAGCCAGTGCTGCTACTGACTCTTACATCATTTTAAATTAACAGGATAAATTTATGCTTCTGGTTTCGTCGTAACTGACTCACTACCTTTTAACAAAGCAAGCAATTTTTCTGCTTCTGCCATGATACCATTATTATCCATGGTTTGAAGACTCAAATTATTTCGTAAACCAGCTAGGCTCTCTGTCACATTGTCTTTTCAAACTAGCATCGGTTACTGTATCAAGTAAAGCTTCTACTTCTTTGAGTTTGGCTTCTACTTTTTCAGTCTCTACTTGAGGGACTTTAGCCTCATCTGTTGTATCGTTAGCTTCTTCCTCTGTCTCGTCTTCATCAGTGCTCGGTTTATAAAGATTATCTACTGAAGGGTTTAAACCTGCGTGATTCTCTTTTTCATCAGATTCAGGGCGAGTTGGCTCACTTACTTCATCATGTTTCTTATCTTCATCAGGTTTACTGTCTTCTGGCTTATTTTTACGAACATGGTCGCTGGCATTTCCCCAACCATTATCTGAGTGAGGACGTTCGTTTGGATGTTCTACATAGTATTTTACAGTCGCAAAGAGATCCTCTAAACTATAGCCTTTAGGTGCCTCATAAAGTCCTTCGTCAAACCAAGAAAATTTAATGTTATGGTAATGGTCGTAATGAGAACAATTAAAGCTACCATTTTACTTCAACCAGTATGTTTGGAGATTGCATGAGCATGTGATCAAGTGGAGACCTTGCTTAGCTGCCTTCACTTTATTATAGATTGCTTCTACTCCTTTAACCTCAGTATTTCCTGACCCCTGATTATCTGTTGAAGGAGGCGTCAAACCTTTCTCTTTAGCATAAGCCTGAGCTGCTGCTCTTTCAGCTTCAGACAAACTTTCTTTCTTAATCCAATGACTATGAGTCATATGTGGAGCTACATAGGCATCGCCTTCATCGCTAGTTATATCACAGGATCAGATACTAGCCATCTTCTGTTGTATACTTACCTGCTAATTTCGCTAATTTAATTTCATCGTCCGTATAAGCCAATTTGAGCATTTGGTTTTGCAAGTCGCTCTGGATGAGTAATTGGTGCTAAGAATGACAATAAATCATCTACCAATTTTTCCTTTATTAGAAGATTCATCATTCAACGTTCTGCTAATTTGTCTAAACTTGGAAATCAAGTACGACCCTTATTTTCAGACAGGAGACTTTTATGGGCCTCGGCCAATAAATTATATGCTTTATCTATAAAATTCTTGGTCACGAGGGCAGCATTTTCTTTCTTCGCAACTAGGGTCATGCGTCTCTTGGGTTTTCTTAGACAAAGAGATTTTCAATAGCTTCAATCTTATCCTTAGCAGGTCTTTAGCTGAGAACATAACGACTGAGCTCCTTATCTTCGATACATAGCCGTCGCCAACTTTTCTAACAACCTGGTTGACATCAAGATTCAGTCAGTTTATTTTCCACTGGTGCTGAGGTTTTGGTAGTAGGGGCTGAGCTTCAGAGGGAGTGACACTTGGCAAAAGACTGCCATTTGTCCCTTGACAGCTATCATACGAGCCAATTTTTCTTCAAAGGGGACATTTTGTGAATAAGGGATAAAAGTGATAATGATCTCAGCGTGAGGCACTGCGACACTGCATGCAGTACGTTTGATGATCTATGCTCGGATCAAAGACTAAGCCATCAGATTCTACATGTCGTTCCTGATAAAAGGTTTTGGCATACACAATTCACTTAAAAGTGTTGGGATATCTTCCTTGATTTTGATGATAAGTTGGTGTAACAGTCAGGTTTTGGGTCTCTGTGAAGCTTGGTTTGGGCTGGTTTCCAGCGTATCACTACTTGGTTTACTTGAGCTTGCTGGCAAGAATGTGAACCCTGTGTTTACCATTCAATAAGCTTGAGGCAGCAGCCAATTCCTACTGCAGACAAAATCACTCCCAGGTATACTAAGTGGAAATGATTTCCGTGCGGTACAACAAAAGCGTCTCCTGTATCTTCAATCACATCTGTCGGACTAAAGACATACCCATCATCCGAAATTGTACAGCGCCTCCAGTTCCTCTATTCGGTGCCGGCGCCAGCTGGATTAAAGTTTGGTTTAATCCAGTGAGACTTGAGTGTTGAACTTGGTTTTCGGACTATCAAGAATGACTTTGAATTGGCTGACCTCCAATTGGTAGAAATTCCAGGCATATTTTTCTTCCAAAGCGAGACATTTTGCGAATAAGGAATGAAATGGAAATGATCCCCGTGAGCGGCACTGCCACACCATTTGCGGGTACGTTTTCGTAATCTGTGCTGGATCAAATACTAATCCATCAGATTCCACATGACGTTGGCTAAGTGGCAGCAGCCTGGCCAATTCTTGAAGGGCACTTGCTAAAGTCCTCATTTTGACTCTCGGGATCTATTGCAGGAGTCTGGTGTCTCAGATTGACTCGTTCTCAGACTAAGGAATCTTGTTCAGCTCTGCTTGAACGATATTCAACCACCGTATAGTGGCCACCTTTTCCAGATAAGAGAGAGCTTGAGACGGCAGCTAATTCACTTTCAGCAGACAAATCCTCTTAGGAATATAGTGGAAGTGAGTGCCGCAGGAACAATATAAGCATCGCCCGTGTCTTCGATGATATCAGATGCGTTGAAGATATAACAGTCGTCGTTGCTTTGACGGCGTGAGCTCTGGCTGCAACACCGCCTGATCGTTAGAACCGCCTCCATGATTATGACGTGTTCCTGTTTCTGACGTTTAATTTCTTCTTTTGTCGAATATTGTCCGCACTGAGCCGCATCTTTGGGATAAACATAGTATTTTTCCAGCTACCTTAATGACACTTAGCCACCTTGCCAGTTTCATTGACAATGTCTGAGATCAGCTTCAGCTGATAATTTCGGATCTTTCATCAGCAATTCTTCACTGGTGAGTAGCATCATAAGGAACCTTGCGTATAGTAACGCAATGGTGGTCCGCACGAAGGGTCCACATAACCTTGATCAGTAATCTTGATAACAATTTGTTCCGGCGTTGATTCCCTCTCTCTTACTGGCTTCATCTGGTGTCAAGTTCTCTGCCTTTGACCAGCTGATACTTCATCTATATAAAGCGACTCGATTAGAATCTTTCTTAACTGAGCCAGCTTGGTAGCTTGACCAAGTTCCTTAGGAACAAACACTTGGGGCAAGGACTGCTTACTGAGACCTGCTACATATTTTATTGATTTTCATTCTTTCCTCTTTTT